>JAEEGG010000291.1_pt1 | contig 236566 bp, 169 predicted proteins | sample 9134161 | NCBI WGS metagenome assembly JAEEGG01 (sample SAMN16246543, study PRJNA631951) | gut metagenome | biome: gut microbiome; feature: rumen; material: CR-attached | host: Bos | place: Iran: Karaj | collected 2018-10 | reverse complement strand
TCGGCTCGTCACATCCTGGGGCTGGAGAAGGTCCCAAGGGTTGGGCTGTTCGCCCATTAAAGTGGCACGCGAGCTGGGTTCAGAACGTCGTGAGACAGTTCGGTCTCTATCTATCGTGGGCGTTGGAGATTTGCGTGGCCCTGACACTAGTACGAGAGGACCGTGTTGGACAGACCTCTGGTTTACCGGTTGTTCCGCCAGGAGCACCGCCGGGTATCTACGTCTGGATCGGATAAGCGCTGAAAGCATCTAAGCACGAAGCCGGCCACAAGATTAGATCTCCTCATGAGGGTCGTCACAGACGATGACGTTGATAGGAGGCAGGTGTAAAGACGGTGACGTCAAAGCCGAGCCTTACTAATTGCCCGAAACTTTCCTGTGCATGTTGTTATACTTGCAGCTTTTGAGGAAGCCTTGCATTTGCTTTTGCTGGATATGTCAACCTTATAAGGTTTACGGTTTAGAGTTTACGGTTTACAGACGAAAAGTGTCATTAACCATTAACCTATAACCATTAACCTTTACAAGATTCAGGTGGTTATAGTGGCGGGGTTCCACCTCTTCCCATTCCGAACAGAGAAGTTAAGCCCGCCCGCGCCGATGGTACTGCACACCCGTGGGAGAGTAGGTAGCCGCCGTTTTTAGCGAGAGAGCCTTTGGAGTCAACTCCAGAGGCTCTCTTCATATATATGGCTATCTGCTCTCCCACTCGGGACCCCAGTCGCCCCTATAGGGCGTTTGCGAAGGCATTGTGGTTCTTCGGCCAAAGTATTAGCATTCTTGAGGCTGTGAATTATAGGTCTTTGGGTGTTTCTTCTGTCTGCTTTTTACGTTTTCCCTTTCTTCTCTCTTTTTTTCAATATTTAATTTTCTATTGTCAATTATCTTTTGTAACTTTGCGCGAAATTATACGCTGTATCACATGGAAAAGCATTTCAAGAGAACTACGATTACGTCCGCTCTGCCTTATGCGAACGGACCTGTACATATTGGACACTTGGCTGGTGTGTATGTGCCGGCTGACATCTATGCGCGTTACTTGAGACTGAAGGGCCGCGAGTGCCTGTTCATCGGCGGTAGCGACGAGCACGGCGTGCCTGTTACTATCCGTGCCCGCAAGGAGGGCATTACGGTGCAGGAGGTTGTTGACCGCTATCATAACCTTATCAAGGATAGCTTTGAGAGGTTCGGTATCTCGTTCGACGTCTATAGCCGTACTACCAGCGCGACGCACCATAAGTTGGCGAGCGATTTCTTCCGCAAACTCTACGACGAGGGCAAGTTCATCGAGCAGGTCAGCGAGCAGTTCTACGACGAGCAGACGGGGCACTTCCTGACCGACAGGAACATCCGTGGCGAGTGCCCGCGTTGCCATGCTCCAGAGGCTTATGGCGACCAGTGCGAGAAGTGCGGAGCAACGCTTTCACCCGAAGAGTTGATTAATCCTTACAATGCTGAGACGGGTAATCCGCTCGTCAAGAAGCCGACGAAGCACTGGTATCTGCCTCTCGATAAGGACCAGCAGTGGCTGGAGAAGTGGATTCTGGAAGACCACAAGGAGTGGCGCTCGAACGTCTATGGTCAGTGCAAGAGCTGGCTCGACGGCGGACTGAGACCTCGTGCCGTCACACGCGACCTCGACTGGGGCATTCCCGTGCCTATCGAAGGTGCAGAAGGCAAGGTGCTCTATGTCTGGTTTGATGCTCCTATCGGCTACATCAGCAATACGAAAGAGCTTTGCGACGCCCATCCCGAACTCGGCTCATGGGAGAAGTGGTGGAAGGATCCCGAGACCAGATTGGTCCATTTCATCGGTAAAGACAACATCGTGTTCCATTGTATTGTCTTCCCTGCGATGCTTAAAGCACACGGCGACTACATCCTGCCCGACAACGTGCCGAGCAACGAGTTTCTCAACCTCGAGGGCAACAAGATATCGACCTCGAAGAACTATGCCGTTTGGCTTAATGAGTATCTCGACGAGTTGCCAGGACGTCAGGATGAACTGCGCTATGTGCTGACCGCCAATGCGCCCGAGACGAAGGACAACGACTTTACTTGGGACGACTTCCAGGCCCGCTGCAACAACGAGCTGGTGGCTGTCTATGGCAACTTCGTGAACCGCGCTCTGCAGCTCACACAGAAGTACTACGAAGGCCGCGTGCCCGAGTGCGGAGAGCTTAACGACTATGATAAGGAGACACTTGCCGAGTTCTGCGACGTCAAGTCACGTTTGGAACAATTGCTCGAGGGCTTCAAGTTCCGCGAGGCGCAAAAGGAGGCGATGAACCTCGCCCGCATTGGCAACAAATATATTGCCGACTGTGAGCCTTGGAAGGTCGTCAAGACAGACCCCGAGCGTGTGAAGACCATCATCTATCTCAGCCTGCAGATTACGGCCAACCTCGCCATCGCTTTCGAACCCTTCCTGCCCTTCAGCAGTAAGCGCTTGAGGGAAATGATAGCCCTCGACACCTTCTCGTGGGAAGACCTCGGCCGCACCGACATCCTGCCTGCAGATAAGCAATTGCCCAAGCCAGAACTGCTCTTCACCAAGATTGAAGATGAGGTTGTGGCTGCACAAAAGAAGAAGCTTGAGGACACGCTCAAGGCCAACGAAGCAGCAGCCTACAAGGCAGCGCCCGTTAAGCCCATCGTCTCGTTTGAGGACTTCGAGAAGCTCGACATCCGTGTCGGCATCGTCAAGAGTTGCGAGAAGATTAAGAAGAGCAAGAAACTCCTGAAGTTCATCCTGGATGACGGCAGCGGACAGGACCGCACCATCCTCAGCGGCATAGCACAATGGTACGAGCCTGAGCAGCTGGTGGGCAAAAGTGTCCTTTTCATCGCAAATTTCGCTCCTCGTCAGATGATGGGAGAGGAGAGCCAGGGCATGATACTGAGCGCTGTCAACTACAACGGTGACCTCAGCGTCACTACTGTTCTCAATCCCGTCAAAGGCGGCAGCCAAGTGGGATAAAATCATAGGATTATGAAGCGAGCAGCAACCTTAGGACTCATTTTTGCCCTCTTCTGCGCAACGAACCTCCGGGCTGAGGTCTATACCATCGACTTCAATAGGGGGACGGTAAGCGGGAAGAGTAAATATACAAAGATAGATGATAATATATCTTCCGAGTTAATTTGTAGTTCTGGAGCTTCATATTTTATAGCAAGCAGTATTGATGATAGCTATTATAATGATAAAGGCTGTGGTTTACGAATAGGACAAACAAGTTCGTCTGGTCAGGCATTTGTTATATTTACTCTAAGCGAGGCAATACAGAGTAAAACCATTGATAAGGTTGTAATATATGCCTCACGAGGAACAACAAATGAAAGTGCAAACCTCGAGGTTACGGTTGGAGCAATTACATCATCAACGATAAGCTTTGCAAACATCAAGGACTATAATTCTTCTTATCCTGCTTCTTCGAATTATATGCTCCCTGAGATTAATGTAAATGGGAAGTTTAAGAATTTAAAAGTTGAAGCTCGTAACACAAACTATGCAATGCTCCACCGAATTGACATCGTTATTTCAGAGGACAACGTTACGCTTCCTGCTCAGAATAGTGAGACGCACTATGCTACTTTCAGCAGCGACAAGGCAACATTCTTCCCGAGTAATGTGACTGTGAGCAAGGTGTCGGTCAATGACGGGCACTTGGTGGTAACGGCTTTGGAAACGCAGAATGGCTTCGGTACGACAGGTTGCTATGTGCCTGCCAATACTGGTGTGTTGTTGTCATCGTCGAACGAGAACACTTCTCATTATACGCTTGAAGGCGAGACGCTCGACGCTCTTACCGACAATATGCTGAAGCCTGCGTCGGAGGCAATGACAGGCAGCGGCAAGTACTATAAGTTGGCTTATGATGACTATGCCAATAAGACAGGTCTTGGCTTCTATTGGGGCGCGGAGAATGGTGGCGCATTCACTTGCTCGTCAGGCACAGCCTATTTGTATGTGCCAACATCAAGCAGCGTTAAAGGCTATGTCTTGGACGATGCTGCCGATGAGGATGCGATACATATTCCTGCGGAATTTGTCGATGAAATGGGCGATATTTACAACATTGCAGGTCAGCGCGTCAACAAACCTTCGCAAGGTATATACATAAGAGGAAGCAGGAAGTATGTTGGTAAATAACATGGATATGATGTTGAGAAAACACTATATCACACCTTCTGCTTTGGTTGTTGTGCTTGGTCTGAACGAAGGTCTTTTGACGTCGGGTAGTAGCGTTGGCCTCTCCAATGGTGATTCAGTTAGTGACCATCAACCAACGAATGACAATGTGGACAACCAGTTTGTGAAGTCTTACAATCAGTTGGACGATGAATGGTAAACGAGGGCTATATAATCCTTCCCGCAAAGAATAAGCATTCCCTCCGCAAAGATTAATAGGTCTTTTCTTCCCCCCACATTTTGTAGGGGTAGCGACGCATGTGTGAGTTATAGAAGCGGCGGTCGCCAGTCACTTCTGGACCGATGAAATCGGGCTTTTTGAATTGGTCAGTCTCGCTTTCTAACTCAATTTCTGCCATAATCAAGCCTGCATTGTCGCCCTCGAAGACATCGACTTCCCAAGTGTGTTTGCCGTCTTCAGCAGGTACCAGCCAACGCGTCTTCTCTATGATACCTGGCTCACAAATCTTCATCAGCGCTTTGGCTTCTGCCAAGGGAATCTCCTTCTCCCACTCGAAACGCGCCAAGCCAGCCTTGTCGCTCGGGCCCTTGATGGTGAGATAGCCCTTGTCGCCACGAATGCGAACACGGACAGTACGGCCATTGCCGCTTGCTATGTAACCCTGAGCAATGTGAGTGGAACTGATTGCTTGGCTTTTGAATTCGCCAACAACGAGAAACTTGCGTTCTATTTCGAGGAGGGGCATGGGTATCTTGGGGAGTTAAAGGAGTTAAAGACGATACATTTGGTAGGGAACTTTACTCGGCGCCGAATTCCATGAGGTAGGCCTTGATGAAGGCATCAATCTTGCCGTCCATGACACCTCCGACATCGCTGGTCTGATAGTTTGTGCGATGGTCCTTGACGCGTCTGTCGTCGAAGACATAGCTGCGAATCTGGCTGCCCCATTCAATCTTCTTCTTGCCTGCCTCGACCTTTGCCTGCTCTGCCATACGATGTTTCAACTCCTTGTCGTAGAGCATGGAGCGCAGCAAACGGAGGGCATTCTCTTTGTTCTTAGGCTGGTCGCGCGTCTCGGTATTCTCGATGAGGATTTCCTCCTCCTCGCCCGTATAAGGGTCTTTGTACTGATAACGCAAGCGGACACCAGACTCCACCTTGTTGACGTTCTGACCTCCAGCACCAGAGCTGCGGAAAGTATCCCAAGAGATGCGGGCCTGCTCGATGTTCACCTCGATGGTATCATCCACGAGCGGGGTGACGAAGACCGAGGCGAAGCTCGTCATGCGCTTGCCCTGAGCATTGTACGGAGAGACGCGAACCAGACGATGCACGCCGTTCTCGCTCTTGAGGTAACCGTAAGCATACTCGCCCTGAATCTCGAGCGTGCAGGACTTGATGCCGGCATCATCGCCGTCGAGCAAGTTGCTGACAACGCATTTGTAGCCGTGCGTCTCGGCATAGCGCATGTACATTCGCATGAGCATCTGTGCCCAGTCCTGAGCCTCGGTGCCGCCAGCACCAGAGTTTATCTTGAGGACAGCGTCCATCGAGTCTTCCTCGCGCCGCAACATGTTCTTGAGTTCGAGCTCTTCAATAGCGGTGATGGCTTTGTCATAGAGAGCATCCACCTCTTCCTCGGTGACGAGTTCCTCCTTGTAGAACTCGAAGGCCGTGTCGAGTTCGTCGCAAAGCGTTTTGACTTCGGCATAGCCCTTGAGCCATTTCTCCAGCCCTTTGACGAGCTTCATCTGAGCCTCGGCACGCTTCTGGTCGTCCCAGAAACCTGGGGCTTGCGTGCGAAGCTGTTCTTCTTCGTACTGTATCTTCTTGCCGTCGATGTCGAGGTAGCGGTTGAGCTGCTCGGTGCGGTCTTTTACTTCCTTTAGTTGGTCTTGGGTTATCATTTATGGGGTTAATGGGTTTAATGGGAGTTAATGGGATTCCGACGAAGAAGGGTCGAACACGAGGCTGTTATTCTTCGTACATCTTGTTGATTTGTTCCTTGTAAAGTTCATTGAGGACTGGGCGCTTCACCTTGAGTGTATTGGTGAGTTCGCCGCGTTCCATGCTGAAGGGTTCCGGCAAGAGTGTGATGCGCTTCACTTGCTCGTAGGAAGCCAAGTCCTGTTGTATCGTCTCGATACGGTCCATGACGAACTGCACTATCTGTGGGTTGGCACAGAGCTCGGCACGACTGCTGAAGTCGATTCCCCGCTTCTTTGCCAAGTCCTCGAGCAGCTTGTATTCAGGAATGACGAGTGCCGAGACGAACTTATGCTGGTCGGCTATGATGACAATCTGGTCGATGTAGCGGTCCACGCAGAACTTCGATTCGAGCATTTGCGGAGCGATGTACTTGCCGTTGCTCGTCTTGAAGAGGTCCTTGATGCGCTCCGTCATGAAGAGTTCGCCGTTCTTCATGTAGCCGGCATCGCCTGTGTGGAACCAACCCTCCTTGTCTATCGCCATAGCTGTTATCTCGGCTTTGCGGTAGTAACCTTTCGTGATGGTATCGCCTTTGAGGAGAATCTCGTCGTTCTCGCCGAACTTCACCTGCACACCATCAAGCGGACGACCGATGGAACCGAGCGAAATGGGCTTATTCCAGCGGTCGCACGACACGGTGGCAGTGCTCTCGGTGAGGCCATAGCCCGTAATCATCAGAATGCCTGCCGAGCGAACAAACTCCTCGATGATAGGCGGAATGGCAGCTCCGGCAGTGGGGAAGAAGTTGTGTCGCTCCAGTCCCAAGGTCTTCAAGAGCAGAGCGATGACCGTCTTCTCGTAGAAGAGATAGCGCATCTTCAGGGCAAGAGGTGGCACGAGGCCTCGCATCTTGTAATCGACATTGTAGGCCTTGCCGATGCGAAGCGCGTCTTCGAGCATCCTGCGTTGTATGGGCGAGGACGAGTTCATCTTCTCTTGTACGCCGCTATACACTTTCTCCCAGAACCTCGGCACAGCACACATGCACGTCGGATGCACTTCGCGAAGGCTCTGCAAGATGTCGGCAGGACGACGGTTGACAGCCAACGTGCAGCCCGTCTTGATGCAGAGATACGACCAGCCACGCTCGAAGACATGCGTGAAGGGCAGGAAGTTCATCACAAGGTCCTTGTCGGAAAGCGGCAGAGCACCTACGTGACCTCGGAAAGCGGCATTATACATCTTGTGCGTCAGCATGACACCCTTGCTGATGCCCGTTGTTCCGCTGGTGTAGAGGATGTTGGCCAAGTCGTCTTCCTGCACTTCGGACGTGAGCTTACTTATCTCTTCGCCGTGGTCTTTGCCATCGGAAAGTGCCAGAAACTCATCGAAATAGAGGCTCACGTTGTCTTGCGGGTCTTTCTCTACGGCAGGGTCGAAAATGATGAGCTTCCGCATGGATTGCTCAATCTTGAGTATGCGGTAAGCCGTGTCGTACTGGTATTGCTCGCCGACAAAGATGTAGCGAATCTTGGCGTCGCTCACCATGTACTTCACTTGGGTCTCGCTTGCCGTAGCATAGAACGGGATGGTGACGGCTCTGATGCCATACGCGCCGAAGTCCACGAACATGCATTCGGGCATGTTTTGCGAGAAAACAGCGATGTTTTCCTGCACCCCGACACCCAGTTCGAGCAGCGAAGCCGATACGCGACTCACGGTCCGGGCATAGTCTTCCCACGAAATCTCCTTCCACTTCTGCAGTTCATCGTCGCGATAAAGCATGGCGGCTCGCTTGCCATAAACGGCAGCTTGACTCTGGATAAGCGAAGGTAGTGGACTGGGGTTCTGCATGGCTATTTTGTGCTTTGATAGCACAAAGGTACGAATAAATGAGAGAAAAAACAAATTTATTTGGTTTTTTCCGAGTGAAAGTACTTTCGACGTAAGTCAAAGATACGACTTTTAATTCATAATTCATAATTCATAGTTCATAATTTTATTATTTTTCGTAACTTTGCGCCGTAAAATGGTATTGTATCATGGTCAATGTTCAATGTTCAATGCTCAATGAGCGGGCGGTGGAGTTGCTGTGCCGACTTATCGAAGTGCCACGCATCAGCAGGGAAGAGGAGGCTGCTGCCGACCTTTTGCAGGACTATATGCAGGGCGAACTCGGGCTCGAGGTGAAGCGAATGGGCAACAACCTTTGGTCGATGCAACCCAACTTCGACCCAGAAAAGCAGACTTTGCTGCTTAATGCCCACATCGACACCGTGAAACCTGTGGCTGGATGGCAGCACGACCCGTTCAAAGCGACGCGCGAAGGCAATCGAATCTACGGACTTGGTGCAAACGACGACGGTGCCAGTCTGGTCTCCTTGCTTCATGTCTTCGCCGAATTGGCAAAGCCCTCCCCCAAAGGGGGAGCAGGGAGGGGGCTTTACAACCTCGTTTTTCTTGCGAGTGCAGAAGAGGAAGTGAGTGGAAAAGGCGGCATAGAAAGTGTCTTGCCCTTACTTCCGAAGATTGATGTTGCACTCGTTGGCGAGCCCACGGGAATGCAGCCGGCCATCGCTGAAAAGGGACTCATGGTGCTCGATGTAACGGCTCATGGCAAGGCTGGACACGCTGCCCGCAATGAAGGCGAGAATGCCATCTACAAGGCGCTCGAGGATATTGAGTGGTTCCGCAGTTATAAGTTCGAGAAGGTTTCGCCCTTGCTTGGTCCGGTCAAAATGACTGTCACCATTGTGAATGCAGGAACGCAGCATAATGTCGTGCCCGACACCTGCACTTTTACTGTGGACGTCCGCTCCAACGAATGCTATACGAACCGCGAGTTATTCGATGAAATCGGCAAAAATGTCAAGTCAGAAGTCAAGGCTCGCAGTTTCAGGTTGGGTTCCTCAGGCATTGACGAGAACCATCCACTCGTACAAAAGATAATCGAGTTGGGTGGCAAGCCGTTCGGTTCACCCACTTTGAGCGACCAAGCCCTCATGCCCTTCCCCAGTTTCAAACTTGGTCCGGGCGAGAGCAGCCGCAGTCATTCTGCCGATGAATTCGTGGATTTTTGCGAAATCGAGCACGCAATAGAGACCTATCTCAAACTCCTGAAGTGACTTTTCAAAAAGTGTAGTCTCCAGACTCGACAGACATCGACTTATCGGTTGACAGGTGTCAAGCTAAAACTTCTGCAGAGAAAATGCCCAACTTCTCTGCAGAAGTTTGCAAACTTCTCTGCAGAACTTTGGCAACTTCTCTGCAGTAATTTTTGCGGTTTTCTATAGTTCTGTTTTCCAGGCATTTGCAAAAATCAAAAAAAGGACGCGTCCCTAAGCCCGAAGGGACACGTCCTTTTGCCCAAATCCACGTGTGGATTTCATCAAATCCTCCTGTGGATTTTGCCAAATCCTCACGAGGATTTTCACAAGTCCTCGTGCCTTCTCCTGCATCACTTCTTGCCGGTATCGGCAAAAAACAGTGCATTTTGGGTAAAAACGAGGGGAAGAACTTGCCGATAACACTTATGATTATCGCTTTTCCTTGAAGAAGCGTTGCATCAGTTCTATGCATTCGTCGGCCATCACGCCGCTCGTGACCTCTGTTCGAGGGTGCAGGGCTTGGGGCGCAAAACGTTGAAATCCACGCTTTTCATCGGGTGCTCCATAAACGATTCGGCTGATTTGTGACCACCCGAGGGCTCCTGCACACATTACACAAGGCTCAACAGTAACATAAAGCGTGCAGTCGTTCAAGTACTTGCCGCCAAGATGCTCAGCCGCCGAGGTGATGGCCTGCATCTCAGCATGAGCCGTAACATCGTGCAGAAGTTCAGTCAGGTTATGGCTTTTTGCGATAATCTTGTCCCTGCACACCACAACTGCCCCAATCGGAATTTCACCCTGCTTGTAGGCCGCATTAGCCTCGGCCAAAGCCTGCTTCATATAGAAATTGTCGTCAGCCATTTTCTTTTTTCTTGCTTTTCTTCGCAAAATTACAAAAAATCTCTAATCTCTAATCCCTAATCCCTAATCTTTTTATATCTTTGCGAAAGAATTAGATATAAAAAAGGATATGAACAACACAGAATACCTCGTCATTAGTCGCAGTAACGGCACCACGAAGACTGGGTCGCCTTATGCTTCGCTGAAGGTGGCAAACCTCCTCGAGACCATCAATGTGGCAGTTTGGGACATGCAGCCGACGGCAGAGCCGCAGGTCGGACAACTCGTCTTCTTCTATAATCTGAAGGACAACGACGGCAAGAAGTCGTGCGACTTCCGCGACCTGAAGTGCGGCGGAGAGCCGTTGTTCGACCATCCGCTCTATAATTTGTTGCCCAGACCCATTCGTCGCGATGTGTGGGACGACACGATAAAGAAGCTCCTCAGCTATTGTTCGGACAAGACCTTGATGAGCATCATCGAGGAATTTGCCAACCGTTTCTACGAGCCATTCAGTCAGTATCCGGCAGCCACAGCCATGCATCACGCCTTTCCTGGCGGCCTCTTGAACCACACACATCAGATGCTCAAGATGCTCGAGGGACTCTATCCCTGCCTACCCTACGAGGTGAAGGTGGAGCATTGCATCATCGCGATACTTTTCCACGACTGCGGCAAGATGAATGAGTACAGCAAGACGGGCGAGAGTCAGCCCGACATGTATCTGCTCGGACACATCTACATCGGTGCTCATTGGCTGCACAACATACTGAAGGACAAGGGTATCGACGAGGAAGAGACGAAGCGAATCGTACATTGCGTCCTGTCGCATCATGGAACGCGCGAGTTCGGAAGTCCCGTCGTGCCATGCACTCAAGAGGCTATCGTCGTGAATATGATAGACAATCTCAGTGCCAAGACCGACAACTGGGAAGGTGCCGGCGACATGGAATACATGAATGCTTTGGGGACGAAGAAGGTTAAGTAGCCAAACGTTGGCGGGCTTCTGATAGTGTCAGCCTGTTGTTCAAATCCAGGAAGTAGTGCGGATGGCTTTTGCGCTTCTCTTCAGGAGGCAGTTGCATGTAGTCACCATAAAGACTTTTAAGGTAAGCATCGTAGTCGCGAGGAATGATGAGGGTGGTGTCCTCGAATGGCACTTCTATCACATCTTTGAACCATTCCGACAGGAAGATGCGGCCTTCCCATTGCGTCACACAGACACATTTAGGTCCTTCACCATTGTGTTTGTATCCTTCCTCAAACCTTTGGAATGCCTGTAAGTATTTCTGAGGATTACGGTTACGCCACTTACTCAGAACTTGCACACCCAAACGATGCACATCGCCCTTGCAGAGCGAATGCATCATGTCGGCAAAAGAATAATGACTAACGGCATTCAGGTACTTGTCGAAGAAGTAATGGCTTCGATACTGACGGGCAGTAATCACCTCGTCTGGCTCATCGAACTCGTCGAGAGGGAAGATGTCGATGCTTACACCAAACAGGAAAGGAAGATGCTTGAACTCCCAAACCGTACTCTTCAGGTCGGCAATTTTGGCAAAAGGCATGTAGTAGCCTGGAGTAGTCCAATTGAGCAGTTCGTAGCCGCTACCCTCAAACTCGTGTGCAAGACTAAGCAACCGCTCATAATCCTTTCTGGGCATATAAATGTCGATGTCATCGTCCCAAGGAATGAAGCCTTTGTGGCGGACAGCACCCAGAACGGTTCCACCACAGCCGATGTAGCGAAGCCCATGCTGCTGGAAGAGTTCCTTCGAGAACTGGAACACTTCCAACAAGCGAGCCTTTAATGTGTCTGCATTCCCTGCCATCAATTCAATCGAAAAGATTAAGGAACTGCTCCGCACACCACAACTGCCACTTCTGGTTGCCAGTAAGTGTATGCATGGGAATGTCTGTGCGGAACTCAGGACGCTTAGGTCCTTCCCAATCGCGGAAGATGGCATCTACAGGACGCGGCATAGGTATCTTGAAGGGGATTTCCAATTCAGGATACTTGATGGCATACAAGCCTCGAACCAGATACTTCGGCTCTCCGTTCCTCACGCGTTCCATGTCCAAAGGCTCAGCCATCACCAACTTTGCATATGGGTCATAATAAGGTAAACCTGCGACTCCAAAGGCATTCAGGTAAGAACCACTGCTTTCGATGGCAAACACCTCGTCCATAAACTTCATATAGTCGATGTGTTCTGCATCAATGCGATAGTGTTCGTACAGTTCATCTTGAGGAATAGGATTCCTGAGAACCAGTGAAGGCTCCAGGAATGTATAGCGCTTAACAAAGCCATCATAAGTCCATTCCGGAGAAATCAACTTATCCATACCGCCAAAGATAAGGTCGGCACTCTCGCCCACAAGTATCATCTCCACGCCATCCTTCTTTGCCATGATGGCAGCCTTATAGATCTGAGGTTCGATGCTATGAACAGGGGCAGCCTTTGCAGCCATCACAATAGAGGTGTACTTCACGTAATCATCCATTGTAATCTCAACAAGATGATGTACCAGCCCCAACTTCTTGCAATAGTTCTGTGCTCGCTCCAAGTCCTTATCGAAGACGCCGGTATCGGACACAAATGTATAAGCATGACTACCTGGCTTGAGATATGCTGCAAGGTTGGCACTGTCCATTCCACCAGAAAGGAGTATGCCGATGTTGTCGTAGCGGCTGTAAAGCTCGTCTATCTGCTTTTGTATCTGCTCGTCGATATCCCCTGAAGTCTTTACGGGAATACGTTCAGCGTCTGGAATCGCACTATAGTTCTTGTGGTGAAAACCTTTGTAGAAATCCACGCCATCTTTCCAAATATAGCGAAACGCCATATAGGAACTTAAACAAAAATCCTTGTTTACCATAATCGTATAATGTTTAGTCTTTGTCCCTAACTGCCTTGAGTGCCTCTGTTATCTTTGTGGACGAGATGCCGTGCGTGTATGGGAAATAGACAATCCTGATGCCGGCCTCCTTGAAGGCTTTCTCATACTCCTGCCACTTCTCTGTTCCGTACCAATCGTCGCCGACAAACAGTATCGTTGCTCCAAGCTTCTTGCACATGGTCAACTTGTCCATGTCGTACTGAGGAACAGCAGCATCCACGCATTTGATGTTGCGCACAATCTCTATTCTGTCGGAGAAAGGAATCATGGGATGTTTACCTTTGTAGAGGACTAACTCATCTACCGTCACTCCTACAATTAACTTATCACATAATGCTTTGGCATTCTTCAACAAAGTAAGATGTCCGATGTGGAATAAATCAAAAACTCCAGCTGTATATCCAATTACCATAGTTATGAATGATTATTTTGTGTTAGTTTCTATTTTAGGCCATCTGCCACTGAGCCAGGGAATGCGCTCTATGATGGGAACCATCCATGTGCATAAACAAAAGATGACAGGAAGAAGTATGAGAACATCGTCAGGCTTGTTCCATATGCTGCGGCCATAGCAAAGGTGGGCAAACTTATAATAATAGAGCATCGGATAGTGTGAAATGAAATAGACCATACTATGCTCTCCTATGTAGCAAACGACAGGAATCCTCGGCAGATTGATGCAAGAGAATAAGCCAACCAGTCCGCATATTGCCAAAACCATATTCAGCATGGTAGGGGCAAAACTGCCTGAGAAGGTGTTTGTTGACATCGTATATTCACCATGACAGGTTATATTCAGAACGACAAACAACGCTAGCATGCAGACGGAAGCCCATAGAATTATGGAGTGCGGAACCCTGTTCATTACCTGCTTCCACAACATTCCAAGGTAGAAGAAAAAGATGCCCATGAACACATTGTTGACGCTCATCCACAAAGGATTGCCCTTTAGGAAAAGGAAATATCCTATTGCAGGAAAAAGAATGGCAATCCAGTGCAGGCCTTTTACCTTCTCTATAAAATAAACAATGAGATATGTGACGAAGAAGGAGAAAAGGAACCAAGTGGGACGATTCCCATAGAAACTGCTTGTCTCCCAAACATGTTTCCACTCTAAAGGCTCTATAGGATTATGATATCTCTCGAGAAGGAATGGAAGAAAGGCAAAGTAAATGGCCATTCCTATCAAGCCCGAAGTTATATAGGGAACAAGGATTCGTTTGCTTCTGTCCACAATATAATCGCGAGTGTTGCTATTGTTCAGTCCCTTATTGAAATAGCCAGCCTTGAAAAAGAAGAAAGACATAAAGTAGAAGCTCCACTCCATAACATGCGTCCACCAAACGGCTTCTCCCAATCCGCAGAAGTCCATAATGTGAAGGCTTATCATGCGAATGATGCAAAGCCCACACAGAAAGTCGAACACATGATTTCTCTCTTTCACTCTGCAAAAGTATAAAAAAACAAAGAAATAGTAGTAAAGTTTAGAAGATAAATGTGTGTTATAGGTTGAAAAGACGCATCTGCAGCAACCGAGCCACACCAAGACTGATGGATTTCAAGCCGAAATCTGCTGCATTAACATCCTGCCAAGGCAGCCAAAGCACTTCGCCGGCATCGTCCATGGCTTTTGCGCCAGTTGTCTCCTTTACCTTGCAGAGGAAAAACAGGTCGAGGGTTGGGATGTCGAGGCCAGAGTAGTGATACATATTGGGCAGCGAGAAAAGGTATTTTGTATCGATGACTTCAAGCCCAGTCTCTTCCATTACTTCACGCCTGACACCCTCTTCGCCCGTCTCATAGCAATCGCAGAAGCCGCCAGGGAGGTCGAGGGTTCCTTTCGCGGGCTCTTTGCTTCGACGAACAACCAGCAAACGGTCCATTTCATCGACAATCACGGCTACAGTCGAAGCACTTGGATTCATGAAATACTCAAAGCCGCAGTCCTCGCAACGCTTACTCTTCTCAGTATCTTCGACGAACCTTCTCGACCCGCATTTCGGGCAACATGAGAAGAGGTGCAACAGGTGTTTTCTTTCTTCGTTGGCCATAAATTTGATATTTGTTGTTTGCAAAAGTAGCGAAAAGCACGATATAAAGCAAACTTTCGTTGCCTGTTTCAATGAAATTCGCTAACTTTGTACTTCGGAACAACTAATTATGTGAACTATGATGACAACATTTATCGATTGGTTTCAGGCTTTGCCTCCCTACATGCGTGCTTATTGGACGATAGCTATTGCTGCCTCCATCATTTTCCTTATCCAGATGACTCTGACGCTGCTCGGTCTTGGAGATACCGATGCAGGTGGAGACATAGGTGACCTCGATGCTGGTGGTGCCGACCTTGGAGATGGCAACGGCGATACGATGGACACCGGCGGAGCCATACAACTCTTTACGATTCGCAACACGGTGAACTTCCTGTTGGGCATCGGATGGGGCGGTGTTTGCCTGAACGGTGTGATAGAGAACCGCTTCATGCTCACCGTAGCTGCCATCCTGTGCGGTTGCATCATGGTGGCTGCATTTATAATAATGTATAGGCAACTGATGAAACTGGAAGGCAACGGCAGTTATCGCATCGAAGAGAGTGTGGGACAAGTCTGCGAGGTCTATATCCGCATCCCTGCCCAGCGCAGCGGCAGCGGCAAAGTACAGATAAGTTTTCACGGCTCAGTGCAGGAGTTGCCGGCTCAGACGGAAGGCGACGCCATCCCGAGCGGCATGAAAGTCAAGGTGACGCAGGTCGTCGAAAGGAGCGTCCTGATAGTGGAGCCTTTGGCTTGAATCGTTTTAACGTAATAACGTTATGTCGTCATAACGAAAAAGTAAATATTAAATCTTTAAATAGTAAATTGTCTTATGGAACCCTTCTATCTTATTGTGATTGGAGTCGTCGTACTCGTCTTCCTCTTCATGGCCATTATTAATCGCTATCGTCGCTGCCCCAGTGACAAGATTCTGGTGATTTATGGCAATCGTGGTAACAGCAAGAGTGCCAAATGTGTGCACGGCGGTGGTGCATTCGTGTGGCCCATCATCGAGGATTATGCTTACCTTTCCCTGACGCCGATAGGCATCGATGCGAACCTGACGAATGCCCTGTCGAAGCAGAACATCCGCGTGGACGTGCCTTGTCGCTTCACCGTGGGTATCAGCACGGAGCCCGAGAGCATGCTGGCTGCCGCAGAACGTTTGCTCGGACAGACGCCTCAGCAGATTCAGGAACTGGCCCGAGACATCCTCTTCGGACAGTTGCGTCTCGTCATTGCCACAATGAGCATCGAGGAGTTGAACAGCGACCGCGACAAGTTCCTCGAGGCTATCACGGCCAACGTCGAGGTTGAGTTGAAGAAGATCGGCTTGCGTCTCATCAACGTCAACGTGACGGACATCAAGGATGAGAGTGGCTACATCGAAGCTCTTGGTCAGGAAGCTGCTGCTAAAGCCATCAATGAAGCCAAGGTTCGCGTTGCCGAGCAGGAGCGAAACGGTGAGATAGGTAAGGCTGAAGCCGTGCGTGAAACGCGTATCCGTACTGCCGAGGCGAATGCCGAAGCCGTGAAGGGCGAGAATGAAGCCAAGATAGCGATTGCCAATTCGGATGCTGTACGTCGTGAGCGTGAGGCAGAGGCCCAGCGAAAAGCTGTGGCTGCTGAAAAAGTGGCAAACGCTCAGGCACTCGAAGAAGCGTATGCTGCCGAGCAGAAAGCAGAGAATGCCCGTGCCGACAGGGAGCGTGCGAGCCAGCAGGCAAACGTCATTGTGGCACAGGAAATAGAGAAGAAACGACTCGTCATCGCTGCCGAGGCTGAGGCTGAGCAGAAGCGTGTCAACGCCAAAGGTGAGGCTGATGCCATCTTCGCGAAGATGGAAGCTGAGGCAAAAGGCTTGTTCCAAATCCTGACGAAGCAGGCCGAGGGCTACGACAAGATGATTCAGGCTGCCGGCGGCGACGCAACGAAGGCTTACACTCTGCTGCTCTTGGAGAAATTGCCGGACCTCGTCAAGACACAAGTCGAAGCCATCAAGGGCATCAACATCGACAAGGTGACGGTTTGGGACAATGGCGGCGGCAGTGGCGACGGCAAGACAAGCACGGCCAACTTCCTCGCCGGACTGATGAAGAGCGTGCCTCCTTTGGCAGAACTCTTCGACCAGGCTGGCATGGCGCTGCCAGAGTATTTGGCTAAGAAAAAAGAGGAGAAGCCAGAGGCTCCCGAGGAGGCAGAAGAATAACAGCGTGCTGTGTCTGTCAACGCGGCACGCCATCTTTGCAAACGCGGCACGCCGCATTGAAAGACTTGCTTGTTTGACTCACCATTTTTAGGTAATTTTATCATTTAGAGGCATGTGGCTGCTTGCCATGTGCCTCTTTTTTCGTAACTTTGCAGAGCGAATGGTTTGAAACGAAAGAACAATGACTCTCAGAGAACTCCATAAAGGACAATCAGCCACCATCCTCAATGTGGGTGGTGATGGAGCACTTCGGCAGCATTTCCTCGACATGGGTATGATACCCGGTACGCAGGTTACGTTGCAGAAATACGCACCCCTCGGCGACCCGATGGAACTGCGGATTCATGGCTATGAACTGACCTTGCGACTGGCCGACGCGGAGAAAATCATAATAGAACCCACAGCCCCCCTCCAACTCCCCCAAGGGGGAGAGAATAAAGCCTTCCCTCGGGAAGGTTTGGATGGAGCCGGAAGTCGGGCAGGACTTGAGCATCCTGGTTTCGGTGAGGAAGGTCGCTACCACGATGAGGACGCATTTCATCCCATTTCATCGGCAAAAAAGGGACCTCTCACCTTTGCCCTCGTCGGCAATCAGAACTGTGGAAAGACCACACTTTTCAACCAGTTGACAGGCAGCAAGCAGCATGTCGGTAACTTCCCTGGTGTAACAATCGACCGCAAGGACGGCATCATCAAGGGTCATCCGGAAGCCACCGTGACCGACCTCCCCGGCATCTATAGCCTCAGTCCCTATACGAGCGAGGAAATCATCAGCCGTCGCTTCATCTTGGAAAGTAATCCGAGTGGCATCATCAACATCGTCGATGCCTCAAACATCGAACGCAACCTCTACCTCACCATGCAGTTGATGGAGCTGGGCATTCCTATGGTGCTGGCTCTCAACATGATGGACGAGGTTAGGAGCAACGGCGGGACCATCCGCATCAACCGCATGGAGAGGATGCTCGGCATTCCCGTCATTCCCATTAGTGCCATGAAAAACGAGGGCGTGGACGAGGTCGTGAGTCATGCCATACACGTGGCCCGTTACAATGAAGGGCCGGCGCGTCAGGACTTCTGCAGTCCTACGGAACACGGCGGCGCTGTGCATCGTTGCCTGCACGCCATCATGCATTTCATTGAAGACCATGCCCAGACAGCGCACATCCCAGTCCGCTTCGCCGCAAGCAAACTGATAGAAGGCGACAAACTCGTAGCTTCTGTACTCAACCTGACACAAAACGAACAGGAAACCATCGAGCATATCATCTGCCAAATGGAGGAGGAACGCGGTCTCGACCGCTGTGCCGCTCTCGCAGACATGCGGTTCCATTTCATCCTGCAGGTAAGCGAATGCTGTGTCGTACGACCCGAAGAGAGTCAGGAGCACAAGCGAAGCATCCGCATCGACAAGGTCTTGACTGGTCGCTACACAGCCATTCCTGCTTTCCTGCTCATTATGGCTGCGGTCTTCTACCTGACCTTCAACACAATAGGAGCCTGGCTGCAGGACCTCTTCCAAGAAGGAATCGACCGCTTCACGGAGTTCTCCGATGCCACGCTCACGCAGTGGGACATCGCTCCTCCCATTCATTCGCTCATCATCGACGGCATCTATTCCGGCGTCGGAACCGTGCTCGTCTTCCTGCCACTCATCGTTATCCTGTTCTTCTTCCTCAGCATGCTTGAGGACACAGGCTATATGGCGCGCATCGCTTTCGTGATGGACCGACTGCTCAGAGGCTTGGGACTGTCCGGACGAAGCATTGTGCCTTTGCTGATTGGCTTTGGTTGCTCGGTTCCAGGAATCATGGCCAGCCGCACACTTCCCAGCGAACGTGACCGCAGGCTCACTATCTTGCTGACGCCTTTCATGTCCTGCACCGCCAAGATTCCCATATATGCCTTCTTCGCAGCGGCTTTCTTCCCACGTCATGCGGCGTGGGTGATGATGTCGCTCTACGTGATTGGCATCCTCGTGGGAATCGTCGTGGCGCTCGTCTTGAAACGGACTTTGTTCCGAGGCGAAGCGGTGCCTTTCGTCATGGAGCTGCCCAACTATCGCATGCCAGTAGCCATGAATGTCTGGCATCTGCTGTGGGACAAGGCGAAGGACTTCCTCAGCCGAGCCTTCACGGTTATCTTCCTTGCCAGCATCGTCATTTGGCTTTTGCAAACATTCGACTTCCACCTCCAAATGGTGCCTGCCGAAGAGGCCTCGCGGAGCATGTTGGCACAGATATCGAGCCTCGTTGCCCCCATCTTCGAGCCACTCGGATGTGGTGATTGGCGCGTGGTGACATCGCTCGTGAGCGGTCTTTTGGCGAAAGAGGTGGTAGTGAGCACGCTCAGCACACTCTTTGCCGGAGTGGCGATTACGAGTGTCTTTACGCCTGGCGTGGCATTCACCTTGCTCGTCTTCTGCCTGCTCTATACGCCTTGCATGGCAACGATGGCAACCATACGACGAGAGCTCGGCACCAAATGGATGCTGTTCATCATGGTCGGGCAGTGTTGCATCGCTTGGTTTGCAGCATTCATTACGTATCAAATAATCTTACTTCTATAACCATGAACATTCAGAGCATTATCCTTTTAGCCGTGGTGATTGCGGTCGCAGGCTACGTTTTGTATCGTTATTTGCACAGCGACAATAAGTGCAGTTGCTGCGATGGTTGCAGCAAAGACTGTTGCGCAAAGCTTCTTGTCCTGTTTCTATTCTTGCCTGTTTATGCAGTTGCGGCTGCTCTTCCTAATGTCGATGGCAACACAGGAGCCACGGAGCAATACGTCACAGAGCGTAGCAAGTATCAGATTTTGGCATACAGCAACGACAGTACTCGCGATGTGTATCGCATCCCAGCTATTGCCAAGAACAAAAAGGGAGAGTTGGTCGCCATCTATGACTACCGCGTTTGTGGCACCGACATCGGTTTCGGTGAGGTCGATCAGGTGATGCGCATCTCCAAAAACAACGGCAAAAAATGGTCAGCGGAGACAAAAATAGCCGATGGAATGGGCGGAAATGACAATGTTTTCGGTGTGGGCTTCGGCGATCCTGCACTCTGTCTTGACCGCGAAAGTGGCAGGGGAGTGCTCATTACTGTCAGCGGAAAGTGTATCTATTCCTACGGCGCGGCCACCCATCGACCCTTCATCGCAAGGCAGATTACCACGGACGGCGGACACACTTGGAGTGCTCCGGAAGACATTACGATGCAGTTCTGGGGAAAGGCAGGTTCAATGTTCCAACAAAAGGAAACTGACGATGGAACGGGCGTTTTTGCGTGGGCAGGCTTCTTTGGCAGCGGTAAAATCCTGCAGAGCCGTGTCACGAAAGTAGGCAACTACTATCGCCTCTATGCTGCCTTGCTGTTGCGAGGCACAGGACTAAAGGGTGCGTATGTCGTTTACAGCGATGACATGGGCATGAACTGGCAACTTCTGGGAGGTGACGCTTCGTTCCAATGTGCTCCCGATAGCGATGAGCCAAAGGTGGAGGAACTGCCTAACGGACAAATCGTGCTGAGCGGCAGGAAGTGGTATGGCCGTACGTTCAACATCTGGACCTTTGCTGAAGGAAGTACCACAGAAGGCTCTTGGGACAAACCCGTCAACAGTCACGATGTGCCGACGGGAATCAAGGTCGGTGCCAACAGCTGCAACGGCGAGATTCTCATCGTGAAAGGTAAACTCACATCGAACGGCAAGCCTTGTTACGTCGCTCTCCAAAGTATTCCGAAAGCTGACACACGTGCCGACGTGAGCATTTATTATAAGGTTCTCGAGGAAGGCAAAAAGTACACGACCATCGAGTTTGCCGAGGGCTGGAAACTTGGCATGCAAGTAACTCAAAAACGTTCTGCTTATTCTACCATGTGCCTTCAGAAGGATGGTCGCATCGCTTTCTTCTACGAAGAGGAACCTTATATATATAATATGGTATATGTGCCTCTTTCCCTCAAACAGACCACGAATGGCGAAGTAAAATAGGAAGTTTGTTTTAGCTCAACGGCAGTTGGTGCGAGTTCTTCACTTCGCCCAGCACGAAGAACGAGTTGAGCGAACCGATGCAGTCAAGGTCGCCGAGTATCCGGAGCACAAATTCCTGGTAAGCCTTCATGTCTGAGACATAGATTTTAAGCATGAAGTCGTAGTCGCCGCTGATGTTGTAGCACTCGACTATCTCGGGAATTTGCTGTACGGCCTCCATGATGCGGTGCGCGTTCTCGTGGGAATGTTGTTTCATCCTAAGGTTGCAGAATGCGATGAAGCCTCGGTTTATCTTCTCCGCATCCAGCACAGCCATGTATTTTTTGATGAAACCCTCGCGTTCAAGACGCTTCACACGTTCGAATGTAGGAGTGGGAGAGAGGTGAATCTTCGCTGCTAACTCCTTGTTAGTCAGCCTGGAATCGTCCTGCAGAAGGCTTAGAATCCGCAGGTCTGTTTCGTCGAGGAAGCTCATGAAAAGTTAAGAATTAAGAGTTAAGAGTTAAGAAAGAATGTTTTACCTGCAGAAGGGGCATTTCTTATCCTTTGTCAGGTGCTTTTATCTGTTATGCGATGCAAAGATAGTAAATATTTCTAAATAATTCATTCTTCTTGGAGAATATTTCATGTTGCCGTAACTTTGCACCGTCGAAAGGACAAAGAGAACGACAATTCCATACATTATTAAATAATTAAATAGTAAATAAATCGGACTCCGCGCATTAAAAGCGCGCCTTAGTTTTAAAGAATCTAAGAAATTGTAAATCGTTAAATAGTAAATATCGTTATGAGTACGCAGAAACAACACCTCGAGACCATTGCCCTGCATGCAGGACAGGTGGCAGATCCCACGACAGATTCATGTGCGGTGCCTATCTACCAGACCGCAAGTTATGTGTTTCACAACGCTCAGCATGCGGCAGATCGATTCGGCCTTCGTGATGCAGGAAATATTTATGGACGCCTGACGAACTCTACTCAAGGCGTGCTGGAGGAAAGAATTGCTGCCCTGGAAGGTGGCGTGGCTGCCCTTGCAGTCGCTTCTGGCGCTTCAGCCATCACATATGCCCTGCAAAATATAGCTCAAGCAGGCGACCATATCGTGGCAGCTGACAACCTTTACGGCGGCTCCTATAACCTCATCACACACACCCTCGCTGCTTCAAAAATAGCCCATTCCATCGTAAAAATCAATGATCTTGCTGCCTTAGAAGCCGCCATTCAACCCAACACGAAAGTCATCTACGCTGAGACTTTGGGCAACCCGAATAGCGATGTGCTGAACATAGAAGGTGTGGCAGAGGTGGCACACAGGCATGGAATCGTCTTTATTGTTGATAACACCTTCGCTCCGTTATTGATTCGTCCCCTCGAACATGGCGCAGATATTGTCGTACATTCAGCCACGAAGTTCATTGGCGGACACGGAACTACCCTTGGTGGCGTGATTGTTGACGGCGGCAGGTTCGACTGGAAAGCTAATGCAGACCGTTATCCTTCGATAGCAAAGCCCGATGCCAGCTATCACGGTGCAGTCTTTGCCGATGTTGCAGGACCCGCTGCTTTCGTGACTCGCATTCGTGCCGTCATCCTTCGTGATACTGGAGCAGCCATTTCGCCATTTAATGCATGGATCCTCTTGCAAGGAGTCGAGTCGTTGCCTTTGCGAATCGAGCGTCACACAGAAAATGCCTTGAAGGTTGTCGATTACCTTTCGAAGCATCCTTTGGTGGCGAAAGTGAATCATCCGGCACTTGCTTCTCATCCAGATAATGCGCTCTATAAGAGGTACTTCCCCAAGGGCGGAGCCAGCATCTTCACTTTCGAGATAAAAGGTGGACAGGAAGCGGCCTGGAAGTTTATCGATGCTCTGCAGATCTTCACCTTGCTTGCGAATGTTGCTGACGTGAAGAGCCTCGTCATCCATCCAGCCACGACTACCCACTCTCAACTCTCCGACGAGGAACTTGCCGAGCAGCACATAACGCCCAGCACCATTCGACTGAGCATCGGTGTTGAGCATATCGACGACATCATAGCGGACCTCGAACAGGCTTTTAATGCAATAAAATAAGGTATAGAATCGTTATTTATAGGACCCCCTTGCCCCCTTTAGGGGGAAAAACAGTAAATAGTAAAACATTAAATAGTAAACGTTATGGCAATCTACAACTCAATTACTGAACTTATCGGCAAGACGCCGTTGGTTCAACTCAGCACTTTTGCAAAGAATCGCGACCTGAAAGCTAACGTCATAGCTAAGGTGGAGTTCTTCAACCCAGGTGGCAGTGTCAAGGACCGTATCGCTCTCAGCATGATACTCGATGCCGAGGAGAAAGGCATCCTCAAGCAAGGTGGCACCATCATCGAGCCGACCAGCGGTAACACGGGTGTCGGACTCTCGCTCGTGGGTGCAGTTCGTGGCTACAAAGTCATCCTGACGATGCCCGAGACGATGAGCATCGAACGTCGCAAGCTTGCTCAGGCTTATGGTACAGAAATCGTCCTCACTCCTGGCAGCGAGGGCATGAAGGGTGCTATCCGCAAGGCAGAAGAACTCCGCGACAGCACACCCGGTGCAGTCATCCTGCAGCAGTTCGAGAATCCAGCAAACCCAGCTATCCATGCCAAGACGACAGGCGAAGAGATTTGGAAGGATACCGAAGGTAAGGTAGATGTTTTTGTTGCTGGCGTTGGTACTGGTGGAACGGTTTCAGGCACAGCCAAGGCTCTCAAGGCTCACAATCCCAATGTCTATGTTGTTGCTGTTGAGCCAGCCTCGAGTGCAGTCCTCTCCGGTCAGCCTTCTGGTCCCCACAAGATTCAAGGCATTGGTGCAGGCTTCGAGCCAAAGAACTTCGACCGTCCTCTCATCGACGAGATTCTGCCCGTCAGCAACGAAGATGCCTTTGCAACAGCTCGTGCAGTTGCCAAGGAAGAAGGCATTTTTGTAGGCATTTCCTCTGGTGCAGCAGCTTATGCCGCCAGTGTAATAGCCCAGCGTCCTGAGTTTGCAGGCAAGAACATCGTCGTTCTTTTGCCCGACACAGGCGAACGCTATCTATCTACAGCTTTGCTGGAGGAATAAAAAAGTAGACAATCTCTTTTCTGTTTGCAGATATTTTCGTACATTTGTCCCTCGAAGAATAACATAATCGAGAGATGAGTATGAAAATATCTGCATTTTTTTGTATTGCCTTGTTTGCTCTTTCGGTTCGGGCACAAAAGACGCCTCCAGAGCCGATAGGTCCGCTGCCTCAGCCCAAGCAGGTGGAGTGGCAGAAGATGGAGACCTATGCCTTTGTGCACTATGGCCTGAATACCTTTACTGACAAGGAATGGGGCTATGGCGATGCCGACCCTAAGACGTTCAATCCCAGCCGAATGGATGTGGAGCAATGGGTAAGGACGTTCAAGGCGGCAGGCATGAAGGGCGTCATCATCGTTGCCAAGCATCACGACGGCTTTGCGATGTGGCCTTCTCCCCTGACTGACTACAACATCACCCGTTCCTCCTACGACGGCCCCAAGAACAAGGACGGCAAGGTCGATGTGCTCGCGGAATTGCGAAAGGCTTGCGACAAGTACGGCCTCAAGATGGGCATTTACCTCTCGCCTTGGGACAGGAACCATGCCGAATACGGACGTCAGGCTTATGTCGATTACTACCATCAGCAACTCACGGATCTTGTCACGAACTACGGGCCGCTCTTCGAGGTGTGGCTCGACGGAGCGAATGGTGGCGACGGCTATTATGGCGGGGCTCGTGAGACGCGCAAGATTGACCGCCGCAACTATTACGACTTCCCGAAGATACACGCCATCATCGAGGAGCATCAGCCCGATGCCATCATCTTCAGCGACGGCGGTCCTGGCTGTCGCTGGGTAGGCAACGAGCGAGGCGAAGCGGGAATCCCCAACTGGTCATTCCTCAAGAAGGATAAGGTCTATCCCGGCATGCCGAACAGCAAAGTGCTGGGGAATGGTTTTCCTGACGGCGACATCTGGGTTGCGGCAGAGTGCGACGTCTCCATTCGTCCGGGCTGGTTCTATCATCCCAAAGAAGACAGCAAGGTGAAGACGCCCGAGCAGCTGGCTGACCTCTACTACAAGTCCGTCGGCAGGAACGCCACTTTCCTGCTCAACTTCCCTGTCGACCGAGAGGGTAGGGTGAATGCCATCGATAGCGCCAACGCCGTTCGCTTCCGTCGGATTATCGACGAGGAGTTGAAGACAGACCTCCTGCGCAAAGCCAAAGTCACAGCCAGCAGCGAGCGAGGCAAAAAGTTCAGTGCCAGGAAGTTGAACGACGGAAAGTGGAACACCTATTGGGCAACGCCAGACGGCATAGAGCTTAGTTCCGTCACCTTCACCTTCAGCAAGCCCACGAGAGTGAACCGCCTCCTTTTACAAGAGTACATTCCTTTAGGACAGCGCGTGAAGTCATTTGCCGTAGAAGTTCTCGTGGACGGCGAATGGACACAAATCGATCCAGGCGAGGCTTTCGGCACCATCGGCTACAAGCGCATCCTGCGTTTCCCCACCGTCGAGACAACAGCCATCCGCATCAACTTCCTCGAATCAAGAGGACCTCTCTGCATCAACAACATCGAGGCCTACTGCGCAGGGGCAGAGTAGATGTTGCAACAGACATAAAAAAAGAAAAGCGGCCGCCGGGCCGCTTTTCCTTTTTTAGAGGTTGTGGGTTAGAGGTTAGTGTTTTTGAGTTTCTTTAACTCCTTTAACTTCTTTAACTCCTTTAACTCCCCTCACTCGAGGCTGGAGATTACTCCAAGCCTTGAGCTTTGCTCGAGACCTCTCCCGCTCGGAAAAGCTCGAGCTAGCTCGGCTTTTCTCTCGCTTACTCCAGTCCCTGAATCGTGTCCTCGTTCCTGATCACCTCGATGGCGTCGGCCTGTGCCTTGCGCGAAGGAACGAGCTGGAAGGTCGCCTCGCTGCGGAGGTTCTCGAAGCTCTTGCCAGGCGTCCAGCGCACATTCACATCCTCGATGTAGTTGATATTGAAGTCGTCGGTAGTCTTCGCACCCTTAGTGGCAAGTTCTACGTGGAAGTCACCGAGGTCGCCAATCTTCACCTTGTTGCCAGCCAAGAGCTGTTCGCGAAGGCAAGCCACCGCGTCGGTCAAGACACCCTTGATGGTGCCCTTCGAGAAAGGCGAATGATGGTCAGCAATGTGCTTGCAGAAAGTGTCGAAAGAGAGAACCTCGTCAACTTGTGCTGCGCCATAGGCTTTTGTCTCGGTGATGTCGGCTTTTTTAGTACCAGGATTTGCACTCTTGATGGAAATGCTGTAATTAATCATAATAGTAAATTTTAAATGGTTAATAGTTAATAGGTTAATTAGTTCGCATGTGTAGGCTGAAAAGATGACACGAGATGTTTCCAAAAGGGACACGTCCCTATTGGCAACGCGACACGTCCCTATGGCCAACGGGACACGTCCCTATTGACAACGCGACTAAAGGATATTGAAAACGTCACATGTGAAGCTGGCCAATTTGACTGCAGTCGATAAAAAACTTCACATGATTTTCGGTCTGACTTTTCAGAACCTTCACGCTTTTATATACAGGGCACCCCCCCTTTTTTCAACCCCAAGGCCCAAAAAAGATACAAAAAAGTGTGGTTTTGCAATCTCCAGTTGTCAAAAAATAGTATATTTGCAGAAAAATAAAGAAAAAAAGCATATGGAAACAATCATAACCTGGGCTAAGGAGAACTACCAACTCATTGTCCTAGCCGTAAGCGTTGCAGGCGTCCTCCTCGCCATTCTAAGCCTCATCCTCGAGACAAGGAAAAAGAAAGAAAAGGAGAACCAGTAATAGGCCCTTTGAGGAATAAAAGAAGAGAAGACAGTAAGAAAAAACCGTTTTCTCTTTCTTTATATATATGTTTTTTGTATCTTTGCAGCATGTTCGGGGAGAAATCCGAACTAACAGAAAGCATTCGCTATTATTTCGCGCATAGCCAAAAAGCCTCGCAAACGTTAATTGGTATAACAAGTTACGAAATAATAAGTGACAGGTAGCTCGTTTGGGCTTCTGTTCCAGCTATTAATAGTGATGCACACGTTTAGGCGTGATGCATATAAAGCTGGACAGAGGTACCAATGCGAGGCTTGCCTCTTGCTATGCGCAAAGTGCATCACGCTCTTTTGTGCTATAGTGTGGATTGATAGTTGATGCGCTATAATTATAATAGGCGTATGATTACCATTGATGAATGGGTTGAATCCCAAGAATTTCAAATTAGGCTGGATGCACAAGGTAAGATTATTGACTACCTTGACAGCAATATTCGTAGAGAAAACAAGCCTGAAGAACGTATCAGGCAGAAAACTGCGAGAATCCTAGTTGAAGAATTTAAGTACAGCAAGGAACAAATAGCTTTAGAAAGAGCTATTCAAATTGGTCGTGATGAAACGAAGCGTGCAGATATAGTCATCTATGCCAATGCAGAAGCAAAGGCAAGCAACAGACAAGGGGAGATATATCTTATAGCGGAGATAAAGGCTCCTAACATCAAGGAACCTGACAACCAGTTGATTTCCTATCTAATTCCAACATCGGCACAAGGTGGTTTTTGGACTAATGGTGAACGAATAATCTTCTACCATCGCGAAAAAGATAACACGATTCGTGAGACCATTGGAATTCCAAGAAACAGCGAGCCCTGGGATGCTGTAGGAAAATATAAAAAGAGCGATCTTATTGTCCCCGTTGATTTGAAACTTGCTTTCAAAAGATGCCACAATGCCATGTATCGTTCTGGTAATGACTCAGAAGATGTTGCTCTTGACATGACTCGAATTCTATTAGCAAAACATGAGGATGAAGAGAGTGCAGACGAGACTTGTCAGTTTCGAATGACGCAAGAAGAATATGATGACCCAGTAAAACGAACAGCAGCATGTAAGAGAGTGCGTGACCTATTCAATGCTGTAAAAGAGCGTTACCCTGATGTATTCTCAGAGAGTGAAGAAATTACTGTATCCGATGAAAAATTAGCAATCGTCATTTCTCAACTTCAGCAATATTCTTTCCTTGAGTCACCTTACGACGTTATTGGTACTGCCTACGAAGTCTATGTAGCCTCACATCTCAAAGGGGAACGCGGGCAGTATTTTACTAATCGCCTTGTAGTATCGATGATGGTAAGGATGGTTGACCCAGATGACAAATCGATAATCCTTGACCCTTCATGTGGAAGTGGTGGATTCTTGATTTCTTCTATGAACTACATAATAAGGAAAATCAAGGATTCGAAGCGTGGAGAATCTGCAAAGGAAGTTCTTCGCACGAAAGTAGTTCACAATTTGTTTGGTATCGACATATCACCAAAGCTTGTAAAAATAGCTAAGGCCAATATGCTATTAGGAAAGGATGGTCATGGTGGAATAGAGCGTGTGGATAGTCTGAATGAAACAGAAAAACTATCCGCAAGCTTTTGTGAAAAATGCGGCTTTGGCAAGCCAAATGTTATTTTATCGAATCCTCCCTTTGGATCTGGAAACGACATACGTATTAAGAACAAGACCGTTCTTGGAAAGTTTGACATTGGACATACTTGGAATGTGAATAGCTGGGGTGAAGTTATTTATGACGAAAAACTAAATGAAGGTATTGGTGTCGCCCCAGAATTGTTGTTTACGGAACAATACCTAAAATGGATAAAACAAGATGGCCTTATCTGTATCGTAATGGCAAAAGGTCAGCTTGATAATAGAGAGGCTTTGGCCATTAGACGCAAAGTCCTTTCTGAATGCGAATTGTTGGCTGTTATAAATCTTCATGAGGACACTTTTGAGCCGTTTTGTGGTTCAAAAGCATCTGTACTACTTATGCGTAAATGTGATAATCCACCAAAGGATTATCGAATTTTCATGGCAATCTCCAATAAAGTAGGTCAGAATAGTCGAGGAGAAACTATGTTGAAGAAAGATGCGAATGGAGAGCCAATAGTAATTGATGGGCATTTGCAATTAGATGAAGACCTAACGGATATTGCAGAGTGTTACCATCAGTTTGTCAAAGGAGAATTAGTGGAAAGCGAATTTCGTTTCTCAGTATCTGTTAACGACCTTGACAAAGCATCTCTGTCCTTTAACCCGATTCACTATCTTCCCAAACACAATGAGGCACTGAAAAAGATAATCATGCTAAATGAGCGTGACGATTTCGATATAATCCCTCTTTCTCAAATAGCTCAGGACGTGTTCAATGGTCCAAGATTTAAGCGCCCTTATGCAGACCAAGGTGTAACAAGCGGGGATGGTATACGCAAGTTTTTTACAGGAACTGCAATAACCCAACTCAATTCCGATAACGTAAAATACCTTGACGAGAAAAAGTGTAAGAGGCCATTACTACGCCAATTGGAAAAACTGACAATACATAAGGGATACATACTAATATCGGACTCTGGAACACTTGGTAGAATTTCATATGTATTGAGCATGCATGACGGGCATGTGGCAACAAACAATTTAATAAGAGTCGTTATTGACGACGAGAACCTTCGTGGTTATGTTTATCAGTTCCTCAAATCACCTATTGGGCAGAGTCTAATTTTGAAAAATGCTTATGGCACAAATCAAGAACATTTGGAGCCAGACGTGATAAGTGAGATACTAATACCAATACCAAAAGACAGAAATGTTATTGACAGTATTGGATCAAAAGTCATTGCATCAATTGAAGCTCTCGAACAATCTATCGCACAGAATGAAGATGCTAACAACATAATGAAATCAATAATTGCATAGAATAATATGGCTAAAGAACATGTAGGCAGAACAAAAGCAACAGCTACAAAGACGCTGTATGCTGTAATGAAAGAGATAAGCAGACGTGGCGGCAGTATGCCTGCCAAAGAACTTTATCCCTTTGTGGAAGCAAATGTCAAACTGACGGATTGGGAAAAGGAACCAGCCGGCATAAACAAATACATCCGATGGACAAACAGTTTTCAATTCTACTCCATCAACTATGCTAAGGCAGGCCTCATTGTCAAACAGAAAGGCATGTGGTATTTGACGCCTGAAGGCGAGAGTGCATTAAGTCTAACACCAGAGGAGGTAATGGAAAAAGGTGAGGTGGCTTACCGCGAATGGCGAAAACTTAACCCCAGAGAAGATAAGCACGACAATGAGCCAACGGACGATAATGCAGAGAGAGACAGAGCAGAGGAACTGAATATGTTGGAGTCGGACGCTCGTGAAGGTATCCGTCAGTTCATCGTCTCAAAGAACCCCTATGAGTATCAGAAACTGGTAGCTGCACTTCTTCGAGCGATGGGTTATTACACACCATTTATTGCTCCCAAAGGCAAAGATGGAGGGGTTGACATTATAGCCTACCTGGATCCACTTGGAGCTCAGACACCTCGTATCAAGGTGCAGGTGAAGCATAAGCCAGAAACAGCCATTGGCGCCTCGGACATCCGAGCCTTGCTGGGTGTACTGCGTGCAGGAGACATAGCGCTATTCGTGACAAGTGGCACGTTCTCGCCCGATGCAAAGAATACAGGCACAAGCTCGCGAGAGTTTATTCGTCTTATTGACGGAGACGAATTCATAGATATGTGGCAGGAGTATTACGACAAGATGAGTGATGATGACAAGAATATGTTGCCATTGAAGCGTATCTCATTCTTAGGAAATAATGAATAGTATGTCTATGGAAACGCGCATCCCTAAGACAAACCGAGAGTGTTATTCTTTGCTTGATGAAATGTTGAGCGAAGAGGACAAGCAGGCCATTGTAGAGAAGGAAATTGTCGAACTACACTTTACTCTCGGCTTGTGGATACGCAACAATTGGCTATACCCTCAAAGCTCAGAAGAAACAGAAGCGCTGTTGAAGACCTTTAGCAAGAAGCCTCTGTTTTATCATCCTGATGAGGTTTCTTCGGTTATATTGGAAGCATACAGGAAACACCTTCAGCACAAAAGGAAATAGAAAAAGTAAAGAGGATGAACCCAACGGCTCATCCTCTTCTCTTGCTCGTGCCCGGAACGGGAATCGAACCCGTACGGCCATCACTGGCCAAGGGATTTTAAGTCCCTCGTGTCTACCAATTCCACCATCTGGGCAGCCTTGCGGATGCAAAGGTAAGAAAAAAAGTGAAAAGTGAAAAGTGAAAAGTGAAAAATTATTCTTTATTCACTAATCTCTAATCTTTAATCTGCGATATTATCACGTCAATATGAAGTAAATGACGGAGGCGGGGATGGTGAGCAGGGCGCTGTCGAAGCGGTCGAGCATACCACCATGACCGGGCAGGACGTGGCCGCTGTCCTTGATGCCCAGCTGACGCTTGATGAGGCTCTCTGCGAGGTCGCCCCAAGTGCCGAAGACTACGACGGTGAGGGCAAAGCCAAGCCAGCGAAGCAAGGGCATTGCGGATTGACCATTGACCATTGACCATTGACCATTAGCCATTGCGGATTGTCCATTGTCCAAGCGCCAGATGATGACGGCTGCCAGCAGGGTGAAAAGTCCGCCGCCGATGCTTCCTATCCACGACTTCTTGGGCGAGATGCGGGGGAAGAGTTTGTAGGGGATGTACTTCTGAAGCGTGCAGCCGCAGAGGTAGGCGAATGTGTCGTTCACCCAAAGGAAGATGAACAGGGCAAGCGGATAAATCCAGTTGTAGGCCATGCTGCCTGTCGTCTCGTCATAGACGATGCTGAGCAGGGGCAGCAGGGCAAAGGGTAGGGCGATGTAGAGCTGCGAGGCAAAGCAGAGTGCCCAGTCCTGTAAGGGATTCTTGCTGTGCCTGTAAAGTCCGCTGATGATGATGTAGAGCATCAGCAGGCCATAGAGAGCGAACATCTGTGCTGTCTGCGGGCTGGCAATTGCGCTGAGCCATACGGCAGCAACAAGCACGACGCCTGCCATTGCATTGATGGGGCGAGGCATTCTGGCCTCAAGATGTGTGTTCATCAGTGTGCCGAACTCCCACAGCGTGGCTGCCGCTACGACAGCAAAGAAGAAGAAGGCACTGACGGGACTATAGACTGTGCAGCCCACAAGCAGCAGGACATAAATGGCACCAGTCAGGGTGCGGATGATGAGATTGCGCATGGCTATTTCGTTATTATGTTATAACGTTATGTCGTTATTACGAGGCATTGTTGTTATCGGTGTTGTCTGTCAGCAGTTCTTCTGTGCGGCTTGCCCAGGGACGGGGACCGAAGATGCGCTCCACGTCTTCTGCGAAGATGACTTCACGCTCGACGAGCAACTGTGCGAGGGCAGCGTGACCCTCAGCATTCTTGCTGAGGATGTCCTTCGCACGGGCGTATTGCTCGGCAATCATGGCCTTTGTCTCTTCGTCGATGAGTTGTGCCGTCGCCTCGGAATAGGGGCGTTGGAAGCCGTACTCCTGATTGTCGTAGTAACAGAGGTTGGGCAGTTTGTCGCTCATGCCCATGTAGGTTATCATGCTGTAAGCCTGCTTTGTGACGCGCTCCAGGTCGTTCATGGCGCCGCTGCTGATGTGTCCGCAGAAGAGTTCCTCCGCAGCACGGCCTCCAAGGGTGGCGCACATCTCGTCGAGCATCTGCTCGCGCGTCGTAATCTGTCGTTCTTCAGGCAGATACCAAGCAGCACCAAGGGCACGACCTCGCGGCACGATGGTGACCTTGACGAGCGGGTTGGCGTATTGCAAGAGCCAGCTGATGGTGGCGTGACCTGCTTCGTGGAGGGCGATGGTGCGCTTCTCCTCGGCAGTCATCACCTTGGTCTTCTTCTCCAAGCCGCCAATGATACGGTCCACGGCAGCCAGGAAGTCATCCTTATCGACAGCCTTCTTGCCGTTTCGAGCCGCAATGAGAGCCGCCTCGTTGCAGACGTTGGCGATGTCGGCACCGCTGAAGCCAGGAGTCTGGCGTGCAAGGAAGTCGATATCGAGGGACTGGTCTGTCTTGATGGGTTTCAGGTGAACCTGGAAGATTTCCTTGCGCTCGTTCACATCAGGCAGCTCGACATGAATCTGGCGGTCGAAGCGTCCTGCACGCAAGAGAGCCTTGTCCAGGATGTCGGCACGGTTGGTGGCAGCCATGATGATGACGCCGCTATTGGTTCCGAAGCCATCCATCTCGGTGAGGAGCTGGTTGAGCGTGCTCTCGCGTTCATCGTTGGCACCCATCTGAACACCACGGCTTCGAGCACGACCCACAGCATCAATCTCGTCGATGAAGATGATGCAGGGCGCTTTCTCTTTAGCCTGACGGAAGAGGTCGCGAACGCGGCTTGCACCAACGCCCACAAACATCTCGACGAAATCGCTGCCCGACATGCTGAAGAACGGCACATCGGCTTCACCTGCAACGGCTTTTGCAAGCAAGGTCTTACCTGTTCCTGGAGGGCCAACAAGCAGAGCACCTTTGGGAATCTTGCCGCCCAGTTCCGTGTAGCGTTGTGGGTTCTTGAGGAACTCCACAATCTCCTGCACCTCGAGTTTAGCCCCTTCCTGACCAGCCACGTCGGCAAAGGTCACCTTGTTCTCGTCGTTCTTCTCGAAGAGTTTAGCGCGGCTCTTGCCCACGTTGAAGATGCCCATCGGTCCGCCGCCATCGCTTCCTCCACTCATTCTTCGCATCAGGAAAATCCAGAAGAAGACGATGAGGATGAGCGGTCCGAAGCTCCAGAAGAAATGCATGAAGTCGTCTTCTCCCTGACGGTACTCAATCTCTCCCTTAAAGTTCTCGAGGGCCTGCTGTTCGCTGATGAAGTCCTCGAGTTTGTCGGCAGATGGGACTTGCACTACGACATAAGGCCGAGTGCCTTGGTTAACCTTCTGTTCCTTGAAGACATCGCGGATGTGAGCAGGCTCGACATACATCTGCAGAGCCCCCTCCTTCTTGTTGACGACGATTCGCGAGGCATAGCCTTGTTCCACATAACTCTTGAACTGGCTGTATGTGGCATTACGCGAGGAGCTGCCCGAAAGCAGGGAACTGTCGCCGCTCATGAACAGATAGCCTAAGGTGATGGCAATGATGAGATAAATCCACGTGAGACTTATCTGCGAGCCAGGCTTCTTGTCCTTCTTATTCTTATTTGTTTTCTTGTTGTCGCTCATAATCAGTCGAGGTTAGGAATGCTTTGAAGGTCGGCATCGGCCCAGAGATGTTCGATGTCGTAGAACGAGCGAAGTTCAGGCACGAAGATATGCACGATGACGTCGGCAAAGTCCATAGCCACCCAAACAGCATTGTGAAGTCCGCTGACGGCAATGGGCTTGGCAGCAACTTTCTCCCGACAAGTGTCTCCGACAGAATGTGCAAGAGCGGCAACCTGCAATGGCGAACCGCCCGAGCAGATGACGAAATACTGGCAAACAGCATCGGGGATGCCTGTGAGGTCGGCCACCACGATGTCCCTTCCTTTCTTCTCCTGTAATCCTTCTACTATAGCTTCTACCAACTCGTTCTTCTTTTTCTTCATTCGCAATATATTATAATATGTATAAGAATCAATCGCGTGCAAAGATACAAAAAATTAGTTCATGAATCACATAATAAGGTTCATAATTCAATTTTATTAAGTTTTTTTTTGCAAATTATTTGGTCAGTTTGCAAAAAAGCCATACCTTTGCAGCGCAATTGGGCTATGGTGTAATGGTAACACTGCAGATTCTGGTCCTGCCTTTCCTGGTTCGAGTCCGGGTAGCCCAACGTTGAAAGGTGGAGGCTGTGCTGAGGAAGTGCGGCCTTTTTCAAACATAAAAGAGAAACAAAGCATTTTGTAATCACAATGGACGACTATCACGCGGATAATTACAGTTCTTAGTGCTCTGGAGTCTGCATCGCTTTGCACGCTCCAAAAGGAGCCAAGGATTTATGTGCAAGTACCCCAAAAAAGCAGAGGAGGAACAAGACGATGCGAACATACTGGAACACTTCGAATGGTCTGCGTACCATTGGAGAATGGCAGCCTGGCTGCTGGGTGCAGGTGACCTGCCCAACAGAGGAAGATGTAAACTTCCTGGAGCAAACGCTCAAGATTCCCGATTACTACATTAGCGATATTGCCGATACGGACGAACGTGCCCGTTACGACATTGACGATGGCTGGGTGCTCATCATCCTTCGTATTCCTTATGTCAAGGAAACTAAGAGCAGAACGCCTTATACTACGATTCCTCTGGGTATCATCATGAAGGGCGATGTGCTCATCACGGTCTGCAACTTCGAGACAAACATGATGATAGACTTCGTTTCCTATCAGCAAAAGCGTGGCTTGGGCTTCGTCGATAGCGTGGATATGATATTCCGCCTGTTCCTCTGTTGTGCTGTGTGGTATCTGAAACGCCTGAAGCAAATCAGCACTCGCATAGATAAAGCCAAGCAGAACCTCGACCGCAAGATAAGCAATGCCGACCTTATCGCTTTGAGCCGTTTGCAGGACAGTCTGACCTACTTCGTCACATCCATTCGTGGCAACGAGAATCTGCTTTCGAAGCTTAAGTTCAAACTCCCCATCGACGAACTTGATGCAGACATGATAGAGGACGTCGGCATTGAGATGAGTCAGGCTCGCGAGACGACAAACATCTATGCGAACATCCTTGATTCCACGATGGACACCTACGCCAACCTTATCAACAACAACATGAACTCGGTCATGAAGATGCTCACAAGCATCAGCATTATCCTGATGTTCCCGACGCTCATTGCAAGCCTGTTCGGCATGAATCTTGTCAATGGTATGGAGACCGCTTCTTGGGGCTTCCCGCTTGCACTTGTTCTCTCGATTGGCGTGACTGTTGCATTCATGTGGTATTTCAAGCGCAAAACGTGGATTTGAGTCATAGTTCTTAGTTCATAGTTCATAATTAAGAGTTGAAATTTCAATAAACGTGATAAAAATCGTGCCCTTTCCTTGCAGGTTAGGGCATTTTTTGTTTATTTTGCGACCACTATACCTATTTTTAAATGGTAAATCGAATATAGTTAAATAGTAAATGACATGATGGACTCTTTAGAGACTAACGAGACTACTGCCCTTGAGCAGTCTTCTGAGATTACAAACGAACAACAGGTTGAGCAAACGGCTGAAGCAGTTGAACAGGCTGAGCCCGTAGTAGAAACACCGGAACAGGTAGCTGAGGAAACCAAGCCCGAAGTCGAGGAAACAGCAGAGCCTGAGGCTGATGAGACAACTCCCGAAGTGGAGGTGACCGAAGCCGAGCAGCACATCGCTGAGCAGACCTTCAAGACGAAGGACGAGGTGGTTGCCCGCGTTCAGGAAATTGCCCAGAGTGGCGAAGCCGGCGACCGCGCGGAACTTAATCTCCTGAAACAACTCTTCTACAAGTTCCACAATGCTGAAGTGCAGGAAGCCTTCAAGGCTTTTGTCGAGGCTGGTGGCGAGGAGGATAAGTTTATGCCGGAGATAGATACGGCCGAGCCAGTCTTCCGTGAAGCTATGCAAGCCATCCGCGAACGCCGTGCCGCTATCCAGGAAACGCTGGAGAAGCAGAAGCAGGACAACCTGAAGCGCAAACTCGAGATACTGGAACGCATCCAGCAACTGGCCTCTACGCCTGAGGAAGCCAACAAGAACTTCGACGAGTTCAAGGCTCTGCAGACGGAGTGGAAAGAGATTAAGGCTGTGCCGGCCGAGCGTGCTACGGAGCTGTGGAAGAACTATCAGCTTTATGTAGAGCAGTACTACGACCTGCTGAAGCTCGGTCATGAGTTGCGCGACTACGACTTCAAGAAGAACCTCGAGACCAAGATGCGTCTCATCCAACAGGCAGAAGCCCTCGCCGAGAATCCCGATGTGCTGCAGGCTTTCAACCAGCTGCAGACACTCCATCAGGAGTGGAAGGAGACGGGTCCTGTTGCAAAGGAAATCCGCGAAGACGTTTGGGCGAAGTTCAAGGAAGCCTCTACCATCATCAATAAGAAACACCAGGCCTACTTCGATGCTATTAAGGCTCGCGAGGAAGAGAACCTGACGAAGAAGACAGCCCTGTGCGAGCAGCTCGAAGCCTTCGATACAGAGAACTTGAAGAACTTTGCAGACTGGGATGGCATCACGCAGAAGATCAAGGAGTTGCAAGCTGAGTGGAAGACCATAGGCTTTGCTCCTCAGAAGATGAACACCGCTATCTTCGAGCGTTTCCGTCAGGGTTGCGACGCCTTCTTCGAGAAGAAGAACGCCTTCTTCAAAGACCTCAAGGAGGAACTCAACACCAATCTGGCGAAGAAGAAGGAACTCGTGGAGAAGGCCGAGGCTCTGATGGAGAGCACCGACTGGCGCTCTACGGGCGACATTCTCATCAACCTGCAGAAGCAGTGGAAAGAGATTGGCACCGTTCCCCGCAAGTATAGTGAAGACCTCTGGAAGCGCTTCACGTCAGCTTGCGACCACTTCTTCGAGGCTCGTCAGGCAGCAACAGCCGACGTTCGCAACGAGGAGAAGGCCAACAAGGAAGAGAAGCTCGGCATCATCGACCAGCTCAAGCAACTTGCTGAGACTGAGGGAGAAAACGTCATCCAGCAGGTTAAGGAACTGCAGCAGAAGTGGAGCGAAGTGGGACATGTGCCTTTCCGCGACAAGGAGAAACTCTATAAAGAGTATCGCGAACTCTGCGACAAAATCTACGACGCATACGGCGTCAGCCAGGCAAAGCGCCGCCTGAACAACTTCCGCAAGAATCTGGCGGAAAAGGTGGAGAACGCCGGCAGTTCCCTCGGCAATGAGCGCCAGAAGATGCAGCGTGCCTACGAGCGTATGCTGGCTGAGATAAAGACCTACGAGAACAACATAGGTTTCCTCAATGCCGGTAGCAAGAAGGGCAATTCCCTCGTCGATGCCATGAATAAGAAGGTAGAGAAGCTCCGCAGCGAACTCGACCTCCTGGCCCAGAAGATAAAGGCCGTCGACGAACAGATGAGAGAGGAATAGAAAACGCCTTAAGGGGCGACTGGGGTCCGGAGTATGCTCCGGAGTAGCCACTGAATGTGGCTTCGGCCCCACAAAGGGGAGCGAGTTTCCACTCGCGACGGAGGAAGAGTCAACGCCCTATAGGGGAATGACCAACGCCCTATAGGGGAATCGTCAACGCCCTATAGGGGAATGAATACCCCTCCATAGGGGAGTGAAAATCCCCTTCTACAGATAAGAACAAACTCACTGCCTGAGGAATCGTCTTCAATGCAGTGGGTTTGCTCTTTTTGTGTCCTAAAATTCGTTTTTTATACACCTAAAACACTTATTATATCTCAAAAAAAGGAACAAAAGCACATTTTTAATGACCAAAATAGTGTGATTTCGCCTAAAAATTTGTATCTTTGCAGCCGATTAGTGCGCATTGTGCGCGCACGTATATAAAGTAAAAGAAGCATGAAGTGCACCGTTGAGGCTGTTCAGACGAAACGTCAGATGAATGACTTTGTGAAGCTTCCCTGGAAGATTTACAAGGGCAACGCGTGCTATGTGCCCGATATGGAGTCGGACGTCAGAGACTGGTTCAACCCCAAGCACAACCCAGGACTGCAGCACAGCGAAGTGGCTCCCTTCGTGGCCTACAACGAGAAGGGAGAGCCCGTGGGACGCATCGTCGGCATCATCAACCATAAGGCCAACGAAATCTGGAACGGCAGCTGCGTCCGCTTCGGCTGGATCGAGTTCGTGGACGACACGGAAGTCTCTGCCGCCCTGCTGAAAGCTGTCGAGGATTGGGGTCGCTCGAAAGGCATGGACTCCATACAAGGACCCCTCGGCATCTCGGATTTCGACAAAGAGGGAATGCTCGTCGAGGACTTCGACAAAATGGGTTCAGCCATCACCATCTACAACCCACCATACTATCCCGAGCATATGGCTCAGCACGGCTTTGGCAAGGAAGTGGACTGGGTGCAGGTCAAGATAAACATCCCGGAAGAGGTGCCGGCACGATTCGCCCGTGTGCAGAAGCTCGTCGAGGAGATGTATGGGCTCAAGGTAAAGAAGCTCACGCCCAGAGAAGTCTTCAAGGAAGGCTACGGCCGCAAGATATTCCGCCTGCTCAACGAAGCATACAGTCAGCTCTTCGGCTATACCCCTCACTCTGACGAGGAGGCCGATGCTTTCGTCTCACAGTACATCAAGTACCTCGACTTGAAGATGCTCCCGATGGTGGAGGACGAGAAAGGCAACCTCATCGCCTGCAGCATCACGATGCCTAACCTCGCTAAAGCACAGCAGAAGACAAAGGGAAAGTACTTCCCATTTGGCTGGTATCACATGCTCAGCGCCCTCAAGTTCAAGCACGAAGACGAAGCAGAACTGCTTCTCATCGCCGTTCATCCCGAATGGCAAGCACTGGGCATCAACGCCCTCATCTTTGCCGACCTCATCCCACTCTACAACAAAATGGGATACCGCACCGCAGAGACTGGGCCGATGCTCGAAGACAACCTTAAGGTACTCACGCAATGGAAGGCACTCGACCCAATAACCTACAAGCGCCGCCGTTGCTTCAGCAAAGAAATACAGTAAGAAAAATCGAATAAAAAACATAAAAAAGAATGGCAAATAGAGTAGTAATAACAGGCATGGGCATATGGTCATGCATCGGAACAACCCTCGACGAGGTGCGCGACGCACTCTATCAGGGCAAGAGTGGCATCATTTTCAGCCAGGAACGTAAGGACGCCGGATTCCGTTCGGCACTCGTAGGTAACGTACCCAAAGTTGACCTTAAACCATACGTCCCCCGTAACCTCCGTAACTTCATGCCCGAAGAGGCAACCTACGGATACATCGCAACCAAGCAGGCTCTCGAAAATGCAGGCATTGACGAGGACTATCTCAACACTCACGAAGTGGGCATCATCTACGGCAACGACTCGGTGGCTGAGGCAACAATGCAGAGCCTCGACAAGTTCCGTCAGGCCAACAGCACGGTGGCTTGCGGCAGTGGTGCAATCTTCCAAAGCATGAACTCCAACATCACCATGAACCTGGCTTGCCTCTTCAAACTGCGCGGCATCAATCTCACCGCAGCGGCAGCCTGCGCATCAGGCTCGCAAAGCATCGGCCTGGCAGCACTCCTCATCTCGCAAGGCTTGCAGGATTGCGTAGTCTGCGGTGGTGCAGAAGAGAATAACATGTACGGCATCGCATCCTTCGACGGCATACAGGCATTCTCCATCCGTGAGAATGAACCCGAGAAAGCAAGCCGTCCCTTCGATGCAAGCCGCGACGGCCTCGTACCCAGCGGAGGTGGTGCAACAGTCGTTCTGGAAAGTTACGAGCACGCCGTCAAGCGTGGAGCCAACATCATAGCAGAGATAGTAAGCTGGGGCTTCTCAGGCAACGGCGACCACATCTCTACGCCCAACGTTGCAGGCCCAGCACGCTCACTCGAACTCTGCCTCCGCAACGGTGGCATCGACCCCAAGCAAGTGGGTTACATCAATGCACACGCCACCAGCACCGTCATAGGTGACCGTCGCGAGGCTCAGGCTATCGCACAACTCTTTGGCGAACGCACCGTTCCCGTTACCTCAACAAAGAGTCAGACCGGACACGAGATGTGGATGGCAGGAGCAAGCGAAATCATCTACTCGACCCTGATGATGAAGAATGGCTTCATCGCCGGCAACATCAACTTCGAGAAGCCCGACGAAGAGACAGCATGCATCAACGTCCTGCCCGAAACGAAGGAGACACACTTCGACATGTTCCTCTCCAACAGCTTCGGCTTCGGCGGCACCAACTCCACTATCATCGTGAAGAATGTCTAAGACATATTATCAATTAATGCATTAATCAATAATAACTAAATCAGAACAAAATGACAAGAGAAGAAATCATTGCTGAGATCAATGCCGAATTGGCAGAAGAGTTTGAAATCGACGAGGCTACCATCACTCCCGATGCTCCCATCTATCAGACCCTTGAGCTCGATAGCCTGAGCCTCGTGGACCTCATCGGTATCGTACAGACCAAGTATGGTGTGCTCATCTCTAAGGCTGAGCTTCCCACCATCAAGACATTTGCTCAACTCTACGACTACATCGAGCAACACCAGAAATAGTTAAGAGTTCAAAGTCCATAGTTAATAGTTAGGCTATGCCCTAGCACCCTACAGCTGTGGACTATGGACTATGAACTATGAACTATGAACTATAACGTCCTGATTATCGGCAGCGGACTGGGCGGACTGGAGTGTGGCGCACTGCTCGCCAAGCGAGGACTCAAGGTGCTCGTGCTCGAAGGTTCCAATCAACCAGGAGGCTGCATGCAAAGCTTCCGCAGAGGCGGAATGCATTACGATACAGGACTGCACTATGTGGGCGGTCTGGCTCCAGGGCAAACAATGCATCATGCATTCGAAGAACTCGGACTGCTTGACTTGTCCTGGCAAAGGATGGACGATGCCTTCGACCATGTCATCATCGGCGGTCGGCACTTCGCATTCCATCAAGGCTACGAAGCATTCGTCGAAGGACTGGCAAAAGACTTCCCGCATCAGCGAGAAGCACTCCAAAGCTATGTCCAACGCTTGCAGAACATCACGGCAGACGACATGGACGTCTGTGCTTATGATTACCTTAGGCAGACATTCTCCGATGAACTGCTTGTAAATGTTGTCAGTGCTGCTGCAATGAAGACAGAGCTTCGTCGTGAATCACTTCCCCTCTTCAACTTCGCTCATACTTGCTCCAGCTATATTGAAAGCAGTTGGCGACTGAAAGGAGATGGCAATCTGCTGGTGAACAAACTCATCAGCACTATTGAGGAAGTGGGTGGCGAAGTGAAAACAAACAGCAAGGTGGTTCGTCTCGTCGAAGCGGATGGCCGCATCGCAAACGTCATCTGTGCCGACGGACAAAGCTACGAAGCGGAGTACTTCATCTCCGATATACATCCTGCAGAGCTCTGCCATTTGCTCGAAGGATGCCAGGCTGTTCGGAAAGCCTTCCGCAGACGTATGACATCAGGGGAGAATACCTGTGGTATGTTTACTGCACAGTTCAAGCTAAAGCCAGGTGCACTACGCTACTTTGCCCATAACGTCTTCGTCTATGACAAACCTAACGTATGGACAATGACGGAAGACAATGACCCAGTGAAGGGAGTCATGATAAGTGCAAGGGTTCCGGAGGACGACTCGGACGAGCTCCGACAGATAGACCTCCTCACGCCCATGCCTTGGTACGAATGCGAGCCTTGGATAGAAACTAAGGTTGGTCGTCGCGGCGATGACTATAAAGCATTCTGCAAGAAGAAAACCGAACAGTGCGTTGCACTGGCGGAACAATATATTCCCAATCTCCATGAGATGGTCGAGCAATGTTATACCAGCACGCCGCTCACCTATCGTGACTATCTGGGAAGCCCTGAGGGTGGTGCTTTTGGATTGCGCAAGGATTGTCGCACATCGATGCTCAGTTTCCACTCGGTGGGTACGCCGCTATCTAACCTGTTGCTTACAGGTCAGAGTATCATTCTGCCTGGCATCGAAGGGGTCACTATGACGGCTTTCGAGACATGCAGTAAGATTATATAAGACAACGCTCGACAAATAACAAGACATGATAAGAAAACTCTTTGCGACCTTTGCTTTGCTTATAGCATTCGCTGTGAATGCATTAGGACAGAAAATCACCGGCGTCATCCTCGATGCTTCTACTGGTGACAGCCTTTCCCTTGCAGGAGTAAGTTACAAGGAGCGCAAGACTTCGACCATTGCCGACCTGGACGGTCTCTTTTCCATTGCACGTATCAATGGTGCGACACTCACTTTCTCCTGTATGGGTTATAAAGATGAGAAGGTCAATGTTACCAAGGCCACTCCAAGTCGTCTCACCATCAAGTTAAAGCCTGACACGAAGAGCCTTCAGGAGGTTGTCATAAAGGCTGAGAGGAAACGCTATGTCCGCAAGGACAATCCTGCCGTGGAGCTCATGAAGCGTGTAATCGAAGCCAAGAAGAGTACTAAACTTGAGAATACTCACGACTTCTTCCAATACACGAAGTATCAGAAGCTGTCTATGGCTCTGAATGACTATAAGGTCAAGGAGATAGACAGCACTGATATCGCGGCCGGCAAGGTGAAGTGGACACAACAGGCAGAGTTGAGCCCTTATAATAATAAAATGGTAGTGCCAGTCTCTCTTGATGAGACTGTCACAAAGCATGTATTCCGTAAGGACCCCAGAGCAGAGAAGGATATCATACAGGGCGAACAGAGTTCTGGACTGAACCAGCTCGTCGCAACAGGCGACATTGTCAATACGACACTTAAGGAGGTGTTTCAGGATGTGGACATCTACGACAATTATGTCAAGTTGCTCAAGTTCCCCTTCCTAAGTCCTATTGGTTCTGGAGCTACGGCCTTCTACAGATATTATATTGTCGATACTGTGCTTGTGGAGCGTGACTCGTGCTATCATTTGCAGTTTACGCCTAACAACCCTCAGGACATTGGTTTCAATGGTGACATATATATATTAAAGGATTCTACACTTCACGTCAAGAAGTGCCATTTGTCTATTCCTCCGAAGAGCGATGTCAACTTCGTCAGCTCCTTACATATAGACCAGATATACAGCAAGCTGCCTAATGATGAGTGGGTGCTGACGACGGACGATATGTGGGCCGAGATGACGCTCCTGTCGAAGAAGTTCCTTGTGGTGCGAAACACTCGCCTTTCCGATTATGACTTTGCGCCTCTCCAGAAGAGTCTTTTCCGTAATAAGGCAAAGGTCATACATATGGCCGACTCGCGAAACCAGGACGAGGAGTTCTGGAATCAGTATCGTGCCGTCCAGCTTTCCGAGAAGGAGGGTGGCCTGAACAGCTTTATGGAAAAGATGGCGAAGTCTAAAGCCATGCGTATTCCTTTGTTTATTGTCAAAGCACTCTTCGAGAACTATATCGAGACCTCCAAGGCTGGAAAGCCCAGCAAGTTCGATATCGGTCCTGTCACCAGCATGTTCTCGCACAACTATAGTGATGGCTTCCGTGCTCGTATCGGTGGTAAGACTACGGGTGCCTTCAACAAGCATTTCTTCTTGGAGGGTTACTATACGCATGGTTTCAAGTCGCACAACAGCTATTATGGCGTTGTGGTAGACTACTGCTTCAATAAGAAGAAGTATTCCCCTTATGAGTTCCCGATGAGGAAGATAAGGTTCGAAAGCAGCTACGAAGTGACGTCTGCGGCAGACAGGTTCTTGCAGAACAGCAAGGACAACCTCTTTGTCAGCCTCAAGACTGAGAAGGTGAACATGCAATACAAGACTAACATGCAGCGCCTCTCGTTCACTTGGGAGACAGACTATGGCCTGAACTTTAACACCGCCCTCAAGTTGGAGAGCAACGAGGTAGCCGGCGATTTGCATTTCATTCATGTGACTGACGGCAGGGAGGACAAGACGCTTCGCACGACCCAGTGGAGTGCGGAGGTTCATTTCTGTCCTGGCCAGACTTATATCATGACCAAGCAGGACCGTTGGCCTCTTAATAAGGACCGTCCAGACTTCGTTATTCGTCATACTGTTGGCATCAAGGGTCTTTTTGGTGGGCAGTTCAATACGAACCAGACCGACATTAGCGTCTTCAAGCGTCAGTGGCTTGGGAGTTGGGGGCGCATGGACTTCCGTGTCCGGGCTTCAGCTCAATGGAACAAGGTTCCCTTCCAGTTCCTCCTTACGCCGCCGATGTGTCTCTCTTATGTTGAGCAAGAAGGTACCCTCAACATGCTTCATAACATGGAACTCTTCATGGACCGTCGCGTATCGTGGTCTGTGGAATGGAACTTGAACGGCAAGATATTCAACCGCATTCCTTTGCTCAAGAAGTTGAAGCTCCGCGAGTATATTGGCTTCAAGGGCTGCTGGGGTATGCTCACCGACAAGAACAATCCTGCTAAGAATACAACCGACGACCTGCTTTATGCGTTCCCCGACAATCGTTCCTACGCTATCGACTCGCACGTTCCCTACATGGAGTTTGCCTGTGGCATACGTAACATCCTCAAGGTCTTTGGCGTTGACTATGTGCGCCGACTCAACTATCTCGACATTCCTGGAGCCAAGAAGAACGGCGTCCGCTTTAATCTGACATTATCTTTCTAAATAATATATAATGAAGAAACACTTTATCATCATTACACTGTTATGCATCTTTTCATGCCTTACCATACAGGCTATCGTGATACCTAAGGAGCATATCTTCAAGTTCGAGCGCAGCACGAACACGAACTATATCTGTTACGACATCAACCTGAAGGACGGAAAGCTCAACCAGAAAGAGCCCCTCAATGCTTATTGGATATCGAGTAATGAGACGGAGAAGAATCCCTTGACCTTCCTGGACCGCAAGATGGCCTTTGGCATCAAGGTGGTTAGTTCGAACGAAAACGAGGCCCGCGTGCACATGACAGCCTACAAGGCCTTGATCATCCGCATTTGCAAGCACAAAGGCAAGTGGGTGGGAATTGTCAAACTGAACGGCCACGAGCTAATCTTGTCGAAGATGTTTGCCCAGATGAAGCAGTCCATCTATCCAAGATGCGAGTATGTTGACATCTACGGCACAGATATCAATACGGGGGAGGCGCGTCGTGAACGTATCATGAACTAAGTTCTTCTCAAACGTACAATGCTGAGAAACTAAAGAAAGGCAGGGGTGCACATGCATTCCTGCCTTTCTTTAATCAGACTTGTCGTATAGGGTTCGTTGCATATAATATGCAGAGGACTCGATATGGGATGTAATGTTGAGCGGAGGAATATGTCTCCTTGGTTAGAGCAGCGCTTCGATTGCTTCTCCGAGGTCGGGGATATCTTCTCCGCGAGCCTGCAGGTCGCAGTTGCGGTCAATGAGGAAGTAGCTGGGCAGGCCTTGCACGTTGTAGAGGGTGAGCATGTCGCTCTCCAAGCCCTCCTCGCAATAGACGCTGACCCAGGGCAGTGCCTCGCTTCGTTGCTTCCAGAGATGTTCGCTGGCATCCAGCCCGACCTGATAGATTTCGAAGCCTTGGTCGTGATACCTGTTATAGAGTTCTCGCAGGAGCAGCGTTCTTTCTGTGCTTCCGTCCAAGGAAAATGCGGTGAAATCAAGCAAAATGACGTTTCCGCGCAGGCTACTGAGTGTCCGCTCCTGACCGTTGATGTCGGGGAAAGTCATGTCGATGATGCCCAGTTCCCTCACTTTGTCGCCGTCGATGTCGAGTACAATCTGACGTGGTTTTGCTCGGTTCTTCCGGCACTCCAGAACGATGTTGCAGAGGTTCTCGGTGCGTGGGCTCGACGGGTATTTCTCGTTCCAGGCATTGGCCACCGCTTGCATCCAGGTCAGGTCGCTCTTGTCGTTTACTGGATCGAAGATGAGGCTTGTGCCAAGTGTCTGGAAACAAGCGTAGTAGCTGTAGGCTGTGCCGTAATTCCCATGCAGGAAATCCTTCTTCACCTCTGCTTTGTATTTATCGACGAGGCTTTGAATCATGCTGTCCCTCTCCTCGATGGTGAAGTTGCGGTCTGCAGAGATACGGCGTGCTTCTCGCTCCAGGCTGGCCAGTTTCAGGCAGAGGAGTCGGATGGTGTCGCACGCGTTGCTGCCCTCTACGGCATAGCCGAACGACAGGTCCTTCATGTCGGCCTTGACGCGGACCGTCTCTGTGCTGTCGATGGCGAGGTTGATGCCCTGCCCGCCAATACGGAGTCGGTAGAACTCGGGGCTGGTGACGCGAGGCTCCTCGAAATGGAACGCGCCGTCCTCCGTCAGCCGGATGCTATCGATGGCGATGGTTCCCTCTCCAAGGGAAAGGTGCTCCAGATAGAGCATCAGGGAGTCGGCTCCGCTGATGTTGCCTTCGATGCAGAACTTTTTCTCATGTTTGCATCCGCAAAGCAGCGTGAGTATTGAGAGTAGAAAGAGTGTTTTCTTCATCGTCTTCATATTTAAAAAGTTGTGCAAAGGTACGGTTTTCTCTTGAATTTAGCACGCCATTTCGACCGCAAAGGTGTGAAATGTGGTACTTTATGCTTCTTTTTACCTTATTTATAATAGTGGAAAAGATATTTTTTCTTATCTTTGCACGATTTTATATCATTATGTGACGTAAAGAAAACAATAAGTTAAACAAATCAAGATGAACGTAATTACAAAGACAGTCGAGTTGCCTGATGGAAGAACCATCAGCATCGAGACCGGGAAACTTGCCAAACAAGCCGATGGTTCAGTGATGCTCCGCATGAACAACACTATGCTCCTGGCCACTGTTTGCGCAGCCAAAGATGCCGTTCCCGGCACAGATTTCATGCCCTTACAGGTTGAGTACAGAGAAAAGTATTTTGCCGCAGGTCGTTTTCCTGGCGGCTTCACGAAGCGTGAGGGTAAGGCAAATGACGACGAGATACTGACTTGTCGCCTCGTGGACCGCGCCCTGCGCCCCCTTTTCCCCAGCAACTATCACGCTGAGGTGTATGTAAATGTAATCCTCTTCTCTGCCGACGGTGTGGACATGCCTGATGCTCTGGCTGGCTTTGCCGCTTCTGCAGCATTGGCTTGCAGCGATATTCCATTCGAAGGCCCCATTTCTGAGGTTCGCGTGGCACGCATTAACGGAGAGTTTGTTATTAACCCAACCTTCCAACAGCTCGAGGGTGCCGACATGGACCTCATGGTAGGCGCTACCGAAGAGAACATCATGATGGTGGAAGGCGAGATGAAGGAAGTGCAGGAGAGCGACCTCCTCGCAGCCCTCAAGGCAGCCCACGAGGCCATCAAGCCTATGTGCCGCCTCCAAAAGGAACTGGAGAAGGAACTCGGCAAGGACGTGAAGCGCGAGTACTGCCACGAGGTGAACGACGACGAACTCCGTGAAGCCGTGAAGCAGGCTTGCTACCAGAAGGCTTACGACGTTACGAAGCAAGGTCTCGAGAAGCACGCTCGTGCAGAGGCTTTCGAAGCCATCCGCGAGGACTTCAAGGCAGCTTATGCCGAGGCTCACACGGATATGCCAGCCGAGGAACTCGAGGAAAAGAATACTCTCATTGACCGCTACTACCATGATGTCGAGAAGGACGCAATGCGTCGCTGCATCTTGGACGAAGGCATCCGCCTCGACGGTCGCAAGACAACCGATATTCGTCCCATCTGGTGCGAGGCCAGCCCGCTGCCCGGACCTCACGGAAGTGCCATCTTCACCCGTGGTGAGACCCAGTCTCTCGCTACCTGTACGCTCGGCACAAAGCTCGACGAGAAGCTCGTTGACGATGTGCTCGTACGCGAATACCAGCGTTTCCTGCTCCACTACAACTTCCCTCCCTTCTCAACCGGCGAAGCGAAAGCACAGCGTGGCGTAGGTCGTCGTGAGATCGGTCACGGCCATCTGGCATGGCGCGGCCTGAAGGGTCAGATTCCTGCCGACTTCCCCTATACCATCCGCGTAGTGAGTGATATCCTGGAGAGCAATGGTTCCAGCTCGATGGCAAGTACCTGTGCAGGTTGCTTGGCACTGATGGACGCCGGTGTTCCCATTAAGGCTCCCGTCAGCGGCATCGCTATGGGTCTCATCAAGAATCCCGGCGAAGACAAATATGCTGTCCTCTCTGACATCCTGGGCGACGAGGATCACCTCGGCGACATGGACTTCAAGACCACAGGCACCCCGAATGGTTTGACCGCTACACAGATGGACATCAAGTGCGACGGCCTCTCCTACGAGATTCTCGAAAAGGCGCTCATGCAGGCAAAGGCTGGTCGCGAGCACATCCTTGCTGAGATGATGAAGACACTCGACAAGCCACGTCCAGAGTTGAAGCCGCATGTACCACGCATCGAGCAGATGATTATCCCGAAGGAATTCATTGGTGCCGTCATCGGCCCGGGCGGAAAGATCATCCAGGGCATGCAGGAAGAGACCGGTGCCACCATCACTATCGACGAAGAAGACGGTGTTGGCAAGATTCAGGTGAGCGGCCCCAACAAGGAAGTCATCGACGCTGCTATGGCTAAGATTAAGGCTATCGTGGCTGTTCCCGAGATTGGCGAAGTCTATGAAGGCACCGTTCGCAGCATCATGCCTTACGGCTGCTTCGTAGAGTTCATGCCCGGCAAGGACGGACTTCTCCACATCAGTGAGATTGATTGGAAGCGCCTCGAGACCGTCGAGGAGGCTGGCATCAAGGAAGGCGACAAGATTCAGGTGAAGCTCCTCGAGATTGACCCGAAGACCGGCAAGTTCAAGCTGAGCCGTCGTGCCCTGATCGAGAAGCCCGAAGGCTATGTAGAGCGTGAGCGCGAACGCCGTCCCCGTCCAGAACGTGGCGAGCGTCGTCCTCGTCCCGAAGCAAGGCACGGCGAAAGCCAACGTGGTGAGCGTGGTGAGCGCCGTCCCCGTCCCGAGCATGGCGAAGAGCCTGCTGCAGAATGAAGCAATAGTCTCTAAATAATGAAAGCGTGCCCTTCCAATCGGAGGAGCACGCTTTCTTTTTCAACGCCCTATAGGGCAATGCTCAACGCCCTATAGGGGAATGGCCAACGCCCTATAGGGGAATTGCAACTCCTCCCTAGGGCGTTAGCTGACGAAATATAGTGTGGCTATAAAGAAAAACTGCTAAATCCTTTGAACGAATGCGGAAAAGCAATATCTTTGTAAGCGTAAAAGCAAAAACAACCCCGTAAAAACTCACAAAGATATGAAGCAAAGACTCCTTTTCCTGTTGGCCATAGCGCTTGTGCCAACCCTGCGAATGAGTGCACAGAAAGTGCAAACCCTGACCTCGCCCGATGGTAAAATCCGCATCGAAGTGTCTGTAGGTGAACAACTTACCTATAGTGCTTTCTTCGCCGACGAGCAAATCTTGAAGGACTGCCCACTCTCTCTGCAGGTAGGCAAAGAGGAGTTTGGGACGAAGCCCCGACTGAGCGGCACCAAACGCACCAAGATAGACGAGGTGATCAGGCCTGTTGTGCCCTTGAAGTACGCTGAGGTCCCCAACAAAGCCAACCAGCTGACGCTCTCGTTCAAGGGCGGCATCTCGGTAGATTTCCGTGCCTACGACAACGGCATCGCCTATCGTTTCGGCATCAACAAGGGCAAGGGACAGGTCGATGTCGTGAACGAAGGTGTGGCGCTCAACCTGCCGGATGTCTTCACGGCTCATGTCTCGAAGACGCGTAGCTTCAAGACATCTTACGAAAACTCCTATACGCACATCTCCACGGCCGAGTATAAGGCTGACGACGAGATGACCTATCTGCCCATCCTCCTCGAGAGTCCGAAGGGAACGATGGTGCTCTTCTCGGAAAGCGACGTACGCGACTACCCCCATCTCTTCCTAAAGCCCACCGACGGCAACGCCTTCACATCGACCTTCCCCCGCTCGCCCGAAACTTGGGAACCTCGCGGGGATCGTAGTTGGACCATCACGAAGGAGCGCGATTGCATTGCCCGAACTGATGGCCAGCGCACACTTCCCTGGCGCTTCGCCGTCATCGGCTCGGATGCCACGATTGCCGGCAACCAGATGGAGGTCGTGCTTGGCGGCAAATGCGAACTGGATGACACGTCTTGGATAAAGCCCGGCCAGGTCAACTGGGACTGGTGGAATCACTGGACGGTCTGGGGCGTGGACTTCGAGTCGGGCATCAACAACGACACTTACAAGTATATTATCGACTGCGCCTCGAAGTATGGCGTGGAATATGTCCTGCTCGACGAGGGCTGGAACAAACGTGTGCAAGACCCCTTCACCACGCGCGATGAGATCGACGTCAAGGAACTCGTCGAGTATGGCGTCAAGAAGAATGTCGGCATCGTGCTCTGGCTGTCGTGGCTCACGGTAGAGCGCAACATGAACCTCATCCCGTTCTATGCCCAGATGGGTGTGAAGGCATTGAAGGTTGACTTCATGGACCACAGCGATCAATGGATGGTGAACTTCTACGAAAGGGTGGCTCGTGAGTGCGCCAAGAACAAGCTGTTGATTGACTATCACGGGTCGTTCAAGCCATCCGGCATGGAGCAGCGACTGCCCAACCTCATCAGCTACGAAGGTGTTCGCGGCCTCGAACAGGGTGGCGGCTGCAAACCTGAGAACAGCATCTGGCTTCCCTTTATGCGCAATGCAGTAGGTCCGATGGACTTCACGCCAGGTGCTATGCACAATGCCCAGCCCGAGGACAACAGGGGCTCTGGCTCTCTTCCTATGGGAGGCGGCACTCGTGCCTATCAGATGGCGCTTTATGTCTGCTTCGAGAGCGGTGTGCAGATGCTGGCCGACAGTCCTTCGCGCTACCTTCGCGAAGACGAGTGCACCCGTTTCATCGCATCGGTTCCCACAACTTGGGACGATACCCGCATCCTTGCAGCCAAGGCCGGCGACTATTATGTCGTGGCAAAGCGCAAAGGCAGCAAGTGGTTCATCGGTGCCATGACTGGCGACAAGGCACAGGATATTGACATTTCCCTCGATTTCATCGGTAATAATGGACATCTCACTTACTTCCAGGATGGTCGAAATGCCCATCGAATTGCCGTCGATTACAAGCGTGGGGAACAAGACGTAACACCTCAAACCAAGCTTCGCCTGCACCTCGTCCGCAATGGTGGCTGGTGCGGAGTGGTAGAGTAAAAGCCAGGAACGATATGATACTGAAAGGAAGATATACAGCCTCGGAGCATCGGTATGACGATGAAGGCTTCTATGCTCGATGCGGACGAAGTGGTGTGCTGCTGCCGAAGGTCAGTCTGGGCTTCTGGCACAACTTCGGAGGCGTTGACCCTTATGAACGGAGCCGTGCCATCACGCACTATGCCTTCGACAATGGCATTACCCACTTCGACCTGGCTAACAACTATGGACCGCCTTACGGAAGTGCCGAGGAGACGATGGGTCGCCTCATGGACGATGATTTCCGACCCTATCGCGACGAGCTTTTCATAAGCAGCAAAGCCGGCTACGATATGTGGCCTGGACCTTACGGCAACTGGGGCTCGCGCAAGTACCTCATGGCCAGCCTCGACCAAAGCCTGCAACGTATGCATCTCGATTATGTTGACCTCTTCTACAGCCACAGGCTCGATCCCTTGACCCCATTGGAGGAGACACTGCAGGCTCTGGTCGATATTGTCCGTCAAGGCAAGGCGCTCTATGTGGGCATCTCTAACTGGCCACTCGAGCAGTTGAAGGTAGGCGAACGTTACCTACGCGAACACGATGTGCCCTTGCTAATTTATCAGGGAAGGCTCAATATGATAGACAAAAAGCCGATGGAATCGGGCATTTTGGACTTCTGTAAGGAACGAGGCATTGGCTTCATTGCCTTCTCTCCCTTGGCACAGGGACTACTCACAGACCGTTACCTGAACGGCATTCCTGACGATTCCAGAATGGCAAAGGAACGCACGCTGAAGTCCGAACGACTGACTCCAGAACTGCTGAGCTATGTGCAGGAATTGCGCGCTAAGGCTGAGGCAAATGGACAAAGCACCAGCGAGGCTGCCCTGAGATGGGTGCTTGAACAAGAAGGTGTTACATCGGTTCTCATCGGTGCCAGCTCGGTAGCACAACTCGAGTCGAACCTTAGGTGTGCGAGGTAAGAAAGGCTGATTACCCTTCCTAAAACATTTGCTTGACGCGCTTTATGCCCTCGACCAGCGCGTCCACATCTTCGCAACTGTTGTACAAGGCAAAGCTGGCACGACATATTCCCTCTATGCCCAAACGACGCATGAGTGGTTCGGCACAATGATGGCCTGTGCGAACGGCTATGCCGAGACGGTCGAGTAGGGTTCCCATATCGAGATGGTGGATGTTGCCGACCTGGAAGGAGATAACGGCATCGTGTAGGCTCACCTCTTTCGGCCCGTAAATCTTCATGCCTTCCACTTCCATAAGTCGTTGCATGGCATAAGCCGTCAGGTCGCGCTCATGGGCTTGGATGGCGTCGAAGCCAATCGAAGTGACAAAGTCGAGTGCCTTTGCCAGGCCAGTTGATGCGACATAATCGGGCGTGCCGGCTTCGAACTTGTAGGGCAAATCATTGAAAGTCGTCTTTTCGAAGCTAACGGTCTTTATCATCTCGCCGCCTCCCATATATGGCGGAATGCGGTCGAGCCACTCTTCCTTGCCGTAGAGAACGCCGATGCCGGTTGGTCCGTAGATTTTGTGACCACTAAAGGCAAAGAAATCACAGCCAAGTTCCTGAACATCGATGGGCATGTGAGGTGTGCTCTGAGCACCGTCGATGAGGACAGGAACGCCGTGCTCGTGAGCAATCCTGATGATGTCCTTGACGGGATTTATCGTGCCGAGAACGTTGCTGACGTGTGTGATGCTGACAATCTTGGTGCGTTCGTTGAAGAGTTTCTCATACTCATCCATCTTGAGCAGGCCGTCGTCGGTAATGGGTACAATGCGCAGCCGTATGCCACTTCGGGCTTGCAGGAGTTGCCACGAAACGATGTTGCTGTGGTGTTCCATCTCGCTGAGGATGACTTCGTCGCCTTCCTTCATGAAAGCCTGACCGAAGCAAGATGCTACAAGATTAATGCTCTCCGTCGTTCCGCGAGTGAAGACAATCTCCGACGTGCTGCGTGCATTGAGGAATCGACGCACCGTTTCTCTGGAAGCTTCGTGTAGGTCAGTGGCTTGTTGGGAGAGGAAATGCACACCACGATGCACGTTGGCATTGACGTTGTAGTACTCCTCCGTCATAGCCTCCACGACCTGACGGGGCTTTTGCGTCGTCGCAGCATTGTCGAGATAGACCAAGGGGTACTTCCCGTAAATGACCTTACCCAGGATGGGGAAAGCACTTTGCCATTCCTTTTCCCTTGTTGGGAGACTATCTACTTGCATAGTTTGCATCCTTCGCACTTGCTTAATTCGCCCCTCAAGCGCTTGTCCACCAAGACATGAAGGCGGTCGCGAAGCGATTCGAGGGGAATGGTTTCGATGACTTCGGTGATGAACGCAGCCTTGAGCAACAAGCGGGCTTCCTTCTCGTCGATGCCTCTTTGACGCATGTAGAACAGGGCCGCTTCGTCCATTTGGCCGACGGTGCTGCCGTGACTGCATTGCACGTCGTCAGCATAAATCTCGAGCATTGGCTGAGAATACATGCGGGCCGAACTCGTGGCACACAGGTTGGCATTCGTTTCTTTGCTCGACGTCTTTTGAGCACCCTCGCGAACCAACACCTTTCCGGCAAAGGCTCCGACTGCACTATCGTCGAGGACGTACTTATACAGCTCGCTCGATTGACAAGCGGGAACTTGGTGGTCGATGAGTGTGTTGTTGTCCACGCGTTGCATCTTGTCGGCAATGATACAGCCGTTGGCCGTCACCTCGCTTCCTTCGCCTTGCAAAAGAACATCGAGCCGGTTGCGAGTGTGACCGTTGAAGAGTGTCAGGTTGGTATGGTGAAGACTGCTGTCCCTGCCTTGCTGCACGAAAACGCTGTTGTAGCGGGTGCAGAGCAGATGCGTCTCCTCTATCTCATAGAGGCTGAGGTGCGAGCCGTCTTTCATTACGACCTCAATGACCTGGTTCGTCAAGAAGCGGCTTTGTGAGGCAGCTCGGTCAGTGATGATGATGTCGGCCTCAGCCTGCTCTTCCATCACGACGAGGATGCGACGGCTCACCATCGTGTCTTGGTCGCCCTTCAAGATGTTGCTGATCTGTATGGGATGCTCAACGCGAATGCCTTTTGGAACATGCACGACGAGTGTATCGACACAGAGCATCGTATTGAGTGCCACGATGCTGTCGGTCGCATCTGCTACCTTATTATATAATACGCGCGCGTGAGAGTCGGCTTCAGCAATGCGGAAGCAGTAGGGTGGGAGCGGTCCTGTCAGCGGTGTCAGCGCAATACCATAGTTGGGCGAAAAGTCTGCATCGACCTTCGCATAGCGGTAGCGTTCCACTTTCTGCGAGGGAAAACCCTTTGCGGAAAATGTCTCGAAGGCCGACTCACGCTGCTCGTTCATCTCAGCACAGCTGCGACGGCCAATCGTTTCCTGCACCTCCTGATAGAAGTCTATGTATTGCGTTTCTGCTTTCATCGTCTTTCGTTATTACGTTATTACGTTATAACGGGGTAACGCTGTTCCCTATCTCAGCCTTTATCCAGTCGAAGCCTTTGTTTTCAATCTCGATGGCAAGTTCGGGGCCGCCAGTCTTGACGATGCGTCCGTCGATGAGTACATGCACGACATCCGGCTTCAGATAGTCGAGCAAGCGTTGGTAGTGGGTGATGACGATGGCGCTCGATTCGGGACGACGCAGCTTGTTGAAGCCCTCAGCCACTATCCTGAGCGCATCCACATCGAGTCCGCTATCCGTCTCATCCAAGATGGTCAGGGTCGGCTCGAGCATTGCCATTTGGAATATCTCGTTGCGCTTCTTCTCACCACCCGAGAAACCTTCGTTCACGCTGCGGCTTGTGAGCTTGCTGTCGAGCTCCACAATCGAGCGCTTCTCCCTCATAAGTTTGAGGAAGTCACCAGCCGGCATGGGTTCCAAGCCCTGGTATTTGCGCTTGGCATTCAAGGCTGCTCGCATGAAATTCACCATCGAAACGCCAGGTATCTCTACCGGTTGCTGGAAGCTCAGAAAGATGCCTTCGTGAGCGCGCTCTTCCGGTTTGAGCGAGAGCAAGTCCTTGCCGTTCCAAGTAATGCTACCCTCAGTCACTTCGTAGGCAGGATGGCCGACGATGACGTTGGAGAGCGTGCTCTTGCCTGCACCGTTGAGTCCCATCACGGCATGCACCTCACCATCTTTGACAGTCAGGTTGATGCTCTTCAGAATCTCTTTGCCATTGATGCTGGCATGTAGGTTATTTATCTGTAACATTGCTTTAATCCCTAATCCTTAATCTTTAATCCTTAGCCCACACTGCCTTCCAGACTGACGCCAAGCAGCTTCTGTGCCTCGACGGCAAATTCCATTGGCAGTTTGTTGATGACCTCCTTTGCATAGCCATTCACGATGAGCGAGACGGCTTCCTCGGTCGAGATGCCGCGCTGGTTGCAGTAGAAGAGCTGGTCCTCGCTGATTTTGCTGGTCGTGGCTTCGTGCTCGACGACTGCCGTATCGTTGTGGACGTCCATATATGGGAAGGTATGAGCGCCGCAATGACTGCCCAAGAGAAGCGAGTCGCAGCTGCTGTAGTTGCGGGCTCCGTCGGCTGTGGAGGCCACCTTGACGAGGCCTCGGTAAGCGTTCTGGCTCTTGCCTGCACTGATGCCTTTGCTGATGATGGTGCTCTTGGTGTTGCGGCCGATGTGAATCATCTTCGTGCCCGTATCGGCTTGCTGATAGTTGTTGGTGACAGCCACGCTGTAGAACTCAGCCTGACTGCCTTCGCCACTCAGAACGCAGCTGGGATACTTCCATGTAATGGCACTTCCCGTTTCTACCTGAGTCCATGAGAGTCGGCTGTTGGCACCACGAAGATGACCGCGCTTCGTGACCAGATTGAGCACACCTCCCTTGCCTTCGCTATCGCCTGGATACCAGTTCTGCACCGTCGAGTACTTGACTTCTGCCCGCTCCTTCACAACGATCTCGACGATGGCAGCATGGAGCTGGTTCTCGTCTCGCATAGGAGCCGTGCAGCCTTCGAGGTATGAGACGTAGGCATCGTCGTCGCAAACGATGAGAGTCCGCTCGAACTGACCTGTACCGCGAGCATTGATGCGGAAGTACGTGCTGAGTTCCATCGGACAGCGCACACCTTTTGGGATATAGACGAACGAGCCGTCGCTGAAGACTGCGGAGTTGAGTGCTGCGAAGAAATTGTCTTTGTAGGGAACGACGCTGCCCAGGTACTCGCGCACCAAGTCGGGGTGCTCGCGGACTGCCTCGCTGATGGAGCAGAAGATGATGCCTTTCTCTTGGAGTTTTTCGCGGAAGGTTGTCTTGACGCTCACCGAGTCCATCACAGCATCGACGGCTGTTCCGGCCAGAGCCATACGCTCTTCCAAAGGTATTCCCAGCTTGTCGAAGGTCTTCATCAGCTCAGGGTCAATATCGCCCGTACCTTGTTTCTTCTTCTGCGTCGGGTCAGCATAATAGCTGATGGCTTGGTAGTCGATGGGAGGCATCTTCAGGTGTCCCCAAGTGGGTTGCTCCAGCGTGAGCCAGTAGCGGAAAGCATTCAGTCGGAACTGGAGCAGCCAGTCAGGCTCGCCCTTCTTCTGGGAGATGAGGCGCACGACGTCTTCCGACAGACCCTTCTCGATGATGTCTGTCTCGACATTGGTGGTGAAGCCGTACTCGTACTTCTTCTCCGCCACTTCGCGCACAAAACTGTTCTTATCGTTTCCCATTCTCCAATTCCTTTTACACAGATGTGTCGATAAACGCGGCACGCCGCGTTGGCAAATTCGGCACGCCGCGTTGGCAGATTCGGCAGGCCGCGTTGGCAGATTCGGCACGCCGCGTTGACTCCCCCTCTGTTTCTCCACTGAAGACGTTGTTGTAGATGAACTCGGGGAAGGCTTTGAGCGGGCCTGCAAGACGCGACTCCTGCATCATCTCTTCCTTAATCAGGTTCATCGACGAGAAGAGCCAGATGAAGGCTCCCAGCACAAGCGCATACTTCACGACACCAAAGAGCCCGCCAAGCAGCCTGTTGACCAGCCCCGTCAGAATCAGCTTGTCCAGGAGCGACGTAAGCATCGAGGCGATGAGCTTCGCCACAATCGGAACCATAATCCAGATGAGGACGAACGCCACAACCTTGCAGACGCTTGGCATCGACAGGAAGCCTGCCAGCACTTCGCCCAACTGCTCGTAGTACATGCTGGCTACGACGAAACCCATCACGAAAGCGACAAGCGAGATAAGCTGCTTGATAGCCCCCGAAATGAGTCCCATGACAAACCCAACAGCCAGCAGAATGAGCAGAAGAAGATCCATCGCGATTAATTCACAATTTATAATTCATAATTCATAATTAAGCTACGCCATGAAAAAGACAGGCCGCTGCCCAATAATTATGAATTATGAATTGCTTTAGAGTGTTGCCTTGATTTCAATCTCCTGGAAGGTCTCGATGATATCGCCCTCCTTCAGGTCGTTGTAGCCAACCAGCGAGATACCGCATTCGAAGTTCGTGCTGACCTCCTTCACATCGTCCTTGAAACGCTTCAGCGCATTGATGGCTCCCGTAAAGACCACGATGCCGTCGCGAATGACGCGAGCCTTGTTTGTGCGGCTGACCTTGCCGTCCACAACGTAAGCACCGGCAACGGTACCAACCTTCGTGATGTGATAGACTTGACGCACCTCGACTTGAGCCGTGACTTCCTCCTTGATTTCGGGCGAAAGCATGCCCTCCATCGCATCCTTCACCTCCTCGATAGCATCGTAGATGACGCTGTAGAGGCGGATATCGACATCCATCTGCTCTGCCAACTTGCGGGCTGGAGCGGAAGGACGAACCTGGAAGCCAACGATGAAGCAGTTCTCGGCAGCGGCTGCCATGTTGACATCGCTCTCGCTGATTTGACCCACAGCCTTGTAGATGACGTTGACCTGAATCTTCTCGGTCGAGAGTTTGATGAGGGAGTCGCTGAGTGCCTCGATGGAGCCGTCCACGTCACCCTTGACGATGAGGTTGAGTTCCTGCACGCCACCCAAAGCGATGTTGTGAGCCAACTCTTCCAGACCACGACGCTTCATGGTGCGCAAGCCTTGTTCGCGAGCCAGTTGTTCGCGCTTGTTTGCAATCTCGCGAGCCTCTTGGTCGGAGTCCATGACGTGGAAAGCATCACCAGCCTGAGGAGCACCATTCAAGCCAAGCACAGTAGCGGCCTGAGACGGACCGATAGCCTCGACACGCTGTCCGCGTTCGTTGAGCATAGCCTTTACACGGCCATAGTTCGTGCCAGCCAAGACGATGTCGCCGACATGGAGTGTACCGTTGCTGACAAGCACGGTAGCCACATAGCCGCGGCCCTTGTCCAAGCTGGACTCGATGATGGAACCCGTAGCCTTTCGGTTGGGGTTGGCCTTGAGGTCGAGCATCTCTGCTTCCAGCAGTACCTTCTCCAAGAGTTCTTCCACACCAATACCCTTCTTGGCACTGATGTCCTGACTCTGGTACTTGCCGCCCCATTCCTCGACGAGGAAGTTCATGTTGGCCAAGCCTTCCTTAATCTTGTCGGGATTTGCTCCCGCTTTATCTATCTTGTTGATGGCGAAGACGATAGGTACACCAGCAGCTGTGGCATGCGCAATAGCTTCCTTTGTCTGCGGCATGATGTCGTCGTCGGCAGCCACGATGATAATGGCGATATCCGTTACCTGAGCACCACGAGCACGCATAGCCGTGAAGGCTTCGTGACCTGGAGTATCGAGGAAGGTGACGTGACGTCCGTCTTCGAGTGTCACATTGTAAGCACCGATGTGCTGCGTGATACCACCAGCCTCACCAGCAATGACGTTGGTCTGACGAATGTAGTCGAGCAACGATGTCTTACCATGATCGACGTGACCCATGACGGTTACGATGGGAGCGCGTGGTACGAGATCCTGCTCGTCGTCCTCCTCTTCGCTGACAGCCGCACTGACTTCAGCGCTGACGTATTCTGTGGTGAAGCCGAACTCTTCTGCAACGAGGTTGATGGTCTCGGCATCCATTCGCTGGTTGATGCTGACCATGATGCCGATGCTCATGCAGGTTGCGATAATCTTCGTGACAGGCACGTTCATCATCGTAGCCAACTCGTTGGCCGTAACGAACTCTGTCAGCTTGAGTACCTTGCTCTCTGCTGCTTCGTTTGCCAGTTCCTCCTCCATTCCTTGACGGATGGCTTCGCGCTTTTCACGACGATACTTGGCGCCCTTGCCCATCTTGGTGCCCTTGCTTGTGAGTCGGGCAAGCGTTTCGCGTACTTGCTTTGCGACTTCTTCCTCGCTCACTTCGGGCTGCAGAGGCATTTGCTTGGGCTGGTTCTTCTGTTTCTTCTTGCCGCCACCATTCTGGTTCTGTTGCTGAGCGTTGCCGCCATTCTTCTTCTGACCCTGTTGCTGGTTGGCAACGTCATTGACGTCAACACGTTCCTTGCCCAAACGTACACGCTTCTTCTTGTCACCACCTTGAGCTTCGAGGCGTTCGCGACGGCGCTCTTCGTGCGTCTTCTTTTTGGGGCGAGTCGTCTGGTTCAGGCTGTCGAGGTCAATCTTACCCTTGATGGTAAGAGACGGAGCGTTGCTTTGAGCAGGGGTCAAGCGGAAGATTTCTTCCTCTTGCTTCTCTGCTGGAGCAGGTTCTGCAGGTTCCTCTTTTGGAGCAACAACCTCTTCCTTAGCAACAGGCTCTTCCTTCTTAACGACCGGCTCTTCCTTCTTCTTCGGAGCAGGCTTGGGTTTCTCTTCCTTTTCGACGGGTTTGGGTTCCGGCTTCTTTTCTTCGACAGGTTTAGCCTTTGCGGCTTTCTCTGCCTTTGCAGCCTTTCCACCATCGAGGTCGATGTGTCCCAATATCTTCGGACCTTCAACCTTCGGCGCTTCTATCTGCACCTCTTCAACAGGTTTGGGCTTGGGCGCTTCCTTGCGCTCCTTCTTGTTTTGGCCAATGTGCTGCTGAATGAGTTGTGTTGCTTCGTTGCGCAGTCCCTTATCCAAGCTGAATTCGCTTTGCAACTGGGCATATTGCTCTTCAGTTATCTTATAGTTGGGATTGGCCTCAACATCGGTGAAGCCTTTCTTTTGGAGGAACTCAACAGCCGTCTGCAGTCCGATGTTGAACTCCTTCGTTACTTTATTTAATCTTATGCTCATGGTCTTTCTAATCCCTAATCTCTAGTCCCTAAACTCTGATACAATTGTTATTCGAACTCAGCCTGCAAGATGCGCAGCACTTCGTCCACCGTTTCTTCTTCGAGGTCGGCATTCTGGATGATCATCTCACGCTGAGCTCCGAGCACACCCTTAGCGGTCTGGAAGCCAATCTTCTTGAGTTCGTCGATAATCCAGGGCTCGATAGCGTCGGTGAACTCGTCGAGGCTTACGTCGTCGTTGTCTTCCTCGTTGTCAAGTTCACGGAAGACATCGATGGTATAACCTACGAGCATGCTGGCCAGCTTGACGTTCAAGCCGCCCTTACCGATAGCGAGTGATACCTGATCCGGATCGAGATAAACCTCGGCGGTATGCTCTTCCTCGTTGAGGACAACGCTGTTGACGTGGGCAGGATTGAGGGCACGAGTGATCATGAGTTGTGTGTTGGAGGTCCATGTCACGACGTCGATGTTCTCGCCTCTCAGTTCGTGAACGATGCCACGAAGGCGACTGCCTTTCACGCCGACACAAGCTCCAACAGGATCGATGCGGTCGTCGTAGCTCTCGACTGCAATCTTAGCGCGTTCGCCAGGGATGCGGGCAATTTTGTGAATCGTGATGAGTCCGTCCTGAATCTCAGGCACCTCAGCTTCGAGCATGCGTTGCAGGAACTCGGGAGCTGTGCGGCTCAGGATGATGCGGGGCTTACCACCGGTATTCTCGACACGCAGGATGACGGCACGAGTGCTTTCACCTTTGCGGAAGAAGTCGCCCGGAATCTGTTCCTGACGCGGGAGCAGCAGTTCGTTGCCCTCTTCGTCCATGAGCAGGGTCTCGCGCTTCCATGTCTGATAGACCTCAGCACTGATGACTTCACCCTCGCGGTCCTTGTACTCGTTGTAGAGCGAATCGTACTCCAACTCCATAATGCGGCTGGCAAGAGTCTGCCTCAGTTGCAGGATGGCGCGACGTCCGAACTCGGACATATCCACGAGCTGGCTCACTTCCTCGCCAACTTCGTAGTCATCTTCGATTTGCTGAGCTTCTGAGAGAGCAATCTCTTTGTTCTTGTCAGTCACTTCTCCGTCGGGCACAACGACGCGGTTGTGGTAGATCTCGAAGTCGCCCTTGTCGGGGTTTACGATGATGTCGTAGTTCTCGTCAGTGCCATGCATCTTAGCGATGACGTTGCGGAAGCACTCTTCCAGCACACTTACCAGAGTGGCGCGGTCGATGTTGTTTTTCTCTTTAAAGTCGGCGAACACTTCAATCATGTTTGCCGTTTCGTTTGATTTAGTTGTCTTTGCCATTATATTTTGTTTAGTTATTATTTCACCTTGATGAGATATTTTGTGTAGGCCACGTCGTCGAAGCGGAAGTCTGTGGGTACTTCCATGGTGACGGGACGCTTCTTGCCCTCCTCTTTTACCTTTTGGAGGATGCCGAGCTGGAAGCCTTCGTCGCCAACGCTGAGCAGGGTGCCGTGATACTTGTGGCCGTCGTGCAGCTGTGTTTCCACTTCCTTGCCGATGTGTATCTCATATTGGCGACGCACACGGAACGGCTGTCCCAGTCCTGCGCTGCCCACCTCGAGTTCGTAGTCTTCCTCGTCGCGGCTCAATCGCGATTCGATGTGACGGCTCAGGTCGGCACAGTCTTCAATCCACACACCATCCTGATGGTCTATCTCCACCACGATGCGGTCGTCGGGACTGATGCTGATGTCAACCAGGAAATACTCTTTACCTTCAAGCCATTCCTCAACGGCTTGCTGCACTGCACTTTTGCTGATCATTGTTTAAGTGTTTTTAGGTTATTAAAGAAAAGTGAGGAACTTTCGGAGCCCCTCACTTTCATCTTTTCGCGTGCAAAGGTAAGTCATTTCCGCGAAACGTGCAAATAAATGTGCAGAAAAATAGTGTAAAACCCTGAATTCTTTAAAGAAAGGCAAGTATTTGTGCCTGCCAAGACCTTTAGAGAATGGTGATGCCCTGATAATCCTTTTGAACCTGCTCGTAGCTCTGCAGGTTGCCGATGTCGAAACGGTGTCCCGGCATCTCCATAGCGTGGACGGGAGTCTGCTGGCAGAGCCATGCGATGTAACTGCCGGGAGCGTCTGTGCCGCAACCCTCCAAGATGCCTTTGCCGACGAGGCGTGCGTCCTGGCGTGTATAGAAATAGAAAGGTGGCGTACACCAATGGGTTTCGGGCGTCGGGGACTTCTCTGTCATGCGAAGGATACGGTCGTTCTGGTCCACAGTCACCACGCCACACTTCAGCAGTCGCTGCTCGTCCTTTTCCCAGAAGCGCATGATGCAGGAGGTCTGCTTCTCGTTGGCATAGCGGACGAAGCGTTGCAGGCTGAAGTCCAAAAGGTTGTCGCCGGCAATGACCAGCATGTCGTCGTCGAGGCCAAGGCTGTCGATGGCGTACTGTATGTCGCGGACGGCTCCCAGTCGCGTCTCGTTGCTCGAGGTCCCGTCGTCAACGACAGTCACCTTCTGAGCCTTCGTCGCAGCCCAATCCATGAAGTGGTGGGCGAACTTGTGGTTGGAGATGACGACGTATTCATCGACCAGTCCGGCTCCGTCTATGTCGTCGATGAGCCAGTCGAGGATAGTCTTGTCGCCCACCTTCAAGAGGGGCTTGGGGAAATTCTCCGTGAGGGGATAGAGCCGGGTGGCATATCCGGCAGCAAGGATGAGACACTTCATAGGTAATAGGAGTTAATTCGTTTTGCTCATGGAAGTTATATGGGAAGTAAACTCGCTACACTCGTGGAAGTAAACTCGCTACGTTCGTGGACAAATGTTTCATTCGTAAAGTTGTATTGTCCAGCACGAAGTGCTTTACTTCCATGAGCGAAGCGAATTAACTTCCTGTTTTACTTCCGTTTTTACTTCATTCTTTACAGCAGTCCGTCTGCGCTTTGGCAGATGTGAACGCTGTATTTCCCTTCGAGCTCAGGGAAGGCTTGGAGGTATTCTCTGGTCACCTTCTCTCTGATTTCGGCTTCGTAAGCGGGGTCGATGAGCGCCATGCAACATCCCTTGAAACCGGCTCCGCTGAAGCGTCCGCCGTAGATGCCGTCGGTGTGGCACATGATGTCGTAGAGCATCTTCAGTTCCGGAGAACCCGTCTCCCAGTTGACGATGCTGCTCTGTCCGCTTTCGAAACTGAGGCGGCCATACGTCTCGAGGTCGCCACGACGCCAAGCCTCGGCACCTCTCTCTACGCGGTCGAACTCCGTGTACCAGTGCTCGGCACGCTTCCTCCAGTTCTCCGGCAGGCGTTCCTTGTACTGCTCGTATATATCCCTAGGCACTGCCCGCAGGTTCGCTTCGGGGAACTTGCCGTACTCCATGCCTGCGTAGGCCATCATGGCATAGGCGGCGCTTCTCGCTTCATCGACGCGCATGTTGAACTTGCTGCCAGTCAGCGTGCGCTCGATGCCGCTGAAGAAGATGGCGATGCGGTAGGGCTTCATCGACGGATGGGTGGGGATGAGCTCGTACTCGTCGGTCTTCGTGTCGAGGTAGAGCAGGTGGTCTTTCTTCGAATAGACCTCGCAGCTCTGGTCGAGCTTGCCGCTGTTGACGCCGACATAGTCGTTCTCGGCAGCCATCGAGATGAGGATGAATTCCAGCGGCTCGGGTTGTATGTTGTTGACCTTGCAAAGCGCCTTGAGGAAAACCAAGGCGACGGCTGCCGACGACGAGAGGCCTCCGATGGGGAGCGTGCCTTCGATGACACCGCTCAAGCCACACGTCAGGGGATAACGCTCGCCGAGTTTCAAGGTCGCTCCGCGCAAGTAGTCAGCCCAGTCACCCTGCTTGTGTCGAGGCACATCGCGGACATGGAACTGAGCCCGCTTGTCGAATTGGAGGGAACAGAGTTCCACCACGCCGTTGTGCTTGGGGCTGTAGGCAAGGTGGATGCCTTTGTCGATAGCCAAGCCTGTAATCTTGCCAAGGTTAGCATCGCTGTGTGCACCGATGGGGCAGACGCGATAGGGGCAGAAAGCCATAGCCTCCGGCTCACGCTTGTAAATCTCTTGGAATCTTTCCTGGCATTTCATTGTATAATTGGTTTTGTGTCCTTTTTGTTATAATGTAGGGGGCGTTTCAACGCCCTATAGGGGAGTGACCAACGCCCTATAGGGGAAGAGCCAACGCCCTATAGGGGAATGAGCAACGCCCTATAGGGGAGTGAAATCATCTTATTTCCACGTTTTTTACTTTACCCATATTCTCGCAGAAGCGAAGGCGGTATCTTGTGCCGTCGCTCTTCTTCCGGCGAATGGTGATGACCTGTTTCTCGCCGGGCAACATCGAGAAGAAGTTGTCGCTGTAGAATGTGCCGTGAACGGGTTTGTCGTTCAGGTCGGTGAGGAGCAACTGGCAGAAGAATGCGATGCGTCGGCTGCTGTTCCTCAGCGTCACCTCCCACTCTTGGTATCCATCCTTGTCGGGAAGTCGGCGGGTCATCAGTGTCGGCTTCGCCTCCGGCATAGTGCCAAGGGCCTCGAAGCCGCCTGTGCAAGGTCCGGTCACGGTGTTCTTGCCCTCGTACTTACTGCTGGAACGCCAATAGAAATTGCGGCTTAGGACATTGCCCCTGCTGTCGGTCAGTTCGAGGGCAATGAAGTGGACGGGCGAGATATCGTCAGGGATTTCAACCGTCAGCACGTTGTTTGCCACACCGTCGGCTGGTACATCGACCTTTGCCGTTATGGTGCTGACCTTGTGGCTCTGCATGTCATACAGTTCTGCCTTAGCCCTCAGCCCTTTCTTCGGCTCGATGAAATCGTTGCTCACACTCACCGTGTTCTTCAGGTAGTCGTATTGAATGTGCAGAGGCTCGAGGGCATGCATGGTGTGATAGAGCGAGGCAGTGGGTTCCAGGAACCAGTCCCACATGCGGGCGCACACTTGCCAGTTGGGGCAGTTGTGGTACCAGAAGAGCAGACCCGAGCACCAGCGGTCGCCATACTGCAACTTGTTCTCGTTCCACACTTCCCAGATGCTCTTCGAATTGATAGCGCCAACCATCTGTCCGCGGCGAGCGAACTCCTCGATGTTCCTGCTCTCGCCGTACTGATTCACCATATCTTTGTAGAGCGTGCTCATGAGGTGGAAGCCGTTGCCGTCCATGTAATCCCACGTAGCCTTATTGATGGGCCAGAGGTCTTCCCGTGGCATCATGTCGTAGAGGCTCTCCACGATGGGCAAAGTCGGAGCACCGTATTCGGGATTGAAGCCGTCCACGCGACTGCCTCTATCCGAGGCCGTGTTCTCGTAATGGCGCATCGGATTGACTTGCTTATAGGGGCTGCCGTCGTGCACACCATCGCATTCGCTCTGCATCTGGTACGGTATGCCGGGCGCCAGACGCTTGATGAGCTGCTCGGCACCTGTGACGGCTGTGCTCTCGTTGCTCGACACATAGATGACGATGCTTGGGTGGTTGCGGATGCGCTTCATGGTGCTTTCCACGTTGGCCAGGTAGAGCGGCTCGTCCATGGGGTGCTTCGTGTCGCCAGTCATCCAGAACTCTTGCCAAACCATGATGCCATATTCGTCGCACAACTCGTAGAAGCGGTCGCTCTCCGCTATGCCGCCTCCCCAAAGGCGCAACAGGTTGATGCCGCATTGATTGGTGTAGGCCAGCTCGGTCTCCATCCTTTGGTCGTTGGTGCGGAGCATGGCCTCGGGTATCCAATTGTTGCCGCGGACGAAAGTCTTATGGCCGTTCACGATGAAGACCTTCGATTTATCGGGCGTCTCGCGCGAGGCAATGACCTCCTTGATGCCGAAGCGCGTGGAGAGTCGGTCCATCGTGTTGCCTTTGCCATCAGTGAGCGTCAGTCGAAGCGTATAGAGGTGTTGCTCGCCCTTGTTCTTTGGCCACCAGAGTTTTGGGTACTTTATGACGAGTTGCGGGTAGTCTTCCGGCGTGAAGGTGACGGTTGCGTGTTCTCCCCGCTGCAGCTTCATCTTCTTGGAAACGAAGGTGATGCTTCTGGCTTCGTCGTCTTCGATGGTTCCGCTGACGGTGTATTCTCCACTATTCGTGCCGGGATTCCATACCTCGACACTGACTGTCTCTTTCGCCGCATCATAGTTCGGATGGGAAAGTTCCGAGGAGACATAAGGGCTGCGCAGTTGTTGGGGCCCCGTTGCATAGAGTCGAATCGAGCGCCAGATGCCGGTGTTGCGGTCGCGGATGCCGTCTTCGTAGGTGAAGTCCCAGCCCACCGTCATCAGTTGCGATACGTTCTGCCCAATCCATCCATCGCCTCCGTTGTGCCACTCACCAACGGCTCCCCAGCCTTTCGGCGCAGTTGTTCCAGGCACATCGACAGGGAAGACACGGATGGCAATAGCCGATGCCTGCCCGGGTTGCACGGCGCGGTCGGTGATGTCGAATGGCTGGCTGTTGAACATGCCTGCCATCGTGCCAATCATATAGCCGTTGACCCATATCTCGGCTCTGTAGTTGATGCCCATCGGCTCGAGCCAGATGCGCTTGCCCTTATAGTCGGACGGCACGATGAACTCCGTTCGGAACCAATAGGTATAGAACTCTCTTCCCACTTTCGCAATGTCGGGAATGACGTTGTTGGCAAGTTTGTTGGTCTGCCCGAAGTAAGGCTCTGGATAGACCTTCTGCTCGACGAGGTTCGTCAGGACTGTTGCAGGCACAATGGCTTCTGACCATCCTTGCGGATTGAAGCCAGGCATCGAGATGTCTCGGCCAGTCAGTTTTGTCTCTCCATCACGCATCATGTACCAAGTCTGGTTGCCTCCGTGCCCAAGGCGAGAGTCGAGGGTGATGTAGTCCTGCCTGTCGCCAGCCACGGCGGGCAACATTGCGACGAGTGTCAATAAAGAGAAGAGGATGTGTTTCATTAGTTTATGTTGTGTGTCTCTTGGTAATTATTCTTCTAATAAAGCTGCCGCGCACCACAGATACGGCCCTTGTCCATGATAATCGCCGGTCATTTTGGGACGGTCCAGATAGTAGTTGAAGTCGTTCTTCTTGCCAGTGCCGACGCAGATGTTGGTGACGTCGCCATTATTATTAATATAAGGTATAAGGGCGAGCCATGCTTTGCGAGCGGCAGGGGCATACGTCCCAGCAGGCAACCAACCCTCCTTCACGCCACGAATAAAAGCGTAGGTGAACATGGCGGAACCTGATGTCTCGGTCCAGAAATCGGGCTGATCGATGAGTTGATTCCAGAGGCCTTCATCGTTGCGATACTTCAGGAGGCACTTCATCATCTTTCGATAACCCTTCATAATGCGCTTGTAGTATGGGCTGTCCTTGGGCAGGGCTTTCAATACTTCTGTGAGTCCGACTGCCATCCAGCCGTCGCCTCGTCCCCAGTAATAGGGTACGTCGGGTGCATGATAGAAGAGGCCGTTGGGTCGCTGCAGTTCGTCGAGGTACTTGACCATCTCGTGAGCGGCTCGGTCGATGTACTTGCGGTCGCCGGTCGTGCGGTAGGCCCAGGCCTGCACGATGGTTATCATGTACATGTCGTCGATCCACATTCGTGTCTGCCAAGTGTAGCCTTGACGTGCGAGGCGTTTCTCGCTTTCCTTCGCATTAGCAGGCAGTTCCCATTGCGAGTCGGCATACGAGAGCCCCATCTGCTTGTAGCTTTCTTCCGTAGGGAAGGACTTGTAGAGACTCAACGGCAGGGAGCCGAACATGTTGAAGTCCACATGGTTCTTCGCGGGGATGTTCTCCTTGTAATTTGCCAAGAGGTCGTCGAAGCGTTCCTTCATTTTGTGGATAATCACATCGTCGCCCATGGCGCGTCCCCACATGATGGCGCCGTTCCAGGTGCACACCTCGTGGTATCCCAAGTTCTTCGTGTCGCTCCAAGTCGCATGCTTGCCATCGATGAAATGATAGGCGAGGCGACGTCCCACTTCCTGCGGCGTGCTGCCCTGAGGGAAGTCTTTCAGGGCATCTTTCTTTGCTGCATTTGCCGTCAAGGCGAGCAGCAGGGCCAAAATCGTTAAAATTTGTCGTTTCATGTTGAATATTTACTGTTTAGAGGGTTTATAAAAATGAGTTTTCTTCCAATTCCATGCAAAGATAGATAAAAGTTTGCACATTATGAAGCAAATGGCCTAAAAACTTGTCTTATTTTGCTCTTTTCCTCTTTGTCTTTGCCTTCAAAAGGGAAAAATTTACTATCTTTGCACTATCCTTTCGTGAAAAAAGAGCAATGGAGACGCATTTCAGCCTGGAAGATTCGCCGAGTTTTCGTATGATACGGCTCGATGAGGTGGACTCTACAAACAGCTACCTGCGGCGGCTCGACATGCAGGATGACCAACGCCCGACGCTTGTGACGGCTGAGTTCCAGAGCGCTGGAAGGGGAGCTGACACGAATCGATGGGAATCGGAGCGAGCCAAGAATCTCCTTTTCAGCCTTCGCCTGATGCCGGGCAACCTGCCTGTCCGACGGATGTTCGCTGTTTCGGAGGTGGCAGCCCTTGCCGTTCGAGACGCCCTCAATGCGTTTGCGCCAGGCTTCCGCATTAAGTGGCCCAACGACATCTACTATGAGAACAGCAAGGTGGCTGGCATACTTATCGAGAACGACTTGCAGGGAGCGAAGATCAGGTGCTCTACGATTGGTATCGGCATCAATGTCAACCAGCGACGCTTCCTGAGTGATGCTCCCAATCCGCGTTCCCTGGCGGACATCGTGGGGCACGACATAGAGCGTCGCCTTGTGCTGGAGCAGTTCATGGAACGTGTCTTGCAATACATGAAGTCACTCGACGAGGGCAAGGATGACGTGCTTGATGCTCTGCACGAACACTACAAGGAGGGTCTCTACCGAATGGGTGAAGAGCATAAATTTATCGATGAAAAGGGCGTTTTTTGCGCCAAGATTATCGATGTTGAGCAGTCGGGTCACCTCATCCTGCAGGATGCGAAAGGCATTCGACGCTATGAATTCAAACAACTAAAATATATAATATGAGATTCAAACGCATTCTTCTTAAGCTTTCGGGCGAGAGCTTAATGGGTGAACAAGGCTACGGCATCGACGTAAAACGTCTGAATGAGTATGCCACACAAATCAAAGAAGTGGCTGATATGGGCGTGCAGATTGGCATCGTCATCGGTGGAGGCAACATCTTCCGCGGTTTGTCGGGAGCCGGCAAGGGCTTCGACCGCGTCAAGGGCGACCAGATGGGCATGTGCGCCACAGTCATCAACTCGCTGGCACTGAGCAGCGCGCTCGATGCTGTCGGCCAGAAGAACCGTGTGCTGACGGCTATCCGCATGGAGCCCATCGGCGAGTTCTACAGCAAATGGAAAGCAATCGAGGCGATGAATAGGGGCGAAGTGGCCATCTTCAGCGCAGGCACAGGCAGTCCCTACTTCACGACGGACACAGGCTCTTCGCTGCGAGGCATCGAGATCGAAGCAGATGTGATGCTCAAAGGCACCCGTGTGGACGGCGTCTATACTGCTGATCCAGAGAAAGATCCAACGGCCACAAAGTTCCACGATATTACTTACGAAGAGGTCATCTCGCGTGGTTTGAAGGTGATGGACATTACCGCAACCGCTATGTGCATGCAGAATAACCTGCCCATCTACGTTTTCAACATGGACATCGTGGGCAACCTCAAGCGCGTCCTCAACGGCGAGGAGATAGGCACTTTGGTGCACAACTGAACAAACGACTTCAGGGTCGATTGAAAACTAGGCACGTTAAGTTGGCAAACTTAACGTGCCTAATTGCTTAACTCGATGTGTTAAGTTTGCCGGTTTATCACTTCGAGTTAAGCAATCTAACGTGAAGAGTGGGGTAGAGAGAAAGTAAAAGGCCCCTGGTTTCCCATGAGCCTTTTGTCGTTTTATTTGCTTGAAGCAGGCTTTTTCGAGAAGATGGCTTTGATGCGCGCCATGTCGAACTTGGCCGTTCTGTCGTAGAAGTAGATGCCGTTCTGCTCCTGCTCGACATCGGTCAGCTGTGTGTAGGTGTAGCCCCAGACGTTGTCGGCAATTTCCATCAACGCATCGACCTGGCCTTCCAGGCGTGCGTAGAACTCCTCCAGAGAGTGTGGCGGTTCGCCATAACCCCAGCTGGCATTGGAGTTGCCTGTCGCCTGGTCTTGTCCTTTCACCCACTTGATGCCGCCGAACTCATCGAGGAGATAGGGCTTGTCGGCTTTCTCGTAGCGCGGGTAATCATAGACCTCGTTGTCTTTCGGGCGGTTGAAGCCGGTGTTGGTGCGCGGAACGTCCAGCGTGTTGTTGGGCGTCTGGAACCAGCGCTTGCCGTTGAAGATGACTTCCTTCAGTCGCTTGGGATCTTGCTCGTAGTTGTGCGTCGTCCAGATATCTGTCTTGACGTGCACGCCACCGCTGACGTCGCAGACGGGTCTTGTTGGGTCGAGGGCTTTGCTCAGGTCATAGACGTCGCTCACGAAACGTGGGAACTGCACGCGGTCGGGCCACCATTCCTCGTTCATTGGCGTCCAGGTGACGATGCTTGGATGGTTGCGGTCGCGTACAATCTCCTCGGTCCATTCGCTGAGGAAGTTGCGGGCAACCTCTGGGTCGTTGGCGTTCATGCCCCATGATGGCGCTTCGCCCCAGGTGATGTAGCCCAGTTTGTCGGCCCAGTAATGGAAGCGCTCTTCAAAGACCTTCTGGTGAAGTCGTGCACCGTTAAAGCCTGCAGCCAGTGAGAGCTCAATGTCGTGCTTGAGGGCTTCGTCAGTCGGAGCAGTCCAGATGCCGTCGGGATAGAAGCCCTGATCCAGTACGAGACGCTGGTAGAAGGGTTCGTTGTTGAGGTACGTCTTGTTGCCCTCGACGTGAATCTTGCGCATTCCCAGGTAGCTGTTCACGCGGTCGATGACCTTGCCTGTGGCGTCCTTCATCTCGTATGTGAGGTCGTAAAGGAAGGGGCTTTCAGGGCTCCAAAGCTTTTGTCCCTTGACCGGCAGCACGATTGTCGAGTTGTTCTGTGCCTTGACGGTCTTCGTGGCGACAACCTTCTTGCCGTCCTTCAGGGTGACCGTCAGTGTGGCTGCCGACTCGCGGTAGAATGTGGGATGCAGGATGACCTGGCTCTGGTCGATGTCTGTGATGACTTGTGTGCGAAGGAGTGCATTCTCATCGACGGGTTCCATCCATACCGTCTGCCAGATACCTGTGGTGCGGGTGTACATGCACTCGAACTGGTTGAGGCGCACATTCTGCTTGCCGGCTGGCTGCTTCGTGGTACGCGTGTCGCTGTAGGCATGGACGACGAGCGAGTGCTGCTTTCCGTCGGCAAGGAACTTCGTGACATCAATGGCGAAGGAAGTGCTTCCACCGAAATGGCGACCAGCAAGGCGTCCGTCGATGAATACTTCGCTGTTGTAATAGACGGCACCGAAGTTCAGCATGATGTTGCGTCCTGCCCATTCCTGCGGCATTTGGATGTTACGCTGATACCAGATGTTGTTGATAAAGTCGGTGTAGCCAACGCCGCTGAGCTTGCTTTCGGGACAGAACGGAACGGCAATCTTGCCGTCGAAGCCTTTGCTCTCGAAGAGGCGCTTCTCCATGCCGGAGCCAACGAAGTCGAAGGTGTAGGTCCATTCTCCATTGAGGTTGAGCCAGTCCTGGCGCTCAAACTGTGGGCGAGGATACTCAGCCCTGGGCAGTGCCCAAGCTCCAACTGTCATACCAAACAGCAGGAGCGAAAGAAACAATCTTCTCATCATAATAGTACATTTAATGTTGTTGTGCGTGCAAAGATACGAAAAAGAATTAAGAATGAAGAATTATGAAAGAAGAATTATCATGAATAGAAGCAAAAACAAAGGGGCTCCGTCCTTTTGGACTAGAGCCCCTTCGCTTGTTTACGTGTTATATATTATAATAATGTATAGCAACGTGTGTTGACCGAGAAACTTGAGTTCGAGGTATTTCTCTTACTTAACCAAGACCTTCTTGCCGTTCACGATATTGATGCCCTTCTGCATCTTCTCGAGACGCTGGCCAGCAAGGTTGTAGATGCCTTGGAACTTAGGCTGTTCGTCATAGACATTCTTGATGCCAATCTCGCTGTTCTCGTTGTAGTAACCATTAGTCTGGTCGTAGAGGACAACCAGCGAAGTGTCGAAGAGAACAGGATAAGGATCGACAAGGAGCGTCTGGTACCAGTTGATTGCCTCCTGGTCGCCGTTCAGCTTGTAGCAGACTTCGCCGCTTGCCAACTGCTCTTCATTGACAGTCTCAGCTGTAATCTTGTTATCGCCGCTGGTGTTGGGAGCACTGCCTGCGAGCATGTAGTTGTTCTCGAACTTGGAGTTAGCATGGGCGCGTAGGCGACCTACGAAGGCACCACCATATTGGGGCGTACCTTTAGAAATCTGTACTTTACCTACATTGAGGCAGTTTAAGACACCAACGAAAATATCGTTGTTGACATAACCACAGATACCGCCAGCGTAAGCGTTAGTAGCACTAAATGTGACTGTGCCGTAGTTGGCGCAATTCTCATAGAGGCAGTTCTCGTTGGAGTAGCCACCGATGCCACCGATACAGTCATGTGTATCGTGGGAGTCTGTTATCGTGCCACTGAAAGAGCAACGAATGGCCTTGCTACCAGCACGCATGTCACCGCAAATACCACCGATGTGAGTTGATTTCTCCACGGATGCAATCTTGAGCGAGGAATGGATGTTAATGAGTGTGCTGCCTTCTGCCCAACCAATTGCACCATAACCTGCACCACTTTTGTATTCGAAGGCGCCATCGATGCTGAAGTTCTTGATTGTAGCATTGGATGCATAGCCAATAAATCCCTGTCCAGTGCCAGACAATTGAACGGTTTTGATGATGCTTGGAATACCCTCAGCATCAGCAACCTGATAGCGACCGAAGTTGGTAATCTTGTGGTTCTGGCCATCGAACTCGCCACTGAAAGGCTTTTCTGATGTGCCTATAGCTTGGAATGCTTCACCTTCTGTCATGTCGATGTCCTCTGTCAAGACAGCCTTTGCTCCACTATAGCCATTATTGACAATGTTTGCAAAGGTTATCAGGTCATCAACCGAAGCCAATTGGAACATACCATTCTGGATGGGGAGTCCCAGGTCGAAGTCAGGATTCCTTAACCTCTGAGCAATATCTGTGGCTTCCTCGGTCGTGACATCACCATCTCTGAAGTGATCCATAGCAATATATACCTCAGCATTCCATTTATCATATTCTTCATCGGAAATCATTTCTGCACTAAGCAAGTCGCCAACGAGGTCAATCAGATTCCATGCAGCATCGTACATTGCGATATATGCCCTGCGCTGAGCATGTACTTGTGTGAAGAGTTCAGAGAAGCTATTGATAAGCTCCATCTTTGCCTCGCCGGTATTAGCCTCCTCTACAGCATCAATTGTCTCAGCGAGTTGGGCCTTCAACTCTTCCGATATGTTGGGCCACTCAGTGAAAAGCCTATTCTTTGATACATCGTTTTCTGAGTCTTCATCAGTCCACTCGAAGTCCACGATGGTCTGAGCGCGGTCCTTGAAGTTGTTCAGTACATCCGTAAGTGATGTGTTGGCTTCTTCCTCTGTGCCAAGGAAAGTGACATGCAAGTTACCGAAGGGCATCCAGTCGCTTGCTAAACCAGTGCCAAGGCTGCGAACGCCAATCGTCAGAGTGCCGTCGGTTACTTCCGTTGCAGAGAAACATGGATAGCGACCAGCGCCGTAAGCGACAGCACAGCCACCCATTCCATTGGGTACATAGCCTACAGGCTCATCGTCAATATTGTATGAAGTATCCTCACCTTCACCAAGGCAGTTAACACCTGGCTCAGCGTCATCTATCGAAACATAGTCTTCGCCTGGCGACATGAAGTAGTTGCTTGTGCCATTTATGTAGAGCTGGCCAGCATAGAACTTGGTAGCAACGTCGGCACCAGAACGGAACATGCCATTCGCAGTAATCATATAGATACCGTTAGGCATGTCTGTCAAGGTCTGGCTAACATTGAATGTGCCGTTGCCAAGTCCACGAACGATAGGCATCTGTCCGCTGGTGTTATAACCGAAGCCAATACCTTGAGTTTCCCTCGTCCATCCTTCGAAGCCATTAGCAAAGGTGGCATTAGCAAATAGGCGACTAATATCCTTTCCAGGAGCAATGTCGTCGGCAATGGCAGCCTCTAGCATCTGGTTCACAAAAGCAATCTCAGCAATTATGCCATCATTGTCCAGCTGGCGATTCTCCATGATATAAACGTAACTGCCATTAGGATAGTCCTCGCCGCCTGCCTCAATTTCATTTTGGAGATAAGCCTTAAGGAAGTCACATTTCTCACCTTTGACTTTGTTCTCTGTCAGGTACTCAAGAGCAGCCTCGCAAGCCCTTATATATTTCTCATAATTTGATGCAGACACATTGATGCTGTCCTTCAATTCGAATGAAGCCTGATAAGATGCACAGAACTCATCGAAGTCCTCCATGTCTTCCCATGAATCAACAATCTCCTTATATTGGTCAAGCAGAACCTGATATGCAATAGTCTCTTCGAGGAATGTCGTCTCATCATAGATAATGCTGTTCAGGAGTGTAGAGAGTGCTGTTGGGTCGTCGGGTGTGAGACATTCATATCCGCTGGAAGTCTGGAAGACAACAGCTCTGTTGCCCTGAAGTTGTGGATAGATGTCTTCGTCGAGAGTCTGACGCCATACAGTATTAATAAATGATTCGTTATTCAGCTTCCAACAAATCTCTCCACTTGCAAGCTCGTAGCTATCTGATCCTTCAGGAGAAGCAGCCTCAGGAGAAGAACCGTCATCCTTCCTTGCCGGGCCATAGGCGCTGCCAGCGAGCCAGTAGTTGTTCACTACTCTAGTGTTCGACCAGTTATTCTTTATTCGGCCTATAATTGCACCGCCGAATTTGGGCTCGTCATTGGTATCGCAATAAACATTGCCGGTGTTAAGGCAGTTCCTCACATATGAAGTAGTATTGTTGAGATAACCTGCTACACCACCTGCTGCACAGCCTTGGTCAGAGAATGTAATGTTACCATAGTTGGCACAGAACTCTATGCTGTCGGCTCCTGTATATGCCACGACACCGGCAAAATTGTCGGTACTGCCTGCAGCCACTGTCATAGAACCGCTGAAAGAGCAACGGGTAATGGTGTTGCCACCACGAGCTGAACCTACTACACCACCTACATGGTGCACTCCGCTGTTGGGAACGCTGATGACCAAAGTGGAATGGATATCGGAGATGTTACTATTAGAAGGATAGCCAACGACACCAGAACCTGTTCCTTTTGTAGCTGTAAGTTCACCTGCAATGTTGAAGTTCTTGATGGTAGCTTTGTTAGTATTACCAAAGAGGCCTCCTTCTCCGGAACATGTTGCCATGAAGTTAGTAAGGGTGTGTCCTTGTCCGTCAAATATGCCAGAGAAGGTTACCGCATCGCTGATGCCGATAGGTGTAGTCCAAGGCATAGCAAATTCGATGTCATCAGTAAGCACTGCGTTGAGGTCGGCATGTCCTGCCTTAACCATTGCAGCGAACCAAACGAGTTGCCTTTCATTGCCAATCTCGTAGAAGCCCTCAGCATTTGCAGTCATGTAGTCTTCTTGGGGTGTAGAGCAGTAAGAGCATAGGCCATCGACGAAGTCGTGGTCATCTCTTACGATGCCGCCTTGGTCTTCGTTGCTGAAGAAGGTCTCATCAGTGGGGTCGCCATTACAATGCTGGCGTCCGTTCATATAGACAATGCTTGTGCCAAATGGCATGGGGCTGACATCGGTGCCCAATGTCTGGAACCAGGTAATTTCTTCCTGATTGCCATTTAACATAAAGCAGACCTCACCGCTGGCAAGCTGCTCGTCAGTGACCTTGGTGACTTCCTGAGTGGTGGGAGTGACGACACCGCTTGTTGTGCCGTTGATGTTGTCGCCCTTATAGAAGCTGTTGATGATGGAGCAGGTGTTGTGCTTCACTGCACCATAGAACTGGCCGGTAACTGCTGACTGCACTGTGCCTATAGAGAGGCAGTTAGTGATGGTTACGTCAGGGCTTGCTCCTACATAACCAACTATGCCACCGAAGGTACAGCCGCCAGGAGCCTCGGAGGAGTTGACGAGCTGGCCGTCGAACTTACAATTGGTGACGCGAAGATGTGCATTAGCGTTGTTGTTGACATAGCCCACGATGCCGCCATAGTTACCGTTGTTTGCTCCGTCATTGCCGTCAAGTGTTCCAGAATAGACGCATTTATCAACGACAATAGTACCATTCACAGAGCTTCCTAAGATGCCACCCAATCTGTTGCCATCGGATGTGTTATTGATGTTCAGGTAGCTATGAATGTTGCGAATGGTTGGAGTTGCGTCACGAGCATAACCAACGACACCAGCGGTCTTAACATTATTGACGATTGTGCCATAGATCTCGAAGTTCTCAATGAGACATCCGGTTGATACGACACCGAAGATGCCGAAGTAGTTTTGGCTTGAAATGGAGTTGAAGCCTGTAATCTTATGCCCTTGTCCATTGAAGTGACCTTTGTAGCAGGCACTGCTTGTTCCGCTATGTGTTCCCCAGTCGCCGATAGGCACCCAAGGATCTTCGTCTGAGATTATCTCAGAGAGGTCAATGTCAGCAGTAAGCACAGCATTGGCTTCGAATTCGCCGCCGTTTACTATTTGTGCGAGGATGGCAAGGTCATCAGCCGTGCCAATCTCATAGTAGGTCTTGCCGTCGATCTCCGTAGTGGAGAGCTCTTGGGCACAAACATGCATTCCTAACATACCGAATAGGGCAGTCAGGAACAATGAGTAGATTGTTCGTTTCATGTTAGTTTCAGCTTATAAGTTAAAAAAGAGTGATGCTAAAGAGAACACGTTCAGGCGGATGCCCGCCCGAACGTGTATAGAGGTTTACTTCAGGACTTTCTTGCCGCCTACGATGTTGATGCCGCGCTGCATCTTGCCCACGCGCTGGCCGGCGAGGTTATAAATAAGGTCCTTAGAGTCCTTAAAGTCCTTAAGGTCAGCGATGCCAGTTGCATCGTCGCCGTCGAAGAAGAATGCCTTCACACCGCTTGTGCTCTGGTAGTAAGCCTTGCCTGCAGCAATGATGCTTCCTGTTGTTGCCTGATAGAAGCCTACACCATTAGAGACATTGGCGAGGATGTACATTGTGCCGTCGGCTACGGTGTCGGCATCTGTGCCCTTCAGGTTGTTAGCCACGTTGATGGCAGGCAGGTCAGCAGCCAGCTTGTTGTAGTAGCTGCCCTTCAGTACAACAGGAGTGCCTTCGGGAATGTTGTCTATTTCGTTGAGGTCGAGCCATGAGGTGTTGAGGACTGCAACGAAGGCCTTGACGTCGCCATTGAGGGTGTAGCCTGTTGTTGTGTCATACAATGTAGCATAGCCTGCATCGCCCACATAGGAGACGGGAGCATCGGTGCCCAGCACGGGAGTGTTGTCTGTGCCGAGGAGCTGGCTCCATGCTGCGCCGAGCTTGTAGGCAACCTCACCGCTGGCGAGCTGTTTTGCTGTTACTTCCACAGGAGTATCACCGTTAGGCGTACCCGAACCTGTTTGAGGAGCAATACCTGCATAATAGCAGTTCTGATAGGTGGAGTTGTTGCCGTTAAGGGCGCCGAAGAGCTGACCTGCCGAACCTGAAACCAAGGAACCGATAGACAGACAGTTCGTGAGGGTTGCATAGCCGCCGTTGTTGTAGCCGACGATACCGCCGCACTGGCCAGTAGCTGTACCATTGTTGAGTTTACCGTCGAACAGGCAGTTGCTGATGTTGCAATGGGCAGCTGGATTATTGTTGACATAACCAACTATGCCGCCATAGTTGCCAGTAAGCTCTCCTGCATTGAGAGTCCCTGAGTAGTAGCAGCGGTCAATGGTTACCGTACCGTTCATTGAGCCGCCCACAATGCCGCCCTGTCTGCCAGAGCTGTTTGTGTTGGTAATAATGTTCAGATGGCTGTGGATGTTGCGGATAATGGGAGTCTCGCGTGCATAGGCTACAACGCCTACATATTGTGTGTTGGAAGTAATTTCGCCGCTGATGCTGAAGTTTTCGATGACTGCGCCTTCAGTGATTACACCAAAGAAACCGTGATAGTTCTTGTCTGCAGTATAGTTGAGATTAGTGATGGCGAAGCTTTGTCCGTCGAAGTGGCCTTTGTAGGCAGAGTTGACATTGCCAGTTGCCCAGTCGCCGATGGGATTCGGCCAGCCTGCATTCGTCATGTCAATGTCGGCAGTCAGTACAGCACTGGCTGCGTAGTTGACATTGTTAACATAGGCGGCAAACCAAACGAGTTGCTTTTCGTTGGCAATCTCGAAGTAGCCTTCGCTGTTGGCTGACAACCATGCTTCGTCGAGGGTGCCGCAGACTGTGCAGAAGCCGTCGGTGAAGCTGTGGGGGTCGATGATGGCAGCATTGGTGTTGCTATAAACGATATCAGTGCCTGCCTTTGGTGTCATGTCGCAGTTGAAGGAACCGTTTCCATAAACGATGGCTGTGCCATAGGGTTTGGGGAAGGCTTCGCCAGTAGGAGCGGCGGCTGTGAAGTTGTCCTCGCCTATTTCAACTGAGATGTTATATGTCCCGAGCATCGGTATTTCTATGCTGAGGTCGGTAATGGTTGCATAGAGTTTGTCACCATTAACCTTGCCACTGAGTGTGTAGTTGATGTTCTGCAGATACGGCTTAAGGGCTGCCATGCTAGCGGGGATGTTCTCATCGGGAACGGAGAACAGTCCAGCCTTGTTGAATGTGCCTTCGTCTGTGATTTCAACTTCCTCGAGTTTGACGTCGCCAGCAGGTATGTCCATGCTGTTTGTGTGGACCACAAAGTCGGGAAGTAAGAAGGTATAGGTGCCGTTGCCATCCTCGGTCATTGTGGCGTTGGCGGTCTGAGGATCCCTTGGTGTGCCGTTGACGGTTGCGATATACTGCTGAGCGATAAAGACTGTGTTCTTCAGTTTCTGGAACCAGTTGATATCGCTTTGGTCGCCGTTCAGTTTGAAGGCAATCTCGCCGCTGGCAAGTTGCTCAGCTGTCACCTCTGTGGCGGGATAGTCTGTTGTGGCGCAGTTGTCCGCAACCCTTCCGTATGTCTTGCCGCCGGTGCGGATGTAATTGTTGCTTGAACCGCCGCCCTTATTCCTGGCATAACCGATGATAGAGCCTGCATATCTGGCGGAAATAGTTCCCAAGCTTAGACAGTTCTTAATGGTGTATCTTGAGTTGTTTGCCCCGATGTAGCCTACAATGCCGCCTACATAGGAGCTGTTGTTTGTGCTTTCAAGTGTACCGTCGAACAGGCAGTTGCTGAAGTTGACGTATGTGCTGGTGTTGTTCTGAATATAACCGGAGATGCCGCCCACGTTTGCCTTGTCTGTGGTCTCGATTGTGCCAAAGAAGGCGCAGCGGTCAACATTCGTCGTGCCCTGATTGCCGTTGCCCAGAATGCCTCCAATCTTCTTGTCGTTGCCCGAGTTGGTGAGGTTCAGATAACTGATGATGTTGCAGATGTTGATTGTTGTGCCGGTTGTGTAGCCCACAACAGCAATAGCGTCATAGCTGATGTTTTCGATGTCACCATAGATGGTGAAGTTTTCAACGACTGCACCAGCATTAAGTTTGCCGAAGAGGCCGTGGTTGTTTTGGTTTGTGGTGTACTCCAAGCCACTGATGGTATAGCCCTGTCCGTCGAAGTGGCCTTTGTAGCCCGACACACCAATAGGATTGTCCCAGGCTTTGCCGGTCATGTTGATGTTTGCTGTCAGCACTGCGTTTGCGTCTGTCTCGCCGTCGTTCACGGCTGTTGCGAAGTCCACGAGGTCTTGGGCAGTGGCAATCTGGTAGTCGTCAGCCCAAGCATTCATTCCAAACAGTCCCATTAGGGCTGTGAGGAGAATTGAGTAGAATTTTTGTTTCATGTTAGTTTTGTTTTTGGAAAAGTTAATATTTGAAGTTTGTGTTAGTTTCTGAATGAATTCATCGTACAAAAATAACTTTTTTTAATATATGATATGATTGTGTATGCACGCGCGACATGGCTTTTAATATAATTTAACAATAAAAGTAGCATATGCGGAATGATTATGCAAAGTGTCGGATACTGAGGGCCGTTTGTGTTGAAGGATTACTTTAAGTGCCTTGAGAAATTGGAGGGGCATTTTGAATCTTCTGGTTTTTCTGGTGGAATGTTGCTGCCTAAGTGCCTTGTTTTGTCAATATTTTTCTCTTCGGGAGCCGTTTTAAGCGCGAAAAATGGTCGTCGGGTACTCCAGATACCCCCAAAACGCTTAGAAACGATGTTTTTGCAAGTCGTTGACTTTTAACAATATACAAATTCGCATTTTGTCAGGCTGTTCCGAAAATGGACAGGTTTAAGGTGTTTGGGGATAAAATTCGGGCTAATTTCTGGGTGAACTTAGCGTGGGGCATTAGAAAATGCAGCATAGGGGATTTGCAATTCCCCTATGCTGCATTGAACATCTCCCCCTAATGCGTTGACCGATTCAACGTGTGGAGTGATGTGGAATGGCCTAAGAGATGTAAAGATTTTTTACGGAAGCTTCACCTTTGCCATGACGGGGAAATGGGTGGAGAGTTGGCGGCGTTTGTAGGTGCCGTCGCTCTCTTGGGTGAAGTAGGCGGATTGCAGTTGTCCGTATGCCTTGACGGTGATGGTCTTGGAGGCGAAGATGAAGTCGTAGCGCTCGGTGCCGTGGTTGGCAGCCAGGTCGAAGTTGTTCTTCGTGCCATATTCTGCGCTGACGACGGCAGCTGTGGTGAAGCAGTCGTTGTACTTGGCTTTCAGCGAGTTGTATGCGGACTTTGTCTCGTTGACGCCGAGGTCGCCCACGATGAGCACGGGCAGGCCTTCGGTGTTGATTTCGTCGATGGCTGTGCGGACACGCGATGCCGACGCGGTGGCTACGCTGTTTTCTGTGGAGAAGCAGAAGTTGAAGACGTAGAAGGCTTTGCCGTCTTTCCTCATCTTCGCCCAAGAGCAGGTGCTGCCTTCAGGCATGTTCTCCACCATGTTGCATGTGTCGAGCTCGACGGTTTTGTTGTAGAGGATGTCCTGTGCCAGCTTGTAGGTGAGCACACTCGTCAAGCCAGAGTTTATTTTGGACCTTATTGCGGACTGTTGCGTTGTAGTGGCTCCTTGCAGTCCCAGCACGTCGGGCTGTTCGTACCTGAAGAGATTGCTGATGTGCACCTGGCGCTCCGTCCACTTGTCTTTACCGTCGCCGTAGAGTTTCTCCTCGGTGTTTGTGGTGACATAGAAACTGCCGATGTATAGGTTCTGTGCTGTGGCACAGACGGTCATCAGGGATATGATGATGAATGCGATAGACTTTCTCATGGCTATTTCAGTACTTTCTTTCCGTTTATAATGTTGATACCTTTTTGCATCTTGCTCAGGCGTTGACCGGCAAGATTGTAGATGCCCGAGTTCTTCAGGCTGCTGGCAGCAGCCGTTTCGGTGATGCCTGTGTAGATGCCGTCCTGGAAGACGACGACTCCGTGGCGGCTGTCGAGGACGGGATAGTCGTCGTCGCCGATATACTGATACCAGTTGATGTCCGTCTGGTCGCCGTTCAGTTTGTAGCAGACCTCGCCGCTTGCCAGTTGGTCGGCACTGACGGTCTCAGCAGCAATCATGTTCTCTCCGCTGGTGCTGGGAGCACTGCCTGCAAGCATGTAGTTGTTCTCGAACTTGGATTTAGCATGGGCACGCAGGCGACCAACGAAGGCACCACCATACGTAGGCGTACCCTCGGACATCTGTACTTTGCCTACATTGAGGCAGTTGAAGATGCCTGTGAAGATGTCGTTGTTGGCATAACCACAGATACCGCCTATATAGCAGTCAGCGTTGGCAAAGGTGAGTGTGCCATAGTTGGCGCAGTTCTCGTAGAGGCAGTTCTCGTTGGAGTAGCCGCCAATGCCTCCGAAGCAGTCCGTGTTGTCGGACGTCTCGGTCAGAGTGCCGTCGAAGGAGCATCTTCTGGCAATACTGCCCGTGCGCAGGCTGCCGCATACGCCAGCGATGTGATGGATGTCTGTATCTGTAGTTGCAATGTTGAGCGAGGAATGGACGTCGGAAATGGTGCTGCCTTCAGCCCATCCCACAACGCCAACACCCGAGGCTCCGGAGATGCAGGTGATGTCTCCGCTCAGGCTAAAGTTCTGTATGGTGGCGTTCTTCACAAAGCCGAAGAGCCCCATCCTGCTTCCCGAGACATACGGCAAAGAGAAACCTGTCACGCAGTGCCCCTGTCCGTCGAAACTGCCGGTGAAAGGCGTGTTGACCGTCCCGATAGGCTTCCAGCCAGCCATCTCCGTCATGTCGATGTCGTTCAGCAGGACAGCCTCAGCAGAACCATTCTGCTCGAACCCGCCCACACCATTGACAATGTTTGCGAATGACTGCAATTCCTCAGACGTGGAGATTTGGTAAACGCCATCCACAGCCGTTGGCGGAGTCGTGGCAATCTCTGTCGTCGGAACTGTCGTCTTGTAGGCCAGCTTCGTAAATACGGGGCAGTGGTCGGAATAGTGTCTCTCCTGATAGGTTGCCGTACCGCTCGTGGAATAGTAACATGGGTTAAGCACGGCATAGATGTTAGCAGTGAAGGCATCCTTCGTGTAGAAGATGTGGTCGATGCGCCGCAGTTCTCCCGATACTGTGCTGTAGTTGCCTGCGTTGAAGCCCGGGCATGTGCCGTTCGTGATGAACTTAGCCTTGGCCTTCTCATAGCTGTCGTAGAGGAATCCCGAGTCGTGGAACAGCCTGTAGGCTTCACCTGTCTGCACGGCATTATAGTCGCCCGTGATGATGATAGGTGCTTTTGTGCTCCCCACGATTTCCGTAATCTTCTGCCTTATCAGATAGTAGGACTGCTGTCGGTTCGTCTCGTCGAGGTCCAGATGAGTGTTGAAGTGATAGAGAATCACGTGGGCCAGCTTGTCATAGAACTTGCCCCACGAGCAGATACGCTTGTACGTGGTGCTTCCGCCTGCACTGGGGAAACCCTTTGAAGGCTTGTAGGGCGTGTCGCTCAGCCAGAAGTCACCATTGTCGAGCAGCACCAGGCGTTCCTTACGATAGAAGATGGCAGAGAACTCTCCACCTGTACCGCCGTCGTCACGCCCCACGCCGATTCGGCCATAACCGGTCAGCCCGTTCGCCAGATCATTCATCTGTGCGTTCAAGGCCTCCTGCACACCAAGCAGGTCAGGCTGTTGGAAGTTGACAAGATTGATGAGGTAAGTGCGTCGGGTTGTCCAGCCGTTGCCCGCATCGTTGTCCCCCGAGTTCTTGTACCTGACATTGTAGGTACAGACGTTGAGGTCTTGTGCTTGTGCCGAAAGGATAGCCAGCAGCACAAAGATTAAGTGTAATAGTTGTCGTTTCATGTAGTTTATTGATGATAGATTGTTAGTCGGTGAAATCAAATTCAAGTTGAGGCGAGCCAAGCAGGTTGAAGGTCATTCGATGGAAGGGCGTCGTGCCGTGCTCGCGTATGGCCTGCCGATGTGCCGGTGCAGGGTAGCCCTTGTTGCTGTCCCAATGATAAGCCGGATATTCTTCGTGCAGTTTCTTCATGCAGTCGTCCCTGTATGTCTTTGCCAGGATGCTTGCTGCTGCGATGCTCATGTACTTGCCGTCGCCTTTGACGATGGTGGTGTAGGGCAAAGCCTCCCCCCGTCTCCCTCCTGAAAGAGGGGGAGCATATGGCTTGAAGCGGTTGCCATCGACGATAATCTCCTCTGGCCGCACCTTAAGCCCGTCGAGGGCACGATGCATGGCAAGGATGCTGGCACGCAGGATGTTTATCTTGTCTATCTCCTCGTTGCTCACGATACCTACAGCCCAAGCCACTGCCTCACGCTCTATGACTTCTCGCAGAGCATAGCGCTTCTTCTCGCTAAGCTGCTTGGAGTCGTTGAGAAGGTCGCTCTTGAAGTCTTTCGGCAAGATGACGGCAGCCGCATAGACCGGACCAGCCAGGCAGCCTCTGCCGGCTTCGTCGCAACCTGCTTCGATGACATCTTTATGATAGTATGGCTCAAGCATATTGGGTTATTTCTTGATGATGGCTCTGATAATGAACCAGAAGTGCCGGATGACGGTTGCCCACCAGCCGTAATAGTGCGTCATGATGCGGAAGCGCTCCTTGAGCGATGCCTGGTGGTTGCGTGTCGTCATGCCTTCGTTGAGGTAGTCCGTCAGCACGAGATGCGTGTTTACTATCCTGATGCGACGACGATTGGCGCGGCGTATGATGCGGATGCACCAGTCGAAGTCGGCAGAGTAACGATAGTCGAGGTCATAGGGTTCTTGCTTCGCTATGTCAGTACGTACATAGAAAGACTGGTGGCAGACCAGCATGCCATTGAGGAAGCTCTTTTGTGTAAGATTCTCTGGCGGCGTGAGTCTGCGGCGGCGCAGGAAGTTGCCGTCATTGTCGACGATGTGTGTGTCGCCATAGAGGATGGCTGGGTGTCTGTGCCCACCTTTCGTCCATTGTGCTTGTTCGGCAAGGGCAGTGATGGTGTCGGTGCTGTGTAGGCAGTCTCCTGCATTGAGGAAGACAATGTAGTCGCCTGTCGCGGCAAGCAAAGCCTTGTTCATCGCATCATAGAGTCCGTTGTCGGGCTCGCAGATGAGGCGTATGTTATGGCGTGCCTGATTCTCCTCGACATAGCGTTGCACCAGGGAGAGCGTATGGTCTTTGGAGCAGCCGTCGATGATAAGATGCTCGATGCGGGCATAGTCTTGCGAGGCAACACTCTTCAAGGTTCGTTCGAGGGTTGCTTCTGCGTTGTATGTTACGGTAGCTATGGTAAAGAGAGGCTTCATGCTATGCCTGATAGAGTTTGATGTATTGTTGTGCTACGTGTGTCTCGCCATAAGCATTGGCAGCCTTGTGGTGTGCTGCTTCTCGCATGTCATGGCTAAGGACGAAGCGTATGCCTTCTACCAGGTCTGCAGCATCCTGATAGCGAGCCACATAGCCATTGCTAAGGTGGTCAATCATCTCGGGGATGCCTCCGACATTGAAACCTACGCAAGGTGTGCCGCAACTCATGGCCTCGGCAATCGTATTGGGCAGGTTGTCCTGCAGGCTTGGCGTGACGAAAACATCGGCAGCGCTGTAGAGTTTGGGCATCATCTCTTCACTGACAGAGCCAAACCGGAAGGCTTTAATGCCGTCGGGCAAGGGTATTTGCTCAGAGTCTTTGCCCACGATGATGAGTTGCAGGTCGTCTCCTTGAAGTTGTTGGAGGGCTTCGACGAGGAAGGTGATGCCTTTGCGCTCGTCGGTTACCTTTTGACTGCAGAAGAGGAGCAGCCGCTTGTCTTTGGGAAGAGCGAGGGTCTGGCGGGCTTGCAGCATGTCGATGGGATGGAAAAGGGCAGCGGGAACACAATTGTTGATGTGCTCAATGCGTTCTTCCGGCAGTGCCTTTCGTGCTTCTTCGGCAATCCAATTGCTGCATCCGACAAAGATGGGATGCCAACGCTGGTACATTGCACGCTTGCGCGCGTATATATAATAAGGTAAGGAGCCACAGAGCAGAGGACACTTCCGGCACTCCTTCTCCTTGCATTCGCCTCGATAATGACATACGCCGAGGTAGGCCCATTCGTCGTGCAATGTCATGACGACGCGTTTGCCACTGCGCATAATATTGCCCATTTCATCGAGAGAAAGCATGCCTTGATTGACCCAATGCAGGTGCACGACGTCTGCCTCTTTGAACTCTTTCGTGTCTGTTATGCTGATGCCAACATTGGCGATGTCTGCTTGCCATAGGCGTGAGAGTCGGAAACCACAACGAGGCAGGATGGCAAGGCGTTCCAAGAGCTTCGGCAACTTGTTTCCCACCTTGACGACCGTTACGGCATCCGACTGCTTGTCGCGCACCATAAGCTTTGCCTTAATGCCGTTAGAGACGAGGGCTTCCATGAGTCGTCGGGCAGCAATGGCGCCTCCGCCACTTCGTTCGCTAGTGCTTATGAGCAGGACCTTCATCGGTAAGCCTCCTTCCCCATCCATTTGCGGATGCGATTGCCTATAGCCTTGATGATGAATTTGAAGTTCCCGTAACGCAGATTAAGGGCAAATTCCTCGATGGAACGGGCGATTTTTGTCATTGGACACATCCATCCCATGATGCGATATGCGCGGTGACGATAGGCAACATGCTCCATGATGTAGGGTGGATGAACGAGGTTGTGACCTTCGGGCAATTCGAAGCGTTGCATGGTGAAGATGCGTCGGTAGCCTCGAGGCATTGTCTCGAGTGAGCCGCCGAAGTGGGTGCTGTCAGCTGTGGCACCGAGGTTGTTGACCATGTTCTTAGCGGGAACGATGGCAAGTCCGCCCGATAGGAGCATGTGCGACCAGAATATGGTCTCGTAGAAGGCTTTGCCTTGCTCACGATGCTTGCGGCACATCGGCAGGAAGTCGTCGCGATAGCCTCGCTCACGTATCAGTTCCTCAAGTTGACGGACGGCGACTGGGTTGTCGAGCCAGGTATAGTGTTCATCCCATTGATCTATGACGCGCCGCCAGGAAGCCCAGCCCCAGATGCTAAAGTTGGTTGTGAAGAAGTAGTCGCCTTGTGCGTCTTTGGTTTGTTCCTCGACGTTGAAGCCGCTTATCATTGTGATGCGCTCATCGTTCTCGTAGCGGTCGAGCATTTCTTTGCAGAAGGTAAAGAAGCTTAAGCTGGGGACATCGTCGTCCTCAAGCACGACGCACTTCTCGACACGGCTGAATGCCCATTTCTGCGAAATGTATTCCGAGGGGTCGCAGCCGTAGTTCTTCTCTTGGAAGAGTGTCTCTACTTGACATTCCCAGTCCACCTGCGCCACTATATCTCGGCAAGCCTGTATGCCGGGCATGTCTGCTTCGCTTCGTGGGCCGTCCTGATAGAGGAACAGGCGTGACGGCCGAGCCTTCTTGACTTGTTCGAAGACTTGACCGAGTTGCTTAGGCCTGTTAAAGAACAGAATCAGCACCGGAATATCGACAAGATATGGTTTCATGTCCGCAAAGTTACGAAATTTCATCTAATAATGTATGTAGGATATCGTAAAAAGTTGTATATTTGCATGCGAGAGAGTGCTAAGATGCATTCTTTTGACGAAACTAACACACTAAAACGAACAGACTTATTAACCTAAGATGCCAGAGAAAGGGCTTCTTGAAGATTAAGAAATACTACATGAGACGCTTTTTATTTGCAGCAGCCCTGCTGATGACTTTGTGTTGTTGTACGGAAGACATAGACATGTCGTCAAGATATGTTTTTGAGGGCAAGACTATTACTCAGTATCTGGAGAGCAAGGAGTACTATAGCGAGTATTTGCGCTTGCTTGGCAAGGTACCCTTGAGTGCGTATTCGAAAACGACGTTGAAGCAGTTGTTGTCGGCCCGTGGACATTATACGGTGTTTGCTCCGACGAATGATGCCGTGCAGGCTTATCTGGACTCTCTTTGCCGTAAAGGCATAATTACTGAACCTTCGTGGGACGGTTTTACGGATCAGCACACGCTGGACAGCATTGAGAAGGTTATTGTGTTCAACAGTGTCTTGGATAGTGGTGACCAGTATGCTTATGATGTTACGGACTTCCCCAAGCATGAGCACGAGTTTGGCCTCTCGAACATGAACAACCGCAAGTTGCGTGTCTTTTATGGCCAACACGACTTGGACAGCATAAGCATAGATGGTGTGGCAGTTGTGTCGAAGACGAACCGAGGGATTATCCTTACAAACGGTTATGTACATCAGGTGGAGGGTGTGGTTGCGCCGAGCGATGGTCGTTTGGGCGACTTCATGCGTATGTGGTCAAAGGATCCCAAGAGCGGATACAGTGTGATGTCGCGTCTGATATTGGCTTGTGGGCTGGAAGACACGCTTAATGCCTATCGTGATGAGACGTGGGAACACCTGTACTTGACTGGCCAGGTGAAGGATTTGCCTAAGCATACCTCTGTCGGTCAGGTGGGAACCATTCCTCAGCATCGTTATTATGGCTTTACGCTTTTTGCGGAGACAGACCGTTTCTGGGAAGAGAAGTTGGGGAAGAGTGCTGATGAGATTAAGGTGACCGACATTTGCGACTTCCTGCGCGAGTCGGGCCTGTTCGATTATGTGGCCGGTACTCTCTTCGACGATGACTATACGAACGAGATGAATGTGCTGAACCAGTTCGTTACGTACCATCTCCTGCCACAGCGCATTGGCAGGGAGAAGCTGGTGGTTCACTACAACGAACTGGGTTACAGTTACACCTCTTCCACGGCGCCTACGATTTCCATCATGGATTATTACCAGACGATGGGCATTCCCCGTTTGTTGAAGACCTTTGAGAGCAGGGAGAGTAATGGTATCTATTTGAACCGTTTCCCCATGTTGAGGAACGGACGCGGCCAGTTCGGTCTGGCTCGCATGAATGCCAATGACTATCATGAGAGCGGCCAGTTCCACCGTCTGAAGGGTTCCAGTGCCTTCCAGAACGAGAATGAAGGTGTCCGTGTCTTGACCTACAATGAGGCAGGAACTGATGCTACCAGTGTCGCCAATGCTGTGGTGTATCCTATTGACAACTTGCTTGTCTGCACGGAGAATGTGTGCAATCAGATGGGTAGCGAGCGTGTTCGTATCGATGCGGGCTGTATGATGCCGGAACTGATGAACAATGACATCCGAGCACCCCGTGCCAACTACGTTTATGGAGCTACCAGCGTACGAGCCATACCGACGAATTACCCATACATAGCAAATGTGGAAATACGAGAGGGTACACTCTTCTATTTCCTTTCGGGATACCCATCCCCTTATCACAACCTTCAGGGTGATGAGTTCAACATCATCGGGCGTTACGATTTCTCGATGAAGTTGCCTCCCGTTCCTCGTGCAGGCCAGTATGAGATTCGCTTTGGCGTGGCTACGGGTTCGCGCGTGCGTTCTATGGCGCAGGTGTATTTTGGTGCCGAGCGCGACAAGATGTATGTCACTGGCATTCCTATGGACTTGCGTATCGGTGGACTGGAGATGAGGATTGGGCCTACGACGCTGCCGTCGGATGTAGGTTGGGAAGAGGATACCGACGACGAGGAGTATAACGACCAGGTTACGAAGACGATGCGCACGAAGGGCTTCATGAAGGCTCCTAACTCGTGGAGCAACCAATTTGGAAGCAGCAGGTCTGTGCGTAATGACCACTTCATGTCGCGCCGCATCATAATGAGCACTTACCTGCAGCCTTACAAGAACTACTACATCCGTTTCAAGTCTGTACTTGAAGAGGAAGCCAAGGAGTTCTACATGGACTACTTCGAATACGTGCCGAAGGAGGTTTACGACAATCCCGAGGAGTCGGAGGATATCTGGTAAGGACTGGAGCCGTTTCTTATAAGCACTATCTCTTTGGATGAAGAGTTAGTGCTTTTTTGTTAAGGAGGCTGTGCTCTCTTTCAACTCCCCTATAGGGCGCCAGTCATTCCCCTATAGGGCGTTGGCTATTCCCCTATAGGGCGTTTGCTGTTCCCCTATAGGGCGTTGAGTATCCCTTCCTGAAGGGTGAATGAGGTCAGCCAGAGGTTCAGGGTCGCCACGCCAGCCACAAGAAGCAGTGTGAGCAGGAAAAGGATGGTGGTCAGCAGGGTTCGGCTGAGCGAGAAATAGTGCGCGATGAGCGGGCTGGCACTGCAGACGAGCAATGCCATCGTGGTCTGATAGTGCGCGGGCTGCAGGGCGAGGAACGCCATCAAGAGCAACGTCTGCGACACATATATATATAGTATCATGCGCACGCGTATCTTGTCATCGTAGTTGGTGCTCAGGTAATGCAGGATACTTATGATGCTGAGCAAGGCGATGACGCCTGCCGAGACTTGCCAGACGAATGGCAACGATGTGAGAAGCTCGACGCTGGGCATCTCCAGCTGTGCCATATCGGTCATCCTCGCCACGAAGCTTTGCATGTCTCCCATGACGAAGCACCAGACGGCATAGCACCAATAGGGTACGATGATGCCCAGCACACCTGCCCAAAACGCTTTGCCCGTCAGGGTGCGAAGGAAGATAGCCAGGTAGAGAAAGAAGGGAATCGCCATCGCCAGCATGACGGGCGCACAAAAGCTGCCTATGCCGAGCATCAGGAAGGCGTGGAAGACGAGTTGCTGAGGGCGGTGGCGCTGGTAGCAGCGGAACAAGAGGAGGTAGCTGACGGCCAGGAAGGCGGCTGCGATAATCGGCTCGCCCAAGGGATGCATGAACGACAGGCTGGCTGCCAGAATGAGCCAGACGCACGACATCATGCGGGTGCGGATGCGGATGATGTGTTGCTGGGCATTCGTCTCCATGACGATGTACGTCGTCAGCAGGCAGAGCACCAGTCCCATGAGGCAGCGCACGTCGAATGCCTGCTGCGGCAACCACCACATACCAATTGCGGCAATCGCACAGAAGGGGAGTGTGAACTCGCTCCCTGCAACCTTGTTCTGGAGCCGATTCTGTCTCACGTTGGAGTTAACTAATTATCCCCGCCTCCCCTTTGGGGGAGGAGGGGTTAGGGGTTGGAGAGGGGCATCAAAGGTCAGCCCCTATGTCTCTGCGAAAGTTCTTGCCTTCGAACATGATTAGCTTAGCATTGGCAAAGCTCTTCTGCAGGGCTTCTTCCTTGTCCTTTCCATAACTGCTTACGGCAATCACTCGCCCGCCGCTGGTGACGAGTTGACCGTCCTTCTTGGCCGTTCCGGCATGGAAGACGATGCTGCCCCACACGTCTTCGACGCCCGTTATCTCGAAGCCCTTCTCGTACGAGCCTGGGTAACCGCCGCTCACCAGCATGATGCAGACGGCGGCGCGCTCGTCGAACTCGACCTTTTTCTCTGCCAATGTGCCTGTGGCCACGCCTTCGAAGAGGTCCACGAGGTCGCTCTTCAGGCGCAACATCACGGTCTCCGTCTCCGGATCACCCATGCGGACGTTGTACTCGATGACCTTCGGGTCGCCTCCTACGTTGATGAGGCCGAAGAAGATGAAGCCTTTGTAGTCGATGCCCTCGGCTTTCAGGCCTTCCACCGTGGGACGGATGATGCGGTCTTCTACCTTTGTCATCCACTCCTTGTTGGCAAACGGGACGGGACTCACGCTGCCCATGCCGCCTGTGTTCAGGCCGGTGTCGCCCTCGCCGATGCGCTTGTAGTCCTTCGCTTCGGGCAGTATCTTGTAGGTCTTTCCGTCGGTCAGGACAAAGACGCTGCACTCGATGCCGTCCAGGAACTCCTCGATGACGACCCGACTGCTTGCGCCGCCGAACATGCCGCCCAGCATCTCGCCCAGCTCCTTCTCTGCCTCTTCCAGCGTGGGCAGGATGAGGACGCCCTTGCCGGCACATAGTCCGTCGGCCTTCAGGACGTATGGCGGCTGCAAGGTTCGCAGGAAGGCTTTGCCCTCCTCGAGTGTCTCGCCGGTAAAGGTACGGTAGGCCGCCGTCGGGATGCCATGCCTTTGCATGAAACCCTTGGCAAAGTCCTTGCTGCCCTCGAGCACCGCTCCCGCCTTACTCGGGCCAATGACGGGGATGTCTTTCAACTCCGCATCGTTCAGGAAGAAGTCGTAGATGCCCTTAACCAACGGGTCTTCAGGACCGACCACAACCATCCCTATTCGGTTTCTCAGCACGAAGATTTTGATGCTTTCGAAGTCGTCGGCCTTGATGTTGACGTTCTCGCCCACCTCAGCCGTGCCGGCGTTACCGGGAGCGATGTACAGTTTCTCACACTTGTCGCTTTGACTTATTTTCCAGGCCAGCGCATGTTCGCGCCCGCCGCTGCCTAAAAGAAGTATCTTCATATTATATTATTTATGTTGCAAAGATATAATTAGCGAAACTGTTTCTTTAGATTAGAGATTATTGTCTATAAACTCTTTCAGGTCTTCCTCACTGACATTCATCATTTCCATACATTGCTTAAGGAAAGCGTCCAGATACTTAATGCTGCTTTGGAAATAGGGATGATAGCCTTTGCTGAAATCTAACATGAAGTGCTGGACTTCCTTTTGCTCTATGAATTTGATGAGCAGTTCAGCATTAGACATCTTGCTCTGGCTGGCGTCAGTTATGAAGGCTTGATAGTTATTGGTCTTCCTTTCTATCTGTACATCGAAGTTCCTCACGATGTCGTTTATGTATGTGTAAATGAAGCTAACCAGCTTGATGAAGCGGAAGTTGCCTACTTCGCGCCAAGTACTGACATCGCTGGTGAAGATGTTCTCTGCCGTCTTGTCGTGTGGAAGCATGACGGGTGTTGCAAGTGCATTCCAACACTTCTCTTGGTCCTCGTCTGTGAGGTTCATTATGCTGTCGTGCGACAAAGTTTGCAACTTCTCGAGAGCGTCCTTCCAATTACTGACATAAACGCTGTCGTATCGTTCCAACTGCTTCTCAAAGACGTAGATGTCGCAGAGCACCATCATCGTTGTCTGTTTGCGGTTCTTCTCTTTCTGTCGATGCTCTATCCAGGCCGCCGTGCCGAAGGTAAGGATGATGGAGATGGTGGTGGCAAGGGTGGTGAGCAACAGTTCCTTTAGCATATTGCCTCCTGTCAGGTTCCTTCCGAACTTGGGTAACTTGAATTTTGTGTTCATATCGGATTCTTGTTTTCCATTGCTTTCTTCAAACACCTATGTTATGCCTCTCGACCACATCCGGGCTATTTCCCGAAGTATTTTGCGGCGGCACCAGGGCTGATGACACGGATGTCGATGAGGGGAGGAACGTCCTTGTCGGTAGGCATGACATTCATGATGTGGTCATCGTCGCCCTTGCCTTGTGGATTGCGGATGGCATAAAGGGCACCTGTCTTCTGTGGCGGCAGGAAAGAGTGCCCCTGCATAACTTCCGTCTTGTGTCCGTCGAGGGGTATGTCGGCTTTCAGAAATCCGCCATTGATCATCATGCCGTGTTGCAGACAAGTGTTAATGACGCGTGAAAGATCTTCGCTGGACAGTCGGCCAGGCTTCACGCAGAAACTGCGACCATCGCCAGTGAACATGGGGGTAATCATCTCGGGGAAGCAACCTTCGATGTGGTAAATGTGCTGATAGACCTTTGTCCACTTAGCTGCTGCCTTCTCAAGGATAGTGCTCCAATTGGGTTGGTCGTCCTTGCCGGCGCAGTAGGCAAACTGTCCGTTACGCGCAAAAAGGAAATGGTTGCTGACGCGTACTACAATGGGCTTACCCATGGGGTCGAACATATCAACACGAAAAGATTCGGGAGACTCCTGATGGATGATGGAGCGGATGAATTCGGGGTAGAGGTAAGCCATAGAGGCTAGTACAGAAACAACATTATAGTCTTCCAGTTCCTTATGGTTTACATCGGCAGTTACGGGTTTCCCATTAGGATAGAGATTAACGTCGAAGGGTTTGATGGTGCCATCGTTATGGGTAAAGAACTCTTCGGTGCTTTCCAACCATTTCTTCTCTTCATTACCGCCAGGCAGACAGAAGAGGAAGTGACGGCCCATTGGCGTGTCCTCGTGATAGGTGAAGTCGATAAACTTGGGTATTAGGTCATCCAACTTACCATCGCAAAACCCTTTTTCATTGATACAACTGGCGGGCATCGACTGAGGAGCAGGCTGATCCTCTTGGATATAAAAGACTCGTATGATACCGTCCTCGCCATTGGTGAGTATTACGTTTCCTTTGCGCTGAAAGATGGTAATATGGCTGTTCTGCCAAAAGGGTGGATCGAATTCCATAACGTTGCCTTTGAGTGTGCATACGTAGCTGAAGTCACCACTCAGAGAGTACTTCCATTCAAAATGTGTCGAATCGGTAAGCACCAACTGTTCCATAGGCTTCTCGCCATAGGTGTTTGTGAAGAAATAATCAAGGAAAAAGCCATCCATCATGTTCCCCCATCTTGACAGCACTAACTTCTTACCGATAAGTTCATTCCAGTTACAGGTCTGCGCATTTACTTGGAATGTCAGGGCGCACATCAACGCCACAATGGCCATATTCTTTTTCATGTCAAACGGTTAAAGGTTAGATTCTTATTTGCGAAGTCTGAGGAGGGGTTAGGGGTTGGAGAGGGGCTTTAAGTAGTCTTCAAAGTATTGCGTTATCCTCTCGTGCAGGTGGACGCTCTTATGGCCGGCCATGTTGTGGCCCTCGCCTGGATAGACGAAGAAGTCTGGCTGCGTGCCGGCTTCTGCACAGGCGTTGAGGAACTGCAGGCTGTGTTGGGGAACGCACGTGGGGTCGTTCATGCCGATGATTATCTGCAGTTTGCCCTTCAGGTTCTTAGCCTTATTGATGCAACTGGCCTGCTCGTAGCCCTCGGGATTCTGCTGGGGTGTGTCCATGTAACGCTCGCCGTACATCACTTCGTACCACTTCCAGTCGATGACCGGGCCGCCTGCCACGCCCACTTTGAACGCGTCGGGATAGGTCGTCATGAGCGATGTCGTCATGAATCCGCCGTAGCTCCAGCCGTGCACGCCAAGCCTGTCGGCATCCACGTAAGGCAGCGACTTCAGGAACGCCACGCCTTGCATCTGGTCTTTCATCTCCTCCTGACCCAAATGCCGGAAGGTAACTTGCTCGAAGTCGCGGCCTCGGTCCTCGCTTCCTCTGTTGTCGAGGATGAAGAGGATATAGCCTTTCTGTGCCATATACGTTTCCCAAGAGCGCGAGCCCCAGTGCCACGATGCCTCGACATTATGGGCGTGCGGGCCGCCATAGACGTAAACGACGGTCGGATACTTACGGCTCGGGTCGAAATCCATCGGCTTGACCATGCGCCAGTAGAGTGTCGTCTGGCCATCTGCAGCAAGGATGGTGCCTTGCTCGAATATGGGTTGATACCAACCTTCCCATGGGTCTTTAGCTGTTCTTTGCAGGCTCTGCTTGCCAGTCTTCGTGTCGGTCACGGCGCAGGCACGCGGCACGTCGGGCTCTTGCCAAGTGTCGATGAGGTAACGCCCATCGGCAGAGAGCTGCGCAGAGTGGCATCCGCGACCATTGTCGAGCAAGGTGCGTTTCTTAGTCTTCAGGTCGAGACGGTAGATGTTGCGCCCTAAGTCACCTGTTTCCTTAGTGATGATGATGGCACTCTTCGTGGCAGGACAGAAGCCTACGAGCTCCTTGACGACCCACTTACCGCTGGTGAGTTGGCCGAGTTCCTTGCCCTCGATGTCCATCAGATACAGGTGCTTGAAGCCATCCTTCCAGCTCCAATAGATGAACTTGCTGCTGTCCCAAGGTAAGAAGGTAATAGGGTGGAGGGGCTCGACGTACTTGTCGGAACTCTCCTCGCGCAGGGTGCGGAGCTTACGACCTGTAGCGGCATCGTAGGCATCGAGTGTCGTGTGGTTCTGGTCGCGGTTGAGCTCGTATAGATAGAGCGTCCTGCCGTCCGGTGCCCAGGCAATGTTGGTGAAGTATCTGTCAGTAGGATCGCCCAGGTCGAGGTAGATGGTCTTGCCCGTTTGGAGCGAGAAGATGCCAATCGTGACCTTGTGCGAGGTCATACCAGCCATGGGATATTTGTCGGGAGCCAGTGTTGCCTCGCGCTCGAAAGTATTGACCTGTGGGTAATCTGCCACCATGCTTTGGTCCATGCGATAGAAGGCGAGCTGCTGTCCGTCGGGGCTCCAGAAGGTTCCCTTATAGATGCCGAACTCGTCGCGATGTACGCTTTGACCGTACACAATCTCCCGCGAGCCGTCGCTCGACAGCTGATGTTCGGTGCCGTCGGCAGCCAGGACGAACAGGTTATTGTTGCGCAGGAACGCAACAGCGCCGGAGGCCTTGCAGAATTCCAGTTCCCCGTCGTGTCGCGAACGCTTGTTTGCGTCGAGGTTGACCGTTTCGCCTTCGATTGTCTTGCCCGTCTTGGGGTCGATGACGACAGGCTTCGTCTTGTCAGCAGCATCGATGAGCCGGTTCCCGTCCCAGCGCAATTGCCATCGTTCGGGGTAGAACTTCGAGGCATTCTTCCCGCCGAAGTTGAGTTCTTCGAGTGTGAAGAGCTTTTGGGCGAAGAGTGAACCGGTCGTGGAGAGCATGAGGAGTGATAGAATAAGGTATTTAATCTTCATCGTCATAGCGTTTCTTTCCATATTTCTTAACGGGTTTATTCTTGTCGAAGGGCTTGCGGTCTGAGCGGAAATCCTTGCGTGCGTCGCCTCGGAACTCCTTGCGCTCGCCTCTGGACTCCTTGCGGAAGTCGCCTTTCTTGCTGTCTCTGCGATAGTCTTCGCGGTCCTTCTTGCGGGTGAAACGCTCGCGGGGATCGTCCTCGAGGCGTTCCTTGAAGTCACGATGTTGCTTGAATCTTTTGCGATCCGCCATCATGCGACGCTCCTGAGCCGTCTTTATGTCGCCTCCTCCGGCACGCATATCGTTGAACTTTCCGCTGAACATCTGGTACTTACGCAGTTCGCATTCGAGGCTTCCGTTGTAGAGCGGCGTGCGGAGCGACGGCTTGAGTCCGATCTGGTCGAAGCATTCCTCGCGATAGCTGAGCACCCAAGCGTCGTTGCCCGTAAAGTCGTGTTTGAACTTGCTGCCTATCATCTTGTAGAGGCCAAGCAGGTCGGGCGCCGAGATGCGCTCGCCGTAAGGGGGATTGGTGATGATGATGGCTTTCTCTGCGGGCTGCTTGAAGTCGGCAAAGTCCTGCTGTTGGATGGTGATTTCCTTGCTCAAGCCAGCCGCTTTGACGTTGGTCGTGGCGATGGCAACAGCGTTGTGGTTGATGTCGTAGCCGTAGATGTGATGTTCGAACTCGTGCTCGCGTGACTCATCCTCGTAGATGCTGTCGAAGAGTTCCTGGTCGAAGTCGGGCCACTTCTCGAAGGCATATTCCTTGCGATACACGCCAGGAGCGATGCCGCGGGCAATCAAAGCGGCCTCGATGGCTATAGTGCCGCTGCCGCACATCGGGTCGATGAGGTCGCATTCGCCCTTCCAACCTGTCAGCATAATAATGCCGGCAGCGAGGACTTCATTCAGCGGAGCCTCTACCGTCTCCTGTCGGTAGCCACGACGATGCAGGCTTTCTCCGCTCGTGTCGAGCGAGAGGGTGCATTCGTACTCTGCGATGTGGATGTGGAGCTGCAGGTCTGGATTGGTGACGCGGATGTTCGGACGCTCTCCCGTGCGCTCCCTCATCTGATCGACAATAGCGTCTTTCACCTTGTAGGCCACAAACTTAGAGTGCCGGAACTCTTGGCTGAAGACCACACTATCCACGGCGAACGTGGTGTCGTTGGTCAGGTAGTTGGTCCAATCGATTTGCTGCACAGCCTCGTACACCTCGTCGGCCGAGGTGGCGCGGAAGTGCTTGATGGGCATCAGGATGCGGATGGCCGTGCGGAGTTGGAAGTTCGCGCGATAGAGCAGCTCCTTGTTTCCGGTGAACGACACCATGCGGCGTCCTATCTGTATGTTGTTTGCGCCGAGGTCTATAAGCTCCGTCGCGAGCACTGTCTCAAGGCCTTGGAAGGTCTTGGCTATCATTTCGAACTCTTCTCCGGCATTGCTTGCGGGAGTCTTCCACTTGGGATTTTCCATTTTCTTTCTTATTTTGTGGGAGTTAAAGGAGTTAAAGAAGTTATCGCTCGCTTTGTTCGCTGGGGAGATAAAGGACAATAGCTTTAATCGTTGTCAATGGTATCGTCTTTAACTCCTTTAACTTCTTTGACTTCCTTAACTTCCTTAATTCTCCTTTCCTCTACAGGCATCCCCAGTCTTCGGGCCGTACCAGTTGGCTCTTTCGCTTCTTGGCCTGTACGATTTGCTCGCCTGGCTTGGTGCTTTCGGTTACCCAGACGTTGCCGCCTATCACGGTGCCTTGAGCGAGGGTGATGCGTCCCAGGACCGTCGCATTACTGTAAACGATGACGTTATCCTCGAGTATCGGGTGACGGGGAATGCCTTTGATGGGATTGCCGTTGTCGTCCAGCGTGAAACTCTTCGCACCGAGCGTAACGCCCTGATACAGTTTGACGTAGTTGCCGATGATGCAAGTCGCTCCGATCACCACACCTGTTCCGTGGTCGATGGTGAAGTGATGACCAATCTGGGCACCCGGATGGATGTCGATACCCGTTTCGCTGTGAGCCATTTCGGTAATGATGCGAGGTATCAAGGGCACGCCCAGCAGCAGGAGCTCGTGGGCGATTCGGTAGCAGGTGAGTGCCTTGATGACGGGGTAGCAACTGATGATCTCACCATACGAATCGGCGGCCGGGTCGCCGTTGTAGGCTGCCTCGACATCTGTGGCCAGTATCTGGCGCAGTTCTGGCAGCCAGGCGATGAACTCGCCGGTAATCGTCTGTGCCTTTTCGGTGAGTTTGCACGTCTCCACCGGCTCGGTTCTTTGGAAACAGAGGCCTGCCAAAACCTGTTGCGTGAGCAGGTGGCTGAGGCGGTCCAGGCTGACGCCGATGTGATAGGGGAGTGTCTCGCGACTGAGGAGAGACTTGCCGTAGAAGCCGGGGAACAGGATGGCACGGCAAAGGTCGATAATCTCAGCCAGTGCAGGGGCTGATGGAAGTGGGTCGCCCTCGCTGACTTCGCGGAAAAGGCCGTGCAGCGATTCGGGCTTCGAGAGCTGGCTGACGGTCTGCTTCAGCTGCTCGTTGAGTTCGTTTGGACTCATAGCTTTGAGTGCTTTACAATAAATGATGGTGCAAAGATACGACTTTTAATTGAAAATTGAAAATTGATAATTGAAAATTATCATATTGCGGGTCAAAAAGCGTACCATCACGAATAAACCCGCACAGCAAGCCGCGCAAGCCGGTGCGGCACTTCGAGTGTGTCCGTTCTACATGCCCCGTTGCTCGACTTGGCACGTTAACTTCGTTGCACATACATGTATATGCAATTGCACATACATGTACTTGCAATTGCATATACATGTAGTTGCAATGAATCCAACAGCCTGTGTCGGGCTGTGAACTGTGCTGTATGGCCTGAAAAGATAGGGTGTGTAGGCTGACTCTACTTGACGAGTTTGCGGCCTCGCTGAATGTAGATCTGACGGTTGGCTGCCGACGAGGGTCGTTCTGACACTCTTCGGCCGGTCAGATCGTACAGGGAATCGTCCGTCGTGGCAGGCTTTTCGACTGGAGACGTCACGGCGGTTGGGTCCTCGTCGTCAAGCAATCCGAGTTCCGTGAGCTTGTTGAACATCCTCTGAGCCGCGTCGGCACAGCCTGCGGCGTCAAAGTGAAGGACGTCGGAGCCGAGTTTGCAGTTGCTCATATCCACGACATGGAAGTTCGCATCCTCTGTCGCAAGTTGCAGGACAGCCTGCTCCACGACGGCGTTATACTGCGTGCTGCTGCGATTGACGGTGCCCGCGATGAAGGGAAGGGTTGCGTAACTCTGGTCGCCTGTCTTGCCGACGAGGTAGGTGCGAAGGTAGGAAACGAGTTGGCGAAGGTTGTCGTGATAGGCCGAAGGCTGTGTTCGGTCGGCTTCTCCTTGATGCCACATGATGCACTTTATCTGGTAGCCCTCCTCGAGTTGGCTCAGGACATTGTCTATGCAAAGCCCGATGTTCTCCGTGAACTCCAAGGCAAGTGAGTGACCGCTGCGTGGTGCGGCAGTCGAGAGCCAGTCGGGGTCGGCATTCCACCACAGGTTGCCCGTGCTGGTGCAGCGTGGGTCGATGGCCGTTCCGCCTCGGCTCTCCTTGATGACAAAGAAGCGTTCTTGCAAGGCTTCCTCAATGAGATGATAGACGATGGCGTCGAAGCCGCATCGGGACGTCGTGTTGTTGTCGGTGTAGGGCATGTATGGAGCGAACTTTCCGCCGAACATCTGCCAGGCTTCTTCCGTGCCGTTCGCGTAGCTCCAGTAGCAGAACTTGCTCCCTTCATTATTGGCATAGTTCTGAATATACTGTGGCATGGTGCCGATTGCGGCGCGTCCGTCGGCATTACTCTGCCCGCCCATCAGGAAGACTTTGCGAGGCGGAAAGGCGTAGCCGGGCTGCAGCGAGCCGCAGACAATGCAGTGACCCTTCTCGAACTGATGGCCTGCAACGACCAGCCCTTCGTCCTCGTTCGAGAAGAACGACTCGCCGGAAATCAAGGTTCCGTTGCAGTTAGACCTTCCGCAAAGGAAGACCTTCGGGCCATCTCCAAGGGGAAGCGGCGCGTCGTCGCTGCCTAATGTCTGCCGCCAGACGTCGGAGGATTGTCCGCGCGACAGGAAGTAGCACAGCTCGCCGCTCGTCAGGGGAGCAGACGTCACCCAGTCCTTCTTGATGCCCTGCGTGTAGGTGGAATTCTTGTAGAGGTCGTAGATGTTTCGGACGACAGAGGAACCGCCGTGGCGCACCATGTTGCGCTTGTCGCCGTCGATGCCCGTGAGGCGGCCCGTGTTGTAGCAATTCTCCACGAGCGACCCGCTGTTGTCGCCCAGCCAACCTGCTATCGTGGCCGATTCGCCTGAGCCTCGGATGATTCCCTTATTGATACAATTGCGGATATGAATGGCCGGATGAGGACTCATGCTGCCTCCCAAGATGCCGCCCACCGCGGTGCTCGTGCCCGTGATGTTCGCCTCGTTGATGCAGTTCTCGATGATAATCGGGTCGCCCGTAATGGTTTGAGCAAAGGCGGCAATGCCTCCCACACGTTGTTTGCCGTTGATCTGGCACGACTTATCAATGATGAGATTGCTGATCCTCGTGCCTCCGCCTCGCAATCCGCCGAAGAATCCTTGCAAGTCCTTCGTGGTGCGCAGCTTGAGATTGAGTATGCGATGACCCTGTCCGTCGAACCTGCCGTTGAACTTCGTCGCGTCGCTCACCCCGATTGGCGTGTGCGTGACACCCGTGAAGTCTATGTCGGTCACCATCTTTCCCCACGAGAAGATGTTGTTGCCGCCCTGGTTCACTTGAGCAGAGAACCATTCGACATTGCCCGCGTTGCTGAGCAAATACCAGCCGTCTTGCAAGGTGGCAGGCTGATATGGCTCGCTGCAATCGGCGTCGGTGCAGATCCCGTTGTCGTTGTAATTGTGTGCCGAGACCTCAGCAAGTGTGGCAAAAAGGCCGATGAAACCAATGATTATTGACCTGAAACGTGGTGTCATAGCATGTGATGTTAGTGGATTCTTTGCGCAAAAGTACGAAGAATAATTGACATGACAAGGAAGAAACACAGAAAAAGCAATCCCGCGTCAACTCTTAACGAGTGGCGCGGGATTGTTTTATGTTGCCTTATTGGCTTTTAGAAGTCGTCGCCAAAGGAGTATTCCTTTACAGAAAACTCTCCATTGTACTCATCATCAGAAGGAGTGACTCCTTGCGAATCGTTGCTGATGTTCAGTTGGCTTGCTGCAATCAGCATTTCGCATTGTGCAAACTCTACTGTCGTCTGCGGTGTGATATATGTCTTCTTCATTACTTCAATACCTTCTTACCGTTAATAATGTTAATACCCTTCTGCATCTTCTGGATGCGCTGACCGGCAACGTTGACTATCGTCGAGCCTTGCTTGTAGATGGCATCATCTGTTGCATGCTGTCCGTCGATTGTCTGAATAGCGGTTGCATCTTCTCCGTCGAAGGAGAGAGCCTTCACCTCTGATGCAGTAGGCACATCGAAGTAAGCGCGGAAGCCCTTGATGCTGGCTGTCGAACCGGCCTTCATGATATGTCCATCTGTCGTCACGCCATAGATGATGTCGTCAGTATTGCTCTTTGTCCACTGACCTGCTGCTATGGGGGCGTATGTACCGCGCAGGTAAACACCATTCTTGCTATAGAGGAACGGCTCTTCATCGACACTCTTGATGGTGATGTCGGTCAGTTCTATGTCTTCTGTAATGGCTGTCGGAACATAGATGATGTAGGGATAGCTTGCAGTCAGCTCGCTTGTTGTAGAGAAGTTAAGCTCGCCATTCACATAGCTGTTGAAGGTGTATGCCTTGGCACCCGTGCCGAAGAAACCTTCCACATCGCTGATGGTGAAGGGCAGACAAACGGTGTTCCAACCTGCAGCGAAGGTGCGCTTCAGGGTAACGAAGTCGTATGTGCCAGACCAAACTTCATCGGAAGAATTCTCATCGAGCGTATAGTAAGTGAGGGCTGCTACGTAGCGGGTGACGGGGTCTGTGCTGACTGTGCCGCCGGCATACTCAACCTCGATGTGCATCTCGATGCCGTCGGTGGCAGAAGCCGTCGGGGTGGCTGTGATGGTGAGCGTCTCGGTGCCGTTAGCTGCAACAGAGCCTGTGGCTGTACCGATCACTTCGTTGCCCATGTAGAACTTAGCAGTCACGTCCTCTGCTACGCCACGCATCTCCTTCACAGTGACGGTAGCCTCGAAGCTGCGGCCTTCCTTCATGGTAATGTCCCAGCTCTTGCTCTCGGGGATTGTGCTTGCGGCGATGCTGATGATGTGGTCGGCAAGGTTCAGCTTGAAGCCTTCGAAGTTGTCGAGCAGGTAGTCGTCGTTAGCGAAGCGGAACTGATAGTCGCCTGCCTCGAGGCCGGTGATGGTATAAGTGCCTGCGTCGCCATTGTTGAGGCCAGAGATCGTCTGATAGTCGGCAAAGGCGCTGCCGTCCTTCGACATCTGTATCTTGATGCTGACGTAGTTGGCTGTGGCTTCGTAGTAGAAGGTCAGCTCGTCGCTGGCATCGCCGACGGTCAGGACAGGTGTGGTCAGGTAGTAGCTTGTGGAGCCGTAAGCGTATTTTGCATTAGCAGTACCGCCTTCGATTGTCCAGTTGCTATCTGCATTCCAGCCTGTAGGAACAGTGCCTGCAGAGAAGTCTTCGCGCCATACATTCGGGTCTTTCACTGTGGCAGAAGCGTAAAACGGAATGGCTGCACTATCGTCATAGGTCGGGATGACAACGATTCCTGCTGTAAACGTGCCGTAAGCCTCTGCAACAGGAGTGAAGGTCAAGTCGAAGGTCTTGCTTTCGCCTGCAGCGATGTCGGTAAGCTGGGCGGGAGCAACAGTAAACTTCTCTTCGTTGGAATAGATGTTGACGGACAAGGTACCTGTGCCTGCATTGGTCACGGTGTAGGTCTTGCTTGTGGCAGCTGTCACTACGCCGAAGTCGGCATCCTCGGCAGGACTTACTGCCAGCTCAGGAGCATTGGCAGCCTTGTCTGTGCCGGTCACGTTGATGACGAAGTCGCCTTCGGTGGTCGTAACGGTAACGGTGGCATCGGAAGCACCTTCGCGACCAGCAACGTATGTGCGGGTAATCACAAGGTCGAAGGGAACAGTTGTGCTGGTTGTCCAGTTGGTGCTGTAGGCAGCTGCGCCTTCGCCTGTGATAGCTACGTTAGTGATTTCGATGGTGCCTGCACCTTCGTTGGTGAAGTTATAGGTGACAGAAGCATCGGTAGAGCAATCGCCGAAGTTGTAAGCAGCGGGAGAGCTTACGGCTGTTTCGCCCAGCTTGACAGAAAGCACGGAAGCGTATGTCAGGCCTGCAATCTCGTCAACGCGGACGTAATAGCCTTTGAACTTGAGATACTTTGTTGTTGTCGGGATGCCAGTCACAACAAGTGTTGTATAGGAGCCGTAAGGAATATCGCTGCGAGAGTTGAACTTCTTGATGAAATCCCAAGAAGTACCGTCGGTAGAACCGTAAACTTCAAGATAGTTGCCATCGTAGTCATCATAACTTGTCGCTGTGATGACAAGCATATCGCCATCTGCAACGGACAGCTTGGGCGTTACCAGTTCGGCAATGGATGTGCAATAAGCCTTGCCTTCGGAGAAGCTCCACTTGTTTGATGCGGCGTTAGTCCAATTGGCAGGCAGCGCGTTATCGTTGAAGTCAACGACCATCAGTCCTTCGGGCAGAACAATGCCGGTCACGGTGAACAGCACGTCAGTCATGCCTATGGCGCTGACGATGATGTCGCTGAACAGTTGGCCTGTCGTAGTGGCAGCCATTGTGATGGTTACTTCGGCGCTTTCGCCAGCAGCGAGACTTGTGGGAGCACCAGTCACGGTGAACACATCATTAGAAGATGTTACGTTGATGCCTTCCAAAGTAGCATGGCCAGTGTTGGCGATGGTGAATGTCTTGGTCGTAGCAGCTGTGATGACACCGAAGTCGAGCGACTCGGGCTGTGTGACTACCATCTTAGGCTCCTGAGGCAGTTCGCCGCCATAGAACATGCGGATGTCGGCCTGCGAAGCGTTGATAGCAATGTAGTACTGACCGGCAGGTACGCCAGTGAAGCTGAAGGTTTGCCAGTTAGATGGGTCGAGCGTGGGTTCGTTGTCGAAGTTAGTCCATGTGGTGCCGTCGGCAGAATACTGCATCTGCAGGTGCTGGTAGCTGGTGTTGCTTGTGCTGTAGCCCTTAGCCTCCACGAAGAATGTCTCGCCTTCGCTGACGTTCAGTAGAGGTGTGATGAGGCGTGCATTGCTTGAGAGATACCAAACTGCGGTGTACGCGCCATTGGTTTCGTTGTAGTACCATGTGCCAGTTGTCGTCCAGTCTTGGGGAAGAGCGGTGAAGCCCTGCTCGTAGAGCTTGTTGGCGTCGCGGATGGTGCCGCTTACGTTGATGACGAAGGGGTCGATGCCGCTGCCTGCTTCAGGCGTAATGGTAATGGCGCTGCTGCCAGAGGTGCTGGGCATGGTAATGTTCAGAAGCACATAACCAGCACTGCCAGCGGGGATTGTTGGAGCGGTTAATGTTGCACCGAAGTTGCCTGTTTCAGAAACAGACACGCTGAGGTTTGTTGTGCCAGGGTTGCTCAGCCTGAAGTAGTGGGTTGTTCCTGGTATGGCGAGGCCAAAGTTATAGTTGTAGCCATTATTTATTGCGGTGGTACCATCTTCTACTACCAAAGCGGGGCCATTAAGAGGAGCAGTAAAGCTGAAGTCATCGACATAGAGGCGACCACAATAATTGGAATAATAGTAGATGGCAACATACTTTGTGCCAGCAGGGAAGGAGTTTTCATAGTTTTTCCAACTCGTGCTATTGCTTGTCGTACCCTCGTCCCATGTAAAACTGCTCACATCAGTATTCGTTGTAGAGTATCCCACCTTAAAGCTTTCGGAATACTGTCCATGACTGACTTTCCAAGCAAAGGAAACATCAACACCATTGGAAGCATTCAGTTCCGGGGAAATGAGATATTGTGCATTTGCTCCAGCTGTGTTGAATGAGGAGAAGCGGAAACCATAGCTTCCTGTTTTCTTTGCATCTCCTACAATCTTACACTCGTTGTTGTTCTTTGACAAACCGGTGCCGAAGTACGTTGTCCAACCGTCAGTGTCGAGGTTGTAATCCTCAAAGCCATAGCTATATGGCAATGACTTCTGCGCCATTGTCGCCCCTGCGAAAGAGAGCAACGTAATAAATAATAGAATTACTTTTCTCATTTTAAACAATTAATATTGTATATCTTTTTACCTTATTATAGTCTTACTTTCACGACCTTGTCGGCAACCTTGATGATATAGAGAGCCTTGGCATCGAGTGCTACTTCGGTCTGAGAGGAGTTGATCTGCTGTGACTGCAGCAGACGTCCGTCGGGAGTATAGATGTAGAGCATGTCGCCTGCTTTGGCATTCCGTACGCTGATGCCACCAGCCTGACCCAGGACTCTCACGTCGCTCGGTTTCTTCAGGTCTTGGATTGCGTCGGGGTTGTCCTGCTCGAATGTTACGAAGAGAGTGGAGTAGTCGCTGTCGATGACGGGTGTGGTAATCTTTCCTGCCTCTGTGACCTGACTGGTGATGTCTTCGTTGTTGAATGTCACGCTGTGTACTTGCCAACCGATGGCAGGCTCCAGCTTGTAGGTATATTGGTTACCCTTTTCTACTTGTTGCAGGATGGCACCGTTGTCGGTCGTTGACAGAGCAATGTAGGCTTCTGTGACAGGTGCTGGGTTCACGTCGATGCCTGCGCCGTCGCTTGCGTCGTCGCCTTCAACCCAAAGGGCGGAGAAGGTCCAGCGATTGTTTATCTTGGTCACTTGTGTGGTCTCGCCAGTATTGACATCAATCTCGTAGAGGGCAGTGTCGTACTTGCCGTTGGTGCGCCATTCCTTGTCGCTCAGGGCAGCCCATGAGCCCCATTCGTTGATGCCTTTTCCGCTGTTGTAGTAGCCCACCCAATACATCTTGCCTGGGTTGCTCATGGCGAAGCATGCTGCCTGGCGCTTGTACTGAGAGCAGTAGCCTGTGGCGGGCACCAAGGGTTCCTGGTCGGTGTATGTCTGGCCTTCCAAGTCCACCTTCTCGACGGATTTTGTCTTCATGAGGCCCGTTGTGAGGTCGAACTCCCAAAGTTGTGCGCCAACGAGGTCGCCGTCTATGTTGCGCATCTTGCCATCGTCGTCGATGACGCCACTGGCACCACCGCTGGTCAGGGCAAAGGCACGTCCCTCGCTGTTGATGGCGAAGGTGACGAAGTTATAATAGTAAAGTCCCGGGGTAATGGGTGTTACCGTCATGGTAGCCAAATCGATGGTGCAGAGGCAATAACCTGCATCGCCGTCGGTCATGTCGGCATCCTGGTCTTCGAAGTAGTCGGGGTCGCTGGTGATTTCATCAGGCAAATCCTGACCTGTCAGGTAGAAAAGGCCATAAACTTTGCCGTCCTTGGGGTTGTAGGCCATACCTGCAGACTCCAAGCGGTCGGATTTCGGACGTATCTCTCTGCTTAGCAGTTCGCCGGTTGTTGCATTCCATTTGCATACTTGGAACAGTTCTTCATCGACGGTAGATGACTCGTCGCGCGAGAAGACCGTCACCAGTTGGCCGTCAACATAGACAGCACCTGAGTTGCCGTACATGAGGTTGAAGTTCGTGGCCCAGAGTTGCTTGTCGCTGTCTGCACGCACTTCTGCGGCGTTCACTGCAGGCTCCTTTTCAGGTGTGCTGAGGGTTGTGCCATTGTAGTTCATGGCATAGATGCCGTTGTCCACGATGAAGATAGCCTTACCCAATTCGCTGTTCCAACCGACGTAGGTCGTTACCATTTGCTCGCCGTCGTCGTAGCGGTTGGCGTGTCCAATGCCTTTCAACTTAATGTCTTGTGCATTGATTTGCAGGCAAAACACTGCAGCCAGAAGTATCTGCGCAGCAAGTAAAAGATTTCTTTTCATTTCCTTTATAATAATGATTTGTTATTTATGTTTCGATTCTCAATATGGTCTTCGTATCTTCTTTGTATGCTATTAAACCGTATATTAATGCGAAAAACGCGACAAAGGTACAAATAAAGTATCAATAAGACAAAACAAATGGTCGTTTTGTACGAATTTGCCCTACTTGCTGAACGATAGGTCGGCTTGCGATGACAATATTCTTAATATAACTTGTGAAGATTGAAAATTATACATGTGAAGGTTTAACCTGACTATAGTAAACTTAGCGAACTTGACTGGCGTCGACCTGTCGGTTCTGCAGAGAACTTTGCGAACTTCTGCAGAGAACTTAGCAAACTTCTGCAGAGAAGTTTTTCAACTTCACACATGAAGTTTGCAAATCTCACGTGTATCATGCTTCTGCAGGTCGTTAGGGAAGACAAAAAAAGGCACGTCGCTTTCGGTGCGACGTGCCCTTCTTATTTATTATATATAATGTATATAGTCTGTCGTTTACTTCTTCTCGGGCTCTTCCACGATGTTCTTGCCTCTGGTGAGGTAAGCTGTCGGAGCAGCCACGAAGATAGAAGACAGCGTACCGAAGATGACACCCAGAATCATTGCGAAGGCGAAACTGCGGATGCTGGCACCGCCAAGGCAGAAGATGACTGCAAGTACGATGAACGTAGATACAGAGGTGTTGATGGTACGGTTCAATGTGCTGTTCAGAGACTCGTTGAAGAGTTCCTGCTTGTCACGCTTCGGATGCAGGTGGAGGAACTCGCGAATGCGGTCGAAGACAACCACCTTGTCGTTGATTGAATAACCGATAGCGGTCAGCACAGCGCCGATGAACGTCTGGTCTATCTCGAGAGAGAATGGCATCCAGCCCCAGCACATGCTGTACATACCCAATATGAGGATGATGTCCACAATCAGTGCGGTGATGGCACCGATAGAGAACGACAGGTTGCGGAAGCGGATGAAGATATATACGAAGATGGCGATGAAGGCGAGGATGACACTCCAGATGGCACCCTTCGTGATGTCGGATGCTACGGAGGGACCTACCTTCTGGCTGCTGATGATGGAGCCGCCAGCACGCTCGTCGCGGTTGATGAAGTTCTCCAGGGTAAGGTCGCTTGCCAGCAGATTGCCGCTCTTGAGGATGTCGAAGAGTTTGCTCTCAATCTCGCTATCCACCTCGATGCCGTCTTCTTCAATACGGTAGTTGGTAGAGATACGGATGGTCTTGCCCTCGGTACCCAGAGCGATGGCGCTGGTGTTGCTTTCGGGGAATGCCTCGGCCAGCAGACCGCGAACGGTTTCGGGCTGTACCTCTTTCTCGAACATTACCACGAAGTTGCGACCACCAGTGAAGTCAATGCTCTTGCTGAAGCCACGAGTAAACATGAAGGCAATGCTGATGACTGCCAGCGTGCCGAAGATAGCGAAGCTCTTCTTATATGCACTCATGAACTTGAAGGCAGGATTCTGGAAAGAAATCTTGTCGCCAATAGCGGTGCGGAAGGTGAGGCCAAGCCACTTGTCCTTGTCCATAACCTGAGTGTAAACGACGCGTGTCAGGAACACTGCAGTAAAGAAGCTGACGCAGATACCAATCAGCAACGTAGTTGCGAAGCCGCGGATAGGACCTGTACCGAAGTAGTAAAGGATGATAGCCGTGATGACAGATGTCAAGTTAGAGTCGAAGATGGCACTGAAGGCGTTGCTGTAACCAGCAGCAAGTGCTTCGCGAACCTTCTTGCCGGCCTTCATCTCTTCCTTCGTACGCTCATAGATGAGCACGTTAGCATCGACAGCCATACCCAGCGACAGCACCATACCAGCAATACCACTCATGGTGAGGGCAGCCTGGAAGCTTGTCAGGATACCGACTGTGAAGAAGAGGTTCAGGACAAGAGCGCAGTTAGCAACCATGCCTGGGATGAAGCCATACATTGTGATCATGTAGATCATCAGGATGACAAAGGCGATGACGCAGCTCCAGATACCCTGACGGATAGACTCTGCACCGAGAGAAGGACCAACGATTTCCTCGCTGACGATCTTTGCGGGAGCAGGCATCTTACCAGACTTCAGCACGTTTGCGAGGTCGCGGGTGTCCTCGGCTGTGAAGTGACCTGTAATCTCGGAGTTACCACCAGTAATCTCGCTCTGTACAGTAGGAGCACTGTAAACGTTATCATCAAGCACGATGGCAACGCTACGCTTCAGGTTAGCCTTAGTGAGGGCAGCCCAACGACGTGCACCATCGACGTTCATCTTCATGCTTACGCAAGGACGACCAGCCTGATCGTAAGAGTCGCTGGCATCGGTCACAACGTCGCCTTCCAGAGGAGCACGGCCGTTGCGCTCTGTCACCTTAATGGCATACAGTTCGTAGGTGTTGGCATTGGCACCTTCACCCATGCCCTTTACGCCCCACTTGAGGCGGAGGTCAGAGGGAAGCACTTCCTTGGCCTCGGGAGAAGCAAGGAGCTCGTCGATGGCATCCATGTCGCGCTTGCTGGCAATGCCTACCACGCAACCATAAGCATATCTGTGGTTCAAGCGGCTCAGCAGAGGATTCTGCTTGTGGGCCTTCTCGATGTCGGCAGCAGACATGTTTGTTGTTGTCTCTTCATTGCTGTTCTCGGCAACGGCAGAAGCGAGGTCGGCAGCGGCCTTTGCTGTGTCGGCCTTCTCCTCAACCTTGAGTTCGTCGGTTTGAGCAACTGCTTCTGCAGAGTCGGCAGGAGCCTCGTCCTTGATGCCGCTCAATGCAGCAGCAAGCTTTGCGTCGAGGTTAATGAGGAAAGGAGTAATCTCCTGTGCATTGTAGGTCTCCCAGAACTCGAGGTTAGCGCTGCCTTGCAGCAACTTACGTACGCGTTCGGGTTCCTTAACGCCAGGCATTTCGACCATGATGCGGCCTTCCTGACCTTCGAGGGCCTGGATGTTAGGCTGTACGACACCGAAGCGGTCGATACGTGTGCGGAGTACGTTGTAAGAGTTGTCAATAGCGCTCTTAACTTCAGCACGAAGCACGCTCTCGACTTCCTTGTCTGTGCTCTTTGTTGTCACCTTATCACGAAGCTGTTGTGTGGCGAAGAGTTCGGCGAGAGCCTTGTTGGGCTCGAGAGCTTTGTAGTCCTTTACGAATAAGGTAATAAAGTCACTTTGGCTGGCAGCAGCCTCTTTCGTGGCCTGCTCAACTGCCTTGCGGAAGTTTTCGTCTGTTTCTTCTTTGTGGTCGGCAAGTGCTTTGATGACATCAGGCACACTGACTTCGAGAATAACATTCATACCTCCCTTGAGGTCAAGACCAAGGCCAATGCCCATTTCGCGGCATTCCTTCAATGTCCATACATTGCAGTAAACCTTGTTGTTGAGCAGAGAATCCAAGTAGCGGTCGGCAGTTGCCTGACCTTCTGTCTGTGCGAGTGCTGCAGCCTTGTTCTCGTAGTGATTGGTCACGACTGAGAAGCTAAGGTAGAAGAGGCACACGAGTGTCAGCAGAACTGCGAAAACCTTTACAAATCCTTTGTTTTGCATTGTTAATAGAATTATTTAATTTTTTGTTTATTTTTATTCTGTTTTGTGCATAATAGCGTGCAAAGATACAACTTTTTCCGTAAACAAAGAGGAAATGAGGGATTTTTTTTCGAAAAAGGCTACTTAATGTGCTTTTTTGCCTATGCGGGCGAGGACTGGATAGTGGTCAGAAAAGGGTACTGACTTGTCTATTTGACATGAGAGACACTGCCAGTCTTTTGAATAGAAGATGTGGTCTATGCGGACGGGGAAGAAGCGTTGGGAGAAGGTGAAACCTGGTCCGAATCCCGCTTCCCTATAGGCTGAGGCGAGTCGTCTGGCCAGCCTTTGGTAGGTATAGGAGATGGGTGTGTCGTTATGGTCGCCACAGACGATGACGGGATGACCAGTGTTGCGGTCGATGAGGGAGCAGATGCTGTCGGTCTGTGCACCACGATAGGAGGCGGCTTCGCTCAGTTTGCCGAGGAGCATTCGCGAGCTGTTCTTGATGGTTTGCCGGTGTGGGGCGGTGATGGCATTGGCGTAGTCGTCTTTATCTTCTGTGCTGAGGTGTGTGCTTTCCAGGTGGTTGTTGACGACGAGCAGGCTGTCTCCGTAGCAGTCTATCCAGCATGCTGTGCTATGGTTGCTGCGTGTGGGGTAGATGATGCTTATGGTGTCGCTCAGGAATGGGTGCCTCGAGAGGATGGCTGCACCTTTGTTCTGCACGTAATGGTAGTCGGTTGAGTCGAGCCATTCCTGGTGGCTGCTGAGGAAGTGTGATGAGAGTTCCTGCAGGCAGACGATGTCGGCGTTGGTGATGTTGATGAAGCGGATAAGTTCTTCGCGCTCTTCTTCTCCTGACATATAGCCTACGTTGAAGGTCAGGACGGTGATGCTGCTGTCGTTGCTTTCGCCGATGACCTTGTCCTTGCCGATGTTCATGGGGCAGTAGTCGAGGGCGTGTGCGCCGACGAGTAGCAGTCCCAAGATGGGCACCCATGCCAGTCTTGCCTTGAAGAGCAGCCAGAAGAAGATGAAGGCGATGTCGACGAGGAGGAAGACGGGGAATGCCAGGGTCAGCAGCGAGAGGCGTGGCAGGTAATCGGGCGATATGTATGTCAGTGCCACACACAGCCATAGGAGGAGTATGGTGCAGAGGTTTGCGCCGAGGAAGATGCTGATGGAGATGCGCTTCAACATGGTTATTTCCTGCTGATGTCGAAGAGGCGTCGCTTCTCCTCGGGTGTGAGGCCGTCGTAGCCGTTCTTCTTTATTTTGTCGAGGATGCGGTTGAGTTCTTCCTCCTGCTCTTTCTTCTGCTGGCGGTAGGCTGCTTCCTGTCCATAACGGCCGCCGTAGGTGATGTCGATGTGTGGCTCTTTCTTCTTGAAGAGGGACGAGAACCATTGGCGGAAGTTGTCCCAGGAGTTGTTGCCTCGGTCATAGTGTGTGTAGCCGCCGCGATTGCCTCTGCCACCGCCATTACGCCAGTAGAGGATGAGCAGCAGGCCGACGAGCATGCCGCCCAGGTGTGCCATGTGCGCCACTCCGTCGCCTCTTTGCGAGAGGGCCGAGAGGAGTTCGATGACGGCATAGCCCACGACGAAGTATTTGGCCTTGATGGGGACTGGGATGGGGAAGATGAACAGCCGTTCGTTGGGGAAGGTGACGCCGAAGGCGAGCAGTATGCCATAGACGGCTCCGGATGCTCCGACGGTGTTCCATCGGTTCAGGTATTCTGCCATCGGAACGATGACTCCGCTGAGGCTGATCTGTTCGTATGCTCCGAATCCGTAGTACCAGTACTCGCCCATCTGCACGAGTTCCTGCATGAGTCCTGCTCCGAGTCCGCATGTCAGGTAGTAGAAGAGGAAGCGCTTCTGCCCCATCGTCTGCTCGATGATGCGTCCGAACATCCATACGGCGAACATGTTGAAGAAGAGGTGCTGCCAGCTTGCGTGCATGAACATGTATGTGAAGAGTTGCCATGGGCGGAAGTTGCTGGCCAGGAAGAAGTGGAGGCCGAACATCTCTTCGAGTTCTATGCCGTGCGAGGCGAAGGCGAGGCTGGCGAAGAAGCACAGCACGTTGATGATGAGCAGGTTTTTCGTTACGGGAGGTATCGAGTTCATGTTTATAATGCGAAATGTTAAGTTTTCGCGTGCAAAGTTACGAAAAATAGGCGTAGAAATGGGGGAAAAAGGGCTTTATATCAAGTTTTTTCACGTTTTATTGCATTTTTTTAAGAAAAAGCTTTGCGGATATGTGAAGTTTCGCTAAATTTGTAAGGCAAAACAGCAAATATACAGTGTATTAAATAACCTAATTACAAACAACTTAACATTTATCTTATGAACAAGACTGAATTAGTAGCCAAGATCGCTGAGGGCGCTGGCTTGAGCAAGGTTGACGCAAAGAAGGCTCTGGATGCAACTCTGGACGCTATCAAGAAGGCTGTTAAGAAGAGCGATAAGGTTGCTCTCGTAGGCTTCGGCACATTCTCTGTTGCAAAGCGCGGTGCTCGCAAGGGTATCAACCCCGCTACCAAGAAGGCTATCACCATTCCCGCAAAGAAGGTGGTTAAGTTCAAGGCTGGCAAGGAATTGGCATTCTAAAGAAAGCTTAGTCCTAAGCTCCTCTACAAACAGAGGAGCTTTTTTTATGCCTCTTTCCGAAAGGGAAGGGGCTTTTTTGTGTGCCGTCCGGGAAGGGGCTGCTGTGGGGCACGAAAAATCCCCTATAGGGCGTTGCCGATTCCCCTATAGGGCGTTTGTAACTCCTTTATAGGGCGTTGACAAGCTCCCTTGCTGGCATTAAATTACGTCATATGTTCTTATTCTTATATCCGTACGCGCGCCTGTGCGCACTAATATATTATAATGTGTGAGAAAAAAGTTTGCCTATTTTCGTAAAAAAGTTGGGCCTTGGGGTTGAAAAAAGAGGGGGGTGCCTGTATATAAAGACAGAAGCGCTTCTGAGAACAACTAACTTATCCATTAACCTAAAACCTAACAATTATGATTAATTACAGCATCGCAATCATGGGCACTAAGCCCGGTACCAAGAAAGCCGACATCACCGAGACCAAAGCGTTCGGCGTCTCTCAAATCAGTGGCAAGGTCGATATCAACGACTTCGCCCGCCACATCGCCAATCACGGCTGCGTCTATAGCCGAGGCGACATCGTGGGTCTCCTCACCCAGGCGGTCGATTGCCTGAAGGAACTCCTGCTCGAAGGCAAACGCGTCAAGCTCGGCGACCTCGGCGACTTCCAGGCACGACTCAAGACTAAGGGAGCCAAGACTACCGATGACTTCAACGCCAACTACATCGAGGCCGTCAACGTCAGCTGGGAGCCTGGCAAACCCTTCCAGAACCTCCGCAGCGAGGCAAGCTTCCAGCTCGTTCCCAGTCGAGTGGCACAGGCCGACGCCATCGAAGTGATCCGCAACGAAGACACCATTCAAGGACTCGAATAGCCATGACACGAGGACTGAGAAACTGCAACCCGCTGAACATCCGGCGGGTTGCAGGTACAGAATGGAAAGGACAGAGAGCGGAGCAGACGGACAGGCACTTCGTGCAGTTCGAGCGGATAGAGTGGGGCCTCCGAGCCGCCTTCTGCATCCTCCGCACCTATGCCCGCAGGTACAACGCCGTCTGCATCTGTGACATCATCCATCGTTGGGCACCACCCTCCGAGAACCTCACCGAGCAGTACATTCGCAACGTCTGCCTCTGGACAGGCTTCGGCGGACTGCAACGCCTCGCAGAGAGCGACTGGCCCCGACTCGTCAAGGCAATGATCCGGCAGGAATGCGGCATCGTGCTCGAAGACGCAACAATCGTAAGAGGCTTCTGCCTGTACAAACTAACCTAAATCATTAACACAACTAAACTAACACGCAAAATGAAAAAGACAAACATCGTAGAGCTCGTGGCAAAGGTACTGGTTGCCGCACTCACAGCATTCCTCACCGCACTGACCACCACCTCGTGCATGGGCTGCGGACCGTTCTAAGTCTGCTGCTGCCGACACAAGAGGTAATAATCAAACAGGCCTCCCCATCTCGGGGAGGCCTGTTGTATATTAGAATATTCTGTACGAAATGCCTATCGACAGATTGGGATAGACCTTGACCTTCGATATGAAATCTACGGCATTGCCAGCCTTGCCGGGAATGTCCTTCAGGTCGCGAACCAAATCGACATGGTTCCGGAGCTCTCCGTAGGGACCATAAGTGTAAGTCCCCGGAATACGGCCCACAATGTCGCCATAGTAGAAATCATCATCATCAAAGCCAATGCCGCCCAGATACTTGCCACTATCATCGAAACGAATGGGGCTTGCATCAATCTTGTACACATTGTCCACATATATCTTGGGCGCACCGCAAAGGAACATGACACCGGCATCGACATTCAATAGCCATTTCTTGTTCTTCGACAGATGCGTGTTGTAACCAAAGCCAATATATGGACGAATCTTGCTCACCTGCATCTCGGCACGAGCCTTATTGTCCTTTCCCGGAACCATCAAGGCCTTGTCGCCATCAGCGAAAGTGCCCAGGTTGAAGCCCGCAACGCCATATCTGTAGAAAGGATCGTCCTTAGCATTGCCGTCGGTGTGCAGCCAGGTATAGTTGATACCTTCATTGGGATATTTGGCATATACTCCGTTGTAGGCATTGATGCCTTCCAGAATCAGCGTCTCCTTGTCCAGGCTGCAGGCATCAGCCACAGTGGACGGACCTGCAAAGAAGCCTGCCGTGAAGCTCCAATGCTTGTTGTTCCTGAAGGGCAACACATCAATCATGAGCTTGAACTGGTGCATGCAAGGCTTCATCCCAGCCGTCACATAGTCCTTCGCCTCAACATTGCGGAACTTCTCGAACATCTCCTTATATTCCTCGAACCCGGGGGAGTTGAGGTCAATGCCATATTCTGCAAGCTTGTCGTCAATCCTGCCGACCTTATTGATAAGGTTGCCTATACCACCGCTGCGCGTCTCGACATTAAAGTCGGAATTGATGGTGAAGCGCGGCATATAGTTGTAGCCTGCACGGATACGTACATAATCGCCAACAGGCATAGCCACATCTATGCCGATGCCCATGGTCCCGACATTGACGCCCACATCCATGTGATTAAGGATGTTCTTATCCTTCATCACAGATGTCTTGTCCTGTGCAAGCATGCATGCCGCAAATGTCAGCATTGACAGGAATATGCTAAACTTCTTCATCGCGCGCGTATATTATATATAATGTATGGCTCGCTGTTCCTCCAGAGGATAACCTTACTTCACAGCTACCTTCTTGCCATCTATAATATAAAGTCCGGCAGGCAAACCGGCAGTGTCGCTCGTCGGACGCAGCAAGGTGCCGCTGACAGAATAGATGCCCTTGCCAGATACTTTCTTGCCTGCAACGATGCCGTTGATGCTCGTGGGGTCAGATGTCAACTCAATCACATCTGGGGTGTTTGCATCTGCCGGGAGATAGCTTGTGTTGGCATATAGGCACAAAGCATCAACCTGTGTGTATGTCGTGTAGTCGTTCACCTTAATGTTATTAAGCCGAGACTCATCCTGGTTACTCAAGACAAGTTTGCCATTCGCAACAGTGAAGATACGCATCGTGGCAGCATCAAACTTCTTGTAAGCGTCTTTCGATTCTTTAGGACGTTTGCCGTTGCAGAAATATACACCGCTAAGCTTGTTGCCAGAAACAGTAGCAGATGTTGTGACGAGGAGTTCAATACGATTGTCCGAAGGCTCGGCCGATGCGCATTCTATGATGACAGGCGTGCCGGCAGGAACGTCGCCTTCAATCTCTTGCAAGAGAGCGATCTCACCACCAATAGCCGTAATATAATATATGTGCATATCTGGCGAAACGGCTCTGAAGGGGAAAGCAGCATAGAAAGGCTGGTAATAAACCCCATTCAGTTCTATGGTGGGCTTAATGCCAACATAGTTGATGGCATGATTCGTATCAATCTTGTCAACAATCCAGCGGCGATATGAAATGTCCTTTCCGCTTGTGCCTAATGTTCCTTGTTGAGCAGTAGAACTGGATTTGCCGTCGTAAAGATATTTTGTCACATTATCCTTTGAAGCTGAAACCTCGTATGTATTATCCGTCTTCTTGCTGACGTTGACGTAGTAGCCAGTGAGCGAATGAACACCAGTGCCCTGACCCGTGAGGTCATACTGGACGTCATTCCTTTGTGTGATATATATAACGCTGGCAGGGTCATAAATGGCCTTCTCGACATTCTTCCAAAGTTGGATTGCCTGGAAGTCTTCCTTGTCATGCGTAATGTCGTAATAATCCTTGTTGTCTGTAACGTAGATATAGCGTTGCGTAGCAAGATTGTGGATGCGATAATATCCGTTACCAATAAATCCAGTTCCCGTGTCTATGTCTTGTGATTTGGCGACTGATACGACTATAGCTAACAGAGCAAAAGTACAGAGTCTTCTCATAAATGATAATTATCCCCCCGTCATACTACATTTGGTAGAATGACAGGGGGAAGTTTGTCTTGTTGTGATATGTAAATAATTACTCAGCGATACAGATTGTAACGCGGTTCAAGTCATTCTGTTCGTATGGCTGAACGGTGTCACCCTTGCTGTCCACCATCATACGGCTGCGTTCAATGCCGAACCTCTTGGCCAGCACATCTGCAACACTCTGAGCACGGCTACGTGCATAGCCAACATTAAGTGTTGGGTTACCAGTGTTCTTGTCAGCATAACCGGTAATGGACACTTTTGCTTCGGGATACTTGTTGAGGTAGCTTGCTACATCCTCAATCTTAGCCATCTCAGTCCTGCTGATTTCTGAGCCACGCAATGTGTAGAAGATATCACGACGCAGAGGCTCACGTACCTCAGGAGCAGGAGCAGGTTCAACTTCTTTGTAGACAATCTTCTCAACCTCAACAGGCTTCTCGACAATCTTCTCGACAATCTTTTCCACTACAATAGGCTCAGCAGGAGCAGCGACTGGTTTCTTGCCAAGTTTGCCAAGGCGAACCTTGATACCTGCCAATGCATTGAAGTACCAGTCTGTGTTGCCAGCATCCTTTGAGTTGTATGTATCGGAAAGAGTGTTGGTGTTCAACTCAAGGCCGAGAGATACGCGACGGCTAACTCTGAAGTCAAGATAAGCGCCGAGTCTGCCTACAAAGCGTGTCGTTGTTCCACCCCACAAATATGTCATCTGGTGTTCAAGGGGAGCTGTGACACCTGTGGCAATCTCTTGGTTTGCAACCATGTTGTAAATGCTATACGCTTCACCATTGTGCCAAGCAAAGTTGAGACCAATGCCTGCCAACAGGCCGAAGTTGCATACTCGATCTGCCTTGTAACCAAGAATCCAGTTGGTCAGATCACACGTAACATCAAGTGAAGGCGCGATGTACCTGTATTTCCAAGTCTGTTTGCCAAGGTCAAGGTAACGCAGGTCTGAACCACCCTTACTCTGCCATGTGTTAAGAGAAAGGCGCAAACCCCATACTGGTGTGAAGTTGTAACCAGCACCTAACTGAAGGTTGCCAGAGAGAAGGTCACCAAAGTCAACTTCTCCTAAAGTGTACTGGCCGCCAATCTGAGCTTGAAGATACCAGTGAGGGACAAAGGCATTGTCAGCCTTTTCCGCAGCCTGCGGCTCTTGCGCGGATGCTGTGAGGCATCCCGCAAGCAGCGCAGCTGTCATTATAATACTCTTAAATTTCATAACTGTTTATTCTTTATCTGTTCAAGATTACTCAACTGTAACGTAGTACTTCTGAGTAGAGATGTTACCATCGAAGTCGAGGATAGAGTAAGCAACCTCGTAAACGAAGCCTTTCTTCAAACCTGTTACCTCGAGCCAGCGAAGTGTACCATCAATAACTGTATTAAGCTTGCCGGTGTTGGCAGCATTCAATGCAGACTTGCACTCGCTGTCGCCGCCCTGAGCACTTGCAGTACCCTTGAAGACATTCGTTACAGCAACATGCTTCCTTGCAAGAGGAACAATGAGTTCTAAGCTCTTTGAGGTGGGATAGAACTTAAGTCCGTTGGTCTTCAGAATTGTTGGATATTCCTTACTTGCACTCAGGCGCTTGAAGCCCTTTCCTTCGTTGCTTGCAACCATGAAGGGACCGAAGCGGCGGTTGATGGAGTTGAAGAAGTCCACAACGTCTTCATTGAGTTGATCCAGATATTTCCTGAGGAATTCATCAAAGCCTTGGTCAATCCAACCATTGATAGCACCATGGTAGTTGTTGATATTATTCAGCATAGCATTCAATTCAGCGACTACATTATTGAGTGTTATGCCCTGGCGTTCGAGCAAGCTGCGGATGTTGCTTGAAATCTCCAATGCTACGGGGAGATTAAGCGTGCCACCGGTACCAACTACATTACTGAGAATAAGTCTTGGCGTGCAACCAGTCGTGTTAATAGATGTACCAGCAAGGTTAGCAATGGTGTATGTGCCATCAGCCGTAGTAATGTTAATTACATCAGGAGTTGAGGTCACAGTTGCTGACATGTTATCCAGCTTCAGAGTTGCATAAGCAGCGACAACGCCGTCTTCAACACCCTTTGCGGGAACAACAAGCGTTGCGTTCATACCAGTAACAATATCACCACCAATCACAATGGCTGCTCTTTCGAGGGTAACGTGTTCCTCATCGTATGCAATTGCTGCGGGAATTGACATAGCTGCACCATTAGCTTTCAGGTTCTTGTTGAACTTAACATCAAATCCACCTGCTGCAGGAACAATTATACGATAGTCAACGCCGTTCAGTACGATGTGTGATACTCTTGCTTCGAAGTTGCTGATGAGAGCATTTGCCTCTCCAACATATGCGATTTCGTCAATCTGGAGGTTACCGATGAGGTTCTGGATAGCTCCAATGTTAATAGCATCATTGTAGATAACATCCACATGATTCTTCAATGTGCTTGCAAAACGATTCAGATAATCATCGAAGAATTCGTAGCCAGGCATTGTTGAATAGTTGAAGTCCTTGCCCCAAGCCAGGTTGAGAGGCTTGAAGAATGTGGCAGCAAGGTTGTATTCAGAGTATACGGAGTGTTCCTTATCTGAATAGCTTCCGTCAGGATTCTTTTCCTGAGTGGTGTAAGTGACTTTCAGGCCATTTCTATCAACCTTCATGTTGCGAATCACTTGATAGATGTCGGTAGCAAGTTTGCCTAAGTCAGATTGCTTGCCAGGAGTGTTGAAGTTGTTGGCAAGACCCATGATTTGTTCTTGTACATCGTGATACAGGGCTGTGATATCCTCTCTGGTGAGAGCAAGGCCATTGTCTTCCTCCATGACAGTGCGAGGAGTTACGGTTGCATCTGCAACATAGAAGCCATTGTCTGCACGAGTGTAACCAAACTGCAGTTTCTCATTGCACTTTCTGATTGGTGAAAGCTTAATGAGTGATTCTTCATCCAGAGTGTTGACGATTGTGGGCTGGAGTCTTGTGAAGTCAACAGTGTTGGGGTTGATGGTCATGTAAATCTTACCTGCACTGCCGTTTTCATTCAAGAGGGGAAGGTTGGCAGGTGCTTCAAAGATTTCAACACCATTAATCATGGCCATATCCTGAGCAGTGAGGACTTCAGACTTACGTACATAGTTCTGGTCGTCGTCTGTTGGGAACTCAACATCCTTGAAAGGCACACCATAGTATGCAACGAGGACGTTGGACTGGATGCCTACAGGAATGTTTAATGTACCGAACATGGGATTGTAGGTGCCCTGAACGATGATGCCGGTTACTTGCTTTGAGAGGGCATCCTGAATGGCAGCTACATCCTCATTGAGTTCTTCGATAGCCTCTTCAACATCATCAAGTCTGTCTTCAACAGCGTCCATGCGATCCTTCAGGTCGGTAATGTCGTCCTGGATTGTCTCAATGGTGTTGTTAATTGTCTCGAGTTGACTCTTGATGTCGCTTATATCAGTAGTGTTAGTGTTAACCTGATCCCAAATAGCTTGCTTGTCGAGTTCATAATCATCGACCTTGACTGTGGTATTCTCGAGGGTCATGACGCGAGTAACGAGTTCAACCAGTGACTGGATGTCATCGCTGCTTGCACCTGCAATAATCTGGTCAACGATGGGTTCAACGTCGTCTTCGGTGATGTAGTTGCCGTCTTCGAGAATCTGGTTGATCTTGTCGTCGAGTTCATTGTTGATTTCTTCCTTCAGGTCGGAAATCTTCTCGTTCAATGTGTTTGTCAACTCAAGGGTAATATCAGACTTAGCCTGACCAAGCAGAGCATCGACTTCTGTGCTTGTGTAGTAGTTTTCGAACTTCTCAGAAAGATATCTGAGTGCTTCGTTGATGTACCAGATAGCAGTCTCGTTGGCGGAGATTCTTTCACGATCCTTACCAACCTCGGTGAGTACCTTCTGTACGATACTCCTCATGGAATCCTTGAGCTGTTCCTGAGTTGCGAATTGATCGAAGTCGGGAAGGTCAGCCTTCTTGACATAATCCTCGAGGCGGGTTGCTACTTCTGCAAGTATTTCTGCCTTAGCAGCGGCTACTTCTTCCTTAGCGATGAGGCGTGCTTTGTCGAGGAGTCCTTCACAAGTTGCCTTTACTTCTGCCAGTTCTGTCTTCAGGTCGCTTACAACGGTTCCGAGGCTATCGAGCTTGGTTGAAAGTCTGTCGACTGTGCTTGACACATTGTTGACTGAAGTCTGGAGGCCTTCGATCTTAGCGGTGTTGCCGCCTACTACTTCTGTAAGGTGCTGCAGGTTCTCTGTCAGCGTGTTTGTTGTGTTCTCGAGGTTGCGGAACTTCTCGTCGTAAGTTCCCTTCATGCCAGCGATGGTTTCGTTGATGCCGTTGATGAGGTCGTAGTTGGCTTCAGCCTTTGCGTAGGCTTCGTTTGCACGATCAAGAGCTCTCTGTGTGGCTTCGCTCATGCTGGTGAGCTGAGTCTTAATATTGCTTATTTCCTGAGCATTGTTCTGAATGTTCTGAGCATTTGTCTGGATGTTCTGAGCATTAGTTGCTATGTCTGCGGCATTCTTTGCAATGTCTTCAATGTTCTTCTGAACCTTTTCCTGCAGAGAGGTAATGTCTTGAGCATGCTGAGCAATGTCTTGTGTATGCTGGTTCACCAGGTTCTCGATGAGGCGAGCGTTCTCCTGCAGAGTTGCAATGTTTGTTGCATTCTCGTTTGCCTTGTCCAGAGCGGTCTGTGCAAGAGTGTTGGCAGATGTGGCGAGTGCATTAGCTGCGTTTGCTGTCTGCAGTGCAGTGTTTGCATTCTCTTGAGCCTGCTGTGCGAACTGCTTGGCTTCGTTAGCTGTGAGACCAGCTGCTTCAGCTGCCTGCTGTGCAAGAGCTGCTGTTGTGACTGCCTGCTGTGCTGCGTTTGTAGCATTGGTGGCAGCAGTTGTGGCTGCGTCGGCAGCGTCCTTAGCCTGCTGTGCGGTCAGCTTAGCTTCGTTGGCGGTGCTGCTTGCTCCGTTGGCGATGTCTTTAGCTTCGTCAGCCTTGGTAACAGCAGATGTAGCGAGGTCATAAGCCTGCTTTGCCTGTGCTTCAGCTGCAGACATCTTTGTTTCGAGTTCGACCAACTTGTTTGTCACATAGTTGTAGTCGCACTGGCACTGGTTTACACCAGCGAGGTCGCTCTTAACCTGGTTGAGTTCGGCTGTCAAGTCATCAACGGTTTGTTTGAGGATGTCCTGAGCGGTCTTGTAAGATGCGAACTCTGTAGCCAGAGGATTGAACTGTGCGAGGAGTGCTTGGAGTGCTCTGTCCAAGTCGTCAACCTGCTGCTGCATTCTGGCGATGGTAGTGTTGATGGCATTTACCTCGTCTTTTGTGGCTGCGTTGTTAAGGCCTGCGGTAAGTGTTGCAATCTGACCATTGATGCCATTGATCTGCTCTGTGAGACCATTGATGAGAGTCTTGAGTGCGTCTTCATCGCATTCGCAGGAGTTGATGGCATCGAGGGCTGTCTTGTACTGGCCGAGTTGCCTTTCCAATTCTGCAATTTGTGCGTCGAAGGCATCCTTCAAAGATGCATTGTCTTTGATGTACTGAGTACGTAACTCGTTGTACAAATCTTCGTTGGTATCCTTACAAGATACGAACGATCCTACACTGACTGCTACTACGAGCAGCATGAGAATTTGAATGAGTTTCTTTTTCATTGTTTAAGTTATTAAAAATAAATTATGTTGTTTTGATTATGTGCATAGTATGCCCCTTTTGTAGTCAATAATTAGCACAAAGTTACGATTTAGTGCCGGAATACAGGCAATGAGGGTGATGGTGTTAAATAAAATTAACGTTTTGTACTGTGCATTTAGGAAATTTAACACAGAATATAGGCTGTTCCTATTGAGGAAGGGCCTTTTTTTATTTCATTTCGTTGGATGGAAATTTGTTCCAGAAAAGTGCAATCAGCAGGATGGAGAATATGGCGCACAGTGCCATAATGACTGAGGCTGCTGTGTCTCCTCCGAGCAGGTCTGCGTAGGAGACTTCGGCGAAATCTTCTCCCATGAGGCACATTTGCAGGGCGGCGAGGCTGTTGTTTGTGATGTGCAGGAGGGCGGTGAGCAGGATGTTTCCTGTCTTATAGTAGATGATGCCGAAGATGATGCCTAGGGGTAGTGCATAGAGGCACTGTGCGAGGTTGAAGTGAACTGTGCCGAAGGCAATGGCTGAGATGAGGATTGCGGTCCACGGATTGGCTCCTCTGCGCAGCATTTCGCCTTCGATTGCTTCGCGGAAGAGTAGTTCTTCGGCGATGGGACCTATGATGGCGATGGCGAGCAGTCCCCAGAAGTTGTGGGACATGGCGAGGGCCATTTCCTGCATGATGTCGGGCAGGGCGACGTCCTCTGTGAGGATGGATGTGCTGAAGGCTGCGAGCATGCCTCCGGCGATTGCAAGTATGGCTGGCTGCCACTTGATGGAGGCGAGATCGCTTTGTGTGAGGAGGCGGATGTTTCGCAGGAAGAAGTAGCAGAGCAGGACGGCGATGATGTCCGTCGCTATGAGGATGAGCGAGAAGGCCGAAACGGGTATTAGCTCAAACGCTGGCAAGTTTTGTGCCATTCCGCTTGTAAAGGCTTTGATGGCGGCGTTGAATTCGGGCGAAACCAGCATGCCGAAGCCGAAGAGCAAGATAGTCCCAAGTCCTTGTGCCAACAGGAACACGAGGAGGGTCATGAAGGCGGGTGAGTATTTATGCCAGTTCATGGTTTGAAGTTCATGTTTCAGCCTTTTTCAACGCAGGCAGGAGGGTTTGTCACTCCCCTATAGGGCGTTGCTCATTCCCCTATAGGGCGTTTGTCATTCCCCTATAGGGCGTTTGTCATTTCTCTATAGGGCGTTTCCCGATGCAGGCAGTTTAGTATTCTATTTTGTCAGTTTTTTCTTCCCAATTCCTGAAGGCTTGCAGTGCTTCTTCGCGCATAAAATTCTCTGTGGGAATGGTGCGCTCGGACATGGGCCGCTCTATTTCTTCGTAGATGAATTTGTCTCCGAAGTTGATGTCCTCTGCGTCTTGCTTGTTATTGGCATAGCAGATGCGGCTGAGGCCGGCCCAGTAGATGGCGCTCAGGCACATGGGGCAGGGCTCGCACGAGGTGTAGATGGTGCAGCCTTCGAGCTTGAAGGAGCCCTGCTTCTGGCAGGCGGCTCTGATGGCAGATACTTCTGCGTGGGCTGTCGGGTCGTTGTTTGCGGTAACGCGATTTGTGCCGGTAGCGACCACTTCTCCGTCTTTGACGATGACTGCTCCGAAGGGTCCGCCGCCGTTAGCTACGTTTTCTATGCTCAGGTCGATGGCCAGTTGCATGAATCGCTTGTCTTGCTTGTTCATGGATATTATGGGTTTTATGGGTTTTATGGGTTTAATGGGGAAAATGGGATGGGAGGGGGCAGAGCCGAGGCCTATTTGAGTTTGCCGGAGCGGGTAGGGGGCTCTTTGCCATCCTCGATGGCTTGCTTGCGGATGGCCTCGTCGAGAAGCTCTTCGAAAGTCTTGACGCGAATCAACTGCTCGTATTCTTCCAGTATCTTTCGGTCGCGGGCATGCTTCTTGTCCCTCTTTCTGTCCTTGATGGCAAAGGGGTGCATGATCTTGTCCGTCACTCTGGCACCGAGCACATCGCTTACGGAAGGATATCCGATACGTGTAGATTGCTCTCTGCCAAGGGCTTGGCGAATGACTTCATTGACGCGAAGGATGGAATCGCCTCGCACCTCCACTTCCTGCAGCGTGTCCACGCGCAGGGAGTCCCCGGTCTGGGCATGAAGTGTCGCAAAAGGTAATGCGATAAATAATAGAATAAGGAGGCGTTTCATGCGTTTCGTTGTCTTTTTCGGCACAAAAGTAGATATTTTTTTGTGAATGACAAAAGAAATCACGAACTTTGCGCAAACCATTAACAAGTTTTAATTATGTATAAGACGAAACGCATAGCAATCTTATGCCTCGCTGCATGCTCTTTCATGAGCAGCAGTATGGCGACGGACTACACCAAGTATGTCAATCCTTTTATCGGCACACAGACCGACGATACAGGAGCCCTGAGCGGCAGCACGTTCCCTGGTCCGACGATGCCTCAAGGCATGGTGCAACTCGCTCCGGAAACCGAGCAGTATGTCACATGGGACCCTTGTTGCGGCTACGACTACAACCGCGACTCCATCTTCGGCTTCACCCATACGCACCTCAGCGGCACTGGTTGCACCGACCTCATCGACATCTCCCTGATGCCCACCACCAAGCATGTCACGCCCGAACTGCTGCGTAAAGGCATCTTTGCTTTGCCCTTCAAACACTCACAAGAGAAAGCGGCTCCAGGTTATTATATGGTTGACTTGCTCGGCGGAGAGAATATCAACGTGGAACTCTCTGCAACAGTTCATGCCGGCATCCATAAGTACACGTTCCCCGAAGGTAAGGAGCAGACCGTCATCCTCGACCTCGACCGTATGACCTTCCGTGGTGATGCTTACTACACAGGACGTCGCGCTTATCAGATTATTCAGAGCCAGATACGCATCCTCGACGACAAGACCATCGAAGGCTTCCGTGTCCTGACTGGTTGGGCTAAGCTTCGTAAAGTGTATTTCCGCATAGAGTTCTCCCGTCCTTTCGAGAGTCGTATCCTGATGGACGGCGGGCGTAATGCAGGAGGAAGCGATGTCGTCAACGGCCGAACACTCCGCGCCGCACTCCGCTTCCCCAATAATAAGAAAGATGTACTGGCCAAGGTGGCTATCTCTCCCGTTGATAACGATGGAGCCCGTGGAAATATGAAGGCAGAGGCGCAGTCTTGGGACTTCAACTACTACACCCGCGCCGCTCATGATGCCTGGGAGAAGGAACTTTCCACCATCGACATCGAAGGTACGGACGACCAGAAGACCATCTTCTACACCGGCCTCTATCATGTCCTCATGCAGCCCAACACGATGAGTGACGTAGATGGCCGCTACATGGACACTAACTTCGAGATTAAGCAGATGCCTAAGGGACAAGCATACCACAGCACCTTCAGCCTCTGGGACACCTTCCGTGCAGCTCATCCTCTCTACACCTTGCTATATCCCGACATTGCCGTGCAGTTCGTCCGCGATATGGTTCTGCATCATGAGACATACGGTTACCTGCCCATCTGGGACCTCTGGGGACAGGACAACTACTGCATGATAGGCAACCACGCTATACCCGTCGTGGCCGATGCCATCATGTCGGAATTGCCTGGGCTCGATGTCGAGAGGGCTTACAAAGCTATGGTGGAAAGTAGCACCCGTACGCATCCCAACAGCCCCTTCGAAGTGTGGGAAGAGTTTGGCTACATGCCGCAGAACCGGCAGAACGTCAGTGTGTCAATCACTATGGAACAGGCTTTCGACGACTGGTGCGTGGCAGCTGTGGCAAAGAAGCTCGGCAAACAGCAAGACTACGAACGCTTCATCAAGCGCAGCGAGTACTATCGTAACCTCTTTAATCCTGCTACGGGCTTCTTCCAACCCAAGGACGACAAGGGCAACTGGCTGGAGCCTTTCGACCCGCTGAGCTATGAGAATCCTTGCTTCGTAGAAGGCAACGCATGGCAATATATGTGGTTCGTGCCGCAGAACCCGCAAGGGCTTATCGACCTCTTTGGCGGCGTGAAACCTTTCATCAAGAAGCTCAACGAGAACTTTACGCTGACGGAGACCAGCGGCGAAGTGAACGGCAATGCAAGTGGCTTCATAGGACAATACGCTCACGGTAATGAGCCAAGCCATCACACCGTCTATCTCTATAACTTCGCCGGCCAGCCTTGGCGCACGCAGGAGCTTGTGGAACAGGCTCGAAGCACCTTCTACAATGCTTCACCCTGCGGTTATGCGGGCAACGACGACTGCGGACAGATGTCGGCCTGGTATATCTTCTCTTCCCTCGGCTTCTATCCTTTCAATGCCGGCTCGGCAGAATACGTCATCGGCACACCTTTGTTCCGTCATGCCGTACTGCATATGCCTGGTGGCAACGACCTGACCATCAACGCACCGCGTAAGTCGGATAAGGCCATCTACGTGAAAGGCGTAAAACTTAACGGCAAGAAGATAACCGATTGGAAGCTTACGCATCAGCAACTCATTGCGGGCGGCACACTCGACTTCACAATGAGCGAGAAGAAATAGAATACTAGGAGTCCTAGGATAGCCTGGGATAACCTAGGAAAGCCTAGGAGTGTTAACAAAGCAAAGGCGCCTTCACATCGTGGAGGCGCCTTTTGTGTTTATAGAGTTCCTTGCTTGAGTTTCTCGACGAAGCTGTCAATGCGTTGCATTTCGCGAGGAATGTCAATCTGTTGCGGGCAGTGTGATATGCACTCGCGGCACTCGATGCAGTGGTTTGCCTGGCGTAGCTTTGGCACACTCCTGTCGTAGCCGACGAGGAAGGCTCGCCTTGCCTTTTCGTAATTCTTAGCTTGCTGACTCTCGGGGACATTGCCTTTGTTCACACATTTATTATAATGTACGAAGATGCCCGGGATGTCGAGACCATACGGGCAGGGCATGCAGTACTTGCAATCATTGCAGTCGATGGTCGGATAGCTCTTGATGAGCGTGGCCGTTTCTTCTTCGAGCCATTCCTGTTCCTCTTCCGTGAGAGGCTCAAGGGGGGAGTATGTGCGGAGGTTGTCCTCCAGATGCTCCATATAAGTCATGCCGCTGAGTACGGTGAGTACGGCAGGTTTGGAGCCAATATATCGGAATGCCCATGATGCGACGCTGTCTTCCGGCTTGCGTCGCTTGAAGTGGGCCACGACGTGGTCTGGTACTTTGGACAGACGTCCGCCGAGCAGTGGTTCCATAATGACAACAGGGATGCTTCGCTTCACCAGTTCGTCGTAGAGGTACTTGCCCGAGCGTCCCTTGTCCTCCTCGTTCTCCCAATCGACATAGTTTGCTTGTATCTGTACGAAGTCCCAATGATATTCGTTGTGATGTGCCAATGCCCAGTCGAAGACGGCCACATCGCCGTGGAAGGAGAAGCCGAGGTTGCGGATGCGTCCTGCTTCACGTTGTTCCATGAGCCAGTCGAGTAAGCCGTTATCGAGATAGCGCTGATGAACGGGCCCCATACCGCCTCCGCCGATGCTGTGCAGCAGCAGGTAGTCGATATAGTCGGTCTTCAGGTACTCAAGGCTACGCTCGAACATTGCCTTTCCCTCCTCGAAGTCATACTGCGAGGGGGAGAAGTTAGAGAGTTTCGTAGCGATGAAGTAGTCGCTTCGCTTGTAGCCGCTTGCTTCGAGGGCTATGCCAAGGCTTTCTTCACTTTTACCCCGACAGTAGGCAGGCGACGTGTCGAAGTAGTTGACGCCGTGGTCGAGGGCGTATTTGCAAAGGCGGTTCACCTGTTCCTGATCTATTTCGTCGCCACGCGTGTTCTCTTGTGTACGGGCACTGTCATTGTTGACGGTTGGCAGTCGCATCCATCCATATCCGAGCAGGCTTATCTTGTCGCCTTGCTTCGGATTGGTGCGATAGGTCATTTTGTCTGTAGGGACAGGACCATCGTGGTGTCCCATGTAATCGACTTCGCCATCGTCGCCAGCGCCTTTCATGCTGCAGGATGCCAGCGCTGCGGTTGCTGCTGTGGTGCCTGAGACTTTAAGGAAGTCTCGTCTGCTTATATCTTTCATAGTCTTTCGTCTCTAATCTTTAATCTCTAATCCCTATTCCTTAATTAAATCTCTCTGTGTACCTCGTGCCCTTCGACGTGTATGGCGCTAATGGGATTTGAGGGACAGAGGTTCTCGCATGCGCCGCAACCGATGCACTTCTCTTCGTTGACGACGGGAATAAGCAGCACTTTCTCCCTTGGGATTTCGTTGCCGTCGGCATCGCGCCAGCGCCATCCGTCCTGATGCACACCGGCCTGCAGGGGAACCATCTGTATGGCTTGAGCCGGGCACTTACGTGCGCAGAGTCCACAAGGCTTCTCGTCCTTGACGGGGATGCAGAGGTTGCGAGTCCAGACGGCGTGTCCGACTTGTATGGCAGTGCGCTCTTCTACGGAGACGGGCTGTATGGCCGATGTCGGGCAGACCTGCGAACAGCGGTTACACTCAGGGCGACAATAGCCGCGCTCGTAGCTTACCTCGGGTTGCATGAAGCGGTCGAGGCTGCTGCTTGGGCGCAGGACGTCGTTGGGGCAAGCGTCGATGCAGAGCTGGCAAGCAGTGCAATGACTGCGCAGGTTGCGTATGGAGAGTGAACCCGGAGGCGTGATGAGTTTCTTGCGACGCGCCTTTTCCTTCTTGACGATGTCGGCGAAACCACCGTCTGTCGTCTTGGGCTCGACCTTGCTCTGCGCCTTTGCGATGGCAGTACCGGCAAGGAGTGCGACCCCTGTCAGTACTGCACGACGACCTTCATCGGCCTTTTGTGGGTGGGTGGCAAGAGGTGCGGAGCAAGAGGAGAACTTCAGCGCGTCGAACTTACACTCTTCGAGGCAGTCGCCGCACACCACGCAGCGGGAATAATCGACGGTATGTGTGTCGAGGTCGATGCAGGCGGCTTTGCAGTTGCGCTCGCATTTGCGACAGTTCTTACACTTCTCGGCGTCGATGTTTATCTTGAGGAACGACTGCTTGCTGATGAGGCCGAGCAGCGTTCCGACGGGACAAATCGTGTTGCACCAAGTGCGTCCGTTCTTCCAGGCCAGTACTGCGATGACGCCCAGACTCAGCAGGGCTACCACAAGCGCACCGATGCTCTTGAACCAGACGTCAACCGAATAGAATGCGTAACTGTCGTAATGTTCTGCAATCGATGCCAGGCCGTTGTTCGCCAACTTGTAGAGAGGAGCGAGGATGGTCGATACGATGCGGCCATAAGTGCTGTAGGGGAAGATGAGTCCGCCCAACCAGGCAACGCCCAGAGCCAGCGAAGCGCATGCCACAACCAGCACGGAGTAGCGCAGCACGTTCTTTGCGGGCGAGTAGTTGTACTTGTTCTTCTTCCGACGCAGCCAGGCGATGAAGTCCTGCATCACGCCAAGCGGACAGATGATGGAGCAGTAGATGCGCCCCGTCAGCAGCGTGAGGGTGACGACGAAGAGCAGAGCCCCGATGTTCAGAGCCAGCAGCGCTGGAATGAACTGGATTTTGGCCATCCATCCCAGGTAGGCTTGCGCAGTTCCTGTGAAGTCCAGCAGGAGCCAGGTAATCAGCACCCAGAAGATGATGGCGAGTGTCAAACGGATTTTCCTAAGCATACTTATTTATAATTATATTATGTGTTTCTGCAGCGACAAAATTACTAAAAACTGATGAATGTTGCGCCAGGTTAGTGCAAAAAAAAGTGCGAAAAAGACAGATTTTGTTGCAGTCAAAGCAGAATCAGTCGCAATTGTCGAAATAGACAAAAGTAAGTAAAACAATCATCTTCCTGTCATAATGTTATTTTCGAAAGTGCCAGAAATGGCCTCGAATTACGCCGAATTTGCCAATCCGGCAGGGAGGAGTTTTTAACGCCGCATAGGGGAGTTGCAATTCCCCTATGCCATCTTTGCAATTCCCCTAGTGTTCCTTGGGCGAAAAATTACGCCGAAAAATGCCAAAAATTGCGGTGAAATGGCCGATTTTGTAACATGGAGTTGTCAATACGGCAGTTTGCCTCAAAAATCGCGACTTGTAACCTGTTCAGTATCAGGCGAAAGCGTTTTAAGCGCAAAAAAGCCGAAAAATGAAGAAAAGTATGCCTCGATGCGAATTTAACGCTTTTGAGCGGCTCTGTGAAATTCAAAGTGTAAGAAAAAATGCTGTTTTGAGCGACAAAATGTCAAATCAGGAACAAAGTCAGGAATTACAGCAGGAGCAATGTCAAAACTTATTGCATAATGTTAAGAATGCTTATATAAAGGAAAAAATACAGTGTCAGGCAGTACAACATAAGCAATTTTTCCGTACCTTTGCACGCAATAATAAAATTAAAAAGGTTATGGTATCATTTATTGCAGACAAGATTGTGATGGACGGTCTCACCTACGACGACGTCCTTTTGGTTCCCGGCTATTCAGAGGTTCTGCCTCGTACAGTGTCCCTCGAAACGAAGTTCTCAAGGCACATCGAACTGAAGATTCCTTTTGTGACTGCCGCTATGGATACGGTCACAGAGGCTCCGATGGCCATTGCCATTGCCCGCGAAGGTGGCATCGGCGTGATTCATAAGAATATGAGCATCGACGAACAGGCTCGTCAGGTAGCCATCGTGAAGCGTGCCGAGAATGGTATGATCTACGATCCCATCACCATCAAGTTGGGCAGCAGCGTTCGGGATGCACTTGAGCTGATGTCGGAATATCACATCGGAGGCATCCCCGTCGTCGATGATGAGCGCCATCTGAAGGGCATCGTCACTAATCGTGACCTCCGTTTCGAGCAGAACATCGACCGCCCCGTCGATGAGGTGATGACATGCAAGAACCTTGTAACCACTCACGTCCAGACCGACCTCGGTGCAGCCGCTAAGATTCTGCAGGAGAACAAGATAGAGAAGTTGCCCGTCCTCGACGACGACAACAAGCTCATCGGCCTGATTACCTACAAGGACATCACGAAAGCCAAGGACAAACCAATGGCCTGCAAGGACAACAAAGGACGTCTGCGCGTGGCTGCCGGCGTAGGTGTCACACCCGATACACTCGACCGCATCAAGGCTCTCGTCGAGGCAGATGTCGATGCCATCGTCATCGATACCGCTCATGGCCACAGCAAGTTCGTTGTGGAGAAACTGAAGGAAGCCAAGAAGATGTATCCCGACGTGGATATCGTGGTAGGTAACGTCGCTACAGGCGAAGCAGCCCGTATGCTCGTCGAAGCAGGTGCCGATGGCATCAAGGTGGGCATCGGCCCCGGTAGCATCTGCACAACCCGTGTCGTGGCTGGCGTCGGCGTGCCTCAGCTCAGCGCCGTCTATGATGTGGCCAAGGCACTGGAAGGAACCGGCGTGCCTCTCATAGCCGATGGTGGCTTGCGCTACAGCGGCGACGTCGTCAAGGCTCTTGCAGCCGGCGGATACAGCGTCATGATCGGCTCCCTCGTGGCTGGCACAGAAGAAAGCCCAGGCGATACTATCATCTATAACGGTCGTAAGTTCAAGAGCTATCGCGGCATGGGTTCGCTCGAAGCAATGGAATGCGGCTCGAAGGACCGTTACTTCCAGGGAAACGTCAAGGACACCAAGAAGCTTGTGCCCGAAGGAATCGCAGGTCGCGTGCCTTACAAGGGTTCCGTACAGGAGGTCATCTACCAACTCATTGGTGGCCTTCGTAGCGGCATGGGCTATTGCGGTGCTGCAACCATACAGGACCTTCACAATGCCAAGTTCGTTCGTATCACCAATGCAGGCGTCCAGGAGAGCCATCCCCACGATGTGACCATCACCAGCGAGGCTCCCAACTACAGCCGTCCACAGTAACATCAATCCCAACAACCTCATTAAGCCTATTAACCTTATAAAAGATGAAAAGAATACTTATCAGCTTATCTTTGGTAGCCCTCGCTATGACGGCTGCCGCTCAGGAAGACCCCATCGTGATGCGCATCAATGGAGTCCCCGTCACTCGCAGTGAGTTTGAATACAACTATAATAAGAACAACTCAGAAGGCGTCATAGACAAGAAGAACGTCGATGAGTATGTGGACCTCTTCGTGAACTACAAGCTCAAGGTCCAAGCCGCCCTCGATGACAAGTTGGACACGCTCTCCAGCTATCAGAAAGAGTTCCGCCAGTATCGCGACCAGCAGATACGTCCGCTGCTCGTGCCGGAAGGAGCCAAAGAGGCAGAGGTGCGCAAATACTACGACGGACTGCTTTCTCGCCTCGAGGGCAAGCAACTCTTGCAGCCTGCACACATCCTGATTGTCCTGCCACAAGATGCAACAGAAGAAAAGAAGGCAGCTGCAAAAGCAAGGATAGACTCGGTCTATCAGGCATTGAAGGATGGTGCCGACTTCGCAGAGCTGGCTAAACAAGTCTCACAAGACCCAGGCTCCGCAATGCGCGGCGGCGTGCTGCCCTGGATTGGCCCCAATCAGGTCGTAAAGGAATTCGAGGACGTGGCCTACTCCCTCAACGAGGGCGAGATGAGTGAACCCTTCCTGATGCCCTTCGGCTACGATATTGTGAAACTTATCAGCAAGAAGGACCTTGAAACTTACGAAGAGTTGCACGACAAGATACAGAACTATCTCGAGGGACAAGGCATAGAGAATTATATCGCTCAGCAGGTCATCGACTCCATCGCAGGACAAGATCAGAAGACCATCGAGCAGATACTCGACGAGAAGACCGAGGAGTTCTGTGCCAAGGATGACGACCTGAAGTATCTCGTGCAAGAGTATCACGACGGCCTTCTGCTCTTCGAAGAGTGCAACAGCAAGATATGGGAACCCGCTGCCAAGGACACACTTGCCCTGGAGAACTACTTCAAGAAGAACAAGAAACAATATGCATGGGCAGAACCGCACTATAGGGGAATGGTCTATTATTGCAAGAACGCTGCCGACGTCAAGCCAGTGCAGAAACTCGTCAAGAAGCTTCCGCAGACTAAATGGATGAATACCATTCGCGATAACTTCAACCAGGACAGCATCATGGTGCGTGTGGAGCGTCGTGTCTTCAAGAAAGGCGAGAATGCAAACATCGATAAGCTCGTGTTCAAGGTTAAGGATGCCGAACTCAATCCTGTCAAAGGCTTCCCCAACGTCGGAGTATTAGGCAAGGTGCTTAAGAAGGGTCCCGAAGAATGGACAGACGTCAGCAACCAGGTTATCAACGACTACCAACGCCTCAAGGAAGATGAGTTCGTCGCTGAACTCCGCAAGCGCTATACCGTAGAGATTGACAAGGAAGCGCTCAAGACAGTAAACAATCATTAAAGCGCATGAACGTAAGAAAACGAAATACGCTCTGCCTCTTTGCCGTGCTCTTCAGCCTGCTCTCTATGGCACAAAAGAATGTCATAGACGAAGTGGTGTGGGTCGTGGGCGATGAGGCTATCCTTCGCTCCGATATAGAGAAGCGACGCTTGGAATATGGTTCGCAGGTAAAAGGCAATCCTTATTGCGTCATACCCGAACAACTTGCCATACAGAAACTCTTCCTGCACCAAGCAGTCATCGACAGCGTCAATGTCACAGATGAGGAAGTCAATCAGTATGTGGAGAACGACCTCAATGAAAAGGTTCTGATGGCAGGCTCCAAGGAGAAACTCGAGGAGTATATGAAGCTGCCGATGGTGCAGATACGGGAAGAGCTCTTTGACATGTACAAGAGTGAACTTACGGCGATGCGAATGCGCGAACAGCTTACGGAGGAAGTCAAAGTGACACCGGCCGAGGTGCGTCGCTACTTCAAGGACATCCCCGAGGATAGCCTGCCGCTCATTCCTACTCAGGTCGAAGTGCAGATACTTGTTCTGCAGCCCCGCATTCCACAGACAGAGATAGAACGCATAAAGAACTTGCTTCGCGATTATGCCGAGCGTGTCAATAGTGGTTCGACATCCTTCTCTACTCTTGCCCGTCTCTATAGCGAAGATCCCGGTACAGCACGTCAAGGGGGCGAGATGCCTTACATGGGCAAAGCAGAACTTGACCCAGGCTTTGCCAACGTTGCATTCAGCCTGACAGACACCAAGAAAGTAAGTAAGATAGCACAAAGCGAGTTCGGTTATCACATCATCCAACTCATCGACAAACGCGGTGACAAGATGAAGTGCCGACATATCCTGAAGCGTCCCGAAGTGGCACAGGCAGACATCGACAGCGCTCTGGTTGTGCTTGATTCCATAGTAAGTGATATCCGCAACGAGAAGATATCATTCGAGGACGCAGTGCGCTATGCATCTGACGACAAGGATACGCGCAACAATCGTGGCATCGTCTCCAATATCAATAGGGAAACAGGCGATACTTCTCCTCGCTTCGAGATGAGCGAACTATCGGCTCTTTCTCCGGAACTTGCCCGTACGGTAGAGTCTTTGGAGATAGGCGAGATATCAAAACCCTTCACGATGATTAACTCGAAGGGTAAGACGGTTTGTGCCATAGCACGACTCAAGAACCGTTCCCTTGCACATCGTGCCAGCATCACCGAGGATTTCCAGGTGATGAAGAACATCGTGAGGAATAAGAAGGGAGAGGAGACTATTCGTAATTGGATAAAGGAGAAACAACAGAGTACATATATTCGCATCAACCCTGACTGGAGAGACTGCGAGTTCCAATACGACGGTTGGATAAAGTGAAGAGTAGGCGACTATATTTCCTTTGTGCGTCCTTGTTCTTCTGCTTCTGCCTGCTTATGGCTGTGACACCGGACCGCAAGCCTGCCGGAAAGCGAACACCTTCCGACAGCAAGGTGCATCTGTTGCATGCCGACCGCCTTTACTTCGACGACCGCCTGCACACTACGGCACAAATCCTTGTGGGCGATGTACGCTTCAATCACGAGGGTGTACTTTTGTACTGCGACAGTGCTCTCTTCTATGAGGCGACCAACTCCTTTGATGCTTTCGGTAATGTACGCATGAATCAGGGCGACACACTTACGCTAAACAGTGAGGTGCTCTTTTACAATGGCCTCGACCGATTGGCCAGGGCTCGATATGCTGTGGTGTTCAAGCATGGAACGATGACTATCTTTACCGATAGCCTCGATTACGATCGCCTTTATGATTTAGGTTACTTCTTTGAAGGCGGACGAGTTCGTGACCATGATAATGAACTGACAAGCGACTGGGGAGAATATAGTCCTGCCACACACGAAGCGGTCTTCAACTATAATGTCCGTCTCGTAAACCCGGCGCCGCCTGCAAAGCCAGAGACGATACTTATCTCGGACACGCTTCATTATAATACAGAGACTGCTATTGCGCACATCGTTGGTCCGTCGAACATAGAGAATGGCGAGAACCATATCTATTCGGAATTGGGTTATTATGACACACAGGCTAAGCACACACACCTGTTGGACCGTAGTATCCTTTCCAACAATGGCAAGCGGCTTGTAGGCGATAGCGTTGTGTGGAACGATGATATTGCAACGGCCGAGGCTTTCGGCAATGTCGTTTACAACGATGTCGTTAACAAGAACATGTTCACAGGCGGGTATTGTTATTATGAGGACATCACGGGTTATGTGATGGCGACAGACAGTGCCGTTGTTATTGACTACAGCCAGCAGGACACGATGTATGCTCATGCCGACACGTTCAAGGTCTTTACATATAATATCGATACGGATTCGGTCTATCGCATGGTGCATGGCTATTATCATCTGCGTGCTTATCGCCAGGATGTTCAGGCTGTATGCGACTCGATGGTATATGATTCTCGCGACAGTATTCTGTGTATGTATCGCGACCCCATCCTCTGGCAGGCAGGCCAGCAGCAACTGGGGGAAGAGATACGAATCTTCTTCAATCATAGGGATATCGACAGTGTGCAAGTGCTGCGACAGGCACTTTCCGTCGAGAAGATAGACAGCATACATTACAATCAAGTGGCGGGTCGTGAGATGCATTCCTACTTCAAGGATGGCGAATTGTACCTCTCTACCTCCGAGGGTAATGTTTTTGTCAACTATTATCCTTTCGACGAGGATAGCGTCATGGTTGAACTTAATCATACAGAGACTTCTTTGCTCAAGATGTATGTGAAGAACAGGAAGGTGGACCGCATCTGGATGCCTGCAGCTACAGGCGTGATGTATCCCATCCCGCTTATCCCATCGGACATGTACTACCTGGCGAACTTTGCATGGTTCGACTATATCAGGCCTGTTGACAGATACGACCTCTTCGAGTGGCGACCTAAGAAGGCTGGCACGGAACTTAAGGAGAGCGTGCGCCACTCTGCACCCAAGCAGAGGCTTAGCGAGATAAAGAAGAAGAGAGGCATAGAGACTCCCCCTCCGTCCTCTCCTAAAGTTGAAGAGCCCCTTCCTGAAGTGGTGGAGCCTACAGATACCACAAGTAACATAGAACTCCCAGAGAACATAGAACAATCAGAACAATAAATGAACCTGTTTAGCACAAGGAAGCCCCGAGGTTTCCGCAGAGTAAGCATCTATACAGACGAGTCGCGCGACCGCCTTCAGAAGCTTGTAGATGACGTAAAGCGTGAGCAAGGCGAGATGCCTGCAAGCGATGAGCATTATGATGCGGACAAGTTCCGTGGCACCTTCATCAACTATACCCCTCGTGCTCAAAAGCATAAGGAAGAGGGTTCTAAGCTGGGATGGCCTATCATCATTGCGCTAGTCTTTGCTTTGATAATCCTGTGGCGCTTCCTGCTGACGGGAATCAGATAAAACGATTTCTTGTAATAACGTTATAACGTCATAACGAAAGATAATGGACATCATACACCTTCTTCCTGATTCCGTTGCCAACCAGATAGCCGCAGGCGAGGTTGTGCAGCGTCCGGCATCCGTCATCAAGGAACTGATGGAGAATGCTGTCGATGCCGGTGCCTCGACGATTGACGTGCTGGTGCAGGATGCTGGTCGTACGTCCATACAGGTCATAGATGACGGCAAGGGCATGACTGAGACGGATGCCCGTATGGCTTTCGAGCGTCATGCAACCTCCAAGATAGCGAAGGCCGAGGACCTCTTTACGCTCCAGACGATGGGCTTCCGTGGCGAGGCCTTACCCTCCATTGCTGCTGTGTCGCAGGTCAAGCTGACGACTCGTACGGCAGAGCAGGAGTTGGGCGTGCAGTTGTGCCTCGAAGGCTCCCGTGTCGTTTCGCAGGAGGTATGTTCCTGTCCGGTCGGAGCGAACTTCGAGGTGAGCAATCTATTCTTTAATGTGCCGGCGCGAAGGAAGTTCCTCAAGTCGAACCAGACGGAGCTGAACAACATCATACAGGACTTCGAGCGCATTGCCTTGGTCAATCCTTCTGTCGCCTTCACCCTTTCGAGCAATGGCAATCAGTTGATGCAGTTGCCTGCAGGCAGCAACTTGCAGCGCATCGTCGGCATCTTTGGCAAGAAGCTTGGCGAACAGCTGTTGCCGGTTCAGGTGGAGACATCGCTGGTGAAGATAAGCGGCTTTGTGGGAAAACCTGAGTCGGCACGCAAGAAGAACTCTTCGCAGTACCTGTTCGTCAATGGTCGCTTCATGCGCCATCCCCGATTCCATTATGCTGTGATGGAAGCCTTCAGCCACCTCATTCCCGAGGGCGACCAGGTGCCTTACTTCATCTCCTTCCAGGTTGATCCTGCTAACATCGACGTCAACATCCATCCTACTAAGACGGAGATTAAGTTCGAGAATGAGCAGGAGATATGGAGCATCATCGTGGCAGCCGTCCGAGATGCTTTGGGCAAGTTCAATGCCGTACCGACCATCGACTTCGATGTGGAGGGCCGCCCCGACATCCCTACTTATGATGCAAGAGGCCTTGGCGACGTCAAGGTGCCTCGCGTGCAAGTGAATCCCAGCTATAATCCCTTCAGCGGACACAGCGAGAGTCGCAAGCCGGTCCGTCAGTGGGAGAAGCTGTATGAGCAAGCTGCATCATCTCAGAATATTCAGAACACTCAGAGCATTCAGAGCGTTCCGAGTTCCCCGACGCTCTTCTCCGAAGGGCTTGAAATCAGCAGCCAGCACTTCCAGTACAAAGGCCAGTACATCCTGACCTCTGTGCAGTCGGGCCTGATGATGGTGGACCAGCGCCGTGCTCACATCCGCATCCTCTACGAACGATACATGAAGCAGATGCAGGAGCACAACGCCCCCACGCAAGGACTCCTCTTCCCGGAGTTGCTCGAACTCTCACCCAGCGATGCGGCACTGCTCACAGGCATGCTCGACGATGTCCGAGCACTGGGTTTCGACATCACACCCCTTGGCGGCAGCAGCTTCTCCATCGTGGGTACACCATCCGGACAGACCGACCCAACAGCTGTGGTGCAGCAGATGGTGGAGAGCGTCAAGCAGCAAGACGGCGGTCATGCCGATGCCCTGCATCACCAGCTTGCACTCGTGCTGGCTCGCCACAACGCCATCGAGGTGGGCGAAGTGTTGACGCCCGTGCAGATGGAGACACTCATCGGCGACCTCTTCCAGTGCGAAATACAGAACCTCTCGCCCAGCGGCAAAACGATACTAACCATCCTCCAGCAGGAACAAATAGATAAGATGTTTAACTAAGACCTTAAGGTCCCTAAGGTCCTTAAAGTCCTTAAAGTCCTTATAATAATGAAAAAGATTATTTTAACAGGCGACCGTCCAACAGGCAAGCTCCATATCGGTCACTATGTCGGTTCCCTTCGGCGTCGCGTAGAACTCCAGAACTCCGGCCTTTACGATAAGATATTTGTCTTCGAGGCTGACGCGCAGGCACTTACAGACAACATCGACAACCCCGAGAAGGTGCGCCAGAACGTCATCGAGGTCGCCCTCGACTACCTTGCAGCAGGCCTCGACCCGTCGAAGACCACGCTGTTCATCCAAAGCCAGATACCCGAACTCTGCGAACTCTCGTTCTATTTCATGGACATGGTCAGCGTCTCCCGTCTGCAGCGAAACCCAACCGTCAAGACCGAGATACAGATGCGTGGCTTCAGCGGCGAGAGCATTCCCGTAGGCTTCTTCACCTATCCCATCAGCCAGGCAGCCGACATCGCCATGTTCAAGGCAACAACTGTACCTGCTGGCGACGACCAGGAACCCATGCTCGAACAGTGTCGCGAGATAGTTCGCCGCTTCAACAACATCTACGGAGAGACCCTCGTAGAGCCCAATATACTGTTGCCCGACAACGCAGCCTGCCTGCGTCTGCCCGGCACCGACGGCAAGGCCAAGATGAGCAAAAGCCTCGGCAACTGCATCTACCTCAGCGACTCGGCCGACGAGGTCAACAAGAAAGTCAAGACCATGTACACCGACCCGCTCCACCTGCAGGTCAGCGACCCCGGACACCTTGAGGGCAACACCGTCTTCACCTACCTCGACGCCTTCTCGACCGACGAACAAGTGGCTCGCATCACAGGCGACTACGCCACACTTCAGGAGATGAAAGACCACTACACCCGTGGCGGCCTCGGTGATGTCAAGTGCAAGAAACTCCTCATGGAAGTGCTGCAGGAAACCCTCGAACCCATACGCCAGCGTCGCGCAGAGTACGAGAAGGACATCCCCGCCGTCTATGAGATACTCCGCAAGGGCTGCGAAGTGGCTCGCGAAGAAGCCTGCAAGACGATGGATGAAGTGCGTCGGGCCATGAAGATCAACTACTTCGACGACCGCGCACTCATCGAAGAGCAAGCCCGTCGCTTCCAGAAGTAAGACTGTTTGTTCCTGCAGGAACATCTGGGAGCGCTTGAAGATAATCTCCCCAAACATTGATGTTCAGAAGCCCACGTTAAAGTGAGGATTTAGGCGTGTCTAGTTGGCAAATTAGACACGCCTAAATTGTAAATTAACGTGAGTTCGATGAAAGACCAAAGGCCAATCAAACACATGATAGGCTGTAAGTTTCCATTTTCGTCGAGTTGACGTTATCTTATACATATCTCTATAATATCTAGTAAAGACCTCTATAATATCTAGTAAAGTTCTCTATAATATCTAGCAAAGACCTCTATAAAACCAAGCAAAGACCTCCTATGGAACAAGCAAACGGCAAGGTAACATCTCCTACACATGTCCGGTATATGTCCGGTATATGTCCGGTAGAAAAGCGGACATGTACCGAACAAGTACCGAACATATAGCGGACAACAATAGGAGGAACATAGGAGCTCCCCGTGAGCAGCTATATGGATAGAATAGAGGTCTTTATGAGAAGTAATAGAGGTTGACATGAGAAGTCCTTCCAACTGTCCCTATATCACAACGTGTAAGGCAATTATTCCCAATCTCTTGTCTATTTCTGCCGAATTAACATAAATTAACGCATATATTTACACGCGTATCGCATAAACACCTATCTTTGCCCCCGTACTTGCCTTCGTACGCACGTATGCGTACATTTATAGATTATTATTAACCATTCAATAACTAAAAAATGAAACAAAAACTAACTTTATTACTCCTCGCCCTCTTCACAACCATGGGAGCTTGGGCAACGGACGTGGTAATCAGTGACAGGACTAACACTGTTGCTACGAATGCTGTAACGAGTACTAACGAACACAAGTATGGCACTTATTCCAATGCCTCAGGAGGAACCACGTTCACAACAAACGCCACTTCTGGAATGGCAGGCGTCACAGTGACAGCAGATGCCGCAATAATAAGGGCTGCGTGGTTCTCTAATGCTAATTACCTTCATGTAATGGGTTTTAACCCTTCCGATGCAAACGCGCACACAATTACAATTTCAGCTCCTGACGGATATTTAGTAACTGGCTATTCGATAACGGCGATTAGCACTTCTGTAAACAGACAATTTACCGTTACACCCGCTGGTGATACAACACCTGCAAGTCCTAATGTGACTTCCAGTCTTGCAACCTTTAATAAGACGGGTCTTAGTAACCAAACAGCAACGATTACTATTCAGGCAGCAAATGCCAATACAGGCAATTTCCTTTGCTTCCCCTTGTTCAGCGTAACAGTTTTATCAGCTACTGCTAATAAAGTCAATGTTACTTACGAACTTTACGAGTCCGACGGCACGACCTTGGTCAATAGCGTAGTAAAAGAACAAGAAGAAAACAGTGCTGTTGAAGTACCTTCTTCCTTGACAGCAGCCACATACTATGATTATGCTACAGAAGGCACAATCGGGACTTCTGACTGCACCATTAAGGTTATTCGTACGCTGAAGTCTGGTTATGTAATCAGCCTTGACGGCTTTAGCAACTCTAAGTGCTACAACATCCGAAATAATCGTGGCACTTGGGCTGTCGGCTCTGGAGCTACCGTTGTTAATTCAACTGTTGAGCTGAACTTGGCCTTCTCTGCAAGTGACACGAAGCAGCAATTCGCATTCATAACCTACGAGGGTAATGTATATCTGTACAGCGTTGGAGAAGGCAAGTTTGCTTACGTTGACGGCACGAAACTATCATTGACGGCAGATGTTACCAGTGCTGTGGCTGCAAGCCCTGTCACATTCCAGGAATCAACTTCATCATTTAAGACATCTGAACCAATAATTGTCACTGTTGGTGGTAAAATGTATGGTGTCTCTACAGGAAAGACTCCTGACGTGTTCCAGTATGATAACCATCCTGAAGACGGTGGTAACTGTGCATACATTATCGAAGCTGGTTCATTTGATAGCACAGCTCCCCTTGCGGCTCTTGAGGAGTACTTCCATCCTTCCTATACCATTACATATGTTGTAAAGGATCCTTCTAACAATGTCCTTTTCACGTCAGAGCCTGAAGCTACGACCAATGGTGCTACCATCACAACTCTGCCTGCAGAGTATCAGCGTCCAGCATTCTATACTTACAATACAGTTGATGTGACTATCAGCGCAAGCGGTAATACCAATGTCGAATTCACTGCAACTCCGAAGGCTGATGCTCCTGTGAAGTTTACTGCTGACACAAGCAATCCCTATTATTACAACTTGAGCATCCGTAGCAAGTATTTGGTATATAAAAGTGGGGCTACTGGAGAGGTGACACTTCAAGAAGAGAGTGAGCCTTTCAATGCAGATGCCTCTTGGGCTTTCATCGGTAATCCTTATGCCTTTAAGCTTATTAACAAGACAAAGGGAACAAGCGATTTCTTAACCTACACGAGTGTTGTTGTTCCACGTCATGCCAACAATAATATTCAGTTCGTGTCTAGTGTCAACTTTGTTGACCAGTATTGGACAATCGACACAAACACAAGTGGTATAGTTTTCCGTATGAAGGCAAACACAAGCATCTACTTCCATCATGATAGTGGCAACAACTTCCTGCGTACTTGTAGTGTAACGGAATGGTCTGCTGTCCACAATGACGCTGGCTCGACCATCGTAGCTTCTACTGACGAGGATGTGCTTATCGCACTCTATAATGAGTTGAACAGTGTAACTTTCGCTGATGGCGTTGGAAATTATCATTGTACTAGTGGAACAGCAGAAGATGCCAGCGCCACTATCACTAGTGCAGGTACTGCACTTGCCAATCATCAGACCTCGTCTTATTCTACTTTATATGCATCATTGTTGGAGATTAAAGCCAATATCGCTTTGAACACTCCTGCTGCTGGCTTCTACCGCATTCAAGGCAATACAAGTGGTAAGTATCTTGCTGCTGGTTTAGCTTCAAATAATAAGTTTGCAATGACCGATGCTACCGATGCCACTACTGTCTTCTACTATGATGGCACTAAACTTACGAATCTCAGCTCGGGTATGTGTAATGGTGTAAATGCTTCTGATTGGGCATGGGTTGTTGGCGAAAGTGCTTCTGAAGTGACGTTCCATGACGGCCATACTTCCTGTGGATATGGTATTCAAACAGCAACAGCTTATTTCTATGACAACGGCGACAACAGTTCCAGCGCTGACCGTGGAACTGGCGTGGATATGTCATCAGGCGACAAACGTTATCGCAGCTGGTCTTTGACAGAAATCACTACCCTTCCTATCAGAATGAATGAGGTTGATAGCAAATACTATGGCACTATCAATCTGCCAGTTGCAGTGACTATCCCAGAAGGCGTTTATGCTTACAAGGCAGCGGTTGCTGGTGATGTGATGACTCTGACGAAGGTTGTTGAGAATGGTGTCCTTGCTGCCAACACTCCTGTGGTTCTGTACAGTGCAAGCGAGGTAACATCTTTGGCTATCTCGGCTGAGGCAGGAACTGGAGCAGACGACGATGCATTTAGTGGCACTACAGCTGCAATAGCTGCACCTGCAGGTACAAACTATGTTTTGAGCTACAACTCGACTGAAGGCGTGGGCTTCTACAAGTACACAGGTACTGTAATACCAGGTTTCAAGGCATACTTCAATGATCCTTCTGGCAGTTCTGTAAAGGGCTTCTCGTTCAGCATGGAAGATGTGGAGACTGCTATTCGTGCCATCGAGAGTGAGAACAATGATCTTGAGATTTACGACATTGCTGGTCGCCGAGTACCACAAGCTCAGAAAGGCTTGTACATCGTAAACGGTAAGAAGGTAATGTTTAAGTAAGTATAACTTGAGGTTTAACATAAAATAAACAAAGAAGAATTATGAAAAAGACATATATATGCCCCAATATGCTTGCAGTAAAGCTCAATACGAAAAGCAGTATCCTTACCATGTCTAGAGAAGGAGAGGATACAACGAATATTACCTTTGGTGGCAATTCTGGTACAGAGATTTCCAATCAAAGTGGCGTTTGGACAAAGGAAAGCAAGAATGTTTGGGATGAAGAGTGGTAATCTTTGCCGCTAGAGCGATAGTATTAGGGAGATGCCTATGCAGGCACCTCCCTTTGCTCTCTATACATTATTATATATATTATAAAGAACAAATACAAACCAACATGAAACAAAAACTTTTCCTATTACTCACCGCCTTGCTTTGCACCATTAGTGTGTGGGCAACGGAGTACACTGTGACCTACAGCAAGAGCACAGGTTCGTACACGGTAACCAACGGAGCAGGCACATGGGCAAGCAAGTGGGTGTCCACTGCAACAGACCCGCAAGTGACGCTCTCCGTGGGTGCAAACAACATCGCCGTCTCTACCGGCTACATCTATTCCGGTGCTTCGGGCTGTACTTACACCCTCACGGCACAGGCTGGTTATCTCATCACCGGCTACACCATCACTGGCACGGCTCAGAGCGGAGCGCAGACGTTGACGCCCGCTGCAGGCGGTTCGGCCACATCGTTCGCCACAAGCGGAACAACGACGCTCACCGTCTCGGGACTCTCTACAGCAAGTACTTCATTCCAGCAGAGCACGCCCAACAGTGGCATTGCCATCTCTTCATTCACCATCACACTGACTGAAGACCCTGCATTCGCCCAGTGGAAGCCAATCATTGCCGACGACGCCTTCCTCACTGTCGGTGAAAAGGTGTCGAGCATCAGCGCCGTTACCGATGTGGCAGACAACACCAAGTGGTACATCGTGACGCAGGTGCGCAACGGCGAGTCTCCCATGTACGATGACGGTGCAGGCAACACCGTGAAGCGTGCAGCAGCAACTGTCACCCCAGCTTCCCTCAGCGAGACAAATGCAAAGAACAATGCTGCCTACCTCGTCCGCTTCTTCAGCGCTGGCGAAGGACTGTACAACATGCAGTTTGCCAACGGAGTCTGGATTGACGGTAGCTTGAAGACTACTGCCTCCAAGGGTAGCGCTGGCACATACGCTTTCTATAACAGCAACGGCGGCAGCGGTAGCTACTTCGGCTGGAACCTGAACAGCACCAACGGCAGCATCGTCGATAACAACGGTGCTGGCTATGGCCTTGCCTTCTGGGGCAGCGGCACAGTAAGCGGCACCAGCGGCAACAACGTCTGGTATGTCTATGAGACGACCGTCGAGGTTCCTACTGTCACCATTGATGTGACATACGAACAGTACGTCAACGGCGTGGCTACTGGTCTGACCCATACAGAGACCGTCATGCCTAACAGCAGCATCAACGTCCCTGCTAACTTCACTGCCGACTACAGCACTTTTGCCTACGACGTTACGACCGAAGGCACCATTGCTGATGCAAACGTCACCATCAAGGTTAACATCAACAAGAAGGAAGGTCTTGTGGAGGCTCTCAGCGAGTTGAGCAACAGCAAGGCTTACACCATCAAGTGCCCGCGCGGCACCTACACCACTGTTGACGGCAGCCTGGCCAATACGGTTAAGAACAGCGCTTACAGCGTCAACAACTTCGCCATCGTTTCCTACGAAGGCAAGTATTACCTCTGGAGCATAGCAGAGGAGAAGTTCGTCTCCTGCGACGGTACGGCTTTAGGCGACATTCCCGTCGCTATCACATTGACCAAAGTGTCGAACGGCATGTTCAAGATTCAAGGCAATGGCAAGACACTGAATGCGACATCAGGCCAGACAACAGGCGCGATATTTGACACATGGACGACAACAGACGAAGGCAACTCCTGCGCCATCATCGCTGCAGCTGACTTCGACGCCACCAATGTCATTGCAACCATCGAAGTCCTGCTCAACACGAAGACCATCAACCTTTCCGTCAACGTGACTGGCGCCACAGAGGCAGAGAACACACGTGCCGGCAAGATTACTATGGCGCTGAGCGACGGCTCTACCTTCAACAAGTTCCTCTATGCCGACACCGAGGTGACGGGACTGCAATACCTCGACATGACCTTCACCGCCATTGCAACGAGCTATCGCGGCTATGACTTCACGGGCTTCACAATCGACGGCACAGACTATGGCACAAGCATTGAGACCGGCGAACTTACTTCAGTGGCCGACGGTGCTACCCTTGTGGCTAACTACACCGCTTCCACAGGCAACGGACTGAACCTCTGGTACGACTACAACGATGCAATGACCGACGCTTACCGTCTGCCTGCCATCATCCGCACAAAGAGCGGTCGCATCATCGCCTTTGCCGACTATCGTCCAGGTAACACCGACGTAGGCGGCGGCCCGACAAGCATTGAGCGTCGTTACAGCGACGACGGCGGCGAGACCTGGAGCCCTGCCATCCGTGTGGCACAAGGCAACTGGGGTGTGAACACAGCAAACGTCATCGAGTGGAGCTTCGGCGACCCTGCTGCTGTGGCCGACAACACGCCCGGCAACTCCGGCAACGACGTTCTGATGGTTTGCTGTGGCGGCAACAGCTTCTGGACATCCTCTGTCTATAACCCCGACACATCGCAGAAGCAGCAAGGATGTGTTGCATGGCGCTCAACCGACGGCGGCGTGACATGGGGCGACTATGAATACATCCAGCCAGCCCTCATGCAGGCATTCGTGGATGCAGGCATCCGTGCTGCCGACGGCAGCAGCGGCATCGTGCGTTCCTTCTTCACCAGTGGCAGAATTATCCAGTCTGTCCGCAAGGCAGAAGGTGCCCAGTACAACCGTATCTACAATGCTGTTGACGTGAACGGCGGCGACGTGGTGGTCTATTCCGACGACTTCGGCGCCACATGGAAAGTGCTTGGTGGCCAGATTGCCAACAATGGCGACGAGGCACATGTAGTGGAACTTCCCGACGGCGACCTTCTGCTTGTCGGCAAGGGCAGCACCTCTCGCTATGTGAATGTGTTCAACTATAGCGACTTCAATACGGCTGCCGGCCAGTGGGGACCCACCAACCAGTGGAACAATGCTGCCGCCACGTCCTGCAATGGTGACGTGGAGATGGTAGAAGCCTACGATGCTTACGGCGAGAAGAACACCGTCATCGTCGAGACGGCTCCTATGACCAGCAGCCCGCAGCGTCGCGAGATTCAGTATTACTTCATCGCTCTGCCCAAGGCAACAGGCTTCACCACAGCCGACTTCTCTACTGCTGGCGGTGCAAGCTGGACGCAGGGCATGAACGTGACACACAACTGGGGAGCATACTCCATTCTCCTTGGCAATGGCGACGGCACGATGGACATCCTCTTCGAAGAGTGTGCGAAGGACGAGACCAAGCACCCGACAGGCTACTGCCTCGTTTATCAGAAGGCACACGACATCAAGGACATCACCTTGAACCAGTACTTCTTCGACAAGGCGCAGGCAGAAGCCGAGGCAGTGAAGACTCCGCGTCCCGGACATTTCTACCGCTTCAAGAGCACGCAGTCCGAAGCCTATCTGGCAGTCGTCAGCGGCGAGGTTAAGGTGGCAGCTGCCGACGAGGCATCTACGCTCTGGTTCTATAGCAACGACGGACTGGTGTCTTACACGACAGGTCAGTACCTCGACGGCAACGCCAAGGGTCTGGCTCCCGTTGGCACCAACTACAAGGCAGCCATCGAGCCTAACAGCTACTACGAGGGCAAATACACTATCCAGACAAACAGTCGCTACACCTATCATAGGGACAGCAACGGCACCATCGACCGCGGCAGCGGCTACAACAACGACCAGGGCTATGCTTGGATTGTAGAGGACGTCACCTCTGTGCCCGTCACCGTCAAGAGCCTTGGCCTGGCTACGCTGTACAGCCCTGTCGGACTGACGGCTCCTGCAGGAGTCAAGCTCTATGCCGCTACTCTGAACGATACATACATTCACTTCGACGAAGTAGAAGCTGTCAAGGCAGGCACAGGCGTCCTCGTTGAGGCAGCGGAAGGCACTTACAACTTCACCGTCGAGAGCAATGAGGCTGATTACACGAGCGACCTCGTGGGCAGTGTGGCAACAAAGGCAAGGACAAGCATCGCAGCAAATGTATATACTTTGCAGAGTGGTCCTGCCTTCAAACCTTACACAGGCGAGAATGTGACTGGCTTCCGCAGCCATATCGAAGAGTCTTCCAGCGTCAAAGCCTTCAATATCATCTTCGGTGACGATGAGACTGCGATTAAGGACCTTAAAGACCTTAAGGACTCTAACGACCTTATCTACAATCTTGCAGGTCAGCGCATGAACAAGATGCAGAAAGGCGTCAACATCATTAACGGCAAAAAGATACTCAAGTAAGATGAAAAAGACATATATTTCACCCATCGTAAAGGTGGACATGGCCGAGGTGGCTGATGCACTTCTGGTAACAAGCATACAGATGTCGGACGAACCCGGCAACGAGGAATTCGTCAAAGAAGAGGTTGTCGGCGAAGACGGCTGGGACTTTGGCTGGTGATTCACAACTCATCTGTTCTATATAGGAAGGGAGGTGCCACAGAGTAGGCACCTCCCTTCTTCATTGCTCCTTTATGCAGGCTGAATATGAAAAATAAGCCGTCTTGCACATTTTTTAACAGGGAAACGATTGTTTGTATGATTATTTTTGCTATATTTGTGCGCAGAAAGTATATTATTCACAATAAATAGCGTAATTTTATGTCAACAAGAAGAGATTTCCTTAAGGGAATGGGACTTGCTACGGCTGGTTTGGCTGTGGCTCCCGGTTCGATGTTGGCTGCCAAGAAGAAAAAGGTGCAGCCTGCTCCAGAGCCTAAGAATGAGAAAGTAAGGATTGCCTACATCGGTATCGGTAATCGCGGTCAGCAGAACATCGACGAGTTCGCCAAGACAAACATGGTGGATGTCGTTGCGCTCTGCGACGTCGATCTGCAGGGCAAGCAGTGCGAGAAGGCATTGAAGATGTATCCCAATGCCAAGCGTTACACGGACTTCCGCAAGCTTTTCGACGAGTATAGCGACCACTTCGACGCTGTGGCTGTCAGTGTGCCCGACCATACGCACTTCTTCGTCTGCATGGCTGCCATGAAGCACGGCAAGCATGTCTATTGCGAGAAGCCCCTTATCCGTACCTTCCAGGAGGGTGAAATCCTTATCGAGATGGCCAACCGTCATCCCGAACTTGCCACTCAGGTGGGCAACCAGGGACACTCTGAGGCTAACTACTTCCAGTTCAAGGCTTGGCAGGAAGCTGGCATCATCAAGGACGTGACCAAGGTGGTGGCTCACATGAACAACGACCGTCGTTGGCACAAGTACGACTGGAACATGACCAAGATGCCCGAGGGCGATCCTATCCCCGAAGGTATGGACTATGATACTTGGCATGGTGGCGTGCGCTATCACAACTTCAGCAAGTTCTATCATCAGGGCGATTGGCGTAGCTGGTACGACTTTGGAATGGGAGCTCTTGGCGACTGGGGAGCCCACTTGCTCGATACGGTACATGAGTTCCTCAACCTCGGCCTGCCCTACGAAATCAACATGAAGTACGCGAAGAACCACAATGAGTTCTTCTATCCCTTCAGCAGCACCATCGAGTTCCGCTTCGGCGCTCGTGGCAACATGCCTCCTTGCGACGTCATCTGGTACGACGGCACGGACAACCAGCCGCCTCTTCCCGAAGGTTACGGCGAGAGTAAGTTGGCCGACGGCATCCCCGCAAGCGGTCAGGGCGAGTACACGAAGCTGAAGCTCAACCCAGGTAAGATTATCTACGGACGCGACCTTACCTTCAAGGGAGCCAGCCACGGCAGCACGCTCGAAATCATTCCAGCCGAGAAGGCCAAGGAGATGGAAGGCAAACTGCCCGAGGTGCCCAAGAGCCCGAGCAACCATTATGTCAACTTCCTGCGTGCCTGCAAGGGAGAAGAGAAGACACGTTCTCCGTTCCAGATTGCAGGTGTGCTGTGCCAGGTATTCTGCCTCGGTGTCATCGCCCAGCGCCTGAACACCCAGCTCTTCTTCGACCCACGCACCAAGAAGTTCACCAACAACGAGTTCGCCAACGCTATGCTCAGCGGCATGCCTCCTCGCAGAGGATGGGAAGAGTTCTATAAGATTGACTAAACAAGGACATTCTAGGACATCCTAGGAAAGCCTAGGACTTCCTAGGGCCTCCTATAAATAAACAAACACAATGAAAAAGATAGTATTAGCTATGATGATGCTGGCCATTCTGCCTGCATCTGCAAAAGTAAAGAAAGTAGTAGAACAGCCTGCTCCCGTGCCAACGACTGATAACGTGCTCACAGAACAGGAGCAGCGCGAAGGCTGGAAGCTCCTTTGGGACGGCAAGACAACCAATGGCTGGCGCGGTGCAAAGCTGCAGACCTTCCCCCAAAAGGGATGGCGCATCGAGGACGGTGTGCTCAAGGTCGAGAAAGCCAATGGCGCCGAGAGCGGCAATGGTGGCGACATCGTGACCGACAAGATCTACCACAACTTCATCCTCAAGGTTGATTTCAAGATTACCGAGGGCGCCAACAGCGGCATCAAGTACTTCGTCGATCCCGACATGAATCAGGGCGAAGGCAGTGCCATCGGCTGTGAGTTCCAGGTGCTCGATGACCTGCGTCACCCCGATGCCAAGCTTGGCGTGAAGGGCAACCGCAAGCTCGGCTCGCTCTATGACCTCATCCCCGCTCCCGAGCAGAAGCCTTTCGACATCACTGCATGGAACACCGCCATGGTCATCGTCAAGGGTAACCACGTAGAGCACTGGCTCAATGGCGTGAAGTTGCTTGAGTACGAGCGCAACACCCAAGAGTGGAATGCACTCGTGGCCTACAGCAAGTATAAGAACTGGCCCGACTTCGGCAATCGCGACGGCCGCATCCTCCTGCAGGACCACGGCGACGAGGTTTGGTACAAGAACGTAAAGATAAAGGAACTGTAATACTAGGTTTCCTAAGAAAGCCTAGGACATCCTAAAAAGCAAAACACAATGAAGAAACTCTTTCTGGCAACCATTGCCACACTCCTTTGCATAAGTTCTTACGCAATAGACGACCCTGTGCAGTACGTTAATCCGCTCGTCGGCTCACACTCCACAGGCGGACTCTCCACAGGTAATACATATCCCGCCATCGCTGTGCCCTGGGGCATGAACTTCTGGACGCCCCAGACAGGCAAGATGGGCAACGGATGGTGCTATACCTATGATGCCGAGAAGATACGCGGCTTCAAGCAGACTCACCAGCCAAGTCCTTGGATGAACGACTATGCAATGTTCAACATCATGCCCGAGTGCGGTGAATCTCCCATCTATGACGAGGACCGTCGCGCCAGTTGGTTCAGTCACAAGGCAGAGGTCAGCAAGCCACACTACTACAAGGTGTATCTTGCCGACTACGACATCACGACCGAGATAGCTCCCACCAATCGTGCCGCCATCTTCCGCTTTACCATGCCAGAGGGCAAGAGTTTCGTCATTGTCGATGCCTTCGACCGCGGCTCTTACGTCAAGGTAATCCCTGGCGAGAACAAGGTAGTGGGCTATACCACACGCAACAGCGGAGGCGTTCCCCGCAACTTCAAGAACTACTTTGTCCTGCAGTTCGACCGTCCCTTCACTTATACCTCAACAGCAGATGAAGGCAAGGAGAGTAAGGACCTCGAGATGAAGAGCAAGCACGCAGCTGCAGCTGTGGGCTTCCAGACAAAGCGTGGCGAGCAGATCAACGTGCGTGTGGCCAGCTCCTTCATCAGCATCGAGCAGGCAGAACAGAACCTCAAGGAACTCGGCAATAAGAGTCTAGAGGAAGTTTCCGAGGCAGGCCGTCAGGAATGGAACAAGGTGCTGAGTGTCATCGATGTGGACGACAACAGCGATGTCGATAGGCTTCGTACCTTCTACAGCTGCCTCTATCGCAGCACCCTTTTCCCTCGCAGCTTCTTCGAGATTAATGCGAAGGGCGAGGTCGTGCACTATAGTCCCTACAACGGCGAGGTGCTGCCGGGCTATCTCTTTGCCGATACAGGCTTCTGGGATACCTTCCGTGCCCTCTTCCCCCTGGTTAACCTAATGTATCCCGGCATGAGCCAGAAGATGCAGGAAGGCTGGGCGAATGCTTACAAAGAGAGTGGCTTCTTGCCCGAATGGAGTGCGCCTGGCCATCGTGCATGCATGGTGGGCAACAACTCCGCCTCTGTTGTGGCCGACGCTTACCTCAAGGGCATCCGCGGCTATGATATTGATGCACTTTGGGAAGCAGTGAAGCATGGCGCTAATGCCGACCTGCCTCGCACGACAAGCGGCCGTAAGCAGTGGCAGACCTACAACAAGTTGGGCTATGTTCCCTATGACAGCATCAACGAGAGTGCAGCTCGTACCCTCGAGTATGCTTTCGATGACTGGAGCATCTACAAGCTCGGTCAGGCACTTGGCAAGCCTGAGAAGGAAATCAAGGTGTATGCCGAGCATGCTTTCAACTATAAGAATCTCTTCGATAAGAGTCATAACTTGATGCGCGGAAAGCTTGCCAATGGCGACTGGGCGCCCAACTTCAATCCCTTCAAGTGGGGCGATGCTTTCACAGAAGGCAATAGTTGGCACTACTCCTGGAGCGTGTTCCATGATCCGCAGGGTTTGATAGACCTCATGGGCGGCAACGATGTCTTCAATCAGATGCTGGACAGTGTGTTCATTCTGCCTCCCATCTTCGACGACAGCTACTATGGCGGTGTCATCCACGAGATACGTGAGATGCAGATTATGAACATGGGCAACTATGCTCACGGCAATCAGCCCATCCAGCACATGATATATATGTATGCTTACAGCGGCCAGCCTTGGAAGACACAGTACTGGCTTCGCGAGACCATGAACCGTATGTATAATGCCCACGCCGATGGCTATTGTGGTGACGAAGACAATGGACAGACATCCGCCTGGTATATCTTCACGGCGATGGGCTTCTATCCCGTCTGCCCAGGCAGCGGCGAGTATGTGCTTGGTGCGCCTTACTTCAAGAAGATGACACTGCATCTCGAGAATGGCAAGGACGTGGTCATTACTGCTCCTCAGCAGAGCGACGTGAACCGCTATGTAGGCACTCTCAAGGTCAACGGTGCAGAGTATGGCAAGAACTATGTGAAGCATACCGACCTCATCGGTGGCATGGAGATGGACTACACCATGCAGTCGCAGCCCAACCAGCAGCGCGGCACGTCGGCCGATGCAGCACCTTATTCCTTCAGCAAGGAATATAAGCCTGCGGCAAAGGGTAAGAAAAAGAAATAAGGCCAATGACCTTAAGGCTCTTAGGGTCACTAAAAAGCAATAACTATGAGAAAGCTCCTCCTCCTCTCCTTGCTGGCATGCGTGGGCTATGCCAGTGCTCAGGTTGCTGTCACCTACGACGATGAGGCACAGTGGAAGGCTTATGATGACTTTAACAACGCGTTCCTTGACAAGACACGCAACATCTATAAGGCCGACACCAAGCAGCCCAATGCCGACCACCGCGGCAATGGCTATCGTGATAACGATGTCAGCGGTTGTGCTGCCGCTATCTGGTGCCAGGCTATCATGTATGACATGGTCATCAATGCCTACAATCGTGCCATACTTGAGGGTGACCGGACACGCGCGAATAAGTACAAGAAGCTGCATAACAGCATTTATAATGGTGAGAAGGCGCACTATGTGAACTTCGACTTCGACAATCCTAACACGAACAACGGCTGGTTTGTCTATGACGATATCATGTGGTGGACGTGTGCATTGGCACGTGCCTACGAGGCCTTCGGCTCGAGTATTTACCTCAACTATTCCGAGAAGAGTTTCTGCCGCGTGTGGTATGGCTCGGAAACGGTGGGCGACGATGGCTCGTATGCTGACCCTGCGCGTTTCCCTGGAGCATCAGGCGGAGGCATGTTCTGGGAGTGGCAACCTATAGCTCATGCCAATCCTCATAAGGCTGGCGACTTCCGCTCTGCATGCATCAACTTCCCGACAGTCATTGCGGCCTGCTTGCTTCATCGCTTAGTGCCTGAGGGGAGGACACCGCCGACTGAAGCCCGTCCCACTCGACAGACCAAGGAGTGGTACCTCGAGAAGGCGAAGGAGATATATGCTTGGGCAGATGGGATTCTTGTCCGCAAGACAACGAGCGGTGGTATGGCACTTGGACAGGTGGCTGACGGCATTCATGGCAGCGGTCCTGAGTACACCGACCACCTCTATAATCAGGCCACCTACATCGGTGCCAGCTGCTTGCTTTACCTGCTGACGCACGAACAGGCGTATCTGACAAATGCCCAGAGAGGTGCCAACTATGTGATGAACAGGATGTGCACCAGTAAAATCCTCAAGTACGAGAACGGATACGAACAGGGCATCTATACGGCTATCTATGCTCAGTATATGAAGTTGCTCATCTACGATTGCGGTTTGAGTGATACATGGGTGAATAGATATATGGAGCACATCCGCAGAAACATCCAGAAGGCCTATACCAATATGGATACGACGCGAGGCATCCAGAAGGGTAACTTTGCTCAGGCCACTGCATCGACCGATGTTGTGGAGAGCTACGGAGCCAGCGGTATGCCAGCCCTCATGCTGATGTTCCCCGCTCGTGATATGGACGCGACTCCCATCGAGAGCGTCAATGAAGACGAGTGCAACATCCCTTCCGACGTCTATACCCCTGATGGGAGACTGGTCATGAGGGATGCTACGGAGGAGCAGGTGCACGAGCTCGACAGCGGCCTCTACATCTTTCAGCGCAAGAAGATTCTGGTTAAATAAAAATCCCCTTAGGGAGGAGTGCTAAATCCCCTATAGGGGAGTGAGCATTCCCCTATAGGGCGTTGGCTCTTCCCCTATAGGGCGTTGAACGTTCCTCCGTCGCGAGTGGAAACTCGCTCCCCTTTGTGGGGCCGAAGCCACATTCAGTGGCTTCTCCGGAGCATACTCCGGACCCCAGTCGCCCCTATAGGGGGATGAAAGACACATTATGTTATGAAGAAAACCTTATTGTATTTGCTGGCGGCCATCGCCCTGCCAATCGTACTCGCATACATCGGTATGCGTGTCGTTAATTACTTCCAGAACCGTCCTTCCTGCCCGGAGGAAGACTCCAGCCAGTTCGTTACGCTCACCGACGCTGTGCCCGATGCCATCCTGGAAATCAGGTACTTCAGCACATACAACTTCGTCGGAGCACGCATCGACGGCTACCTCGAGCCCACGGCTCTGCTGACGCGTAAGGCTGCAGACAGTCTCAGGGCAGTCAGCGAAGAGTTGAAGACCTTAGGCTATCGCTTGAAGATTTACGACGCTTATCGTCCTCAGAAAGCCGTCGACCACTTCGTGCGCTGGGCAGAAAACATTCCGGACACCCTGATGCGGCAGTTCTTCTATCCCGACCTGGACAAGAGCGTGCTCTTCGAGAGGGAGTATATTTGTGCCAAGAGCGGGCATACGCGAGGTTCTACAGTTGACCTCACGCTCTTCGACATGCGGACGGAAAAGGAGGTGGATATGGGCGGAACGTTCGATTGGTTCGGTCCCGAGAGCCATCCCGACTTTTGTGGCAACCCCGAGACTCAGGAGTTCACGGGCGACAACAGCGAGAGCCCCGTCGGTCGCAGCATTACGCCCGAGCAGTTCTGCAATCGTATGATTCTTCGCGAGGCCATGATGCGTCACGGCTTCAAACCGTTCCCCACGGAATGGTGGCACTTCACGCTGGCCGACGAACCCTTCCCCGACACCTACTTCAACTTCCCGTTACGACAATTGTAGAGTTGAAAAAGTAACAAATTGAAAAGGTGAAAGACAGAACCAATAGTTTTTCACCTTTTTTCTTTTTCACCTATTCACCTTTTCATAAGCAGCCCGCCGACGGTACCCAGGCAGACGCCGATGGTGTTGGCGGCAAAGTCGAGCCATTCGCCGCTGCGGCAAGTGGTCAGATACAGCTGTGCCAATTCCATCAGCCCGCCATATGCGATGGGTGCCAGGAAAGCATAAAGCACCAACTTCTGCGCGTTCCATTGCCTGTGCGAGCGTCGGTATTCGAACCAGATGATGAGTGTCAGCACGCCGTACATCACCATGTGTGTCCATTTGTCGGCAAGCGGAACATTCACATCGACCTTCATATCCGGTATGGGCAACAGCGAGAGCAACACGATGCAGGCTGCCACGAGAAGTGCGATAGGGTAGCGGCGTAGGTATTTGTGTAGCATATAACGACTCTTTTTCCGTATTTTGCTGCAAATGTACGGCTTTTTTATGTATATTTGCAACGAATTTAGAGAAAAATACAGCCACATGCAATCAGGTAACGCATCAAGAGGAAGTTTCGGAAGCCAGCTGGGAGTCATATTGGCGGCGGCAGGTTCAGCTGTCGGTTTGGGCAACATCTGGCGTTTCCCCACCGAGGTGGGAAAGGGCGGCGGGGCTGCTTTCATCCTCATCTATCTGGGGTTCATCTTCCTGATTGCCATGCCGGTCATGATAAGCGAGTTCGTTATCGGACGCTCCGCACGCAGCAACGCCATCGGAGCCTTCCAGAAGCTTGCGCCCGGCAAGCTATGGGTGGCAGCTGGCATCATGGGCGTGCTGGGCGGATTCCTTGTGCTGTCATTCTATTCTGTGGTAGCCGGATGGACCCTTCACTACACCATACAATCGCTTCTCGGTCAGTTGCAGGGACTACCGACTACAGTCAACGGACAACAGACGACTGACTTTGCGGCCGCTTTCAACGCGTTCGTTTCCGACCCGTGGCAGCCCATCCTATACATTGCGGTGTTCCTTCTCTTGACGCACCTCGTGGTGGCCCGAGGCATTCGGCACGGCATCGAGCGTTACTCGAAGCTCATGATGCCCATGCTTCTCGCGATAATCGTGCTCCTGGTCTGCTTCTCGTTGATGATGCCAGGCGCAAGCGAAGGCATCCGCTTCCTGCTGAAACCCGACCTGAGCAAGGTTACGCCCGAAGTCATACTTGGGGCCATGGGCCAAGCCTTCTTTTCGCTGAGCGTCGGCTTGGGTTGCTTGGTGACCTACGCATCCTATTTCAACAACGAAACAAGACTGGTGAGTTCGGCCATGAACGTCTGCATCATCGACACGATGGTTGCCGTGCTGAGCGGATTCATCATTTTCCCCACAGTGTTTAGTGTCGGCATAGCGCCCGACGCGGGCCCCGGCCTCGTCTTCATCACCCTGCCGAACGTCTTCCTTCTTACTTTCGGAGAGATGCCCGTCGCAGGTTATATCTTCTCACTCCTCTTTTATGTCTTGCTCCTGCTGGCAGCCTTGACGAGCAGCATAAGCATGCATGAGATCTGCACCGCCTTCATTTCCGAGCACTTCAGCCACAGCAGGAAGCGCGCTTCAGCCATCGTCACCATCGTCTGCCTCGTGCTGGGCAGCTTCTGTTCGCTGTCCTTCGGACCTTGGCAGGAAGTGACCATCTTCGGTCGCGGCTTCTTTGATTTGTTCGACTATACCGTCACGAAGTTCCTGATGCCCTTGGGCGGACTGCTGATAACTGTGTTTGTCGGCTGGTGGCTCGACAGGAAACTCGTCGATGCGCAGTTGACCAACGACGGCAGCATCTCGATTCGTGCGATGAAACCGCTGCTTTTCCTCATCCGTTGGGTTGCCCCCATCGGCCTACTCGTCATATTCGTGAACGAACTTTTCCCGCTCTTCATGAAGTGAGCAGCAGACGAAACGAGATAATTATGAATTATGAATTAAGAATTATGAATTGAAACGACGTGGAAACAAGGCATAATTTTGGCAGCAAGTTGGGAGCCGTGTTGGCATCCGCAGGCTCGGCCGTCGGTTTGGGCAACGTGTGGCGTTTCCCGACGGAGGTCGGCAACAATGGCGGCGCGGCGTTCATCTTCATCTATCTCATCTGCATTGCCGTGATTGGCATCCCTGTCATGATGAGCGAGTTCCTCATCGGCCGGCACACACATGCCAATACGATCTCGGCCTTTGCCAAGCTCGCGCCGGGCAAGTGGTGGCGCATCGAGGGCATTGCAGGCGTGTTTGTCGCGTTCATGATACTGAGCTATTACATCGTCATCAGCGGTTGGACGCTCTTCTACCTCATTGAGAGTGTGGCCGGCAGGCTGCAAGCCGACCGCGACTATAGCAATGTCTTCACCAGTTTCGTCAGCGACCCTTGGATGCCGATACTGGCAGGAGTGGCTTTCATGGCATTGACGCATTTCATCATTGCCAAGGGAGTTCAGTCCGGCATAGAGCGTTTCTCGAAGATTATGATGCCCTTGCTGCTCCTCATCATCGGTATTCTCGTGGTCTGTTCCTTCAGTATGCCGGGCTCTTCGCAAGGCTTGAAGTTCCTGCTTAAGCCAGACTTCTCGAAGCTGACTGCCAGCGTGATACTCAGCGCGGTTGGCCAAGCCTTCTTCTCCCTCAGCCTTGCGATGGGCTGCCTCTGTACCTATGCATCTTATTTCCGAGCCGACACCAAGTTGCCCAAGACGGCTGTTGGCGTCAGCGTCATCGATACGATAGTCGCCATCCTTGCCGGCTTCATCATCTTTCCCGCAGTGTTCAGCGTCGAGGAGGTCAGTGTGGATGCCGGTCCGGGCTTGGTCTTCATCACACTCCCCAGCGTGTTCAACATCGCATTCAGTCACTTGCCTTGGCTCGGATACATCTTCTCGAGCTTCTTCTACCTGTTGCTCTTGCTGGCGGCACTCACCAGTGCGATGTCTTTGCACGAGAGTGTGACGGCTTACGTCTTGGAGGCCTTCCACATGTCGCGCAAGAAAGCAGCCATCGCGGTGTCCGTCGCTTGCATGACACTTGGCGTTGCCTGCTCGCTTTCCTTCGGCATCTGGAGCGACGTGACGCTCTTCGGCTTGAACATCTTCGAGCTGTTCGACTTCACAGCCTCTAAGATCATCCTTCCCATAGGCGGCATCATCATTTGCCTCTTCACGGGTTGGTATCTGGACAGGAAGCTTGTGGAGAACGAGTTGACGAACGGCGGCACCATTCGCTTCCGCCTGTTCCGACTCTATTACTTCATCATCCGATACGTCGCACCGCTCGCCATCGCAGCAGTCTTCCTGCAGGAAATCCTCTCATGAAACGCTTGCCCACACTCACCAACGCACAGCGTCGGGCCCTGCTCGTCATCGAATGGGTGCTGCTGATAGGGATCATTGTCTATTCCGTCATGCAATGGAAGAAGCCTTCAGAGCCCACAAAGCAGGTCGAAACGAATAGAGAGTGGTATGGAAAGCCAGTAAAATCAATCACATACGCAGAAAAAGAGCGTCAGGTAGAGTCCTTCCCCTTCGACCCCAACACGGCAGACTCTACTACTTTATTGCGCTTGGGACTCTCTCCTTGGCAGGTTCGCAGCATTTATCGCTACCGAGCCAAGCTTGGGCGATACCATACGCCGGAGGATTTCATGCGGGTTCCCAATATGACCAACGAGCAATGGGAGCGCCTGAAGCCTTATGTCCGCATCGCTCCACAGTTCCGCTATGTGGAACCTCCGCAGCGACGCTCCTATCCGCAAAGTGCTCCGGTTGCTTATGAGCCAGCCGAAACAAAGCCGGCCAGGCAGGATTCTCTGCCCAGACAAGAGAAGATAGCGTTCGGCCAGACCATCGACATCAACACGGCCGACACTTCGCAGCTGAAGATGATTCCAGGCATCGCGTCCAAAAGGGCAGCCCGAATCGTGGCCTACAGAAGGTCGCTCGGCGGATTTGTCAACGTCGAGCAGGCAATGGAAGCCATCGAGCTGCCCGATTCCGTGCTGAAGTACATGAGCGTGTCGCCTGTCGAAATCAGGAAGATAAACGTCAACAAGCTCTCCGTTCAGCAGTTGATGAAGCATCCGTACCTCAATTTCTACCAAGCCAAAGCCATCTTCGAGCACCGCCGGAACAAGGGTGATTTGCACTCGCTCGACGAACTTTCACGCCTCGAAGGCTTCCGCAGCACCGACCTCGACAGGCTGCGTCACTACATTACCTTTGATTAGTTGAAAAATTCGACGTGCCGTGTTGAGCAATTCGACGTGCCATGTTGAGCAATTCGACGTGCCATGTTTACAGACTTCAGGTATCTTTCCAACAATTGGGAAGCATTATCTTATGTTATATAGCACAAGTTCTTGTATTTTAGAGAATAATTCTTAATTTTGCAACGGCAAGTCCGATTATACATTATTAATAATATAGAAATCATGAAACGATTACTCATCCTCTCATTCTTCATTTTGGGAATGACAACTTGGGCTTTTGCTCAGACCGCAATTCTTCTTCGTGAGGGCCAACCTGTCGGTATATTCTATGGAGCAGCATCTTTGACGAATGCCGTTAATGCTGCTGAACCGACGGGAGACATTATTTTGCTCAGCAGTGGCACTTTCAACAATCCTGGCGAGATAAAGAAGTCCGTCTCCATTTACGGACAAGGTCACGAAGGCGCCAACCGAACGCTTATCCAAGGCAAACTGTCCTTGCGACCAAGCGAACCAGGTTCCATTGACAACATTCACTTGGAGGGTCTGTTCCTGGAGAACCATTTCAACATCCTCAACGATGGTGACAGAAGCCCTATCAGCAATCTGACTGTTGTGAAATGCCATGTTACGGGAATGTTTCTCTACATGCCCAGCAGTAATGTGACCCTGCGAAATTGCATCATTCAGGGAGACTTGAAGACCTACCCCGGCTCTTATACGACCACAAACATGCTGATAGAGAACTGCTGGAAGGATGGTGGCAGCTTCAATATATTTACTGCCGAGAGTACGATTACCGTTCGAAACAGCATCTTCAATTGTAGGTCTATCAGCGGTTTCGATAACTCCAATTCTTTCTGTAAGGCGACTTTCGAGAACAGTATTCTGATGGGATGCAATCTCGGAGCAGGCTCCACAGTCACAAACTGCGCTTTGCTCAACGTCAATGCTTCTGCAGCAGACTTGGCGCTAACCGATTGCTGGACGCTTTCTTCCGTTCCAGAAGTCTTCACGAATGCAGAAACCTTGGTCTACGAAGAAGGAGCCGTGCCTACACCAAAAAGCAATTATGTGGGCACAGATGGCACACCAATCGGCATTACAGGCGGCAACTATCCTTGGAGCGACGTACCTTCCCAGCCGAATGTCAATATAGAAACTACTCTCACGAAAGATGTCGATGGCTTCTATAAGATTGGTTCTGTCGAGGATTGGCGGGAGTTGAAGCGAGTCGTCGAAACCCTCAATCCTCTGGCTAACGCAAAGATGACAGCCGACATCAACCTCGGAGACGACCAGACAATGATAGGAAACGGCGATTTCAACGTGGCAGCCAACAGAAAACCTTTCATGGGTATCTTCGACGGACAAGGCCACACCCTCACCATCAACTACAATACTTCCGACTGGGAAACAAAGACCTGCCTCGGAGCAGCACCCTTCGGCTATGTCTGGAACGGTACGATTCGTAATCTGCATACTGCAGGAACTATCACAGCGACACAGGAAGGCATAGCAGGCATCATAGGTTGGACAAATGGAGATACACGCATCGAACGCTGTCATAGCTCGGTTGACATCACCTTCATCAATGAAAAAAGAGGTGCTGCAGGCTTGTCCTACAATAGCTATAACGACAATCATGTCCTCACCATTACAGATTGCCTTTACGACGGCACCATGACTGCTGGCTCCAGTAAGACAGGTTCGGCTGGTCTTGTGGTGTATCGCTCCTACGGAACTATCAATATAAGCAATTCGTTGGTGACTGCTTCTTTCGAAAACGGTATGGGGAGCAGCGACTGTGCAACCATGGTTCGTAACCCGAATGGCATCATTTCGAACTGCCACTTCGTACAGCCTCTTAATATGATTCAAGGCAATCAGGCTACTGTCAACGAGATTGCAAATGGTCGCACAGCCTTCTATCTGCAAGCTGGCAGAGCGGAGATGTTCTGGGGACAGACAATAGGAACCGATCCCCAACCAGTTCTCACAACTGACGAGAGCAAGCGTGTCTATCGCTCAGCCGACGGATATACGAACGACCCGTCACTTGCCATTGACGACCAAAGCTTGGTGCCCCTCCTCTATACCCGTAATGCCGATGGCGAGTTGGCCATAACTGGTTTAGAACCTGCCTTTGTGTCTGAAAGCATAGACCTCGTTATTCCCGATGAGATAGACGGCTCTCCAGTCGTGGAAGTCGCTAATAATGCTTTCATAGATAAGAAGAACATTACCTCTTTATATGTAGGCAAGAACGTCAGAAGCATAGGTGAGCAGTCTTTCCGCAATGTTACGAATATGACTTCACTTACCTTCGATCCTGAGATTCAACTGACTACTATCAAGACAAACGCCTTCAGGAACTGTTCTGCGCTGCAGGCCGTCGTTATTCCCAAAACGGTGACAACAATGGGAACGAGTGTCTTCGAGGATTGCATGGGCATGACTTCTGCCGCTTTCGAAGAAGGTACTTCGATAACGACAATTCCCGATTGGACCTTCTACAATAACCAATTCAGCAGTTTCGAAATACCTGCTTCGGTCCAGACCATCAATAGGGGAGTCTTCATGAACAATGCCGCTTTGGCATCCATTGAGTTTCCCGCCACTTTGACGAAGTTGGGGCAGGAAGCATTCCACAATTGCTCGAGCCTGACAGAAGTAACGATTCCGGCCACCATCACTTCGATGGATGCCAATGTCTTCTGGAACAGTGGTGTCGTGACAGCCGACGTCTATTGTCCTGTCATGGGACAAGGCACTTTCTATCAGTGTGTAAACCTTGAGTCGGTTACCATTCACGAGGGAGTAAACACTATCGGTTATGGCTCTATCCATGGCTGCACGAAACTCCCGTCAGTGGTTATCCCCAATACTGTAACGACACTTTCAAAAAATGCGTTCCGTGACTGCACCTCTCTGACAGAGGTTACCTTTGCTGACGGCATCCAGTTGCCAGTTATCGGGGAAGCCGCTTTCTACAATACGGGCCTTCCTAGTATCACCATTCCTGCTTCGGTGCAGACCATCCATGTTGAGGCTTTCAGAAATTGTAACAGTCTGTCAGAAGTAATATTCCCCGCTGAAACACAGTTGACGGCCATTAATACTTCTGCTTTTGCCAATTGTGCTGTCCTGCCTTCGTTCACAATGCCCAACACCGTAACGACCATCGGAAACTCAGTCTTTTATGGTTGCTCGAAGTTGGAAAGCATTGCCCTCTCCAACCAACTGACAGCAATTCCCGACGAGACCTTCCGTCTTTGCACTTTGTTGGACAATGTGGAGATACCTCGCAGCGTTACAAGACTTGGCACAAATGCTTTCAGGAATTGCACTTCGCTTTCGTCCATTGTTATTCCCAACACGGTGACTGCGATGGGAACCAGTGTCTTCGAGGATTGCATGGGCATGACTTCTGCAACTATCGAAGAGGGCTTTACCATAACACACTTGCCCGACTGGACCTTCTACAATACCAGGTTTGCCTCATTCGTCATTCCACAATCCATCGAGACTATCGGCAGAGGTGTTTTCATGCTGAACTCAGCCCTAGAGTCTATCGTTATCCCCAATACGGTGAAGTCCTTTACAAGCACAGAGACCTTTAGTGGATGCACCTCTTTGGCTGAGGCTGTCTTCGAGGAGCCAAGTCAAGTGAAGAATCTTCCGAACAATCTGTTTTATGAGTCTGGTTTGTTGCAATTCACAGTCCCCTCTTCCGTGAAAACTATCAGTAACAATGTTTTCTATAACTGCAAACAGTTGGAAGAAGTGTCTTTTCCGCAAGGCATAACCACCATTGGCAACTCTGCTTTCCGTTATTGCGAGAAGTTGAACAATGTTACATTGCCCGGCACCCTGACATCTATACAAGATTGGGCCTTTGCCAATTGCCCGGCTATGGAGAACCTGACTTTGGAGGAAGGCATTACGAGCATCAATCGTGACGTCTTCCAATACAGTGGAATGAAGAATGTCGTGGTCCCAGCATCTGTTGGAACCATAGGCGTCAACCTCTTCTATCAATGCAACCAACTCGAGATGTTGGACCTCTCGAAGTGTGTCAACGTTTATGAACTTTACTATTATACTAGTCTTCGTGGCAGCAATACCATTTTCTATGGTATGCCTGCAACAACAAAGATAAAGATGCCACCTTATGCTCAGGCAACGCTTGGCGCAAACGACGAGATGGATACAGAGAGTTTCGACCTCACTCAAGACGATGAAGGTTATTACCTTATAAATAGTGCCGGCGATTGGGACAAGTTCGTGGTCTATTCCCGCCTCCATACAACCATCAATGGCCGTCTTGCTGCCGATATCGACTTGACAGGTCATCCAGGAAAGATTGGTGTGGGCAACAACTTAAACGCTTTTATTGGCTATGAGGGCACATTCGACGGACAATTCCACAAAGTGACGGTCAATGACAATACAAACAAGATTTGCTATGGTGGAATGTTCGCTTACGTCAAGAACGCTACTATTAAACGTGCGATTGTGGACGGAACCATCGAGACGCGCTTTCAACATACTGCCGGCTTCATTGGTGGTGTCAATACGGGAGTGACGATGGAGGATTGCGAGTCACGTGTCACCCTGACAGGCATAACTGAGACTTCGCAGAATATGCATATGAGCGGCTTCATTGGTCATGGTGGCAACCAGTTCCAAATCAATCTTACCGACTGCCTGTTCTCTGGTGCTATGAGGGGTGGAACGAACGTAAACTATTGCGCTCCATTTACAGGTTGGACGGAGAACTCGACCAACACAACCTTTACGAACTGCCTAAGCATCGGCTCTTTCGATATCAATCCATCTTCGACACACAGACTGGGCGACGGAAAGTACATTGTTGCTGTCTCTTGCTTCTACAAGGATGGTAATTATTCCAATAGCTTCATATTCGGCACACCAATTTCTGAAACACAATTGGCTTCAGGATATGTGACCTATCGTTTGCAAGGCAGTCGCTCGGAACAACATTGGGGCCAGATTATCGGTATCGATCCTGTTCCTCGTCTCACAAATGGTGAGGGCACTCGCGTTTATCGAGGGCAGACCTACACAAATGAATATGTGGAATATGCCGGTTTACAGAAGGACGAGAACGACTGTTATTTGATTGGCGGTACTGCCGATTGGGAGGAGTTCTGCCTTGTGACAGAGGAATTCCCGCTTGCCAATGCACGCATGATTGCAGATGTGGCAGTGATGGACAATTCGATGGTCGGAACATCTGCGAATCCCTATGCCGGCATCTTCGACGGACAAGGGCATAAGCTGACCATCAGCTATGTTGCTCTCGATAATTATTGTGCACCTTTCCGATATATTGCGGGTGCTACGATAAAGAACCTCCATACCATCGGCTCGATGAGTACTGCTTATCGCTATATTGGCGGCATAGCATCAAGCGCAAGGGGAACGAATACTATTCAGAACTGCTGGTCGAGCATAGACATGCAGGCATCCTACAATGGCGACGGAACTAATGGCGGTATTGTAGCCTACAACGAAAATGGCACCTTGAACATTAGCGATTGTCTGTTCGACGGAAGCATGAAGAGTACTTCCACTTATAGTTGGGGCGGCTTGGTAGGTTGGCGAGCAGGAACGGTTAATATGGATAATTGCCTCTTTGCCCCGGCCGAAGTGGATGTCAACAACTATTCTTGTGCCACACTTGTAAGGAATGGCGGTACGATTGTTAATTGCTACTTCTCTCAGACGATAAACGGCAATATTCAAGGCACAGAGGCAACGGCCGAGCAATTAGTTTCAGGTGAAATCGCCTATAAGTTGCAGAACAAGCGCACCGATTTTATCTGGGGACAATGCATCGGTGAGGATGCCTATCCGGTATTGTTCAGCAATGTTAAGGTATATCGTACCATCGAGGGCTACAGCAATACACCCGACGAAGGTGATCTAGTGCAAGATACGGACGGTTACTATCTCATAGGCAATGTAGAGGACTGGAGGCGCTTCGCCATGTATGTGGATGATGGCTTTGTGGATATTAATGTCCGCATGACAGCCGACATTGACCTCGGCCTTGACCAGACGATGATAGGCAGCGGCACAACAGATCCTGATTCGAATGGCTCTACGAACATCAAGTATCAGGGCGTCTTCGATGGTAATGGACACTCCTTGAAGATTAATTATGTTGCAACCGAGCACATTACTGCGCCTTTCCGTTTTATCGAGAATGCAACCATCAAGAACCTGCATGTATGGGGTAGCATTACGACGGCCTATCGCAATGCTGGTGGTATTGTGGGCATTTGCTTTGGTCAGCAGATACATAGCTACATAGAGAACTGTGTCAGCTCTGTACGCATCTTCTCCTCGTATGTCAATACCGGCGATTTCTATGGAGGAGCTTGGCATGGTGGCATTACTGCACGACTGCATTACTATGGACAGTTGCACATTACGGATTGTGTCTTCGATGGCAGTATTCGTGGCGAAAATAGCCGTGTGGTTTGGGGAGGAATGTTAGGAATTCCCGATGGAACTGTAACGATAACGAATTGTCTGCAGTTGGGCGAATTCCTCTGCACAGGAGTGATTGGCGGCAGCAATGGTTCGGGAACATTCTCTACGCTCTTCAATAACGGCTATGCTAGTCGTGTGAACATCGGCAACTGCTACTACCTTAATGCGCTAGGTAACGTTCAGGGCACTCAGGCTACAGAAGCCACTCTTGCCGATGGTTCCGTCGTTGCTGCCTTGCAAGCTAATCGTGAAGAAGAGGTTTGGGTGCTGAATCCCTATACTAATCAGCCCATGCTTCGGTTGTTCTGCGAGGATTACAATCCTGATGGCATTGTCTCTCCTCTTGGATGGATGGAGGAGGGAACCATCTATAACCTTTCTGGTCAGCGTTTGAACAAAACCCAGAAGGGTATAAATATCGTGAACGGACGCAAGGTGCTCATAAAGTAGAAGTTAAAGTAAAGAACAGAGCCCATCTATGCTTCCATAGGTGGGCTCTGTTCTTATGTACATTCTTTATTTGGCCAGCTTGATGACGCTCCCGTCAGGACGACGCATAATGAGCAGGCCGTTCCGACGGGATAAACCAAAAGGGAGCATGCGTCCTTGCAAGTCGTAGAGGGTGACAGACCCCTCTTCCCTCTTACTTCTTACTTCTTCCCTCATCGAGGTCGCTTCGTCTTTCGCATCAATGCGTTGCAGGCGGAAATGGTCCACCTTGAACCAACCGTGACTGTCGTTTGTGGAGCGTGTTCCGTCGGCCTTGAAGTTGCTGCTTCGTATGCCGAGTTTCAGGCTTTCGCCGTCCTTGAGGGTCACCATGACAGCCATCGGATGCAAGGTCATCTTGCCGGAACCGGAAGGTCCGTAGCCTGCGAAGGTGTTCGTCTCGCCCGACGTGAGCATTGAGGCTGTGTAGTCGCTCTCCTTGCCGTAGTATTGCACGTTCTTGTTGGCGAAGAGGCGACAGTTCGCCATCTTGTCTTTCTGTGTGCCGAGCAAGCATGTGACGAGGTAAGTGCCTGCCCCGAGCTTGTTGGCAGGAATGGTCTGCGAGAGCTCGTACACGTTTGGCATAGGCTTGGCACTTGCCCAATATACGTTGATGCCCCACAGGTGCTTGGCATCCTGATTGATGCCCCAAGAGTTGCCATTCATGCTTCCCGAGGCTTTCCAACCTTGTGGCACCCCTCGCGTCATGCTGCCTTGTGCGTTGAGGCTGCCACCATTGCCATACTCGAAGTCAGGATTCGTCAGGAGGTCCGTAAGGTCTTCACCTCCGGCACTGAATGGAATGCTCGCCACGGCACTGATGCAGAGGCCGGGATCCATGAAGCTGACGCGAACGTTCACCGTCTTGTCCTCCGTGCTCGTGTAGTGAACGGAGGCGGGGAAATAGCCGAGGGCAACGGTTTCGTCCCATGTATCGGTCATCGCAGAGACCTTAATGGAGATGACAGACGCGGTTTGCCCATCGACGGAGATGCCTGTGCGCAGGTCGTAGGTTGTGTTGATGGGGAAGGTCGGCAGGCAACGAACCTGTATGACATTGAGGCCTTTCCTCACTGGCATAGTATATTCGGCGTAAGGAGCGCTGCCAGCAGTGGTGTAGGCCCGCATGTCGAGGGGCCAGACGGTTGCTGTCGTGCCACGAATGCCCAAGCCTTCAAGGGTCGTCACGGTAGCGGAGGCACTCGTATAACTACCTCCGGCCACGATTGTTATGTTGGGTTCCAAGAGTGTGCTCTGCTGTTCCGCCACATCACTCGACGTGGCAACTGCCGGCATCAAGTGCTGGCTCCAGTTGTTTGGCTTGTAGCTCATCATGCCGCTCCACTTGCCGCTGGCGATGCCGTTGTTGTATTTGTTGGTCAGTGTAACGATTTCGTCGAAGGCATTCTGTGCTTTCTGTGCATAGTCGAGCGCTTTCTCGCCTTGTCCAGCCCAGGCATAGACGAAGCTCTGACGTGCACGCAGCAGCTTGATGTTCTGGTCTGCACATGCACAAACGGGGTACTCGATGAGTTCATAATACGCGTTGCGAAGTGCCGATGGGATGCGTGAACGAAGTGCCACAGCCTTCTGATAGAGCTCCTGATACTCGGCGATTCGAGCATCGACCTGTTCGTTGGAATGGTCGAAGTGACACAGCTGGACATGCTCCGGCTTGGCTGCAATGCCGAGGCGATAGTATGCCATCTTTATCTCGTTGATGTCGTCGGCATATTCTTCGCCAAAGGTTCGTGCCGCCCAGTCGTGTGTGTAGAGGTGGGCACGCTGGGGCGTCCAGCTGTTTATATCCCAAGCCAGGTCCATGCAGAACTCCAGTTCTTCCTCAGCAGGCTTGATGTCGCCCACATTAATTATCCATTGGTCGCGCACGCCTTGGTCATAGGCTTTGCTCAACTCGAAGCTGCAGAGCGAAGGCGATATGGTACTGAGCCAAAGGTAGGACGCTGGAGTTCCCCAATAAGAGAGATGATAATAGACTGCATTGCCGCCTGTGCGTGCTTGCTCGGCAGGCTTGGGCATCTGGCGTATGTAGCCGTGGTTGTCGTCCACCCACATCAGGGTTACATCTTCGGGCACCTGCAGTCCGGCGTTGTAGCAGTCGAGCACTTCCTTGTAAGGAATAAAGATTTGTGGGATGGTTGTGGGTTCTCCGATGCTGTCTGCGAGCAGTTGTCGCTGGTAGGCAATAATGTCGGTCAGGGCAGCGACGCGTTCTGCGGTGTTGCTATAGCCGTTGATGCCCGTATCGTGTACGCCTCGCATGCCAAGGGTGTATATGGCGTTCTTTCCTCGACTTTCGCCCACGCGCTCTGCCCAGTAGCGTTTTATCATGTCCTTGTTGGTCTTCCACACCCAGTCGTCGTTGCCGTGACCGCCGAACTTGTCGCCTGTCTTGCCCCATTCGTACTCGTTGTCCCTCAACATTTGTTCGCAGTGGCTAGAGCCCATGTAAATGTCGTACTTCATGATGAGAGGGATGTTCGTCTTCTCGAACCAGAAGGCGCGCGAGCCTGCATGCATGGCTGGCCACAGTGTGTTGGCACGCAGTCGGAGCAGCAGCTCCATGATGGAAGCGTACGTTAGGGGTCCGAAGTTGTTCAGGTTAGTATCCATCTTCTTGGCAGCCCAGGGTCGCAAGCCGAAGTCCTCGTCGTTGAGGAAGATGCCTCGGAACTTGACGGAAGGTGTGCTGGAAACATATCTGCCTGGCGTCACATAGAGTTGTGCTTTGGTGGTTGGCGTGACGTCGGCCCACCAAATCCAAGGCGAGACGCCCATCATGCGGCTGAGGTGGAACATGCCGTAAGCTGTGCTCCTTGGCTGAGAACCAAAGATGACGAGTGCTCGCTCCACGCCTTCCATGGGATTGTCAATGACCTGCATGCCAAAAACTTCCCATTTGCCTCGGACGCCGCTCACGTCCAGTTTGCCATTGGCTATGAGTTGGTCGATGTGGCTCGACTGCCCGATGGTGCCCACGATGATGGGATTCTTGAGCGACGTGGGCTCGGTCTTGTACTTCTGGAACGTCTTTTTCGTGACTGCCTTCAGGTCCGAGAGGAGACAATCGGTTACCGTCGTCACCACCTCTGCATCGTTGGCATCATAGAGCACGATGCATTTGTCGGAAAATACGGAACCGGCTATGGTGAAACAACCATCGACGGGCGAGGTCACGACCTGCAGCTCGTCGGACTTAGCTGCAAGTGCGAAGAGCATAAGCAGCATGGAAAGGAGTGATTTCGATTTCATGATTCTTATTGTTTATGTGTGTTATTTTCTTATGATAAGCTTTTTTCGTCCATCTTTGATATATATGCCGCTGGGTAATCTGCCATTTGTTATAATACGACCTCGCAAGTCGTAAACGGCTCCCTCTCTTGCTTTCGACAGAGGGTTCTTTATGCTTGTTGGGTCTTCTGCATCGATGCGTTGGATGCGGAAGTGGTCCACCTTGAAGCATCCATGGTTGTTGCTGGTGACGCGTGAGCCGTCGGCTCTGTGGTTGCTGGTGCGGATGCCGAGATTCAGGTCTTCTCCTTCGGTAACGGTCACAATGACTTCCATGGGCTTGAGAATCATCCTGCCATCGCCCGAACCGACATAGCTGGCAAAGGTTTGCGTTTCGCCAGAGGTGAAGACGCTTGACACATAATCGCTCTCCTTGCCGTAGTATTGAACCTTGTCATTGGCGAAGAGACGGCAGGTGCCTAGTTTGTCCTTGAGTACACCCAGCAGACAACTGACCAGGTATGTGCCGGGTTCTATCTTGCTGGCTGGAATAGTTTGTGAGAACTCATAGACTTCGGGCATAGGTGTGCTTGTTGCCCAATAGGTGTTGATGCCGTATATCTGCTTGGCATCCTGGTTGACGCCCCACGAGTTGCCTTTCATCTTGCCAATCGCTGTCCAGCCTTTAGGCACGCCTCGCCCTATATTGCCTTGTGGGTTGAGTGCTCCCGAGGAGTTGTATTCGAAATCTGCATTCGTTAGAAGAGTTGTTGTTAAGTCTTCTGCATCGCTTCCGAATGGAATGCTTGCCATGGCACACACGGTGGAGCCTGGGTCCATGAAATAGACGCGAACGGGCACCGTCTGGTCCTTCGTGCTGGTGTAATGTACGGCAGCACGCATGTATCCTTGCACGACGGTTTCGTCCCAAGGGGTGGTCATTGCTGTTGTCTTTACAGAGAGGACAGAGGGCGTTTTGCCATCAACCGAGATGCCGACTCTCAGGTCGTATGTCGTGTTGAGTGGGAAGGTCGGGAGGCAGCGCACCTGTATGACGTTGAGTCCTTTTTGCACGGGTATTGAGTATTCTGCGTAAGGTGCCTGTGAACAAGAAGTATAGGCAGTCAGATCTAAGGGCCAGACGGTTGCTGTGCTTCCGGCAAGACCTAATCCCGTCAGGCTAACCACGCTGCTGCTTGCACTACTGTAGCTGCCTCCAGGGAGAATTGTGATGTCCGGTTGGACGATGGTGCTTTCGGTTTCGGACACGTCGGCTGCCGAGGCGACAGACGGCATCAGGTGCTGGCTCATGTTGTTCGGCTTGTAGCTCATCATGTAGTTCCATTTGCCTCCAGCTATGCCAGTGTTGAACTTGTCGGTCATCGTGACAATCTCGTCGAAGGCCGCTTGTGCGGCAGCCGAATATGAGAGTGCCTTCTCGCCTTGTCCTGCCCAGGCATAGACGAAACTCTGTCGTCCTCTGAGAATTTTGATGTTCTGGTCGGCACAACCACGGACGGGATATTCGATGAGTTCGTAGTAGGCATTACTGAGAGAGGAAGGGATACGAGAGCATAGCGCCACTACCTTATTATATATGTCTTGATACTCGGCGATGCGAGCATCTATTTGTGCGTTAGAGTGGTCGAAGTAGCAGAGGTGAACGTGCTCCGGCTTGGCGGCGATGCCAAGACGGTAGTAAGCCATCTTTATCTCACTGATTTCGTCGGCATACTCTTCTCCAAAGGTTCTCGCTGCCCATGCCCGAGTGTATTTGTGTGCTTTCTCTGGAGGCCAGCTGTTGATATCCCAGGCCAGGTCCATGCAGAACTCCAGTTCTTCTTCGGCAGGTTTGATGTCGCCCACATTGATGATCCATTGGTTTCGCATGCCTTGGCTATAGGCTTTGCTCAATTCGTAGCTGCAAAGCGAGGGCGAGATGGTGCTGAGCCAGAGATAACCGGCAGGCGTGCCCCAATATGAGAGGTGGTAGTATATGGCGTTGCCGCCCGAACGGGCCTGCTCTTCTGGTGTTGGCATCTGACGTATGTAGCCGTGATTGTCGTCGACCCACATCAGCGTGACGTCCTCGGGTATTTGCAGACCGGCATTGTATGCAGTGAGTACTTCCTTGTAGGGGATGAAGATTTGTGGCACGGTTGTTGGGTCGCCGATGCTGTCTGCGATAAGTTGTCGCTGGTGTGCAATGATGTCGGTCAGCGCGGCGACCTTCTCCTCGAGGGTGTTGTAGCCGTTCATTCCAGCGTCGTGTACGGCTCGCATGCCCAGCGTATAGATGCCGTTTCTGTCTTTACTTTCGCTGATGCGAGCAGCCCAGTAGCGCATAATCATCTCTTTGTTCGAATGCCAAACCCAGTCCTCGTCGCGATGACCTCCAAAGCGTTCCCACTCGTATTCATTGTTGCAGAGCATCTGTTCGCAGTGGCTGGAGCCCATGTAGATGTCGTACTTCATGATGAGGGGGATGTTCGTCTTCTCATACCAGAACGCTCTTGAGCCCGGGTGCATTGCCGGCCAAAGGGTATTCGCCCTGAGGCGGAGCAGAAGTTCCATGATGACGGCGTAGGTCTTAGGACCGAAGTTGCCCAGTTCCGTGTCGAGGTTTCTTGCTCCCCAGGGTCGTAAGCCCCAGTCCTCGTCGTTCACAAAAATGCCACGAAACTTGACTGAAGGTGAACCGAAGACACGTCTGCCAGGCGTCACGTAGAGCTTCGTCTTCTTGGCAGGTGTGACGTCTGCCCACCATATCCACGGCGAGACGCCTGCCATACGGCTGAGTTCGAACATTCCATAAGCTGTTGCGCGAGGTTGCGAGCCGAAGATGACGAGTGCTTTTGCCACGCCTTCCATGGGATTGTCAATAACTTGCATGCCAAAGGCTTCCCATTTGCCTTCGACGTCGCTCACGTCTATCTTGCCTTGTGCAATGAGCTGATCGATGTGACTCGACTGCCCGATAGTGCCCACGATGATAGGGTTCTTGAGCGTTGTGGGCTCCGTCTTGTACTTCTGGAACGTCTTTCCTGTCACCGCTTTCAGGTCCGAGAGGAGGCAGTCGGCTACTGTGGTCACCACTTCAGCATCGTTGGCATCGTAGAGGACGATGGCCTTGTCGGCAGTTGTGGCTCCTGCAATGGAAAAACAGCCATCGACTGGGGTGGTCACAACCTCCAGCTCGTCGGCTTTCATCGTCAGCGAAGTGAGTTGCAGGAAAAGGGCAATCAGGAGGATGAATCTTGTCTTCATGCTCAGAATGGTTTGATGTGTTCTTTGCTGCAAAGATACACATTATTCATTATAATAGTACAATTTTTGCCAAGAAAAACACAGAAATTGCACTATTTTGCGGGCTGGTTGTGTATTTTGGTATGATAAGTGGATAGACGGAGCGTGTTTCGTTAAAAAATTAGGCACGTCTAATTAGCAAACTAGACGTGCCTAAATGGCAAACTAGACGTGCCTAGTTGAGCAACTAGGCGTGCTATGTTTTTCTACTAGGGCACGAGCATCGAGCTGTCACCATAGCTGAGGAAGCGGAAGTCGTGGCTGAGGGCGTAGTCATAGACGTCGTGCCAAGCATCACCAATAAAGGCGCTGACGAGCAGCAGCAGTGTGCTCTGCGGCTGGTGGAAGTTGGTTATCATGCGACGTACGATGTGATATTTGTAGCCAGGAGCAATGATGATTTGCGTGCTGGAGTGGAGCACCTCCTCGCCTCGCTCGTCCATGTACCGGAGTAGGGCAGTGAGAGCCTCTATTGTCGAGAGCGAGTTGTCGTACTCATATGGCATCCACTGGGGAACGTGAAGATCCTTGTTGCCCTGACTGGCCAAGACTCCCATATAATACAGGCTTTCGAGGGTGCGGACGCTGGTCGTTCCTACGGCAATTGCCTCGCCATTATGAGCCAAGATTCGCTCGATGGTGTGGCGATGGACGGCAATGTGTTCGGTGTGCATATCGTGCCCGCCGATGTCTTCACTCTTGACGGGTCGGAACGTTCCTGCTCCCACATGAAGCGTCACTTCTTCCCGCTCGATGCCCTTTGCATCGATGTCAGCCAGGACGCGCTTCGTGAAATGCAGTCCCGCAGTAGGAGCCGCCACCGAACCCTTTATCTTGGAATAGACCGTTTGGTAGGTTGTCTTGTCGCTCTCCTCAGTCTTCCTGTTGAGATATGGCGGGATGGGAAGCTCTCCGACGGCATCGATAACTTCGGCGAAAGTCAGGTTAGCGTCCCAATTGAACCTGATTTCCTGGCTCGTGCCGTGTGTTCCGATGCGCTCCGCCGTGAGTTTGAATTTTGATTTTTGAATTTTGAATTCCCTTGTCAAGGCTCCTTCCTTCCACTTCTTCGAGTTGCCCACGAGGCAATACCACGAGCAACTCCCCTTTTGGGCGAAGTTCTCCTGATATTCCACAGGGTTGGCCGGCTCCAGAAGGAATATTTCGATGAGGGCCCCAAGATATTGGCTATTTGACAATTGACTATTTACGATTTCCTCTGCACTAAGGTCTCCCCCTAAAGGGGGCTGGGGGGTCTTCTTCCTGAAATGCAGTCTCGCCTGAATGACGCGCGTATTGTTGAAGACCATCAAACTGCCCTCGGGCAACAACGAAGGCAGGGAACGGAACTGAGTCTCGCTAATCTTTCCACCTTCATAGACAAGCAATTTGCTGCTGTCTCGCTCGGGCAAGGGGAACTTCGCTATGCGGTCTTCAGGCAAAGCGTAGTCGTAGTCGCGTATTTGAATGTGCTTCGTGTCCATAAAACGGCTGCAAAATTACAAAGAAAATAAGAATTAAGAAAGAAGTTCGAAGAATTAAGACGCAAAATGACCTATTGTTTGTCTTTTTTTGCTATATTTGCAGACAGAATTAACTAACAAACAAAACTAAAAACTCACAAACCTATGAAACTGACAGGAAGAAGAGAAAGTACAAACGTCGACGACCGTCGTGGCATGACGGCTGCTAAAGCAGGTGGCGTCGGCATAGTAGGCATCATCATTGCCCTCGTTATGACATTCATGTCGAAGGGTAGTCTGAACCTTGCCGACATCATTAGTTTGGCACCAAGCATGATGGGAAACGTGACGGAACAGGCAGAAGGAGGACGCGAGTTCACAGAGGAAGAGCAGCAACTCGCCACCTTCTCGAAGCAGATTCTTGCCGGTACGGAGGACGTTTGGACTGAGGAATTCAAGAAACTTGGCCGCACGTATGAGCCGCCAAAGATGGTGCTCTACACAGGTGCAGTACAGACTGGCTGCGGCAACGGCTCGGCAAGCATGGGTCCGTTCTATTGTTCAGCCGACCAATGCCTCTACATCGACCTCTCGTTCTTCACGTCGATGAAGCAGCAGCTGGGTGCTGACGGCGATTTCGCCTATGCTTACGTCATCGCTCACGAAGTGGGACACCACGTGGAATACCTGCTCGGAACGCTTGGCAAAGTGCATCAGCAGATGTCGAAACTCAACCAGACAGAGGCCAACAAACTGAGTGTCCGCCTCGAACTCCTTGCTGATTTCTATGCAGGCGTCTGGGCTTATCACGACAACAAGATGTTCGGCAGCCTGGAAGATGGCGACCTTGAGGAAGCTATCCGTTGCGCTCAAGTCATTGGCGACAACTATTTGCAGGAGAAGGCCCGCGGCTATTCTCAGCCCGAGACCTTCACCCACGGCACCTCGAAGCAGCGCATGAAGTGGCTCAAACTTGGCCTGCAGACAGGTGATATCCGTCGAGGCACAACCTTCCAGTGCAGCGACGCCGAGCTTTGATTCGGTAGTTCCTTATGAAGATAGGCGATAAAGTGCGCTTCCTCTCCGAGGTGGGAGGAGGCACGGTAAGTGGCTTCCAAGGGAAGAACATTGTCCTCGTGGAGGATGAGGACGGGTTTGAGATACCGATGCTCAAGCAAGATGTGGTAGTTGTTGGCAACGAGGAATACGACATCGGAAAGGTGAACACGATTGAAAGGGAGAAGCCTCTCCCCAGTCAAGCCGCCAAAGCAAAGGAACCGGAAGAGCCTGAAGAGAAGCCGATAACGTTCAAGCCCAAGCCCCTCGAACGCAGGGAAGGCGAACGCCTCAACCTCTACCTGTCTTTCTTGCCTGATGAGGTGAAGGAAATCTCCAGCACGGGTTTCGAGTCGTACCTCGTCAACGACAGCAACTACTACATGCAAGTCTCGCTGATGAGCGCGGAGGGTGCGAGCTGGCGACTGCGTTTCTCGGGCATCATAGAACCCAACAGCAAGCTTTTCGTCGAGGCTTTCGACCGCTCGCAGGTCAACGATTTGGAACGTCTTTGCGTACAAGTTATCGCTTGGAAGCAGGATAAACCCTTCTCCCTCAAGCCCGCAATAACAACAGAACTTCGCCTAAACCTGACGAAGTTCTATAAACTGCACGTCTTCCAACTCAATGAGTTCTTTAATGAACCCAACTGGACGGAAGACGTTATCCGTGATGATAAACCTGTTCGGAATGTCTTTGTGGACGCTGAACAAGTGAAAGAAGCTCTTAACTCTTAGTGTCGCCGAACTTTGTGTCGGTGTGCATGCGGCGCATTGCTGCGTCGTCTTGGCGCGGACATATCATGAGGAACTCTCCCTCTTCTGCAATGACGTAGTCCTTCAGCCCTTTTATGACGGCTGTGTGACCTTCCGGCAAGCGTATGATGTTGCCCGAGCACTCGTATAGATATGCGTTGGTGCCCATCAGGACGTTGCCTTCGTCGTCGCTCGGAGCGTCCTTGCCGATGCTTGCCCACGTGCCGATGTCAGCCCAGCCGAAGTGTCCGCGCTGCACATAGACGTGCTCGCTGCGCTCCAGGATGCTGACGTCCATGTTGTAGTTGGGCAGCACGTTGAAGCTCTCGGGCACGAGTTTCGGGTCGGCACTCTCGGCTTCTGCCATCATGCGGGGTATCTCGATGCGATACTCAGGCACGAGCATGAACAGATTGTCCAGCATGACGCGACTGCTGAAGCACAGCAAGCCGGTGTTCCAAAGGAAGTTGCCTTCCTGCATGAAGATGTTGGCGAACTCGTCGTTGGGCTTCTCGGTGAATGATTTCACGGGGAAGATGTCGTGACTGAGCGGCTCGTCATCGTTCATCTGGATGTAGCCGTAGCCCGTTTCAGGTCGCGAAGGCGTGATGCCCATCACGAGAAGTCCGTCGTTTTCACTGGCGAACTCCAGTCCGTCGAGCACGTCCTGGCGGAACTCTTCCTCTTTCAGGATGAGCTGGTCGGAAGGTGTGACGAACAGTGTTGCCTGCGGATCTTGTGTTGCGATGAACACCGAGCCCCATGCCACAGCTGCCAATGTGCCTCGGCGCAGCGGCTCTTCCAGGATGTGCATGTCGTCCACCTCGGGCAACTGTTCATAGACAAGTGGCAGGTACGCCACGTTCGTGCTGACGTAGATATGCGACGGGTCGATGAACTTAGCGACGCGATCGTAGGTCTGCTGCAGCAAGGTGCGCCCCGTGCCAAAGAGGTCGAGGAACTGCTTGGGCTTTACTGTTCGGCTGATAGGCCAGAGGCGACTGCCGTTGCCTCCAGCCAGGATGAGACAATACTTGTTGTCTGCCATGAGATGTGTTAGCGAAGTTTCTTAATGACGGGCAGCAGCAGGTTCTCCATAACCTCGTAGCCCTTGGCATTGGGATGTACTCCAGGATTGTCGTTAGCCAGTTCAGCCTTCATGGCTGTGCCTTCGTCATTCACCATTGCGCTGAAGTAATCGACGTACGGAATCTTGTTTGCCTTTGCATAAGCCTGCACACGAGCATTGAGCTTGCGTATCTTGTCCATACTGTCGGTTATCGATTTACGCCAACTGAAGCCGCCAGCAGGGAGACAGCTGGTCAGGATGACCTTGCACTTGTGATACTTGGCGAGTTCAACCATCGAGAGAACGTTGCCGTAGGTCAAGTCCTCGTCGTATGCTCCGGTGTTCTCAGCGATGTCGTTTGTGCCGTAGTTGATGACAACGACCTTAGGCTGCAGATTGATGACGTCCTCGCGGAAGCGGAGGAGGAACTGGTAGCTGGTCTGTCCGCCGATGCCTCTACCGATGAGATTGTTGTCCTTGAAGAACTCAGGACGCGTGCGAGGCCAGCCGTCGGTAATGGAGTTGCCCATCAGTACGACACGCTTCTCGCCTTTGGCAGGAGCGCCAAGTTCCTTGTTGGCATCAGCGTAACGTTTCCAGTTAGCGAATTCATGTTTCTGTGCTTGTATGCCGAGAGCGATGCTGAGCAATGCTACGGCGGTGATGATTCTTGCTTTCATAATGTATCTTGTTTAGTTGTTAGTATTTAAATTTCCTTTCGAATGCTTTCGGCAATCTGCTCGAATTCCTCGGGGGAGAGTGTCAGATGCGGATTTGTGAAACGCATGTCGGCCTCGCTCTGCATGGGTACGAGGTGGATGTGGGCGTGAGGCACTTCCAGTCCGAGCACGCATTGTCCCACCTTCACACAGGGGATGGCCTTCTTGATGGCACGTGCCACCTTCTTTGCAAACACTTGAAGTCCTGCGAGTTCATCGTCTTCCAGGTCGAAGATATAGTCCACTTCTCGCTTAGGAATCACGAGGGTATGACCCTTCTGCAAGGGGCTGATGTCGAGGAAAGCGTAGTAACGGTCGTCCTCAGCAATCTTGTAGCTGGGAATTTCGCCAGCCACAATACGTGAAAAGATACTTGCCATTTCTATTTACGATTTGACGATTTACTATTTACGATTTGGCGAATCACTTCATTCAGTCAAACGAAATACTTACCACTTCGAGCTGAATGGTGCCTTGCGGCACTTTGATTTCGGCGATGTCGCCAACCTTCTTGCCCAGCAAACCCTTGGCAATAGGGGTCTCCACGCTTATCTTGCCGCTGCGGAGGTCTGCCTCCGTGGCGCTGACAATCGTGTACTTCATTGTCATTTTGTTCTTCACGTTGCGCAGTTCGACAGTAGAAAGAATCTGCACTGTGCTTGTGTCGAGGTGCGTAGTGTCAATAATCTTTGCCTCGATAATAGTCTTCTTGAGCATAGCAATCTCTGTCTCGAGCTTGCCCTGCCACTCCTTGGCAGCATCATATTCAGCATTCTCCGACAGGTCTCCCTTGTCGCGAGCCTCTGCGATGGCAGCGCTTGCTGCGGGTCTGTCGATGCTTTCCATGTGCTGCAACTTTGCCACGAGCTCGTCGTAGCCTTTTTGTGTCATGTAAGCCATTTAATTTGTTTATGTTTTAGTTATACATTATCTATATATATAGAGTGTCGGCTTTTGTCAAAAGACGAAAAAAAAGAAGAATCCCAACTGCCTAAGTCGGAACCCTTATCATTTTCCCTTTTTTATGTTAGCCGTTTGCAAAGGTAGGAAATATTTCCTTTCAATGCAAACTTTTTGCAGAAAATTTCATCACTTTGCACATTTTTCTTGAGTTTAGAATGTGCCGAATGACCTATTTTTGTTCTTTATGTCACATCGCTAAGACTTCATCGACGCAATTTGTACTTGCCTCCAACGAGCATTTGAACTGCCCCCTTCATCTCGAGCGAAAAGAGGAGGCTGGAGAGCTCGCCAATCGGGATGTTTGTCTCGACTGCAAGGACGTTGATTTGTTTGCTGTCGTCCTTCATAAGGGCCTGTAATACAATCTGTTCCTCGGCTGTGTAGTTGTCTGCGAAGAGCTCTTGTTGTATGCCTTCGCTGAGTTGTTTCCGATGTGCTTCATCACTCGTCCAACCCATTGCCAGGCAGAAATCTTCGGCTCCGGTCAACAGCGTAGCGGTGTTCGAGAAGATGAGTTTGTTGCATCCCGACGAGTATTTGTCGTGAACGCGACCAGGGAAAGCCCACACTTGCCTGTCGTAGCTGAGGGCGATATCTGCGGTGATGAGGGAGCCGCCCTTCGTTGCGCTCTCCACCACGATGACCGCATCCGACAGACCTGCCACGATGCGATTGCGCTGCACGAAGTTTCGTTTGTCAATCGCAGTTGCCGACATGAACTCGGTCAGCAAGCCGCCCTGACCGACCATCTGTTTTGCGGTCTCCCGATGAAGACGCGGATATATCTGATCAAGCCCGTGAGCCAGCACGCCGACAGTCTCCAAACCCTCTTCCAGAGCAGCCCGATGACAGTTCACATCCACGCCGTAAGCCAATCCGCTCACCACCAAAGCGTCCGGACAAAGCTGCTTCAGGTCGCGGACAAACGAGCGGCAGAGGTCCTTTCCGTAGCTCGTGATCTGTCTGGTGCCCACCATACTGACGATGTGTTGCGTGTTGAGATTGGCAGAGCCGCGATAGTAGAGTAGGACAGGAGCGTCGTTGCAGTCACGGAGTCGCTCGGGATAGTCCTCGTCGTTCAAGCCCAGACATCTGATTTTACCCTTTCGGCAGAACTCGAGTTCCTGCTCTGCTCGATTCAGATAATTGCAAAAATCGCCCATTCCATCGAGAAATTTCTTCGATGCAGACGGCAAAACTTGCTTCAGATCCTTGCGGTTTTCGTAGATGGCAGAAGCCGAACCCAGCTCCTGAATCAGCAGATGCAGGTTCGTCAGGCACAGCGAAGGAACCTGCGTCAAAGCCATCATGTATAGAGTCTCCTGGTCGGTCATACTTCTGGATAGTAGGCTTTCAGTTTTTCCTCCAGTTCTGGGCAGCGACTTAGCTTGCCCTTGACGAGGCAGACGACGTCCACTTTCCCCTTGGCAGCCAGCTTCATGTCGCTGGCGCGATAGATGTCTTGATGGAAGACATAACGGACGCCTTCCTGAGTTATATTGAGGCATGAGACGAATTCATCGCGGCTGCGGAGCGGTGTCTTGTAGTCAATCGTGATGCGAGCCACGACGGAGACGATGTCCTGCTCCAGCATCTCGGCAAAGCTGATGCCTGCCTCGAGCAAGAATTCGTGCCTGGTGTGCTCCATGTAATGTTGGTAGTTGGCATTGTTGACGATGCCCTCGAGGTCGCACTCATAGTCGCGAACTTTCATCTTCAGTTGGTAAGCGTATTCTTTCATATTTCGTAATAATAGATTTCACATTCCATTTTGCCCCATTTCATCGGCTATATTGCCAAACTCGGCGAGTTGCGTTGATTGCAGGTACATGTATCTGCAAAGAATTTTGCGTGGCGTGTTTGTTCATCCCCCATGTTATCTTTGATCACTTCGCTTGAGGTATTCGTATCCGAAGCGGCATCGGAGGCAGTCCGTCCTGTCGCAGTATTGGCGTTTTAACTGTATGAGAGCCTGACTGTCGGCTGCCGTCGTGACCTTCAGGCCGCAGTCCTGCCACTGACGCAGGATGTAGTTGTTCTCTGCTGGAAGCGTTTCCAGGAGCCGGATAGCGCGCTGGCATATTTCCTCGTTGCTGGTGTGGCGACCGTAGGCGAACAGCAGCGGCACCACAGTATTTATAATAAGTAGGCGACGACTGGCTGCCGTCATCCCCTTTATCGTCAGACAAGTCTGCAGTTTCTCCACGCTTTTTGCTTCCAGCAGGCTGCTCATCTGGGCCCGGCCGCTATGGTAGAGCTCCGCAATCTGCAGGATTCGCATCGAGGGGAAGTTGCTTGGTCGGGTTCGGAGGAAACGCCAATCAGCCCTTTCCATCGCGTCGCCCAGGCTGAATTTGTGCTTCAAAAAGGCGAACTCTTGCTGCAGAAGTGCCACTTCCTGTTCGCTCCTGACGGCTTTTACGTCTTCAATGAGGCCCGCCATACCGAGGAAGAGCGCCTCGATCTGGAACAGGTCGTCGCGATGTTTGCCTGCTGCCGAGAGTGGAATCCGCATGGCCCAACGCTCGAAAGCATCGCCGTTAAGACCGAAGCCGAAACTCCTGCTCAGGGTCACAAACGTGGCGCGTTCCCAATCACCCCCAGTCCTTTCAGCCCTCGCGGCTACCAGCTCCGACCTTTCCTTCAGCCTCTCGACCAGCAAAGCATCCATCCACTGATGCACTTTTATCGATGAAATCGAGGAAATTATGCGGTGACATCGGGGATAATCCTCAGTTCGGCAGAGCTCTTCGTAACTCTGAAGGATGCTCTCAGGAATGTCGAGCCGGACCTGCGGAAGTGCTTTCCCTTCCTGCGTCCTGACCTCTCCGTCAATCTCTCCCACGACATGCAGGATGACGCTATTGTAGGCAGGATCGCTCTCGTGACTGTGTCTGTACCAATCCGACGAGCGGAGATGCACCTCGACATTGCCTGCCCAGACCGTTCCAGCCAGCCGAATCTTCGCATTGAAGAAGTCGGGACCCTGATTGTGATTGTACAAACCAGGATCGATGACCTCGACCGTCTGCCCATCCGACGTGATGAGCGGTTTCAGGGGCAATATCTTGTGCTTCCAGACGTAGTGGAGCAGGCGTTCCATACTTATTTTGGCTCTGTTAACTTATTTTGTGAAACAAAAGTACGCAAAATTGGGCGAAAAGCAGTACTTTTGCATGAAATTTATTTAATAACGTATGAAAATAGCACTTATAGGGTACGGCAAGATGGGCCGTATGATAGAGGAAATAGCCATTTCGCGTGGTCATGAAATCGTCAGCATTATCGATATCGACAATCAAGACGAGTTCAGTAGCCCCGCATTTGCAAGTGCAGACGTCGCCATCGAGTTCACTACGCCCTGGACAGCCTACGAGAATTACCTCAAGGCATGGGCTGCAGGCGTCAAGGTGGTGAGTGGAAGTACCGGTTGGATGAAGGAGCATGAGGCGGAAGTGCGCAAGGCTTGCAGCGACGAGGGCAAGACACTCTTCTGGGCCAGCAACTTTAGTGTGGGCGTGGCTATCTTCTCGGCAGTCAACAAATACTTGGCCAAAATCATGAACGGCTTTGAGCAGTACGACGTCAACCTCGTCGAGACGCATCACATCCACAAGCTCGATGCCCCATCAGGCACAGCCATCACGCTGGCAGAGCAGATTGTGGAGAACATCGACCGCAAGCAGCGTTGGGGACTTCACGAGACAAAACCTGAGGTGCTCCGCATCGATGACATCCGCCAGAAAGAGGTGCCAGGCATTCACACCATTACTTACGACTCTCCCGAGGACATGATAACCATCACCCACGATGCCCACAACCGTCGAGGCTTCGCGATGGGAGCTGTCCTGGCTGCAGAATACACGAAAGACCACACAGGCCTGCTCACCATGTCCGACCTGTTCAGCTTTTAATTCATCACTATTATAACAACAATGACAAAGAAGAAAAAATACCAAGCTACCAAGAAAGATTGGGCAAAAGCCATCGTCGCAATCGCCCTCTACATTGCCTTCCTCTACTGGGTTGATGCCTGGTGGGGACTCATCATCGTGCCTTTCATCTTCGACGCATACGTCACTCGTCGCATTCCCTGGACGTGGTGGAAGGATGCGGAGAACCCTGTTGTCAGGACCGTGATGAGTTGGGTCGATGCAATCGTCTTTGCTCTCGTGGCTGTTTACTTCGTCAACATCTATTTCTTCCAGAATTACACCATTCCATCGAGCTCGCTCGAGAAGAGTCTGCTCGTAGGCGACTATCTGCTCGTAAGTAAGATGAGCTACGGACCTCGCGTGCCGCAGACCCCGCTCCACATGCCGCTTTGTCAGCACACGCTGCCCTTTGGTGGCAAGAGCTACATCGAGTGGCCGCAATGGAAATACAAGAGGGTGACGCCCAAGCCTGTCCAGCTCAACGATATCGTCGTGTTCAACTATCCCGCAGGCGATACCGTGGTGAGCAACGTCAGGTATCAAACCGAGTACTATGCCATGTGTTATGGCTATGGTGCAGGCCTCTATCAGCAGCAGACAGGCACGCTGCCCCAGCCGAAAGATATGTCTCCGTTGGAGCAGAGACAGTTCTACAACACCTGTTATGAGCTGGGTCGTCAGTACATTCGACTCGCTCCGCAAGAGTACGGAGAAGTGTCTTGGCGTCCTGTTGACCGTCGTGAGAACTATGTGAAGCGTTGCATCGGACTTCCTGGACAAACGCTCGAGATACGAGATAAGGTAGTCTATCTGGATGGCAAGGAGAACCCTGCGCCCAAGAATGTGCAGTTCAATTACCACGTTCAGCTCAAGACAAATTATCTCCCAGATGCCCTTATCTATGAACTTGGCCTGAGTGTCAAGGACGTAAAGGACTTGTATGCAAGCGGCGAGATACCTCTGACTGCTGAAGCAAAGAAGGGTCTGGAGGTTCACACCGAGTATGTGGAAAGCATCACTCCCATTGAGAGTCGCGACATGGGACTGTATCCGCAGAACGCTTATACAGGCTGGACTTGCGACAACTACGGCCCGATTTGGATTCCGAAGAAGGGCGAGAGCATCAAGTTGACGTTGGACAATATCGCTGTTTACGAGCGTCCCATCCGTGTTTATGAGGGCAACGACCTGAAGATAACTGACGAAGGCGACATCCTCATCAATGGACAGAAGGCTACGGAATACACCTTCCAGATGGATTACTACTGGATGCAGGGCGACAATCGCCATTGTTCTGCCGACTCACGCTACTGGGGCTTCGTCCCCGAGGATCATATCGTGGGCAAACCTATCTTTATCTGGCTCAGCACAGACGCAGACAGAACATGGTTCAGCGGCCATCATATTCGATGGAATCGCCTGTTTTCGTTGGTTGACAACATCAAGTAAAGACCCCCTAACCCCCTTTAGGGGGAGAAACGGTCAATGTTTCAATTGTCAATGTTCAATGGTTCTGCCTTGCTGTTATCTCGCTCCTGTTTCCCACTACAGCGCATACTATCGTGCAGATGAAGTGCGGCTCGAGGTTTGTGACCACTTCGTGAAGCAAACTCTTCGCAATCGTTGTTGGATAGACAGCCCGAACGGAGCGCTTGCCCTCACTGTTCCTGTTGTGAAGATGGAAGGCAAGACTTTGATGCGCGACGTGCGAATCAGTGATCATGGCAACTGGAGGCATCAGCATTGGGTTGCCCTCGAGAGCAGCTACAGGCAGTCACCTTTCTTCGAGTATTATGCCGATGAATTCGCCCCTTTTTATGAAAAGAAGTGGGATTTCCTGGCCGATTTCAACGAGGAACTGATGATGTTGGTTGCCTCGCTGCTCGATATTGAGAAGCCCGTTACGCGAACCGTTGCTTTTGAGGACGCTCCCCCTTTAACGGAGGGCAGGAGAGAGTCTTCTCCCTACTACCAGATGTTTGCTTCGCGACACGGGTTCTTGCCCGACCTCAGCATCGTCGATTTGCTCTTTAATATGGGACCGGAGGGTGTGCTATGGCTGTAACTGTTCATCCCTTACCGCCTCGCGTCCTGACGACAAACGCTCCGAAGCAGTTCACCTTTCCCTTCTGCTACGAACCACACCCGCTCTGCGTTGCCGCTGCAAACGTGGTGCGGCACTATATCAGTCAGCGAAAAGAGTGGCACGATGAGTTGCAAAAGGGAAAGATGCTCGGCGTACTTGTCGTAAAAATGGTAAATGGTAAATCGTCAATGGTAAATGGATTGGGCTTTCTCGCTGCCTTCTCCGGTACACTCGACGGCAAAACCCAGCACGAATACTTCGTTCCGCCAGTCTTCGACCTCATGTCTCCGGGCTGTTATTTCCAGGAGGAAGAGGCTGCCATTAGCGACATCAATCGTCGGATTGCACATCTCGAAAGTTCATTAAGCCAGAGTCCTTTGCGAGCGAAGATGGACGAAGAACTTGCTGCCTACAGAGAATTCATGCAGCGAAGCAAGGCAGAGCGTGATGCTCAGCGAGAGTCGATTTCTGTCGATGAATTGGGCAAAAATGAGCAAAACCTTATTAAAGAGAGCCAGCACCAGAGGGCAGAGTATCGCAGACTGAGGCAAACTTGGGAACAACGTGTGTTTGATGATGAAACGCAGTTGCGAGAACAACAAGCAGAGATAGCCCAGCTGCAGCAAGAAAGGCATGAGCGCAGCATCGCCTTGCAGCAATGGTTGTTCCGCCAGTTCACCTTCCTCAATGCGCGAGGCGAGGAGAAGTCGCTGCTGGAACTCTTCTCTCCAGCTATTCCACCATCTGGGGCAGGGGAGTGTTGCGCACCACGATTGCTCCAAGCGGCTTATAAAGAAGGTCTGCAACCACTTTGTATGGCTGAGTTCTGGGTGGGAACTTCGCCAACAAACGAGGTCAGACTCGACGGACATTACTATCCCGCTTGCCGAAGCAAGTGCCTTCCCATCCTCACGCACATGCTCGAAGGGCTCGATGTAGAACCCAATCCTTTGCTTGCAGACCAGGAGAAACTGCTCGCGCAGCTACACATTATATATAATAATGGCGAGTTGGCTGTGGTGAGTAAGCCTGCTGGGATGCTTTCCGTGCCAGGCAAGGACGGCCTTCCAAACGTGCAAGATGCAGTAAAAAGCGCCATTTCATCGGTAAAAGGACCCCTCATTGTGCATCGACTCGACATGGATACAAGTGGCTTGATGCTTGTCGCGTTGACTGAGGAGAAGTACCACGAGTTGCAAGACCTCTTCCTGCATCGACAGATCCACAAGGTCTATCATGCCTTGCTCGAAAGGGAAATGCCTGTCGGACAAGAGGGAACGATAAGCCTTCCTCTGCGTCCCGATATCGACGACCGCCCTCGACAGATGGTGGATAGAGAGCATGGGAAGCCTGCCGAAACACATTACAAAGTCCTCGCAAACAGGGACGGACATGCTTTCCTCGAGCTCAGTCCTATCACTGGCCGCACCCATCAGCTTCGCATCCACTGCGCTCATCCACTGGGCCTTAACAATCCGATTGTTGGCGACAGACTTTATGGAAAGAGTGGGGGAAGGCTGATGCTCCACGCTTATGCTATTACATTTGAAGGTCAAACCTTCACTGATACTATGAATTGTGTATTATGAAACATGAATTGAAACTTGACGTCCACACCCACACCGTAATGAGCGGCCACGCCTACAGCACCTTGCAGGAAATGGTGGCAGCAGCTCAGCAAAAGAACCTCGATATTCTTGGCATCACGGAACATGCTCCAGGCATCCCCGGAACGTGCAATCCCATCTATTTCCGCAACCTGCATGTGGTGCCCCGACGGTTTGGAAACCTGCGTCTCCTGCTTGGAGCCGAGCTGAACATTCTTGATACAAAGGGTACGCTCGACCTCGATGAATATTACTACAAGATGCTCGATATCCGTATCGCAGGCATTCATTTGCTCTGCTGGGAAGGCGGCACCATCGAGGAGAACACCCAAGGCATGATAAACGCTATCCGTAATCCGTGGACGCAAATCATCTCGCATCCTGGCGACGGCACCGCAGAACTCCTGTTCGAGCCGATTGTCCTGGCAGCAAAAGAGTCGAAGACCCTTCTCGAGATTAACAACAGCAGCCTGAATCCCAACCGAAACAAGGAGACGGCCCTCAGGAACAACCTCGAGATACTGCGCCTTTGCAAGCGTTACGAGGTGCCAGTCGTGCTGAGCAGCGACGCCCACATCAGTTACGCCATAGCCGACTATAGCTTCATCTGGCCGTTGCTGCAGGAGACAGAGTTCCCCGATCAGCTCATCATGAACTACTTCCCAGCCCGCTTCCTATCGTATATTGGAGCATGATGGCTCAGTCCTTTTAAAATTTTACTATAGGGGGACTCCAGTACTCCCACGGTGGTACTGGAGTTTCCCCGTGGTGGTACTGACGAGGTACTGTGTTATGTTTTCAAGGTTTAAGTTGCTTGAGCCATCGTTCGATGTTGCGCTTCAGGCCGTCGAACTTGGCTCGTTTGACGGCAGAGCCTTTGAAGAGGGTTCGGTACTGCTCTTCCGTGAGGCTTTCCCAATCGTCGGCTGTCATCTTCTGCAAGGCTTCGGAGGGTTGGAAGGCTTGTTCTGTAGTGGGCTGAGACTCAGTGAATTGAGGTGTGGCACGCAGGCAACGGTCGCAGCCATAGAAGGTGCGCTTCAGTTCTAACTCTTCGGGCAAAGGCCCGCGATGCTCGATGGTCTGATAGCTGATACAAAGACGTGCATCGAGCCCCTCGGGAGTAAGGGCTGGACAGACTTTCGTCCAACCGATTTCTTCTGGCATGGAGTTGGGGAGAGGCTGGTCGTAATGGTCGGCTTCGGCAGTCAGGAAGAGTTCTCCGAGGAAGACTGTCGGACCATAACTCGGCACAGCAACCAAGCCGCTTTGTGTGACGATTCCGATGCCGCTCTTCCAAGCCCAGTAACGCTCCAGGACGGGTGCCGTATCGACAAAGCATCGTCCCTCGAGGTTGCAAGCCTGCATGAGTTCCTGCATCCTTTGTTTCATCACATCGTGATAGTCTTTGCCTTGCGCATAAAGGCTGATGGCGGGCTGAGGCTTCTTGGGCATGAAGTTCATGGCGAGGCTTACGATGGTCTTTACGCCAGGCACAAGGAGGTCGGGCTCGAGTCGCATCTCGACATTACGCCGCATGTAATCCATCTCGCCACAGTAATCGAGGTCGAGCCAATGCTGGTAGCGACGGGCAAAACTCTCGGCAACGGGCTCTGCCTTAGCCAGTCCACAAGCGACAAAACCCAAGCGCAAGGCCTGGGCTTTGATGTCGTTACTGTTCAATGATGCCGAACTCATATCCTTCTTGTTTCAGCCAAGCGAGTATCTCTGGCAAGGCATGTTTGAGTTTGTCGATGCTCTTGAGCGAGTCGTGAAGCGTGATGATGCTGCCGTTGCGGGTGTAGCGTTTCACGTTGTTCACAACATCGTCGGCAGTTAGAAGGCGGCTGTAGTCGCGTGTCACTACGTCCCACATCACGACTTTTATGCCGATGTATCGCAGAACACGATATTGCACCATCCCGATCCAGCCGTGTGGAGGGCGGAAGAGGTTGGTGTGGAAGATGTCGTTGGCCTTCTTGATGTTGGCAAGGTAAGTCCAGGGACGGTGGCGGAAGCCAGAGATGTGGTTGTAAGTATGGTTGCCTATTGCGTGTCCACGAAGGCAAACCTCCTCGAACAGATGCGGGTACTTGGCAGCATTGTCACCCACCATGAAGAAGGTTGCCTTTGCTTCGAAGCGGTCCAGGGTGTCGAGGATGAATGGTGTAGCCTCGGGGATAGGACCATCGTCGAAGGTAAGATAGACAGCCTTCCTGTGTGGGTCTATCCGCCACAATGCGTGGGGATAGAACCAACGGAAGATTCGTGGAGGCTGCTCGATGAACACGATACCTAGTTACTATGTGACGATATACTGTTTATAGTGTGTCGTCCTCGTAAACTTCTTCCTCTTCAGTTGCCTCCTCAGCTGCATCCATGCCCACACTGCCATAGAGGCGGCCTTGAAGCATCTGGTTGTAGAGATCGAGCTTCTTGGCGAGTTCCATCGTCTTGTCGCTGCCGGCACTCTCCATGATGCTCAGGGCGGCATGCATCTGATAGAGGTAGTACATGCAATCCTTCTCGCTGAGCAGAAGCATCTTGCCAGGCAGACTCATGTACCACTCCAGATACTCCGAGGCTTGAATGGCAACGGGATAGGCGATGTCGCAAGCTTCTTTCTTCTTGCCGACAGCGTTCCATACACGAGCCAACTCAAGAGAGCCACCGCTGTAGCTGTGAGGCACAGATGTCGGAGGAATGACCTTCTCGGCCTTCTCCACAACCTTCTCGGCCTTGTCGAGCTTGCCTTCCTGAACCAGCCTTGAAGCCAGTTGCGAGAAGATGCGGCGATGTGTGTTGCACATACGCATTACGGTCTCGTCGAGATAGAGTCCCGGCTGGTCAACACCGCCAAAGGAGAAGCGCGTCATCAGGTTCTCGTACATCTTATCTGTGTCGATGTCCTTGCCGCTCTTCCTTGTGTTGAAGGGCGTGATGCGATAAGCGAGACCTTCCTGAACGAAGTAGTCCTGGACGGTTGCCTTGTTCTCGGAGCCGACAGTCATAGCCATGTAGATAGGTCTCTCCCAGTTGCATCGCAGAATCATCTCGTACATCATGAGTTCGCTCTTATAGACGGCACGTTTTCCCTTGAGGCTGATGTGCATCTTGTCTGGGATGCTGTCGCCAGCCATCATCATTCCGCTGCGACGCACAGCCTCCTTGTCAATGGTGAAGACGATGCTGTCTGTGGGGATGAAACGCAGTTCGGGATTGTCGCTGAGTATCCAGTTCTCCATGATGCTCGAGAGCTCGTGTGGGTCGTCGCCAAGGATGTTATGAAGTGTCTCTGGGTCGTCCTTGTAGGATTCGATGAGTCGTTCCAAGGTTCCGGGTCGAACGCTGACACCTTCTCTTGTGCCTGCCACATATTGCAAGCGGCTCCAATTGATGGGAACAGCAGGTGAGTCGTAAGCAGGACGCTTCATCTGGTCGATGTACCAGTCGGTCTGCAGGTACGAGAGGTTGCAGACACGGGCATCTGTGCGGAAGCCTTCTGTCTCCTGTGCGTACCAAAGAGGGAAGGTATCGTTGTCGCCGTTCGTATAGATGATGGGGAAGTCGCCCTTAGACAACGATTCGAGATAGTTGCGACCGAAGTCTCTGCAGGTGTAGCGTCCACTGCGATCGTGGTCGTCCCACGTTTGTCCTGCCATCTGGATGGGCACAAGGATGCAAAGCAGGCTGAGTATTGCGCAGGCCATCTCGTTCTTGAGAAGCTTCTGCAGGTAGTATGCGATACCTGCCACACCGAGTCCTACCCAAATGGAATATGCGTAGAACGAGCCAGCGTAGGCATAGTCGCGTTCACGAGGCTGCATGGGCGTTTGGTTGAGGTACAGCACGATTGCGAGGCCGGTCATGAAGAAGAGGAAGAAGACGATACCGAATTGCTTCTCGCCTTCGCCTTGATTCTTCTCGTCGTTCTTGAAGAGCTGCCACAACAAACCGATGAGGCCGAGCAAGAGTGGCAGGCAATAGAAGACGTTGTGACCTTTGTTCTCGCGGAGTTCGCTTGGCAGCTTGCTCTGATCTCCCAGTCGCATATTGTCGATGAAGGGAATGCCGCTAATCCAGTTGCCGTGTTCCCATTCGCCATTTCCCTGCAGGTCGTTCTGCCTTCCTGCAAAGTTCCACATGAAATAGCGCCAATACATGAAGTTGACCTGATAGCTGAGGAAGAAGCGGAGGTTCTCGAGCTGAGTCGGTGTCTTGATTTGAACCATCTCGCCACACCTTTCGTATGACTTGACGGTGCCTTTCACGCCACCCATCCAGCTCTCGTAAGCTCCAGCATGCTGGTCGCTATACATACGAGGGAAGAGCATGTTCTGCTGATAGACATAGTCGGTCTTGTAGCGTTGCACCTCGTAGCGGTCGGGCTCGTCGGGTGTTTGCTTCTCCTTCCTTTGATAGACGGGAGCGCCTTGCTTGCTGACAGGAACACAATAGTTGCCGTCGGGCTTGAGCAGCACTTGGCTGGTGTAGGCGGGTCCGTAGAGTAGGGGACGGTCGCCGTATTGCTCTCGACTGAGGTAAGTACCCAAGGTGAAGATGTCCTCGGGCGAGTTCTGATCCATCGGTGTATTAGCAGAGCTGCGGATGACAATCACGGCGTACGAGCTGTAGCCAATCATAATCATGAGCATGCAGAGCAGCGATGTGTTCATCAGACGTGCTGAGACGAGGGGCTTGCCCTCTTTCTTCCAACCAAGAGCGACATAGAGGAGAGCCAATACGATAACGCCGCATACGATGCTCTTCCATCCATAGCCGTAGAAGGGGATACCCAACATGCCGACACTCAGCAGGTAAGAGACGATCATGCGGATGCGGCTCTTCTGCTTTATCGTCTCCCAAATGCTCCAAAGCACAATGCCGACAAGCAGGGCGATATACACGATGACGCCTGTATTGAAAGGCATGCTCAGTTTGTTCACAAAGAGGAGTTCGAACCATCCGCCAACCTTAACGATACCAGGAACGATGCCGTAGAGCACAGCCGCAATGAGGACTCCGCTGCCAACCAACGACAACATGGCTCCTTTCATAGTGGCATTCTTCACTTTCCGATAGTAGAAGATGAGCACGAGGGCTGGCAGACAGAGCAAGTTCAGCAGGTGAACGCCGATGCTCAGGCCGGTCAGATAAGCGATGAAGATGAGCCAACGGTCACTTCCAGGCTCGTCGGCGTGGTCTTCCCACTTGAGCATCAACCAGAATACAACTGCCGTGAAGAGGCTACTGTAGGCATAAACCTCACCTTCTACTGCGCTGAACCAGAAGGTGTCGCTGAAGGTATAGACGAGGGCTCCAGTCAGGGCGCTTGCCTCGACCGTGATGAGTTGAGCCAGGTTCTGCACCCTTCCGTTCTCGCCAACCAGCTTGCGAACCAGATGGCTGATGGTCCAGAAGAGGAACATGATGCAAGCGGCGCTGAAGAGGGCACTCATCATATTGACCATCAGCGCGACTTTCGTGGGGTCGCTCACAAATTGGGTGAAGAGGTTGGCTGTGAGCATGAAGAAAGGTGCCCCAGGTGGGTGACCGACTTCAAGCTTGTAAGCAGTTGTTATGAACTCGGGGCAGTCCCAGAAGCTTGCGGTAGGTTCCACCGTGCTGCAATAGACGTAGGCAGCAATGGCGAACGTGAGCCACCCCATCAGGTTGTCAACTAGTCTGAAATGCTTCATTTCGTGTACTTATATATATAAGGTATGTAAATTCCGTGCAAAGGTACGAAAAAAAGTTTAGAGTTTAGAGTTTAGAGTTTAGAAATTCTGCTTTTATTAACTCTTCGTGCTTTTCTGTTAAACTTTTTTGGCGAAAAACTTGCATGTGTCGCGGGATTGTCGTACCTTTGCACCGCAATTTTGATGAGGAGACCTCATTTGGGCGCTTAGCTCAGCTGGTTCAGAGCGTCTGCCTTACAAGCAGAGGGTCGGGGGTTCGAATCCCTCAGCGCCCACAAAGAATAAGGAGTAAGACTTGAAAGTCCTGCTCCTTGTTTCGTATAAGAGGGTCGGGGGTTCTTCGTTATACTCAGGCGGCAAGCCGGAACGAATTCCTCAGCGCCCACAAGAAAAGCGAAGTCGAAAGGCTTCGCTTTTTTATTGTTTAAGACGTGTGCAGCATGGTTGTCAAACGCCCCACGCCATCCTTGCAAACTTAACGTGCCATCTTCACAAACTTAACGTGCCATCTTCACAAACTTAACGTGCCATCTTTGGCAACTTAACTAGGGGCGTCTAGAGCTCCTTCAGTTCGCGGCTGATTTCCAGCAACTCTGTCTTGATGGATTGCAGACGGTTGATGATTTCGGAAGTGTCGTTTGCTGCCTTCTTGTTCTTGCTCAGGACTTGCTTCGCAGCCGCAATCTTCATGCCGCGCACCTTGAGCAGGTTATAGACGAGGCGCACCTCCTCGATGTCCTCCTTTGTGTACATACGTACGCCTCTGCCGCTCTTGCGGGGCTTGATGTTGGGGAACTCTTTCTCCCAAAAGCGCAACAACGACTCAGCCACGTTGAATTGCTCGGCCACTTCTGCTATGCCGTAGAATTTCTTGAGGTCTTTGTTCGGATTGTATGCCATGATAGATTAACTCATTATTCACAATTCATAATGCATAATTTCGTTGCAAAAGTATAAAATTAAACTCAAAAAACAAAGCACATTACACATAATTCATAAATATTTCGTACATTTGCACGCATTTTATCACTCAATTCATTAATTCGTAAAACGTAAATCGTCAAATCGTAAATAATATGATGACAGCAAATGAGATACGCGACTCGTTCCTTAAGTACTTCGAGTCGAAGGGTCATAAGATTGTTCCGTCTGCCCCGATGGTAGTGAAGGATGACCCGACCCTGATGTTTACCAATGCCGGCATGAACCAGTGGAAGGACATCATCCTTGGCACTCGCGACCCGGAACCCCGCCGACGTGCGGACAGCCAAAAGTGTCTGCGTGTCAGCGGAAAGCATAATGATCTGGAAGAAGTCGGGCATGATACCTATCACCACACCATGTTCGAGATGCTCGGCAACTGGTCGTTTGGCGACTATTTCAAGGAGGGAGCCATCGATATGGCGTGGGAATACCTCGTTGATGTGCTGAAACTCGACCCGAAGGACCTCTATGTGACGGTCTTCGAGGGCAGTCCTGAAGAGAATCTCGTCCGCGATGATGAGGCTGCGGGCTATTGGCTGAAGCATGTCCCTGCTGACCACATCATCAACGGCAACAAGCATGATAACTTCTGGGAGATGGGCGACACAGGTCCTTGCGGACCTTGCTCCGAGATACATCTCGATAGTCGTTCGGCTGAGGAAAAGGCCAAAGTGCCTGGCCGCGAACTCGTCAACAAGGACGATCCGCAGGTTATCGAGATCTGGAACATCGTCTTCATGCAGTACGAGCGCAAGGCCGACGGTCATCTCGAACCGCTTGGAATGAACGTTATCGACACCGGCATGGGCTTCGAACGCTTGGTTCGCGCCATTCAGGGCAAGCAGTCCAACTACGATACCGACGTCTTCCAGCCCATCATCAAAGCCATCGGCGACCTCAGCGGCTTCCGTTATGGCGAGAAGGAGGACATCGATGTGGCTATGAGAGTAGTGGCCGACCACCTTCGCACCATTGCTTTCTCCATCGCAGACGGACAGCTCCCAGGCAACGCAAAAGCCGGCTACGTCATCCGTCGCATTCTGCGTCGCGCCGTTCGCTACGCCTATACCTTCCTCGGACAGAAGCAGGCCTTCATCTATCGCCTGTTGCCCGTCCTGATTCAGGAGATGGGAGCAACCTATCCGGAACTTGAAGGTCAGAAGGAACTCATTACGAAAGTGATGAAGGAAGAGGAAGAGAGTTTCCTCCGCACACTTGAAACAGGCATCAAACTGCTGGATGGTGTGATGAAGGAGGCAAAGGCTGCGGGCAAGACAGAGATTGCCGGCGAGAAAGCCTTCACGCTCTTCGACACCTATGGCTTCCCCCTGGACCTCACCGAACTCATCTGTCGCGAGAATGGTCTAACGGTGGACGAGGCCGGCTTCAACGTCGAGATGCAGAAGCAGAAAGAGCGTGCTCGCAATGCCGCCCAGGTTGAGGCTGGCGATTGGGTCGTCATCAATGACCAGTTGGAGCAGCAATTCGTCGGTTACGACTACACGGAATACACTTGCCACATCGTCAAGTATCGCGAGGTTAAGCAGAAGAAAGGCGTCGTTTACGAGGCAATCTTCGACCAGACACCTTTCTACGGAGAGATGGGTGGCGAGGTAGGCGACTCAGGCGTCATCTGTAACGAGCAGGAGACCATCAAGGTGATTGACACCAAGAAAGAGAATGGCGTGAGTGTTCACTTGCTGGAACGCATCCCAAGCAATCCCGAAGCCGAGTTCATGGCTTGCGTGGATGTGGAGCGTCGCCGTGCTATCGAGGCCAATCATACTTGTACGCACCTCCTCGACCAAGCCCTCAAAGAGGTTCTTGGCGACCATGTGGAGCAGAAAGGCTCACTCGTAACGCCCGATTACCTGCGCTTCGACTTCTCACACTTCGAGAAGGTTACGCCCGAACAACTGCGCGAGGTTGAGCATCTCGTCAATGAAAGAATCCGTCAGAACCTGCCTCTGCAGGAATATCGCGACACCCCAATCGAGGAGGCAAAGAAGCTTGGTGCCATCGCTCTCTTTGGTGAGAAGTACGGCGACAAGGTTCGTGTCATCCAGTTCGGCACAAGTGTCGAGTTCTGCGGCGGTTGTCATGCAAGCAGTACAGGCTGCATCGGTATGGTTCGCATCATGTCGGAAAGCAGTGTGGCTGCAGGTGTGCGTCGTATCGAAGCCATAACAGGTAAGGCAGTCGAAGAGCAGATGGACAAGTTGCAGGACATGATAACGGGTCTGCGAGGGCTCTTCAATAACGCTCCCGACTTGGTTGGAACCATCCAGAAGGCCATCAGCGATAATGCTGACCTCAAGAAGCAAGTGGAAGACATCATGCACGAAAGGGCTGCCGAACTCAAGAAAGAGATACTCTCCAAGCAGACGGAGGTGAACGGCTTCAAGGTCTTGAAGGCTATCACACCACTTGGTCCGGAGTTCGTTAAGGACATTGCCTTCCAACTTCGGGCAGAGGTGGAGAACAGCATCGTAGTGATTGGTTCCGTTGCTGGCGGCAAGCCTTTACTCACGGCGGCTGCTTCGGATAGTGCCGTCGCAGCAGGTGTGAACGTCGGCAAGAACATTCGCGAGGCTGCTCAACTGATGCAAGGCGGTGGAGGCGGCCAGCCTCATTTCGCCACAGCCGGTGGTAAGAACGCCGATGGCATACATGCTGCCGTCGAGAAACTCATCGAGCTTCTCACAGCATAAAGGCATAACATAAAAAAGGAAGCACTCAAATCAAATCGTTTGGGTGCTTCCTTTTTTATTATTCTGCTTAGCGATTCTTGTACATCTCCTCGTAGTACTTCTCGTAGTCGCCGCTTGTGATGTTGTCCATCCAAGCCTCGTTCTCGAGGTACCACTTGACGGTCTTCTCGATGCCCTCTTCGAACTGAAGCGACGGCTCCCATCCAAGTTCCTTCTGCAGCTTGGTGGAGTCGATGGCGTAGCGTGCATCGTGTCCAAGCCTGTCTGTAACGTAGGTGATGAGGTCCATATCGGCTCCTCCTGGACGACCAAGCAAACGGTCAACCGTATTGATGACAGTCTTGATGATATCAATGTTCTTCCACTCGTTGAAGCCGCCGATGTTGTATGTCTCGGCAATCTGTCCCTTGTGGAAGATAGTGTCGATGGCACGAGCGTGGTCTTCGACGTAGAGCCAGTCGCGCACGTTCTCGCCCTTACCATAAACGGGAAGAGGCTTGCGATGGCGTATGTTGTTGATGAAGAGAGGGATGAGTTTCTCTGGGAACTGATAGGGGCCGTAGTTGTTGGAGCAGTTCGTGACGATGGTCGGCATGCCGTAAGTGTCGTGGAAAGCGCGGACGAAGTGGTCGCTGGAGGCTTTCGAAGCGGAGTACGGACTGTGTGGCTGGTACTTCGTTGTCTCGTAGAAGAAGTCCTTGCCGTATGCCAAGTGATGCTCCGAACTGCTGGCTGTCGTAGTGAAAGGCGGTTTTATGCCTTCGGGGTTGGTCATCTCCAGAGCGCCGTACACCTCGTCGGTCGAGATGTGATAGAAGCGTTTGCCTTCGTACCGCTCTGGCAGGCTTTCCCAATAGAGCTTGGCAGCTTGCAGGAGGGAGAGCGTTCCCATCACGTTCGTGCGAGCAAAGGTGAACGGGTCTTTGATGCTGCGATCCACGTGACTCTCTGCTGCGAGGTGGATGATGCCGTCGATCTTCTCGTCTTGCATGAGCTTGTAGAAGGCATCGAAGTCGCAGATGTCCATCTTCACGAACTTGTAGTTAGGCTTGTCCTCGATGTCCTTGAGGTTGGCGAGGTTGCCTGCGTAGGTCAACTTGTCGAGGTTAATGATCTTGTACTCAGGGTACTTGTTGACGAAGAGGCGTACTACGTGACTGCCGATGAAACCGGCTCCACCTGTTATGACGATGTTGAGTTTCATAATTATATAAGGTCTGTGAACGGACTTTCAAAGTCCTTCAGGTTAATATGCTTAGTGTCTTTTTCGCTCAGGATTGCCTTCTCCATGGGGATTCGCCAGTCGATGCCGAGGCTTAGGTCTGTTATGGCGATACCGTCGTCTGCCTCGGGATGGTAGAACTCATCGCATTTGTACTGGAAGACGGCAGTCTCGCTCAGTACGGCGAAACCGTGTGCGAAGCCTTTTGAAATGAAGAACTGACGATGATTCTCTTCTGTGAGTTCGACGGCGACGTGCTGTCCGTAGGTCGGAGACCCTTTGCGGATATCGACGGCGACGTCCAGAACGGCTCCCCTGACGCATCGAACAAGTTTGCTTTGCGTGAAAGGTGGGCGCTGGAAGTGCAGTCCGCGCATCACCCCATAAGAGGACATGCTTTCGTTATCCTGCACGAAGTTGATGGGGCCGACTTTCTCTTCGAACTCCCTCTGCGAGAATGATTCGAAGAAGTACCCGCGTGCATCCCTGAAGATGCGTGGTTCTATGATGAGTACGCCATCGATGGCGGTCTTAATTACTTCCATTCGTTTGTCCTTTTTGAATGTTGGCGATGCATTTTTCGAGTGAATCGACCCAGTACGGGACCTCGATGCCGAAGGTTTCCCTGATGCTGCGTTTGTCGAGGACGGAGTATGCGGGACGCTTCACGGGACTTGGATATTCCGAAGACAGGCAGGGCTGGATGTCGCAATCCTTGTGTCCGGCAATGCGGGCAATCATCTGCGTGAAGTCGTACCACGAGCAGACGCCTTCGTTCGAGAAGTGGTAGATGCCTTGCACGGGCTTTTGGAGGATGACTTGTATGGCGCGTGCCAGGTCGAGGGCATACGTCGGAGTGCCGCATTGGTCGAAGACAACCTTGAGCTGTGGCTTGGTCTGCGTGAGGTTGAGCATCGTCTTGCAGAAGTTCTTGCCGTATTCGCTGTAGAGCCAGGCCGTGCGGATGATGATGTAGCCGCCAGACCCCTCTAAATCTCCCCTTAAAGGGGAGACTTCCTGCCCTGAGTTCCTCTCGCCTGGATTCTCCCCCTTTAAGGGGGAGTTAGAGAGGGTCTTTATTATCCTCTCCTCTCCTTTCTTCTTTGTCTCGCCATAGACGCCGGTCGGTGTGCCCTGCTGGTCGGGGCGACAAGGCGTGTTATAGGGCTCCTTGCCGAACACATAATCGGTCGATATCTGCACGAGCCAACCACCCACTTCCTTCATGGCGCGAGCCAGGTTCTCGGGGGCTGTCGCATTGAGCCTCTCGACGAGCGCACGATTCTCGGGAGCCTCGGCTGCATCGACGTTAGTCCAAGCGGCACAGTTCACGATGGCGCGGACGTCGTTCTCCTTGACCATCGCGCGGATGGCTTCGAGGTCGGTGATGTCGAGGAACGTGGTCTCTACGCCTTCTTGCTGAGTGACGTCGGTGAAGATGTAATGGTCCGCCGAGTCCTTAGCCACGATGCGCATCTCGTTGCCCAACTGTCCGTTCGCTCCTGTGACGAGTATATTCATTTCTTTTCTTATACTATATTCTGTGTACAAAGTTAGCAAAAATATCCGTAACTTCTATCATGTGGGCCGATTTTTTTGCCTTTGTTTGTAAAGGAACGACATTTCATGACCGCTTCCGGCAGGATGTCGCATCCGACTTGACAGGGGAAGTTTATTGCACATACATGTATATGCAACGAAGATGACGTGTCAAGTTTTGCGACGAGACCCGTCTGGTTAGGCGTCGGAAAGTGCAGAGTCGGGCCAGTTGACGAGATAGACCTGTTCGGTAGCGCGGGTGATGGCTGTGTAGAGCCAGCGGAAGTAGTCGGGCGTGAGCATCTCCTCGGTGATGTAACCTTGGTCGATATAGACGTGCTCCCATTGCCCACCCTGAGCCTTATGACAGGTCACGGCATAGGCATACTTGATTTGCAGGGCGTTGTAGTAGGGGTCTTGGCGCAACCTCTTCATCCTGTCGCGTCGGTTCGTCAGTTCGGGATAGTCCTCCCAAACGCCGTTGAAGAGTGCTTCCTGCTGTTGTCGGGTAAGGGCAGGCGCTTCGCTCTGCAGGGTGTCGAGCAGGACGGTGACCTCCATCTCGCGGTTGTCGTAGTCGGGAAACTCAAGGATGGCGTCGGCGAAACGGAATCCGTATAACGACCTCTCGTTTCGAAGTCGGCGAACCACCGCGATGTCGCCGTTGGCGATGAAGGAGGACCCCTCTAAATCTCCCCGTGAAGGGGAGACTTGCGAAGTTGAGTCCTCCCCCTTTACGGGGGAGTTAGAGGGGGTCTGGAGGTGGGTTGGGGACTGGGCTGCCTCTGTCCAATAATAATTATTCTTCGCCACCATAATCAGGTCGCCGCTGGAGAGTTCCTCTTCATGGTCGAGGATGCGGGCTCTTATACCATTATTATATATATTAGCACGCTTGTTGCTTCGGGTCACGACTATCGTTCCGTCGGTTCCGTACTTACGGTAACTCTGTTCGAGCGCCTCTATGAGTTCCTCGCCAGGGAGTGCTTTGACGTCGGGGAAGGTCTTGCCTCTGAGTTTGGGAAACTCGAACATCTCGTCGTTCTGGATGAGGCTTCGCAGCATTGTGGCGTTCCAAAGGATGCCGGATTCCTCGAGTTGACGGACAACTTGGGTCAACTGGAGTTCCGTCACTTCCATCCCATAGCCCTCGAGCATCGTGCGGCTCAGGGCCGGGCTCTCTTCCTCGCCGACCGGCGGAAGCTGTGCCGTGTCGCCCACCAGCACGAGTCGGCAGCCCTCGCAGGAATAGACGTAGTGCATCAAATCGTCGAGCAAACGGCCAGTACCAAAGACGGTTGTGTCGTGGGCATCATTCGCAATCATCGACGCCTCATCCACGATGAACAGAGTATCCTGCCTGAGGTTGACATCGTTCTGAAAGACATCCATGTCCGTGATAGACTTCTGGCGGTAGATCTTCCTGTGTATAGTGTATGCAGGAACGCCCGCGTAGGACGACAAAACCTTAGCTGCTCGGCCGGTTGGGGCAAGCAACATGACCCTTTGCTGCAACATGCCGAGTGTCCGCACCAAGGCTGCCAGCAGAGAAGTCTTGCCCGTGCCGGCATATCCTTTCAGGAGGAAAACCGTATCACGCTCTCTTGAAAGCAAGAAGTCGGCAAGCAAAAAGATAGCTTTTTCCTGCTCTTTCGTCGGTTTATGGTCGAAGTTCTCCCTGATTAGGGCACCTAAATCTTCACTTATTGCCATTCTTTTATAAAAAAAAGCCCTTTTTGGTGGATATATGAATAATTATTTTTACTTTTGCGATGCGAATATACAAAATAAATTACATATATCGTATGAAAAAGGTAATAAATCTTATTTTAGGTATCTGTGTAGCCGGTTTGCTCTTCATCTGCTGGCGCAGCATCAAGGATACCGAGGACTTCGACGCAACAGTCGCAGCCAGAGAGAATGTCGTAAAGGCTCGTCTTATGGAGATTCGTAGTGCAGAGGAAGCCTACAAGGCTCAGCACGACGGTGTCTATTGCGCAGACTGGTCGGAACTTATCAAGTTCGTCAAGGAAGGCAAACTGCCCGTCGTCATGAAGCAGGGCTTGCTGACTGAGGACCAGATGAACAAGGGCCTGACCGAAGCAAAGGCAGCCGCCATCGTTAACAGCGGTGATGCCGCAGCGATTGCTGCTAATGGTCTGCAAGGTTTCAAGCGCGATACCATCTGGGTTTCGCTGCAGGACTCGCTCTATAACTATGAAGGCTTCGTAGCCGACTCCTTGCGTTACATCCCCTTCTCTCAGGGCGATACGTTCGAAATCATTGCTTGTCCCAACACCACTCGCTCGGGTACCATCATCCAGGTTATGGAGTGTAATGCTCCCGACAGCAGCTTCCTCAAGGGAATGGGCAAGGCTGGCAAGCGCCTCATCTACAATCGTGCAGAAGAGGCTGACGCCAAGGGTGCTTATCCTGGCCTGAGAATCGGTGACGCCGGCAACAATTGGAACAACAATGCTGGCAACTGGGAGTAATTCTTTCACAAGCTATAGACTATCCATCCGCTTAGGTGCGGATGGATTTTCTTTTTCTGTACTGAACGGCCTCGATGGCTCCGTAGTACAGACCGACCGCTTCCCTGTCTCTGAACAGGCTGCTGCGGCCGATGTCCTGAGGCAGGCCTTGCAGAAGCCTTACCTGATGGACTATCGCTTTCAGAGCACGGAACTTGTCATCGAAGGTCCCACCACCATCGTTCCCCTTGAGCACTTTAACAAGAGCGACATGCTTGCGTTCTATCGCCTCTGCTTCCCAAGTCAGCAGGCAAGCGTGGCCGACATGCAGTATCAGATACTCTCGTCGCTCGAGGCCGTGATGATATTCTGCCTCGATGGCGATATTCTTCGCATCGTGCAGGAGTGTTATCCCGACGTCAAGGTTTGTTGCGCTGATGCCGAGCAACTGGAACATTTCGCCGCTCAGCAAGGGAAACGTCCTGTTCCGGAAGACGTTGAGCAGCGAGACATCTATGTTCACTTCGACGAGCAACGCTTCTTCATCGCTGTCTTTCGCCGAGGCAAGTTGCAATATGCAGCGTCGCAAGATGCCTCGAACGACAACGATCGGACCTTCCTGCTGCTCGGCATCTGGAAAGCCCTCGAGTTGCATCCGCAGAAGGACGCCCTTCATCTGGAAGGTGCAACGAAGGAACTGAAGAAGACTTTAGCGGAGTATATACTTAGTATTGACTAAGAATGAAGCCCTTCCTTTAGGGGAGGAGATAGGAGAGGCAATGAGAATCATCACAGGTAAATACAAAGGCAGACATTTCGAAGTGCCTTGCAGCTTCTCGGCACGTCCGACGACGGACTTCGCGAAGGAGAATCTCTTCAATGTTCTGCAGGCTTATATCGACTTCGACGAAGCGCCGACGGCTCTCGACCTCTTCTCTGGTACGGGTAGTATCACGTTGGAACTCGTCAGTCGAGGTTGCGGACGCGTCATCAGCGTTGAGCTCGACGGGCGTCATCACCGCCTAATCAAGCAGTTCCTCGACAAGTTGCAGGACACAGCAGCGCTGCCTGTCCGCGGCGATGTCTTTCAGTATCTGGCAAAGTGCCGTGAGCAGTTCGACTTCATCTTTGCCGACCCGCCTTACGCCCTGCCGCAACTTCCCGAACTGCCCGACATTGTCTTGAGCCGCAACCTACTCAAGGAAGGCGGACTCTTTGTGCTGGAACATGGGAAGACAAACGATTTCTCCCAGCATCCCCGCTTCGTCGAGCACCGCAGCTACGGCAGCGTCAACTTCTCTTTCTTCCAGTAGGGAGTTGATCTCTTACGCGTGCGCGCATAAAAACATATAATGTGTATAAAAAGCAGACGTGCCTAGTTTGTCAACTAAGCACGTCTAATTTGTTAACGTAAAACGTTACGTTTGCCAACGAGGCGTGTTATGTTACAGCTTTGGACCTGCAGCAACGAGCGCCTTACCTGCTTCGTTCGTTGTGTACTTGCCGAAGTTCTTGATGAAGCGGGCAGCGAGATCCTTTGCCTTCTCTTCCCAGATGCTTGCGTCAGCATAGGTGTCGCGAGGATCGAGGATAGCGGGATTTACGTTGGGCAGTGCTGTGGGCACTTCGAAGTCGAAGAAAGGAATCTTCTTTGTCTCGGCCTTCAGGATGCTGCCATCGAGGATTGCGTCGATGATGCCACGTGTGTCGGGAATTGAGATGCGCTTGCCTGTACCGTTCCAACCAGTGTTGACGAGGTAAGCCTTAGCACCGCTCTTCTCCATCTTCTTGACGAGCTCCTCAGCATACTTTGTGGGATGCAACTCGAGGAATGCCTGACCGAAGCAAGCGCTGAAAGTAGGAGTGGGCTCTGTGATGCCGCGCTCTGTACCAGCCAGCTTAGCTGTGAAGCCAGAGAGGAAGTAGTACTTGGTCTGCTCGGGAGTCAGGATAGATACGGGAGGCAGTACACCGAATGCATCTGCGCTGAGGAAGATGACGTTCTTTGCGTCTGGGCCTGCGCTCTTACCATTGACCTTCTTCACAATCTTCTCGATGTGCTCGATGGGATAGCTTACGCGAGTGTTCTCGGTGACGCTCTTGTCGGCGAAGTCGATCTTGCCGTCCTTGTCAACTGTTACGTTCTCGAGGAGAGCGTTACGCTTGATGGCGCCGTAGATGTCGGGTTCGTTCTCCTTAGAGAGGTTGATGACCTTAGCGTAGCAACCGCCTTCGAGGTTGAAGACGCCCTCGTCGTCCCATCCGTGCTCGTCGTCGCCGATGAGGAGACGCTTCGGGTCGGTAGAGAGGGTTGTCTTGCCTGTGCCAGAGAGACCGAAGAAGATAGCTGTGTTCTTACCTTCCATATCGGTGTTGGCTGAGCAGTGCATAGAAGCGATGCCCTGCAGAGGCAGGTAGTAGTTCTGCATGGAGAACATACCCTTCTTCATCTCACCGCCGTACCAGGTGTTGATGATGACTTGCTGACGAGCCTTTGTGTTGAAAGCTACGCAAGTGTCGGAGTTCAGGCCGAGTTCCTTGTAGTTCTCAACCTTAGCCTTGCTGGCGTTGAAGATGACGAAGTTGGGCTTGAACTCAGCAAGCTCCTTCTCTGTGGGCTGGATGAACATGTTCTTGATGAAGTGAGCCTGCCAAGCAACCTCTACAATGAAGCGAACAGCCAGACGAGTAGCTTCGTTTGCGCCGCAGAATGCGTCAACAACGTAAAGCTTCTTACCGCAGAGCTCCTTGATAGCAATGTCTTTTACCTTAGCCCATACCTCTTCGCTCATGGGGTGGTTGTCGTTCTTGTACTCCTCAGAGGTCCACCATACGTTGTTGTGGCTCTCGTCGTTATCAACGATATACTTGTCCTTGGGCGAACGACCTGTGAAGACGCCTGTCATCACGTTTACTGCGCCGAGTTCTGTCTCCTGTCCTACCTCATAACCTGTGAGTGCGGGGTCGATCTCAGCCTTGTAGAGCTCCTCGTAAGAGGGGTTGTGGGCAATCACGGTGCTACCGGTGATGCCGTACTGTTCCAAATTAACTGTTGCCATTGTTTTGATGTTGAATTTATAGTTATACTTAGATTATATTGTCTCTTAAACGGCTGCAAAGGTACGAAATAAAGTTGAAAGTTTAGAGTTTAAAGTTTAAAGTTTTCGTTTTGCGTGCTTTTTTGCAAAGCAAACTTTGCATTTAGACACAAAAATCTAGGGCTTGCAGTCCATAATCTTCAATCTTTTTTATATCTTTGCATGCAGCAACATTAAATTAAACGACCATGAAAGTAGTCAATATGAGCGAGACACCGAGCGTCATCAACCAGTATGTGAGTGAACTCAGGGATGTACAGATTCAGCAGGATCGCATGCGCTTCCGCCGGAACTTGGAGCGCATCGGGGAAATGATGGCGTTCGAAATAAGCAAAGACCTCAGTTATAAGGAGACGACGGTGCAGACGCCGTTGGCCGAGTGCAAGTGCCAACGCCTCTCGGAGAACATTGTGCTGGCCACCATCTTTCGCGCCGGACTGCCCTTCCATCAGGGCTTTCTCAATGTATTCGACCATGCGGAGAATGGCTTCGTTAGTGCCTTCCGATACTATAAGGACAAGGAATGCAGCAAGGTGGGCGTGAATGTGGAGTATATGGCTTCGCCCGATTTGACCGACAAGACGCTCATCATCGTCGATCCTATGCTGGCAAAGGGTTATAGTCTGGAGCTGGGGCTGGTTGCTTTTCTCAAGAACGGAAGGCCGCGTCGTGCCATCCTGGTAAGCGTCATTGCCAGCGAGGAAGGCGTTGCACACATACAGAAGAGCTTTGGCGAGTACGAAGAAGTGGAGCTTTGGTGCGCTGCCATCGATCCCGTCCTCAATGAGCGCAGCTACATTGTGCCGGGTCTTGGCGACGCGGGCGACTTAGCATACGGCGATAAGCTGTGAGTCGAGAATGACTTAAGGCTTTAGCTCTTTAATAAGCTTCTTGGCTTTTCCCCATTTGTCTATAACGAAGAGGACAAAGCGGACATCGACTCCGATGCAGCGCTGCAGGTTGCTGTCGAACGAGATGTCACCCGACATGGCCTCCCAGTTGCCGTCGAAGGCCAGACCCAATAGTTCTCCTTTGCCGTTGAACATGGGCGAGCCAGAGTTGCCGCCAGTGATGTCGTTGTTGGAGAGGAAGCAGAGATGCATGTCGCCAGTCGTCTTGTCTGCATAGCGTCCCCAGTCGCCTTTCTGGAGCAGGCTGATGATGTCGTCCTCCAACTTGTAGTCTTCTATCTTTCCCTGCTTGGCGGCTTTGTCGAGCAGGCTTTGCGCATTGGTGTAGTACTGGTAATGCGTGCCTCCAGCCGTGTAGTCTTGGATGTAGCCGTAAGAGAGTCGCATGGTGAAGTTGGCGTCGCTGTAGTGTGGATTCTCCTGGTCCATCTCGAGGAGTGCCTGCGTCAGTAGGTGCTCGTTATAGTCGATGATGGTGGAAGCATCGCGACAGCTGCCACTTATCTCCTGAAACTTCGTGGGGATACCGTCTGCATAAAGCAGTCCGAGGTCTGTGTCGCGCAGGGTGCTGTCGGCCAGCACCTTATCCACAGCCGACGGGTCTAAGCAGATGGTTCGGGCAAAGACATCGTGTGCGTAGGCTGCCTCGTCGCCCCCGTACAGGCTGTCGATGGTGTTGTAGCACTCGGGCAGGTAGTTTTTGTCGGGCACTTGCTTGCGGTAGTTTCGCAGCAGAGCAATCATCGTGGCCTCGTCGAGTTTGGCGTCATAATCCTTGAAGAAGGACTCCATGCGACTGCGCACCTGAGCTGCCTCGGTACTGTCGGCGTCTTGGGGCATCGAGTTAATCATGTTGGCAACGCGATAGATTTCGATGCCTCGCATGAAGGTCTCACGGAAGAAACCTGCAGCGAAGACATCGTTACGGCGCTTTCCATAAGCCTCTTCAAGCTTTAGGAACATCTCGCCGAAGCGTTTGGAGAGGTCGGCTCGGCTGCCGTACCATTGTTTGACTTTGTCCTCGAGTTGCTGTTTCTGCTTGATGACTTCGAGGTCGGCTATGGCTTTGTTCATGCCGATGCTGTTCTTCCAGTAGTTACTGCTGCTGGCCCATTTGCTGGCATACTTGATGCCGACGGCTCGGTCGGCGTCCATGAAGCGCTTCCACACCTCTTGCTTCTTGCCTCTGACCTGTATTGTGCTGACATTGATGGCATTGACGCGTTCGTCGATTCCCCATGAGCTGAGGTATCGGCTGGTGCTTCCCGGGTAGCCAACAGTCATGCAGAAGTCGCCATTCTGGAAGCCATCTGTGGCGATGCGGGCATAGTTCTTGCAGCGCAGAGGCACGTTCTTCGGACTATAGTCGGCAGGCTCTCCCTTCTTGTCGGCATAGATGCGGAACACACTAAAGTCGCAGGTCTGGCGGGGCCACATCCAGTTGTCGGTGTCGCCGCCGAACTTGCCGAGCGTCTCAGTTGCGGTGAAGACGAGTCGGATGTCGCGATAGATCTTGTAGAAGCTTGCATAGAAAGCATTGCTGCTATAGTATCGTTTCACCAGGCACTCAAGTCCCGGGTTGGCTTCCTGCAGTTCCTTCTCGACGGCATCCATGATGCTGTCTGTGTATTGCTTGCTGAGTTCAGCCTTCGATTCGTCGGGATGAGCCTTGTAAACCTCATCCAGTGCCTGCATGATACGTTCTGTACATTCTTCCGTACGCTGCAGGAACTTCACGAACAGCCCATCGACGGGGCGTTCCATCTTGCGTTTGTAGGCCACGAAGCCGTTCGTCAGGATGTCGTCTTCGGGTGTTGAAAGACTCTGGATGGCGCCGTAACCGCAATGGTGATTCGTGAAAACAAGTCCGTCTTGACTCACCACAACACCGGAGCAGAAGTCACCGAAATCGACCACACAGTCCTTGAGGCTGGCATGTTCAGTACTGTAGAGATGGTCGGGCGTAAGTTGCAGGCCAAGGCTTTTCATGGCTGCAGCCGTTTTCTCGTCGATACGATTCAGCATCCACATGCCCTCGTCGGCACGGGAAAGGGATGTGATTGCGCACAGAATGGCGCAAAGGAATATTTTCTTCATAGTGTTTATTATTTCTTCTTTGGCTTGCGTCTTGCCCAACCTTCTTCGCTAAAGTCGGGAACTTCGCCTTTCAGTTCGTTTTTCTTGGGTTTATCTGGGTTGAGGAACTTCATCCAATCCTCTTTCTTATAATACTTCTTGCCTCGAGGAGCCGTGTAGCCGCGCTCTTCGCGAGACGGCTTGCCCAGTTTCTCTTGGTGAGGCTTGCTGGCAGGCTTTTCCTTGCGAATGGGCTTATTATCCTTCTGCTGAGGTTCATCCGTTGCTATGTCGCAGACCACACTTCTGCCCTTTACTGTCACGCCATGCTTCAATCCCTTCATGACGCGATTCAGGTCGTCTTGCTTGACTTCGATGAACGAGAAGTTCTTCATCAGGTCGATACGTCCCACAGCCACCTTGTCGCCTTGCACATTCTTGTTGATGAGGCCGATGATTTCCCTGGCATACATGCCGTCTATCTTGCCCACATTGAGGAAGAGACGCACATAGCCTTCCTCGGCTGTCCGCTTGGCAGCACCTCTCTTGTCTCTTGAGCGGGATGATTTCTCCCCTTCTTGGGGGGACGAAAGGGGAGCCTCTACTGCATAGTATTGCAGGAAACGACCGAACTCTCGGGAGAGCACACGCTTGATGAGGTCAGTCTTGTCGAGCCATTCCCAACGCTTCTGCACTTCTTCCATGAAGGGCGCTATCTCTTCCTCATCGACTTCGATGCGCTCGATGTCGTCGATGACGTGATAGAGTTGCTTGGTGCAGATGTCGCGCGGCTCGGGCAAAGTGCCTTGCTCGAACGTCTTCTGTATTTCTTTCTCTATTTGCTTTATCTTACTCTTCTCGCGTATGCCAATGATGCAGATGCTCGTGCCTTTCTTGCCAGCGCGACCTGTTCTGCCAGAGCGATGCGTGTAGTATTCCACATCGTCGGGCATGCCGTAATTGATGACATGTGTCAGGTCGTCCACATCAAGACCTCTGGCTGCCACATCTGTTGCCACAAGCAGTTGGATGCGATGCCGACGGAACTTCTGCATCGTCAGTTCACGCTGCTGTTGTGACAGCTCGCCGTGCAAGGCATCGGCGTTGTAGCCGTCGCGAATCAGGTTGTCTGCCACCTCTTGTGTCTCGAGGCGTGTGCGGCAGAAGATGATGGCATAGATGCGAGGGTAGTAATCGACAACGCGCTTCAAGGCGAGATACTTGTCTCGCGCGTGTACCATATAGTATATGTGGTTGACGTTCTCAGCGCCTTCGTTGCGACTGCCCACTTGAATCTGTTTGGCATCGGTCAGGTAGTTCTGTGCGATGCGTTCTATCTCCTGACTCATTGTGGCGCTAAAGAGCAGGGTGCGATGCTGGCTGGGAATGCCTGCGAGGATGCTGTCCAGCTCTTCCTGGAAGCCCATCGACAGCATCTCGTCTGCCTCGTCGAGCACAACGTGTTGCACCTTCGAGAGGTTTGCTACGCCACGGTTCATCAGGTCCATCAGTCGGCCAGGTGTTGCCACGATGATGTCCACGCCATGTTGCAGAGCACGTATCTGCGGCTCGATGTTTGTGCCGCCATAGACAGCCACGATTTCCGTCTCAGGCAGATATTTGCTGAAGCCCTCCAAGTCGTCGGCAATCTGCAGACAGAGTTCGCGTGTCGGGCTGAGTATAACTACTGTCGGTCCGTCGGAATGGACTAACTGTTGGAGTAGGGGAAGCCCGTAGGCCGCCGTCTTTCCTGTGCCGGTCTGTGCCAGAGCAACAAGGTCTGTATCATTGTTCAGCAGGTATGGAATGACTTCCTCCTGCACAGGCATCGGGTGCTCATATCCCAACTCTTCGATGGCTTGCAATAGCGGTTCGGCAAGCCCCAATTCGTTAAAGTTTTTCATATCGGCTGCAAAGGTACGGAAAAAAGTTCATAGTTCATAGTCCATAGTCCATAGTTTTTTCGTAACTTTGCCGAGCGATGAAGAAAGGACTGGTTTTAGAAGGTGGCGGAATGCGCGGTTTGTTCACGGCTGGCGTGATGGATGTGATGATGGAGCATGGCATCCGTTTCGATGGCATTGTGGGCGTTTCGGCTGGTGCCTCGTTTGGTTGCAACTACAAATCGCATCAAATAGGTCGCGTCCTTCGCTATAATATCCGGTTCAAAGACGATCCCCGATACATGGGGTTGCGGAGCCTATTGAAGACAGGCAATCTCGTGGCTGCAGAGTTCAGTTATCATACGTTACCGGAGGAGCTTGATGTCTTCGACTTCGATGCCTACAACGCCGACCCAGCCGAGTTTCATGTGGTTTGCACTGACGTCATGACGGGCGAGCCAGTCTATCATCGTATCGATTTTATGGACGATGATGGGCTCGAATGGATACGTGCGTCAGCCTCTATGCCACTCGTTTCGAAGCCTGTCAATATAGATGGGAAACTTCTGCTCGACGGCGGCATCAGCGACTCGATTCCTCTCCGTTATTTTCAGGGTCAGGGTTTCGAACGGAATCTGGTCATCCTGACGCAACCCAAAGGCTTTTATAAGAAGCGGACAAAGCTGATGCCCCTGTTCCACCTCTTCTCCTCGCGCTATCCTGCCATAGTTCAGGCGATGTCGCGCCGCCACTTGATGTACAACGAAGAGTTGGCTTTCCTCGAAGAGCAGGAACGTCAGGGCAACATCCTCCTCATCTATCCTCAGGACACACTCCCAATTGGAAGGACTGAACAAAATGATCAGAAGATGCGTCGCGTTTATGCGATGGGACGCCAGAAAGCAGAGGAAATGCTTCCCGAAATACAGGCCTTTGTCCAATAGTTCTAGAGAAGTTGTTAAACTTCTGCAGAGAACTTTGCGAACTTCTGCAGAGAAGTTTTAGCTCGACACCAGTCAACTTTGTCAACTTCGCAGGTGTGGTTTAAAAACACCGCTGCTAATGAGCCGGAACAACTGCATTAAGCGCACCGACTATTATTCCTTTAATTATCAATCATTAACAGGGGAAAAAATATTTTTTTCACACACAAATTATTCTTTTTTCGTAAAACCTTTGCAAAAAGTATTGTATGGTAGAGAATTAATGTTTATCTTTGCTCCAAAAATATAGAAGTCTTACTTCAATAACAAACATTTGTCATGAAGAAAACAGTTTTTGCAACCTTGCTGCTTCTGCTCTGCTTGCCTTCGATGGCAGGGCGAATTGTGACTGACACGGTGAAGAGTCAAATTCTCGGAGCCGATGTGCCTTGTAACGTTTATTTACCCGATGGATTCGGCAGAAATGATGGCCAACACTATCCTGTCATCTACCTTCTGCATGGCTTGAGCGATGACTATCGTGCTTGGCGAGACAAGGGACAGATGCAGACCGTCGTGGACGAACTCATCGGCACGGGCGAGTGTGTGCCTGTCGTCATCGTTATGCCGAATGCCGGCGGACCAGATACACATAACACTTGGAACGGCTACTTCAACATGCCAGGCTGGTCGTACGAGGACTTCTTCTTCCAGGAGTTCCTGCCAACGGTCGAGGCGAAGTATCGTGTCGTGGGCGACAAGGAGCACCGCGCTGTGATGGGCCTCTCGATGGGTGGTGGCGGCAGTACCGTTTATTGCCAGCGTCACCCCGACATGTTCTCGTCATGCTATGCCATGAGTGCTTGGCTCGACAACGAGAGCAACAATGTCGGTCCTGGCGACCAGAAGGATAAGCGTTACTACGTGACCGAGGCTGTGAAGGAGCATAGCGCGCTTCGTTTCGTGGAGCAGGCCGACGATGCGACCAAGGCGAATTTGCGCACCGTCAAGTGGTTCTTCGACTGTGGCGACGATGACTTCCTCTTCGACCAAAGTGTCCGCTTGCACCAACTGATGCGTAGGGCACGGATTCACGACGAGCTCCGCATCCGCAATGGTGTCCACAATTGGGAATACTGGCATCAAGCCCTTCGTCTGGCTCTGCCCTTCGCATCGCGCAACTTTGGGAAATAAAAGACAGACTTGCCCAGAAGGGTAAGTCTGTTGTTTTTCAATCACATGTGAATAACAAAAAATCCTCACGTGGATTTGCCAAAATCGACGTGTCCTTTTTAGTAAATCGACGTGTCGATTTTAGCAGATCGACACGTCGATTTTTATGACACCCCCAAAGAAGATCATCAAGACAGCATCAAGCCTATTTCAATAGTTTCTTTCCATTGATGATGTTGATGCCCTTGATGGGCTTGCTCAGGCGCTGGCCGGCGAGGTTGACTATCGTCGAGCCTTGCTTGTAGATGGCAGCCCCTTGACCCATTTGGATTTCATCGATGCCTGTTGGATCATCGAAACTGAACGTGAAGCCTTTAATGCCGCTTGAAGTTGGTACTTCGAGGTAGGCCTTGTTGGCTCCGATGGTAATGGTCTCGCCAGTGAACTTGTAGAAGCCAATTGTATCGTCCAACTTGCCGAAGGCGTAGTTAGGCGTTGCGTCGCTGAGGTCAAGGTCTTTTTGCACCAAAGTGCCCTTTAGTAGGTTTGCACTCTCGCTGACTACGGAAGTGAGTCCGGAGGTCATATTCAAGATGGTGCCCGCCTCTGCGTCCTCATTGACGAGCACTACGGCTGTGTTGGCTGGAATCTCCGTTCCTTCGTTGCCCGTGGCGGTCAAAAATGCATATCCGTTGCTGGCTGTCTCGATGTAGTAAGCCTTTGTTGCACCACTTGTGGTCACGTCGAACGGCAAGTATAGTGTGGCATAGCTTGCGTTGCCAGCGACTTCGAGTTCGAGAGGTTTGGCTAGGGTGACGGTGAAGTTGGCCAAAGACAACCACTTGCTGGCATCTGTCGTGGTGACGGTAATGGCTGTTGAGGTTGCCGACAAGCCCGTAACCTCAAGGGGTGTGTAGGTGCTGCCGAGGTTGGCTGGTGTAACAGATGTGCCATCGGAAGTCGTCAGTGTGTATGTGGAAGCCTGATATACGCCCATCTGTACGGAATAGCCTGTGATGACATAACCCGTGGGCGCTGTCAGTGTTATGGTGGAGTTGGTGTTGGCAGCGTTGGGATGATATGCCAAATTGTAGCGGCCATTCAACGAAGAGAATCTGTTATATGTGCCGTCGCTCAGTTGCATTGTTAGCCCTGCAACTCCGCTGGCAGCATTGGAAGTCCAGGTGAGGCCATTCCACGAGCCGAAGTTGCTTTCGCCAGATGTTCCGTTGACAATCTTCACATCCTTTGTCTCCAAGTATTCGGGCACATTGTATTCATCCAGAGCAGGGATGAGGCTTACGAGCTGGTCGCGTGTTATCTCGATGAAGTTCAAGGGATAGTGGTTGAAGTCAGTGTAGCCGCCGGCACTGTTGAGGGACTGATCCTCGAAGAAGAGGTAGAGGCTGCCGTTAGCTGGATTCTTGTCCATCGTCACATAGCGTGTGCCCTTAGTCTGGACGTTCAGGAACTCGGTCCAATTGATGCCCTGGTCGGTACTATAGTAGAGTTTGAAGTTAATGTGGTTGCCAGTGGTAATGGAGTGGAGGATGACGTCGGTCTTGCCTTCTGTTGTCTCGCGCTGGTAATAGAGGATGTCTTGGTTGTTCTGGCTGTTTTGATGGAGCTGGTCGTTGTCCCATTGTGTGCCATACGTGAAGCTAAGCGTGCCGTCGTCGTTCCTGGTATAGGTGGCGGTGTTGAAGCGACGTGGACCTCCCTTGCGGATAGAGCCGAACAGCGAGCCGTCGTTCATCTCAATAATCTTGGCCTCGTCGCCCCCAATAATCATGGGAGTTTGGCTGAAGTACCATGTAGCACCATCGTCGGTGGAATAGAACAGGTAGTCATCTGCGGCAGCGCCCCAGTAAGTGCCGTCGGTGATGGTGTAGTTGCTGGCTGTCAGGGTTTGTGCAGGGATGAGGTACATCAGTATGCCGTCGGAGGTGTAAAGGCCCTTGCCGGAAGTGACGAAGTAGTCGTAGAGGCCGTAGCCGCCTGCAGCACCAACGCCTGTGGCGTTTTGAATGGCACCAGTGGCGTAGAGATCGACAGGAGGATTACTCTCGCTACTGCTCCACGTCACACCGTTGTCCGTACTGGTGGACATACATACATGCTTTTGGCCATACCAATAGCCGAGATTGCCTGCAGCAAAGAGGCAGTACAGTTTGCCGTCCTTACCCTTGACAAGGCTCGGATCGCCATAGCCACACCTATTATTATCGGCAGTGCCAACGCCCTTAGCAATGGTCATGGGCTCGCTCCAAGTCTTGCCGCCATCGGTAGAACGACGAACGACAATGTCGATGACGTGACCGCCGCCGATGTCGGTATAGCTTTCATAGCGCTTGTCGGCTGCCACAACGATGCTGCCGTCGTCGGCCACAACCATTGCAGGAATGCGATAGACGCGGCTGCCATTGTCACGCGGCAGGAAAGGATAAGACTGTGCATTGAAAACCATAGCGCCACGGTCGGCAGGGTCGCCAACGGATGTGAGGTCGAGGTTTGTTACGTTTTCGTTGCAGGTATAGGTGATGCCTGTGACGGCTGCATCGATAATGGCTCCTAGTGTGGCTGTGCTGCTCACAGTAGCACCAATCCAATAGTAATGTGTGCCAGGAGAGAGGTCGCCGATGTCGAAAGTGGCAGTAGCATCAGAGATGGATGCAGTGGCAACCACAGTCTTTGTCGGAGCACCTGAACCTGTTGAGTAGATTTCCGGTGAATTGGATGAAGCCTCATAAAGGGTCAAGTTGGAGATGTTACTTTCAGAACCGTCCTTGAGGCTTGCGGTAAGCGAAACGTTCGTGGCAGCCTTGAAGGGAGCGGCAGTAACCTTCAGCAACATCACCTCGCCGTCGCGACCTGCCGTCTGCCAGCCTTGCTCTACGGTAACACCGCCTTCCACAATGGCAAGATTCGGGTCGTAAGAAAGGGTGATGACGTGTGCTGTGGCGTCTATGGTGATGCCATTGGCTCCACCCAAAGTGAAGTCGCCCTCCTCGGGTGTAACTCCTGTAGGCAGGAAGAAGTAGCCATTCTTATAGACTGACGTCAAACCTTTCACATCACTGCGAGAGCAGGTGATCTGTGCATTGTCAGGAGCATTATTGCAGATGACTTGCCAAGCAGTGAGGCCTGCGCCGGAGAGGTCAATGGGATAGATGTCATAGTAGGCATTGCCAGAGTTTGCGGTTTCGCCGATGAAGTATTGGTTACTCAATAGATACGGAACAGCATAGCGCGAACTGCCTAGCATACGGAAACCGCTACCACTGATATGTTCTATAACGAAGTTCGACTTGGTGGTCGTGGAGATGGGGAATCTATTGTTGTGTCCATACAGATATTTGCCATTAGGCATCTGCCAATAATAGTTCCCACTCTCATTGCTGATGCGGGTATAATAGGTGGCATTGTCGATGGCAGGACGTACATTTGCTCCGTGTTCAAATGTGAGAGGATAATATGTGCCGTTGTAGTTTATCTCGCTTGTGGCAGGGAATACATACTTGTCGGCATACGTTCCATGCGTCTTAATGCGAATGACATACCAGCCATCGCTGCCGGAAGTCGGAACAGCAAATGCTGCGGTCTTATTGTCCACTAACTTGTTAAAAGCAGCAGAGGCCGCAGCGCTTTGATCTCCCTCAACCTTTGTAATGGTAAAGTTGCCGCCCACGTCATTGTAGTTAATGATTGGACCATTGTAGCCATTGCTGACGGCTGCGTAGGTGTCGGTTGTGACTGTCTTAATCTTCTTTGTTCCATCATTCTGCGTAATGAGGGTTACGGCCACAGCGTCTGAAGAGAATATCCATGAAGCAGTGCTTGATGTGGCAGAAGGTATGGCAAACTTACCAGCCCCTACATTATATAAATAGTATTGTTTCGTTCTTCCAGTAGGAATGATTACCCATTGGCAGTTGGGGTCGGTGGCACTGAATGTTCCGCTTTTGCCGCTCGACCATACATATGATGAATTGCCGTTATACATCATGGCACCACGACTTGCGTTGGTGTTGTTGATGGTATAGACCTCAGAGGTGGTTGGTGCCCAAGACTCTGTGAGCTCAACAGGATAGAAAGCCCAGTCGCTGTTGCCGCCAGTAGAAGTAGGAATGGTTGTGCCCCATCCAACGACGGGATAGCCGTTCTCCTGGCTGTCGAGGACGATGCCGCCTGTCTCTGACGTTAGGTAGAAGTGACCATCTGTGGAGTTAATCTTACCGATGGTATATTTCTCTGTGCCGATGGCCGTAGCAGGCACAGCAGTGTTTTGCGGGATAGCGCCCCAGAAGTTGCTGAGGCCGTTCTGCAGGTAGTATTTACCATCGCCTGCATTCAGGAAGCGAACAAGGAATTTGGCATTGTCCGTAGCCGAGCCAGCTGGAACAGCTCCCTGATTCTTCATGGAGCCATTGTTTTCATAGGCATAGCCATTGCGCCCTCGGTTCTTCATTACATACCATTGCCCTTCGCTGATGCTGGCGACTTCCGAAGCGGAAACGGAGATGTCTTTATCGACGAAGGCAGAATATGAAGAAGAGGTGGCAAGCGTGGAAGCTGTCACTTCGTAAATGCTCACAGGAGAATCTGAAGTGTGAGCAACAAGTTTACTGCTGCTACGATTGGTATGGTAAGCCGTTCCGCCAACACTACAAGTAAAGGTGAAACGATTGGTCGTACCACTTGCTGCAATTGTCCATGTTCCGGCATTCGCTATTGTGGTAGGTGCAATATATTCGCCATTAGAAGATGGTGTTGGCCAGTACTTACCAGTATAGGCGTTCTCTATCTTGTAGGTGCCATTGCCATCGCTAATCAAATAATAGACGGCAGCAAGAGTGGCCGAATTATTGTTGGCCATGCTATAAACGCCTCCATCTGTGTCGAGGGCATAAGGTGTTCCTGTCAGTCCATCCCATCTCAAAAGGTATGCTTTGCCGCTGACAATGTTGCTGGCATCTGTCACCTGGCTTCCTACAGTAGCTGCAGTTTGAGCGTTTAGTTGCGTGGCTGCTCCTAAAATGAGCAAAAACAATGAGGTTAATAAAGTCTTTAGATTCATAGTTATTAGATAGTTTAGTTAGTCAAAGGTTAGATAATCTGCTGCAAATATATGGAAAAAGATTGACTCTTGCAAATTTCTTGGTATAAGCGGGTCAAGTTTAGGACATTATCGACAGGAATTTCGTAACTTTGCATGTTGAAAACGAACAAGAATGAAGCAATGAAACAGGAAATCAACCCTAAAGAGACGAGTCGTGCTTATGCTTTCGAGATGTGGATGAAAGCGCCGATGCCAATGGTGACGTTCTTCAAAACGCTCGATGTAAGCCATCTTGTGAGGATGAGCAAAAGGCGGGGGCTGAAGTTCAACATGCTGATGTGCTGGTGCATAGGCAAGGCGGCGAGCACGATCAAGGAGTTCTATCTCTTGCCCGAAGCTGGCAAGTTGATGCAGTTCGACAGTCTTGCTGTTAATACTATCGTCCTTAACAAGGAGAATGAAGTCAGCTCGTGCGACATTCCTTTCTGCGAGGACTTGTCTCTCTTCAATGAGCAATACCTGAAGCTCACAAAGGAAGTGGCTGAGACATGCAGGAATCACGACCTTCCCGACTCGATGGTGATAGGAACTTCGGCTTTGGCACAATATGACATCGACGGTGCTGTCGGTATGTATAGCGGCATCTACAACAATCCTTTCCTCATTTGGGCGCGATACAGACGCAGTTTCTTCAGGACGACCCTCAAGGTCTCCTTCCAGTTCCACCACACCCAGATGGATGGGGCACAAGCGGCTCGCTTCCTCGACGAACTGCAAAGAGTAATCCGCTCGCTGTGAACTTTTTTTCATCCAGGACGTCACCTTTTGCCTTCCTGATGCGTTATGTTAGTGAATCGGTTCAAGTGAACAAAAGAGTTTAACCATAAAAACAAGTAAAGAAATGGAAGGAATAGAAGGATTTAATGCTGTTTTGGGCGGTATAATGGGCTGGACTATGGTTCTGTCAGTACTGTATTTGGCAATTCCCGTCTTAATAGTATGGATGATTGTCCGCTACTTCAAGAACAAGACCGACAAACGTGCCCAAATCGTACAGTCCATTATTGAGAAGAACCCGGATGCAGGCAATGTGGAGGAACTGATGAGGCAGATTGCCCCCAGACAAAAGTCGCTGAAGGAGAAGCTGCTTGAGAAGTTGCTTTGGGGAAGCGTGTTCGTCGTCCTGGGCATCTGTTTCCTGGGCTATGCCCTGTTCATCGACTACAAGGGCGGAATGGAGGCAAAAACGCTTCACGGCACTTACTTAGTGGCATTCGTCCTGCTTGGTGTGGGCATTGTCCTCTTCTTGAATTACTTTATCAGCAAGAAGATGCTGGCCAAGGAGATTGAGGCGGAGGAGAACAGCATAGTCCATAGTGCATAGTTATCTTGAATCGTGAACCGAGAACAGTTCATAGCCTGCGTGGAGCGCGAGCAGGAGGCACTTCGCGGCTTCTTGCTCGCCCTTTGCTGCGGCAACAGGGACGAGGCGGACGACCTGGCGCAAGACGCTTTGGTGAAGGCCTACCTTGCCTGCTCTGGTTTCCGCGACGGAGGGAAGTTCCGCTCGTGGCTCTTCAAGATTGCCCACAACACGTTCCTCAGTCACAAACGGAGCCTGCAAACTACGGAAAGTATCGATGAGGCGAGAATGCTTGTCAGTAGTTCTGCCGCCGACTCCGACTTCGAGCATCAAAGCCTCTACCTCGCTCTTCGAACGCTTCCGCCCAAGGAACGCTCTGCCATCACGCTGTTCTATCTCAACGGCTACAGCATCAAGGAGATAGCAGTGATTACTGAGACCTCGCAAGATGCCGTGAAGCAGCAGCTCTCGCGAGGTCGCGACAAACTTAGAGAAAGGTTGAAACTATGACAAAAGATAACGAAATAGAGGAGCTTTTCCTCGCTCAGAAGCCGACGTTCGACGATAGTGCCGAGTTCATGGCAAAGCTCACGAAGCGACTCGATGCTGTGGAAATCGTCAAGCAATACCAGGAGCGAACTCTTCGCCAATACAGGACAGTGATAGCCGTTGCCTTTGTGGTGGGCATCATCAGCGGAACTGTCAGTACGATTTGGCTGCTCTCGTCGCCCATCGAACTGCCTTCCGTCAACTTCCAGACGCAGACGACCTTCCTGCTTTGGCTCATTCAGAACTCCCGTCTTCTTGCCGCTGCCTTCTTCCCCATGCTGATGACGTTTGCCGCTTGCATCATCACAAGTAACGTCTTGGAGATAGTCGAGATGCGACGGAAAATGAAGGAAGAATACATTTAGGCAGAAGACTCGGAAAAATCCACGTGAGGATTTGCCAAAATCCACAGGAGGATTTGGTGAAATCCACACGAGGATTTCGACAACTCCACGTGTGAACTTTATAAGCACTACTCGTAGCGTTGTTTTGTTATTGACCTCGATTTGAATTCGTGGTCTTTGCTAATAGACTAAAAAAACTCTGCGCCATAGCCCGAGGCTACGGCGCAGAGTGTGTAAGTAGGAGAATCTTGCCTAATTGCTTACTTGACAAGAATCTTCTTTCCGCTCATGATGTTGATACCCTTCGCTGGTTTGCTCAGGCGCTGGCCTGCCATATTGTATATTGAATGGTCAGTCAACGATGAACGTTCAACGTCCTTGATGCCAACAGGCTCACCATCGATGAGGTTGTAGAAGAAGCCTTCGGTCTCGTTAAACAATACTGTCTCATGGCTTGCGACGAGCACGGGATAAGCATCTTCGTTGATGGTCTGGTACCAGTTGGTGTCTGCTTGATCGCCATTGAGCTTGTAGCAAATCTCACCGCTTGCCAACTGTTCCTCGGTAACCAGGACAGGAGTGGGACCTGCCACGGTGCCGCCACTGCCGGAACCATTCACATTGTCGCCTACATAGTAGTTGTTCTCAAACGTTGAGTTGTTGCCATTGATAGCGCCAAAGAACTGTGAATACCTTGCAGAACGAACTGTGCCGATGGACAAGCAGTTCTTGATGGTTGCTCTGGCGCCGTTGTTGTAGCCCACGATGCCGCCGAAGGTGCAGTTGCCAGGAGTGGCGTTATTGTTGACAACCTCGCCGTCGAACAGGCAGTTGGTGATGTCAACGATGTTGTTGGTATTGTTGTTGCAGTAGCCTACGATGCCGCCGTAGTTGCCGCCGCCGCCGTTGTCGTTGCCGTCGAGTGTGCCGGAGTAGGTGCAGTTCTCGATGGTGGTCTTCCAATTTGCGTTATCGACTTGAGCACAGCCCAGGATGCCTCCCTGTCTGCCGCCTGCGCTTGTGTTGTTGATGTTCACAAAGCTATGGACGTTGCGGATTGTCGGGTTGATGTCGCGGGAGTATGCTGCCACGCCGCCTGCATATTGGAATCTGATGTTATACGTTCCGTAGATGTCGAAGTTCTCGATGATGCAGTTTGACGAGATGACGCCGAACAGGCCGAACCAGTTTTGCTTGGAGGTAGCGTCGAGGTTCTTGATGGTATGTCCCTGTCCGTCGAAGTGACCTTGATAGCAAGCACCGCTAACTTTGCGGGTGTTACCCCAGTCGCCAATGGGCGTCCAGTTGATCTCTTCTTCGTCTTCCTGCTGCAGCTCAGCCATGTCGATATCTGCGGTGAGCACAGCATTGGCAGTGAACTCGCCCTTGTTAACCAGCATCTCGAAGAGCAACAGGTCTCTTGCACTTGCTAGCTGGTAAACGCCATCGATAGAAGCTAACATCAAATCGCAGTTGTTCAAAGCCTCTGCGATCTCGAGAGCCTCTTCTGTTGAGACATCGCCATCATAGTAGTGACCCTGTGCTAAGGCGACTTCTCCCTCCCAATAGAGGAGGTCATCTTCCGAGAGGAGGTTGAGGTCGGCCAACATATTGACGAGGTCGGATACGCTATAGGCTGCATTCATCATCTCGATGTATGCCTTGCGGCATGCGAATACTTCATTGAAGAGGTCGGAGAATGTGTTGATGAGTTCCATCTTGCTCGCGCCAGTGGTAGCCTCCTCGACGGCATCGATGGCATTTGCGAGTCGAGTCTTCAGGTCTTCGGACATATTGGGATACTCAGTGTAGTCATTCTCGTCCCAGATGAAGTCTCGGATGGCAATGGCACGATTGCAGTATCCATCGAGTATGTCGGTGAGGTCTTCGCTGGCTTCGTCTGCTGTGCCGAGATAAACGATATGCATGTCGTTGAATGGCAACCAGTCTAATGCCAGGCCGGTACCGAGTCCGCGAACGCCCACGGTCAGTGAGCCATCAGTAACTTCTGCTGCACAATAGTTCTTGTAGCGACCGCTATTGAATGCATACGAGCAGGCGTTTCTGGTGTTGGGTACATAGCCGCAACCGAACTCTCCGTCGTATAACTTGTCCTGACTGAGCATGCAGTTGACGAGGTCCACTGCCTGATCTTCGGGGATGTTGTCTTCGCCTGGAGCCATGACATAGTTCACGGTGTTGTTTATGAAGACCTGACCTGCATAGAAACTCAACTGTGGGTTGTCGTTTGCGCTGAACAAGGCGTTAGTCGTTGTCATGTAGATGCCGTTGGGCAGACCTGAAACGGTCTGTGAGACGCTGAATGCTCCCTTGCCATATCCGTGTACGAGGAGCATTACATCAGAAACGCCACCTGTTTCGAGCTTGACGCTTGCGTCGTTCTCTGTTGTCCAGCCCTCAAAGCCGTTGGCAAAGGACGTGTTGGCGAAGAAGCGTGAAATCTCGACACCCGGGACGATACCGTCGGCTGCAATGGCTGCGTCGAGCAGGCTTCTTACAAATGCGATTTCGGCATCGATGCCGTCGTTGTCGAGGTTGCCGTTCTCCATGATGTATGGATAGCTGCCGTTGGGATAGGTTTCGTCGCCAGCCTCATAGCTGCCGTTATTGAGGTAGTCGAGCAGAGTGCTTGTTGCGTCGCCTGCAAGATGATTATCCTGAATGTAGGTAGCAGCTGCTTCGCAAGCCTCTTTGTACTCTTCATACTTGGCAGCGGATGCCTTGATGGCTTTCTTTGTGTCGGATGCTGCCTTGTAGGCCTCAAAGAATTCTTCGAAGGACTCAATGCTCTTCCAGGCCTGGATGGCGTCTAAGTATTCGTCGATAAGTACTTTGTATGCAACCAAGTTGTCATCCTCAGCGAACTCAGTCTCTGCGTCAATGATGGCATTGCGGAAGCCATAGAAGTCATCGAAGTTGATGCATTCGTAGCTGCCGTCGCCAGTCATGAAGACGGTGCCTTCATTGCCGTAAGGTACGGGATAGTATTGGTCTTCGAGAACCTGATGCCAAGCGACATCGACGAATGATTCTTCGTTGAGCAGCCAGCATACCTCGCCGCTTCCGAGTTGGTCGTCGTCAACCTCCACAGGTGTCTCGCCGTTTGCTTTGCCACCACTTCCTGTGCCGTTGAAGTAGTCGCCCTTATAGTAGCAGTTTGCAAAGGTAGAGTTGTTGCCGTTGAGTGCGCCGAAGAATTGTCCGAACTTCTTCTCTGCAGCGTTGACTGTGCCGACAGATAAGCAGTTCTTGATGTTAACCCTTGCGCTATTGCAGTAGCCTACGATGCCGCCGAAAGTACAGCCGCCGGGTACGGGGTTGAGGTTGAGGACCTCACCGTCGAACAGACAGTTGACGACGTCAACGATGTTGTTGGCGTTGCTGTTTGCATAGCCCAGCATGCCGCCATAGTTGCCGGCGCCGCCTGCATCGTTGCCGTCGAGTGTGCCGGAGTAGGTGCAGTTCTCGATGGTGGTCTTCCAATTTGCGTTATCGACTTGAGCACAGCCCAGGATGCCTCCCTGTCTGCCGCCTGCGCTTGTGTTGTTGATGTTCACAAAGCTATGGACGTTGCGGATTGTCGGGTTGATGTCGCGGGAGTATGCTGCCACGCCGCCTGCATATTGGAATCTGATGTTATACGTTCCGTAGATGTCGAAGTTCTCGATGATACAGTTTGACGAGATGACGCCGAAAAGGCCGAACCAGTTTTGCTTAGAGGTAGCGTTGAGGTTCTTGATGGTGTGTCCCTGTCCGTCGAAGTGTCCCTGATAGCCAGCATTGCCTGTGCCTCTGGTGACCCCCCAGTCGCCGATGGGCGTCCAATCAATTTCGGGAGTGATATCTTCATCGGTCTCGGGCATGAGGTCTGCGAAGTCGATGTCGGCGGTGAGGATGGCATTGGCGGTGAGTTCGCCGTAGTTCACCTTCTGCTCGAACCATGTGAGGTCTTTTGCTGTGCCAATCTCGTAGAAGCCGTTGGCATTGGGCGTCAGGTAATCAGCCTGGAACTCGCCGCATACAGTGCAATGGAAGTTAACATAGTTGTGCTCGTGAGGAGGGAATGCATCGCCCAGTTCTGCTACTTCTTCGTCGGTGAGGGGTGTCTCCCAGAGAGCGACTTGAGAGATATAGGTGAGGTCGATCTTCTCGCCGTCCTCGTCGCAAAGCACATAGAAGCCAAAGGGCTGCATGATGTGACGCACGTTTTCATTGCCTTCTGCAATCTTCTCGCCGTTCAAGTAGATGCGTGCCTTGCCGCTTTCGTTGCCTGTGTTGTAAGTGAATACAACGCGATACCACTTGTTAGCCTCGATTTTGCCGGCATACTTAATAGAGCCGATGCCAACTTGACCCTTATTGGTGAAGAGGTCGCCGTCGTTGGCGTTAGCCTCGTCCATCTGGAGCAAGCCGTTGAAGGGCTGTGCGTCGGGCACCATGAAGTCCATAAGGATGGAGTAGGTTGTGGAGGTCTCTGCACCTTCAGCACGTGATACCTTCAGCGCAGAGGCTTTAGGAACTGCAATGGCCGGAACACCGTCTGCCGGTCCGTCGGCAGTGACAATGCCAGCGTCGCTGATGTTTGAAACTGCGATGGTCTTGTTGGCCGGTATCACACATGGTGTCATGGTTAGATTGCCAACCGAAGGAGCCATCAGGTCCTCGGTGTTGCTGAAAGTCCATTTGGCAGTTGGTTCAGGAGTTTGTGCCATAACTGCCACGCTTCCTCCTGCCAGACATACCAATGCAAGCAGGAGAGTAGAAAGTAGTTTTCTTCTCATAAAAATAGTTGTTAAGTTAATAAAGTTTGGTTTCACAAATAGTTGTTTCGTAGTGCAAAAATACAAAAAAATAAATTCATAATTCATTATATGTGATTTTTTTTCGAAATAAATACAAAATCGGAAGCAAATACAGTTTTGTGTGGGTTTGTCATTTTGTAAACGGATAGAGAGATGTTGCTTTCTTTTTGCTATTTTTGCACACTATGAATAGTACCAAAATTGGTCACAAATCACGTCGAATTTGGCAATCCTCAATAGGTCCTCTGTAAATGCACCATAGGGCGTTGGCAAATGCCCTATGGTGGGTTTGAGATTCCCCTACGTTATCTTTACGAAAAATCTATGTCGAAAAGTGTGCAAAAACAGGCGGAAACACCTTGTTTTGCAACGTGGAGTTGTCAATTCGGCAGATTGCGATGGACTAAGGCTTATGAATGGCGTAACATAACTGTCTGTAGCAGAAGCGCTTCCAAAATTCTTTCGTTCTAAGCGCACCAAATCGAAAAAATGACAAAAACTGTGGTCGAAGATATTTTAAGCGATTCTGGAGCGTTTGCCCCAAATAGCAAGTGTAAGCAAAATGGCGTATTCGGTGACAATATGATATGTGCGGCTTGATGCATATTTATACACAAAAATGAAAAACCATGAGTATAGAGCAGTTCATTTTGAACTTTTTTTCTTAACTTTGTGCCTTGAAACAAATCGAACTATACGATGAAGCGCATTTCTTCTCTCCTTACATTATTTATATGTGCGGCTGTGGCTTTGGCACAGTTCCAAACTCCTGTCACCTTCACCACTACGCAAAAGAAGGTCGCGGACGATGTCCTCGAGGTTGTCTTCCAAGGTACAGTCGATGCTGGTTGGCACGTTTACGGAACAGACATAGCCGATGGTGGTCCCACTCGGGCTGAGTTGACTCTGGAGACGCAAAAGGGTGTGAAGCCCGACGGCAAACTACGTGCCACAGGTAAGGTGCAGAAGAAGATGGACGAGATGTTCGGCATGGAGGTGAGCTACATGGAGGGTGCGGCCTCGTTCGTGCAGCGGTTCACCATCACGGAACCTGAGTATGAAGTCGCCGGATACTTGACTTATGGTGCTTGCAACGACCAGAACTGCATTCCGCCATCTAATGTGGAGTTCAGTTTCAAGGGGGAGAAGACCCTCTCTAACTCCCCCTTAAAGGAGGAGGACAAAGTTGCTCCAGAACCTGTTATTGCTACAGATACGGCTTCCATCGCTATCTCTCCTTCAGACGAGGACTCAACGAAGGAAGTCTCCCCTTTAAGGGGAGATTTAGAAGGGTCTTTGTGGTCTCCAGTCGTAAATGAACTAAAAGCCCTCGAAGAAGGTAATTCCTCCCTCCCTTTAAGGGAGGGCAGGGGAGGGTCTGTCAGTGGTCTGTGGTCCATCTTCCTGCTGGGTGTGCTCGGCGGACTCATCGCGCTGCTCACACCTTGCGTCTGGCCTATCATTCCCATGACTGTAAGCTTCTTCCTGAAACGTTCTGAAGATAAAAAGAAAGGCATTCGCGACGCCATCACCTATGGCATCAGTATTGTCGTCATCTACGTTCTGTTGGGACTTCTCGTGACGCTCATCTTCGGAGCCAGCGCTCTGAATGCACTCAGCACGAACGCCATCTTCAATATCTTCTTCTGCCTCATGCTCCTCGTCTTCGGCGCAAGTTTCCTCGGAGGCTTCGAGATAACGCTTCCCAGCAGCTGGACAAATGCCGTAGATAAGAAGTCGAGCAGCACAACGGGCCTGCTTAGCATCTTCCTCATGGCGTTCACTTTGAGCTTAGTCAGCTTCTCGTGTACAGGCCCGATTATCGGCTTCCTGCTCGTCGAGGTCAGTACGACTGGCTCAATCCTCGCGCCAACCATCGGTATGCTGGGCTTCGCGTTGGCTTTAGCATTGCCCTTCACACTCTTTGCCATGTTTCCGGCTTGGCTCAAGCAAATGCCCAAGAGTGGCAACTGGATGAACTGCATCAAGGTCTGCCTCGGCCTGCTCGAGATAGCCTTCGCCTTGAAATTCTTCAGTGTGGCTGACCTCGCTTACGGCTGGCACCTGATGGATAGGGAAGTGTTCCTGTGCTTGTGGATTGTCATCTTTGCTCTGATGGGCGCTTATCTCATTGGTTGGATACGCTTCCCGCACGACGAAGATGAGTACGACGAGATGGGCGAGGTCGTTCAGAGGCCGCGAACCAGCGTGATTCGCTTCTTCATGGCTCTCGCCGCCTTTGCCTTCGCCCTCTATATGGTGCCAGGACTTTGGGGCGCTCCCTGTAAGGCAGTCAGCGCTTTCGCACCCCCAATGAGCACACAAGACTTCCGTCTCGGAGACGCTTCGGACGAGGCGCGCTTCAACGACTTCGACGAAGGAATGGCTTATGCCAAGGCTCACGGAATGCCGGTCATGATTGACTTTACCGGTTATGGCTGCGTCAATTGCCGAAAGATGGAGGCAGCCGTGTGGACAGACCCGCAAGTGGCGACTCTAATGAAGGAGAAATATGTCCTCATCACCCTGTATGTCGATGAGAAAATGCCTCTTCCAGAGAAAGTTACGGTACAGGAAAACGGTCAGGACGTCACGTTGCGAACCGTCGGCGACCGTTGGAGCTACCTGCAGAGAAGCAAGTTCGGTGCCAATGCCCAGCCGTTCTATGTCCTGATTGACAACGAAGGCCATCCTCTCACAGGCTCGTACTCCTACAACGAAGATGTGGCGGCCTATCGAACCTTCCTCGAGACAGGACTTCGTCAGTACGGCCAAAGATAGAAAATTGTCACACAATTGAAGTGCGTTTGTTAGGTCTAAATCGTCCTAACACTAGTCCGATTGTGTTAAATTATCTTAAAAGTTACATTTTTCCACCTTTTTTAGTGCTTTTTCGAGGGGCGGGTGATTGCCGTTTAAATAAAAAGTCGTACCTTTGCACCCCGAATGGCCTCAATAGGCTCGTTCCTATACATTATAGATAATAATACATAATATATAAATAATAAAACAAACAAAATCATGCCTACAATTCAACAATTGGTCAGAAAAGGCCGTACGGTGTTGGAAGACAAGAGCAAGAGCCCCGCTCTGGACAACTGTCCACAGCGTCGTGGCGTCTGCGTTCGTGTTTACACCACAACACCTAAGAAACCAAATTCCGCGATGCGCAAGGTCGCTCGCGTGCGTTTAACAAACTCAAAAGAAGTGAACAGCTACATTCCCGGAGAAGGTCACAACCTGCAGGAGCACAGCATCGTGCTGGTGCGCGGCGGTCGTGTGAAGGATCTCCCCGGTGTACGTTATCACATCGTTCGCGGTACGCTTGATACCGCTGGTGTAGCCAACCGCACCCAGCGCCGCTCAAAGTACGGAGCAAAGCGTCCCAAACAAAAGTAATCATTAACCGTTTTGGCTTGTTAGTAAGGTTGAGTAAATGCCCCAGTGGAGGCGTTGAAGAACACGAAAGACAGCCCCGAACAAAAAACAAACAAAACAATGCGTAAAGCTAAACCAAAGAAAAGAATCATCCTTCCCGATCCCGTCTTCGGCGACGTGAAGGTGTCAAAGTTCGTCAACCACTTGATGTATGACGGCAAGAAGAGCATTTCCTACGAGATTTTCTACAATGCTCTCGAGATTGTAAAGACTAAGATGGCCAGCGAGGAGAAGGACTCCCTCACCATTTGGAAGGAAGCCCTCGACAAGATCACTCCTCAGGTAGAGGTTAAGAGCCGCCGTATCGGTGGTGCCACATTCCAGGTTCCTACTGAGATTCGTCCCGACCGCAAGGAAAGTATCAGCATGAAGAACATGATTTCCTTCGCTCGCAAGCGCGGCGGTAAGACTATGGCCGACAAGCTCGCAGCCGAAATCATGGACGCATACAACGAGCAGGGCGGCGCTTTCAAGCGTAAAGAAGACATGCACCGTATGGCCGAAGCTAACCGTGCATTTGCTCACTTCCGTTTCTAATAACTGCTTAACCTTACAAACGCTTAATTCTCATTTAGATTCGATTATTAGAGATGGCAAAGCAAGATTTACATTTGACGCGTAACTTCGGTATCATGGCCCATATTGATGCCGGTAAGACAACAACCTCCGAGCGTATCCTCTTCTACACCGGTAAGACTCATAAAATCGGTGAGGTGCACGAAGGTGGCGCAACTATGGACTGGATGGAACAGGAGCAGGAACGTGGTATTACCATCACTTCTGCTGCTACCACCGCATACTGGAACTATGGCGGCCAGAAGTACAAGTTCAATCTGATCGATACTCCGGGACACGTGGACTTCACGGCCGAAGTGGAGCGTTCTCTGCGTGTACTTGACGGAGCCGTTGCAACCTACTGTGCAGTAGGCGGCGTTGAGCCCCAGTCAGAGACCGTATGGCGTCAGGCTGACAAGTACAACGTGCCCCGTATGGGTTACGTCAACAAGATGGACCGTTCCGGCGCCGACTTCTTCGAGGTTGTTCGCCAGATGAAGGACGTCCTGGGTGCAAATCCTGTTGTATTGGCAGTGCCCATCGGCGCTGAGGAAAACTTCAAGGGTATCGTTGACCTGCTCAGGATGAAAGCTATCCTGTGGCACGACGAGACGATGGGTGCCGAGTATGACGTTGAGGATATCCCTGCAGACATGAAGGACGAGTGCGACGAATGGCGCGCTAAGCTCGTTGAGGCTGCTGCAGAACAGGACGAGGCTCTCATGGAGAAGTACTTCGAGGATCCCGACTCTGTAACCACAGAAGAGATCATCGCTGCTATCCGTAAGGGCACCCTCGCACTGAACATCGTGCCCATGACTTGCGGTTCTTCATTCAAGAACAAGGGCGTACAGACACTGCTCGACTATGTCTGCATGTTCCTCCCCTCACCCCTTGACACTCCCGCTATCGAAGGCGTTAACCCCGAGACAGGCGAGACTGAGACCCGTCAGCCCAGCGAGGACGAGAAGACAGCTGCTCTTGCGTTCAAGATTGCAACAGACCCGTATGTAGGTCGTCTCACATTCTTCCGCGTTTATAGCGGTAAGGTAGAGGCCGGTTCCTACATCTACAATGTTCGCTCTGGCAAGAAGGAACGCGTGAGTCGTCTGTTCCAGATGCACTCCAACCACCAGAACCCCGTTGACTGCATCAGCGCAGGTGACATCGGTGCAGGTGTTGGCTTCAAGGATATCCACACAGGTGATACTCTCTCAGACGAGAATGCACCTATCACTCTCGAGTCAATGGACTTCCCCGATCCCGTTATCGGTATCGCAGTTGAGCCCAAGACTCAGAAGGACCTCGACAAGCTCAGCAATGGCCTTGCCAAGCTTGCTGAAGAAGATCCGACCTTCACAGTTCGCACCGACGAGCAGAGCGGTCAGACCGTCATCAGCGGTATGGGTGAGCTTCACCTCGACATCATTATCGATCGTCTGAAGCGTGAGTTCAAGGTAGAGTGCAACCAGGGTAAGCCTCAGGTTAACTACAAGGAAGCCATTACAACAACCGTCAACCATCGTGAGGTTTACAAGAAGCAGTCTGGTGGTCGCGGTAAGTTCGCCGACATCATCGTTAACGTGGGTCCTGTAGATGAGGACTTCAAGGAAGGCGGTCTGCAGTTCATCAACAGCGTGACTGGCGGTAACATTCCTAAGGAGTTCATCCCCAGCGTTCAGAAGGGCTTCGAGGCTGCCATGAAGAATGGCGTGCTCGGTGGCTTCCCCATGGACAGCCTGAAGGTAGAACTCGTGGATGGTAGCTTCCATCCCGTTGACTCTGACCAGCTCTCGTTCGAGCTCGCTGCTCAGATGGCTTACAAGGCTTGCTGCGCAAAGGCTAAGCCCGTACTCATGGAGCCCATTATGAAACTGGAAGTCGTTACTCCAGAAGAGAATATGGGTGACGTAATCGGCGACCTCAACAAGCGTCGTGGTCAGGTAGAGGGAATGGATTCCACTCGCACCGGTGCCCGCCTTGTGAAGGCAATGGTTCCTCTGGCAGAGATGTTCGGCTACGTTACAGCTCTGCGCACCATCACCTCAGGTCGCGCAACCAGTTCAATGACTTACGACCACCATGCTCCCGTGAGCGCAGGTATCGCTAAGAGTGTTCTCGAAGAAATGGGAGGTCGCGTAGATCTGGTATAACAAGAAAAGAAGGATAGGGTCACCTGCAAGCATATGACTCTTTGTGGATGATACCCTATCCCTTATACATTATTAATATATAATAAAGAAGAAATGAGTCCAAAGATTAGAATCAAACTGAAGTCTTACGACCACAATCTGGTCGACAAGTCCGCTGAAAGGATTGTAAAGACTGTAAAGGAAACAGGTGCTGTAGTAAGCGGACCGATTCCCCTGCCCACACGCAAGAGAATCTTCACCGTAAACCGCTCTACATTCGTTAACAAGAAGAGCCGTGAGCAGTTCGAACTGAACAGCTACAAGCGTCTCGTTGACATCCACAGCTCCAGCGAAAAGACAATCGACGCCCTCATGAAGCTCGAGCTTCCCAGTGGTGTTGAAGTAGAGATCAAGGTGTAATACACATTATTTATTAATTAATAACAACAGAAATGCCAGGATTATTAGGAAAGAAAATCGGAATGACTTCCGTTTTCAGTGCCGAGGGTAAGAATGTACCATGCACTGTTATCGAATTAGGTCCTTGTGTTGTTACTCAGATTAAAAGCGTAGAGAAGGATGGCTATAGCGCTGTCCAGCTTGGCTACGAAGAGGCTAAGGAGAAGAACACAACTGCTCCTCTCATGGGTCACTTCAAGAAAGCCGGAGTAACACCCAAGAGACACTTGGCCGAGTTCACAGGTTTCGAACAGGAACTGAATTTGGGTGACACCATCACCGTTGAGCTGTTTGCTGACAGCGCATTCGTTGATGTAATCGCTACCTCTAAGGGTCGTGGTTTCCAGGGCGTAGTTAAGCGTCATGGTTTCGGCGGCGTAGGTCAAACTACTCACGGTCAGGACGACCGTCTGCGTAAGCCAGGTTCAATCGGTGCCTGCTCATATCCCGCTAAGGTATTCAAGGGAATGCGTATGGGCGGCCAAATGGGCGGCGATCGTGTGACTACACACAACCTGCAAGTGTTAAAGGTAATTCCCGAACACAACCTCCTTCTCATCAAGGGTAGTGTTCCCGGATACAAAGGTTCAATCGTAAGCGTTTTGAAGTAATGGAATTAAATGTATTAAATATTAAAGGTCAGGAGACTGGACGTAAGGTCGCTCTCAATGATGCCATTTACGCTATTGAGCCTAACGACCATGCAATCTATCTTGACGTGAAGCTTATCATGGCCAATCAGCGCCAGGGTACTGCTAAGTCAAAAGAAAGAAGTGAAGTAAGTGGTTCAACCCGCAAGCTCGGTCGCCAGAAAGGTGGTGGCGGTGCTCGTCGTGGTGATATCAACTCTCCCGTACTCGTAGGCGGTGGCCGCGTATTTGGTCCCAAGCCTCGCGATTATAGTTTCAAACTCAACAAGAAGGTTCGTCAGCTTGCTCGTAAGTCTGCCCTCGCATACAAGGCTCAGGAGAATGCTCTGGTCGTTGTAGAGGACTTCACATTCGACGCTCCCAAGACGAAATCAATGGTTGAAATCTTAAAAAATCTTAAAGTTTCAGACAAGAAGGCTCTCTTCGTCATGCCAGGTGCGGATAAAGTCGTATATTTGTCAGCTCGAAACATCGAACGCGTTCAGGTTATGGCCGCAACTGCACTCAATACCTATAAGGTTTTGAACGCAGATGTTATGGTCGTGGCTGAAAGCGCTCTCGCTGTCATCGATGGAAACTTAACCAAATAAGTAGTCGAAACAGATATGGGATATATTATTAAACCTTTGGTCACTGAGAAGATGACCGGTATCAGCGAGAAGCAGAACAAGTTCGGCTTTATCGTTCGTCCCGAGGCTAACAAGATTGAGATTAAGAAGGAAGTGGAGGCTCAGTACAACGTTACCGTTACTGACGTCAATACTTGTGTCTATGGCGGCAAGAGCAAGAACCGCTACACTCGTTCTGGTCTCATCAAGGGACGTACTAACGCTTTCAAGAAGGCAATCGTAACCCTCAAGGAAGGCGATGTAATTGATTTTTATAGCAACATTTAATAGAAGATGGCAGTACGTAAATTTAAGCCCACAACACCGGGCCAAAGACACAAGATTATAGGTACCTTCGAGGAAATTACTGCATCGGTACCTGAGAAATCTCTCGTTTGCGGTAAGCGCTCTACAGGTGGTCGCAACCATACAGGTAAGATGACCGTGCGCTATATCGGTGGAGGTCACAAGCAGAAGTTCCGCTTCATTGACTTCCGACGTGAGAAGGATGGTGTTCCCGCCGTCGTTAAGACAATCGAGTACGATCCCAACCGCTCAGCGCGTATCGCACTCCTGTTCTACGCCGACGGAGAAAAGCGTTATATTATTGCTCCCAACGGACTGAAGGTGGGTGCCACTGTGATGAGTGGTGCCGAAGCAGCTCCCGAAATCGGTAATGCTCTGCCCCTGCAGAACATCCCTGTTGGTACTGTAATCCACAACATCGAGCTTCGTCCTGGTCAGGGCGCTCTGCTCGTTCGTTCCGCTGGTAACTTCGCTCAGCTGACTTCACGCGAAGGTCGTTACTGTGTTATCAAGCTTCCTTCTGGAGAGACCCGTCAGATTCTCTCTGCCTGCAAGGCAACAGTAGGTAGTGTAGGTAACTCCGATCACGCTCTGGAAAGTTCCGGCAAGGCAGGTCGCTCTCGCTGGATGGGACGTCGCCCACACAACCGTGGCGTTGTCATGAATCCCCACGACCATCCCATGGGTGGTGGTGAAGGTCGCCAGTCTGGTGGTCATCCTCGTTCGCGTAAGGGCTTGTATGCTAAGGGACTCAAGACTCGTGCTCCCAAGAAGCAGTCCAACAAGTATATTATCGAGAGATGTAATAAGTAAACAAAAAGTTAGCTAGAATAAAACTATGAGTCGTTCATTAAAGAAAGGTCCGTATATCGAAGTCAGCCTCGAGAAGAAAATCGTCGCTATGAATGAAAGCGGTAAGAAGAACGTGGTCAAGACTTGGTCTCGCGCTTCTATGATCTCTCCTGATTTCGTAGGTCATACGGTTGCCGTTCACAACGGAAATAAGTTTATTCCTGTTTACGTTACTGAGAATATGGTTGGACATAAGCTTGGAGAGTTCGCTCCTACACGCAAGTTCGGTGGCCATGCTGGTAACAAGAAGAAGTAAGCAGGTGATTAATCGTTAATTATTATAGTAATAATATAATGGGAAAAAGAAAGAAATTAGCTGCTGAAGCAAGAAAAGAAGCTCGCAAAGCGCAAAGTTTCGCAAAGCTGAGGAATGTGCCTTCTTCTCCCCGCAAGATGAGATACGTGGTTGATTTGGTTCGCGGTATGGAGGTAAACAGAGCGTTGGGCACTCTGAAGTTCTGCGTTAAGGCAGCAAGTGAAGACGTTGAAAAGGTGCTTCGCTCGGCCATTGCCAATTGGGAACAGAAGAATGAGCGCAAAGCCGAAGAAGGTGAGCTCTATATTAGTAAGATCTTCGTGGACGAGGGTGCTACCCTCAAGCGTATGAGACCCGCTCCTCAGGGTCGTGGTTACAGAATCCGTAAGCGTTCTAACCATATCACGTTGTTCGTTGACACCAAGAATAAAGATTAAGGAAAAGTATGGGACAGAAAGTTAATCCAATAAGCAACCGCCTCGGTATTGTCCGTGGTTGGGATTCAAATTGGTACGGAGGTAAGGAGTTCGGTGAGTCTATCCTCGAGGATAGCAAGATCCGCAAGTACCTCGGCGCTCGCCTCGGTGACGCAAGCATTTCACGCATCGTCATCGAACGTACCCTCAAGATGGTGACTATCACTGTTTGCACTGCTCGTCCTGGTCTTATCATTGGTAAGGGTGGAGAGAAGGTTGATACCCTCAAGGAGGAGTTGAAGAAACTCACTCAGAAGGATGTTCAGATTAACATCTTCGAGGTTAAGAGACCCGAACTCGATGCAGTTATCGTCGCGAACAACATTGCTCGCCAAGTAGAAGGTAAGATCGCTTACCGTCGTGCTATCAAGATGGCTATCCAGAACACCATGCGTGCTGGTGCAGAAGGTATCAAGGTGCTGATTTCTGGTCGTCTCAATGGTGCAGAAATTGCACGTTCTGAGATGTTCAAGGAAGGTCGTACTCCTCTGCATACACTCCGTGCTGACATTGACTACTGCAAGTCAGAGGCTCTGACAAAGGTTGGTCTGCTCGGCATCAAGGTGTGGATTTGCCGTGGTGAGGTTTATGGCAAGAAGGATCTTGCTCCTAACTTCACTCAGCAGAAGGACAACGGTCGCGGTTTCGGCGGTGGTGACAGAAAGAACTTCCGTCGTAAGAAGAACAACAATCGCTAAAATTAGATTATCATGTTACAACCAAAAAGAACCAAATATCGCAGACCGCAAAAAGGTCGTTGCAAGGGCAATGCCATGCGTGGCAACCAGTTGGCTTTCGGCTCTTTCGGTATCAAGTCTCTTGAGACACACTGGATTACCGCTCGCCAGATTGAGGCTGCCCGTGTTGCTATGACACGTTACATGCAGCGTGAGGGACAGAGCTGGATTCGCATCTTCCCCGACAAGCCAATCACAAAGAAGCCCGCTGATGTTCGTATGGGTAAAGGTAAGGGTGATCCCGTAGGCTACGTGTTCCCCATTACTCCCGGTCGCATCATTTTCGAGATTGAAGGCGTTTCTTACGAGATCGCCAAGGAAGCACTTCGTCTGGCATCTCAGAAGTTGCCTGTTACAACGAAGTTCATTGTTAGACGTGATTACGACAAAAACGCATAATTATGAAGATTGCAGAAATTAAGGAGATGACTACTGCCGATTTGGCAGAGCGCATACAGACGGAGCAGGCTAACTACAAGCAGAT
>JAEEGG010000290.1_pt1 | contig 237338 bp, 207 predicted proteins | sample 9134161 | NCBI WGS metagenome assembly JAEEGG01 (sample SAMN16246543, study PRJNA631951) | gut metagenome | biome: gut microbiome; feature: rumen; material: CR-attached | host: Bos | place: Iran: Karaj | collected 2018-10 | reverse complement strand
ATGGACCGGATTCTTATCCGGGCCTCATCACCAGCATCGTCATGAGCTGCACCGAGACCGTCTTCTATACCATGAGCGTCTATTTCCTCGCCGCAAAGGTCACAAAAACCCGCTACACGTTAACGGGAGCACTTCTGTCAACTGCAGCGGGTACCATCGCGGGCATCTTATTGGCAGCATTACTCGCAACATAATATTGGGGCAAAGCTTGCGACGGCGTGACCTTCGTCACGTCCTTTTCTTCGCTCAGGATCACAAGCAGAGCTTGCGACAGGCTCGAGGGGGATGGTTTGGACAGTCTTTCTGGGTTAAAAGGTTACCAGAAAGACTGTCCAAACCACAGCCCCCGAGTAAGAAGGGATTAGCGATTGGGGCGCAGATATACGTTTTGCTGGCCGCCCTGCGTGTATAGGTTACGATACTCCGTGGGCGAGCACCCCTTGTTGCGCTTGAACGTACGGTTAAAGGAGGACAGGCTGGAGAAGCCCGCCTGGATCGATACGTCCGTCACGGGGAATTTCGGAACGAGCAGCATCTGCTCTGCCGCGTGAATACGTTTTTCCGTCAAATACTCGTAAAAGGTGTGATTGGTATACTCCTTGAAAAGACGCGTGAAATAAAACTTCGAAAAGCCCGCGATCTGGGCAGCCTGCTCCAGCGTCATGTTCTCAGAATAATGCTCATCAATGTAATCCAATACCATCGAGAGCTGGCTGACTACGGAACTGTTTTTGATGGTACTGCCAGTGGAAACGGGAATGGAGCCTACGTTCTTCTCGCCTAGCTTTGCAAAGAAGCTGAGCAGGCAGGCATAGAGATTCATTTCCTTGGTCACGCTCTGTCCCCAATAATGCTCGGCAAGAAGCAAAATCAGCTTCGCTTCCTCCGTGTAATATTCAGGATCGTCATCATAGGTAATCCGCATGGGCTGAGACAGCAGGGATTGGATATAATTATATCCGGGAAGCTGAGACAGCAGGTTCAACTCGAAAATATAAATCAGGCGAGAGCCCTGCGGGGGAGCCTCTAAGGAATGGATTGTTCCGGCAGGAATGATAAAAATGTCGCCAGGATCCAACGTATAGGTTTCGGAAAGAATGTGGGCAACATAATTCCCCTCCAGCGGCATGATGATCTCTAGGGCCGTATGCCAATGACTGGAGAAGCTTGCAGACTGGACATTGTACCAAAAACGCATGGAGGAATTCTTGGCCACCTGCACATGCTCATGCGTGCCCTCCAAAATTCGATCGCCGTTGGGGATCATGTCCGGTTGTACTTTATATCTTTGTCTTTGCTCTGGTGTGAGACTGTATAGTTCAGGTGGGTTCATTTGTACTCCTTTTCCAAAAAAGCAATATATGCTTTGCAATTATTGCTCTTTCGCTTATCGTAGCACAAAATGTGACGTTGTTCAAGGATTTCTGACGAAAAGTTGCGGTTTTCACAAAAAATACACAATTCATTTAGCGCAATATTTGCACGATTCGACTTTGGATTCTTATTATTTGTCAATTGTTGTTCTTTCCCTGCGGAGCGATCTCGTAGATTCATGACGCTCTAAAGCATTCCTGAGGTTCACAAAATCAGCTGGTCCCCATGTTAACAGGAAATGGTGAAATTCTTCAGAGTCATAGCGTTCTCCCCATAATGCCTTGGCCGTATCTTGCAACTCCAGAATTTCCAGATAGCCGAGATAATACTTGGGATAATTACAGGGAGTCTGGCAAATATAGGCATAGAGGGCGGCAAGCCCCTCTTCGTCAGAGACGCCATAGGCAGAGGTGAAATTTGCGATTTCTTCCAGGCTGGCTCCGTCATAGTGAATCATGAGATCCAATAGGGCAAAAAGGCAAAGGCGAAGACTTCTTTCATGCTTGGCTATTTGAACGCAGATGGCATCAGCCGCGCGGTCCTTATCGGCCAAAAGTCTGGAGGCAAAATCATAGGCATTCTGTTCCACATACAACGCCCATCCCTCCAAATAACCGCCGCAGCCACAGAGCTGACGCAGACGATTATGCTTTAGGGACAACAGATTTGCCGCAGAAAAGGCATTTTGATAAAGGTGCCCCGGGTATCCCTCGTGTGCCAGCGTGACGTAAAGCTCCAAGCCCTGCGGCGTGGAGGAGGGATTTACGTAGATCACGTTATCACTGACGTCATCGATGGGGGCGGTTAAATAAAAGGCGGGGGCGCAGTAGGGTCGGAGATTGGGCGATACAGTTTTGACCGTGACGTGAACACTCTGTGGCAGCGTGGGATAGAGTCCCTGCATGCGCTTTTGCAGGTCTGTGAGCATTTGCACCTCGCTCGTAAGCCCCAGATCCTCATAAGATTTACTTTTTAAGGAGGAAAGGCAGCCGGGATACTTTTCTGCAAGCTGATGAATGGTCTTGGTTTCGCGACTTAAGGTTTGTTCCAAAAGCTGACGGATTTCCTCGGGAGACTTCCCGGAACCCGTGATGCTGGAAAGGAGCAAGGAATAGTATTCCTTGCCATCAGGGTAGGAGGCCAGGGGGACAGAACCCTCTGGCGCGCCGTCTGCAAGCGTGAGCAGACCATTTTTTAGCTCTTCATAAGCAGGAAGGAGAACACGGGTAAGTAAGGAATCATGTTTTACCGTGTAAGCACGTTCCTCGGCCTCTGTCAGAGAAAGTTCCTGTAAACGCTCGGCAAAACTGGTCTGCAAGAAATGTGTTCCCTGCTCTAAGGCTTCCCTCGTGATGATTTCCTCGCATTGCTCGGCGGTTTGACGGAGACTGTCAGAAGAGGAGGAGAGGCCTGCCGCAGCTTTTTCCGCCTCATAGAACAAGAGGGAAGAAAAGTAGTCCCTCGTCTGCGAAAGGAGCGTCAAATATTCTTCTATGTCCTTTCTGGAGCGAAAGGAATATTCGCTAAAGAGAATGGGCAGCTCTTCCTGAATGCCCTGCGTCGGGGAAAGCGGGTCGCCGTAATACGGGTATTCTGCCAATGATTTGGAAAGAAGGAGCGTTCGCTCCAAACAATCACAGGCATACTGATCTTCGGCTGAGAGCTTTTCACGAGGAATGGCATGGAATTCCCGAAGCAGCGCGTCAAGCCCCTCCGCCGCCCCGTTCTCACTCCCGGGGACATAGAGCGGAAGCGTGACGGGATACTCCGTAATTCCAAAATTCTCCGGATGCGCAAGACTATAATGCAGTCCCAGCGTGTTTGCCGTCATCTCCCTCTCATACAACGTCTGACAAAATTCCTCGAAAGGCTCCCTCTTTGGGAATGCCTCGCTGGATTCCCCTGTTAGGCCGTTTTTGTGAAAAAGCGAAAAGGCTAGACACAAAACGGCCGTGACAAACGCCAAAATCCCACAGGCTGCCAAAAACTGCCTTCCTGACAAATGTTTCTTACAATCCAACCCGATACCTCACTGCCACTATCCGCTTATTCATAATCTATGACTTCACACATCTTTTGTGCTTGTATCATCGAAAACATATTGTTGATCCCTTCACACATCATGCGTCAGAGTAAAAAACTACCCGGAAAGCCCCAAATGACGAATTAGGTAGCTTTCGTCAGGATCTGAAAAGGGAAAAAGCTACCCGGAAAGCCCAAAATGACGATTTAGGTAGCTTTAGAACTGGTTCAAAAGATTAGTAGAATGAACATCCTACAATTCAACTATCCAACATTCCCGCTATCCGACAATCCAACAACCTATACCGCCAGACGAAGCATCGTTTTCGACAATTTTGTGCAGAAACGAAAAAAGGTAAAAGGTTTTACGAGAGAAAATGCCGGGAAATATTGACTTCGGAAAACGCCTAGTTTATACTGACAACATGAGCGTTTTGTGCCCGGCAGGTATTTTTCGTGGGCATAAGGAATAAAGCCGTAAAAATCGGTCGATTGTGACTGATAGGCGGAAAAGAGAGGAAAACAGGTATGGAAACTGCAAAGAATGCGATTCTTTCAGGAAAAGCGATCCTTGGGATCGAGTTTGGCTCTACCAGAATCAAGGCAGTACTCGTGGACGAAACCCATCAGCCCATCGCCATGGGCGTACATGATTGGGAAAACAGATTTGAGGATGAGATCTGGACCTATAGCATGAATGACATTACGACGGGTCTTCAGGACTGTTATGCGTCCTTGGTTAAGGACGTTAAGGAAAAATATGGCGTGGCACTTACCAAGCTGGGCGCCATCGGCTTTTCCGGCATGATGCACGGCTATATGCCCTTCGACAAGGACGGAAACCTTCTTGTTTCCTTCCGTACCTGGAGAAATACCATGACGGGACAGGCCGTTAAGGAGCTGTCTCCCCTGTTTGCATTTAACGTGCCTCAGAGATGGAGCATTGCGCATCTCTATCAGGCGATCTTAAATCAGGAGAAGCATGTCAAGGACATCGCTTTCTTTACGACGCTGGCGGGCTTCATTCACTGGAAGCTCACGGGTCAGAAGGTGATGGGTATCGGTGAAGCCTCCGGCATGTTCCCCATCGATTCCGAGATCATGGATTATGACCAGAGAATGCTGGATCAGTTCGATTATCTTGTGAAGGACTGGGGCTATAAGTGGAAGATTCGTGAGATCCTGCCGAAGGTCCTTCGCGCAGGCGAAAACGCTGGTACGCTGACCGTGGAAGGAGCAAAATTCCTAGATCCTACGGGAGCTCTTGAGTCCGGATGCCCGATGTGTCCTCCCGAGGGCGATGCCGGAACCGGCATGGTTGCTACCAACGCCGTTAAGGTTCGCACGGGTAACGTATCCGCTGGTACCTCCATCTTTTCCATGGTGGTATTGGAGAAGGCACTTTCCAAGTATTATGAGGAGATCGACATGGTGACCACGCCCGACGGTTATCCCGTTGCCATGGTTCACTGCAACAACTGTACCTCCGATTTGAATGCATGGGTGAACCTTTTTAAGGAGTTTTCCGAGCAGTTTGGTATGAAGATAGACATGAATGATCTCTATGGAACCCTGTATCGCAAGGCTCTGGAGGCTGACAAGGACTGCGGCGGCCTGATGGCATACAACTACTTCTCGGGCGAACCCGTAACGGGCTTAAATGACGGCGGAAGACCCATGTTCCTTCGCACGTCCGATGCAAAGTTTACGCTGGCAAACTTCATGAGAAGTCATCTGTACAGTGCGCTTGCTGCTCTGAAGGTTGGCAATGACATTTTGCTCAAGCAGGAGCAGATTACCGTGGACAGCCTGATGGGTCACGGCGGACTCTTCAAGACGCCCGTGGTTGGACAGAAGATGTTGGCAGCAGCCTTGAATGCTCCCGTAACCGTTATGGATACGGCAAGTGAGGGCGGCCCTTGGGGCATGGCCATTTTGGCATCGTACATGTTGGAGAAGCAAGAGGGCGAAGGCCTGGCAGATTACCTTGAGAAGAAGATTTTTGCAGGCCAGACCGGCACGACCATTGCACCTGACGCAGAGGACGTGGCAGGCTTTGACGCCTTCCTCGAGAAGTATGTAAACACCATCCCGGCCCAGAAAGCAGCGGTGGAAGGACTCAAGTAAGAGATGCAAGGCAAGGAATATCAAGCAAAGAGATTCATAATTGGCGCGTAAAAGCGACGTGACTTAGAAAGCAAGAAGAAAGCAAAAAACAAACAGGAAGGGTTTGGGCTTTCGAAAATGGACGTAAGGAGACGGAAGAGATGTTAGAGGAATTAAAGCAATTGGTATATGAGGCAAACATGGATCTGCCAAAGTATGGGCTGGTGACGTTTACCTGGGGAAACGTGAGCGCCATCGACCGGGCAACGGGTTTATTTGTAATCAAGCCCAGCGGCGTGCCCTATGAAAAGCTTACGCCGGAAGACATGGTAGTGATGGATCTGAACGGAAATAAGGTGGAGGGAAGACTGAACCCTTCTTCTGACACGCCCACGCACTTAGAGCTGTACAAGGCCTTCCCAGAGATCGGCGGTGTGGTGCACACCCATTCTTCCTATGCGACAAGCTGGGCGCAGGCGGGCAGAAGCATTCCCTGCTATGGCACGACCCACGCGGACTACATCTACGGCGAGGTTCCCTGCGTAAGGTGCCTCACGAAGGAAGAGATCGAGGATGCCTACGAGGAGAATACCGGACATCTGATCGTGAATGAATTCAATCGCATGGGTAAGGATCCCATGGCAGTTCCCGCCGTACTTTGCAAGAATCACGGACCCTTCGCATGGGGCAAGAATGCCAGCGAAGCAGTGCACAACGCAGTGGTTCTCGAGGAGGTGGCCAAGATGGCATACCGCGCGGAAACCATCAATCCCCGCATTCAGCCTGCGCCCCAGGAGCTTCAGGACAAGCACTATTACCGCAAACACGGGGCAAACGCATACTACGGCCAGAAGGAGCAGTAGGCCGAAAACCGCAAGGGTTTCGAAATCTCGGGCAAGAATTGGCTAGACGAAACTTGCGGTTTATGGTAATCTGAAAGGTGGGTAATTAGTAACGGTTTAGAAGGAACGGTTACGCAATACTATAATATATGGCCGCCGAAAGCGGCAGAATGGAGGAAACCATGAACAATTTAGAGCTGCAAAAGACAGCGAACGAAGTTCGTAAGGGGATCGTGACTGCAGTTCACGCTGCAAAGGCAGGACACCCCGGCGGATCTCTGTCCGCAGCAGACGTGTTCACCTATCTCTACTTTGAGGAGATGAACGTTGATCCTAAGAATCCTGACAAGGAGGACAGGGATCGTTTCGTACTTTCCAAGGGCCACACCGCCCCTGGTCTTTATGCAACCTTGGCACAGAAGGGATATTTCCCGAAGGAGGAGCTTTTGAGCCTCAGAAAATTAGGCGCACTCCTGCAGGGACATCCCTGCATTCATATCCCCGGCGTAGACATGTCCTCCGGATCCCTTGGTCAGGGCATCTCTGCCGCAGTCGGCATGGCACTTGGCGCAAAGCTTGGCAACAAGGATTTCCGTGTTTACACCCTGCTTGGCGATGGCGAAATTCAGGAAGGTCAGGTTTGGGAGGCAGCAATGTTTGCAGGCTTCCGCAAGCTGGACAACCTGGTAGTGATCGTTGACAACAACGGCCTTCAGATCGACGGACCCGTTGACAAGGTTTGCTCTCCTTATCCCATCGATGAGAAGTTCAAGGCCTTCAATTTCCACGTGATCAACTGCAATGCGCATGACTTCGACGACATCCGCGCTGCCTTCAAGGAAGCAAAGGAAACCAAGGGCATGCCTACTTGCATCGTTATGCACAGCACCAAGGGTAAGGGCGTATCCTTCATGGAGAATCAGTGCGGCTGGCACGGCAAGGCTCCGAATGATGAAGAATATGCAATCGCTATGGCTGATCTCGAGAAGATCGGCGCTAGCCTGAACTAACGCGGAAAGGTAGGTATGATAAAATGGCAGACGTAAAGAAAATTGCGACCCGTGAAAGCTACGGTAACGCATTGAAAGATTTGGCAGAAGAATTCCCGAACCTGGTTGTTCTGGATGCAGACCTTGCAGAGGCAACCAAGACCGGCATTTTCAGAAAAGCATATCCCGATCGCCACATTGACTGCGGTATTGCAGAGTGTAACATGATCGGCGTGGCAGCAGGCCTTTCCACCGTTGGAAAGATCCCCTTCGTAAGCTCCTTTGCAATGTTCGCTGCAGGCCGTGCATACGAGCAGGTTCGTAACTCCGTTGGTTACCCTCACCTGAACGTTAAGATCGGCGCAACTCACGCAGGCATCACCGTTGGTGAGGACGGCGCAACCCATCAGTGTAACGAGGACATCGCCCTGATGAGAACGATCCCCGGCATGGTAGTTATGGTTCCCTCCGATGACGTTGAAGCAAAGGCAGCCGTTCGTGCAGCCCTTGAGTACGAAGGACCCGTTTACATCCGTTTCGGTCGTGCGGCAGTTCCCGTGATCAACGACAAGCCTGATTACAAGTTTGAAATCGGCAAGGGCACCGTGGTTCGCCCTGGTAAGGACGTAACGATCGTTGCCACCGGCATCTGCGTAGATTCCGCACTTGGCGCAGCTGAAAAGCTTGCTGCAGACGGCATCGACGCTGAAGTCATCAACATCTGCACCATCAAGCCTCTCGACGAGGATATCATCATTAACAGCGCAAAGAAGACTGGTAAGGTTGTGACCGTGGAAGAGCATTCCGTGATCGGCGGCCTTGGCAGCGCTGTTTGCGATTGCCTGTCCGAGAAGCTCCCTACGCCCGTGAAGAAGCTGGGCATGCAGGACGTATTCGGTGAGTCCGGTTCCGCAGGCGCTCTGGTTGCAAAGTATGGCCTGGACGCTGACGGCGTATATGCTTCCGTAAAGGCGTTTGTATAAAGGTCCTTGTTCTTGAAAAAACTGTGGCCGCATCGTTTCCGTCGTGATGGCGGTGCGGCCTTGTGAGGATGACATGAAAAATTTGTTATCGCCATCGATTCTCGCAGCGGATTTTTGGAATCTGGGAGAGCAGGTTCGGGCAGTGGAACGGGGAGGTGCTTCGTATCTCCACGTGGACGTGATGGACGGCGTGTTTGTGCCTTCCATTTCCTTTGGAATGCCCATACTTGAGGCGCTGAAGCGAAAAACGACGCTCCTTCTGGACGTGCATCTGATGATCGTGGAGCCGGAGCGATATATTGAGACCGTGGCCAGCAAGGGCGCGGACCTGATCAATTTCCACCTGGAAGCGGCCGCTTCCCCGATGGAAGTGATCCAAAAGATCCGAAGCCTTGGCAAGAAGGTCGGGATCACCATCAAACCCGCCACGCCCATCGAGGCGCTCGAGCCTTATCTGGAGTTGGTGGACATGGTGCTCATCATGACCGTGGAGCCCGGGTTTGGCGGTCAGGCTCTCATGCCGGACTGCGTGGAAAAGGTGCGCCAGCTCCGTAAGCTTGCGACCGAGCGCGGCATCCTCCTTGACATCGAAGTGGACGGCGGCGTTAAGGAGAGCAATCTCGAGATGATCTTAGAGGCAGGCGCCAACGTGATCGTTGCGGGCTCTGCCATCTTTGGCGGAAATCCTGAGGAGCGCACCAAGCTTTTCGTAGAGAAAATGACAGCAATGGAATCTTAAAAGAGGAAAGGAGGGCCATTCCCTCCTTTCTTCCGTTCCTTTCTTTGGGGAGAAAAGGATGACAAAAGCAATAAGGGACAGTAAGTTTTGGGGAAAATCACAAGCACTTCGCAAGAAGATGCGGTCACTGACCGTACGCTTGCCGTTAACGTTCATGATCAGCGGTCTGTTGATCGTGATCATTATTGTGCCCATCGCCTACTTCTGGTTCCAGAATCGCATGATCTCGGACTATGCCGACAGAGCGAATGCGATCACGAGCCTGATGGTTCCGATGATCGACGGCAATCTTGTGAATTCATACATGGACAAAGACCGGGACGCGGATGCATATGCAGCGATACGAAAAAAACTCATGGGCCTTAAGGACAACCTTCCTGACCTTCAGTATGCGCACGTGTTCCGTTATGATAGTGACGGCGCCAAAGTCGTTTTCAACATGCAGGACAAGGGCGAAAAGGCCGTTGGCGCGCCCGGACAGCTTTTGCAGGTGGAGCCTGCGTACGCCAAGGTGAAGGATCGCCTTGTGCGCGGCGAGGAGATCTGGGTTGTCACGAAAAACGAAGAGGGCTATCTATACACCTATTTCAAGCCCGTTTTTGATGATCTTGGCGTTTATCAGTGTCACTGTTGCGTCGTGTTTACGATGACGGAGCGTCACAGGCAGAACATCTCCTTCATCATGAGCATGCTGATCATCGTTGCCGCTGCGGTGGCGCTGGTCCTTGTCTTTGACGTGCACATTGTGCGAAAGGGCGTGATCAAGCCCATCCGTGACATGTCCGAGTGCGTAAAGGGCTTTACCTACGATACCGAGAGCGATCGCTTTGCAAACATGCAGGCCATGGAGGAGCTGAATATCCACTCGCAGGACGAGATCGAGGAGTTGTATTACGAGTTCACCTCCGTGATGAAGGAGAGCCTGTATTACATGACGAATTTAAGCCGCGCGAAGAGTGACATTCAGGAGCAGGAGGAAAAGCTCGATCAGATCAGTGAGACGGCCTATAAAGACGCGCTGACGAGGGTAGGCAACCAAGCTTCCTTCAACAAATTCACGGATATTCTGACGCAGGAGATCGCGGATGGCACGGCGAAGTTTGCCATTGTCATGGTGGATCTGAACAACCTAAAATATGTTAACGACACCTTTGGTCATAAGTTTGGCGACCATTACATCAAGGGGTGCTGCAACATTATCTGTAGCATCTACAAGCGCTCGCCCGTGTTCCGCGTGGGCGGTGATGAGTTTGTAGTGGCACTTCGAAATGAGGATTACATGAGCAGGCTCCTTCGCATGACGCAGATCACGGAAGCCTTCATGGCTTCTTACGGACAGACGGACAAGGAGGCGTATGACCGATTTTCCGCTTCCGTCGGCATGGCAGAGTTTACGCCTGGCGACGAGACCGTGGATCAGGTGATGAAGCGCGCCGACAAGGCCATGTATGAGAACAAGGACAAGTTCAAGAAGAAATATGGCAGCTACAGGTGACGCTTTATCTGCGGCATGAAATAGGAGAGAGCCTCAATGTTGTTCAACTCGCTGACCTTTTTGATCTTTTTTGCCATCACGCTCATCGGGTATTTCCTGATCCCAAAGAAGGCAAGGTACTTGTGGCTCCTGGCTGCAAGCTATTATTTTTATGCCTCCTGGAACTTAAGATATGTGCTTCTTCTATTGTCGACCACCGTCATCAGCTACGCGACGGCGCTTTTTTTGGAGCGATTTTCCGAGCGTGCCAAGGCAAAGGCACTGACCTTGACGGTTTGCCTGTCCTTAAATCTTGGGCTTTTGTGTTATTTTAAGTATTTTGGATTCCTTGCACAGACCCTTCAAAAGGTTCTCACAAAGCTCGGGACGGGAGCAGGCATTTCCGTGCCCGAGATTCTGCTTCCCATGGGCATTTCTTTCTATCTGTTCCAATCCATGGGATATGCGATCGACGTTTACCGGGGCACCGTAAAGGCGGAAAAGAACCCGCTTCGGTTTGCTTTGTTCCTTTCCTTCTTCCCTCAGCTTGTGGCAGGCCCCATTGAGCGCGCGGAGCGTCTCGGACCGCAGCTTCGCAACATGGACCAGATCAAGGTCTGGGACGCAAAAAGGATCCAAAAGGGCGCACTCATCATGCTCTACGGATACTTCATGAAGATGATCATTGCGGACCGCGCGGCGATCATCGTGGATACGGTGTTTGACCCCGTCACCTACGGCAATTACACGGGTTTCACGGTCTGGGTTGCCGCGATCCTGTTCTCGATCCAGATTTACTGCGACTTTGCGGGATATACCTACATTGCGATCGGCGCCGCTAAGGTCATGGGCTTTGATCTGATGCAGAACTTCCGCGCACCGTATCTTTCCAGATCCGTCAAGGAATTCTGGGACAGATGGCACATTTCCCTTTCCAAGTGGTTTCGTGACTATCTGTACTTCCCTCTTGGCGGCAGCAGAAAAGGAAAGGTGCGGAAGTATATTAACATTATGATCGTCTTTTTGCTGAGCGGCCTGTGGCACGGCGCCGGTTGGCATTTTGTGTTCTGGGGCGGCATGCATGGCATCCTGCGTGTTTTGGAGGAAGTATGTACGCCGTTTTACGAAAAGCATCTAGCAAAGTGGTTTCATGACAGCTTTGCCGCGCGTACCGTCAAAAGGATCGTCGTTTTCCTGTTCGTGACGGCGGCCTGGGTGGCCTTCCGCGCATCCGGCATCCGTCAGACCTTCGACCTTTGGAAGTCAATGCTAAAGCCTTTCAATCCATGGGTTCTGGTGGACCGAAGCCTTTACGGGCTGGGGCTGGATGAGAAGGATTTCCGAGTGCTCGTCCTTGCCATTTTGTTCATGATCTTGGTGGATCTTGCAATCCATTGGAAAAAGAGCCTTTCAGATGCCATTTTGGCGCAGCCGCTCTGGTTTCGCTGGCTGGTATTCTATGTGGGAATTGCAGTGATCTTGATCTTTGGGATCTATGGCGCACAGTACCAGGCGACAGAGTTTATTTATTTCCAGTTTTAGCGTAGCTTGTTGAAACGTAAGAGGGTATGGGCATGGCGAAGAAGGTCTTACGAAATATTGTTCTTACGATCATTTTCATAGCGATCCTGTGTTTCGGCTTGTTTTGGCTTGACCGCATATTCCTGCTCAAGGACACGGGCGGCGTGCAGCTTCGGTTTTCGAGCCTTAAGCGTGACAGCGTTGACACCGTCTTTGTCGGGACAAGTCATCTGTTCTGTGGCATTGATCCGGACATTTTGTATGAGGAATATGGCATCAATTCTTTTATGCTTGCGACCTCTGGGCAAACGCTGCCGATGACATATTATGCAACGATGGAGGCGATCCAGTATCAGCATCCAAAGCGGATCATCTTTGAAGTCTGCTATGTGGCGAACGGTCTGATCACCATCAGCAATGAGATGTCGCATTACTTTTTTGACGGTATGCCAAATTGCGAAGCGAAAAAGCTTGCGCTCGAGGAGCTGGTCGCAAAGGAGGATCGCATTTATTTCTACCTTCCCTTTGGCATTTATCACACGCGCTGGAAGGAATTGGAGAAGAAGGATTTTTTGAATGATGAGGTCAGTGAGCGCGGTGGCGTGCACTTTGCCAGAACCTACAACATGACTTCGGACATCCCGCTGGTGCATCCCATGGAAACGGAAGAGATGCCGGAAGGGATGGAGGAATGGCTCGAGAAGATCGTGGCGCTCTGCAAGGAGAATCAGGTCGAACTCATTCTTTGCGTGGCACCCTATAATTCGCAGTATGAATATGATGAATATACGATCGAGGACTTAAAAAGGTCTGAGCGCGTGTTCAACACCGTGGGCGATTTTGCCGCGGAGCGTGGACTGGAATGGCACAATCTTTTTTATGAACTCGATGAGATCGGCCTTGACAACGCGACGGATTGGATGGACACGCAGCATTTGAATCAAAACGGCCAGGCGAAGTTCACAAGATATATGGCCGAGCAGGGCTATGTTCGCTAACGGCCTGAATAGTTTGTGATCAAATGGCAAAAGCCATTTTTGATAAACATTTAAGGATCGAAAGGCAGGAAGATACAATGGGTTATTTGGAAGGAACTTGCCCGAAATGCGGCGAGAAAACACGGGAACAATGCAATGCGTGGGGATATGGAAGCCCCATCCGTTTTTGCACGAGATGCAAGCAGGAGTACTTGGATCAGCGCTTTCGCGAGGTGGCGATCCAAGGATTTGATCCGAAGAGCACGAGCCCCGTATATTACATAAAGGCAATGATCCTCTGCCTGGCAGTCACGCTGGCGGCAGGCGGCTGGATGTATTACACCTTGCATTTTAGGCAGTATTGGAATACAATGACGTTGGCGCTCCTGATCGTGGGCGCGATCGGAACGATTGGTTGCATCGTGCTTGCCCTTTGGGTCGGCCTTGGCTTTGCCGGCAAGGAAAACGCAAGGTATCTGGCTGAGTCGGAGAAGCGCCTTCGCGACCCTCTGTACGTACAAAAGCTCCAGTCTTATGGTTACGTGATCCCCGCACAATATCTTGCAGGGATGGGAACCGCAAATGACGGGACGCAGGAAGAATAAAGGAAAAGGTAGAGAAAAGACATGACAAACAAAGGACCTTACTACATTACGACGGCCATCGCCTATACTTCAGGAAAACCGCACATCGGCAACTGCTATGAGATCATCCTGGCAGACGCCATTGCGAGATATAAAAAGGCAGATGGCTTTGACGTGCATTTCCAGACCGGAAGTGACGAGCATGGCCAAAAGATCGAGACGCGTGCCATCGAAGAGGACATGACGCCGAAGGAGTTCGTGGACAAGACGGCCGGAACCATCAAGCAGCTTTGGGACATGATGGGCACTTCCTATGATCGCTTCATCCGCACCACGGATGCCGATCACGAGCGTCAGATCCAGAAAATCTTCAAGAAGCTCTATGATCAGGGCGACATTTACAAGAGCTCCTATGAGGGAAAATATTGCACGGAGTGTGAGGCCTTTTATACCGAGACGCAGCTGAAGGAGGGCAGGTGCCCCGTCTGCGGCGGCGCCGTGCACGATGAGAAGGAAGAGGCTTACTTTTTCAAGATGAAGAAGTATGCGGATCGCCTGATCGAGCACATCAACTCGCATCCCGAGTTCATTCAGCCGGTGTCCAGGAAGAATGAGATGATGAACAACTTCCTGCTTCCGGGACTGCAGGACCTTTGCGTGTCCAGAACTTCCTTCAAGTGGGGCATCCCCGTGGACTTCGACGACAAGCACGTGGTTTACGTGTGGCTGGATGCGCTGAGCAACTACATCACCGGCATTGGCTATGACGCTGACGGAGAAAGCGGTGACCTTTACAAGAAATATTGGCCCGCTGACCTGCATCTGATCGGTAAGGACATCATCCGATTCCATACGATCTACTGGCCCATCTTCCTGATGGCGCTGGGCGAGCCCCTGCCCAAGCAGGTGTTTGGTCATCCCTGGCTTTTGCAGGGCGGCGAGAAGATGAGTAAGTCCAAGGGCAACGTGATCTACGTGGACGACATGATAGGCATCTTTGGACTGGACGCAGTGCGTTATTTCGTGCTGCACGAAATGCCTTATGAAAACGACGGAACCATCACTTGGGAGCTCATGTGCGAGCGCGTGAATTCCGATCTTGCGAACACCCTCGGAAACCTTGTGAACCGTACCGTTGCCATGAGCAATAAGTACTTTGGCGGCGTTGTTGCGAACAAGGGCGTGGCCGTACCTGAGATCGACGAAGACCTCAAGGCGACGGTGACGAGTGCATATGCAAAGGTTGAAAAGCTCATGGACACGCTCCACGTGGCAGATGCGCTGACCGAAATCTTTGCAGTGTTTAAGCGTCTGAACAAGTATATTGACGAGACGGAGCCTTGGGTTCTGGCAAAGGATCCTGAGAAGGCTGACCGCCTTGCGACCGTGCTCTATAACCTCAGCGAGGGCATCGTGATCGGCGCATCCCTGCTGGCACCTTTCCTTCCGACCACGGCAGGAAAGATTGCATCTCAGCTTGGAACGAGCCTTCGTGACTTTGATCAGCTTGGAAGCTTTGGCCTTAGCCAGGGCGGCAAGGTGACGGAGACGCCGGAGATCCTGTTTGCAAGACTTGACAAGGAGGAGATCCTGAAGAAGGCCCAGGAGGTGCAGGCGCGTCAGAGAGAGGAATTCTTGGAGCACCAGAAGGTTGCATTTGCAAATCTCGTGAAGGCAGGCAGAATGACGCAGGCCGAGGCGGATGAAAAGTGGGCAGAGCTGACGGGCGGCGCGGCAGCAGGCGCGAAAGCCGGCGAGGCAGGCGCAAAGGACGGCGCGACTCAGGAAGCGATCGACGTCGAGGCGAAGCCTGAGATCACCTATGATGATTTCGCAAAGCTCCAGTTCCAGGTGGGCGAGATCCTTGCCTGCGAGGCCGTAAAGGGCTCGAAAAAGCTCCTTTGCAGCAAGGTGAAGGTTGGCAATCAGGTAAAGCAGATCCTTTCCGGCATCCATGCAACTTACGAGCCTGAGGAGATGGTGGGCAAGAAGGTGATGGTTCTTGTGAACCTCGCGCCGAGAAAGATGGCAGGCCTTATGAGCGAAGGCATGCTCCTTTGTGCAGAGGATGCAGAAGGCAAGCTTTCCCTCATGACTCCTGAGAAGGAAATGCCCGCCGGTGCAGAAATTTGCTAATTTCCTGTTGATTTTTTTCAAACTTTATTGTATTGTGGGTACTAGGAGAATTCTTAAGGAAGTTTCTGAAATTTATCGATAAACGTTTGAGGGGAGAGGGGTATGGAAAAGGAAGTTTACGAAATGCCGCAGATGGAAGTGGTTGAGTTCGACCCGCAGGACACCATTAGGACCAGCGTTGGATGTGATGGTTGCTATCATTTTGACGAGGGCGAAGCGTAATTCATTGTAAAAAACAAACATTCGAAGGGCAGGCAGATTTGCCTGCCCTTCGTTTTGTAAGGGATTTGAGAAGAAATCCCTTTATTTTTGCGCCAAAAAGCGTTATAATAATATAACAGTCTTTTGAAGTAACTGCTTACGGTATATAGGAAGACGGGGGTTTGCCTATGAGAAAAGAAGAGTTTACGATTGCTTCCAGAGACGCAGTTCATCAGCTTCACAGCGTAAAGTACCTGCCGGAGGGCGCGCCGAAAGGCATTGTGATCCTTGTGCATGGCATGGCGGAGCACCTTGGCAGGTATGAAGGCTTTGCGCAGTTTTTGACGGAGCGAGGATTCCTTGTGGCGGGAGAGGACCATTTGGGGCATGGTCTTTCCGTGCCGGAAGGGGAAACCTATGGGTATTTTTGTCAGATGGATCCTGCAACGGTGCTGGTGCGCGACGTGCACCGCCTGAAAAAGACCGTACAGGGGGAGTATCCCGGCATTCCGATCTTTATCTTGGGGCACAGCATGGGATCTTACATCCTGCGCAACTATATCTGCCGTTATGGAACGGGCATTCAGGGCGCCATCATCATGGGAACGGGGCAGCGTAGCCGCCTTGCCGTGACGTTTATCCGCGCGTTGTCAAAGTGCATCGAACTGATCTACGGGGAAAAGCATTACAGCCGCCTTGTGGAAAAGCTGGTGATGGGCGATTACAACAAGCGCGTCGGCATTGCGCGCACGGAGAGCGACTGGCTCACCAAGGATGAGGAAGTGGTGAACCTTTATCGCATAGATCCGCTTTGCGGATTTCCGTTTACTTTGAATGGATATCGTTGCATGTTTGAAATGGCAAACAGGCTGTTTTCGAAGGAAAATCTGTCGCATATGCCAAAGGGTCTGCCTGTCCTGATGATCTCGGGGGAGGAGGATCCCGTGGGTGGCTATGGCAAGCAGGTGGACAGGGTGTACCGTGACCTTACGGGCGCGGGGCTTACGAACGTTGAGCTGAAGATGTATCCGGGCGATCGGCATGAGATCCTGAATGAGATGGATAAGCAGCAGGTCATGGAGGACATTGCCGCCTGGATGGAAAAGACGATGGGTTAAGGCAGCAGTGCGACAGGCGCCGGAGGGGCAAGGCACACAAGGGGTTAAGGCAACAGTGCATGCGCGCCGGCATGGGTGAGGAAACGGCGCAAGTGGGTTAAGGCAGCAAAGCCGGCAAGGGAAGTAGGGCTTGCGGGCGGGAGGTATCGGGATGGATTACGGCATCCGTTGGGCCAGACCGGATGAATGGGAACAGGTAATGGAGATGATCTGGGAGACGTTTCAGAAATTTGACGCCCCGGATTGTGAACCTGAGGGAAGGCAGAGCTTTTATGATTTTATCATGGACGAGCACTTGAAGGAGTCATTCCTCGCGGGGAATTACAAGCTGCTCGTGGCGGTGGACGGCGATGAGATCATCGGCGCCGGAAGCCTTCGCAACGTGAATCACATTTCCCTTTTGTTCGTCAAGGAAGAATATCATCTTCAGGGCGTTGGAAGCGCCCTTGTCCAGATGCTCTGCGATTACCTGCAGATCGTCGTTGGGGAGCATTACGTTTCCCTTATGGCATCACCCTACGCAGTGGATTTTTACAAAAAGCTTGGCTTTTCTCTGGTAAAGGCCAGGTCCATGAAAACGGGCATTCCCGTGGCATTCATGGAAAAAGTTTTCTGAAAGAAAGAGGAAGAAAGAAATGAAGTTGTTTGATGCTGACGGACCATTGATGCAAGGGCTGAACAAGGTGGCGGATCTGATGATCCTGAACATCATCGCGCTACTGTGTTGCGTGCCCATCATCACCATTGGTGCCTCCATTACGGCCCTTTACTACATGGCCCTCAAGATTGTGCGCGGCGAGGAAGTGTATATCTTCAAAGGATTCATGAAGAGTTTTAAGCAGAATTTCCGCCAGGGCACGATCATCTGGCTGATCCAGATCGTTGTCATGGTCGTGCTGTTTTTGGATTATTTCATCGTTTACGGCAATCCGGATCAGAGTCCGTCCATTATCGTGCAGGTGCTTTTCCTGGCGACTTCGCTCATCGCACTCGCAACGTTCCTGTTCATCTACCCAGTGCTCTCCAAGTTTGACAATTCGCTGAGGAACACCTTTAAGAACACGTTTATCATGGCGATCATGCAGCTGCCGAAGGTCATTATCATGGGCGTTCTGTGGGCCATCCCGCCGCTTCTTGCGATCTTTGTGTTCCAGCTGTTCCCTCTGACAGTGCTGTTTGGCCTGTCCGTTCCGGCCTATGTCAGCGCCATGCTTTATAACAAGTTCTTTCAGAAGATGGAAGACAAGACGATCGAGAGGGCAAGGGCAGAGGGCCTTCTTCCGGAAGATCCCGGCGCCGAGGACGAGCATATCTTCAGCGATACCGTGATCACGGAAACTGCAGATAATAAGGGCGGAGAAAAGTAACGTGCACTTTTACCAATGAATTGCATACGGCATTATGCAAAATGCCGATAAAGGTCGGAAAAGCTAGCAATTCTCACAATCCGAACGAAAAAGTTTGTTGAAATCGTTTATGGTCAAGGGTAAGGGCTTTCTGTTATACTTATCATTAGCTTGTTGGGTCTGTAAATAAACAAAATAAACGTTATAAAGGGAAATGAAAGGAGTTATTCACCATGGCAAGTTTATCACTGAAAAACATCTGCAAAGTGTATCCCAACGGATTTGAGGCTGTTAAGAACTTCAACCTTGAGATCGCAGATCAGGAATTCATCATCTTCGTAGGACCTTCCGGATGCGGTAAGTCCACCACTCTTCGTATGATCGCAGGTCTGGAGGATATCTCCTCTGGTGAGCTGAAGATCGGTGACAGAGTTGTGAACGACGTAGAGCCTAAGGACAGAGATATCGCAATGGTATTCCAGAACTACGCTCTGTATCCTCACATGTCCGTATACGACAACATGGCATTTGGTCTGAAGCTGAGAAAAGTTCCTAAGGATCAGATCGATAAGATGGTTAAGGAAGCTGCAAAGATCCTCGACCTGACTCCCCTCCTGGATCGTAAGCCTAAGGCTCTGTCCGGTGGTCAGAGACAGCGTGTGGCAATGGGTCGTGCAATCGTTCGTAACCCTAAGGTATTCCTTATGGACGAGCCTCTGTCCAACCTGGATGCAAAGCTTCGTGTACAGATGAGAATCGAGATCGCTAAGCTGCATCAGAGACTGGGCACCACCATCATCTACGTAACCCATGACCAGACCGAGGCTATGACCCTTGGTACCAGAATCGTAGTTATGAAGGATGGCGTTATCCAGCAGGTAGATACCCCTCAGAATCTGTACGACAAGCCTCAGAACCTGTTCGTAGCAGGATTCATGGGATCCCCTCAGATGAACTTCCTTACCGCTACCGTTGCAGTTGAAGGCGACGTTGCAAACCTTGAGATCGCTGGCAAGAGCATTCCTCTTCCTCCCGCTAAGTCCAAGAAGCTGATCGAGGGTGGTTACGACGGAAAGCAGGTTATCTTCGGTATCCGTCCTGAGGACGTTTACGATTCCGAGATGTTCATTGAGAATTCTCCTCACAGCACCTTCGAGTCCACCATTAAGGTGTACGAGCTGCTTGGTGCAGAAGTATTCCTGTACTTCGATCTGGATGAGTTCCCGATGACCGCAAGAGTTGATTCTCGTACCAATTCCAGACCTGGCGATACCGTTAAGTTCGCTCTGGACGTTGAGAAGATTCACGTATTCGACAGAGATACTGAGAAGATCATCACCAACTAGTAGGAACCTTAACAGGGGTGCTGGAAACAGCACCCCTTTATCGTTTGCAGCGAGGAAGGAAACCAAGCAGCCTGCGAAGCAGGATATTTGGTTTCACCCGAGCGTGCATGAAATAAAAACGTAAGTCGCGAAGCGACGACGGCCGCGAAGCAGACGGTTTTTATGAATGGAAGAGGAAGGCCATTATGATAACTAATCAGATCATCCAAACCAGCATTGACGAACTGAAGGCCATCACCAAGGTGGACCTGTGTGTCTTTGACGCCCTTGGGGTGCAGGTGGCCGGAACGCTTGAAAAGATCGATCTTTCGTCCAATCTTCTGCGCGATTTTGCCAATTCTCCGGCGGACAGCCAGGTGATCGGACAAAACCACCTTCTGAAGATCTACGATGAGGGCGAGCTGCTCTTTTTGGTGGTAGCGACGGGATATTCCGACGACGTGTACATGGTGGGAAAGATCGCGGCATCGCAGATCCAGGCCCTGGTGATCGCGTACAAGGAAAAGATCGACAGGAACAGCTTTTTCCAGAATCTGATCCTGGACAACATGCTGTTGGTGGACATCTACAACCGCGCAAAGAAGCTTCGGATCGAGGTGGGCGCGCCGCGGGTGGTATATCTGATCGAATCCCAAGATGAGAAGGATGGCATGGTCATGGAGCTCCTAAAGGGCATGTTCACGTCCCAGACGGGGGATTACGTGACGGCCGTGGATGAGAACAACGTGATCCTGATCAAGAGCGTGGAGACGGATGCGTCCGTCAAGGCGCTTGAGCACGTGGCGGAGACGATCGTCGACATGATCAGCGCCGAGGCCATGAGCAACGTGCGCGTGTCGATCGGCACTGTGGTGCAGGAGCTCAAGGACATTTCGAAGTCCTACAAGGAAGCGAAGATGGCCATGGACGTGGGCAAGATCTTCTATGCGGAAAACCCCGTGGCGGCATATCATGCGCTGGGCATTGGACGGCTGATCTATCAGCTCCCCGTGAACCTTTGCAAGATGTTCATCGAGGAGATTTTTGGTGATAAGATCCCAACGGAGCTCGATGATGAGACCTTGAATACCTTGAATAAGTTCTTTGAGAATAACCTGAACGTGTCGGAGACGGCAAGGCAGCTCTACGTGCACCGCAACACCTTGGTGTATCGTATCGAGCGCATCCAGGAGAGCACGGGACTGAACCTGCGCACCTTTGATGATGCCTTGACCTTTAAGATCGCGATGATGGTGGAAGCTTACGTGAAATACTTAAATGAGACGATTTGATGCTGATAAGAACAGCCCCTGCAGGTGATGCGGGGGCTGTTTTTTAGTTATGTTGCCTGAATTTGGCCGCGCCCTGGATCTGGCGGTCTATGGCCTTTAGAGTCCCTCCCCGGAAAATGGTGGGATGAAGCTTTCCTTGGCGGTTTCGCCTTCCTGGCGAAAGCCGAGCTCGATGCCGATGGCTTCCGCAAAGTCGAGGAGGCGTTCGTATTCATCGTCCGTGACCTTACGGGCGATGTCCTCAAATGCCAGATCGCTTATGATCTGGGGCATGGGTGTATATTGGTTCATGATGGAAATAAAAACATGATTTCCAAAGGTTTCGTGTACATAGCGGAGCACGCGCTTGGATCCGCCCACCTGGCCTGGAAGCAGAAGGTGGCGCACGATCATGCCCCTTTTCATAAGCCCCGTAGCTTCGTCAAAGACGGGATCACCAACTTGCCGATACATTTCCTGCAAGGCTTCCTTGGCCTTTTCAAAGTAATCCGGCGCATTGGAAAAGCGTGCTGACACTTGTGCGTCGCGGTACTTGAGGTCGGGAAGATAAATGTCCACAAGGCCCTCTAGGAGCTGTAGGGAATGGACTTCTTCGTAGCCGCCGGTGTTATATACAATGGGAATTGTAAGGCCTTGATCCTTGGCCATGATAAGTGCCTCACGGATCTGGGGGATAAAGTGTGTGGGCGTCACAAGGTTTATGTTGTGGGCGCCTTTTGCCTGAAGCTCCAGGAAGATTTCCGCAAGACGCGGGATGGTGATGACCTTTCCTGAACAGCCGCTCATCTGGCTTGGCGTGGTGCTCGAAGGGGCGCGGTCGCTTTCGGCAGGCTGCTTGGCGGAGATTGCGCGGCATTGCCCATCCAGTGCGATCTCGCGGTTTTGGCAGTAGACGCAGCGGAGGCTACAGCCAGAGAAGAAAACGGTTCCCGAGCCGTTTTTGCCTGAAATGCAGGGCTCCTCCCAAAAATGAAGCGCCGCGCGGGCCGCACGGATCTCTGCCGTTTGGCCGCAATATCCCCTCGCTCCGGCAAGACGGTTCACGCCGCAGTGACGAGGGCAGAGATTGCAGTTTTCGAGAACGTCATTTAAGAGAGTCATATTTCGTATCCATATTCCGCCGGCATTTGGGTTTTGATGCGTTCAAAAGCATATGCTTGCAAGCTTTTTCACCGTGCGGGGTGTTCTTTGGTTCTTGGAAATTAGAAACCGTGCACCACCAGACCGCACTGCAACTCCACCCGGTGACCTTACGGCACATGGAAGATTCCGCTTAGTGCTGCTTTGTTCCCAACCTGACACGGTTCGCAGATTTCCATTGCGCAAGACCGAATTTCACCATTGCAGGCAAATCCGACAATGCACGGCTTTTTCAGTGTATCTGTTTTCTAAGGATTTGTCAAGGGGTTACCACGCTCTGCTGATTGCAGCCTTCCTCCGGGAACTCGCGAGAAGCTGCGCTCTTAAACTTTGCGAGCTCCTTTGTCGCCTGCAGGATCGGAATGTTCGTGCCTGCGCCGGCAACACATCCTCCGGGGCATGCCATGCCTTCGATGAGGCACCCGTTCATGCGCCCTGCCTTGGCGAGAGTGAGTGCTTTTCGGCAATCCGCAAGGCCTTCTGCGTGCTCTATGTGGACCTCCGTTTCGGGATAATATTCCTTGATGCAACGCTCAATTGCAGAAGCCACGCCGCCAGCGACGCCATAGCCTCTGCCGGCACCGGTGGCGTCGTTCATCTCGTCCATGGCCTTGATCTCCTCAAGGAGCAGGCCCTTTGCTTCAAACATGCCCGTCAGTTCCTCGAAGGTAATGACAAAGTCCACGTCGGAGCGAACGCTGCGGCGGCTCGCCTCCAGCTTTTTCGAGGCGCAGGGGCCGATGAAGACCACGGATGCGTTGGGATGCTCTTTCTTGATCACGCGGGCCGTTGCCACCATGGGGGTCAGCTCGTTGCTGATCTTATCGATGGTTTCGGGGAAGAAGTGCTTAGCCATGACGGACCAGGAAGGGCAGCAGGAGGTAAGGGCGAAGGATTGATTTCCAGTCGCCACTTCCTTTACGTAATGCTCTGCCTCGGCCATACAGCCCATGTCTGCGCCTAGCGCCGTCTCGTAGATTTCAGAGAAGCCGAGCTCTTTCAGGGCCGTCTTTAACATGTCGGGAGTGACCTTGGGGCCAAACTGTCCGACGAACGCTGGTGCCACTTGGGCTATGATCTCGCGGCCGCTTTGCATGGCGCGGATCAGCTGGAAGATCTGAGATTTATCCGCGATGGCACCGAAAGGACAACTCACCATGCACATGCCGCAGGAGACGCAAATGTCATTGTCGATGTACGCCCGTCCGTAGGAGTCGGATTTGATGGCACCGACACCGCAGGCATGTTTGCAGGGGCGCTCCTTATGGCAGATGGCATCGTAGGGGCAGATGTCCTTGCACTTACCGCACTTAATGCATTTTTCCTGATCGATCACGGACTTGCCGTTCACGAAGGAAATGGCGCCCTTCGGGCAGACCAGCTGGCAGGGGTGCGCAACGCAGCCCATGCAGGAGCTGGTGACCTCATAGCGGTTCTCGGGGCAGGCATTGCAAGCCGATGGGATCACCTGCATCAGAGGAGGCTCATAGTATTTTTCGTCGATGTTGCTTTCTTCAAGGCCTTCGGTCAGATGTCCGGGATGCTCGCGGTTTTCGGGCCTAAGGCTCATGCCCATGGCCAGGCGGATCCTTTCGCGGATGATCGCGCGGTCACGATAAACGCTCTCCCAATACTTCGGCTCTTCATAATCGACGATCTTATATGGCAAAGCCTCCATGTCGTCCTTTAGGTTTGTTGAATTATAAGCCAAGTTGGCTACTTCCTTGAACACGCGTCTGCGGCGCTGGCGCACCGGCGTGTCAATCCCCCGCATATTACTCATAGGTCGTTTCCTCCCTCTTTTTCCTTTTCCTTCTCGGCTTTGTTGCGCTTTCTAAGGTCCACGAAGAAGTCTTTCAGCACCTGGCTGCATTCCTCTTCAAGAATGCCGCGGTAGACGGTGCACTGATGGTTAAATTCAGGCATTTCCAAAAGGTTGAGGATGGAGCCGGCGCAGCCAGCCTTGGGATTCATGCAGCCCATGACAACCTCTGGAATGCGGGCCTGAACGATGGCACCCGCGCACATCTGACAGGGCTCGAGCGTTACGTAAAGGGTGCAGTCCTCGAGGCGCCAGTCGCCGATCACCTTGCTGGCCTTTCGAATGGCCGTGATCTCGGCATGACAGAGCGTATTTTTGTCGGTGTTTCTGCGGTTGTAACCGCGGCCGATGATCTTTCCTTCATAGACGATGACGCATCCGATGGGCACTTCGCCCAGCGCCGCCGCCTTCTTCGCCTGCTTTAGGGCTTCTTTCATATATTTTTCCTGAACATTCGTCACGTAAGCCATGGGAGAGACTCCTTTCAACTGAATCCATCGTATCACGTTTCTGCCACGAACGCCAAGACAATTCGAAAGAAAGTGACTGTTGATAGGGATTGACGGGGTATTCTATTGACATGGATATCTGTCAAAGATATAGTTTTTTTATACAATCAAACCGTTTACGATGGCATGATTCAGGTTTCAAGGTTGTGATGATATGTCGGGCGGAGAAATAAAAACCATGCAAGAACGCGAAAGGTTTCCGTATAGTTTCCATAAATAGCATCAAAACACATATAAAATAACATTAAAACATGATATTTATAAAAACAGTAAAGAATAGTTTCCCTAAGGAGTTGAAAACTATTCGAAAAAACCATATAATAGGCTTGTCGTATTCGTCTGCATAACCATCATCGAAAAAGGGGAAACCACCACGGGAACGCAAGTACTTACTGCTACGGCATACAATGACAGTCAATGTCATTCGGGATCAATTATTCATTCCTATACGAGCGGTACGGAAATAGTTCTTTCAAATGCTTATATTGAGGTCAATGGTTCCAAGAAGGTACAGAAGCAGAAGTACAAGATTGGGAATGACAATCCCATTGTGCATAGCGGGGTCAAAAAGAAGAAAGTGCATACATACGCTAAATGCTCAGCGGGAACGGTGGAAGCGGAGGCAACAGTTAATTAGAAAAAATGAAAACCTTTAATTAAGTATGCCCTAAAGGAGTTTTATGAGCAAGAAAAACATCATCGTGGTTGCCATTATGGACATTATGTGCCAAAAGATACATTTCTTTCTCTCAATGATCATCATCGGAGCGAGTCTAGCGATCATTGGCTATTTCTCTTTGTTTTCTAATATTTCAAAACTAAATAGGGATGAATGCGACAAGATTCTTACAAAGGGAATTAACGGGACTGGGGTGATGCAGGTTTTTAGCTCATCGAATAGTAATAGTCAGAAAGAACTAATTCAAAATGCATATGATAGCGGTATTTTCGAATTCGTAGGAGTCTGGGAATACGCTATCAATGCATTTCCGCTACCAAATGAGCTATTACAGACCAGGAGATCAAACATGGGATATGCGGCAGACGCGACACCGTGGGTTTATGTGCAAAAGAGCGTATTTGGACTTCATAATATCAAGTTTTCACAGAGGATTAACAACACTGACGAGAATTGGAACAACCCTAATAGGTTTGGAATATACCTAGGTGCCAATTATAATGGCATACCAGTTGGGACAACATATGTGGTGGATCGATATGGCGAATCTGTGGAATTTGAGGTATTGGGGATAATAAAAAAAGGACAGATGATGATGTCAAGCGACGTTTGTGCATTTGGACGCGCAGATGAATTAACTTCGTTAAGCATATTGGATGATGTTATTATTATGGTTTATTCGGGTCAGCCTCCCTTGTGGGTAGGAACATATAGCAACGGAGCATATGTTGCTGCGGGCGGCCACACATTAAAAGAAGCCAGAGATTATCTGGAAAATAGAGCAAAAGAATTGGACATAGATCTGGAAAGCGGGTATTTGAGTGAGGGCTTTCGGGCAGAAGAGATTGAAGAAAACGACTTGCAAAGGGTAGACAGGGAGCTGAGTGGGTTAATCATTGTTACCTGTGTTTTGCTCTGCATGTGCATCATATGCATGGAAATGCTTGGTAATCGAAGACAATATGGGATTTATTATGCGAACGGTTTTTCCTTGAAGGATCTTTTGGAAATCCAAATTTGTCAAAACATAATAAGAGTATTACTCCCAATGATTGGGGCTTGGTTCATATTAAGTAAATATCTTGAAAAGCTTTACGACATACCAATATTTGTTGGAACCGAAGGTTCTCGCTCGGCAATGGTTGCCTCCAAAATGATTGAGGCATGCAGTACCTATGAAAGTGGAAAGTTGCTTGCTTTTTGGAGAAATCAGACGGCCCTTCCATACATGATTATCGTGGGAATAGCACTATTTATTCTATGTACGGTCATTCCAGTATTGATCATAGGGGGAAAAGAACCTTATGAACTGCTGAAAGACACGAGAGGTTAAAAAACATATGATCAAATTAGAAAACATAACCAAGAAGTATATGGATGACTCGAAAGACACGATTGCTCTCGACGGGTTATCGTTAGAGATTGCTGAAGGAGAAATGGTAGCCGTGTTAGGAACAAGCGGCTGTGGGAAGAGTACGCTTCTTAATATTCTAGGAGGGATGGATCGCCCTGACTCTGGGAAGTATTTTTTCGATAATGAAGAAGTATCTTCATATCGTGCCATAAGACTTCACAATTTTCGCAAGAAGAATATTGGTTTTGTGTATCAAAATTTTTCTTTGTTGAATCGTTATACGGTGTACGAGAATATGGCGATCCCTCTTCTGGCAAGAAATCAAAAGAATTATCGCAAAAAGATCATGGATTGTTTGGAACAATTGGGTATTGCGGAATATGCGAACAAGTTTCCTCAGAAATTGTCAGGAGGTCAGCAGCAACGTTGCGCAATAGGGCGAGCTCTTATGACGGATTGCCGACTTATGCTCTGCGATGAACCTACGGGCGCGCTTGATAGCAAAACGACAATAGAGATTATGGGTATTTTGTGTGAAGAGAATAAGCATGGGAAAACCATTGTAATTGCTACGCATGACAGTGACGTGGCATCTAATTGTACGCGTTTGGTAAAAATGTCAGATGGAAGGATACTCATTTAGAAAAGGTATGGGGAATAAAAAAACTAAGTATTTGAGGAATGGAGTGCTGAAGAGAGTATTCCTTTTTGGCCAAAAAGAATATGATTCGCTACTTCTTTTTGTGGGGATGTTTTTGTTATTCTATTTGGGAATGAACTTGATCAGATCCCAAATTCTGATCAACAATCTAAACAAACCAGAATATCTTTATCATAAAGAGTTTTTTGCGGATGGCATATGGAATAAAGACATGTTTGACGAGACTTTCAAAATGCTGAAAGGAAGTGGCGCAAATTGTGTGATTAGGGGATTCATGGTATCGGTTGGACTGACAAACGAACATCGTGAAGTTCGAACTTATCTGTCTGCTGAGGCATTGGCAAAGAAGGAAAAACTTGACTATGACGAGTGGATGGGAATTCCTAATTCTGTTTTGATAGCAGGACGATTATTAAACAGAACCTACTTGAGAGAAGGGAAAAAATGGATCATAATTGATGGTATAGAGTTTCAGGTTTATGCGGTTATTGAAAGCGACGTGATACTTGCTCAGTCTGTATATATGAACTGGGGCAATTTGGAGGAAGATTACAAAGAGTGGTTTATGTGGCGCTTGGCGGATGAATATGATACGAGTGGATGGAATGGGATCCCGCTAATATTCGAAAAGCTTACCAAATTCCACGATGAGATTAACAATTTCCAGGATCAATTTGAAGATTGTTTGACGACCTATGAGAACTATGATGACTATGAGCAGTGGGATCGGCAGGAACTATACGAAAAAATGCAGAAGATTTATTCTGTCATGGAGCTCTTTTGCATATTTGTCATATTCTATCTGATGGAAGTGTGGTTTGCTCGCAGAAAGAGAGAATACCTGATCAGAAGAATGCTGGGATGTAATGCGCTAAGGCTGTGTATAACAGCATTTAGAGATGCGGTTTTGGTAACAGGATTGGCTTTTTCTACGGCCGTGATCGTAATGTTATTACAGTTATGCTTTCATATAGCGGGGAAACTGGAAGTATTAGAAGTTTTGCAGACAATCGTTGGCTCTTTTATTATCACGATTGGTTTTGAAATACTTATGTTAGGTTTTCATGTGTTGAGATTGATAAACATATATCCAACACAGGCAAACATTGAAGCGGCAGAATAAAGTTTTCGATAAATGAGGTTTTGCATGCGGGTAAGGAAAGATAATATATGTAAATTGTTTATTACCATTATCTTATTGATGGTTTTAACGGGTTGCGAAAAAGATGACAAAGGAAAAAGTGAAACGGAAACAGATTGGAGCATGCAAAATGGATTCAGTTATGTTTGCGTTGGCTGTGAAAGAATCCCGTGGGACGAAACCAAAGGTAATTCGAGAGTATTGGCTTGTTCGGAAAACGAGGTATTCTCTTGCGAGCATGTGTTTTTGTATAAAGGAGAATTGGTTAAAGAAGAAGAAATAGAGAATCTGGTAGAGGAATATGATCAGTTTGAGATAAAAACCACAATTCTTAAGTATTCGATAGATGATAAAAAGATATTAGAAGGGATTCCATTTGGCGAGGTGGATGGGTATGTGATAGGGGCGAGTGTCTGTGAGAACGAGCAACTTATCATGACGTTAACAAGTGCGGCTGAGTATTTGGGGCTTGAAGAAAAGGGATGGTTGGTCATGTTGGATTCCGGTGGAAACCTTGTCTTCTCAAGCGAGCTGGATCAAGGTGTATGCACAGAGCATCTGGCTTGGAATTCAAAAGGCGATATATTCATTCTTTCTGGAAATGAATTGCGAACCTATAACAGAAAAGGGAAGAATACAAAAACACAGAAGCTGACTGCCGGGATGCATGGATGGGATATATGTGGTGATGATGCGGGAGGATGTTATATCCTAGGTATGGATATGGCTCCTGTTTTACTAAGATTATGTCAGGACAAGGAAGAAAGCTTTGACAAAACACATGGTTTTACGGAGATTTCTCGAACACCTGACGGAAGAATCATTGCGAGAACAGGCGCAAAGATATACATATATTCTGAATCAGCAAAAGAATGGCAGGAGTTGGTTGATTTTATCCATATAGACATTTGCTCAGATGACATACAAAAATGGTGGATGGGGAAAAACGGAAACATCTATGTCATTCTTCAGGAAGAAGGTATGCCTGGAGAGTATCTGATAACGGCAGAAATAAGATCGAAAGAAGAAATTCCCGAAAAAGAAACGATATGCATTGCCGTAAATGGGAGTCAACCAAAGCTTCGCAGGATTGCCGTCAGGTTCAACCGAACGAATGAAAAGTATAGGATAGAAGTGAACAATTATTTCGAAGTGCTTGGAGCGTATTCGTCAGATGCGGACTATGAAGCGGCTATGGATCGATTGCGATTGGATCTGATTTCGGAAAACAAGATAGATTTAATTGACATTAGTGTACTGAGAAGCCAAGACATTTCACCAATTGGTTTGTTGGAAAACTTAACCCCGTATCTTGAGCATGGCAACATGATTCGAGAAGATGATTTTTTTGCGGAAGTATTGCAAGGTGCAACGGTAGAGGGGTCACTTTTGTGGCTTACGGATGAGATGACGGTGGAGACATTGCTTTGTCGATCGGAAAGCTTAAAGCAGATGCCCCAAAACTGGACGATAGAGGACATGATCAAACTTGCACAAAGCAATCGCGAAAAACAGCTTCTAGGCGGAATGACAGGAGTGGATCTTCAACGGAGAATCAATCGAGCCAATCATTTTCTAGAATGTGCGCTCGCACTGAATCAATCGAAGCTTTTTGATGATGCGTTTGACAAAGAAGCGTTCGTTCAAATAATCCAAGAGGCGAAAAAACAATATGACAGTGTTCCAAATGCTGAGGAGTCTGAGAGTACGGATGACTGTTTGTTGGTTGAGGCTAGGATTGGTTCGTTTTATGATTTGTCAGATTATTATTGGAACTATTTTCACAAACAAGACATAACATTGATTGGTTATCCGACAGAGGATGGGAAAGGGAAAAGTGTTCTCTCTCCCTTTGTAGGAATAGGCATGGTCTCGTCTTCCAAGCATAAGGAGGCTGCGTGGGTGTTTTTGGAGTATTACGTTCAATCACCTGATAGTGAGAATTTGAATTACTTATCTTCACTGAAAAGTAAATTTAACATACAAATGAAAAAGGCATATGAGTTATCAAAACGTGAAAGTAAACCAGATGACGCAAACCATATAGAAGAAGAATCCTTAACGATGATGGAGGAAATCATTAAAAATGCCGTAGGACATGATCAAAGGATGGACGAGGAAATCATGGATATCATCTATGAAGAGATACCAGCTTTATATGTTGGGGATAAGACAGTGAAGGAAGTGGCGGACATTATTGGAAATAGAGTTTTGCTTTATCTAAGGGAAAATGAATAAAACAATGGATTGATGGTCTCGCGACGACGCGGATTAGTAACGACATGCATGTTTGCATGTCGTTTTATTTTGTGGTAGTATTATATGGCGGAAATGGAAGGAAGGTGGATGGTATGCTGATCTGCGGTCTGCAAAAGACGACGTTATTGGATTTCCCGGGGCACGTGGCGTGCACGATCTTTACGGGCGGTTGCAATTTCCGCTGTCCCTATTGTCAAAATGGCGAGCTGGTGTTGAATCCGGCGGCGCAGCCGTGTCTTTCTGAGGAAGAGGTCATGGCGTTTTTAAAAAAGCGTAAGGGTATTTTGGAGGGCGTTTGCATCACGGGCGGCGAACCGACGCTCCAAAGTGACCTGGAGAATTTTGTCCGAGAGATCCGAAACCTGGGATATCTTGTCAAGCTGGATTCGAACGGATATCGTCCTGAGATCCTAAAATCCCTTGTGGAACAAGGCCTTGTGGATTACGTTGCCATGGACGTGAAGGCTTCGAAGGAAAACTACGCGAAGGTGACGGGCGTGCCTGGCCTTGACGTAACAAAGATCGAGGAGAGCGTGGCATACCTTATGACGCAGGATAAGATCCCTTATGAGTTCCGCACGACGGTGGTGCGAGGGCTGCATACCCTTGAGGAGTTTGAGGAGATCGGAAAGTGGCTCGAGGGCGCTCCGGCGCTGTTTCTTCAGTGCTATCAGGAGAGCGGCAACGTGTTATGTCCCGAGGTAAAGATGGGCTCTTTTGAGAAAACGGAGCTAGAATGCATGGCCGAGAAGGCAAGAAAGTACATTGCCAGAGTCGAAGTCCGTGGGGTAGAATAGAATGTAACATGAGGCAGTAGCGAAATGCTTGAAAGCAAGCATTTCAGCGGAGGCCGAAGGATTGCAAGGACTACGAGAGTCGCATCGCAACGGAGCAATCCGAAGGCAGCGATAGAAGTAGAGATTTAGGATTGGATTTTTAGCACTATGAAGCACTTGATCGGAGATCGGAAGTTTTATCAGGCAGTTTTGAAGGTGGCCGTGCCCATTATGATCCAGAACGGCATTACGAATTTTGTGAGTCTTCTGGATAATATCATGATCGGGCAGGTCGGAACGGAGCAGATGAGCGGCATCGCCATTGTCAATCAGCTCCTTTTCGTGTTTTACTTAGCAATTTTTGGAGCGCTCTCCGCAGCGGGGATTTTTAGCGCTCAGTTTTTCGGCATGCGGGATCACGAAGGCGTTCGGCATGCCATGCGATATAAGATCGTCATCAGCATTATCCTTGTGGTCTTAGGGATCACGGCGTTCCTTTTGTGGGGGGATCAGCTGATCCTGTTATATCTGCACGATGAGGGCGGCACCACGCAGAATCTGGATGCGGCGCTTCGCTTTGGCAAGGAATATCTGGGCGTCATGCTCTTTGGTTTGCTGCCGTTTGTCATTGAGGAGGCCTATGCATCAACCCTGAGGGAGTGCGGCGAGACCAGGCTTCCCATGGTGGCGGGCATTGTGGCCGTCTTTGTAAACTTAGGCTTTAACTATTTACTGATCTTTGGCCATTTTGGATTCCCCAAATTGGGCGTTGTGGGTGCGGCCATTGCAACCGTGATCTCGCGCTACGTGCAGATGGCGATCGTGCTTGTTTGGACGCATATGCACACGCAGGTGATGCACTTTGCAAAGGGCTTATATCGAGGCTTTTCCATTCCGGGCGCATTGGCGTGGAAAATCTCAGTCAAGGGCTTGCCGCTTATGGCGAATGAGTTCCTTTGGGCAGCGGGCATGGCTGTTCTGAACCAGTGCTATTCCTTAAGGGGACTGGATGCCATCGCGGGCCTGAACATTGCCTCCACGATCACGAACCTTTTCAACGTGGTGTTCATCGCCATGGGTAGCGCGGTTTCCATCATGGTGGGACAGCTCCTCGGCGCAGGAAAGATGGAGGAAGCCAGGGATACGGACACGAAGCTCATTGTTTTTTCCGTAGCATCCTGCTTCGTTTTGGGAGCCATTTTGGTGCTCCTGTCGCCGCTGTTCCCGAGGCTATATAATACAACGGATCAAGTGAAAAGCCTGGCAACCGGTTTTATCCGCATTGGTGCAGCCTGCATGCCTATGTATGCGTTCATGCACGCATCCTATTTTACGCTGCGTTCCGGTGGAAAGACCTTTATTACGTTCTTGTTTGACAGTGTGTTTTTATGGGCGGTCAGCGTGCCGTCAGCCTTTCTGTTTAGCCGTTATACGGTCTTCCCGGTGCTGCTTTTGTATCTGTGCGTGCAGTTGATCGATCTGATCAAGGTTGCGATCGGGTTTGTTTTGGTGAAGAAGGGCGTATGGCTGCAGAATATCGTGGCGCATGAGCAGGCGTAGGAGCAGGCAACATCGGTAGTTTTTGGGTAGGCAGTCAGAAAGAAAGAGGAAGAATATGGGAGAGAAGAAGGAAATCCGACAGGAGTTTTTGACGGGGGAACGGGCACTTTTCATGAGCAGGGACCTGCGCGTCGTGGACTGCACCTTTGCAGACGGCGAATCTCCCCTGAAGGAAAGCGAAAATATAGAACTCGAGGGCAGTATGTTCAAGTGGAAGTACCCGCTTTGGTACTGCAAGAACGTGACGGCAAAGGACTGCGTATGGTTTGACATGGCGAGGGCTGGCGTTTGGTATACAAATAACGTTACGGTCGAGGATTCGCCCATTGACGCGCCAAAGAACTTCCGCAGGTGTAATGGCGTGACGCTTCGGAACGTCTCTTTCTCCAATGCGGAGGAGACGCTGTGGAGCTGCAACGACGTGACGATGGAGCATGTGCTGGCGCGCGGCAATTACTTTGGCATGAATTCCACGAACGTTACCGTGAAGGATCTTACGCTTTACGGAAACTATTCCTTCGACGGCGCGCGGAACGTGACCCTGGAAGGCAGTAAGCTCCTTTCAAAGGATTCCTTCTGGAACTGCGAGAACGTGGTAGTGCGCGATTCCTATATTTCCGGCGAGTATCTTGGCTGGAATTCGAAGAACCTGACCTTTGAGAATTGCACGATCGAGAGCCTGCAGGGCATGTGCTACATTGAAAATCTCGTGATGAAAAACTGCAAGCTCCTGAACACGACGCTGGCGTTTGAATATTCCACCGTCGAGGCGGACATCACCAGCAAGATCGACAGCGTGCTCAACCCGACTTCGGGAACCATCACCGCCGACGCGATCGGTGAACTGATCCTCGAGAAGGACAAGATCGACCCGTCGAAGACGAAGATCACGTGCCGCGAAGCGCAAGTTTAAGAAGGACCAAGGAGAAATGGTCCACATGGCGCCTGGCGAAAGCCAAGAAACCGCTGTGCAAGCCGAGCTGGCTGAGTGCTTGGGATGTAGGACAGGAATGGAGTTTGGGGGATGCAGGAATTTAATTTCGACAAATTGACGGATCGGCGCGGAACGGATTCGTACAAGTGGGACGTGGCGGAGAATGAGCTTCCCATGTGGGTGGCTGACATGGACTTCGAGACGGCGCCCTGCGTGCGAGAAGCGATCGAAGAGCGCGCCGCACATGGCATTTTTGGATATAACGTCGTTCCGGACGCATGGTATGCGGCCTATCAGAACTGGTGGGAGACGCGCCATCACTTGCATATCGAAAAGGACTGGCTGATCTTTTGCACGGGTGTTGTGCCAGCGCTTTCTTCCATGGTCAGAAAGCTTACGACCGTCGGAGAGAACGTTCTAATCCTGACGCCAGTCTACAACATCTTTTTTAATTCAATCGTGAACAATGGGCGCAACGTGGTGCAGTGCCCGCTGAAATATGCGCCTTTGCCGTCAGGCAAAGAGGGCGAAGCGGCTGCAGGCGGTGCCTCGCAGGAATATGAAATCGACTGGACCGCATTTGAGCAGGCCCTTTCTAATCCGCAGACGACGCTTTTGATCTTTTGTAACCCGCACAATCCCGTGGGCAGGATCTGGACGCGGGAAGAGATCGCAAGGGTCGGCGAGCTTTGCAAGAAGTATCACGTATTGGTGGTTTCGGATGAGATCCACTGTGACCTCACGGATCCCGGGAAGGAGTATATTCCGTTTGCGTCCGTATCGGACGCGTGCCGCGAAAACAGTATTACCTGCATCGCACCGACAAAGTCCTTTAACATTGCGGGCATGCAGACGGCAGCAGTCTTTGCGGCGGACCCGGCCGTGCGCCATAAGGTGTGGCGCGGGTTGAACACCGATGAGTGCGCAGAGCCGAACTCCTTTGCGTGCGGCGTTGCCATCGCGGCGTTTTCGCAGGGAGCACCCTGGCTGGATGCCCTTCGGGAGTATCTATTTGAGAATAAGCAGGCGGTACGGCAGTTCCTCGCGGAGCGCCTTCCCAAGGTGCATTTGGTGCCGTCGGAGGCGACCTATTTATTATGGCTGGACTGCAGGGAGTATACCGCGGACAGCGTTGCTTTGGCGGAGTTTCTTCGCAGGGAGACGGGGCTTTTCGTGTCGGAGGGCGCGGAGTACGGAAGGACGGGAGAGCCGTTCCTTCGCCTGAACATTGCATGCCCGAGGGCAAGACTTGAGGACGGTCTCGAGCGCCTCGCAACGGGTCTTGGGAGATGGCAGTAAAAGCATAACAGCCGTCTGGTAAGAGACTTCGCAACATGAATGCAAGAATAAAGGTGTCGGCGTGAGGGCCGGCACTTTTTTGTGTTGAAAGTTTGGCGGGACTTCGCTATAATAAGGCTATTGATTTTCAAAGAAAGTAGCGAAGTGGAAGGAAACGGATTTGGGAAAAGAATTTCGAAATGGCATAAAAGACGGGATTCCCATCGCTTTGGGATATTTTGCGGTGAGCTTTAGCCTAGGGATCGCAATGCTTGCGGCCGGAATGACGGCCGTGCAGGGCGCGGTCATGAGCGTATCGAACCTCACGAGCGCGGGAGAATTCGCAGGCGTTCGAGTGATCGCTGCGGGCGGCACCTTGATCGAGTTGGTGCTCACGCAGATCATCATTAACCTGCGGTATTCGCTGATGAGCCTTTCGCTCACGCAAAAGCTGGATGAAAAGGTTAAGTTTTGGCAAAAGCTGATCATCGCCTTTGGAAACACGGATGAGATCTTCGCCGTGGCAATGAATCATCAAAAGAGCCTTACGCTCCCTTATATGGTGGGGTTGCAGAGCCTTCCGATCGTGGGCTGGACGGCGGGAACTTTTCTTGGCGCCGTGGCCGGAGGACTCATGCCCACAAGCGTTGCGATGGCCATGAACGTCATGCTCTATGGCATGTTCATCGCGATCGTGGTTCCCGTGGCAAAAAAATCAAGGCCCGTATTGATTGTGGCTAGCGTGGCGATCCTTGCCAGCAGCCTTTTCCGTTACGTGCCTTGGCTTCATCAGATTTCGGAGGGCATCTCCATCATTGTCTGCACGGTCGTTGCGGCAACCTTTGGAGCGATTGTCTTTCCCGTGAAGGAAGAGGAGGGAGCGCAATGAACATTTGGCTTTTCATCCTCGCAATGGCGGTAGTGACTTACCTGATCCGCATGATCCCGCTGACCCTGATCCGCGGCAAGATCAAGAATCGTTTTGTGAGATCGTTTTTATATTACGTGCCGTATGCATGTCTCATGGCCATGACGTTCCCCGCAGTGTTCCATGCAACCGAGCATGTTCTTGCGGCCGCACTCGGCGTTTTGGTGGCCATCGGCCTCGCCCTCAAGGGCAAGGGACTTGTAACGGTCGCCGTCGCCGCCAGCGTCACAGTCTTCCTCGCATCCCTTTTATTAGGTTTTATCGCACTTTGATCGCGTCGAAGACTTGGCCGATGGGGGCTTGGATCAGGAGGTCGGCGAATTTGTCGCGGGGCGTGGGCGCCATGTTGATCACGACAAGTTTGTCGCCTGAGAAGTAATCGATCAGGCCGGCGGCGGGATATACCGCAAGGGAGGTGCCGCCGATGATGAGCACTTCCGCGTTACTGATGGCGCGAACGGACTCCTCGATGATGTTCTGGTTGAGGCCCTCCTCATAGAGCACCACGTCAGGCTTTACGCGGCCGCCGCAGTCCTCACAAACGGGAATCCCCTCGGAATCCTTGATGAACTCAAGATCGTGGAATTTCCCGCACTTTTCACAATAGTTGCGAAGCACGCTCCCGTGGAGCTCAAGCACCTTTTTGCTGCCGGCCGCCTGATGCAGACCGTCAATGTTCTGCGTCACGACGGCTTTCAGTTTGCCCGCTTTTTCAAGCTCGGCAAGCTTAAGGTGCGCCGCATTGGGCTTTGCGTCCGAAAAGATCATCTTGTTGCGGTAAAACCGGAAGAACTCATCGGGCTTACGCATGTAAAAGGTGTGGCTTAAGATCGTCTCGGGCGGATAATCATATTGCTGATGATACAGGCCGTCCACGCTTCGAAAATCGGGGATGCCGCTCTCGGTGGAAACGCCTGCGCCGCCGAAGAATACAATGTTTTCATGGGTATCAATGATCTTTTGGAACTCTTCAATGTTTTTCAGATCCGCTTCGGTTAATGCCTTCATGTCGTAACCTCCCCAATTTTTCTTTGGAGCCTTTGCTCCGCCTTCTCTCTAAGAAATATTCTATCAAGAATCGCCGAAAATGAAAAGACGTTCCTTTGGGAAATCTTTAGAAAATCTTAATGCAGCAAGCGGTTGAGTTAAGGCGTCTTTTATGCTATGATGGCTTTGATGAATTTTGGTGAGAGTTGAAAGGGCAGTGCTTCATGGCAAAGAAGAAAAAGGAACTGATCCCGCAAAAGAAATCGAAAAAGGTGATCCGCCTTGCAGACCACGGAAGGGAGCGCGTGTTAAAGCGCAGCGCCATCTTTTTTGGTGTGCTGGGCGTACTTTGCGTGCTTTATTGCCTTTCGATCTGGCTGTTCCTTGGCTATGGCACGTACTTCTTTCTCATTTGGGCCGCAATGGGCGCCGTGTTTGGGCTGATCTCGCTTTTTTGCGCGAAGCCGGCGCTGCGGCGAAAGCTCCCGCTTTGGCTCATGCGCACGTTTTGGGTTCTTTTTGGCATTGGCGTTGCCGTTTTCCTATTGGTGGAGGGCCTCATCCTCTCGCGGTGCAATGCGAAGGCGGAGGACGGCGCGGAGTATCTGATCGTCCTCGGCGCGCAGTGGAAGGCAAATGGCCCGAGCGTCGTGCTCAAATACCGTTTGGATGCGGCGGTGCATTATCTTCGCGTCAACACGTCGACGAAGGTGATCGTCTCCGGCGGGCAGGGGCCGAACGAGCCCATCGCGGAAGCGGACGGCATGTATGAGTATCTCATCGCACAAGGCATTGATGCCTCCAGGATCCAAAAGGAGGACAAGTCACGCAACACCTATGAGAACCTGAGCAAATGCGGCCTGATGCTGCCCAAGGCGGATTCCCGCGTGGTCCTTGTGACAAACAATTTCCACGTATTCCGCGCGGAAAAACTTGCCAAGGCGCAAGGATATGAATATGTACAAGGTCTTGCGGCCGATTCTTATCCCCCGATGCAGCTGCACAACCTCCTTCGGGAGTTTTGCGGCGTCATGAAGGATTTCCTGTTGGGGAACCTGAGCCGATGGGAGATGGGGTAAGCTGCCAAGAGTGTGTGAGAAAAGCCCGAGGCGTAGCCCAAGGAGAAGCCCGAATGCGGCTTGCGCCGCGGGCGGATGCTAAGTCAGAATGGAGGATGGACATGGAGATACATGTTGGAGATAGATTGCGTATGAAAAAGCCGCACCCTTGCGGCAGCGCGGAATGGGAAGTGCTCCGGGAGGGGGCGGATTTCCGCTTGAAATGCATGGGCTGCGGACATCAGATCATGATCGCGCGAAAGCTCATGGAACGTAACGTAAAAGAGATCAAAAAGGTGGATGTGATAGTATAAAATCTAGTGATATTTTGATCTTTTGAAAGGAAACTCTATATGAAAAAGAAAACGATAGGAGTCGTGATTTCGCAGAAAATGATCGCTCCGGCCATTTATGATCTTTGGATCAGGACTGACCTGGCATGGGATGCAAAACCGGGGCAGTTTGTGGGCGTGTTCCCAAAGGACAAGAGTACGCTCTTGCCGCGTCCCATCAGCATCTGCGAGGTGAATGGGGATCGGACGGCACTAAGGCTCGTTTACCGTATTGCCGGCCAGGGAACGGCTGAGTTTTCCAAGTGGAACGCAGGGGAAGAAGTGGCTTTGCTTGGCGTTCTTGGAAATGGATTTCCGCTGGAGAAAGCGCAAGGGAAAAAGGTATTTCTCATGGGCGGCGGCATTGGGATCCCGCCGATGCTAGAGCTGGCGAAGGCGCTGGGCCCTGGCGCTGCCAAGGGGCTTGACGCAGGCACCGACGAAAGCGCTGCGTCGAAAGAAGGCGCAGCCAAGGTTTGTAGTATCATGGGATATCGCGATGCGCAGACGTTTCTGCGCCCTGACTTAGAACAATATGGCGAAGTGGTCATCGCGACGGAGGATGGCAGCGTTGGCACGAAGGGCAACGTCATGGATGCCATTCGTGAGAACGCGCTGACCGCAGACGTGATCTTTGCCTGCGGGCCCATGCCCATGCTACGCGCCATTAAGGCATATGCAGCCGAGCAGGGCATTCCGGCATATATTTCCCTCGAGGAGCACATGGCCTGCGGCGTCGGCGCATGTCTCGGGTGCGTCGTAAAGACTAAGGAAGTGGACCACCACTCCCATGTCAACAATGCGCGGATCTGCACGGACGGACCCGTATTTGAAGCAGGGGAGGTGGAGATCTGATGAGAGAGATTTTGAATAATCAGAACGGAAATGGCAACGGGGGCAGCCAAAGCGGGAGCATCGCGGCGGGATCGCAGGAATGGAAGCCTGACCTTCGCACCACCATTGCGGGCGTGGAGTTCCAAAACCCCGTGATGACGGCGTCCGGAACCTTTGGCTCGGGCATGGAATATGGTGAATTTGTTGATTTGAACCGCCTTGGCGCAGTGGTGACCAAGGGCGTTGCGAACGTGCCCTGGCCCGGCAACCCCACGCCTCGCGTGGCGGAAGTATATGGCGGAATGTTAAATGCCATCGGCCTGCAAAATCCAGGCATCGACGTGTTTATGGAGCGCGACATACCGTTCCTCAAGCAATATGACAAGACAAAGATCATCGTGAACGTGTGTGGCAAGTCCGTGCAGGATTACGTGGACGTGGTAGAGCGGCTTGGTGAGGAGCCTGCGGTGGCGCTTTTGGAGATCAACGTGTCCTGCCCGAATGTAAAGGAGGGCGCCATCGCCTTTGGGCAAAAGGCGGATGCGCTGTACAACATCACCGCCGAACTGAAAAAGCATGCAAAGCAGCCCATCATGATGAAGCTTTCGCCCAACGTGACGGACATCACGGAGATGGCAAGGGCGGCAGAGGCGGCCGGCGCGGACGCTCTGTCCCTGATCAACACCATCACGGGCATGAAGATCGACATTCACAGACGCAAGTTTGCGATCGCCAACAAGACGGGCGGCATGAGCGGCCCTGCCATCAAGCCCATTGCTGTGCGCATGGTATGGCAGGTTGCGCAGGCGGTAAAGCTCCCGATCCTGGGCATGGGCGGCATTGCCACGGCGGAGGATGCGATTGAATTCCTTCTGGCCGGTGCCAGCGCCATCAGCGTGGGAGCCATGAATTTCGTGAACCCTTACGCAACCATCGAGATCCTGGAAGGGATTGAAGCATATATGCGCCTGTACCACATGGAGAAGCTCTCCGACCTGATCGGCGCAGTAAAGTAAACGGAAACTGGAATGACGAAACCTGGGTCAAATGACCCGGGTTTCGTTGTTTTAGTTTCCATTTTTTTCAAAATAATAAATATTTTTCGCGGATTTTGGTGAGTAAAGTTGACGAAAACTGCAATTAACAAATAGAATAGTAGCCAAAGCTCTATCTGAGATAAAAAAGACGGGGGTTATTGACATGAGAGGAAAGACAGGAAGGGAAAGTAAGATTGCAAGATTGGCGCTGGTATTCGTGGCAATGGTAGTCATGTTTGTCATGTTTGGACCGGCGATGCAGAAGGCGTGGGCCGACGGCGTATTGGAACCGGTGAAATACGTTGACGCCGCGGGAAACACGCTTGCCGTGAGGGATTACGTTAGGATCGATGAGAATCTGCCACAGGAATTGGATACGGGTTGGTATTATATAGACGGAGATGAATACTTTACAAATGGCCTCAATATTAGCGGAAACGTCAATCTCATCCTTTGTGATGGGCAATATTTGGTTTTTTTGCAGGGTGTGTATGTTCCCGAAGGTGCGAGCCTCACAATCTGGGCACAAAAAGAAGGAACCGGCGTTATGAATGTTCTCGGAATTCCGCGCAGTGCCGCGATTGGTGGCAACTTCTGTGATGACAATGCCCATGACTGTGGAACGATCATTATCAATGGCGGTAACATTAATGTAGAATCCCAAGGCTATGGAGCTGGAATTGGCAGCTGTGAAGGTGGGAAGGGCGGCAGTATTACCATCAATGGTGGTAAGGTTCAAGTAGCATGCGTGGAAGGAGAGGGAGCTGCAATCGGTGCCGGATATGGTGGCACTGCCGGAACGATCATCATTAACGGTGGCGTCATTTTGGCGGATGCTCGTGGTGAAGGAATGGATTCGAGCGGCGCTGAGGGAATCGGTGGAGATGAGGGAATTGTTCAGATCAATGGCGGTGAGGTTACGGCCTATGGCGGGAACGGATACCCTGGGATCAGTGGCTCGGAGATCACGCTTGGTTGGACAAACACAGAGAATTTCATTGAATCCACCTATAGCGGAACGCTAAGCTTTGCGGAAGGCAAGAAGTTCCAGCTTTCTGATACGGGAGAACTGGCGACCCTCGAAAATTTAAACGGGAAGAAAATCGTGCCCTTGCTGACAAATGACGTGAATTTGGATTGCGGGAATAACGGAAGTCTGACAAGTAATGTTATGCAAGCCAACAATGGACAGGCGGTCACATTGACGGTTTCTCCTGCTACTGATTATGTCGTGACGAGTGTCCGAGTGAATTGTAATGGCAGCGATGAGACCTGTGAGGTGACATATCAGGGGGTAAATACCTATATGTTTGTGATGCCGGACGATAGCGTTACCGTGGTAGCAAGGTTTGGCAAGAGCGTGGATTACGTGGATGCAAAGGGTAATCCAATGACGGCGAGCTGCTGCGATCTTTCCTCTTATGAACAGACCGAGTGGGAGGAAGAATGGTATGCCGTAACAAATTCTAATTTGGTCTATGCGGGTGAAGCGATTCATGTGCACGGAAACGTGAATTTGATCCTTTGCGACAATACAAGTTTGAATGCCACTTATGGCATTATCATTGATGAGGATGCCAGCCTTACCATCTGGCAACAGAAAGAAGGCTGGGGATCTCTGAATGCACTTGCAACGGATGAGTGCCCGGGAATCGGCGGTAACGTTATCATTAATGGCGGTGAAGTCACTGCTTTTGCCAGCAAGCAATACGATGGAATTGGCGGGGAAAACGCTCAGATTACCATCAATGGTGGACATGTATATTCAAATGCCAACAACTTTAAGGTAGGCATTGGAGGCAAAAACGCCCAAGTCACCATCAACAATGGATATGTTTTTGCAGTTGGCGCTGATTTCGGCGCCGGTATTGGAGGCGAGCATGCCAGAGTCGTCATCAATAAGGGAGAAGTTGAAGTTTGTGGCGGAGAAAGCGACAGGGCAATTGGCGGATATCTTTGCAAAACCACCATCAATGGCGGAAAGGTTGTAACATACGCACCGATCTGTAATTGGTACGGAACGTTTACCATCCGCGGGGGAAAAGTTTGGGCGAACGGCGGCTTTTTCGCTCACAAGGGCAAGATCACCATTGATGATGGAGAAGTTTACGTTAAAGACGGTTTTTCCGGTGATGAAACAACGATCACCGTTAACGGCGGTTGCCTGCAAACCGAAAGCAGCACATCGATGACTTCTGCACTTGGCAATAGGGATGGTAAGGTGATCATCAACGGCGGCCAAGTCTATGCAACAGCAGAATCAGGTGCCTGCGCAATTGGACAAGATAATTGCGAGGTGATCCTTGGCTGGACGCTTGGAGGGGATATCATATGTTGCGAGGGACCTTGCAAGGGGAATGTTTCTTTTGCAAAGGATAAGGTGTTTAGGGATCCAAATCTTGAACTCATCACCGCAGAAGAATTTGTCGAGAGAAGCCAGACCGAAGAAGAAGTGATACTCTTTCCTCCCGTTGGAGTTTATCATTTCATCTATCTTGAGAGCGGAGAGGGATCGCTTGAGACGGATCCCGTTATGCCCAGGGTAGGACAAACCGTGACGGTGACGGAACGGCACTCCTTCCCATATGTTTTGGACGGCATTTCGGCAAATATGTACGGATATCCCGTTGACTTAGTAAAGACGGGTGCGAACACATATACTTTTACGATGCCCGACGGGGATGTGACCATTGAGGCAAGCTATCATGAAGGCGATGATCGCCTGTACTATATGAACACGTTTGGAAATGAATGCCTTCTTGATCTTGATCTTGATCAGGTGCGCGTTTTGTCTCCGTCAAGCATTGAGACGCACCTGAAGAATGGGGAACTTAGTAACGGATGGTATGCTGTTTGCGGAGACATTGCCTGGGAAGATCCCATTCGCATCGCAGGTAGAGTGAATCTTCTTCTTTGCGACGGCGCAACGCTGACGGCGGAGGAAGGAATCGTCGTGCCGAAGGATGCCAATCTTGTGATCTGGGGACAGAAAGAGGGAAGCGGTGTTCTGATCGCTGAAGGATTGGATAACGCCGGGATTGGCGGCAGCGCTTCTGAAGACGCTGGTTATATCATCATCAACGGTGGAACGATCACGGCCAGAGGCGGATATTATTCGGCAGGAATTGGCGGCACCTCAGGTACTTCTGTCAAAAGCATTTCGATCTATGGCGGAACGATCCTGGCCGAAGGCGATGATTATGCGGCAGGAATCGGAGGGGGTGAAAAAGGATCTGTTGACAACATTTCGATCGAAGGCGGAACGATCACGGCCACGGCCGGTTCTAGAGCGCCCGGAATCGGCACGGGATATGAATGTGGAGTTGAAGCAAACATTTTCATCCATGGCGGAATGATCTTGGCCAAAGGCGGAAATCAAGCACCCGGGATTGGAGCTGGAGCAGAAGGTGGAAACGTAAGCGTCAAAATCACAGGTGGGCAAGTGACTGCCGTAGGCGGAAAAGTGTATAACGGATCGAATATAGACCGCTCTGCACCCGGAATTGGATGCGAACCAGATGGCAATAAAGGTTCTGCCACAATCCTTCTTTCTTGGACCGATGCAGATGATTTTATTGAATCTTCCTTTGGCAGTCTGAAAAATGATATCACGCTCAAAAGTCCGTTCACGATCGAAGCCACGGGTGAGACGGTGACGACGGACGTGCCTCGCGGAGAGGTTATAAAGCTCGTTCCGCCGAAATATACCGTCACTGCATATTCCAGGGCGAGCGGAGACGTGACGGCGTCGATCGCGGACGTAAGCGTTGCGCCTTCCGGTAAGGTTGCATTCGGCGAGAGCGTTACGGTGACGGCACCTGACAAGAGTGCGCAGGGATATGCCTTCCTTGGTTGGCATGCAGTGACAGGACTGACTTCCGAAGGAAACGAAGTGGCTAGCTATGACGAGGCGATGCTTTGCGAAAAGCTGAGTTACACGTTCACGATGAGTGACAAGGACGAGGCGGTCGTTGCGGTCTACGAGGCCCGAGGTAACGCGCAGGTTACGGTTAGCGCCGTGAACGGGGCGAAGTACTTTGTCAACAACGGGCCGACGGCGCAGGGCGGCTCCACGGAAAACGTGCAGCTCGGAACGACGCTGCTTTTGACGGCGGGGGACGCAGACAAAGTGCTTTGTTGGATGAACGAGAGCAACAAGGTGCTCGGGACCAAGGATAGCCTTCGCCTTGTAGTGACCGGGGACACGAAGGTGACGCTGGTTTATAAGCCTGAAGAGGCAAACGGCGCTTTCGTGCAGTTTGAGAATGACTTCGGTCAGGTGCTTGGATACAAGAGTTATTCCGCAAGTGACGTGAAGATTGACTTCCCGATCCAGCCTTCAAAGTTCGGCTTTACGTTTGAGAAGTGGGTGTTCAAGGGAACGACCGAGGAGGCAACGCAGGAGCAGATTCTCTCGAAGGTTGCAAACGGCGGCGTGATCACGGTGGTTCCGAAGTATGTACAGGATGAGAGAAAGTACAGCGTGACGGTTCGTTATCAGGACGCTGACGGCGCTGAAGTAAGCGCGGACGTGCAGTATCCCGACATTCTCGTGGGCACGGGCTATACGGTGACGGCGCCCACGGTAAGCGGGTACATGTTCTCTTGCTGGAAGGACTCGAACGGAACAGTTCTTGGATACAATGAAAACTACTATTTCCTCGTTGCTTCTGACAATTCGCTGACGGCGGTTTACGCGGCGGACGGAAGCGCACAGCAGACGCAGGCGCAGCCCGTGATCACCATCGGCATGCCCAGCGCGGTGACGACGACGGACGCACACAAGGTTTCCTGCACGGTGACGAGAAGCATTCCCGACGGGTACGAGCTTCAGGAGCACGGCATCCTTTACGCAAAGGGCGTGGCGGGACTTGACGAGACCACATTTGTTTACGGCACGGCGGGCGTTTCGAAGTACCAGTCCGACAAGACCTCAACAAGCGGCGTGGTGAAACTCAACGTGAAGGTGAGCGGCGAGACGATCAGCAGCGGCGACAACATGAACGTTTCGTTCCGCGGCTACATGATCCTCAAGGACGGCGCGACCGGAAACATTGTGACTTACTACACCGACATCGTGAGCGGCAACTATGCGGCACTGAACACGCATAACTAAGGGATTTTGGTGAGTAAAGTTGCCGAAAAGTGCTATTAATAGATAGAATGATAACAAAAGTTTAACTGGCACGAATGAAAGGCGGGGGGTAAACGAAATGATGGAAAAGACAAGGAAGGAAAGCAGGATTGCAGGATTGGTGCTGGCATTCATGGCAATGGTGGTCATGTTTGTCATGTTTGGACCGACTGCGCAGAAGGCGTGGGCCGACGGCGAATTGGAACCGGTGGAATACGTTGACGCCGAAGGGAAAACGCATACCGTGACGGATTACGTAGAGATCACGTCGCAGAACGTGGTCACGGAGTGGGAGACGGGTTGGTATTTTGTGAACGAAAAAATGACCATAGAAGACTACGTTAACGTAAGCGGTGACGTGAATCTCATTCTTGGTGATGGTAAGACGGTGACTGCAAATAAGGGCGTGTACGTCCCCGTGGGTGCAAGCCTGACAATCTGGGGGCAGACAAAAGAAAGCGGAGAGCTGGACGCCTTCGGTGGATTTAATGAACCCGGAATTGGCGGCGGTTATGGAAATAATAAAGATCCTAACTGCGGAACGATCATTGTCAACAGCGGCGGGATCATAGCAAAGTCAAAAGGCATTGCGGCCGGGATCGGCGGCGCCTATTATGGAAACGGCGGTAACGTGACCATCAATGGCGGAGCGGTTGTGGCTGAACAAAAGACCCGAGGCGGTGCCGCAATCGGAGGCGGAGAGAATGGAGACGCAGGAACGTTCATCATGAACGGCGGATATGTTGTGGCGAGTGCGAGGGGTGATTCCGCAGCAAACAGCGGCGCGGCAGGAATCGGAGCAGGAGCCTCTGGAAAGGCCGGAGTCATTCAGATCAACGGCGGCATACTCCTTGCTTACGGTGGGATCGGATATCCCGGAATTGGAAGCAAGGACAATACTGGTGCGGAGATCGTCATCACCGGCGGAGATATCTATGCTTGCGGCGGGGATCATTCCGCAGGCATCGGCAGCGGCAGCGGCGGCGCCGGCGGCGTCATCACCATTACTGGCGGCCAGATCTATGCTGAAGGAGATGATCGTCAGGACATATGGTATTATGACGTTGAAGCCCCGGGGATCGGCGCCGGCGATGGCGGCGCTGACGCAACGATCACGCTTGGCTGGACAAACCTTGATGATTATATTGAATCAAGCTATGGTGGAACGGTTATCCTTACGAAAGAGTTTTCGCTTGAAGACGAATACGGAGAATTGGCGACAAGCGAAAATATAGACGGGGTTATAATTGTGCCTCGGACATACGAGGTTTGTTTGGACTCTTCGGATGGCGGGAGCCTGGAATGCGACGATGAGCGTGCCGCAAAGGGACAGGAGGTCACGGTGATGGTTTCTCCCGAAAAGTCTTATGACTTGGTAACCCTTCAGTGCTTGTATTATGACCCCGTTAAGGATAGCGATGAGCCAGTTGAATTGACAAAAAAGGATGAGAGTACCTACACTTTTAAGATGCCTGGCTATCCCGTCACTGTGATCGCTGGGTTTGGCAGGAGCACTGATTACGTGGATGCGCAGGGCAATTCGCATACGGTTTCTAATTATCAGGTCCTCGACAGCGATTTGTCAGATTGGGAGGACGAATGGCTTGTCCTTACGGAAGATACGACGATCAATGATCGGATTTATTCGTATGGCGAAGTGAACCTGATCCTGTGCGACGGTGCTACGCTTAAAGCCCCAAAAGGCATTACCGTTGATAAGTATTCTACTCTTATCATTTGGGCGCAGGCAGAAGGCAGCGGAAAGCTGATCGCGACGGGAGATGATTATTGCGCGGGAATAGGTGATGGTTTCAGTAATGACGCTGGAACCATTATCATAAATGGCGGACGGATCAATGCCACAGGCGGTCTATACTCCGACGGAATAGGAGGATATTTGACAAAAGTCATCATCAACGGCGGATCGGTTGTGGCAACGAGCGGAGAGGAAGGATCGGGCATTGGCGGCGTTGCGAGCAAAGTTACCGTCAATGGTGGAAAGCTTACTGTCGAAGCCGGGGATCATGGATTTGGCATTGGCGGTTACGCGAGCAAATTTACCATCAATGGCGGACAGGTTTTGGCTATGGACAGAATTTTCGTTGAAAATGGTTCCATTTCCATTCGCGGCGGAAAAGTTGGCGCCCAAAATGGTATTTGTGGCGAAGAATCAACCATCACGATCGATGGTGGATCTGTGCAAGCTGCCTCACCACAGAATGGAACTGCAATCGGTGGCAAAGACTGTAAGGTTGCCATCAATGGTGGAAGCATCTTTGCTTTTCCGTCATACCCTGCGACTGATTATGCAATCGGATGCGAAGATTGCGAAGTGACCCTCGGATGGACGCTGGATACGGATTATATCACGTGCGGCGGACGCCTGGGAGGTGACGTTCGTTTTGCAAAAGACAGGAAGTTTGTGGATGATCAAGGGAAAGACATCACCGCAGAAGCTTTTGTCGAGAGATGTCTTGGTGGACGCAACGTGCGCATCCAAGCCCCTTCGGGAGAATATTATGGCATTGAGCTTGTGAGCGGAGAGGGCTCATTGCAAGCAGATTGTGCCGTGGCACTGGCAGGCCAGACGGTGACGGTGACGGAGCGACACTCCTACCCGTATGTTTTGGACGGCGTTTTGGCGACGACGGAGAGCGGAGCTTCCGTTGGCTTAGCAAATACGGGTGCGCACATCTATGAATTTACGATGCCCGCAGAAAAGGTAATCCTTCAGGCCAATTATCACGTGACTAATGAATCAGTGCACTACGTTGACGCCAACGGGGAAAAGCATGTCGTAAGTGATCCCATCCTTTTGAATTCCTCAAACGTCGAAGAGTACCTGCAGGATGGAAAGCTTCAAAGCGGATGGTATGCAATCTGCGGAGACATTACTGTGGATGGTGCGATCATTATCAAAAGCAACGTGAATCTCCTTCTTTGCGACGGTGCAAAGCTGGAGGTTAATGAAGGGATCGAAGTGGATGAGGGAGCCGTTCTGACCATCTGGGGACAGGAGGAAGGAAGCGGCGTTCTGATCGCTGAAGGAAAGCCTGAAGCGGCTGGAATCGGCGGCGCAGATGATTATCAGCCGGCTCACTTTGGCGAGATCGTCATTAATGGCGGAACGATCCAGGCCAAAGGCGGATTTAATGCTGCCGGTATCGGTTCCGGTTTGGACGGCGAGAGAGGAAGCATTACGATCAACGGCGGAACGATCCTGGCCGAAGGAAGAGTTTGCGGCGCTGGAATCGGAGGCGGTTTATATGGCACAGCTGATAGTGTTACGATCAACGGCGGAACGGTGACGGCCATAGGCGGAAATAGAGGAGCCGGAATTGGAACCGGAATTTTCGGTCACGGCGGATACATTAACATCCATGGCGGAACGGTGACTGCCAAGGGCCGAGGCGGATCGGCCGGAATTGGATCCGGATATGATGCTAGTTGCGCAGATATCAATGTTTTAGGCGGGCAAGTGACGGCCGTTGGCGAAGGATATTACGATGAGGATGCAGATGAGGAAATTCAAGGTCCCGGAATCGGAAGCGGAGTGGAAGGTAAACGGGGTCACATCTACCTTGGATATACCAATGCAGATGATTTTATTGAAGCTACCTATGACGGTAATGAAACCAACTTTAGTCTGATAGGTCAGTTCGAGCTGGCGGAAACCGGTGAGAAAATATCCGGCATATCTGACGCGAACGGAAAGAGGATTGTTCCTGCAAAGTATAAGATCCTGGCATATTCCAGGGCGAGCGGAGAGTCCACGGCGTCGGTTGCGGACGTAATGGTCGCTCCTTCGGCGAAGGTCTTCCCAGGCGAGAGCGTCAAGGTGACGGCGCCCGACAAGAGCGCGCTGGGATATTCCTTCCTCGGATGGCACGAGGTGACGGAGCTCACGGCCGAGGGGAACGAAGTAATAAGCTATGACGACGAAGTCCTTTGCGACAAGCTGAGTTATACTTTCACGGCCAGTGATGAAGACATGGCGGTGGTTGCGGTCTATGAGGCCCGCGGCAACGCGCAGGTTACGGTTAGCGCCGTGAACGGGGCGAAGTACTTTGTCAACAACGGGCCGACGGCGCAGGGCGGCTCCACGGAAAACGTGCAGCTCGGAACGACGCTGCTTTTGACGGCGGGGGACGCAGACAAAGTGCTTTGTTGGATGAACGAGAGCAACAAGGTGCTCGGAACCAAGGCGAGCCTTCGCCTCGTGGTGACAGGGGATACGGCGGTGACGCTGGTCTACAGACCGGAAGCGACGAACAGCGCGTTCGTGCAGTTTGAGAACGACTTCGGGCAGGTGCTGGGGTACAAGAGCTACTCCCAGGGAGACGTGAAGGTCGACTACCCCGGCATGCCCTCGAAGTTTGGATTTACCTTCGAGAAGTGGGTGTTCAAGGGAACAAACGAGGAGGCGAGTCAGGAGGCGATCCTCGCGAGGGTTGCAAACGGCGGCGTGATCACCGTGGTTCCGAAGTACGTGCAGGACGACAGGAAGTATGTCGTGACGGTTCGATATCAGGACGCTGAAGGCGCAGAGATCCGCACTGAGGACGAATTCCCTGAAATCCTTGTCGGCACGGGATATACGGTGACGGCACCCGCGGTGGACGGCTATGCGTTCTCCTGCTGGAAGGACTCGAACGGAACGATTTTGGGATACAATGAAAGCTACTATTTCCTCGTTGCTTCTGACAATTCGCTGACGGCGGTTTACGCGGCGGACGGAAGCGCACAGCAGACGCAGGCGCAGCCCGTGATCACGATCGGCATGCCCAGCGCGGTGACGACGACGGACGCACACAAGGTTTCCTGCACGGTGACGAGAAGCATTCCCGACGGGTACGAGCTTCAGGAGCACGGAATCCTTTACGCAAAGGGCGTGGAGGGACTGAACGAGACGACATTTGTTTACGGCACGGCGGGAGTTTCGAAGTACATGTCCGACAAGACTTCGACAAGCGGCGTGGTGAAGCTCAACGTAAAGGTGAGCGGCGATACGATCAGTAGCGGCGACAACATGAACATTTCGTTTCGCGGCTACATGATCCTCAAGGACAATGCGACCGGAAACGTGGCGACTTACTATACCGACATCGCAAGCGGCAGCTACGCGGCGCTGAACACGCAGAACTAAAGTTTTAACTAGAGGAAAAACAGGAGTCGAGAAATCATGAGAAGCTTTGAGCTGAAGGTGAAAAGGACAGGGTACGGCCTGCTGGCGGTGATCGCATTTTGCGTGATCTTTGTTTGCGCGCCGCTTCGGGCGAAGGCAGCAGAGGTTTTCACCAATGGCTATTTTCAGTATGTGGTCGAGGATCATTCCGTGAAGATCGTAAGCTATTTTGGTACGCAGGAAGAAGTGACGGTGCCGAACATGATCGCCGGAAATCCCGTAAATGAGATCGCAAAGGATGCATTTGCAGGGAATCAGGACGTAAAGAAGGTGAACCTTCCTGACACGATCATGACGATCGAGGAAGGCGCATTTGGAGAAGGGCAGACGGTGGTATATGACGGCGCCGACCCTGCAGACATCGCAACCGCGATCACGCAGATCGAAGCGGGCGCGGAAGGCCAGGGAAGCACTGGCTCAGAGGGTCAGGGCGAGGCAGGTGGCGGCTCGCAGGCAGGAACTGGCGCAGAAGGACAGGGCGGCACGGGTTCTGAAGGTCAAGGCGGTGCGCAGACGGGCACGGGAAGTGGCTCGGAAGGCACGGGCACTGGAAGCCAGAGTGGCTCAGGTTCTGAAGGTCAGGGTGGTACGCAGACGAGCACGGGAAGTGGTTCGGAAGGCACAGGCGCTGGAAGCCAGAGTGGCACGGGTTCTGAAGGCCAGGGCACGACTGGCAGCCAAAGCGGCACGGACGAATTCACCCTGGAAGAATTTGAAGTAGGCACGGAAGACGACGATGCACTGCTTTTCGCAAACGCTGAAACGGGTGCTTCAGGCGACGGAGCGGCGAAGGAGCAGGTAAATGCATCTGCTGCTGACGAGAAGGCCCAGGAACAAAAGGCTGAAATTGGCGCGGATACGGTTGCCGTGACTGTTGGGACAAGCGAGGTAGCGAACACCAAAAGCCATCGCATGGTGGTGGTCCTGATCGTGGCAGCCGCAGTGATCCTGATGGGTGGCTGCGCCGCAGTGACCTACATTGCAAAAAAGGACAAAGGACAAAAGAATTAAAACTTGGGGCTTCGAAAGCCGCCTTTCCGGAAACGGAAGGGCGGCTTTTTTCCATGCTTTCTATGGCTTGACGCACCGTGTGGATTGTACTATAATAAATACAATCCTTGTATACAGAATACGTAAAAAACAGGAGCGCTTTATGATAACGCTGAACGCCTATGCGAAGATCAATTTAAGCCTTGACGTAGTTGGAAGGCTGGCGAATGGATATCATGAGGTCCGCATGATCATGCAGACGGTGGGGATCCATGACACTTTGACGTTTGAAAAAACGGAAGGCGAGATCGTGCTTTCTTCGGATGCCGGCGAGCTTCCACTGGGCGAGGACAACTTGATCTACAAGGCGGCAAGGCTGGTCAAGGAGACCTATGGGATAAGCGGCGGCGTTAAGGTGCATCTGGAAAAGCGGATCCCCGTGGCGGCAGGCATGGCTGGGGGCAGCACGGATGCGGCAGCGACGATTAAGGCCATGAATCTGCTGTATGACCTTCGACTTTCCGAGGAGGATCTCTGCGGGCTCGGCGTAAAGCTTGGCGCGGACGTGCCCTATTGCATCATGGGCGGAACGGCGCTTTCCGAAGGGATCGGCGAGGTGCTGACCAAGCTTGCACCCATGCCGGAATGCGCTCTTTTGGTGGCAAAGCCAGACATCAACGTTTCGACGAAAGAGGTGTATCAGGCGCTGGACAGCCAAAGCGTGCCATGGCATCCCGACGTGGACGGCATGCGACAGGCCATCGAGGAAGGACGGCTCGAGGGCATCTACTCAAGGCTTGGGAACGTGTTGGAGACGGTGACGGTCGCAAAACACCCGATCGTTAGCGAGATCAAGCAGGAGATGCTTGGAAATGGCGCGCTGGGGAGCCTTATGAGTGGCAGCGGACCTTCCGTGTTTGGGATCTTTGACGACGAGGAAAAGGCGAGGGCGGCCGGCGAAAGTATCGAAAAGAAGGGGCTTGCGAAGCAAGTGTTTGTGACGGGGCCCCAAAGTTATTTTGGTTAGGGAAAGGCGAAGAAGATGCAGGAACGATTTCAGTTAAAAATGGATCAGTTTTTACCGCTTCGTGACGTGGTGTTCAATACGCTGCGTCAGGCCATTTTGACGGGGGAATTAAAGCCAGGGGAGCGTCTGATGGAGATCCATCTGGCGGACCAGCTTGGCGTCAGCAGAACGCCCATCCGTGAGGCCATAAGGAAGCTTGAGCTGGAGGGACTTGTGACGATGATCCCAAGGCGCGGCGCGGAGGTGGCGCAGATCACGGAAAAGAGCATGAATGACGTGCTGGAGGTGCGCCGCGCGGTGGATGCACTCTGCGTGGAGCTTGCCTGTGAGCGGATCACGAAGGAGGAGCTGGAGGCCCTGGAGGCAGCCTGTGAGGAATTCGCGAAGGAAGCAAAGAAGCCCCGTGAGGAAAAGGACGTGAAGCTCCTTGCCCAGAAGGACGTGGCGCTTCATGACATCATTGTGCAGGCCACGGGAAATCAGCGTCTGATCCAACTGGTGAACAACCTGTCCGAGCAGATGTATCGGTACCGTTTTGAGTACCTCAAGGACTTCAGCCAGCATGAAAAGCTGGTGCAGGAACATGGCGTCATCTACGAGAGCATTGTGAAGAAGGATTGCGAGACGGCTTGCGAAGCCGCGAAGCTTCACATCGACAACCAAAAGAAGGCCATCATCCGTCAGATCCGTCTGGAGAAGGAAAAATAAGGCAAAGAGGTTAGGAATATGGAACAGAAGTTGTCAGCAAGCGCTCCGATCGGAGTGTTTGATTCCGGCGTAGGCGGGCTCACCGTGGCGCGGGAGATCATGCGACAGACGCCAAATGAAAAGATCATTTATTTCGGAGACACGGCAAGAGTGCCTTACGGCAGCAAGTCTAAGGAGACCGTAACGCGTTTTTCGCGTCAGATCGTGCGGTTTTTGCAGACGCATGAGGTCAAGACCATTGTGGTGGCATGTAACACGGCGAGTGCATATGCCCTCGAAGACCTGGAAAAAGAGATCGACATTCCGATCATTGGCGTGGTAAAGCCCGGCGCGAAGGCGGCCGCGCAGGCCACGCGCAATGGAAAGATTGGCGTTATCGCAACCGAGGCGACCATCGGCAGCCGCATTTACAGCGAATATATCAAAAAGATCCATCCCGAGGTGACCATTTACGGAAAGGCTTGTCCGCTCTTTGTTCCGCTGGTGGAGGAAGGCCTTTGGGAGGATCCCGTGACGGATGAGATCGCAAAGCGTTATCTGGGCGAGCTGATCGACATCGACATTGATACGCTGATCCTTGGATGCACGCACTATCCGCTGATCCGCTCCACCGTCGCAAGGGTGATGGGCGAGAAGGTGACTTTGGTGAATCCGGCATATGAAACCGCCCGCGAGCTGCGTTCCCTCCTTGAGGAGAAGGGTCTTTTGAACGAGGCGCCCGGAAAGCTTGGGGAGAATAAGTACCAGTTCTTTGTGAGTGACGGTGCGGAGAAGTTCAAGACCTTTGCAAATTCCATCATCAAGTATGGGATTTTGAGCGCGAAGGTCATTGACATTGAGCAGTATTAGGAAAGTGTTGCAGCGGCCGGAGAGGCGGCATGAAGAAAAGACAGGAGTGTCACATGAATTCTGACGGACCTTTGGGAGAGGTGCTCCTTGAGATCACGGGCGGGCAAGGCGAGATCATAAACCGCCATGAAGGACAAATGTTTTATAAAAACGGCCATCATTACGTGCTTTTTTCGGAGGAGCTTTCGGAGGACGGCGTGAAGGGAAGGACTTCCTTTGCAAGCCGTCTGAAGATCAGCGACGACGAGGTGACTTTGCGCAGAAGCCTTCCTGCGAGGGACGGCGCAGGCAGCGCGCATGTGATGGAATTTGTCTATCGCCTGCGCGGCGAGGGGGAAAGAGGCTGTTTTGTGGATTATCCGACGCCCTATGGCGTGCTCCGATTGGAGATTTTGACGGAGGAGCTTTCCGTTGAAAGATCAGAGGAAGAGTTTTTGATCCTGGCGAAGTATGTCATGCTTCAGGAGGGGCAGGAGGTCAGCCGCGACCAGATCAAGATCCAGGTTCGGAGGAAATAGAAAAGCCCTGGTGCTTATCGCGGCGCCAGGGCTTTGTTTTTCGGTATTCTTTTTATTTCAGGGGTTTCGCTCCGCCCTTTTCCTGCAATGTATCGATGGCTCTCTTAAAGAAGCCTTTCTTCTTGGGTGGTGCGACTTCGGTCTTTCCGTGGAGTCCCTTGACACCCATGATGTACATGCCGCTGACGGTTGCTTTCACTTCCCTTTTCAGGGGGATGCTGTCGAAGATCTTCTCATCACTGATGAGGTTCATGATCTGGGGTCCGATCTTTACCTTGACGATGGGAAGCTTTTGGCCTCTCATGAGCTTCGGCGTTTGATCGATGACCGATTGCGGCAGACCGGAATCCTTGATCTTCATTCGTTTCTTGTCGATGATCAGCATGGAGACGGTCTGTTTGTTGGCCTCCATGATCTCTTGTTGCTCCGCCTGTTTCTTTTGTGCCTTCTTGCCGAGGATATACATCGCGATCACGGCAGCTATGAGCAGTGCCATCACCACGATGAACACGATCCAGCCTGCTTTGATGGCAAGGAGCGCGTAAATGCTAACGTTCACCATAAGACGTTTCCTTTCCTTCTCAGTATTTACTTTTTGCTGAAACTACAATCCATCATAGCACAGGTTTCCCAAATTCTCAACAACTGCTTTTGTGTTTTTTTTGTGTCTTTATGATTTTTTCATTTTTTTGTGATATAATAGCCACATATGAACTGCAGAGAGGAGTTTTCAATGAAAAAGCAATTTGTCTTAAGATGCGCAGTAGTTTGCGCAGCAGTGGCGCTGTGTGGCGTTTTCACAGGGTGCGACAATCAAAAATCCAAGGATACGGGCGTTTCCATCGTGAACGAGGGATCCCAGGCGGCTTCAGGCGAAGCTTCCGGAACCGAAGCCAGCGAGCCCGAGCTGATCCAGATTGTCAGAAAATATGCCACTGAATTTGACTTAGACCAGTATGTTACTTTGAAGGATTATTCGGATTTCCGCGTGAAAAGAGATCCCGTGGAGGTGTCAGATGACGACGTGAATGACCTCTTCGAAGAGATTTACCTAAACAGCTTTCCGTCCGACCTTGGCATCAAGGATCGCGCGGTGGCGCTTGGTGACAGCGTGAAGATCGATTACTGCGGCAAGAAGGACGGCGTGGCCTTTGACGGCGGCACTGCAGAGGATGCGACGCTGACCATCGGTTCCGGCGAGTTTATCGACGGTTTTGAGGACGGCCTGATCGGCGTGATGCCCGGGGAAACGGTGGATCTGACTCTGACCTTCCCTGAGCAATATAAGTCCGAAGAGCTTGCAGGTCAGACGGTGATCTTTACGGTAACGGTGAACAGCATCATCCCTGAGGAGAGGCTCGATGAGGCAGTGAAGGGCATCATCCCTGAGATTGAGACCGTGGAGGACCTTCGCCAGTATATTTATGATTATCTTGTAATGTACTCGCAGTCGGAAACCCAGGAGGACTACGAAGAGGAGATCATGGACACCTTCGTTACGAACTACGTGGAGTTCAAGGAGATCCCCGCGGAGTGGTCGGATTATTACTACAGCCAGGTGAGAAATTATTTCATCACGGCGGCGTTCCAGTATGGACTGAACCCGGATGAACTTGTGCAGGAGTATTACGGCGGTGCTGATCTGGAAAGCTTTGCGAAGGACTATGCTGACCTTGCGACCCGCAGGGACATGGCAATGCAGGCCGTTGCAAGGAAGGAGAACCTGACCTTGAAGTCAGACGGCGAGCTTGAGGAGATCCTTTCGAAGTATGCCAGCGATGCGGGATATGGTTCCGTTGAGGAGTATCTCGGCGAGGCGACCAGAGAGGACTTCCGTCAGGATTACAATTACGAGCAGGGCTTTGGCTTTATCATTGACCTGGCTTCGCAGGAGTGATCGTTCGAGAGCATAAACTAGCCTGGAGTGCTTGTGAAATAAACCAAAGGAGCGTGTTGAATGCGAAAAGAGGGAGCCGTTAGGAAACTGATCGGTGGTCTGTGCCTGGCGTTTGCGATCGGGATTTTGTGCCCGTTTGCGGCGTCTGTGTCGCATGCATCAAGCATCAAGGAGCTCCAGGAGCAGATCAAGCAGCACCAGGAGGAGCTCAATAAGGCAAACAAAAAGACGGCGGAACTACAGGACAAGCAAAGCCTGATCGAGGAGCTGATCGACGACCTGAACGCCGAGATCATCAATACCATGACCTGCATCGCTCTCAAGGAGGATGAGATCACCGAGAAGGAAGCGGAGATCGCTGACAAGCAAAAGGAGATCGAGGCAAAGCAGGACGAGGTGGACAAGACGGAGCAGGAATATTACGCCGCCAAGGCCCGGGAGGAGCAGCAGAAGGAGGACATGGAGGTCCGGGCGAGAAGGATCTACGAGACCGGAAGTTCTTCGTTTTTGACGATGATCCTGCGCGGCGCCGGGTTTGGAAATCTCCTGAATCGCCTTGATTACGCGGAGCAGCTCTACACCTACGACAATGACACGCTAAAGAGCTATGAGGCGGCCAAGAAGAGGACCTTGGAGCTTTGGAACCAGTTGGAGGAAGAAAAGAAAGAGCTTCAGGCGCAGAAAGCAACCTTCGAGGAAGAGAAGACGGCCTTAGAGCTTGCAAAGAAGGAGCTGAGCGAGCAAAAGGAAGAACTGGATGCGGCACTTGCGGTGCGCAAGCAGGAAAGCGCTGAATTTGATAACGAGATCAAGAAGGCAAAACAGGAAGCGAACGTAGCCAAAACAAAAATCCAGCAGGAGCAGAGGGAACTCAAAAAGCTCGAGGATGCAGAAAAGAAAAAGAAGGCGATCGAGAACATGACGATCGCTGACAATGATTATACCGCCATCGTGGATGCGGCAAGCGGAAGTGACCTGGGGAAAAAGGTCGCGAAGTATGCATTGCAGTATGTGGGAAATCCCTACAAGCATGCAGGATACAGCTTTACGGACGGCATCGATTGCTCCGGTTTCACGAAGAAGGTCTATGAGCAGTTTGGCTATACCATCTCCAGATCCTCGGAGACGCAGAAAAAGGAAGGCGTTGCCGTGAACTATGACAATATTGAGCCTGGCGACATTATTTGCTACAGCGGTCACGTGGCCCTGTACATCGGCGGCGGAAAGATCGTGCACGCCAGCAATTCCAAGCCCTATCCCCAGGGCGGCATCAAGGTGAGCGATGCGAAGTACCGCACGATCCTCACCATCAGAAGGATCATACAGTAGGTACCCGCCGCGTCTTTTGCGGAATGCTTGAAACAACAAGACAAACAAAATGCCCTGCAGGAGTTTGGAACTCCTTGCAGGGCGTTTTTCTTTGCATGTTTGGTGCTTTGATTGCTGGCATGCGGACCGTGGTGTTTGGTTCCTTTGCACGGGGTGGGCACGGAATGTGATTTATGCCGTAATGATGGTGCCTGCCTTGCCGCGGATGGCGTCTGCAACATGCTCCTGATCCGTGATCAGCACTTTGCCGGTGGGAACCTTCTCGAGGTAGGTGATGGCTGCTTCGATCTTCGGAAGCATGGTGCCTTCCTCGAATTGGCCTTCAGCGATCAGCTTCTTTGCGGTCTCAAGGTTCATGGAGCCGATGGGTGCCTGAGTGTCTTTGCCAAAGTCCGTATAGACACATTCCACGCCTGTCAGGATGATGAGTTCGTCGGTTGCAAGGTCTGCTGCCAGCTTTCCGGCAATGGCATCCTTTTCGATCACGGCGGACGCGCCCTTCAGGATGTGCTTTTGCTCGATCACGGGAATGCCGCCGCCACCGCAGGCGATGACAATCTGATCTGCCGCAACGAGGGTGCGGATCGTCTCGAGTTCCACAATGTCAATGGGCTTGGGAGCTGCCACGACGCGGCGGAAGCCTTGCCCGGGATATTCTTTTACGTAATTGCCTTTTTTGACCTCGACCTCAGCATCTTCCTTTGACATGAAGCGTCCGATCACCTTGGTGGGTGCATAGAAGGCTTCGTCATAGGGATCCACCGTCACCTGTGTCAGAATTGTGCTGACAGGCCTTGCGATGCCTCTGGACAAAAGCTCGGAGCGAAGGTTGTTCTGGATGTCATAACCAACATAGCCCTGGCTCATGGCCGAGCACACACACATGGGGGCAGGAGTATAGTCGATATATACTCTTCGAAGCTCCGTCATGGCCTTGTGGATCATGCTGACCTGCGGACCGTTCGAGTGGGTGATCGTCAGCTGATAATCCGCCTCAACAAGGTCTGCTAGGGCCTTTGCGGTCTTTCTTACGGCGCTTTGCTGTTCCAACGTGGTATTGCCGAGGGCGTCATGCCCAAGGGAAACAACGACCTTTTTCTTGCTCATACGATTCTCCTTTTTGCTCTGGAATAAAAGCGTTTGGAATACCTTATCAGTGTATCACAAGCTGGCCAAATTGCAAAGCACCTTTTCTAAGACTTCGTAATAATTCTCAAAGGTTTTTTTGCAGCAGGCGGGATTGTCGATGACAATGCCCTCCGCGCGAAGGCCGATCAGGGTAAAGCCCATGGCCATGCGATGGTCGTCATAGGTGTTTACGAGGCTGGGCTTTGGCGTGCCGGGCCATATGGTGACGGAGTCGTCAGTCGCTTCGCAGCGTATGCCCATCTTCGTAAGCTCCGTCTGGATCGCGGCAATACGATCGCTCTCCTGGAAGCGAATGTGACCGATGCCCGTAATGGTTGTGGGGCCTTGCGCGAAGGGCGCCAAAGCCGCCATGGTGATGGCCTGGTCGGAGCAGGCATGCATGTCCACCGTGATCCCGGGGTACGTGCCTGCCTTCGGAGGGGTGAGCAGAACGCCGTCCGGGAGGTCACAAAGCGTGCAGCCAATGCGCTCTAAGATGCGAAGAAATTCCACGTCGCCCTGGAGGGACTCCATGTGGACGTTCGCCACTTGTACGGGAACGCCAAGCAGGGGACATAGGGCGTAGAAATATGCCGCGCCAGAAGCATCGGGTTCGATCTGATAGTCCAAAGGGACGTACTTTTGCCCTGCACGCGTCAAGAAGCGTCGAAGAGTGCTTGTTTCTTCCAGAACGTCAGCCTTCACGCCAAACTGTTCCATCATTTTGCGGGTCATGTCGACATAGGCCATGCCATGGCTGCCGACTGCCTGGGTCGTGAAATCCTTGGGCGAAAGGCAGGAGGAGATGAGCAGGGCACTCAGAAATTGGCTGCTTTGATCGACATTGACAGTCACGTCGGATTTTTCAAATCCATGGGAGCGGAGGGTAAAAGGAAAGCAGTCGATCTCTTCCTCGCAGGCCACGTCGCAGCCGAGGGACTCAATGCTGCGAAGGAGCGGCGCCATGGGGCGCTTACGCATCTGCTCGGACGCGTCCAGGAAAAAGGTGCCATGGGAAACGCCAAGAAGGGCCGTAAGGAATCTTGCTGCCGTGCCTGCGCTGCCAACGTAAAGGGAGGCTTCGGATTTCGGGATGGAGCCGCCAATGCCCGTCACGCGGACCGTGGCAAGCGCTTCGTCGCTTTCCGCCTCAAAGCCAAGGGACTTGACGCAGGAAAGGAAATGTCTGGAATCATCGGAAAACAAAGCGCCGCGCAGGGTCGAAGTCCCGTTTGCCAGGACGGCAAGAAGGAGTGCGCGGTTCGTGATGCTTTTAGAACCGGGAACGGTGACCCGAAGGGGCCCTTCAAAGGAAAAAGGACGCTTTGTCACGCAGGGTACAGGATAAGTTTTGGGGAAATTCATGGGTTTCTCCTTTGGGTTTTCTGGTTGGTTGTCATATCGGGCGGCATTTTCGGAACTACTTTTTGTTCCGTCGCATGCGGCAATTTCGGAAACAGCCTTCGCATCAGCGTGCGGAGGCTGCTTTGGAAGGTTTTTCGATTTCACAAAGGGCATTTTGGACGTCCAGCGTGTCAAGCAAGACAGGTCCTTGCGGCGTGATGCGGTAGAGATCGATGGTACCGTGGCCCTCCGCGCCGACATAGAGCCTGGGCGGAGCCATAACCCCGTCCGCATCGGGCTCCGGACGGTCGTAATAAAGCGGCATCATCCTGCTTTTGGGCGACTGTATGGTGAGCTTTAACATGGCGGTGCGGTTTTGCGCCTTGACGTGCCAGGTGAAGGAATCGCGCCGCTCCTTGGTGCCCCATTTTAAGCGGGACATGCTAAAGGGCCTTGCAAAGGAAAAGCAAAAGTCCTCACCGGTGTAGGTGAGCTGCAAGAGCATCCTTGGCTTTAGGCGGAAGAACAAAAACCTCGGACAGCACCCGTCAATGGCCAGCGCGGAATGCTTTAAGAGCTTGCCGGTGCGTTCGCTCACAAGGTTGCTGGACGCAAGCTGGAGCCAGGGATTATTGAAATCACGCCCCCAGTGCTTGTCGGCATAGCCGTTGCAGGCATCTGAGTTCACGTCAAATTCTTCTTCGTTCAGGGTCACCTTGCCGCGGTAGTGCGTCTTAATGCCTTCGCCGTGCCAAAAGCTGTCGAGGGCATTCAGTGCGCAGAGCAAGGGTGATGAAAGAACCCCCGTGTGACACGCAATGCTCTTGTAGATCTCAAGATCCCAGTCCATGCTTCCGGTCTGGGTGAAGGAAACGGACAAATCCGCTTCCTTGGGGGTAACGTCAATTCTGCCGGTGATCCGGTTTTCCTTGAGGACATTGTCATCCACCTGGAAATACAACGGTTTTTTTGCAAACTTTGCAACGCGGATGGGGAAGTAGTCGCAGATCTGAAGGCCCGGTGCCTCATCAGTGGGGAACGCGCCTCCGCTGACCCTGACATAGGAGGGTACTGCGGCTTCGCCTTTCTTCTTCTTTCCGGGAACGGGATTCAGGATCAGATATTCCACAAAAAAAGTGCGAACCTCACCAGTCGCAAGGGACGTGCCGGTGAAGGAATGCCACCAGCGAAGGTACCCCCGCTTTGCAAGCGGTCCGCATAGCATATATGCATTTCTGTCAAGATCAGAACGGTTCATGGATGATCTCCCGGAAAGCTTATCTGACAACGTGTTTTGGGAAAAGTGACGAACAACCCATCACGCGTGTTGTTTTCGATGTTTTTTTTTGAAGGTTTTTCTGAATGAAAACCCTAGATTTAGTTGACACCAGCCTTATTATAATACAAGATATTGGGTCTGACAAGGGTGTCGGGAAAAGTTTTTCATGTTGTGGATAACTTTATTCTTACCAATATAATGCTCATAAGTAATCCACAAAAAATGACGCGTTATCCACAAAAAAAGTGGATAAGTGTCATTTTCCCTTTTCGCAACATTTATGTTATCCACAGCAAGAAAATCCTTGTGTTTTTGACAGAATAAACCTATAATGTTATTGACTAATAGTTTCCGTTTTTGGGTGCCCCGATGGAAATCGATCGGGGCCTTTTAAGGCGGAGGAGAAGGAGGAAGGTATGCTTTATATTGGAGTGGATTTAGGTACCTCTGCCGTAAAGCTTTTGCTGATGGACAGTGAGGGTAAGATCCAAAACATCGTTTCAAAGGAGTATCCGCTGTACTTCCCTCATCCGGGCTGGTCTGAACAGAAGCCCGAGGACTGGTGGGAGCAGACGGTGATCGGCATCAAGGAGCTCATCAAGGATGCAGACAAGTCGCAGGTAGCCGGCATCAGCTTTGGCGGCCAGATGCATGGTCTCGTGATCCTGGACAAGGATGACAACGTGATCCGCCCGGCAATCCTTTGGAATGACGGAAGAACTTATGAGGAATGCGACTATCTGAACAACGTGATCGGTAAGGACAAGCTGAGCGAGTACACCGCAAACATTTCCTTTACCGGATTTACCGCACCCAAGATCCTCTGGGTGAAGAACAAGGAGCCTGAGAACTTCGCGAAGATCGAGAAGATCATGCTTCCGAAGGATTACATCGCTTACAAGCTGACCGGCGTGCACTGCACCGACGTGTCCGATGCTTCCGGCATGCTTGTGTTTGACGTAAAGAACCGTAAGTGGTCCAAGGAGATGTGCGACATCTGCGGCATTTCCGAGAGCCAGCTTGCAAAGTGCTATGAGAGCTATGAGAAGGTTGGCACCGTACTTCCCGAGGTGGCTGCAGAGCTTGGCATCCCTGCAACGTGTATCGTGGCAGCAGGCGCAGGCGACAATGCGGCAGCAGCAGTGGGAACCGGCACCGTTGGCGACAACATGTGCAACATTTCCCTGGGAACCTCCGGCACCATCTTCATTTCTTCTAAGAATTTTGGCGTGGACAAGTTCAACGCACTGCATTCCTTCGCACATGCGGACGGAAAGTACCACCTGATGGGCTGCATGCTCAGCGCTGCATCCTGTAACAAGTGGTGGATGGATGAAATCATCGGCACCAAGGATTATGCGGCAGAGCAGAAGGCGATCGAGAAGCTTGGTGAGAACCACGTTTACTTCCTGCCTTACCTGATGGGCGAGCGTTCTCCTCACAACAACCCCAATGCAAGGGCAACCTTCATTGGCATGACGATGGACACGACCCGCGCAGACATGACCCAGGCAGTTCTCGAGGGCGTTGCATTTGCACTCCGTGATTCCCTTGAGGTTGCAAAGTCTCTTGGCATCAACCTTGAGAGAACGAAGATCTGCGGCGGCGGCGCTAAGAGCCCCCTGTGGAAGAAGATGATCGCGAACATCCTGAACCTGAAGGTTGACGTGATCGAGTCCGAGGAAGGTCCTGCAATGGGCGGCGCAATGCTGGCAGCAGTTGCAAACGGAGAATATGCTTCCGTTGAAGAGATCGCGGCAAAGGTTGTTAAGATCGTTGACACTGTTGAGCCCGATCCCGCATTGGTTGCAAAGTATGAGGAGAGATATCAGCAGTTCAAGGCAATCTATCCTGCATGCAAGCCTGTATTTGACATGATCACGAAGTGATTCATCCCAGGGTACAAAGGTCCAAAATCGAGAGTTGCATTGCAACGGAGCAATCCGTGGATGCAAATAACAAAAGAAACCTAAAAGGAGGGTTACGAAAGTCATGAAAATCTTATCTGTAAACGACGCGGAATTCCGTAAGTACGGCAGAGTCATCACCAACGTGGATTTTGCTCCCCTGGTAGAGGCTCTGAAGAAGACGGAGCTTCCCGCGGGCGTGGTTTATGAGCCCAGCGTGGCATCCCTTGAAGCAACGAGCGTGATGCAGGCGCTGACCGAGACGACCTATGGCGAGATGCCCATTCAGATCGGCTATTGCAATGGTCACAACAACAAGCTGAACGCTCTGGAATATCATCGCGATTCCGAGATCAATGTGGCAGCGACCGACGCGATCTTAATGCTTGGTCTGTTGGCTGACGTTGCACCGGACTTCACCTATGACACTTCCAACGTGAAAGCATTCTTTGTTCCCGCAGGCACCGCTGTTGAGGTGTTTGCAACGACGCTCCACTATGCTCCTTGCGGCGTGGACGGCGCAGGTTTCCAGGTAGGCATCGTTCTTCCGAAGGGAACCAACTATCCTCTGAAGACCGCACATGCAAAGGTGAACTCAGACGGTACCGCACCCAGCGAAGACGCTCTGATCACCGCAGTGAACAAGTGGCTCATCGGCCATGCAGAGGGCGGCCTGGATGCAGGCAGCTTCATCGGCCTCAAGGGCGAGAACTGCACGCTGTAAAGCTTGGCAGTGCCGGCGCCGCGAAGGCGACCCGGCGAGACATATCGAAAAGCCAGTCCCAGAAGGGGGCGGGCAAGACGTACTGATGGTTTCCCTGCGGGGGCTAGACTGAATATGCAGGGTGACATAATAAAAATCAAAAACAAATCAAAAAAACACATGAATTGAAGGAGGAACTACCACATGAACAATTTACCTCAGGTAAAAATTGGTATTGTAGCCGTTAGCCGTGACTGCTTCCCCGAGAGCCTGTCCGTTAACAGAAGAAAGGCCCTGGTCGACGCGTACACTAAGAAGTACAACGCAGCTGACATTTATGAGTGCCCCATCTGTATCGTTGAGAGCGAGATCCACATGGTTCAGGCTCTTGAGGATATCAAGAAGGCTGGTTGTAACGCACTTTGCGTATACCTTGGAAACTTTGGCCCTGAAATCTCCGAGACCCTGCTTGCTAAGCACTTTGATGGTCCTTCCATCTTCGTTGCAGCTGCAGAGGAGAGCCAGGCAGACCTGCAGGATGGCCGTGGCGACGCTTACTGTGGCATGCTGAACGCAAGCTACAACTTAAAGCTTCGCAACGTTAAGGCATATATCCCCGAGTATCCTGTTGGCACTGCTGAGGAGTGCGCTGACATGATCAACGAGTTCGTTCCCATCGCTCGTGCGATCGTTGGACTTTCCGATCTGAAGATCATTTCCTTCGGTCCCAGACCTCTTAACTTCCTTGCTTGTAACGCTCCCATCAAGCAGCTTTACAACCTTGGCGTTGAGATCGAGGAGAACTCCGAGCTGGATCTGTTCGAATCCTTCAACAAGCATGCCGGCGACGCAAGAATCCCTGCAAAGGTTGCAGAGATGGCTGCAGAGCTTGGCGCAGGCAACAAGAAGCCTGAAGTTCTTGAGAAGCTCGCTCAGTATGAGCTGACCCTTCTTGACTGGGTTGAGGCTCACAGAGGCTACAGAAAGTACGTTGCAATCGCTGGCAAGTGCTGGCCTGCATTCCAGACTCAGTTTGGTTTCGTACCTTGCTACGTAAACAGCCGTCTTACCGGTATGGGCATCCCCGTATCCTGTGAGGTTGACATTTACGGATGTCTGTCCGAGTTCATCGGTACCTGCGTAAGCGCAGATGCAGTAACTCTGCTCGACATCAACAACTCCGTACCTGCTGACATGTACAAGCAGTCCATCGAGGGCAAGTTCCCTTACACCCACAAGGATACCTTCATGGGCTTCCACTGCGGCAATACCTGCTCCAAGAAGCTGGCATTCTGCGAGATGAAGTATCAGAAGATCATGGCAAGAGCACTTCCCATCGAGGTTACCAACGGAACCCTCGAGGGCGACATCGCTCCTGGAAAGATCACCTTCTATCGTCTGCAGTCCACCGCTGATTGCAAGCTCCGCGCTTACATCGCACAGGGCGAGGTTCTGGACGTTCGCACCCAGTCCTTCGGTTCCATCGGCGTGTTCGCAATCCCTGAGATGGGCAGGTTCTATCGTCACGTTCTGATCGAGAAGAACTTCCCTCATCACGGCGCAGTAGCATTCGGTCACTTCGGAAAGGCTCTGTATGAAGTATTCAAGTTCATCGGCGTTCCCGTAGAGGATCTGAACTACAACCAGCCGAAGTCCGTTCCTTACATCACCGAGAATCCTTGGGCATAAGAGACTGGCGGCAGCATTAGATCAATAATTATGGAGCGCATGGTCAGGAATGATCATGCGCTCTTTTTTGATCCACGCCACACCTAAAACGATTTACAAAAAACGATTTACAAAATAGAAAAGAGGCATTGACTTTATTTGGTCAGTCCATTATAGTAGACTTGTAAGCACTTACTACCATGGAGGAAATGAAATGGCAAAACTATTTGTAAATCCCGAAGTGAAGCAGGGACACGTAAACCCCGAATTACAGGGGCATTTTTCCGAGCATTTGGGAAGGTGCATTTATGAAGGAATCTACGTAGGGGAGAATTCTGACATCCCCAACGTGAACGGCATGCGTAAGGACGTAGTGGAAGCCTTGAAGGAGATCAAGGTTCCCGTGCTGCGCTGGCCCGGCGGATGTTTTGCGGATGAATATCACTGGAAGGATGGCATCGGCCCGAAGGAAAAGCGTAAGAAGATGATCAATACGCACTGGGGCGGCGTCGTTGAGGACAACAGCTTTGGCACCCATGAATTCATGGAGCTGTGCAAGCAGATTGGATGTAAGGCTTACGTGAACGGCAATGTGGGAAGCGGCACCGTTCAGGAGATGAGCGAGTGGGTGGAGTACATGACCTTCAAGGGCGTGTCCCCCATGGCAGATCAGAGAAAAGAAAACGGCCACGAGGAGCCTTGGGTCGTGGATTATTTTGGCGTCGGTAACGAGAACTGGGGCTGCGGCGGCAACATGCGTCCGGAGTTTTACGGCGATCAGTTCCGCAGATACCAGACCTATGTCCGCAATTACGACCATGAGCATCCCATCTACAAGATCGCCTGTGGCGCAAACGGCGATGACTATGCCTGGACGCAGAAGGTCCTTGAGACCTGCTTCGATCATGGCTTTGGCTATATGAACGGATTGTCCTTGCATTATTACACCGTGCCTTATGGCAACTGGGCACACAAGGGATCGGCAACCGATTTCTCCAAGGAAGACTGGTACAGCACCATGGAGAAGACGATGTATATGGATACGCTGATCCGTCAGCACGGCGCGATCATGGATCGCTTCGATCCCGAGAAGAAGATCGGCATGATCGTAGACGAGTGGGGCACCTGGTATGACGTGGAGCCCGGAACCAATCCCGGATTCCTCTATCAGCAGAACTCCATTCGTGACGCGCTTGTCGCAGGCATCAACTTAAACCTCTTCAACAAGCATTGCGACCGCGTGAAGATGGCAAACATCGCACAGATGGTGAACGTGCTTCAGGCAGTGATCCTGACCGAGGGCAAGAAGATGGTAAAGACCCCCACCTGGCACGTGTTCAACCTGTACAAGGTGCATCAGGACAACGATCTCGTGGAGTCCACGCTGATCGGCAACGAGGACGTCGGCATTGGCAACCTGAAGGCACAGAAGATGACGGAATCCGTTTCCATGGATGCGAAGGGCAAGCTTTATATCACTATGACAAACATGTCATTGGATGCGCCTGAGGCCATGGAAGTGACCTTTGGCAGCAGCAAGGTGAAGTCGGTGAAGGCTCAGATCGTGACTGGAAAGATGGATGCACACAACACCTTCAGAACACCGAACAAGGTACAGGGCACTGAGTACGAAGGCGTGACCGTGACCAAGGAAGGCCTTAGCTTTGAGCTTCCTGCAAGAAGCGTCGTGCTCTTGGAAGTAACCCTGAAGAAGTAATTCTGAAGAAGTGATGCTGAAGAAGTGATGCTGAAGAAGCAATGAGGCAAAAAGAGCGTCGTGTAAAAAGAATATCAAGCAAAAAGAAATGACGGAGAGGATTCATTCCTCTCCGTCATCTTGGTCTGCGGCAATTGCACTGACTACGGAACTTACGACGGCGATCACGACTGCAATGATGATGATCAGCAGTCCCCCGCCCAAAATGAATAATACGTTCATGGGATTCTCCTATTTTTTCATGTCACACGTGACGGTTTGCGTACGCTTCGGTTCATGGGATCCGTTGGATCCACGTTACTATCATATCATACCATTCCCAAATGTCAACCAATTCGCTAAATCCCCCGGGACAACTTCGAAAAAACCCCGAAAACATTGGCAGAAAGTGCCTCCTGTCATTGATTTTGGCGTGTTTTCATGATATAATAAAAGGTGTTGGAAAACGCGTGTATGCGAGGGAAACAATGGACGAATTATATTTTTCAGACGAATTGTTACAAAAGCTCGGACGCATTCTTGACAGTCCGCTTTCCATTTTGGAAGCGCCGGCAGGCTATGGCAAGACCACAGCCGTGCACCGGATCTTGGACGGCAGGGATGAGCCCGTTTTTTGGTATACGGCCGTGGAGAGCATTCCGGACAGCAGTTTTCGGTGGTTCATCCGCCAGATCAACCAGGTAGATGAGATCGCCGCCGGAAAGCTCCTGGACCTCGGGTACCTCAACCGAAGCAATGCGGAGCGCGCGGCAAAGATCCTGACGGAGCTTCACGTGGAAGAGCCGCTGACGCTGGTTTTTGACAACTTCCAGTTTGCGCTTTCCAATTGGCAGCCCCAGGTGCTCGACAGCCTTGCAAAACGGCCGAGGGACGGCCTACGCACGATCTTTATCTCGCAGAATTTCGGGCGTCACCGCGCCGTGCTTTCCTCCCTCGAGGGGGCGATCTGCTATTTCAGGAGCCGCGACCTTTTGCTTTCCGAAAAGGACATTGAGGCCTTTGCGGCGCAGCTTGGAGTGCAGGTGACCAAGGAGAGGATCACCGAGATCCGCAAGTGGACGGATGGCTGGGCGGCAGCAGTGGCACTGTGCCTTGAGAGCGAGTCCGACAGCCAGGAGCACGCGCGCATTCAGGACATGGAAGACCTCTTGTTTGAACTTTTCTGGAAGCGACTGCAACAGCAGGAGCAGGAGATCCTTCTTCGCGTCTGTCTGTTTGACCGCCTTTCGGAAACAACCGTGGGTGAGTTTTTGCCAGAGGGCTCCATCGCGGAGGAAGAGCTGATGCAGCTGTTTCGCAGAACGCCTCTGGTGCGGCACCAGAAGGTCCGCAGAGAGTTTTATCCGCATGAGATATTGTTGCGCTTCCTTCGAAACCGCCTTGCAGAGACGGACCGGGAGTTCCGTCGCGACGTGTATCGCAAATCCGGTAAGGTCTATCAGAAAAACGGCCTGGACCGCGCAGCCGTGAACTGCTTTTATCATGCGGATGATGACGAGAGTATCTTGGCTTGTCGTCTGGTCTGCCTGATCACGGAGGATTTTGACGGCACCTCTTATCAGGAGCTGGCAAGGACCGTTCTTCGGCGTTGCCCGAAGGAACTTCAGGCAAAATATCCCCTGTCGCTCCTTCGCCTTTGCTACGGGCTATACGCCGGATGTTATTTTGACGAATTCGAAGCGCAGATGAAGCGGATCTTCGCGCTTTTCGAGGAGCTTGGCGATGAGCAGCTCCTTGGCGAGTGGTATCTTCTCGATGCGCTTTCCGATTTCCCGGATCTTGAGAAAATGGAGCAAAAGTACCTAAAGGCCGAGGAATATCTCGAGCGCGCCTCCGAGCTTTTTGTGCGCGAGGAGCCCTTCCTGTTCGGCTGCACATCCATGTGGTATCTGCTCTATTCCAAGCCGGGCACGATGCTTTCCACTGCGGACGTAATGGACCGCGTGATGAAGCTTTACAACCGACTGACCGGAGATCATGCAGCTGGCGCGGCGGAAATATATCGCGGCGAAGCCTATTCCGTCCAAGGCAGGTTTGAGGAATCCGACATTCAGGCGTACAAAGCCGCCTTCCTTGCGGAGCAGTCCGGAAATGCTCCTGCGGCATATGGCGCAGCCCTCCTTCTTGGCATCAACGCGATCTATCGCTCCGACATGATGGGGCTGCAAAAGGCCGTTGATTACTTGGAGAACAAGGCACAGGGCTTTTCCTTCCTGCAAGGGAAGATGCTAAACACCTACATGGTGGAGACGGTCAGAGGGTACCTGCTCGGTTTGATGATGGAGACGGGGCGTTCCGCACTTTGGACCCAGGGCGAGGCGGACAAGCTTTCCGACCTGACCTTCACGAACTTTATGATCAAGACCTGCAGGATCACGGACCTGCTCCTCAAAAAGGAGTACAGCAAGGCGATCGCCTCCGTGGAAGCTTCACTGGAGCTGGATGAGCGGCTGATCTCCACCTCAACGAGGAACTTTATGTACTGTGGCCTGGCGCTTTGTTACCTGGCCATCGGACGGGTGGTGAAGGCTTCGGAGTACCTGGACAAGTCGCTGGCGCTGGCAGGACAGGACCGCAATTACACCTTTATCGCATGCTTTCGCAAGTACTTCCAGATCTTGTTCCTCATGCCAAACATTGCCACAAAGCATGCCAAGACGATCCGCGAGATCAAATCGCTTGACATCCGTTACAATCGCGCGGACGAGAGCCGGATCTTTGCCATGCTTGAGGATCAGGCCGAGGAGAATGAGGAGGAGCTGACGGAACGCGAGAGGGAGGTGGCAGAGCTCGCCGCAAAGGGCCTGCACAATAAGGAGATCGCAAAGCGTCTGAACATCTCGGAGAATACGGTAAAGCACCACCTGAAGATCGCTTTCCAAAAAATGAATATTGATCGCAGAAGCAAGCTTGTTGACATGCTGAGGTAACGATAAGCAGCGTGCAAAGGTAACACAAAGCAAAAGCGCGAATATATGCAAGCATCATGCGAAAAGAAAAGGCAGAAGGGAAACTCCCTCCTGCCTTTTTAGTTTCCTTTGGCTTATTATATGCTTTCGTGGAAAAACGGGTGATGCTGCGTATATGAAAATGGGTAGGTAAAACGGGTGATGGGGGGGTTACCCAAATTTACCCGCCTTAGGGATGTGGAGCCCCTTTATTTACGATATCATGGTAATCGGAAAGGAGGGGCAAGGCATGGAGCAAGTTATAGTTAAGGTTACGCCGCTTCCCGGGTTTCTTTTGACGCTGCAGTTCCAAAACGGCAGCATCGCGGTCGTGAACATGGAAAAGAGAGTAAATACACTCCGCTTTTCACGCCTTGTGGATCCGGCATTCTTCGCCACGGCAAAGGCCAGCGGCGATCACATCATCTGGTCAGACGGAAAACATGAAGTGAAAGTGACCTGTGATGAACTGTTGGATGCCATGATGATGGACTGATCCACGGAAAGATAGAAAAGAAATGCGACTACCATCGCATTTTAGGAGGGGATGGAATGGAAACCTATACACATGCAGATCTTGTAAAGTGCATAGATGAGGTTTTTCAGAAATATGAAAAGAAAACGGCGGTCATGGATTTCCGGTCGGAGAAGGATTTCAGGAAGTTTTCCTTCGGACAGATCAAGGCCTATACCGAAAAGATCGGCGATGCCTTGTTGGAAAAGGGAGTCCAGAAGACGGAGCGCGTTGCGGTGCTCGCAAGGCCCACCGCTTACAGCGCCATGCTGCTTTTAGCTCTCTCCTACTTAGGATATACGGCAGTACTCACCGACGTTTCGCTCCCAGTGGAGGAGCAAAACCGGCTGCTTGCCTTCACGGAGCCTTCCGCCATCGTGACGGAAAAGGAGCGCTACATGCTTCTTGAGGAAGGCATGCGAGGCACGGTCCCAGTGTTTGATCTTTATTCGGACGGCACATTCCTTCGACAGATCAACCCTAAGGTCCACTTGCGGACCCTTTCGGAGATCCCCGGGGACGCAGACGTGATCGCGATCATCTTTTCCTCGGGCACCACGGGAAGCATGAAGGGCGCGCAGGTCACCCACCAGGCCATGATCCTTTCTGCAAAGACGGCGGCACAGTACGCACAGTACAATGACAAGACAAGATTTTTGCATATCTTACCGCAGACCCACGTGGCGGGCTATGCAATGCTCTTTATCAATTTCCTTTTGGGTTCAGAGATGGCCTTTGTTCCTGAGGTCAGTGCGGCAGGCCTTTCCATGGGCCTTCGGACCTATGAACCCACGCATTTGGTGATGATCCCGAAGGTTTACGAGACCATACACCAAAAGATCGAGGCGGAGATTGCAAAACGCCCCGCCATCGTGCAGGGGATGTTTCGGACCTGCAAGGGGCTTTCCTCTTTTGTGCGCAGGCACACGGGGTATCGGATGAAGCATCTGATGAGACCCTTTTATGCTCCGGCATTTGGACGGAACATTCACGTGATCGGTTGCGGGACGGCACCCTGCGCCGTGGAGACGGTGCACTTTTTCGAGGACCTTGGGATCTGCTTTCTGAACGTTTACGGGTCCACGGAGGAGTCCTTCCCGATCTGCTGCGGCAACGTGACAAAGGAGTGGTATCCCGACCAGGCGGCAGGCAATGCGCGGCAGTTCCCCTTCATCGACATTAAAATCGAAGACGGCGAGATCGTGGTCAAGTCGGCGCTGGAGATGAAAGGGTATTTCAGGGATCCTGAGAGCACGAAGGAAGCTCATACAAAGGACGGATACTTAAAAACCGGAGATCTTGGGTACGTCAACGAAAAGGGTTATCTGTACGTGACGGGTCGCCGTAAGGAGACGATCCAGCTTGGAAGCGGGAACAAGGTTTCCGCAACGGACATTGACAGATATTATCAGGGAGTTTGCGGAGACTTGGCCGTTGCGGCCTGTGGCGTTCCCGACGCGGACGGAATGACGGAGCACGTGGTTCTGTTTTTGGAGACAGGTGAGGTCACCTTGGAGGAAGCGGCTCGGGTGAAGCTTAAGGTTCGGCGCCTTTCTGATTCGACGACCGGGAGCTATCATCTTTCCGACATTCTCTGCATCCCGAAATTGCCTTGCACGACCCTTGGCAAGGTGCAGCGTTTCAAGCTCAGGGAGCTTGCATTAAAGCTGCAGGGCATTGCCGATCAGGGGAGTGCGGACAGGCAGGCGGAGGCGAAGCAGCAGACAGGGCGCGCCATGGTTTCGGCTTCGGAAAGCGAGGTCGTAAAAGAGGTTTGCGAGATCGTTGCCAAGCACGTAGCGGACCTTACGGTCACGCCGGATGCATTGCTCACGGAGGACCTAAACCTGGACAGCCTTTCCATGTTTGAGATCTGCCTGGAGCTGGAAGCAACCTACCATACGGACTTTCTAAATGGTCTTTCTCAGGTCAAGACGGTGCGAGACCTGGCAGCCCTGATCGAAAGGGCGAAGGAGAATACTTCCGAGAAAGTACCCGCCCCGGCGTATGACATTGAAAAGTACCCGCTAAAGCGGCGAGCAAAGGACAGACATCGGCTGATCCGATACATGAAGCTTTCGAGGAAATTATATGATTTCGAAGTCGAGGGGACGCAGCTTCTTTCCTTTGACGGACAATATGTTTTCTGCCCGAATCATGAGAGCCATTTCGACGGTCTTTGGGTCTTCACGGCGCTTCAGGGCATCGTGAACGAAAGCCACGTCGCTTGCCTTGCAAAGCAGGAGCACTTAGACCACGCGGTGAGCAGAATGTTCCTTCGCATGTTAGGCGGCATCCCAACGGACAGACATGGAAATCCCGGACCTGCGCTGAAGCGTGCCGTGGAAGTGCTAAAGGAAGGAAAGGGGCAATTCCTGATCCATCCGGAGGGGACAAGGACGCGGGACGGAAAGCTTGGAACCTTTAAAGGAGGCGCGGCGACCATCGCTATGGAAACAGGGCTTGCGCTGGTTCCGGTCTGCATCATCGGTGCAAGGAAAATCTATCCGCCGGACAAAGCGCTGCCGAGGCTTCGGGATCCCAAGACCCATGAGCGGCTGCGCTTAAAGATCAAGTTTGGAACGCCCATCTTACCCAAGGAAGGCGACACGGCAAAGGAATTGACGGATCGACTTCAAAAGGCCGTGGAAGAACTCCTTCGGGAAGGCTGAGCGAAGATATATAAAATTCCAAAGAAATATTTAGAGTGAGGTGTCATTTATGAACATTGGCGTTGACGTGGACGGCGTTCTCCTGAACACGCCGGAATTTATGCGAAAGTACGGGGAACGGTATTTCAAAAGGCCCCCGGCAGATCCGGATGCATATGACATGGAGAATATGTTTCGCGTATCCCATAAACAGGTTTTCTTTTTCGGACTCAGATGGTTTTTGCCTTATTACTGCAGGAAGTACCCGCCATATCCGCAGGCCGGATACACCTACGACAAGTTGATCAAGGAAGGCAACAAGATCATCCAGATCACTTCGAGAAAGGCGACGACGGCACATACCCTGATCGGGTTTTTCAGCAGAAGGTTTTTGAACCAGTGGCTTCGAAACAACGGATTTTTCCACGACAAGCTGATCTGCTGCGAAGAGGAGGGCGTGTCCTATCAAAAGCTCATGCATTGTCAGGAAAACAACGTGGACGTCATGATCGATGACAATCCCATCACGGCCAACGTGCTTGCGGACCACGGGATCAAGGTTTTGCTTTATGACGCGCCCTACAATCAATACCTTGAGGGCGACGGCATCACAAGAGTCAGGAATTGGAGTGATATTAGAAAAATCTTATGTAAGGAGGAAGGAAAATGAGTCAGGAAAAGAAAGAAAAGGCAGTTGAAACACAGGAGGCTAATGCGAAGGCCGTGGTGAAGGAGGATCCCAACAAGACGATCCCCAGCTTTTTGGAGAACAAGTTTGCGGATTTCACCTATAAGTTCGTAAAGTACGTGCCCGAGACGGTGCACCCGAACGTGGTAACTGCGATCGGCATTATCGCCGGCATCCTTGGAGGCTTTTGCTTCTTCCTCGGAACCTTCTCAAGATGGTTTTTCCTGCTTGCCATTTTGGGTCTTCTCACTCACATTGTCTGTGACAACTTTGACGGTTACATGGCAAGGAACAGGAACCAGAAGTCCCTGCGCGGCGGCTTCTTTGACCTGATGAGCGACACCTCCGTGTGTACCTTCACGGTACTGTTCATTGGCCTTTCGTCCTTTGCCAACATGGAAGTCTGTGCATTTGGCGCGCCGCTTTATGGCTTGCACATGATGGTAACGTTGCACTACATCATGATCTACAATGAGTTCCCGTTCCCTCCTTTTGGACCCTTCGAGATCCATTGCACGTACATCGCAGTGGCACTTTTAAACTTCTTCCTCGGTGAGGTGGAGCTTTTCTATATCGGCGACCTTGTGGTGATGCTCGATGACCTGATCCTTGGCGTGGCAGCGATCGGCGCATGGATCTACTTCCTCGGATTTGCGATCGGCCTGTTCAGAAGGCTTAAGCGGGACGGACATTAAGCATGAAAAAAATATTCGCGCGAAATCTCACGTATCTTTATACTTCAATATTTTGCGCCGGGATCCAAAACATTGTGACGCAGATGTTCTTTGACAGGCATTACCCAGAGGGCAAGGACACCTTGATGTCCATCGCCCTGTTCTTTGGAGCGCTGTTTACAATGCTTGGGATCCTGGCGTCCTCCCCGGAAGTGGAGGGAAGGAGCGCGCACCCATATGCGACAAAGCGTTCGCGCAGCGCCCTTGTGGCTGCCATGGTCGGAACCATTCTTTTGACCTTCTCGGGACTCTTTTTCGTAAAGAGCTTTCTGGCCTACACGATCCTGTTCAGTGCCGCAAGCTTTTGCGTGAACTACATTTACAACATTTTGGACGTGTTTTTGACGGCGACGGTGGAGGAGAAGCATAAGACGCACAGCGTGCGCGTGCTCCTTGGCTATCAGATGTCGGGATATGTGATCGCACCGCTGTTTTTCTCCTGTTTTGTCGACAAACCCGCGATCTGCATTGGATTTACGGTGATCGCAGGGCTTCTGGGATATCTTCCCGCCGGCCTGGAGTACGTGGGAAGAGGGCTGGAAAGGAGTGCAGTGGTTAAGGCCTCAGGCGTTGATGAGGCAAGCGACCAGGCCGAGGAGCTGTCAGAGGTAGGCATTCAAGGCCCGGCGACTGAGATGTCGGGGGACGCGCAGACGGACGGCGACATGGACCTGGGCATTGTGTCTCAGGACCGACTGGCCATGGTCTATTGCTTCTTCACCTTCATGGCATTTTACGTGCTGATGCCTTCGGTGGCATATCTCTTGAAGGACTATCTCGGCATTGAGAATTACGCCGTGCAGAGCAGCTTATTCATGGCAGGCGTGGTGGTGGTCTCCTCGCTGGTGATCGCCCTCGGACCTGCGAAGAAGCTTTGGAAGGCACGCATCGCGACGCCGGTTCTTTCCACGGTGGCGCTCCTGATCCTCATGATCACGCGCAGTTCCCACCCGCTGGTTTTGGCCTTTGCCGTCATCATCTGTGGCCTGGGATACGGCACGTTCTTATCGGGCGGACGCTCCTACGTTAACGAAGGTGAGGCGGAGAGAAACCTGGTGAACCGATATAACAAAAACATGACGATCGCATCCCTTTTGGCATATCTGCTCGCCGCTGGGATCAGTTTTCTGTGCGAGAGTGGCGGGGTCGCAGTGATCCCCGTGAAATTCTGCATGATCTTTGCTTTTTTGGCCTTGGCGGCGGCAGTTTCGCTCTTTGGCACAAAGCGAGGGAACAAGCAGAAGATCAACTAAAAAAGGAAGAAGGAAAATCTTATGGAGACCAATGATTTCTTTGCGAAAGGACTGCCGGCCATCACAGGCGCGCTGCAGTGTCACAGGGAAGATGTCAAGTATATAGACGCCTTGAAAAAAGGCATGACCAATCATTCGTACCTGTTTTCCGTACGCGGAAAGAAGTACATCCTGCGGATCCCCGGGGAGGGGACGGACCGCCTGATCGACCGCAAGGCCGAGGCGAGTGCCTTCCGTGCGATCAAGGGATATGGCCTTTGCGACGACCCCGTGTACGTCAATCCGGAGAACGGACTGAAGATCACCCGTTTTCTCGAGGGCGTAAGGCCCTGCGATCCAAACAATGAGAGGGATCTAAAAAAGTGCATGAAAAAGCTTCGTTCCTTCCATGAACTAAAGCTCACGGTGCCGCATTCCTTCGACATCTTCAGCAGGATCGATTATTACGAGGCGCTTTGGGACGGCAAGCCAAGCGTATTTCCGGACTATCTTGAGACGAAGGCGCGGATCTTCCTTTGGCGCGAGCGGCTTGACCTTCTGCCCAAGGAGTGGTGCCTGACGCATATTGACGCGGTCTGCGACAACTTTCTGTTCTATCAGTCGGCAGACGGTAAGGAAGAGCTGCAGCTCACCGACTGGGAATATGCGGGCATGCAGGATCCCCACGTGGACCTGGCCATGTTTGCGCTGTATTCCGAATATGACAAGCAGCAGCTGGACCACCTGATCGAGCTTTATTTTGAGGGAGATCCAGGATGGCGCATCCGCGCGAAGATATATTATTACATGGCGGCCTGCGGCCTGCTCTGGTCGAACTGGACGGAGTACAAGCAGCATCTCGGCGTGGACTTTGGCGACTACGGTGCGAAGCAATATGCTTACGCAAAGGAATTCATGGGATATCTTTCCGTCGTGCCGGGCAGCTTTGTCGCAAGTCACAAGCGAGATCTTACGAGAGGTACGGTCTATGCCTAAGGAATTATGTTACGTAAAAAGGGCCGTCATCATGGCAGCAGGCCTGGGAAAGCGCCTTCAGCCAGTGACGTTTACGACGCCAAAGCCCTTGGTTCGGGTCGGCGGCGTTCGCATGATCGACACGATCCTGAAGGGCCTTTTGGAAAACGGGATCCGCGAGATTTACGTCGTCGTGGGGCATCTGAAGGAACAATTTGAAGACCTGAAGGCGGACTATCCGGAGGTCACCTTGATCGAAAACCCTTGGTACGACAGTTGCAACAACATTTCGTCGCTCTATGTCGCAAGGGAGCATTTGGAGGACTGCATGATCCTTGACGGCGACCAGATCGTCCGCGCTCCCAAGGTGCTTTCGACGGAGTTTGCACATTCCGGATACAATGCGATCTGGTGCGAGGGCGAGACGGACGAATGGCTGATGCAGGCCGAGGGGCCGGAGCTTTTCGTCACCTCCTGTTCGAGGAACGGCGGATCGCGCGGCTGGCAGCTTTTTTCTATCTCGCGCTGGAGCGAAGAGGACGGGAAGAAGCTTTCGGAATTAGTGGAAAAGGAATTTGAAGCCGGAAATCGGCAGATTTACTGGGACGATGTGCCCATGTTTGTCCATCCAAAGGAGTTTCGGCTTGCCGTGTTCCCCATGGAGCGGGGCGACGTGACCGAGGTGGACAACTTAAGCGAACTTCAAGACTTGGATCCATCCTATAAAGCTTATGACGGAGGAAAGTAAAAAATGAAGAATGTAACCACTGACAAAAAGCGGATCGACTGGATGCTGACACTTGTGCCATTTTTATCCATCATGGCGCTGGCGTTGTACATGTTCCTGTTCCCGGAGCAGTCCAACGAAGTGATCAGCAAGGTGCGCTTCTTTTTCGGAGACGCAGTGGGCTCCTATTATCTGGTGATCGGCATCGGAACCCTTGTCCTTTCGCTGTTTTTGTCGTTTTCGAAATATGGCGACATCGTGCTTGGAAACCCTGGCGAGAAGCCCAAATACAACTTCTTTACCTGGGGCTGCATGATGTTTACCTGCGGCCTTGCGGCGGACATTTTGTTCTATTCCTTCGCTGAATGGGTGATGTATGCGTCCAATCCGCACGTGGCGGAGATGGGCAAGATCGAGGACTGGGCGGGCGTGTTCCCGCTGTTCCACTGGAGCTTCATCCCCTGGTCGTTTTATCTGGTTCTGGCTGTTGCCTTTGGCTTCATGCTGCACACCAGAAAGCGCACGAAGCAAAGATATTCCGAGGCCTGCAGACCCGTGATCGGCAAGCATGCAGATGGCTTCTTTGGGCGCCTGATCGACCTGTTCGCACTGTTTGCGCTCCTTGCCGGCACTGCGACCACCTTCTCCGTGGCAACGCCTCTCATGGCAAGCATTTTGGTGAAACTTTTTGGCATCAGCATCAGCAGGACCGCGATGACGATCTTCATTTTGCTTGTCACCTGTGCGGTATATACCTACGCCGTGCTGCATGGCTTTAAGGGCATAGGCTTCCTCGCAAAGCTTTGTATCTGGCTGTTCTTCGGTCTGCTTGGCATTGTGCTTGTGATCGGCGGACAGGGAAGATTCATCATCGAGAATGGCGTGCAGAGCCTTGGCATGCTATTCCAGAATTTCATCGGACTTAGCACCTACACGGATCCCGGACGGACGAACTGCTTCCCGCAGGATTGGACGATCTATTACTGGGCTTACTGGATGGTATGGTGCATCGCGGCGCCGTTCTTCATCGGTAACGTGAGCCGCGGCAGGACAGTTCGCCAGACGATCCTTGGGGGTTACGTGTTTGGCGTGGGCTCCACCATCGTTTCCTTCGTGGTACTTGGAAATTACAGCCTGGGCCTTCAGGTGCAGGGCAAGGCAGACTTCATGGCAAGCTATGCGGAAAGCGGCGACCTTTACGGTCTGATCCTGGACATTGTCGGGACGATGCCCGGCTCCACCTTTATCTTGATCCTGATCCTGCTTAGCATGATCGCCTTCTATGCGACAAGCTTCGATTCGATCGCATATACCGCCGCCTGCTACAGTTACCGGAGCCTTAAGGAGGATGAGCATCCTCACAAGCTGATCACGCTTCTTTGGTGCATCCTGCTGATCGTGCTTCCGATCGCGCTGGTGTTCTCCGAGAGCAGCATGAATAATATTCAGTCGGTCAGCATCATTTCGGCCTTCCCGATCGGGATCATCATGATCCTTATGATCTGGAGCTTTATGAAGGATGCAAATCCTGCGAAGAAGGAAGAAAAGGGAGAGTAAGTTACGAAAAAGTGTGTCAGCCATGTGGCGGGCACACTTTTTTTGACGTGTGGGAAAGCCTTGTTTTACAGGGCTTTTTTGCGTTTCTGCGGTGGGCTTTTGAGGGCGGAATTCGTCAAATGGACGAAAAAAGAAGAATTGTTTTCAGGCTATTGACGTATGGCCTTTGATGGTGTAAAGTGGCAATTACCTCGAAGGAAATCTCAAAAACATCGAGGTTCTAAGATCAGGCTGTTTCAGCCGAAAATCCCATTGGTTATAGGCTTTGAAGTCTTTTTTGCGTGCGCAAAAATGGAAATTGAAGAGAGGAGGACGCGAAGACGGGCAGTAAGGAAGAGAAGGCGCCGCGCGAGGAAAAGGCGGGGCAGCAGCAGATGCATTTAGAGGAATTGGTCCAGGATTATCTGACGCAAAAGCAATCTGTTTTGATGCAGGTGAAAAAAGGAAGCATGAGCAAGGAGGAGTTTCTGGAGGAAGTGCGAGGGCATATTGCGCACTATTATCCGGCCTCCGCAAAGCAACAGGAAAAGCTTGCGCAAAGCTTTGAACAATATGTGTTCGGATATTCCGTGCTGTCGCCTCTGATCGATGACAGGGAAATCTCTGACATTCGTGTCGTTTCTTATGACAACGTGCGCGTAAAGCGCCTTGGGAAACGCATGGACGCAGGGATATGCTTTGGGTCAGAGAAAGAATACCGCCAGTTTGTGGACTACGTGGCGACGCGAAATCAGGTCAATGTGTCTAACGTCAATGCGATCCAGCGCTTTACGGACAATGACAGTCATCCGGAATTCATCCTGCGTTTTACGGTCTCCATGCCCCTTGTCAACACCTATGACCAGCCCTATCTCTGTATCCGAAAGGTGCCGAAGGACTTTCCGATGCTGACGAATCTGATGGACCGCGAAATGCTGAGCCGTGAGACGGCGGAGATGCTTGCGCTTCGGTTCCGGAGCGGGTCCACACTGATCTGCGGAGGCAATTCCTCGGGGAAGACGACGCTTCTGAACGCGCTCAAGGAGACGCTGCCCGACAATATGGCGGTACTGGTGACGCAGCAGGCAGATGAGCTGACGACGCTTTATCATCCTGACATGATGTTTCTGCATTCCCTGCCCGGGGCGGGGGAAAGCCAGGTGAGCTATGACCTTAAGGACATTAGCATCGCGGGGCTCACCATGGACGTGGACTTTTTCATCATCGGTGAGGTGAAGGGTGCCGAGGCGCTTTATCTGCTGAATGCCGCGTATACGGGACAGATCTGCGCGGCGACGATCCATGCACCTTCCGCGGACAAAGCCTTGGAAAAGCTGGTGGATTACTGCCTGTATGAGAGCAAATACAATCGTGATGAGCTCATGAAAATGATGGATTGTTTCCAGACGGTGGTGTTCATGGAGCATTACAGGGTGAAGCAGATCTATGCCTGTAGGGGCTGGGATCCGAAGACGAAGGACCTTCGCTACGAAAAACTGTTTGAACTATAAGGAGGAGTGACATGGAGCAGAAGCTTTTGTGCGTTGGGGCGCTTTTGTGGGCAGGGTTCTTTCTGGCCTTTTACCGCATAGGGAAGCTCCGCTATCTGACGACCCTCCTTCGAAGGACCAAAAACAGTGTGGACGAAGCGGCAAGAAGAAGGCTTCTCGAGAGCCGAATGCGGCTTTCCGACGCGACGAAAAAGGAGAACTTTTGGCTCTCTTTGGAGCGAGAGCTTGTGTACAGCGGGCTGAAACGAAGATTCCCTGCTTTGGGAGCAGAGCTTTTTTTCCTGCTGGTGGTCTGCGGGACAGCGTTGTGTTTTATCATCGGGACCATGTTCTTTGGAATCCGGGCGGGGCTACTTTGTGTGCTTTTGCTTGTGGGCGCGGTTTACGGCGTCATCACGCTTGGAAAGGCCATGGAAATGCATGCCGTGAACGAGGGCCTGATGAAGTTTTTGGATTTTCTTGGGAATTACAGCGTGACGGCAGGCGACGTCGTCTCCGTGTTTGGCCAGATCAGTAAGTTCCTGGACGAGCCACTTCGGGGTGTCTTGGAGCAGTGCTGCGTTGAGGCGCAGACCACGGGCGACGTGGGAATGGCACTGCTTGCCATGGCGGACAAGGTGGAGCACCCGCAGTTTAAAGAGCTGGTGCGGAACATCGAGGTCAGCTGCAGGTACAGCGCGGACTTTTCAGCGCTGGTGAATTTCAGCAGACGGAGCGTTCGGGAGTACCTGCGGAGCACTAGAGAACGCAAGAGCCTGCTTCGGGAAGCGGGGATCAACATGGCACTCCTGCTTGGGATGTCGGTGGTCTCACTCCTTACGGTCAATGGACTTTTGGAGGGTAATGTCTGGGAGCTTTTGTTCTTCTCAATTCCTGGGCGCATTGCACTTGGGATCGTCGCAGGGATTTTGTTCTTGTTCGCCATGCAGGCATATCAGTTGGAGGGCTAGGAATGATCAAGGGTATGGTTTGGCTGCTTTGCGGTCTTTCGTTTCTGTTGGTTTTGTCGCTTGGCGGGATCCTAAGGGTGTGTGGAATGCGGGCAAGGACGGGCTTTGGAAATGCGATCTCGCGCCTTGCCAGGAAGTGCCGTGAGGGGACATACTACGAGCGGACAGCGCATTTTTTGGAGGAAAATGGCGCCAGGTTTCATCTTGGCGTGAAAGTGGATCCGTTGGTGTTTCTTCTGGTTCGGATGGGGCTGGCGCTGGCCGGATTTGTGGTGTTTGTTGGATTTTCCGTGCCGGCTGCGTGTCTTGCGGCTGTGAGTTTTTATTTCCTGCCGACTGCGTTACTCCTATATCTGAATCGACGGGACAATCTGAACATGCTCTCTGACATAAAGCTCGTCTATCACTCCTTAGAGATCCAGACGAGGGCGGGCGTATATGTCACGGATGCCCTTGCGGAAAGCTACGGGAGCGTGCGCGAAGGGAGACTCAAGCAGGCACTTTTGGAACTGGCAGGAGACCTTGTGATGCGTGCAAACTTTGAAGAGGCGCTGGCGCGTTTTCAGGGAAAGTTTGACAACCGCTATCTGGATTCCCTTTGCCTGATCCTTTTGCAGGCGACCCAGTCCGGACAGTCCGTGGACCTTCTGAGCGACCTTTCCGAGCAGATCAAGGACATGGAGGCGGCGCTGCTTTCGCAGAAAAAAGAGGCGCTCGATCGGAGCGTTACGTTTTATCAATTAGGGATCTTGGTCGCGATCATGGGCGTGGTGCTCTATGCCTGCGTCACTCAGATGTTCGCGGCTGCAAATGGCTTTTAGCCGAAAAAATATAATCAAAAAATGGAGGGTTATGAAAATGAGTAGAATCGAAAAGACAATGGAAAACATGGAACTGGCAATGCTGCGCCTTAGGCTTTATCTGGAAAGTCGCATGGAGGAGTGCAGGGAGAGAATGCGCAGCAAAACGCAGGGATTCATGAGCGCGACAGACCCCGGGATCGACGGGATTTTGGTGACGGTTGGCCTGTGCATCATCGCACTGCTTCTTTGCGTAGTCATGAAGGATAGTCTGTCGACGTTCATTCAGACGATCGTAAGTTCCATGACCACAAAGGCAAATGGCATTCTTGGCGGCACGGGGCGCTAGGAGGTGCGTCGCATGGTTTTGACTTGGATGACAGGGGCCGTGCGCGAGAAGGCCTACGCGATGGGCGCATCGCGCAGGCAAGCCTGGGTGACGAGGGTCGTGCGGGCCGGAGCGAGAAGGCAGGAGGGAAGCATCGGCGACCTCCTGGCCGCTTTGCTCTGCGTGCTTGCCATGACTGGCGTGATGATCGCATTTCTGGACTGCGCGTCTCTCGTCAGTAAGAAGACCATGGCAGGGCAGCTTGCGCGGAGCTATGTGCTTCGCATGGAAACGGTTGGATATCTCACTCCGGAGGATGAAGCTGCCCTTTACGCTGAACTGGAAAGAGAAGGGATCACGGAGGCCAGCCTCGAAGGAACCACAAGGACGCCGGTGGCATATGGCGAAGAGATCACCTTAAGGATCACCGGAAAGATAGGGGGCGAGCATTCCTTTGAAGAAAAAAGAGTGTCCACGGCGAAGCACTAGAATGGGTTTCGAAGAAAAGGCGTGTCAAAGGCGAAGCACGGAGAGCGTGTTTGAGGAAAAAGCGTGCCAACGGCGAAGCACCAGGAGCGTGTCTGAGGAAAAAGCGTGCCAATGGCGAAGCACTAGGGGCGGGCTCGAGGAAACGGACCAAGGGCAGATCACGCTCATTTCGGGGCTGTTTCTTTCGCTTTTTGTGGCTGTTTTGCTCACAAGCCATCTGCAGATGGAGATGGTCCGTTCTTCCGCGCGTTACGTGGAGGATGCGCTGGCGGCCTCGGGGCTGGCCTGCGCCCTGGTGGACCTTCGGGAATACGGGACAAGCCATGTGCTTAAGATCGCGGATGAGGAGCGGTCCTACGAGCAATTTCAGAGTTCGCTTCGAACCAATCTTGGACTGGATGAAAACTGGGAATGCGGAAACAAAAGGCTGATCTCGGGGAAGGTTACGCTGGAAAGCTTTGTGCTATATAACGTCGCAAACGGTCAGGTCGAGTGCTGTAAGATAACAGGCGGCCGCATGGAACGAAGCGTCGGGAGTCTCGGTCAGGTGCGTGCGCCCAACGGGCAGATCGTGGAGCACACGGGCGTGTACGGAGAGATCAGCTACGAGCTCAAGGGCATATGGGGATTGATTGTTCCCGCCAGGAAGGGAAAACTGGTGGACATTGTTGGTGAAGAAACATAAGGAGCAAGAAAGCTATGGAGCAAAAGAAAAGACAATCGAATGCAATGCGCGCCGCAAAGCTATGGACGGGCGCGATCCTGGCCGCTTTTTTGGCGGCGGCAGCAGTCTACGTGGCGCTTTTGGATGCGGAAAAGAACATGCTTCAGTCCTATGAGAAGACGGAAGTTTTCGTGGCGGCAAAGGAAATCCCGGCAGGGGAAGTCGTGACGGAAGAAAACTGTGCGGTATATTTTTCCGCAGAAGCAATGGACGCGGCAGTGGTGCCCGAAACGGCAATCCTCACTTTGGAGGAAGTGAATGGTTTGATCGCCAGGACGCCGATCGAAAAGGGCGTCGTGCTCACGGCAGGCATGTTTCAGCCTTTAGATGAGGTTACGGCAGGAATGAAGGAGCCTGTTGTCGCAGGGTTTCGCGCGGATGATCTTTGCCAGGTGGTCGGAGGGGTTTTGCGCGCAGGAGATCTGATCCATGTATATTCCTCCGAAGAAGAGCAAGGCACCTTTCTGATCTGGGAGAATGTTTACGTGCAGCAGGTTTTCGACAGTAAGGGCACTGCAATCCCCAATGAAGATCAGGCGACGGCAGCGCAGAGGATCAACGTGTTTTTGGATAAGGAGGACGTGGAGGACTTTTATTCCAGGCTGGATCAAGGGACGCTTCGCGTCGTGAAGGTCTGGAGAACGCCAGGGAGATCCTGAGACTGAAAAAAGAGCTGTATGATTGGCAATTGATTTACGGGGAATGGTTTGGAGGAAGACGGAAAATGGGAAAGAAGTTTGGAACTTTGGTGATGGTGGTAATGCTTTTGCTCCTTTGCGGATGCGGGAACTGCGGCGGAAGTAGCGGTCAGAAACAGAAGCTTGATGAGGGAGAACATGCTTCTGATGAGCAGAGGACGGATCAACGTGCGCAAAGCACTGCCTTGGTTCCGGAGGTCCTCGAGCAGTCGGGGCGCGACGTATATCTTCCGAGGGAAGAGGCGACTACGCCTTCTGGAGAAGCAAGTCTTGGTGAAACGGGGACGCCCGCAGGAGAGGGAAGCGATGACGGAACGAAGCCACCTGTCGTGGAGGAGAGCCATGAAATGGCCAGCCAGCCTACGGAGGAAGGTGAGACGCCGATAGCTTCTGGGGAACCTGGCGTGACGCCAACGGCGAGTGCGACGCAAGAAGGTCAGTCGACGCCCTTGCCGAGTGCGAGTGCAACACCGAGTGCGTCTGCACCACCAGCCGCATCTGCGACGCCTGCGCCCAAAACGACGCCAGCACCGTCAGCAAGTGCAACGCCAGCGCCGACGCCAGTTCCAGGCGCGTCTACGTCTGCACCTGTGAACACTACGGCGCCAACTTCAACGCCGACAAACACCTCAGCGCCAAGCTCCGTGCCTGCAAACACCACGACGCCCACTTCCGCGCCGGCAGATCCATGCGCAAATGGTCATATTTATGACGAGGGGTATGTATGGCAGGCATCAACCTGCACCACGCCCGGCGATTATTGCTGGCACTGCATGGTTTGCGGCCGTGAAAAGCATCAGACGATGCCACTGGCAGAACACAATCTGTCCAAAACCTTGGTACGAGAGGGAGATTGTCTGGAGCCGGACGAATATCGGATTGATTGTTCGGAGTGCGACTATTTCCTGATTGAAGAGGATTATTCGCAGTGTGAAAACAGACATCATTACGTGACGGCCACCTATCAGGTGTTTGATGAGGAACTCTTGGAGTGGGTTGATGTCACCAGAACTTATTGTAGTAAGTGTAACAAGAATAAGGAGTGATCCGTGGCGCACGCCTAAAGACTGATCAGCGCTTGCATGCCCCGGATACTTGGAAGGGAGAAGATATGAAGTATCTGAAGGCAAAGGGGATAAAAAGCTTAGCACAAGCGCTTGCTCTGATCATTTTTATGTTTATATTGCTTCCTGCGGCGAAGGTGTGTGCGCAGGAGAGCATGCTGGACAACCCATATGTCATCCCATATTACTACGAGGATACAGATGGCACGTGGCGAAAGTTTTTCACGATCTCACAGCCTCTGCCAGTGGACAGAAACATTGGGGAGACCAGCTATGTCTGGCATGGCTACAAGGAATATACCCGAAGTGGGACTTCTCCAAGCTATTGGCTGCCCTATGGAACGACGGTGGAGACTGGGATCAAGTCGCAGCTTCGTGATCTTTCAATCGGAGAGCACTATTATGATGTCCGAAGGACGGGAGAGATTCCAGTCGGTAAATGGGTCGTTCGGCAAAAAAATGGCAGATGTATTCACTCGAAAAACAAAAAAAGTGAATGGGCTGGGATCCGCGTTGGCGATGACATCTGCAATGGCGCGTATTATTCCGGATGGATCAGTTATTGCGCGGATTGCGGGGAACCTGTGCTGGATGTCTTTGTATATGCCGCCAAGGATCGGATTGAAACGCTTCGATACCTCAACGTGGATTATGGATACTATTATCTGTGCCCCAACCCGACATGTCATCATTTGGAGAACGAGGGATATGCGAAGCCCCATGTTTGCAAACAGGTTTCGCCGAACAGATATGTCGTGGTCTATGACGGAAATGGTGGCGTTCCTGACGGAGAAGGCGGATATGTTGACGTCCAGGGACGGATGCTGCCGTCCTTCCATTCCTATGACAACAAGGAGGAGTTTGAGGGACGGACGGTAGAGCCGGTGACGCACCTGACCTTATGCTCCTTTTCGCGAAGGTCATATACCTTCGACGGCTGGAACACGGAGCCTGACGGGAGCGGCACGGCCTTCGCGGACGGGCAGGAGATCCTAAATCTCACGGAATATAATTATTTGGATGAAAACAGGCAAAAGGATCCGCGCGGCTACGTGACCCTTTATGCGCAGTGGATACCCACGAGTTCCACGTTGCGGATCGACCCGGGTTTTGGAACCTATGACGGCGAAGAGGGGATCACGGAAGTAACGAAAGGATATGGATCTTCTTATCTTGCGGACCCGCAAAAGCTCGTACCAAGACCCATCCATAGGGTGAGCTTTCAGACAAATGGCGGCGGGACCATTGCGCCTATGGACGTGCAAAGAAGGTTCCTTAGTTGGCGCCAGGAAGAGCCCTTTCGCGGAAAGATGAAAGGGGATCAATACTTTTTTACGGCTCCAAACGGCAATGTCGACATGCTTACGGCGCTCTACGATAACGAAGAAATTGTTTTGCCGACGCCAGTCAAAACGGGCTATCATTTCGGCGGCTGGTATGAGGATAAAGCGTGTGAAAAAACTCCCGTCGGGTTCGGCGGAGAGACCTACCTTGCCAAGACCAGCGTAACGCTATATGCCAAGTGGTCCAAGCTCACGCTCTGGTCCTATGACAATTATGAGGACAATGATCGGAAGGGAGCAGTGGACCTTCGCTGGGAGCAGTTGGATGTGACAAAGAAGGCCTATCAGCCATATGTTTCCGAAGACGGCACGCATTTTACGCCACTTGGCGAACTCCTTGGCGGAGAGGATGCAAAGTTTTCAAGGTCGTTTTCCTACTCAGGGGCCAAGCAGACCTTTGTCGTTCCGTCCACTGGATTTTATGAGATCGAGGCCTTTGGCGCCAGGGGCGGAAATGAGGAAGCTCATGGGAAGCAAGGCGGAAAAGGCGGAAAGGTCACCGCGAAGCTTTATCTGACCAAGGGGGACATGCTGACGATCACCGTAGGAGGCATAAACGGATACGGCGGCGGAGGCAAGGCGGATGCATATGCAAGGGGTGGAGGCGCCACGAGGATCATGTCTAAGCGAGAGGGACTTCTTTTGGTCGCAGGCGGTGGCGGCGGTGCCACGGAATTTGCGGATGGCGAGGCCGGCGGGCTCGAGACAGGGCTTGTCGCAGGAGCTTTTGCGGATGGTGAGAGCGGAGGGCTTGTCTCGGGAGGTTCCTCGGTTGGTGAGAAGGGAATACTCGAGACGGAGTTAGGCACGGGAGCTTTTTCGAATGGTGAGGATGGCAGCGCCGGTGGCGGTGGCGGTTACGTCGGCGGAAAGGCGGGATTTGTGACACGCCATATGCATTCTGAAGCGTGTCGGATCTCGCACGTGCATGGGCCTGAATGTTTTGAAGAGCACGTGGAGGAGCGCATCTGTCGCATCGACCGAACGCCGTCCTCCGTAAACGGCTGGCTTTATGATGCGGCGGCATCCGCATCTGCCATGGATGAATACTGCCCTGTTTGCCAAAAGGTGACGAAAAAGAATGTCGTTCATTTTCATGCGATCCACGACAGCTGCGGCGCAAAACCTTGGGGAAACGTGTGCTATGAAAGCAGCACGGGGGAGTTGTTCGTTCATTCGACAAAGCATGTCTGCGGCTTCTGCGGATATGTTTTCGCCTGGTTTGGCGGCTATGATGACGGGAGCCCGTCCGTGACGCATACCTATCACGTGATCGTATCCGACCTCATCTGTCCGTTTGGCGAGAACGGCGGATGTAAGTATGGCTATTCGCAGGGGCAGGTGCTTGGTTCCTCCATTGCTTATGGGGGCAGCAGTTACGTGAATCCTGCTGCGATCAGCTGCGTGAAGGAAGCAGGTGCTTGCGAAGGTGACGGGAGTGTCAGGATCACTTCCGTCATGATCGGCATGGAAGAAGAAAACGAGCTTAAGGGCGTGGCTGCGAATGACTTGGCCGCGCCAGAGAAGGTAGATCCTGCGCATGCGGTGATCGATGCCATTACGGATTCCATCGTGGACGTTTCTTTTGAAGCACCCAAAGACTTTGGTACGCCTTATTGGTTTCGCGTGGAATCTTACGACGCCGAAACAGGCGAGAAGATCAGCACTTCCAACGTAACAAAGAATGTCCTTACCACAGGCATAGCGGGATATTATTACATTTACGATCAAGTCGTTTCGAGGACCGTGACGGAGCATAATTGTACGAATGCAGGCGAGCTTTTGCGGGAGACAACGCTGCGGCTTACGCTGACGGCGGAGGTGTCCTTCCTGCATTTGGCGGCCGTGGACAACGCAGGAAATGTTGGACCGACGACGGATATCAAGCTTTCTAAGGGGGCATCTGCCGCAGACGGGATCCTGTGGCCTGTAGTTACCAGAAAGGTGGAGGCAACTTGCCAGGACCCTTCGGAGGCGAACGTATATACAGCGCCCGATGGAACCTGCTTCGTCCGGGCGGACGGCATCACGCCATTTCGGCTATCCTTTGAATCCTTTGTGAACGGAAAGGCATCGGAAGAATACCAGATCACGGAGCAGACCTTCTATTTTTCGAAGGATGAACCAGGACAGGACTATCGGTTCATGACCATTCTGCCCAAAAGCTGCAAAGCGCAAAGCGGCGCTGGGCAAGGTGGCACTGGGCAAAGTGGCACGGCGCAAAGCAGTGCCGGGCAAGTTGGCGTAGGGCAAAGCGGCGTCGGGATGACGGAACTAAGCGTCTCAAGGTTCGTTCGGCGGGGCGTCGGCGAAAAAGCCCTTCTTTATGATGCGGGTCTTTCGGGTGCGGCCAGAAGCGCTGACCTTACCTGGAATCAGTTTTGGCAATGCTTTGTTGCTCCTTCCTCTTTGCACGGCAGTACCGTGGTCGTTACGCCGGGCGCCGCGGCAGGGGAGGATGCTTCATACCGCCATTCCGCATGGGAGGCGGACGTGACGCAGGCGCTATATGTCACGCTGGACGGAGAAGCACCTGTGCTCACGGCAAATCAGGATTTTGCGGCGCTGTCCGTGATCAATGCGGATACGCTTACGGACGGGGTAATCCTTTTTACGGCAAGCGACGCGCTTTCCGGGCTTTGCGGGCTTAATGTCAAGGTAACGAATCAGGACAATTGGGACAGCCATGTTTTTGAAGGCGATGAAAATGGGATCGTCAGGATCGAATATGATCCCGAAATCCACCTTTTTGACGGGGACGTGACAATCGAGGTCACGGCTTGGGACATGGTCTTTAACAGAGTTACGGTCACCTACGGCAAGGCAGAGTTTGACCTAAAGGCAACCGTCACGCGCATTCTTTCTCCCCATGATCCCGTGTTCAAACGGGGCGAAAGCGGGATCCTTCATGTTACGGCGAGAGGATATGCGGACAAGATCTGCGTGGAATTCCCTGAGGCATTCAAGGCGACAGGAGAGTCCCCAGATGCGCCCAAAGCGGCAGGAGAGTCCTGGGACCAGACCTTTGTCTATGCCGTCCCGCAGGATGAGGTCACGGAGGAGCTGTATTTCTGTATCCCGCTTGATCTTAAGGAGGATGGAGAGTTTGAGATCATTGTGCGTGCCTATAAGGGAGAGAGGGTGCTGACGGAGCGCCCGCAGCTCTGTACCGTCAAGGTGCGAGGGACCATCTTGGATGAGCTTCGGACAAGGCTACGCTAGCCGGAGGTGAATTGGAATATTAGATCTGAAAACTTGTTTGGAATATCTTTTATTTGGGATTGTACTTGCTTTTTTTGCCAAGGCAACTGCAGAGGACGTAAAGTGTAAGCAGGTGCACCGGTACCTATGGGGATTTGCGGCCATGGCGGGAGTTCTCCTTCTTCTCCTTCGCCAAGGCCGTGATCTTCAAGTGGTCTGGGACCTTCTGATCTTTGCGGCCCTGCAGTACCTCCTTTTTTCAAGAATGTACGGCATGGCGGATTGTCATGCGTTCGTCACGAGCGCGATCTTGCTGTCCGCCTATGGCGGAACGATCTTGATCTATTTGATCCACATGCTTCTTACGATCGTGTTTCTTGGCGTCGTACAGTTCTTTTGCGGCAACGTCAATCGCCACGGGAACTTACACCGTCCCGTGGCCATGTTGCCCTATATTCTCGCGGCTTTCTTGGCTGTTTGGTTCTTTTTAATCGATATTAAGTAATTCTTTCATTGTTTTTTCGGGAAGAGTCCTTGCGAAGGATCTGAAAAAGTGATACACTAAGTTTCGCTGACCCCGCAAAATAAGGCGATCCGCGATCTGGTGCCTTTAATATGTTGCGTGGTCTTGGGGGGAGTAAGGTGAGTGATCGAATGACAAAGGCAGAAATCCTGAGAAAAGAAATCCTGCGTCAGTACAAGAGCGTGCGCGCTTTTGCGCTGGACATGAACATTCCGTACAGCACGCTGGTCACGGCGCTGGATCGCGGCGTGGAAGGCATGGCATATGGCACGGTCATCAAGATGTGTGACCGTCTCTCCTTAAATCCCGTGGATTTTTCCTATTTAGAAAAGGATGCATCTCTCGGTGCGCTCGTGTTGGAAAACCGCGTGATGCAATATTATATGAAACTGAATGACGATGGCCGCGATAAGATCTTAAGCCTTATGGACGATCTTGCGCAGCTTGAAAAGTACAAGGCGAAGAAGAAGCCGAAAGTGTGAGGGACATCCTATGAGATATGATTATCTGATCGTGGGAGCCGGGCTTTTCGGCGCGGTTTTTGCCCATGAAATGAAGAAGGCGGGAAAGAAGTGCCTGTGCATCGATCAAAGAAAGCACGTGGCCGGCAATGCATATACGGCAGAGCAGTTAGGCATTCAGGTGCATAAGTACGGCGCACACATCTTCCACACCTCCGACAAGGCGATCTGGGATTACGTAAACCAGTTCGCAAGCTTCAATCATTTTGTGAATTCGCCGGTCGCGGTTTATGGCGACGAGCTTTACAACCTTCCTTTTAACATGAACACCTTTAGCAAGATGTGGGGGATCAAGACTCCTGCAGAGGCGAAGGCGATCATTGAAGCGCAGCGTGCGGAGTGTGGCATAGAGAATCCGCAAAACCTCGAGGAGCAGGCGCTTTCCCTCGTGGGACGTGACGTGTATGAAAAGCTTGTCAAGGGCTATACGGAAAAGCAATGGGGAAGGGACTGTAAAGATCTCCCTGCTTTCATTATTAGAAGATTGCCCGTTCGCTTTACCTATGACAATAATTATTTTACGGACAGATTCCAAGGGATCCCTGAGGGCGGCTACACGGCGATCGTGGAAAAGCTTTTGGAAGGGACGCCGGTGAAGCTGGGCGTAACCTATAAGGAATTTGTCGCATCCACCGGTGCGAAGGTTCCGGGCAGGGGTGGCATCAACTGTAGCGGGGAGCTGGAGAGCTCCGATCGGGGTGACACCTTCGACAGGGTGCTCTACACCGGCATGATCGATGCGTATTTTGGATATGAACTCGGCGAGCTGCAGTATCGTTCCCTTCGCTTTGAAGAGGAAGAGCTTCCGGACTGTGACAATTACCAGGGCAATGCCGTGGTGAACTACACGGAAAGACAGGTGCCTTACACGAGGATCATCGAGCACAAGCACTTTGAATTCGGAACGGGAAAGGGCACCGTGATCACGAAGGAATATCCAGCCGATTGGAAGCGGGGAGATGAGCCATATTATCCCATCAACGACGATCGGAACAACGCACTTTTTGCCAAGTATCAGGAGCTGGCGGCGAAGGAGAAGAACGTTCTCTTTGGCGGAAGGCTCGGCCAGTACCGCTACTATGACATGGACAAGGTGATCGCGGCGGCGCTGGAAATGGTAAAGGGTCAGCTGGCGGCGGAATAATATCATAAAAGAAAATTTTGAAAAGAGCTAAAAAATGATTGACGGATCTGCGGGGTACGTGGTATAGTAGTCAAGCGAGAAGAATTTTAGCTCTTTTTTTTTGACTAAAAATACCGTTGTAAAAAGATACGTGGAGGTAGAAAAATGCGTACAAAAATCACTCTGGCATGCACGGAATGCAAACAGCGTAACTACAATACTACCAAGGATAAGAAGACCCATCCCGACAGAATGGAGATCAAGAAGTACTGCAGATTCTGCAAGACTCATACCGTTCACAAGGAAACCAAGTAAGAGCGCTTCATTTTAGGAGGTTATTATGGGAGATTCTTCGGAAAAGCAGGCAAAGCCCAGCTTTTGGAAGGGACTGAAGTCTGAGTATAAGAAGATTACTTGGCCTGACAGAAAGTCGACGATCAAGCAGTCTGTCGTAGTAGCAGTCATCTCGATCATTTTAGGACTTATCATTGCGTTTCTTGATTATGTTTTCAAGTATGGCGTGAATTTCCTGGCATCACTGTAATGCGTGATCCTGCGTCGCCGTAAGAATGGCGTCGTAAAAATGATGAAGATTAGGAGAGGTTAAGAACTATGGCAGAGGCAAAGTGGTACGTTGTTCATACCTATTCCGGGTATGAGAATAAGGTCAAGGCCAACATTGAGAAAACGATCGAGAACAATCCTCGTCTTGCAGACATGATCCTCGAGGTTCGCGTTCCCCTTCAGGACGTGGTTGAGGTGAAGAACGGAAAGCAGAGCGTTGTTCAAAAGAAGATGTTCCCCGGCTACGTGCTCCTGAACATGGACATGAATGACGAAACCTGGTACGTGGTCCGCAACACGCGTGGCGTGACTGGTTTTGTTGGCCCGGGAAGCAAGCCCGTTCCCCTGACGGATCTTGAGATCCGGTCTCTTGGCATCCAGACGGAAGCCGCAAAGAACGGCACCATCGCCATCGATTTCAAAGAGGGCGACACGATCGCGATCATTGCAGGCGTTTGGAAGGATACGGTTGGCAAGGTTCACAAGCTCGACATGGGCAAGCAGACCGCAACCATCAACGTAGAGCTCTTCGGAAGAGAGACCCCCGTGGAGATCAGCTTCGCGGAAGTCAGAAAACTCGATTAGAAAGCTCGAGTAACTGTTTTGATATTTTTCAGGGCTTGCCCTGCAAAATATAGAGTGGGAGCAGGAGCGGATCCCCGCACACTGCGCCGATTTACCACATAATAGGAGGTGCCAACATGGCAAAAAAAGTTACAGGATACATTAAGTTACAGATTCCTGCCGGCAAGGCAACGCCAGCTCCCCCGGTTGGTCCCGCACTGGGTCAGCATGGTGTCAACATCGTTGAATTCACGAAGCAGTTCAACGCAAGAACAGCAGATAAGGGTGACGTGATCATCCCTGTTGTGATCACCGTTTACGCAGACAGAAGCTTCAGCTTTATTACGAAGACTCCCCCTGCAGCAGTCCTTCTGAAGAAGGCTTGCAACATTAAGTCCGGTTCCGGCGTTCCCAACAAGACCAAGGTCGCTACGATTTCCAAGGCTAAGGTTCGTGAGATCGCTGAGCTGAAGATGCCCGATCTGAACGCAGGCAGCATTGAGGCGGCAATGAGCATGATCGCCGGCACTGCACGCAGCATGGGTATCGTTGTAGAAGAGTAACTGTTAATATTTTGGGAGACAACCTTGGTTGTCGTTAGAACCTATAGGAGGATGAATCATGAAGCATGGTAAGAAATATGCAGAGGCTGCAAAGTTAGTTGACAGAGCAACTTTCTATGAGCCCGCTGAAGCAATCGCACTGGTAAAGAAGACCGCAGTTGCGAAATTTGATGAGACGATCGAAGTACATATCAGAACCGGTTGTGACGGACGTCACGCTGAGCAGCAGATCCGTGGTGCCGTTGTTCTTCCGAACGGAACTGGTAAGACCGTAAGGGTACTGGTTTTCGCAAAGGGAGACAAGGTAAACGAGGCAGAGGCTGCAGGTGCTGATTATGTTGGCGGCGACGAGCTGATCCCGAAGATCCAGAACGACGGATGGCTTGATTTCGACGTAGTAGTAGCTACCCCTGACATGATGGGCGTGGTTGGACGTCTTGGTAAGATCCTTGGACCTAAGGGCCTCATGCCCAACCCCAAGGCTGGTACCGTAACGATGGACGTTGCCAAGGCCATCGCTGACATCAAGGCTGGTAAGATCGAGTACAGACTTGACAAGACCAACATCGTGCACGTTCCCGTTGGTAAGGCTTCCTTCACCGAGGAGGCTCTGCAGGAGAACTTCACCGCACTGATGGATGCCATCGTAAAGGCTAAGCCCAGCGCACTGAAGGGTCAGTACTTAAGGAGCATTACCCTGACCAGCACCATGGGCCCTGGCGTAAAGGTGAGCGTAGCGAAGTTCTAAATATCTATTGACAAGCATGGCTTGTCGTGATATTCTAACAAGGTCGTAATGACAAATGCCGAAGACAGCAGGTGCCCGCGAGGGCATAAGAAGAAAAACGCCTGCCGAGGAGAGTGAGTTTCAATTATGATTTCACGCCTTCCTGTCTTTTGCAGGAAGGCTTTTTCATATCATACCGACTCCTTTCGGCGAAAAATCTATAAGGAGGTAGCAAAATGGCAAAGATTGAGTTAAAGGCTCCCGTTGTGGAAGAGATTTCCGCACATGTCAAGGATGCACAGTCTGTTGTTCTGGTGGATTACCGCGGACTTACCGTTGAGCAGGACACCGAGCTTCGTAAGCAGCTGCGTGAAGCAGGCATTGTTTACAAGGTTTACAAGAACACCATGATGGTTCGTGCGTTCAAGGGAACTGATTTCGAGTCCCTGACCCCTTATCTTGAAGGCCCCAGCGCAGCAGCAATCTCCACCACCGACGCAACCGCGCCCGCGAGAATTCTTGCTGAGTTCGCTAAGAAGGCTGACAAGCTGGAAATCAAGGCTGGTGTTGTGGAAGGTAACTTCTACGATGCAAAGGGAATGCAGGCGATCGCAAGCATCCCTTCGAGGGAAGTGCTCATTTCCAAATTGCTTGGAAGTCTGCAAAGCCCCATCACGAATTTTGCCCGCGTCATCAACCAGGTGGCAGAAAAAGGCGGCGCAGGCGCAGCAGCAGCTGCAGCAGAATAATCTGTTTGAATTCTGCATGAAACGGCCGGCCCGTCCGGCATGACAAAGAAACTTATCAAATGAAAAATGGAGGAAAAAAACATGGCAAAGTTAACTGCTCAGGAAATGATCGACGCGATCAAAGAGATGACTGTTTTGGAACTGAATGATCTTGTAAAGGCTTGTGAGGAGGAGTTTGGCGTATCTGCAGCAGCAGGCGTTGTTGTAGCAGCAGCTGGTCCCGCAGCAGAGGTTGAGGAGAAGACCGAGTTCGACGTTGAGCTGACCGAGGTTGGCGCAGAGAAGGTTAAGGTTATCAAGGTTGTTCGTGAGATCACCGGTCTTGGCCTGAAGGAAGCTAAGGATCTTGTAGATGGCGCTCCTAAGATGGTTAAGGAAGGCGCAACCAAGGAAGAGGCTGAGGAGATCAAGAAGAAGATCGAGGAAGTTGGCGCTAAGGTTACCCTTAAGTAATTTTTCTAAAAAATCTTATGGCCCCGCGGTTCCCGCGGGGCTAAATTTTTTCTTTCTATTCTCTCAAAATAATTCTTGACTTAGATCCCCTCTTGTGTTATCATGATAGACGCACTATTGTCGTGTATTGGGCTTTTTGTGCGCAAAAATGCCGAAAATAGTGCAAAAAGAATCGGAAAGAACGGGGTAAAACGTCAATGGAAAAGAACAGAATACGCCCAATTGCCGGATCCAAGGTTATGCGTATGAGTTACTCAAGACGGGAAGAGACGCTTCAGATGCCGAACCTCATTGAAGTTCAGAAGGACTCCTATGAGTGGTTCTTGAAGGAAGGTCTGAAGGAAGCGTTTGATGACATTTCTCCCATCGAGGACTACGGCGGATCCATGAGTCTTGAGTTTGTCGATTTTAAGCTGTGCGAGGATGACGTCAAGTACTCGATCGAGGAGTGCAAGGAAAGAGACGCTAACTACGCAGCTCCCTTGAAGGTAAAGGTTCGCCTTTACATCAAGAAGGAAGAGATGGAGATCGTGGAGCATGAGATCTTCATGGGGGATCTGCCCCTGATGACCGCCACCGGTACCTTCATCATCAATGGCGCAGAGCGTGTCATTGTTAGCCAGCTGGTTCGTTCCCCCGGCATTTACTACGCTATTACCCATGATAAACTGGGAAAGAAGCTCTTTTCCTGCACCGTGATCCCGAACCGCGGCGCATGGCTGGAGTATGAGACGGATTCCAACGACATGTTCTACGTTCGCGTGGACCGTACCAGAAAAGTGCCCATTACCGTGCTGATCCGTGCGCTTGGCATCGGCACCAATGAGGAAATCCTTGACCTGTTTGGCGATGAGCCGAAGATCCAGGCAAGCTTTGAGAAAGACCCTGCTACGAATTATGAGGAGGGCTTACTTGAGCTGTACAAAAAGATCCGTCCCGGCGAGCCTCTCAGCGTTGAGAGTGCTGACAGCCTGATCAAGGCGATGTTCTTTGACCCTCGTCGTTATGACCTCGCAAAGGTTGGACGTTATAAATTCAATAAGAAGCTTGCGCTTCGTAACCGCATCCGTCATCAGATCCTCGCTGAGGACGTAGTGGATCCCATCAATGGCGACGTGATCGCCGAGAAGGGCACGAAGGTGACTGCAGAGCTTGCTGACGCGATCCAAAACGCAGCAGTTCCTTTCGTTGTGATCCAGACGGAGGAGAGAAACGTTAAGGTTCTTTCCAACATGATGGTTAGCCTTACCAATTTTGTGGAGTGCGATCCCAGAGAACTGGGCATCCATGAATTGGTTTATTATCCCGTACTCAAGAATATCCTTGAGCAGTACAGCGACGATCCCGAGGCACTTTGGGAGGCGCTGGAGAAGAACGTGCATGAGCTTGTTCCCAAGCACATCACCACGGAGGACATTTTCGCGTCCATCAACTACAACATGCATTTGGAGTGGGGCCTTGGCAAGGACGATGACATCGACCACCTTGGCAACAGACGTATCCGTGCCGTAGGTGAGCTGCTTCAGAACCAGTACCGCATTGGTCTTTCCAGAATGGAGAGAGTGGTGCGCGAGCGCATGACCACGCATGACACTGAGGAGATTTCTCTTCAGAACCTGATCAACATCAAGCCCGTGACTGCAGCAGTGAAGGAGTTCTTCGGAAGTTCCCAGCTGTCCCAGTTCATGGATCAGAATAACCCTCTGGGCGAGCTAACGCATAAGCGTCGTCTCTCCGCACTGGGTCCCGGCGGTCTGTCCAGAGACCGTGCCGGATTCGAGGTTCGTGACGTACATTATTCTCACTATGGAAGAATGTGCCCCATTGAGACCCCTGAAGGTCCCAACATCGGTCTGATCAACTCCCTTGCAAGCTATGCAAGGATCAATGAATATGGCTTCGTTGAGGCACCTTATCGTAAGATCGACAAGAAGGATCCCAAGAATCCTCGCGTAACGGATGAGGTTATCTACATGACCGCAGACGAAGAGGATAATTATCACGTAGCACAGGCGAACGAGCCTTTGGATGAAAAGGGTCATTTCGTTCGTAACATGGTTTCCGGTCGTTACCGTGAGGAGACGCAGGCATATCCCAAGGAGATGTTCGATTACATGGACGTGTCTCCTAAGATGGTGTTCTCCGTTGCAACGGCCCTGATCCCGTTCCTTGAGAACGACGATGCAAACCGTGCACTGATGGGATCGAACATGCAGCGTCAGGCAGTGCCCCTTCTCCTTACCGAGGCGCCCGTTGTTGGTACCGGTATGGAAGTGAAGACGGCAGTGGACTCCGGTGTCTGTGTTGTTGCCAAGAAGGCCGGCACCGTGGACTACGTTGCTTCCGACATGATCCGCATGAACTATGACGAGGGCGGCAGCGAGGAGTATCATCTGACGAAGTTCTCGCGCTCCAACCAGTCGAACTGCTACAACCAGAAGCCCATCGTATTCAAGGGTGACCACGTGGAAGCCGGACAGGTGATCGCAGACGGTCCCTCCACCTCTCAGGGTGAGCTTGCTCTTGGTAAGAACCCTCTGATCGGCTTCATGACCTGGGAAGGTTACAACTACGAGGATGCAGTTTTGCTTTCCGAAAGACTTGTGCAGGAGGACGTATATACTTCCGTACACATCGAGGAATATGAAGCAGAAGCGCGTGACACCAAGCTTGGTCCCGAGGAGATCACTCGTGACGTTCCCGGCGTTGGTGATGACGCATTAAAGGATCTGGATGATCGCGGGATCATCCGCATCGGTGCGGAGGTTCGCGCCGGTGACATTTTGGTTGGTAAGGTAACGCCGAAGGGCGAGACCGAGCTGACCGCAGAGGAGCGTCTCCTTCGCGCCATCTTCGGTGAGAAGGCAAGAGAGGTGCGTGACACTTCCCTGAAGGTTCCTCATGGTGAATATGGTATTGTCGTGGACGCAAAGGTGTTCACCCGCGAGAACAGCGACGAGCTGTCTCCCGGCGTAAACCAGACCGTTCGCATCTATATTGCTCAGAAGAGAAAGATCTCCGTCGGTGATAAGATGGCAGGTCGTCACGGTAACAAGGGTGTGGTTTCCCGCGTGCTTCCCGTGGAGGATATGCCTTATCTGCCCAACGGACGTCCTTTGGACATCGTGCTGAATCCTTTGGGCGTGCCTTCTCGTATGAACATCGGTCAGGTGCTTGAGATCCATCTCTCCCTGGCTGCAAAGGCACTTGGCTTCAACGTGGCAACCCCCGTATTCGATGGCGCAAACGAGCATGACATCATGGATACGCTGGATCTTGCCAATGATTATGCAAACCTTCCTTTCGATGCCGCTGAGGCAAAGCAGTGGAAGGCAGATGGTCTGACTACTACGGCTGACGGAAAGCCTTGGAAGGGTGAAACCTTCGAGAGCAAGCATAAGGCAGAGCTTCTTCCCGAAGTGCTGGCATATCTTTCCGAGAACCGCGAGCACAGAAAGCTTTGGAAGGGCGTGCCCATCTCCAGAGACGGTAAGGTTCGTCTGCGCGACGGCCGCACGGGTGAGTTCTTCGACAGCCCCGTTACCATTGGTCACATGCATTACCTGAAGCTCCACCACCTGGTAGACGATAAGATCCACGCTCGTTCTACCGGCCCGTACTCCCTGGTTACCCAGCAGCCTCTGGGTGGTAAGGCACAGTTCGGCGGACAGCGTTTCGGTGAGATGGAGGTTTGGGCCCTGGAGGCTTATGGCGCATCCTACACGCTGCAGGAGATCTTGACCGTGAAGTCCGATGACGTGATCGGTCGTGTGAAGACCTATGAAGCGATCATCAAGGGTGACAACATTCCTCCCGCAGGTATCCCTGAGTCCTTCAAGGTGCTCCTTAAGGAGCTCCAGGCACTCGGCCTTGACGTGAGAGTGCTCGGCGAGGACGGCGAGGAAGTCCAGATCATGGAAAACATCGATTATGGCGATACCGAGTACCGTTTTGATCTTGATGATGACCGCAAATACAATGATTATGATGCTAATACGCTTGGGGCGCTTGGATATGGCACCAAGGAATTCAGCGAAGACGGCGAGTTCGTGGACGCTGAACCGGAAGGGGATTTCTCATACGACGATTACAGCGAGGATTCCTTTGACGACACAGATGAGTGATCGAAGAACCATGAAAGCAGATTAGCAGAAAGGGAGTGCCATCAATGCCAGAATTGAACAAGGATAATTATCAGGCCATGACGTTCGACGCGATCAAGATTGGCCTGGCATCGCCGGAGAAGATCCGCGAGTGGTCTCACGGCGAAGTGACAAAGCCCGAAACCATCAACTACAGAACCTTGAAGCCTGAAAGAGACGGCCTGTTCTGTGAGAAGATTTTTGGACCCCAGAAGGACTGGGAGTGTCATTGTGGTAAGTATAAGAAGATCCGCTACAAGGGCGTGGTCTGCGACCGATGCGGCGTGGAAGTCACCAAGGCAAGCGTCCGCAGAGAGCGCATGGGTCACATCGAGCTCGCTGCTCCCGTGTCCCACATTTGGTATTTCAAAGGCATCCCCAGCAGAATGGGACTGATCCTGGATCTGTCTCCCCGCGTGCTGGAGAAGGTGCTGTATTTCGCTTCTTACATTGTGCTCGATCCCGGCGAGAGCAATCTGGAATATAAGCAGATCCTTTCCGAGAAGGAATATCAGAGCGCAAGAGAGACCTATGGCAACAAGTTCCGCGTTGGCATGGGTGCTGAGGCCATCAAGGAGCTCCTTCAGGCGATCGACCTGGAGAAGGAAGCGGCTGAGCTTGGCGAGGGACTTGCAGAGTCCACCGGCCAGAAGCGTGCCCGCATCGTAAAGCGCCTTGAGGTTGTGGAAGCCTTCCGTGGCTCCCAGAACAAGCCTGAGTGGATGGTGATGGACGTAATTCCCGTCATCCCCCCTGATCTTCGTCCCATGGTACAGCTCGACGGCGGACGTTTTGCAACCTCCGACCTGAACGACCTGTACAGAAGGATCATCAATAGAAACAATCGTCTGAAGAGACTTCTTGAGCTCGGTGCGCCCGACATCATCGTACGCAACGAGAAGAGAATGCTTCAGGAGGCTGTGGACGCACTGATCGACAACGGTCGCCGCGGCAGACCCGTGACCGGCCCTGGAAACAGAGCGCTCAAGTCCCTGTCCGACATGCTTAAAGGTAAGTCCGGACGCTTCCGTCAGAACCTTCTTGGTAAGCGTGTTGACTACTCCGGCCGTTCCGTTATCGTGGTTGGTCCCGAACTGAAGATTTATCAGTGCGGCCTTCCCAAGGAGATGGCGATCGAGCTGTTCAAGCCCTTCGTTATGAAGGAGCTTGTGGCTAAGGGAATCAGCCAGAACATTAAGAACGCAAAGAAATTAGTGGAGAGACTGGACACCCAGGTTTGGGACGTGCTCGAGGAAGTCATCAAGGAGCATCCCGTAATGCTGAACCGTGCACCTACATTGCACAGACTTGGTATCCAGGCATTTGAGCCCATTCTGGTAGAGGGTAAGGCAATCAAGCTCCATCCCCTTGTATGTACCGCATTCAACGCCGACTTCGACGGCGACCAGATGGCAGTGCACCTTCCTCTTTCCGTTGAGGCACAGGCAGAGTGTCGTTTCCTCCTGCTTTCGCCCAACAACCTGCTCAAGCCTTCCGACGGCGGCCCCGTGGCAGTGCCTTCGCAGGATATGGTACTTGGTATTTACTACCTGACTCAGGAGAGACCCGGCGCCATCGGCGAAGGGAAGTTCTTCAAGAGCGTGAACGAAGCCATCCTGGCATATGAGAACCAGGTGATCACGCTGCATTCCAAGATTACCGTTCGCGTGACCAAGAAGGATGCTGACGGCAACGAAGTGACCGGCAACGTGGAATCCACGCTTGGACGGTTCCTCTTCAACGAGATCCTCCCTCAGGACCTTGGCTTTGTAGAAAGAACGACTCCCGAAGATCTGTTAAAGCTTGAAGTTGACTTCCACGTTGGCAAGAAGCAGTTAAAGCAGATCCTTGAGAAGGTCATCAATACCCACGGCGCATCCAGAACTGCAGAAGTTTTGGACGACGTGAAGGCGATCGGATATAAATATTCCACCAGAGCGGCCATGACCGTATCCATTTCCGACATGACCGTGCCTGCACAGAAGCCTCAGATGCTGGCTGACGCACAGGCAACCGTTGACAAGATTTCCGCAAACTTCCGCCGCGGTCTCATCACCGAGGAAGAGCGTTATCGTGCAGTCGTTGAGACTTGGAACGAGACCGACCATGAGCTCACTGAGGTGCTGCTCAAGGGCCTGGATAAGTACAACAACATCTTCATGATGGCTGACTCCGGTGCGCGTGGTTCCAACCAGCAGATCAAGCAGCTGGCCGGCATGCGTGGACTGATGGCAGATACCACCGGTCGTACCATCGAGCTGCCCATTAAGTCGAACTTCCGTGAAGGCTTGGACGTACTGGAGTACTTCATGTCCGCACACGGTGCTCGTAAGGGTCTGTCCGATACCGCACTGCGTACCGCAGACTCCGGTTACCTGACCAGAAGAATGGTTGACGTATCTCAGGAGCTTTCCATTCGTGAGACGGACTGCCGCAAGAGCAAGGATGATCCCATCCCCGGCATGATCGTGAAAGCGTTCACCGACGGTAAGGAAACCATCGAGAGCTTAAAGGACCGTATTACCGGAAGATTCACCTGCGAAGATATCTTCGACAAGGATGGCAACATGATCGTGAAGCACAATCACATGATCACGCCCACCAGAGCAAAGAAGATCCTGACCGTAGGCGTTGACAAGGATGGCAATCCCATCCAGGAAGTTAAGATCCGTACCATCCTGACCTGCCGCTCCAAGTTCGGTATCTGCGCAAAGTGCTATGGTGCCAACATGGCAACCGGTGAGGCCGTACAGGTCGGTGAGGCAGTCGGCATCATTGCCGCACAGTCCATCGGTGAGCCTGGTACCCAGCTGACCATGAGAACCTTCCACACCGGCGGCGTGGCAGGTGATGACATTACCCAGGGTCTTCCTCGTGTAGAGGAGCTGTTCGAGGCTCGTAAGCCCAAGGGTCTTGCGATCATCGCAGAGTTCGGCGGCAAGGCTGAGATCCGTGACACCAAGAAGAAGCGTGAAGTTGTGATCACCAATGAGGAGACCGGGGAATCCAAGGCATATCTGATCCCTTACGGCTCCCGCATCAAGGTGCTCGACGGCCAGGTTCTTGAGGCCGGCGATGAGTTGACCGAAGGTAGCGTAAACCCTCATGACCTGTTAAAGATCAAGGGTATCCGCGCCGTACAGGATTACATGCTCCGCGAGGTTCAGAGAGTTTACCGTCTGCAAGGTGTAGACATTGCGGACAAGCACATTGAAGTGATCGTTCGTCAGATGCTGAAGAAGACGCGCATCGAGGACAGCGGCGACACCGAGTTCCTTCCCGGCACTTTGGTTGACGTCCTTGATTTCGAGGACATGAACGAAGAGCTCGTTAAGGAAGGCAAGACGCCCGCAGAGGGCAAGCAGGTTATGCTTGGTATCACCAAGGCAGCCCTTGCCACCAACTCCTTCATGTCAGCGGCATCCTTCCAGGAGACCACGAAGGTTCTTACGGAAGCAGCCATCAAGGGTAAGGTTGATCCGCTCATCGGTCTGAAGGAGAACGTGATCATCGGTAAGCTGATCCCCGTTGGTACCGGCATGAAGCGTTATCGCAATACCGTGCTTTCCACGGATGCACTTTCTGACGACAATATGATGATCTCCCTGTCCGAGGACGGCGAGGAAAATCCCGAGATCAATATGATCACGGTCGCAGAGGAAGGATCCGAGAACTAAACTCAAATCACTAGTTATCATAACAACTTCGAAGCGGTCGCCCCAAAAGGCGGCCGCTCGTTATAAGGAGAAAACATGAAAGTCTTTGTTACCGGAGTGAAGGGCCAGCTGGGCTATGACGTCGTGCGCGAGCTTGAAAAGCGCGGGCTTACGGCGATCGGCGTGGACATCGAGGAGATGGACATTACCGACGCGGCAAGCGTTGACAAGGTCATCACCGAGGCGAACCCTGACGCGGTGATCCACTGCGCGGCATATACTGCCGTGGACGCCGCGGAGGACAACGAGGCGATCTGCCGCAAGGTCAATGCCGACGGACCGCGCAACATCGCGAGAACCTGCAAAAAGCTTGGGATCAAGATGATCCAGATCAGCACGGATTACGTGTTCAACGGCGAAGGCGAAAAGCCCTGGGAGCCGGGCGATCCCGTCGGCCCCAAGACCGTTTACGGTCAGACCAAGTACGAGGGCGAGGTTGCCGTACGGGAAGAGCTCGATGAATTCTTCATCGTCCGCATCGCGTGGGCATTTGGCAAGAACGGAAAGAACTTCGTAAAGACGATGCTCCGCCTGGCCGAGACCCATGATTCGCTCACGGTGGTTGCCGATCAATACGGCTCGCCGACATATACCTACGATCTGGCAAGACTCCTCGTGGACATGATCCAGACGGACAAATATGGCATCTACCATGCGACGAACGAGGGGTTCTGCTCCTGGTATGAGTTCGCAAAGGCCATATTTGAAAAGGCCGGAAAGAACGTGACGGTAAAGCCCGTGACGACGGCGGAATATGGCGCGAAGGCATATCGCCCCGCAAACAGCCGCCTGAGCAAGGAGAAGCTCACCGAGAACGGTTTCGAGCGTTTGCCTGCCTGGGAGGACGCTTTGGAGCGTTATTTGAAGGAAATCCTTTAAAATGTTGTTGACAATGGATTTCGAAACATTTATACTATTTGAGTGTGCCCCCAAAGGAGCCCTGATTGATAGGCAGGGTTTTGATGGGGTTACAGCTATGTAAAAAATATGAAAAAGAAAGAGGTGAAACAGAATGCCAACATTTAACCAGTTAGTTAGAAAGGGACGTGAGACTTCCGTAAAGAAGTCGACTGCACCTGCACTTCAGAAGGGTTACAACTCTCTTCACAAGAAGGCTACCGACGTATCCGCTCCTCAGAAGCGTGGCGTATGTACCGCAGTTAAGACGACGACCCCTAAGAAGCCTAACTCTGCGCTTAGAAAAATTGCCAGAGTTCGTCTTTCTAACGGAATTGAAGTGACCAGCTATATCCCCGGTGAAGGCCACAACCTTCAGGAGCATAGCGTGGTTCTGATCCGCGGCGGCAGAGTAAAGGACCTGCCCGGTACCAGATATCACATCATCCGTGGTACCTTGGATACTGCAGGCGTTGCAAACCGCAAGCAGGCTCGTTCCAAGTACGGCGCTAAGAGACCCAAGGCTGCCAAGAAATAAGGCGAAAAGGTAAGCTTAGCTTACAAAATGGGAGCGTAACGTACGCTCCGGGACCACAAAAACGTAACTAAGTTGTGTTGGAATTCTGTGATACAGACATACAGCACGAACACTTGGGGAAACACATGTGAGTACCGTTGAATTAACGAATTGATTTATTGTTAAGGAGGGAAGAAACGTGCCGAGAAAAGGACATATTCAAAAAAGAGACGTATTGGCGGATCCTCTGTACAACAATAAGGTAGTTACCAAGCTTATCAACAACATCATGTTGGATGGTAAGAAGGGCGTAGCTCAGAAGATTGTGTACGGCGCATTCGCAAGAGTAGAAGAGAAATCCGGTAAGCCTGCCATCGAAGTATTTGAGACGGCCATGAACAACATCATGCCCGTTCTTGAGGTAAAGGCCAGACGTATCGGTGGTGCCACCTATCAGGTACCTATCGAGGTTAGACCCGACAGACGTCAGGCCCTTGGCCTTCGCTGGCTGACCATGTTCTCTCGTAAGAGAAGCGAGAAGACCATGGAGGAAAGACTTGCCAATGAGATCCTTGACGCGTCCAACAACACCGGTAATGCAGTAAAGAGAAAAGAAGACATGCACAAGATGGCCGAGGCAAACAAGGCATTTGCGCATTACAGATTCTAGTATTACCAGGACGAACGGAGGAAATCAATGGCTGGAAGAGAATATCCATTAGAGAGAACCAGAAATATTGGTATCATGGCTCATATCGATGCTGGTAAGACGACAACGACCGAGCGTATCTTGTATTATACCGGTATTAACTACAAGATCGGTGACACCCATGAAGGTACTGCCACCATGGACTGGATGGAGCAGGAGAAGGAAAGAGGTATCACCATCACTTCCGCAGCTACCACCTGCCACTGGACTCTTGAGAAAGAGACCAAGCCCATGGAGGGTGCTCTGGAGCATCGTATTAATATCATTGATACCCCTGGTCACGTAGACTTCACCGTAGAGGTTGAGCGTTCCCTGAGAGTGCTGGACGGCGCCGTTGGCGTGTTCTGCGCAAAGGGTGGCGTTGAGCCCCAGTCCGAGAACGTATGGCGTCAGGCTGACACCTACAACGTTCCTCGTATGGCGTTCATCAACAAAATGGACATCCTGGGTGCAAACTTCTATGGCTGCGTAGAGCAGATCAAAAACAGACTTGGCAAGAACGCCATCGTTCTGCAGCTCCCCATCGGCAAGGAAGATGAATTCAAGGGAATCATCGACCTGTTCGAGATGAAGGCTTATATCTACAACGACGAGAAGGGTGATGACATCACCGTTACCGACGATCTTGGAGACATGGCTGACGAGGCAGAGCTGTATCATCAGGAGCTGATCGAGAAGATCTGCGAACTTGATGACGACTTGACCATGATGTACCTTGAGGGCGAAGAGCCCACCACGGAGCAGCTCAAGGCCGCTCTGAGAAAGGGTACCTGTGAGTGTACGGCAGTGCCCGTATGCTGCGGTACCGCATATCGTAACAAAGGCGTTCAGAAGCTTCTTGATGCGATCATCGAGTATATGCCTTCGCCTCTTGACATCCCCCCCATCAAGGGAACTGACATGGAGGGCAACGAGGTTGTAAGACATTCTTCCGATGACGAGCCTTTCTCCGCATTGGCATTCAAGATCATGAGCGATCCTTTCGTAGGTAAGCTTGCTTACTTCCGCGTATATTCCGGAACCATCAACAGCGGTTCCTACGTATACAATTCTTCCAAGGATAAGAAGGAGCGCGTAGGCCGTCTTCTGCAGATGCATGCAAACAAGCGTGCAGAGCTGGATAAGGTTTACTCCGGCGACATCGCCGCTGCAGTTGGATTTAAGTTCACCGTTACCGGTGATACCATCTGCGACGAGCAGCATCCCGTGATCCTCGAGTCCATGGAATTCCCTGAGCCCGTTATCGAGCTCGCCATCGAGCCTAAGACCAAGGCTGGTCAGGGCAAGATGGGTGAGGCACTTGCAAAGCTTGCTGAGGAAGATCCTACCTTCCGTGCACACACCAACACCGAGACCGGTCAGACCATCATCGCTGGTATGGGTGAGCTCCATCTGGAGATCATCGTTGACCGTCTGCTTCGTGAGTTCAAGGTGGAAGCAAACGTAGGCGCACCTCAGGTTGCTTACAAGGAAGCATTCACCAAGGCAGTTGAAGTTGATTCCAAGTACGCAAAGCAGTCCGGTGGTCGTGGTCAGTACGGTCATTGTAAGGTTAAGTTCGAGCCCATGGAAGCTAACTGCACCAAGTTCGAATTTGATCCTAAGGCCAACATCCTGATCAACGAGCCTCCTACGTTGCTGTTTGAGTCCACCGTTGTCGGCGGTGCGATCCCGAAGGAATATATTCCCGCAGTCGGCGAAGGTATTCTGGAGGCAGCAGGAGCCGGTATCCTTGGCGGATTCCCCGTACTGGGCGTTCATGCAAACGTTTACGACGGTTCCTACCACGAGGTTGACTCCTCCGAGATGGCATTCCACATTGCAGGTTCCATGGCATTCAAGGAAGCAATGCAGAAGGCAGCTCCCGTGTTGCTTGAGCCCATCATGAAGGTGGAAGTGACCATGCCTGAAGAGTACATGGGCGACGTGATCGGCGACCTGAACTCTCGTCGTGGCCGTGTGGAAGGCATGGATGACATCGGCGGCGGTAAGATGGTACGTGCATTCGTTCCCCTTGCTGAGATGTTCGGTTATTCCACCGACCTGCGTTCCAGAACCCAGGGTCGTGGTAACTACTCCATGTTCTTCGAAAAGTATGAGCCCGTTCCCAAGAACGTACAGGAAAAGGTTCTCGCTGCAAAGAAGTAATACCGTAAAATCAAGTACTCCGGAGGGCAAAAGCCTTCCGGAGACAAGAAATATGCAACTTTCAAAAGTTTTTCTTGAAAAAACATCCCAAGTTTTATATAATTAGGGATAGCCGAGTAAATCACGCCGAAGTGCGGGATAACCACTTCGGCGAGTAAAAACAGATTCGTTTAAGGAGGATTCAAGTAATGGCAAAAGCTAAATTTGAAAGAACCAAAGCCCATTGTAACATTGGTACCATCGGCCACGTTGACCATGGTAAAACCACTCTGACTGCAGCAATCACCAAGGTTCTTGCTGAGAGAGTTCCTGGAAATGAGAAGGTAGACTTCGAGAACATCGATAAGGCTCCTGAAGAGAGAGAGCGTGGTATCACCATTTCTACCGCTCACGTTGAGTATCAGACCGAGAAGAGACACTATGCACACGTTGACTGCCCTGGCCACGCTGACTATGTAAAGAACATGATCACTGGTGCAGCTCAGATGGACGGTGCTATCCTCGTTGTAGCAGCTACCGATGGCGTTATGGCACAGACCAAGGAGCACATCCTTCTTTCCCGTCAGGTAGGCGTGCCTTACATCGTAGTATTCATGAACAAGTGCGACATGGTTGACGATCCCGAGCTTCTTGAGCTCGTTGAGATGGAGATCACCGAGCAGCTTGAAGAGTACGACTTCACCGATTGCCCTATCATCAAGGGTTCCGCTCTGAAGGCTCTTGAAGATCCCTCCAGCGAGTGGGGCGACAAGATCATGGAGCTTATGGACACCGTTGATTCCTACATTCCTGATCCTCAGCGTGACACCGACAAGCCTTTCCTTATGCCTGTCGAGGACGTATTCACCATTACCGGTCGTGGTACCGTTGCTACCGGCCGTGTAGAGCGTGGTACCCTTCACCTCAATGAGGAAGTTGAAATCGTTGGTATCAAGGAAGAGACCAAGAAGACCGTTGTTACCGGTATCGAGATGTTCCGTAAGATGCTTGACGAGGCTATGGCTGGTGATAACATCGGCGCTCTGCTTCGTGGCGTTCAGAGAACTGAGATCGAGCGTGGCCAGGTGCTGGCTAAGCCCGGTAGCGTAAAGTGCCACAAGAAGTTCACCGCTCAGGTGTACGTTCTTACCAAGGATGAGGGTGGCCGTCATACTCCTTTCTTCAACAACTATCGTCCTCAGTTCTACTTCAGAACTACCGACGTTACCGGCGTTTGCAACCTGCCTGCAGGTGTTGAGATGTGCATGCCTGGTGATAACGTTGAGATGACCATCGAGCTGATCCATCCCATCGCTATGGAGCAGGGTCTTACCTTCGCTATCCGTGAGGGTGGCCGTACCGTTGGTTCCGGACGTGTTGCTACCATCATCGAGTAAATGCGAGTAATGAAAGCGACTAGTCGCGAGTAATGAGAAGCGAATAAGCGCAATAATAAAGTGCCCAGTGCAAGCTTGCTTGCAACTGGGTGCTTTTTATTGCGCGAAAATGTTTGCGGCGAATGCCGCGAACATGAGAAATTGCTGCGCAATTTCGAATTCGCTTCACGGGGGAGAAAATGAATGCTTTTCAAAGAAGCAAGCGAAATCCCTTGCAATCCATTTCCCTATGTGATAAGCTTATTTCACCATTGAAAAGTCTATTTTCAAACAATCATATCAGAATTATTCATTCCAATTTCCCATTTTGTGATAAAAAGCAACAAATAGAGTTTCTGCATCGCAAATATGTTGCCTTTTTTGAACTCTAATACCATGAAGGCAACAAAGAAGACGAAACATGGACGGATATGTTGCTCTTTTGCTTGCTTTAATAGAAGATAAGCAACATATTTGCGACGACAGCGGACTCATGTTGCTTTAGGCTTATGAAGATTGCCTAGAAAGCAACATGAAGCTAGATGGGCTGGGTTTATGTTGTTTTTGATTCCCTATAGGGATGTATAAGGCAACATAAGGGATTGGAGTGAAATCATTTGTTGCATAAAGAATTTTGAGGGGGTATGAATTCATGAATAAAGCGATATGCCGCGAGTTACAAAAACTCGAAAGCATCAAGAAGTCCATCTCGACTGCGCAAAACAAATCTTCAGAGATGTTATATTGCAGAAAAGTCAGGGGATATTATCAGTATTATGTTGGAAAGGAATATGTAAGCAAGAAAAAGAACGAAAAAAGAATTCAGATGCTTGCTTTGCAGGAATACCGAGAGAAACTGAATCCGCTTTTGGAGAAAGCTATTAGACATCTAGAGGAAGCGCTAAATTCTCTTGAGCATTTGAACGAGGCCTATACCCACATGCACGAGGGGAAGCAAGTCCTTTTTGAGCCGGATGTTGTGCCGGTTGAAAAGAGGATCCGGGAGTTCAGAAACGTGACTTACGAGAGGATGGGATTTGCGGAGAATGACAAGACGGAATACTATACGCATCGGGGGGAGCGGGTGCGGTCGAAGTCGGAGAAGATCATAGCGGATGAGCTGGACAGGCATGGAATCCCCTATCATTACGAGAGGCCGTTGCTGCTGCGGGTTGATGGCCAGATGAAGGAGTTTCATCCGGATTTTACGGTCATGAACATCACGACGGGAGAAGTAAAGTACATAGAGCATCTTGGCATGATGGACAATTCTTGTTACTATAATAACGTGCTCATGAAATTGGATGCCTATGAACGAAATGGATTGCTCATCGGCAGGGACATTTTGCTACTTCATGAAAGTGTTTATCGGCCATTAAATACGAGGATCATAGCGGATTATATACAAGAATTCCTCATATAAGCGTAAGTCTAAGTAAGTCCGGGTAAGCCCAGAATCCAGTCCAACCAAGAATGATCAGCAGTGAAGACACAAAAGCCAAACTTTAAATTTTAAGCAGTACTTAAGATGCTCTTAAGTACTGCTCACTTTTCATTTGGGAGAGAATGGCGTATATTATTTATAAGGCGCCGAACAATTCAAAAATGAAATGGGAGGATCAACGAGAATATGTTAAAAAATCTTGGAAATAATATTGCGAAACTACGAAGGAGTGCGGACATTACACAGGAGCAGTTGGCGGAGCAGCTGAATGTCTCCGTTTCGGCCATATCCCAGTGGGAGAATGGCAAGACCTTGCCGGACATTTCGGCAATTCCCGTTCTCTGTCATGTATTTAACGTCTCATCGGATGAACTTTTGGGGATCGATCACGAAAAGGATGAGGAGGAAATCAAAAGAATCAGCGATGAGGCGCATCTGCTTATGAGCCGTGCACATAAGGTGAAGGCTGAGAAAGTACTCCTGGAGGGGCTCAAACGATTCCCCAACAGCTATGAACTTATGGAAGCACTGATGTTTTTGTATTATAACCTTTCCGTGGACAATGATACTGAAGAGGAGAAAAAGAAGCAGGAGAAGTATCTGCGTAAATGCATGGAATACGGTCAGAAGATCCTAGAGGGTTGTAAGGATGAGCAGACGCGTGCGAGCGCAAACCAGATACTGTGTTATTCCTATCGAGATCTGGGTGAAAATGAGAAAGCCATCGAGATCGCGCAACGGATGCCGCCTATGGCTGTTTGCAAGGAGTCGCTGCTTGCCTCGGTCCAAAAGGACCGCGTCAGGTACGAGAGTAAACAGTATGAATTCTTCATGCTGCTCCAATCTCTCTGTGTGTTACTTGACACCCTCAACATGCGGTTCGATGACGGAACCTATGCTTACAACGCCATGGAAGAGGCTGCCCTGGCGCAAAAGATCATAGACATTCTTGACATTCTGTTTGAGGAGAAGGATTTTGGTTTCTTTCATGAAGTCCTGATGCGAGCGCACGTTCATATTGCGCGTATTTTGGGTCGCCACGTAAAGGATAAGGAAAAAACGATGATGCACCTAGAGGCGGCAGCGGATCATGCGGAAGCATTTCTTCAGCATGATGAGGAGAAAGAGCATGTTTCGTTGGTCCTTCGGGGCGATGTTTATGGATCCTTTATGACAAGCGATGAAAACAATGCGACCGCACGTCTTTTGGAAGAAATGAAGCTTGATCGTTTTGATTTCATAAGAGAGGACAAAGAATTCAAAGACCTGACGGAGAGATTGAAGAAGACGGCCGGCCTGTGGGAGTAGGGTTGAGTTTCTGATATAATTAAAAAATAGTGGTTGACTCTAAACCTAGCTTTAGGCTTATAACATGTTCATAAGGTACCTTATTTCAACAGTGGGAGTTGAGATCATGAGAATTGGAGACTTTGCCAAAGCTTGCAAGACGAACATTTCCGTACTGCGGCATTACGACAAGATCGGGCTGCTTAGGCCCCTCTATGTTGACCGGTTTACGGAATATCGTTATTACGATCCGCAACAGATTGAGGTGTTCGAACGCATATCCGAGCTGAAATCCGTTGGATTTACGCTCGCGCAGATCAGGGCGATGCTTTACTCGAACACGGAAGAAGATACGGAAGTCATGTTCGCCGCGAGGAAGGCCAAGATCGAGAAAAATCTTCGTGATCTCGAAAAGCTAAAAGAGAGAATAAGCGGAGGTATGATCATGAAACAAGAGTTTAAACCACTGATCGAGAACATTGACGTTCCATTTGAAAATGACGAGCGTGTCATTGGAAAATGGCTGGTTTTGGGGGAAGACGACGGGAAGGCAGAGAAGCCGGGCCTTCTTGGGGACGCGCAAAGACATTTGTATTTCTTGCCTGGCGGCGAGTCTTATTGGTGCTTTGGCTGGACCAAGGGGAAGATGATCTTCAACAACGGTCAGAGCAAGTTCCTTTGTGATTATCGTCTCGAGGAGCGCGGCGATGACCTGTATATGATCTTGGATTACAAGATGCAGGAATTCCGGGAGACCGGCAAGGTGACGCCCATCGTTCTGCGAAAGCTGGATGACGTCGCATATACTAAGGAACAGATCACGAGAAAGGACGACATAGGCAAGGCTTTTGTCACGGACGCCAAGGTGCTTGGAAAATGGAAGGCATTTTGCTATTTTGACCCGACGTGGATCGAGAAGGAGGATTTCGTTCCTTACGAGAACCCACCGAAGGGCGCCTGGAATTACATGGAAAATCCGTATTTCAAGGAGATTGAATTCATGGAGGGCGGGCACGTTCGGGCGGCCCTCGGCGGCGACGTCATATGCGGAGATGACAAGCATGTCTGGACGAAGGGATATTGGCTTCGCAAATGGAATTCCTGCGCCTGCGCATACGAGATCAAGGAATTCGATGGCGTGGAATATCTGCTCGTCGAGTGGAAGAGTGGGGATTATCGCTTCGGCGGCAGAAGGAGCAGCTATTATGTCATGATCCGAGAGGAGTAGGGCGTAGTGACGTTACCGCGAACGGTGCTTCCGAAATTGAGCGGTGGGAATGACGTGCCGCCAAGACCGCTATGTGGTAGGCGCATAACATTTAACGATTTCCGTTGAATATCTCTAAGTCTCATGATAAAATATCCTTGCGATTGCAGATCGCAAGGATATTCCTGCGGACGGAATCCGCAAATTGCAAGGGGTGACCCTGCGGTTGGGATCCGCGGATCGCAAGGGATCATGGGCTTGGAGGAACCACTGGTGGGCAGTAAGGATAAAGAAGCGCGGAAGAAAATGGAAGAGCAGCGGGCGATCGCTGAGAAGAGAAAGGTCATCGATACGACGAAGAGGGCGCTGAAGTGCCTGAAGGCGGCGAAGGCGGACCTTGACAGCGCAAGGCGGTGGGGAATCCTCGACGTGATCGGCGGAATGTACGTGATCTCCGGGATCAAGCTCATCAAGATGGAAGCTGCGAAGAAGCACATTCATGAGGCGATGACCGAGCTGCAAAAGCTTCGGAACGAAAATGATCACACGGATTATGCAAATAAGAACTACAGCCGGCTCGGGCTTTTGGGCATAGGCTTTGATTTTGGATTTGACGGCGTGGGCCCGGACGTATATGCACAATTTCGGATCGAGGGGCTTCGAGCCCGCGTGATAGAGGCCATCAAGCGCGTGGAGATGATCCTGCAGGAGATCGGCGAGGCGGAGTAAAGGCCAAAGGAGTGCAGGCAGACTAAAGGCCAAAGGAGCAAAGTGTTGGCGAGGCGGACTAAAGGCCAAAGGAGCAAAGTGTTGGCGAGGCGGAGTGAGGCCGCATTACCTGCGAAATACGGGGGCTTTGTCAAAGGACTTGACAGAACCCCCGTTTTGCGTCATAATGAAGAAAATTTAGTTTTTGAGGTATTTTATGTTAAGTGTGGTGAAATAACCATTGCAAATCGCATATGGCAAGGCAGAAGTTGATGGCGGAAGGCCGTGAGCTTTTGTTTCATTACGCTTAATATTGTGGAGTAGCAGGGTCGGCAACATGGCATTTTAATGTCGTGGTTTCGCAGAGCCTGTCCGTTTTGCCTCGTTATATAACGTTAGATCAGACCCATGATATCTATGCCGTGAGATATCATGGGTTTTTTGTTCCTTCTGAGCAATGCGCGGAGAGCGTGGCGCATGCTTGGATGCTTGCAATGGTTAGAATAGGTGCACCCGACTACGCGGCGAGAATATATGTCATAGGAGAGAAAACATGATGAAAGATAGATTAATTGATTATAGGCAGTTCTTTACGAAAGAGTACTTGATGGGGCCGAACAGTCTGCGGCTTTTGGCCGAGATGCTTGAGAAGTGTCCGCTGAAGAAAGGCAGCAGGGTGATGGACCTTGGCTGTGGCATGGGCATCACGAGCCTTTTTTTGGCGAAGGAAGCGGGCGTGATCGTTTTCGCAACGGATCTTTGGATCTCCGCGACGGACAATGCGAGAAGGATCCGTGAGTGGAAAATGGAGGATCAGATTGTTCCCATTCACGCGGATGCGCACGACTTGCCCTATGCGGAAGAATATTTTGACGCCGTCGTGAGCATCGACGCCTTCCATTATTTTGTCACGAGCAAGGAAGATTTTGAAAAAATGGTCCTGCCTTATCTAAAAAAAGGAGGCGCTGCCGTGATCGCGATACCGGGGCTGAAGAAGGAACTGGACGGTGAGGCGGCAAAGACCTTTATGGAATGGGTCGGCGGTGATCAGAAGGATTACGATTCCTTCAAGACGCGTAAGGCTTGGCTGGAGCTCATCGGAGAAAGCGAAGAATATGAGATCGTCCAGAGCTTTGAACTGGGTTGTTTTTTTGAGGCTTGGGAGGATTGGTTTGCGTCCGGACATGAGTACGGGATCAAGGATAAGGAGTTCTTTGCGCGCGGGATGGACGAATATCTCGCGTTCATAGGACTTGTGATACAAAGGAAACAATAGCAGATAAAACGCCGTGCGGGGCAGGAAAAGCCAAAGGCGCGGCGAGATGAGGAATGAATCAAAATGAATACGGAAATACAGATAGAATTTGACAAGATCAAGGAATTGTGGTCGCAGCTTGCAATCACGGAATATGCGAAAGAAAAGATCGCAAATGCAGGAGTACTGCTGAAGGAGCTGGAGCTTCGAAAGGAGCTTCGCGACACGACGAACGCGCGGGAGATGATCGAGAAGCTGGGCGCGCCGCCACTGCAAAGCGTGACGGAGATCATGGAGATCATGACCATCGCGGAGAGGGGCGATTGCCTTACGCCATACCAGCTCGAGCGCGTGGAGAAGGTGCTTGTGGTCGTGGACAGGTTAAAGTGCTACCTTGCGCACGGAAAGCAATTTGGGAATCCGCTGGCATATTATGACGAAAACCTGGATGTGCAAAAGGACCTTCGGGAGGAGATCCTAAGGCAGATCCGAAATGAAATGGTGGATGACCATGCGTCCAAGACTCTTTTGGACGTTCGAAGTCAGATCCTGCGGACGGAAGAGGCCATGAAGCAAAAGGCGGAGCAGATCATCCGCGGGAACAAAGAATGCATGGCGGATACATATTACGTCACGCGAAACGGACGCATCTGCGTGCCGGTCAAGAAGGAATACAAGTTCCGGATCCCAGGGATCGTCGTCGACAAATCTTCGACGGGAAGCACGTTTTTCATTGAGCCGACGGGCATTTCAAAGCTTTACGAGGAGCTTTCGCTCCTTCGGATCGATGAGGATGAGGAGGTGCACAGGATCCTTTATACGCTGACGGCGATGGTGAGTGATGCGGCGCCGTATATGAAAGAGAACATGAAGATGATCGAGAAGCTGGACCTGATCTTTTCCAAGGGGAAGCTGAGCATCGACCTGGACTGCACGGAGCCGAAGATCAATCTCGAGCGGCGCATCGTGCTTAGGGGCGCGCGGCATCCCTTGATGGACAAGGCCGAGAACGTGCCGCTGGATTTCTCGCTGGGCGGGGCCAGTGCAGGCCCCGATGACGCGAACGCCGAGGTTGAAGCGGTCGGTGCAGGCCCCGCTGACGCGAACGCCGAGGTTGACACGGGTTCTGCAGGCCCCGATGACGCGAACGCCGAGGTTGAAGCAGTCTGTGCAGGCCGCTTCGCGGCCAGCAATATCCGTGGTATCGTGATCACGGGCCCGAACACGGGCGGCAAGACCGTTGCGATCAAGACGGTCATGCTCGCCAGTTATATGGCGCAGTGCGGCCTGCACGTATGTTGCAAGGAGGCGGACCTGTGCATGAATTCCAATTACCTTTGCGACATCGGCGATGGGCAGAATCTTTCGGAAAACCTCTCCACCTTCTCCGCACATATCAAGAACGTGCTGGAAATCCTGAAGGAGGTGGATCAGGACAGTCTGGTGATCATGGATGAGCTTGGGTCCGGCACGGACCCCGCGGAGGGCATGGGCATTGCAGTTGCGATCCTCGAGGAGCTTCGAAAGAGCGGTGCAAACTTCCTTGTTACGACGCATTATCCGGAAATCAAGGAATATGCAAAGAAAGCGGAGGGGATCGTGAACGCGAGGATGACTTTTGACCGGGAAACCCTTCTTCCGACCTACCGCATGGTGATCGGCGAAGCGGGCGAGAGCTGCGCGTTCTACATTGCAGACCGGCTTGGCATGCCAGAGCATATGCTAAAGACGGCGGCCGAGGCAGCATACGGCGACGGGGCGGCGAAAGAATATTCCTTCCATAACAAGGGAGAACTCGCCAAGGCATCCACAAAGCGGATCGCGAAGGAAAAGAAGTCTCACGTGGACAAGACGCTGGGTTCGAAATTTCAGATCGGCGACAGCGTCATGGTCTATCCCGACAAGAAGATCGGGATCGTGTGCGAGCCCGTGAACGACAAGGGCGTGCTGCGGGTGCAGATCGCGGACCGCAAGATCTACGTGAACCACAAGCGGGTCAAGCTCCACGTGAAAGCACAGGAGCTCTATCCTGAGGATTACGATTTTTCGATCATCTTTGACTCCGTGGCCGACCGAAAGATCCGCCACGACATGGAGCGAAAGTACACGGAAGAGATCATCGAGCATGAAGCGGAATAAGCGTAAAGCTGCCGCCAAACGTGAGGCAAAATGGGGCTTCCCTAGCAAAATGTCGCCAAAATGGCCCTAAAACAAGGGAACTTTGGTGAATTCGCGGATTGTGAAAGGGCTACAAAAGTTGTATCTTAAGGAAAAAGCAACGAGGGCGTGCGAACTTGGCACGCCCTTTTTCATGGGAGAATTCAAAAGATATGCTACAACAGGTGATTTCCGTTGCAATTTTTGTTATAATGTTTGGTGTGATCATTTCGGAGAAATTCGAAAGGCACTTGGTGTCGCTGGCAGCAGGCGCGCTCATGCTCATAGTGGTCCTTGGAATATGCATGCGAAGCCCCTCTGCGATCTGGGACACCCTGAATCTTGCGGAATTTGTGACGCCGTCGTTTTGGTATGCGAAGGTGGAAAGTGCGGGCGGGAGCGCAGGCATCAACTGGTCCACCATCGTGTTCATCCTTGGCATGATGATCATGGTGGAGGGCATGGGCAAGGCAGGCTTTTTCCGCTGGCTTTGCCTGACCATGGCGAAGGCGGTGCGATACAAGGCGATGCCGCTTTTCCTCACCTTCATGGTGACGAGCTTTGTGCTGTCGATGTTCATTGACAGCATTACCGTGATCCTGTTCCTTGCGGCCGTGACCGTGGAACTGGCGCAGCTTCTTGGGCTTTCGCCGGTGCCGATGATCCTCGCGGAGATCTTTTGCGCAAACCTTGGCGGCTCGGCCACGATGTGCGGCGATCCGCCCAACATCATCATTGGCACGGCGCTGGGATATTCCTTCGCCGACTTCCTTAAGAACACTGGCCTGATCGCATTGCTTTCGCTGGGATTCGTGATCCTGTACTTCTGCCTGAGGTTCCGTAAGAACCTAAAGAATGGGCAGGTAGACGTGGCGATCGCATATCCTAAGCCTGCGAGCGCGATCCAGAGCAAGAAGGCTTTTGGCGTGAGCTGCGTGATCTTTGCGTGTGCCGTGGTGCTTCTTGTGACGCACGCCATGACGGGGCTGACCGTGGCGACCATCGGTACGTTGGTTGGGGCGCTGACGCTTCTTGCCTCCGTGCGGGACGCCAAAACATTGCTGAAAAAAGTAGACTACAAGACGCTTCTTTTCTTTGTCGGCCTGTTCGTCGTGGTCGGCGGGCTTGAGCAGACAGGGGTGCTCAGTGTCATTGCGGATTTCATTCATGGAATTTGTGGCAGTCATTCGTATGTAATGATAGCGGTGATCCTTTGGGTGTCTGCCATCGCCAGCGCGTTTGTGGACAATATCCCCTTCGCCGCGACCATGATCCCCGTGATCGAATCCCTAGCGGCGACAACGGGAATGGACTTGTCCGTGCTTTCCTGGACGCTGGCCTGCGGTACCGACATTGGCGGCAGCGCAACGCCCATCGGCGCCTCTGCAAATGTCGTCGGCGTATCCATCGCCGCGCAGAACGGTCACATGATCGGCTGGGGAAGATATTGCAAGACCATGCTGCCGGTTACGATCATCACCATGCTCATCAGCATGCTTTGTATCTTTGTTCGATATCTATAAGTTGATTGGGGGTAAAGATTCATGGAAGGACAAGTGATCATTGCCATCGGACGCGAATTTGGCAGTGGCGGTCATGAGATTGCAGAGCTCATCGCGACCAAGCTGGAGATTTTTCTGATCGACGACAAGCTGTTGTATGACCTTTCCTCGGAAAAGAAGATCCCGTATGAGGAATTGAAGAAATATGATGAAAGGCCCAAGGTTCCCTTCCTTTCGAGAACGGTCTCGGGATATACGAACGCCATGGAGGAGCATCTGGCAAAGATGCAGTTTGAATACCTTCGGAAGATGGCGGAGGGCGGCGAATCCTTCGTGATCGTGGGTCGCTGCGCGGAGTATGTGCTAAAGGATTTCCCTTGCATGACCTCAGCCTTTATCTCAGGAAACAAGGAGACGAAGTGCGAACGCGTCATGAAAAAATATAAGCTCTCCGCGGACGAAGCAAAAAAGCTCATGAAGAAAAAGGACGCCACGAGGAAGGCATATCATAACTATTATTGCGAAGGCAAGTGGGGCGATTCAAGGAATTACGATCTTTGCATCAACTCCAGCCAGATCGGCGTGGAAGGTGCGGCGGACGTGATCCTGTCCTTTGTGGAGCGCAAGCAAAAGAAGTAAAAAGGGACAAACGGAAGTTGCCTATCCGGGGCAAGTAGGATAGAATAAAAAGTGTTTTCTAAGACTTTAAAAGACGGAAAGAAAAACAGGAGGGGAAAGATCATGAGAAGATCCTTAGCGTGGATCATCATACTGGTAATGATGCTTTCGCTTTGCGCCTGCACGGATCAGGTCGGAAAGGAAAGCTCGGAAGAAATAACGCAGGAAAGCACGGAGGCGAGCATCGAAGCTTCATCGGAAACTTCCGGCGAGGCCGCTTTGTCAACGGCGACGGAGACCGAAACCACCGAGACGGGAACCCTAGAGCCGCCGATCGTGGTGAGCGAGGGCCCGCAGGACGTGTTTGTTCTGTTTACCAGCGACGTACACTGCGGCATTGACCAAAACTTTGGTTACGTTGGCCTGATGGAGATCAAGAAGGCGGCTGAGGCACGGGGCGACATCGTGTTCCTCGTGGATGACGGCGATTCCCTGCAGGGCGAGCCCATCGGCACCATGACCAGAGGTCAGGCAAATCTTGAACTCATGAATGCCATGGGATATGACGTCGCCTGCCCCGGAAATCATGAATTTGACTATGGCATGGCGCGCTTCCTCGAGCTTACGAGAATGGCAGATTTCCCTTACGTGAGCTGCAATTTCAACAAAAGCGGCGAGCTTGTTTTTGCTCCTTACGTGATCAAGGAGGCAAATGACTGGAAGATCGCTTTTGTGGGCGTGACCACGCCGGAGACGCTGACCACGTCGACGCCGAGATATTTCCAGGACAGCGACGGCAACCTGATCTACGGCTTCATGCAGGAAGAAACGGGTGAGAAGCTTTATGCGGCCGTGCAAAAGGCCGTGGACGACGCAAGGGCGGAAGGCGCGGATTACGTGATCGTGCTTGGTCACCTTGGAAATCAGGCGGAATGCGAGCCTTGGACCTATGCGGACGTGATCTCCCATACGAACGGGATCGATGCATTTCTCGATGGACACAGTCACGATTATGACAAGGTTGTCATGAAGAATAAGGACGGCAATTCCGTGGTGCGCCAGGCCTGCGGTACGAAGCTTGACGGCATTGGATACCTGACGATCAGCGCGGCGGACGGCAGCGTTGACACGGGACTTTACACCTGGAGCAGCAAGGATAACGCTCAGACGGTGTTTGGCATTGAAAATGAAATGTCGGCAGAGATCGAAAAGGCAGTTGCCGTATTGGACGAGAAGCTTTCCGAAGTGGTTGCAACGAGCGCATACAAGCTGACGATCCATGATCCGGAGCTGCTGGATGACAATGACAAGCCCATCCGCATCATCCGTCAGATGGAGACCAACCTTGGCGATCTGTGTGCGGACGCATATAAGGATCAGTCCGGCGCGGACATCGCATTCGTGAACGGCGGCGGCATCCGCGTGTCCATTGAAGCGGGAAAGATCACGCGCAATGACATCCTTCGCGTACATCCCTTCGGCAACATGCTCACCGTGATCGAAGTGACGGGGCAGCAGGTGCTTGACGCTCTTGAGTGGGGCGCTCACATGGCGCCGAACGAGAACGGCGGTCTGCTTCAGGTGGCGGGCCTCACCTATGAGATCCACACCTATATCGACAGCTCCTGCAAGGTGGATGAAAAGGGCGCGTTTGCAGGCGTTACCGGTAAGTACCGCGTAAAGAACGTCTTCGTCGGCGGCGAGCCTTTGGACCTGAACAAGACTTATACATTGGCTTCCCACAATTACATGCTGATCGATCAGGGAGACGGATTTACGATGTTTGGTAGTAGCAAGATCCTGCAGAACTCCGTGAAGCTCGACAACCAGGTGCTGATCGACTACATCACCGAGACCCTTGGCGGTGAGATCGGCGTGGAATATGCGGATCCTTACGGACAGGGACGCATAAAGTTTGTGGAATCGAAGTAGCTTTGTCGGCCGAAAGGCTGTTTTGCAGCGGACGCTTTGAAGTGGTAATTTTTGGAGGAGAATATGAGGCGTTGGAGGTTTGTGCTTCTGGCGTGGGCGACGCTTTTGCTTTGCCTGTGCGTTGGATGTGCGAAGGATCAGGGCGCGAAAGAGGCGCCAAAGGAGGAGACCGTGAACACTTACGTTGACCTGCATCTGCATTTGGACGGCGCCGTGACGGTGGAGATTGCAAAGGACCTTGCAAAGCTCCAGGGGATCACCCTCCCTTCGGAGGACGACGCGGAGCTTTTAAGACTTCTGTCCGTTCCCGCGGACTGCGAGAGCCTAAATGACTTTTTGGAATGCTTTGACCTGCCGCTTTCCCTGATGCAGACCAAGGAGGGACTCTCCGAGGCAGTGCGGCTCGTGTCTGAGAATATTAAATCGCAGGGCGTCGTTTACGCGGAGATCCGCTATGCGCCCCAGCTCCATCAGGACAAGGGGATGACCCAGGAGGATGCCGTGCTGGCGGCCTTAGATGGCCTTTCGAAAACGGACCTTCACGTGAATCTGATCCTTTGCTGCATGCGCGGCGAGGGGAATGAAGCGGAGAATGAAGAGACGCTGAGACTTGCGAAGAAATATCTTGTGGAAGACGGCGGCGTGGTTGCCGTGGACCTTGCGGGAGCGGAAGCGCTGTTCCCGACGGCAAACTATGAAGGCCTTTTTGCAAAGGCAAAGGAGCTTGGGATTCCCTTTACGATCCATGCGGGCGAGGCCGACGGGCCGGAGAGCGTAAGACTTGCGATCGCCTATGGCGCAAAGAGGATCGGCCACGGCGTACGGATCTTCGAGGATCCAAAGGTACTGCAGATGGTAAAGGAGCAGGGCATCACGCTGGAGATGTGCCCCACCAGCAACCGTCAGACCCACGCGGTGGAAGACATGAAGGCCTATCCTTTGGTTTCTTATCTTGAACAGGGCATCAAGGTGACGGTCAACACGGACGACATGGGGATCGAGCGCACGACGCTTTCAGGCGAATTCCGCTATCTCGAGCGGGAGTTTGGCCTTACGGCGGCGCAGGAGAAAGAGATCCTTTCCAATGCCGTGGACGCGGCCTTTACGACGGACGCCGTCAAGGAAGAACTTCGGAAAACGCTTGGACTTGAAAAATAAAAAAACCACGCATCGCATATGACGCCTGGGATCATGACAAAAATAACAGCCCTCTGTGATCAACAGGGGGCTGTCTTTTTATGCATTCGCATGTCTCTATTTGGTGCTATCACACCGGAGAAAGTTGTGTGTCATAAACCAATTCCATTACCTTGGAAACCTCGCGGAGCATTCTCATGCAGGCACTGGTCTCATCCTTGAAAAAGATGGTGCCGATCTTCTTTTTGCCTTCACAGAAGAAAACGGCCCAACGATCTCCAAGCTTTTCCAAACAAATGCGCCCGTCGGATTCTCCGCCGATCAGATAAAGCTTTGCGGGAACAAGGTGCTCACTCATATAATCCTTCAGTTCAGCGATCGTCATCATATCACATCCTTTGCACTTCGAAATAATTTCTACTTTAAATCACACGGGCAATACCGCATGTAGTTTTTAATACTACATTCAGTATATGCCAATATTTTGGATTATGCAAGAGGTTTTTTGTAAATCTTTACTTTTTATCAAAAATTTACTATAATAGTCTTGAAGGCGGCGTTACTTTTTGTGGTTTTGATTACCATGGGGGTGAAGCGATGGGAAAGAAAGTGATCATCAAGGAAGTGCACCAGCCTGTCAGAGAGATAGAGCTGGACGTGGAGGATGGCTTTATGGAGGACGTGATGGCGCCCAAGATGGCATTTGCCGGGGACGCGAAGTTCATTTCCTTAAACCGTCTGAACACGATGTTTCTTGTAGTGAACGGCATGTCAGGGTTCGAACTGGAGCAGAATTTCCTTTACGTGGAAAATGACGGCGTGATGAAGGACGGGCTCATCCCGGAGGTGAAGCCTGCAAGAGGCACGGCCTATTTTGTCCGCGTCACCTGGGTGAAGGATGGGTTTAAGAAGCGTGCAAAGCTTGTAAACGTAACGAGTGACGACCTGGTTTACGCCAGGAATTTCATGACGGACGTCTACCAAAGAAAGCTGAAGGAAAACAAGTACCCGATGCTGTTCTCGTAAATCAAAAAAGAGCAAAAAAGAAGGGCTGGTTCATTTGAACCAGCCTTTTTTGTGGAATACGACTGCCCACACGACGCAGACAAGGATGCAAACGCCGATGACGATCGGATAGCCATAATCCCAGGCAAATTCCGGCATTTTCAGGTTCATGCCGTACCACCCGGCGATCAGCGTCAGCGGCAGGAAGATGCTGGTCATCAAGGTGAAGACCTTCATCAGGCGGTTCTGCTCGATGTCGATCTGCGCCTGATAGGATTCGCGCACCTGTACGACATATTCCTTCAGGTTCAGGACCTGACTAAGAAGCCTTCCGCAGCGGTTGTTCAGGATGTCGAAATACTGCAGGTAATCGTCGCTGATGATCTCGTTGTCATTCTCGCACAGCTCGTCGAAGATCTCCTCAAACTGCTCATAATATTTCTTGAGTCGCAGCACTTCGTAGCGTGTGTCCAAAATCTTTTCGCGGACTTCTTCGCTGCCGTCATGGATCACGGCGTCGTCCAGATCGGAAATGCGATCCTCGATCTCCTCGAGGTTTTTGGTGTCTCCCTTGAACAGGTTCTTAAAGAAGTAATACATCGCCCGCTCGTTCGATGCGGTTTCGACGAAATATCGCTTCGCCGCGTTGTAGCTCATCTCATTTTCGCAGATCACGAAAAAGTCCTCCGTGTCAAGATAGAGCATCATCTGGGAAGGGTCCAGGTCAAGGTTTGTGATGTCATACCAGTCGAATGCGATGATGCTGAAGGTGTCAAACCCTTCAAAGGTCTCGATCTGACCTTCTTCGATGTAGGTGACCACGGCCGTCTCCATCTGCGGGGTATACTTTTCAATCTCACTTCTGTAAATGACTTTTTGCATGACGTTACCTCTTTTCTTTTTTTACTGCGCCCGTAAGAAGAGAGCAAATGGCGCCGTCCGCCTTCTGTAGAAGGACGGAGCAGGGGAGGGTCGGTAGAAATACGATCAGGACTAAGAGCGGTATGTTTCTGAGGTGATAAAGGCTTGGCGCCACGCCGCAGAAATCATAGGCAAAGAGCTCCAAAAACAGGCCGTGGAGCAAGTAAAACTCTAACGTGATCCCGCCGAGGAAGGATAGGAACCGGTTGCCGATCCGCACCTTCATTTGAATTAAGAACACCCAAAAGACGAAGGCACAAGAAGCAAGAACCTGCGACGTAAGGCAGGCCCAGCGTCTTGGAACCTTGTCGGGAGCATACCAGTTTTCGCCGTAATAGGAAAAGCGCCATGACGTATAGGTTTCAAAACCGTCGAACAAAATGGCGGCGAGAAGAAGGAGCACGAAGTAGAGCTTATAGTACTTTTGAAGGTGCAACGTGATCCTTTCCTCATGCCTTGCAAACAAAACGCCGAGGATAAAGAAGTGTGCCGAATTGTACCACCATTCCCCGCGCATCCAAAAGTCGTTGTGATCGATGAAGGTGCCAAGGATCATGTAGGCCAGAACGAGGATCCCAAGGACAAGCGTTGCGGTGGATTCCTTTTTGCAAAAGCGGAAGGCGATCCAAAAGAACAGATAAAAGAAGGGCAATATGATCGCGAACCAGGCATTGGGATCGGAGAGCTTTAGGCCTGAGGCGTACCAAAGGACCTTCCAAGGGTTTAAATCTTCCTTCATCAAAAAGCGCACAAGCAGGAAGATCCATGCCGTCAGATAAAAGGCGACCACGATGGGCAATGCCCTGCGGCTGCCTAAGTGTTTTAGGTAATCGGGCTTTGTGCGAAGGCTCTTTAGGAGACCATAGCCGGAACAAAAGAAAAAGATGCCGACGAAATAATATCCATAAGGAACAAAGAGTTCCAGACCCGGAATGATGATCTCGGAGGGAAGCCAGTTCGCACAGGTCTTTTGGCTAATGTGGTGCAGCATGATGCAGACGGCGGTAAAGCCCTGCAAGGCTTTCATCTGACGAAGGGAAAAGGCTTCTTCATTAAAGCAACCCTTCTTTTCAACGTGCGCGCCCCAAAACAGCAAAAGCAACATCAGGGGATAGACCAGGTAGATCAGATAGTTCATGTTCATCGTTGCCTCCACATTGCATACCTAGATTCATGTTAATCAAAACAGGCCCATGAGTCAAGGAAAATCAAGATTTTTGTAATGATCCGGAAATTCCGTTTGCAAAACGTCAAAAAATTTTTGAAACCCAAGAACTTTTTCAAAACGCCTTCGTCTTGTTAGGTAAGAGCGCAAAAAACAAGCGCTGAGTTCAAAAACACGTGTGAATTCGAAAACCAGAGTTTGAAACAAAAGGGAGGAAGACATATGAAAAAGAGACTTGTAAGTTTGATCTTAGCGATCGTCCTTTGTATCGGATTGGTCGGTTGCAGTGACAAAGCCCCCGTGACCTATGGCAAGGGGGAGATCGTGAGCACGCAGACGCCGGATCCCGGCACCGGAAAGACGGAGCGCGAGAGCGTTCTCGAAAAGTTCCTTGCGGGAGAATATGGAGAATTCAAACTGGATGGCGGAAATGAGTATGAGACGTATTCGATCAATTCCGGAGCAACGGTGATGTATGAAGCGACGGAAGCCGTAGCGGATTATGACGGCGGCGCCATAATGTACAAGATGGCAGCGAATTCCGCAGAGCCCGGGATCATCCCCTGGAACACCGAGGAGTACAGCTACAATCCTGAGAACGCATGGCTTTCTGCAAAGACTTCACCTTTTTCCACCTTCGCGGCTGACGTGGACACGGCGTCCTACGCAAACGTGCGCCGCATGCTCACCAGAAATCAGGAAGTGCCTGCAGATGCAGTCCGCATCGAGGAAATGATCAACTACTTCCGTTATGATTATGCACAGCCCAAGGCTGGCGAGCCCTTCTCCGTAACGACGGAAATGGCACCCTGCCCTTGGAACGAGAATTCGAAACTCCTTCTTGTGGGCCTGAACGCAAAGGAACTCGACACCAGCAGCACTCCGAACTCCAACCTGGTGTTCCTGATCGACGTTTCCGGCTCCATGGAAGGCGAGGACAGGTTAGGCCTGGTACAGCGTTCCTTTAAGCTTCTTTGCGAAGAGCTCCGTCCTGGTGACCGTGTTTCCATCGTGACCTATGCATGTGGTGACAAGGTGGTTCTCGAGGGCGCAACCGGCGACGAGAAGACGAAGATCGTTGACGCCATCGAGGATCTGTTCGCAGGCGGCGGCACCAACGGCAGCGCAGGCATCCAGACGGCTTACAAGCTTGCTGAGGAATATTTCATCGAAGGCGGCAACAACCGCGTGATCCTTGCAACGGATGGCGACCTGAACATCGGCATCACCGATGAAGGCGGTCTTACCAGACTGATCGAGGAAGAGGCGAAGAGTGGCGTGTTCCTGTCCGTACTTGGCTTTGGCTGGGGCAACATCTCCGATACCAGAATGGAAGCACTTGCAGACCACGGCAACGGCAACTACAGCTACATCGACAGCATCGCAGAGGCAAGAAAGGTCCTCATCGAGGAGATGGGCGGCACTCTCTTTACCGTAGCGAAGGACGTAAAGCTTCAGGTGGAATTCAATCCCGCACTTGTCAAGGGATATCGTCTCATCGGTTATGAGAATCGTCTCATGGCAGCAGAGGATTTCGCAAATGACGAGAAGGACGGCGGCGAGATCGGCGCAGGCCATCAGGTGACGGCACTTTACGAAGTGGCACTCAAGGACTCCAAGCAGGAGATCCCGGAAGTATCTTCCAGATATGGCAATGAAACTGAAGGCACTTCTGAGCTGACCAGCGAGTACCTCACCGTGAACGTTCGCTACAAGGAGCCCGACGGCGACGTAAGTAAGCTCTTGGTATATCCCGTAACGGGCGAAAGCTATGGCGAGACCATGAGCGACAACCTCTCCTGGGCAGCAGGCGTTGCACAGGCAGGCATGCTCCTTAAGAAGTCCGAATATGCAGGCAACTCCAACATGAAGAGCGTACTCGCAAGAATGGAGCAGCTCCCCGGCGCGAATTCGGATGAATATCGCAAAGAGTTCTTGTATCTCTACTCCAGGGCACAGCTCGACTAAGGGCCCCTCGCGCGAGCAACCTTTGGAGAAACCATAAACGGATCACCTTCCAAAAGAATAAAAAGACGACCCTGGGTCATCTCACACCAAGAGACGGTCCCAGGGCCGTCTTTTTTTACTGTCATTTTTCACAGGAAAGATAGCAATAATTAGGAAGATTTGCACAATATGTGATATTGCAATTTCACGAAACAAACCCTATAATTAAGATAGTTAAAAAATTAACATATCTATTATCCATAGGAGGAACATAAAATGTCGGTTGACAAATTTATGACGGATGAGTACCTGTCCGACTTAAATGCATACTGGCGCGCAGCGAACTATCTTGCCGCTACCCAGCTGTATCTGTTGGACAATCCCCTTCTCAGAGAGCCTCTGACGAAGGACATGATCAAGAAGAAGATCGTTGGTCACTGGGGAACCGTTCCCGGACAGAACTTCGTTTATGCGCACATGAACCGTGCCATCAACAAGTATGACCTGGACATGATCCTGATCTCCGGCCCTGGCCACGGCGGAAACTTCTTCGTGGCAAACTCTTATCTTGAGGGCACCTACAGCGAAGTATATCCCAACATTTCTCAGGATATCGAGGGCTTAAAGAGACTGAACAAGCAGTTCTCCTTCCCCGGCGGTATTTCCAGCCACGTGGCACCTGAAACCCCCGGTTCCATCAACGAGGGCGGTGAGCTTGGATATTCCATCGCACACGCATTTGGCGCCGCATTTGACAACCCGGATCTGATCGCAACCGTGATCGTCGGCGACGGCGAGGCTGAGACCGGACCTCTTGCAACCGCTTGGCATTCCAACAAGTTCCTGAATGCGAAGACCGACGGTGCAGTTCTTCCTATTTTGCATTTGAATGAATATAAGATCAGCAATCCCACTGTTTTGTCCCACATCTCTCATGAGGAGCTCGAGAGCTTCCTGCATGGATGTGGCTGGAAGCCTTACTTCGTTGAGGGCAGTGACCCCATGACGATGCATAAGCTCATGGCTGAGGCCGTTGACAACTGCATCGAGGAGATCAAGGCGATCCAGAAGGACGCTAGAGAGAACGGTAATGAGGAGAGACCTTTCTGGCCCATGATCGTTCTGCGTTCCCCGAAGGGTTGGACCGGTCCAAAGGTGGTGGACGGACTTCCCGTGGAGGGCTCCTTCAGAGCGCATCAGGTTCCCATCACCATGGAGAAGCCTGAGCATCTTGACCTGCTCAAGGAGTGGCTCCTTTCCTATCATCCCGAAGAGCTCTTTGACGAGGATGGACGCCTCGTCGAGAGACTTCGTTACATCGCTCCTAAGGGCGATCACAGAATTAGCGCAAATCCCCATGCGAACGGCGGTAAGCTTCTTCGCGACCTGCGTCTCCCCGATTTCAAGGATTACGCAGTGGACGTAACGAAGCCCGGTGCCGTAGAAAAGCAGGATATGATCGAGCTTGGCGGATTTGTTCGTGATATCTTCAAGCTGAACAAGGATGCAAAGAACTTCCGCATCTTTGGACCCGACGAGACCATGTCCAACCGTCTCTACAAGGTATTTGAGGAGACCAAGCGTGACTGGAACGGCGACTATCATGAGAAGGACGAGGATCTTGCACATGACGGCCGCATCATGGATTCTTACCTTTCCGAGCATATGTGCGAGGGCTGGCTGGAAGGCTATCTGCTTACCGGTCGTCACGGATTCTTCGCTTCCTACGAGGCATTCATCCGCGTGGTAGACTCCATGTGTGCACAGCATGCAAAGTGGCTCAAGGTTTGCAGCGAGCTGCCTTGGAGACAGAAGATCGCTTCCCTGAACCTGATCCTGACCTCCAACGTTTGGCAGCAGGACCACAACGGATTTACCCATCAGGATCCTGGCTTTATGGATCACATTGCAAATAAAAAGGCAGACGTGGTACGCATTTATCTTCCGCCCGATGCAAACTGCCTGCTTTCCTGCTTCGATCACTGCATCCGTTCCAAGAACTACGTGAACGTGATCGTGGCATCTAAGCATCCCAGCCATCAGTGGCTGACCATGGAGCAGGCCGTAAAGCACTGCACCCAGGGTATCGGCATCTGGGATTGGGCAAGCAACGACCAGGGCGAAGAGCCTGACGTAGTGCTTGCATGCTGCGGCGACACGCCCACCAAGGAAGCACTTGCTGCAGTGACCATCCTTCGCAAGCACCTTCCTGAAGTTAAGATCCGCTTCGTGAACGTGGTTGACCTGATGAAGCTCGAGCCTCATACCAAGCATCCTCACGGTCTGACCGACGTAGATTACGACGCACTGTTCACCAAGGATAAGCCCATCATCTTTGCGTTCCACGGCTATCCTACGCTGGTACACGAGCTCACCTATAACCGTCACAACAGAAACCTTTCCGTTCACGGTTATCAGGAAGAGGGTACCATCACGACTCCCTTCGACATGAGAGTGCAGAATGAGATCGACCGTTTCCATCTGGTAATGGACATCATCAATCATCTGCCTCAGCTTGGCAACCGCGGCGCATACCTGCTTCAGCAGATGCGTGACACCCTTGTGGCACACGACCAGTACATCGCTGAGTACGGCCTTGACCTGCCCGAGGTTCGCGACTGGAAATGGGATCTATAATTTTTATATATTTACTCCTCCTTTATTAAGAAAGGCCTTCCCCGAATTGGGGAAGGCCTTCACTTATTTGTGTCGTTATTTTGTTCGATCGTTTGAACTTTTTCTTTGTCAGCTTATACCTGAGGCAGGGAGGCGCGGAACTTTGCGATCTCCTCATCCGTCGGGATATAATCCGACATGGTGCCGTCGTTATATGCCTGATATGCATACATGTCGAAGTAACCGGTGCCGGTGAGGCCGAAGACGATGTTCTTTGCTTCGCCGGTCTCCTTGCACTTTAATGCCTCGTCGATGGCAACCTTGATCGCATGGCTGCTCTCGGGAGCGGGCAGGATGCCTTCCACTCTTGCGAAGGTCGTTGCTGCCTCAAAAACTGCAGTCTGCTCTACGCTGCGTGCCTTGATGAGACCCTGATCATACAGCTCGGAAACGATGGAGCTCATGCCGTGGTAACGAAGGCCGCCTGCATGGTTTGCGGAAGGAATGAAGCTGGATCCGAGGGTATACATCTTCGCCAGAGGACAAACCTTACCGGTATCGCAGAAGTCGTAAGCATATACGCCACGGGTCAGGCTCGGGCAGGATGCGGGTTCAACTGCGATGATCTCGTAATCTGCCTCGCCGCGCAGCATCTCGCCGACGAAAGGAGAGATCAGGCCGCCAAGGTTCGAACCGCCGCCTGCGCAACCGATGATGGTATCTGCCTTGATGCCGTACTTCTTCAGTGCGGTGTGAGTCTCAAGACCGATCACGGACTGATGCAGGAGCACCTGCGCCAGCACGGAGCCGAGCACGTAACGGTAGCCTTCCTGCGTGGTTGCGGCTTCCACGGCCTCGGAGATCGCACAGCCAAGGCTTCCGGTGGTGCCGGGGAACTCAGCGTTGATCTTGCGGCCAACGTTGGTGTTCATGGAAGGAGAAGGAGTTACCTTTGCACCGTAGGTTCTCATGACCTCGCGGCGGAAGGGCTTCTGCTCATAGGAGCACTTTACCATGTAAACCTGGCAGTCCAGTCCGAAGTAGGAGCATGCCATGGAAAGAGCGGTGCCCCACTGGCCTGCGCCGGTCTCGGTGGTTACGCCCTTAAGGCCCTGCTTCTTTGCGTAGTAAGCCTGCGCGATCGCAGAGTTTAACTTGTGGCTTCCGGACGTGTTGTTGCCTTCGAATTTATAGTAAATATGTGCGGGAGTCTGAAGCTTTTCCTCCAGGCAGTAAGCACGTACCAGCGGTGAAGGACGGTACATGCGGTAGAAGTTGCGGATCTCTTCCGGGATCTCGATGTAGGGCGTGGTTTCATCAAGCTCTTGCTTTGCCAGCTCTTCGCAAAAGATCGGTGCGAGATCGGCAACCGTTACGGGCTGCAGGGTCCCGGGATGCAGAATGGGAGCAGGCTTCTTTTTCATGTCGGCGCGTACGTTGTACCACTGCGTCGGCATCTCGTTTTCTTCGAGATAAATCTTGTAGGGGATTTCGCTCATGTTTTCTTTTCCTTTCTTTTTTTGGCCCCGGGATTCTTTCCGTTTTTTCCTATCCCGCGGGCTTTTTAAATCCATTCCATTTTATATGAATCCGAGTTTTCAGTCAAGTATTTGCTTGCCAAGGAAAGCGCGTTTTTTGACAACTTTCTTTTGCCAAGTAACGCAAAAAAGTGTATAATAAAAAAGATATCGGCAGGGTAAGGAGAAAAGTTTATGTTAGAAAATCTTGACATCGCAATCCGTCTTTCCGTCTATGTATTCGAACTGATCATTTTCGTCCTGATCACAAGAAAGCTATTCTTTGAAAAAACCTCCTGGAAGCGTACCATTTTGCAGATCCTTGGCTGCGCCTTTTTATCCCCCGTGATGGCTGTTTTGGTCTCGGATTATATCGCGATCAACGTACTGGAGGATTTTCAGGGACAATCCGTCCAAAGCATTGTGTCCTACAGTATTTCCTACAGCCTTTTTCAGATCGTCGGCCTTGTTCTGTTCCTTGTAGGGTACGTAAAGTTTGTAAAGGCAAAGAACGCATCCATCGCCATGTTCGTGTTTCTGTGCTTTGCGATGATGGTGCCCAATCTGTATTACGACGTGTTGCTGGAATGGCCGCTCATCGGCGTCACGTTACAGGCCGCTTTGGTCATTGCGTTCTACTTTGTCCTTGTTCCGCCGCTTTCGAGGCTGACAAAGGAACGTATGACGACAAATTCAAAGCTTTTTATCCTGTTGCCGGCGCTGACCACGCTTTACAACAGTGTTACGTTTACCATGTCCATGATCATATTCTTTAAGGTTACCTTGATGGATGAGGACATCAAGTTTATCGGAGAAATGATCAGACAGATCACGACGGACGAAAACGCTGACCTTGTGCGCGATAAGGTTCGGGGGGTTTTTCAAACCTCCATCGAAAGGGTACCGGACATGCTCTTTTATTCCGTGGCCTTTGTGACGCTGGTCCTGATCATTGCGTTTGCGGTGATCGTGCAGAACATCCAGTATCTGAACGAAGCGATCAAGGCCAAGGAACAGTTAAAGGAGTTAAACCGCGAGGTCATGGAGGCGCTTGCGCGCACCATCGATGCCAAGGATATGTACACCAAGGGCCACTCCATGCGCGTTGCAAAATATGCCCGCATGATCGCCAAAAAGATGGGCCTTTCCGAGGAACGGCAGGAAAGTGTTTACTACATGGGGCTTTTGCATGACATCGGAAAGATCGCCGTTCCCAACGAGATCATCAACAAAAAGAGCAAGCTGACGGATGCAGAATTTGGCGTTGTTCAGGTACACACGAGTACGGGCTATGGGATCCTCGCGGAGATCAAGAGCCGTCCCGACCTTGCCTTTGGCGCGGAATATCATCACGAGCGCGTGGACGGCAAGGGCTATCCCGAGCACCTGAAAGGAGACGAGATCCCTATCGAGGCACGCATCATCGCCGTGGCGGATTCCTACGACGCCATGACCTCGAACCGAAGCTATCGTGACCTTCTGCCCCAGGAGAAGGTGCGCAGCGAACTCCTCAAAAACATCGGAACGCAGTTCGACGAAAAGCCTGCAAAATGCATGGTGGCGATCATGGATGAGGATAAGGAATATCAATTACACGAGTGATGAAAAATTGCTAGTAATCTGAACAAAAATATGTTATACTAACCAATTGAGTAAAAAGTTCGAAAGAGAACAAATTCATATCCCAGGGAGGTTCTAACATGTCGCAGAGAACAGACATTCACAAGGTTCTAATTATTGGCTCCGGCCCCATCATCATCGGCCAGGCCTGCGAGTTCGACTACTCAGGAACGCAGGCTTGTAAGGCACTGAAAAAGCTCGGCTACGAGATCGTGCTGGTCAATTCCAACCCCGCAACCATCATGACGGACCCGGAGACGGCGGACGTCACCTACATCGAGCCCTTAAACAAGGAGCGCATGGAGCAGATCATCGCGAAGGAGCGTCCGGACGCATTGCTTCCGAACCTTGGCGGCCAGTCAGGCCTGAATCTCTGCGCAGAGCTTGCAAGCGCAGGCATCCTTGACAAATACAACGTAAAGGTTATCGGCGTGCAGGTGGATGCCATCGAGCGCGGCGAGGACAGAATCGAATTCAAGAAGGCAATGAACCAGCTCGGCATCGAGATGGCGCGCAGCGAAGTTGCTTACTCCGTTGACGAGGCACTTGCGATCGCCGACAAGCTGGGATATCCCGTCGTTCTCCGTCCCGCTTACACCATGGGCGGCGCCGGCGGCGGACTGGTATATAACAAAGACGAACTGAAGGTTGTCTGCGCAAGAGGTCTGCAGGCCAGCCTTGTAGGCCAGGTTCTCGTTGAGGAGTCGATCCTCGGCTGGGAAGAGCTGGAACTCGAGGTAGTGCGTGATGCAGACAACAACCTCATCACCGTTTGCTTCATCGAAAACATCGACCCCATGGGCGTGCACACCGGAGACTCCTTCTGTGCGGCACCCATGCTGACGATTTCCAAAGAGTTACAGGCAAGATTGCAGGAATATGCATATCGCATCGTGGAATCCGTGCAGGTCATCGGTGGCACCAACGTACAGTTTGCACATGACCCCGTAAGCGACAGAGTCATCGTCATCGAGATCAACCCCAGAACCTCCCGTTCTTCCGCACTGGCTTCCAAGGCGACTGGCTTCCCCATCGCACTCGTGAGTGCAATGCTGGCATCGGGCCTAAAGCTCTCCGAGATCCCTTGTGGAAAGTATGGCACCCTGGACAAGTACGTTCCCGACGGCGACTATGTCGTGATCAAGTTCGCACGCTGGGCCTTTGAAAAGTTCAAGGGCGTTGAGGATAAGCTCGGCACCCAGATGCGCGCCGTAGGCGAAGTCATGAGCATCGGTAAGAATTACAAGGAGGCCTTCCAGAAGGCCATCCGTAGCCTTGAGACCGGTCGTTACGGCCTGGGCCATATCGCAAAGCTTGAGGCAAAGACGAAGGAGCAGCTCCTGAACATGCTGGCAACGGCATCCAGCGAGCGCCACTTCGCAATGTATGAGGCATTAAAGAAGGGGGCGACCGTGGACGAGATCCATGAGCTCACCCACGTGAAGAAGTATTTCATCGAGCAGATGAAGGAGCTCGTGGAAGAGGAGCAGGCACTTAGCGCATGCAAGGGCAGCCTTCCCGCAGACGCGGCGCTGATCCAGGCAAAGAAGGACGGCTTCTCCGACAAGTACCTGAGCATCCTGCTTGGTGTTCCCGAGGCAGACGTGCGCAACAAGAGAATCTCCCTTGGCGTGGAAGAGACCTGGGAAGGCGTTCACGTAAGCGGCACGCAGGACAGTGCATATTACTTCTCCACCTACAACGGAACCGACAAGAACCCCATCCGCGAGGACAAGCCCAAGGTCATGATCCTTGGCGGCGGCCCCAACAGAATCGGACAGGGTATTGAATTTGACTATTGCTGCGTACATGCAGCCCTTGCACTGAAGAAGCTCGGGTTCGAAACCATCATCGTAAACTGCAACCCTGAGACCGTATCGACCGACTATGATACCTCCGACAAGCTGTACTTTGAGCCCCTCACCTTGGAGGACGTTCTTAGCATCTACAAGAAGGAAAAGCCCGTCGGCGTGATCGCTCAGTTTGGCGGCCAGACGCCTTTGAACCTGGCATCCGACCTGGAAAAGAACGGCGTGAAGATCCTCGGCACTTCTCCTGCAGTCATCGACCTTGCAGAGGACAGAGACCTGTTCCGCGCAATGATGGACAAGCTTGAGATCCCGATGCCTGAATCAGGAATGGCGACCACCGTTGAGGAGGCGCTTGAGGTAGCACACAAGATCGGCTTCCCCGTAATGGTTCGTCCTTCCTACGTGCTTGGCGGACGTGGCATGGAGGTCGTATATGACGACGCTAACCTCACCAGCTACATGCAGGCAGCCGTTGGCGTAACGCCTGACAGACCGATCTTGATCGACAGGTTCTTAAATCACGCGACCGAGTGCGAGGCCGATGCCATCAGCGACGGCACCCATGCATTCGTGCCCGCAGTCATGGAGCACATTGAGCTTGCCGGCGTGCACTCCGGTGACAGCGCCTGCATCATTCCTTCCAAGCATATCTCCGAGAAGAATGTGGAGATCATCAAGGAATATACGAGAAAGATCGCAGAGGAGATGCACGTTCGTGGCCTTATGAACATGCAGTATGCGATTGAAAATGACAAGGTGTACGTGCTCGAGGCAAATCCTCGTGCAAGCCGTACCGTGCCGCTGGTTTCCAAGGTATGTAACGTGCGCATGGTACCTATCGCAACGGAGATCATCACGGAGGACATCACCGGTCGTCCTTCTCCCGTGCCTGCACTGAAGGAGAGAGACATTCCTTACTACGGCGTCAAGGAAGCCGTGTTCCCGTTCAACATGTTCCAGGAGGTTGACCCGATCCTTGGACCCGAGATGCGTTCCACCGGTGAAGTGCTTGGTCTTTCCAAGTCCGTCGGCGAGGCGTTCTTCAAGGCACAGGAAGCAACCCAGACAAAGCTTCCGCTCGGCGGCACCGTTCTGATCAGCGTAAACCGTAAGGACAAGGCTGAGGTTGTTGACGTGGCAAAGCTCTTTAACGAGGCTGGCTTTAAGATCGTTGCGACCGGCAATACATGCGACCTCATCACGGCAGCAGGCATCCCCGCTGAGAAGGTGAAGAAGCTCTACGAGGGCAGACCGAACATTCTCGACATGATCACTAATGGTGAGATCGATCTGATCGTGAACTCCCCGATCGGAGCGGACAGCGTGCATGACGATTCCTACCTGCGTAAGGCAGCCATCAAGGGCAAGATCCCTTACATGACCACGATCGCTGCCGCAAGGGCAACCGCGGAAGGAATCCTTTCCGTACAAAAGGACGGCCGCGGAGAAGTACATTCCCTGCAGAGCCTTCACTCCATGATCAAGGAGAAATAAAAAAGAATACCGGAAAAGGAGGATATGAGTTTGGTACAGGACTTGATCGATCTTTGCAAGAAAAGGGGACCTAAGGTTTATGTACAGACGCACAATTTTCCCGATCCTGATGCCATTGGATCAGCATTTGGTTTGGCAAAACTTTTAGAGCATTTTGGGATCGAACCGACCTTGTGTTATGCAGGGCGGATTGACAAACTAAGTACTTCAAGGATGCTTGACGAATTTGGCGTAAAAATCTATTCCTATGATGAGATCAAGGATGACATGAAGGAAATCGACCCGATCATCTGCGTGGACAGCCAGAAGAACGGCGGTAACATTCTTGATTTTATCGGCGATGAGGTGGCCTGCATTGATCACCATCCCACTTTTGTCGAAGAGACTTATCTTTATAAGGACGTGCGGATCACGGGCGCGTGTGCGACCCTGATCACGGGCTATTACATGGAGCTTGGCATAACACCCACGGAGAACGTGGCGTCTGCGTTGCTTTACGGCCTCAAGATGGACACCATGCAGTTTTCCCGCGGCGTGACCGATCTTGACATTGCGGCGCTCAGGTTCCTGTTCCCGTTGCACAACAAGGCGAAGATCACGAGGCTTGAGCAGAACACCATGGCATTCCGTGACCTGAAGGCTTATGGCGCTGCCATCGAGCACATTCAGGTGTATGAGCGCTTTGGCTTTACGGTAGTGCCCTTTGCCTGCCCTGACGCCCTGATCGCGACGCTTGCGGATTTCATCCTCGCACTTGACGAGGTGGAGGTCGTTGTCGTGATCTCCGTGCGTGAGGACGGCCTCAAATTCTCCGTGCGTTCGGAGATCGAGCAGGTGCACGCGGGGTATCTGATCCGCGATGCCTTGTCTGGCCTTGGCAACGCCGGCGGACATGCTTCCATGGCGGGCGGTTTTGTTTCCATGCAAAACATCGAGCCCATGGGTGCATATTATGACGCCGCACTCCGTGAGAGATTCATGGACGTGCTTGTAAAGATGGGATATCTGCAGGCATAAAGAATACATCGCATGCGAAAGAATAGGAAGAATGAAGAATAGTAAGAATTCTGAGATTGCAGTGTTTGTGGTTATGATGATCATGGTCAATTACGTCGGGAAGGCGATCGCCAATGCGTACTCGCTCCCGATCTGGATGGATTCCCTCGGAACGGTGCTCGCCGCCTATGTCTGCGACCCGTTCTGCGGTGCCATTGTCGGCCTGACCGTGAACATGGCACATGGATTCCAGGATCCACAGACCTTACTGTACGGTCTTACCAGCATTGCCATTGGCGTTACCGCCGGCATATGCGCCCGAAAAAAATGGTTTGAAACGCTGTTCGGCATTTTGACGAGCAGTGTCCTGATCACGCTGTTTTCCGTTACCATTTCCACGCCCATCAACCTCCTTTCCAACGGAGGCATGGTTGGAAATAAGTGGGGAAACGGCGTGGTTTCTTTTCTTCTCGAACGAAACGTTCATCAGGTCCTTGCGACCATCGTTGGCGAATTCTATGTCGATTTCCTCGATAAAGTCATCACGCTGATGATCTTGTTTATCATGATCCGTCTGTACCGCTACCAAAGGACGGCGAAAAAGTACTCCTCGCTTATTCTGGCGGGGCTTGTCTTTACGGCCGTTTTGCTCCTTGGGAGCAGGGCGCAGGCCGCAGCCGGCGACATCAATAATAACAATATCCAGACGGTTTACAGCAGTGACAACGGGCTTCCCTGCGGCGAGGCAAATGACGTCATCCAGACCAACGACGGTATTCTTTGGGTCGGGACCTATGCGGGGCTTTATCGTTTCAACGGAACGGATTTCAAGCTGATGAGCGAATATGACTCCGTCAGGAACGTGAACTGCCTTTACGTGGATGAGGAGGGCAGGCTCTGGATCGGAACCAACGATAACGGCTTGTCTATCGCCATTCAGGAAAAGGTGGACAACGTCATTGACATGGCGGATGGGATGCCGGCGAATTCCGTGCGTTCCATCACCATGGCGAGCAACGGAAATTATTACGTCGGAACCACAAAGAGCATGGTCATCCTCACCTTGGACGGGGGCTTTAGCATATTAAGAGAGCTGCCCGAGATCATCTACGCGCACAGCGTTGCAGCCGGACCGGACGGGCTGGTTGCCGCGGCGACCAATGACGGTGATCTGTTTCTGATCCGCGGGGAGGAGATCCTTTGTTCCATGCGTCTCGACGTGGACCAGGAGATCTTTACCTGTGCGAGGTTTGACAAAAACGGGATACTTTACGCAGGCACCTCCTCCAATCACGTTTATTACTATGACGTCACTGGCGGAAGCTTTGTGCAAAAGGGTTTTATCACTTGTAAGGATTTAAGCCATCTGAACAGTATCTATTTCAAGGACGACGGCACGATGTACGTCTGCTCGGATTCCGGCGTGGGATATCGCGACGGAAGCCACAGATTTCACGTGCTGAATCTTGGCGAGTTTCGCAATTCCATCGACAACATGACCATGGACTATCAGGGAAACCTTTGGTTTTCCTCTTCGAGATTGGGACTCTTAAAGCTCTCGGCATCGCCGTTTGCGGACGTCTACCGCTCGGCGGGGCTGAAAGGTCGGGTGGCCAATGCGGTCACGAAGTGGCAGGGACTCCTTTACGTGGGGACGGACGAAGGGCTGGATGCCATCGACGTGCGGTTTGACAGACCAATCACAGATGAGCTGACGCAAATGCTGGACGGCACGCGTATCCGCTGCCTTACGACCGATGCGAAGGACGGTCTCTGGATCAGCACCTACGGCAAGGGCCTGATCCACGCGGAGAAGACCGGAAAGATCACTTCCTTCGACGGAACGGGGAAATTTGGTGACTGGGCGAGAGTTGCGATCGAGCTTTCAGACGGAAGGATCGCGGCTTCCTGCGACGTTGGCCTTGGATATTTTGCCGGAAATGAAATGCAATCCCTGGTGCGCTATGAGGGCCTGAGCAATCCCATGATGCTTTGTCTTGTGGAGCTTTCGGACGGCAGGCTCCTTTGCGGGTCGGACGGCGACGGAATTGTCATCATAAAGGATGGCAAGATCACGGGGCGCCTTACCAGAGACGATGGCCTGAGTTCTGACGTGGTGCTTAGGATCGTGGAGGATCCCGTGGAAAAGGGCGCGTACGTCGTGACCAGTAACGGCCTGTGCTATATGGACGCCGAGGACAAGATCCGTCTGATAGAAGGCTTCCCGTATTACAACAATTATGACGTCTGGCCTTTGGAGAACGGGACGATCTTTGTGCTCTCGAGCGGCGGCATTTACGTGACGGAGCGGAACGAACTCTTCCATGCAAACTATAAGGCAGACTATGAGCTTTTGGATTCCAAGAGGGGATTAAACGTGGCGCTGACCGCGAATTCCTGGGATCATCTTGAAAGTAACGGCGACATGTATCTTTGCTGCGACAGTGGCGTGTACGGCTTTAACATCTATGATTACGGCGCCGTCAGAAGGTCGTACCGTATGAAGGTTTCGACCGTAAGGCTTGACGGTGAGGAGCATGCGCTTGAGCGCGGTGAACCTTTTTCCGTGCCCAGGAATGTCTCAAAGCTTGAGATCGTTCCCGAGATCATCAACTATACCTCGGACGATCCCGTCATCAGCTATTATCTGGAAGGGTTTGACGCGGAGCCCAACATAACGTCACAGAGCGCGCTTTCCGGCATCATCTACACGAATCTTCCGAAGGGGAAATATCGCTTCCACCTGAGCGTCCTTGACAGCAAGGGCGAGAAAAAGATCGAGGAGAGCGTCTTCGAGATCGTAAAGGAGCAGGCTTTCCATGACACGGGGTGGTTTTACGCATACATGATCATCGTGGGCATGCTCGCCGTCTCATGGCTGACCTGGTTCATCGTGAGAACGCAGATCCAAAGAACGCTGAACTTCCAGAAAAAGGAACTGGAATTTGCCAAGAACCAGTTGAAGATGGGCAATGAAACCATTCTTGCCATTGCGAAGACCGTCGATGCCAAGGATGAGAACACCAGTCAGCACTCTCAGCGCGTTTCGGACTACAGCGTGCTGATCGCGAGGGAGCTTGGCTTTTCGGAGGATGAGTGCGAAAACCTGCGCAAGGCGGCGCTTCTGCATGACATCGGAAAGATCGGCATTCCGGACAGGGTTTTGAACAAGCCTGATAAGCTGGATGAGACAGAATATGCCATCATGAAATCCCACGTGACAAGGGGCGCGGAGATCCTAAAGGACTTCACTCTCGTGGAGCACTGCATCGAGGGTACGCTGTATCACCATGAAAGATATGACGGAAGCGGTTATCCTCAGGGACTGAAGGGCGAAGAGATCCCGCTTTACGGCAGGATCATCGGCGTGGCAGATGCCTTTGATGCCATGACGGCAAACCGTGTATACAGAAAACAATTGGATTTTGGCATTGTATTGGAGGAGCTAAAGGAAGGGCGCGGGACGCATTTTGATCCCGGCATGATCGACATTTTGCTGGGCCTTATCCGGGACGGGAAGATCGACGTGGATGCGCTGTACGGCAAACACGTGGAGCTTCCGGAGTGGCTTCTTGAGGATGGCAAGGAGGGCGAGAAGATATGAGAAGAATGAGGATCGTGACTGTGATCACGGCTCTTGTCATGGTCGGCCTCTTTGCATTCATCAGTTTCTTTAGCAAAAAGGAAGATCAGACAAAAACGATCAAGGTCGGATTTGTCTATGACGGAGACGAGAGTGCTCCCTATACTTATAACTTCATCCGTGCGCAGAAAAAGCTCGAGGCGAGCGAATTTGGCGATCGCGTGACGACGGTGGCAAAGCTCAACGTTTCCGAGGAAATGGCGGAGAAGTCCATTCGCGAGCTGGTGGAGGAAGGGTGCGACCTGATCTTTACGACAAGCTATGGATACGGGGCGGCCGCAAAAAAGGTGGCGGCGGAGCATCCAGAGATCCAGTTCTGCGAGGCGACCTGCGACAACGCAAATTATGATCCGCTGCCGAATTACCATACGTTCATGGGCGAGATTTATCAGGGCAGGTATGTTTCAGGCATCGTGGCCGGGATGAAGCTTCGGGAAATGATCGAAAAGGGCGAGATCACGCAGGAGCAGGCAAGGCTTGGCTTTGTCGGCGCGTACCCGTACGCGGAGGTGATCTCCGGCTACACGGCGTTTTTCCTTGGCGCGCAGAGCATTGTGCCTTCCGTGACCATGGATGTCAGATATACCAACACTTGGACGAGTTATATTCTCGAGAAGCAGTGCGCGGAAGCGTTGATCGAGGACGGGTGCGTGATCATCTCGCAGCATTCCGACACGATCGGGCCGGCAGTGGTCTGCGAGGAAGCCGCGGAAAAGGGAAAGAACGTTTTTCACGTGGGTTATAATCAGAGTATGATCGACGTGGCTCCGACGACGTCGCTTGTGAGCACGCGGATCGATTGGTCGGTATATATCATCGCGGCGACGCGTGCCGTGCTCGCCGGTGAGGAGATCGAGTCGCAGGTCGAGGGGAACGTGCATGGTTATGACGTCGGCGCCGGATTTGAGCAGGGCTGGGTGCAGGTTCTGGACTTGAATGAATTGATCGTGCCGGAGGGCACGGACGCAGCGGTGCAGGAAGCGATAGAGCAGCTAAAGAAGGGCAAGATCCGCGTCTTTGAGGGCAATTTTGTCGGTGTGGATCCCGGGGATCCCGAGGACGTGATCGACCTAAGGGAAGGCTACGCGGAGAATATGTATGCTTCCGCGCCTTCCTTCCATTACGTGCTGCAGGACGTGATACGGGTACACGAATAAAGCAGGTTGGTTCGTTTGTTGCAATGGAGCAAGTTGGCCGATGAGGGCGGAATCATGAAAAGGATTTTTATCATTTTTGTAAATATGATCATCATGGCTGCCATACTCAGCTTTGTCGTCCTATACTCCAGGATCGCAAGCGCAGAGGCCTACCAGAGGCAGATCGAGCACTTTGAAAACACGACCGTCACCATGGAGCGCGTGACGGAGAATTACCTCGAGGGTGAGCAGCGGATCTGCGACGTTTGGGCGCGTTATATCAACAACAAGACCATGACGATGGAGGAGGCGACGGAATATATCAGCGCTTCCCACGTGCTTGGCATCAGTTCGGCGCATCTTTTGCGCTTGGACACGCTGACGGGCCTTTCAACGCGGCCCAGGCAGGGCACGACCGATGATTATGCGGTTTCGTACGAACGCGTGGCACTTTTGGAGGATGCAAGCTGGATCGATGAGATCGGAAAGTCGATCAACATCACCAGGGCCTACACCAATCCGATGAACGGCGAGCAGTCCCTGGCCTTTTGCAACAAGATCTCCCTGTATGATCAAGGGAGCAAGTCCTTTGTGGATGCGGTTTTGCTGCGCGTGATCCCGATTTCGGAGCTTGAAAAGAAATGGGTCTTCCCGCAGACGGAACACGAGAATGCGGAGCTGGCCATGATCGATGCCAACGGGGATTACATCCTGAAGGGTTACAGCTATAAGAATTCCAGCTTTTTTGAGTTTTACAAGTCATATAATCAGACTGACACGGAATCCTCCGCGAAGTTGTTTGACATGATCACTTCCTCGACCGGTTCCGTATCGATGCAAAATTCCCACGGACAGGAATGCGTTCTTGCCTTTACTCCGGTCGCCGCAACGGCGGGGTGGACGCTCCTTGGTCTTGTGCCGGCGGAGGATCTCAACAAGGACACGGAAAACTGGCTGCTCTTTGGCGTCGTTTCCGTCGGATTGCTGGTCCTGTTCCTGAGCGACGTGTTCTATGTGCTTTACCTGAACAAGCGCCTTCAGATCTCGGCACGGGAAGCGGAGTCCGCGAACAAGGCAAAGACGGATTTCCTCTCCACCATGTCGCATGACATCCGAACGCCCATGAATGCCATCATCGGCCTTACGACCATTGCCGAAAAGAATCTTGGGGACACCGAGTCGACCAGGGAAAGCCTTCGGAAGATCAGCCTTGCAAGCAATCATTTGCTGACGCTGATCAATGACATTCTCGACATCTCGAAGGTGGAGAGCGGAAAGCTGAAAATGAGTCCTCTGACCTTTTCGCTGCTGGAGATGGTTGAAAATCTCGTGAACATGTCCCAGCCGATGATCAAGGAAAAGCAGATCGAATTTCAATTTCGCGTGGAGCAGATGGAGAAGGAATGGCTTTATGCGGACCAGCTCCGTCTGAATCAGATTTATATCAATATACTTTCGAATGCGATCAAATATACGGAACCTGGCGGGAGCGTCAACGTGCTGATGCGAGAGGAACAGAGTGAAAAGCCGGACTGCATACGACTGACCTATGTCGTGGCAGACACGGGCATCGGCATGAGTCAGGAATATATGACGAACATGTATCAGCCTTTTTCACGGCAGATCGACAGCCGCGTCAATAGCATTCAGGGAACCGGCCTGGGCCTTGCCATTACAAAGCAGATGGTGGATCTTTTCGGCGGTACGATCGAATGCCAGAGCGAGCAGGACAAGGGAACGACCTTTACCGTGGCGCTCGATCTTTCCGTGGCCGACAGACAGCGGGATGAAAAACGGCCGAAGACCTTTGACGTACTGATCGTAGGTGACGATCAGATCATGCTGCAGGCGGAGCGTGAGGGAGATACGCCTTTGCGTTATAAGATCCAAGAGCTTGTCGGTGAGGGCGCGACGTCCGCCGAACCTGAGGATGATCACTCCGATCTAAGAGGCATGCGCGTGCTTGTCGCAGAGGACATTGACATCAATTGGGAGATCGTCTCCAACATGCTTCAAATGTATGGGATCGAAAGTGAGCGCGCGGAGAACGGACGCGTTTGCGTGGACATGATGAGCAAGGCAGAAGAAGGAAAGTATGATCTGATCTTCATGGACGTGCAGATGCCTGAAATGAACGGCCTCGACGCGACCAAGGCAATCCGAAAGCTTGAGAATCCCTGGGCTGCTTCCATTCCGATCATCGCGATGACGGCAGACGCGTTCTCCGAAAACATTACGGAATGCATGAATGCCGGAATGAACGGTCATATCGCAAAGCCCATCGACCTGAAACTGGTCATTAAGGAGATCCGAAGGATCAAGGATGGCGCGGCTTTATCATGACAAAAAGGAGGATCACGGTAATGAAAAAGATGATTTGCCTTCTGTTGGCAGTAACGATGCTTTTGGGTCTGGTTGCATGTGATTCCAAGAAGCAGGAAGAAAAGGGGCAGGAGGGATTCGTGCCTGCGCTTGATACTTCCGTCAAGAGTCATATCAACGTTGCCGGAGGCTATGACAACTTCGAGGCGCTGGAGAAGGAGTTTGACCGATTCAACGAGTTCTATCCGGACGTGGAGCTTGTCTACACAAAGATCGACGACTACAACAACATGGTCGGCACGGTCCTGAACGGAAACGACGCGCCTGACATTTACGTCAATAATTCCTGGATGTACGGCCGCGAGCAGTACAAGTCAGCGATCGATCACGCCGAGGATCTGTCCGATCCCGCGCTGGGTCTTGATCTTGACTGCATTCGAAGGAATATAATTCTGAAGACGCAGGACGGTTCGCTTCCGATGGTCCCGGTGTTTTCGAGCACCAATGGCATGCTTGTCAACAAAGACCTTTTTGAAAAGGAAGGCCTTTCCGTGCCTTCGACCTATGAGGAGCTTGTAAGCGTGTGCAAAGCCTTTTGCGATAAGGGTTATAAGAGTCCCGTGATGGGCTTTGTCATCAAGGAAAAGACCTCGCTCTATTCGCTGATGAGCTATCCGTTCTTCTGCTCAACCGTGGCGAAGGACGCACAGGCCATCAAAAAGTTGAATGCCCTTGACCGCTCCGCCGGGGAGTATATGCGGCCGACCCTTGAGATGATGGAGCGTTTTCTTGGCGACGGCTGCGTGGATCCCACGGCCTGCGCTGCCATTGAAAACAACTATGACGCCGTGATCCTGCGTTTCTTTGAAGGTGACGTGCCGATGATGATCTGCTCGGGCGATGCCGTTTCCGGCACCAGAAAGCGCGAGAGTGTTTCCGAAGCATTTACTGCGCATCCTTTTGCATATTCCTTCGTGCCGATCCCGACGTCGAAGGAAGGCGCTTATTTCCTTGACCTGCCCAATCTTCAGTTTTCCGTCAACAAGGAGAGCAAGGAGCTGGCCGTTGCCAATGAATTCATGCGTTTTCTGATCACGTCGCGCGAATTAAGTGAGATGGCGAAGAATAAGGGATTGATGTCGCCGACCAAGGACCTGTCCTTTAACAGTATGTATGCCGCATTTGGTGACATTCCGGAATCCCGGATCTTGTCGCCGGAAGAATTTGGTCTGACTGATGACGCCGTCACCCAGTTAAGAAAGGCAGTTTACGGTTTTTCGACCGGGGAACTGACCATGGATGAGGCAATCGCAGGGTTCGGAACGTATGAATAGGGATCTTACGACGAAGGCTTAGAATGAAAAGCGGGCTGAAAGATGAGATTGCATCTTTCAGCCCGTTCTTTGTTTTTGGATTTTTGTTTCCCGCGTTGACTTGCACTTTTTTGGCTTGGATCGGAGCAAGTTAGAACTCTGCGGAGCGGGGGGTTCTGGGATAGGGGATGACGTCGCGGATGTTCTCGACGCCGGTCAGGTACATGATCAGGCGCTCGAAGCCCATGCCGAAGCCGCTGTGGATGCAGCCGCCGTAGCGTCTGGTGTCGAGATACCAGTCAATGCCGTCCTTGTCCACGCCCATCTCATTCATTCTCTCGATGAGCTTGTCAAGATTTTCCTCTCTCTGGCTGCCGCCCATCAGCTCGCCTGCCTGAGGTACCAGAAGGTCTACTGCCGCAACCGTCTTGTTGTCGGGATTCACCTTCATATAATATGCCTTGATCTCCTTCGGCCAGTCGGTTACGAAAACGGGGCCGTGGAAATACTCTACGATGTACTTCTCATGCTCTTTTGCAATGTCCTCGCCGTAATCGGGCTCGAACTCCCACTTCACGTCGGCCTTCTTAAGGAGGTCGATCACGTCATGGTGCGTGATGCGCGTAAACTCTGCGTTTACGATGGCATCCAGCTTATCCTTTAGGCCCTTGGAAACAAACTTGTCGCAGAATGCGATCTCTTCGGGACACTTGTCGCAGACATATTTCACGACGAACTTGAGCATTTCCTCCTCGATGTCCATGAGGCCCTGCAGGTCGCAGAAGGCCATCTCGGGCTCGATCATCCAGAACTCGTTTGCATGGGTCTGGGTGTTGGAATTCTCGGTACGGAACGTAGGACCAAAGGTGTAAATGTCGCCGAAGGCCATGGCGAAGGTCTCGCCCTGAAGCTGGCCGGAGCCGGTGATGAAGCTCTGCTTGCCAAACAGGTCCTTGGAGAAATCTACCTTGCCGTCGGGGGTCATCGGAAGATCGTTCATGTTGAGGGTCGTAACCTTGAACATCTGATCGGAGCCTTCGCAGTCCGCGCAGGTGATCAGCGGGGTGTGCACGTAAAGATATCCGTTGCTCTGGAAGTACTCGTGGATCGCCATTGCTGCAACGCTGCGGATGCGGAAGACCGCGCTGAACAGGTTGGTTCTGGGACGCAGGTGTGCAACGGTGCGAAGGAACTCTCTGGTGTGGCGCTTAGGCTGGATGGGATAGTCCTCCGGGCAGTCGCCAAGGAGCGTAACGCTGGTTGCCTTCAGCTCAAAGGGCTGCTGATTTTCGGGGGTGAGCACCACCGTGCCGACCACCTGAACGCTTGCCCCAACTCTTATCTTGGAGATGGCGTCAAAATTATCAAGTCCATTCTCGTAAACGACCTGGAGATTTTCGAAAAAGGAACCGTCATTTACGTTCAGGAATCCAAACTGTGACTGTGCGCGATTGGTACGGACCCAGGCACAGATGGTCACTTCTTTGGATGCATATTCAGAAGTGTTTCTGAAAAGCTCTTTGATTTTTGTTCGCATCTTAATTTCCTCCTGTTTTTAAAATCATATTGCAATCATACCATTTTCTGAAAAAAATTCAAGTATTTTTGTTTTGTTGTGATGAACTTTTCCTTTTCTGGGCGAGGACTTTGGTGTATGATGGTGATAGTGGGCATTGCAAACTATAGGAAGATCTCTCATTAGAAAAACGGCGAAGGCGGAATGTCTTACGTGATAAGGAGGGCGCGAAATGTATTATATCGAAGATCAGGATCCGATTTTGGTAAAAAAGGAAGCAGAGCTTGACGAAATCAAGCTTAAGCAGCTTTATCAGGAGATCATGGCGCGGTTTGGCAAGTACGTGCATCGTTCCTATGACGGCGCCTTCGGACCTTATGCATTGCAAAAGGGGATAGAGGGGCTGCCTTACGTAAAGAATTATGTGGAAACGCCCGTTTCAGGCGAGGATGAGAACAGTGCAGTCTCGGACGGCGTTCATCATTCCCTCGAGACGATGCATTATGAATATGATGAATTCGTCGTGCCGGAGCTTGCAGGGTATGTAAAGCGTCTGTTGGACGGCGATTCCAAGGTGATCGACGAGATCAAAAAGGGGCCCGCGTCCGGCAAGAAGGAGGATGCGGACGAGGAAAAGCGCGCGCTCAAGGAACTGCAGGATTTCCTTGGGAATTCCCAAGGCGAGCTTGATGCGGAGAAGTTCCAGCGCTTGACCGAGAAGGTGCTGCATTTCCATCAGCTTGAGATGGCGGAGGACCTGCAGGAAGAACTTTTGGAATATTACAAAAAGGTGCTCGACTGCATACGCTTTAAGCCCGTGATGACGCTTTACAAGGACAAGTGGAACGAGCTTCGCAGGGTATATAAGGACGTCAAGGCCTTTTACGAAGGAACGGGCGAGTTTGAGGAAGAGTTTGGGAAGATTATGAAATAATTATCTATGGAGGTTTATATGGAAAGCTATAAGGTAACGCTTGGAAAAGCAAAGTGCGGTTTGGATCTGGGGGACGGGAGCGAGCGCGCGGAATATGTCGATCAGGACTATATTCTGCACAAGCTTGGGCGCCCGCACAGGTGCGTCAACATCATGTACACGCTTTATCCGAAGGACGCGCAGTGGCCGCAACGCATCAGCAAGGCTTGCGCGGACATGGACGTGAAGTTCCAGTGGGATTACCCCTATGATGATTATTTCCCCTTTGGCGCGGACGGCCAGCCCTTTGAGCAGATGAAGGACATCAGACGTCACGGTCAGGACGTGCTGCTGACGCTGACGGTGGACTGCTCACTGGATGATGAGTATCTTCGCGGCGTTGCAAGGCAGTTTCGCGAGTTTGGACAGATGCGCATCCGCATCAATCATGAGTGCCAGGGCAACTGGTTCACCCACAACAAGCGCTTTACCTTCGAGGAGATCGGCGCGTTTTTCGTGAGGTTCCGGAAGATCCTGAAGGAGGAGGCGCCGAACGTGAAGGCGATCTTCTGCGCAGGGTTTGTGGGTAAGGACGGCAAGGTGGACCGTGAGGATGCCTTTTTGGAAGCATATAAATCCGCAGACATTTGGTCGGCGGACAGCTATCCCGCATTGCATTATGGCTGGCCCTATGACGTTGCGGAGGTCGGCGGCGGGAGCTATAAGGCGGACAATCTGCGCGAGATCTATGAGCTTTTCGAGGGGACGGCGAAGCGTCTTCGCGAGGTGACGGGGCTGAAAAACCCTATGTCGACCGCAGAGTGCAATACGGACGGCGACGTGACGGGACCGTTCCACCAGGGCGAGGCCGTGGTGAAATTCGCGGAGTATTTCCGCGACCACAACACGAGTGATTGGTTTGACGGCATTTCCATGTATCAGTTCCGCGACCGCGGAAGGCTTGGCCTGGAGATCGAGGACCCGAACAATCATGCGGTGGGCATTGAGCAGCCGGTGCTTGCGGATTATAAGAAGCTGATCTACGATCCTTACTTCTTGCCAGAGATGAAGCGCGGCGAGGCGGTAAGCTTCCCTGCAAAGCTTCGCTGGGGCGCGAGCGATGACGCGGACGGCGTTGAAATTCCGATCTCATTCGAGAAGACGCCGGAATTCTGCGAGGCGACGTTTGACAAGGACGCATGCCTCATGATCGAGTTCGGCGGCAAGTGGTTTTATAAGGCAAAGGGCGTTGCGACCATCGACCTCATGAGCCTGTTTTTCGAAAAGAAGCTGGACGGGCCGGCGGTGATCCCGATGCGGATCTTTGGAACGCCCGCGGACGGCGTCAATCCCGACACCGGTGTCGAGGACTGGGCGACGGAATATTACTCCGAACTTCCGGCCGCCCCGGAGCTGCGCATCCGCTATGAAGTGCCCGGAAGAGTCGGATTAGTATAGAGTTTTCGGAAGGATAGCCATGGAAAAGGAAAAGAAGGAAAGAATCGTATGGATCGACCTGGCGAAGGCGTTTGCGATCCTTGGGGTTTTGGTGGATCATGCTTATGACGCGGCGCTTTACCAGGACTGGATCTGGCGGCGCCTGACCTATTACAGCTTGAGCCTTTTCATGATCCTGCTGGGCGTTACTTCCTGGTTTTCTTATGAAAAATACGCAGGGAAGGTCGCTGACAAACTAAAAAAGGATTGCCTTCGGATCGTTAGGCCCTATCTGGTCGCGGCGTTCTTTTACTTTGTGGTCCGGCATGGCACGTTCGACCTGATCAATTACCTAAACGGCATCGTTCATTTCAACATTTGTGCACCATATTATTTCGTGCTGCTCTACCTGCAGACGATCTTGATTGTGCCGTTGTTATATGCTTTCTTGAACGCTATGCGCGGTCGCAAGTTTGGGCTGGTTTTTGAAGCGCTGGGGTTCGTGGCCACGCTTGTCGTGGCCGGGCTGACGACAAGATATACCAATATTTTGAGTGTTTACGGCGGTGGCGGAAAGCTCTTTGGCGGTACCTATCTTTGCCTGGTTTATCTTGGCATGTGGTTTGCAATGTATTATAGGCGGCTGAGCACAGGGAAGGTTTGGATCTATCGCGTGCTGCTGCCGTTTGGCATCGTCGGAACGGTGCTCTGGTGGAAGCTCATAAGCGCCTATGGCAATGCGATCGACAAGGCGCTGCCACTTGGCGCAAACGTCAATCCGCCTGGCATCAGTCACTGCGTCTATGCGCTCCTCATCGCGGGATGTTTCTTTTTGCTGGATGCTTCGGTCCGAAACGAGAAGCTCCGTCTTGCGCTTTCGAAGCTCTCGCTTCTTGGCCGGCACACCCTGTATATCTACCTGTGGCACAAATTGATCCTGGATTATTGGTTGCCCACCTGCTTTGGCAACACGATCCTCATGGATCACATTTGGCCCAAGCGCATCGTATATTACGGGTGCCTGATCCTCCTTCCCGTCTGCATCGAGTACGTCGCCGGCATGATCGGCAAAGCCATCGGAAAAGCGTATGGAGAGGTGGGGAAGAAGCGCAACGAGTGATCACGAAAATTCCGTGTTGAAGCATTCATAAAAATTTGGTAAGATAAGAGGCGACAGATTTGCAAAATCGCAAGAACTTTTGCAAAGGGATGTCGTCTCTTTTTGTAGAAGCAGCAGATTTAGCGTTTCGCCTCCGGAGGCGAGGCGCGGGGAGGATATAGGCTTGAAAGATACGGAAATACTGGATCTTTACTTTGACCGGAATGAAACGGCCATTGCGGAGACCCAGAGCAAGTACGGAACCTACTGCTTTAGCATTGCATACCACATCCTTCATGATCAGGAGGATTCGGATGAATGCGTCAACGATACCTGGATGAGGGCATGGAATTCCATTCCGCCCAGCCGCCCGGAGCACCTGAATTTGTTTCTCGGCACCATCACGAGGAATCTTTCCTTTGACAGATGGAAGAAAAAGAAGGCTGCAAAGCGCGGGAGCGGGGAGTTTGAGCTGGAGCTCGACGAACTGGCGGAGTGCATCCCGGCGGCGGGCTCAAGCACGGAGGAAGCCGTGGAGGCTAAGGAATTGCAGCGGATGATAAATGAATTCCTGCACACGCTCCCGGAAAAGGAGTGTAACGTGTTCCTTCGCAGGTATTGGTATTCGGAGGAATATACCGAAATTGCCGAAAGGTACGGCATGAACTTGAATTCCGTCAAGACTTCCCTGTTTCGGACCAGGGGGAAGCTGAAGGCATTCTTGGAAAAGCAGGGAATCATTGTGTGAGGTTTGGTATGAGCGAGAAGAAAACGGATGGCGCAATGCGCCTGTGGGAAGCGATGGAAGGCGTAGATCCTGAGCTTCTCCTTCGAAGCGAGAAGAAAACTGAAAAGAAGAAGGTCGTTCCATTCGCGCGGTTTACGCGGGCGGCGGCCGCATGCTTTGCCTTGTTCGTGATCGGCGCGGCGTGCTTTGCAACGCTCCATAACGGCGGGAAAAAGGAAGCAAATGCGGAGATGTCCATGGAGGCGCGTTCGGAATCTGGCGGCAAACATAGCAAAGCGGATTCGAGCCAGTTGGCTACTGACAAGCTGGAGAGCACGAATGCATTAAATGAAGCATATGAATCCTATGCGGATGAGCCGGAAGCGCTGGAAGAGGCTAACCCCATGCCGGCTTCGGCAACGGCAAATGCCATAGAAGCTAAGGCAGACGGCGAGCCCAGGGAGGATGTTGACAGTATGAAAAGCCACGAAGAGGCAGTCGGCGAGTACACTCTGAAACTGAAGCCGGACCTTTCCGCTTACTTAAGATCCGGGGAAAGCGACCAGGCGAACAGCGGTGAAGGCACGCAGAGCGGCACGGTTTATTATGTTGCAGGCTATGCAAATGCGCAGGCATATCTTTCCGACAAGCAGTTGGAAGTGGCATTTAACTTAGAAGACCCCGTGGCCATAAAGGATCAGCAGGCTGCAACCGTGATCTATGCTTACGTGAGCAGCCTTGATCTGGAACTTACGGACGATAAGAAATTTAGCGACTTCGTGACGATCCGGATCTATGACCAGAATCGATGCATGACGGATTGCTATGCCATCAGCGGGAAGTATGCAACGCTGAATGGCTTGGCGGATACATATGAGATCCTCGATGAGGATTATGATTATGACACGCTTGTCACATTCTTAAGGGAAGCGGCGCGGGAGGAATAACATGGGAATTTCCCGGCATGAGACACAACAAAAGGAACGGCAGGTTTTCCTTGACGTCCTGCGTGTTCTTGCGACCATCGCCGTGGTGATGATGCACACGGTCTCCGGGTGCCTGAACGGGGGATATGATTTCGCCGGCTGGGAGCGTCGCGTAAAGGCGTTTCGCGCATTGATCGATGCGACGAGCTGGAGCGTGCCGATCTTCCTGATCATCAGCGGGTATCTGTTCCTAAATCCCGAGCGGCAGATCACCTGGAAGGACGCAATCTTCAAATATTGCAGAAGGATCTTTTTCGTGCTTGTCCTGTTTGGCTATTCCTACGCCTTGCTCGAGCTGATCGGGATCGTGCGCGGGTTTGAGCCGTGGATGATCACGTGGGCCGCATGGAATACGCTGCGCGGCCGAAGCTGGTCCCACATGTGGTATTGCTATCTGATCTTGATCTTATATGCGGTCACGCCGCTGATCAAATGGTTCCTTGCAAAGGTGCCGCGCGCCGTGCTTTACGTGATCCTTGGAGTTTTGGCGCTGGGGGTCAGCGTGATCCCGTACCTTGGCGTGATGCTTGGGTTTGCGACGATTTTCCGCATTCCGGTGCAGGGGATTTACGTGTTTTATTATCTGATCGGCTATCTTTGGGCCGTAAGAAAAAAAGAGGCAAAGGCCGGCGAAGGCACGTGGTGCCTTGCAGGCTTTTGCCTGATCGTGCTTTTGGAGATGGCGAGCCGATTTATCACGGGATATGATCTCGACATGGCTTACGGCTATCCGTTCACGCTCATCGCCTCGCTCCTTTTGTTCAATGCGGGATGGGCGCTTCAGGGACGCATTCGCGCAGCCGCTAAGCAACCCAAGTGGTATCTTTACGCCGTGACGTTCCTTAGCCCCCTGTGCTTTGGAATCTACCTGATCCATCCCGTTTTCCTCAACCTGTTTTATAAGTTCCTAAAGATTTCCATTATGGATTTCCGCTTCTATGTTGGAGTGCCACTCTTTTTCCTAATTGCATTCCTCGGCGCCACCCTCGCCACATGGATATTGCGTAAGATTTCTGTTTTACGCAAGTATGTCTTGTAAGCATGCGATGAAATTCGATAAATTCAGATAGAGACTTTTTCGGTAACGTAAGTGCCTGAGCGATAATGCCCCCTGGGAACAATTAGCCAGCAGCACTTAGCTCCGTCACGGGCTTCGCCCGTGATCCTGAGCGAAGCGAAGGACGTGCCGAATGGCACGCCACCAAGGACCGATAAGCCGCAGACAAAAATTTGAAATTTTTGGCAAGGCTTTGAATGAGGGCCGCAGGTGAGCTTAGTGCAGTCTGAGCCGTTCCCAGGGGGCATTATCGCTCAGGCACGAAGTATTCAAAAAATGTTTATTGTGACGTCCACCTTCCGGAGGCGCCACAGGGCAGCACCAACCCGCTTTCGGTCACGGGCAACCCAATCTCATCCGAGACCACGTGCCCGCCATACTGCTTCGTGATCACTGTGTTTAGCATGTACGACAGCACCGCAGGCTGCAATCCGGTCGTATAGGAATTGATCAAGAAGAACAGCGAATCCTTCTTGAGAAGCTGGGCGGAAAGCTCCAGGAACGGGAAAATGCTTTCCTCGATCTTCCAGACCTCGCCCTTGGGCCCGCGTCCGTAGGAAGGCGGATCCATGATGATCCCGTCATATTTGTTCCCGCGACGGATCTCGCGCTCCACAAGCTTTACGCAATCATCCACGAAATAACGGATGGGCGCATTTCCAAGCCCCGAGGACGCCGCATTTTCCTTTGCCCAGGCCACCATGCCCTTTGCCGCATCCACGTGCGTCACGCTGGCGCCTGCAGCCGCGGCCGCGATCGTCGCGCCGCCCGTATATGCAAACAAGTTCAGGACCTTGATCTCGCGATCAGGGTCTTCTTTTTTTGCCTTTTGTATGATCCCGGAAAACCAGTCCCAGTTTGTGGCCTGCTCCGGGAAAAGCCCCGTGTGCTTGAAGCTAAAGGGCTTCAGGTGGAAGGTCAGAACGCCGCCATTGCCGTTGTCTGAAGGGTTGGCGAAGGGATATGCATCCCCTTGATACGTGATGGTCCACTCCTCGGGAAGTCCAAAGAATTCCCATTCGCCACCGCCCTTATTTGAACGGTGGTAGTGGCCGTTTTTCTGCTTCCAGCCCGCGCACTCGTGGGGCGTGTTCCAGATGACCTGCGGGTCGGGACGCACCAGGCGGTACTTCCCCCAGCGCTCAAGCTTTTCGCCCGATGAGGTGTCGAGGACTTCATAATCTTTCCAATTGTTTGCGATCCACATGAAAATTGCTCCTTTGGATGAGTGGGTTCGGTATCATATGCCCGCGAAGGCATGTATTTTCTGCTTTATTATAGCATAATTGGCCATCCATGCAAGAAAGACTTGCTTTTTTGACTATTTCCAATTACAATTTTAGTGTTGGAGTGCGGTAGCGCGCTAAAGCAACAAAAGCAGGAAAACCTGTCAAAAAGAAGGGGAGGAAAAAGCAGTGGGTAGTTATTGGGAAATCATAGCATTTATTGTTTATCTGGCCGTCGTGATCTGCATAGGCATCTATTTCTTCGTGAGCGGCCGAAATCTTTCGGGCGGTGACAAGGAGTATTTCCTTGGCGGCAGAAAGATGAACGGATGGGTTGCGGCCCTTTCCGCAGGCGCGTCCGACATGAGCGCGTGGGTTTTGATGGGTCTTCCGGGTTCCATTTATCTTTGGGGCATGGGCCAGGTTTGGATTTCCGTGGGTCTTCTTGTGGGAACGATCTGCGCATGGCTTTTTGTGGCGCCGAAGCTTCGTCGTTATTCCATTGCGGCCGGTGATTCGATCACCATTCCGCAGTTTCTGACAAAGCGTTTTCTGTCAACGAGTCCCGTGCTTCAGATCATCTGTGCCATTATTTTCATCGTGGCATATTGTGTCTACGCGGCATCGAGCCTTGTGGCATGCGGTAATCTGTTTACCACCGTGTTTGGCGAGCGCACGATCGGCGGTTTCACCTTGAACGCAACCTTCTACATGGTTTGCGCGGCGATCATTATTTTGCTTTATACCTTCCTCGGCGGCTTTAACGCAGTTTGCTGGACGGACTTTTTCCAGGGTATGCTGATGCTCATCGCACTGATGGCAACGCCGCTTCTTGTGAACTTCGCCATGCAGGCACCGGACTTCGCGCCGCTTGCGCAGGTATCTACCGATCCGAATTATTACAACCTTCTTTCCAGCGGTAAGTTTGACTGGAAGAGCCTTTCCGACATCCTGAGCGGCTTTGGCTGGGGCCTTGGTTACTTTGGCATGCCCCACATCCTGGTTCGTTATATGTCCGTGAAGTCCGAGGCGGAGATGAAGAAATCCCGCATCATCGGCATTTGCTGGACGGCACTGATCCTTGCGATGGCATCCATCGTTGGTCTGACCGGTCATCAGTTCCTCGGCGCTTATCTTGCAGAGGGCAGCCAGCAGTTGGTGTTCATCAACATCGTTCGTCGGATCTTCCCGCCTCTCATCGCAGGCGTGATGCTTTCCGCAATCTTGGCAGCTTCCATGAGTACTGCGGATTCACAGCTCCTTGCATCTTCCTCCGCCTTTGCTTCGGACGTATATAAGCCCGTGCTTCGAAAGAAGGCATCTGACAAGGAAATGCTTTGGGCAGGCCGTATCGTGGTTGCCATCATTTCCGTGGTTGCTCTGCTGATCGCAATGAGCCCGAACTGCAAGGGTATCATGGCACTCGTGGAGTGCGCGTGGGCGGCCTTTGGTGCAGCCTTTGGTCCTGCGATCCTTCTTTCCCTGTATTGGAAGCGTTTCACCTACAAGGGCGCCATCGCCGGCATCGTGACTGGATTCCTTGTGGACGCGCTTTGGTATGTATTCCTTTCCGGCCCTACCGGACTTTATGAGATCATTCCTGGTTTCATCGCAAGCTTTTACGCGGCGATCGTTGTTTCTAAGCTGGACAAAGAGCCCGCGAAGGAAGTAACGGATCTGTTTGACAAGGCGGGGCAAGAGGTTTAAATCGGAATTTGCCGCAGTGTCCTCGTCGCACGTGGCAATGTGTGGCACTAAAGGAGTTTTAATTGAAGAATCAATTACGCACGAAAAAATCAGCCCTGTGCGTTCTCGCGGCGGGAATGCTCTGGGGCTGCATGGGAATCTTGGTGCGCACGATGAACGGAGGCGGGTTTGACTCTTTGGAGATCACCGCCTTTCGTGCGCTTGTGACGGCGATCGTGATGTTTGCCGGCATGGCCCTTTTTAAGAGAAAAGAGCTTAAGGTCAAGTGGAAGGATCTGTGGTGCTTTGCCGGCACGGGGATCCTGAGCGTGGCCTTCTTTAACGTTTGCTATTTTACCTGCATGAATCATGCGACGCTTTCCGTGGCCGCGATCTTGCTTTACACGGCGCCGTCCTTCGTCATCATATTCTCCTTTTTCTTATTTAAGGAAAAGATCGGACGCCGTAAGCTCCTTGCCTTGGCGCTGGCCTTTGTGGGCTGCGTTCTGGTGTCCGGGGGTCTTGGAGGCGTGTCGATCTCAGTGATCGGACTTCTTACGGGGCTTGGCGCAGGCCTTGGCTATGCGCTTTACAGCATTTTTGGCAAGTTCGCGATCCAAAGGGGATATTCTTCGTATACGATCACGACCTATACCTTTCTGTTTGCGCTTGTCGGGACGGTGCCGCTTTTGGATCTGAAGCACTTTACGGCATGCATTGCCTCAGCTGACGCAAAGGCTCTTTTGTTTGACGTGGCACTGACGTTTCTTACGACCGTGGCGGCATATCTTTTCTACACCGCCGGCCTTCGGGGCATGGAAAACGGGCGCGCTTCGATCATCGCTTCGATCGAGCCCGTCATGGCGTCCCTGGTCGGTTTCTTCTTATATAAAGAAGCATTCACCGTCACCGGGCTCCTTGGCATGTTCCTTGTCTTAGCCAGTTGCATTTTAGTTGCATAATTGTTCTAAATGGGGGATTATATTATGAAGGTGATCAAAGCTTTTTTCTTTACGATCGTGGTGTTGTTTACGTTGGCTTTTTTGGGTTTAGTGCTTTTCGTAAAAGACAGGGATTACAAGGAGAATCTGTGGGAAGATGACGCGAGGAAGGGTTTCGCAGAACTGATGAAATCGTATGGCCTGGAAGAAGGGGACTACATGGTAACGCATTTTCAGGTGTATCCACATAATAGGAACGGGTTTGAGGTCGAGTTCTCGGTTAGTGGGACGGAATACCAGGGAGAAGTTGACGTGCTTACCTATGAAGAGGGATGTTATATCATTTCAAACTATTATTCTGGGGCACTTAAGGAAGCGATCACGGATGCCGTGAAAAAGGAAATTGAGAAGAGAGGACTTTTTAAGCGCGGCGAATATACAATAGACATATATGATTATTCTCCTGAAGAAGACCTTAAGATGAGAAAATTGGCATCTTGGATAACGCCCGAGACGTTTGACGAGGTCATATACGGTGAAGTGCGTGATTATAGGCGAAGAGACCCGGAGTTGAATGTAGTCATCACTTATTATTCTAAAGAGGATAATCTTTCAAAGGACAAGATAGGGAAGCTTTTTACGGAGACTGGCTGGAGCTCTCGTTTTAAGAGCTGGCGATGTGATCACTATGTTGCCACGCCGGAAACGTGCACTGAGGCGGATCTCAGGGCGAGGGTGTCGTATTACCGCGAAGGGAAGCTTGCAGATGATGGCGTAACTCGGATCTACGATCCCATTTACGAGAAATTTGACTAAAAAAACCCCATTTTGGCGAATGTATTTAAAAAAATACAAAAAAAATACAATTTTCCTGAAAATTATTCTTGCACTATCCGCAAGAACCATATATACTAAATAACGCTGTGGCATGATAGCTGTGAAGCGTGAGGTTGCCGTATTTCGGTGACGGAATACGGGTTTTCCGTGGAGCGAATGTCAAGTTAGGAAACTGACGACAAGTCACTGTGTACCAAGGAACTAAACAAGTTCCAACAAGTCTGCCCCCGGGGCAGAAACGACGTGTAGGGATTGAACCGGACATACGTTGCGGATGGTTCAGGACACACACGGGAGGGTGTACAGTCGCCACTTGTCGTACTTTCGAAAGCAAAAGTGCGAAAAGGAGGAGACTTTTTTTATGGCAAGTCAAGTAATGAGAATTACCCTGAAGGCTTACGAGCATCAGCAGGTGGATGCATCTGCAAAGAAGATCATCGAAACGGTAAGGAAGACGGGCTCCCAGGTCAGCGGCCCCGTGCCTCTTCCCACTAAGAAGGAAGTGGTTACCATCCTTAGAGCCGTACACAAGTACAAGGACTCCAGAGAGCAGTTCGAGCAGCGTACCCACAAGAGACTGATCGACATCATCGCTCCCAACCAGAAGACGATCGACGCTCTTCAGAGACTCGAGATGCCTGCAGGCGTTTACATCGACATCAAGATGAAGACTAGATAATATCATTAAAGAAACAAGAACTACCAATCAAAAGTGCAACGGAAAAGAAACCAAAAACCTCTACTTAGACGTATGAACGGGTTCGCCCGGTCCACTATGTAGATGAACAACAATGGAGGTAAAACATCAATATGAAGAAAGCAATTTTGGCAACTAAGGTCGGAATGACTCAGATCTTCAACGAAGACGGCGTTCTGGTTCCCGTAACCGTTCTTCAGGCTGGCCCTTGCGCAGTAACCCAGATCAAGACCGTTGAGAACGACGGCTACAGCGCAGTACAGGTTGGCTTCGTAGACAAGAAGGAAAAGTACAGCGAAGAAGGCAAGCTGATCCATGCTCACGGCGTGAACAAGGCTGAGGCTGGTCACTTCAAGAAGGCTGGCGTTACTTCTAAGAGATATGTTAGGGAATTCAAGTTCGAGAACGCTGCTGATTATAAGCTTGGCGATGAGATCAAGGCTGACATCTTCGCGGCCGGCGACAAGATCGACGCAACCGCGATCAGCAAAGGTAAAGGATTCCAGGGTGCGATCAAGAGACTTGGTCAGCACAGAGGACCCATGAAGCACGGTTCCAAGTTCCATCGTCATCAGGGTTCCAACGGTGCATGTTCCTCACCTAGCCGCGTATTCAAGGGCAAGGGAATGCCTGGCCACATGGGTAGCGTAAAGGTAACCGTTCAGAACCTCGAAGTAGTAAGAGTAGACGCTGACAAGAATCTTCTTTTGGTTAAGGGCGCAGTTCCCGGACCCAAGAAGGCTCTGGTAACCATCAAAGAGACCGTTAAGGTAGAGTGCTAGTTTAAGGAGAAAGGAGGACCAATCAGATGGCAAACGTATCTGTATATAATATGGAAGGCAAGGAAGTTGGTACGATCGAATTAAACGATGCCGTATTCGGCGCTCAGGTGAATGAGCACTTGGTGCACATGGCGGTGGTCCAGCAACTTGCGAATAATCGTCAGGGAACTCAGAAGGCTAAGACCCGTGCTGAGGTATCCGGAGGCGGAATCAAGCCTTGGAGACAGAAGGGAACCGGTCATGCAAGACAGGGCTCCATCCGTGCTCCTCAGTGGAAGGGCGGCGGAGTTGTGTTCGCTCCCGTTCCCAGAGATTACAGCTTCAAGATGAACAGGAAGGAAAAGCAGGCAGCCCTTAAGTCCGTTCTTACCGACAAGGTGCAGGGCGGCAACCTGATCGTTCTCGACGAGCTGAAGTTCGATGAGATCAAGACCAAGAATTTCGTAAACGTAATGAACAACCTCAAGGTGGTAAGCGGCCTCGTTGTTCTTGCTGAAAACGACAAGAACGTTGTTATGAGTGCAAGAAACGTAGAGAACGTAAACACCTCTCTGGTAAATGCGATCAACGTATATGACATTCTGAATGCAAAGACCCTGGTTCTGACCAAGGATGCAGTAAGTAAGATTGAGGAGGTATATGCATAATGGCTGACATTAAGTATTATGACGTGATCCTTAAGCCCGTGATCACTGAGAAGAGCATGGCTGATACGGCTGAGAAGAAGTATACCTTCCTTGTTCACGTAGACGCAAACAAGACTCAGATCAAGGAAGCTGTTGAGAAGATGTTCGACGGCGTTAAGGTTGAGAAGGTGAATACCATGAACTGCGAAGGCAAGAACAAGAGACGCGGCATGGTATACGGCAAGACCGCAAAGACCAAGAAGGCCATGGTTAAGCTTACCGCTGACAGCAAGGACATCGAGATCTACGCAGGCCTGTAATCAAAGGCCTTGACGGATTAAAGTATGCGGCGCAAAGGCGCTGCGCAAAGAATCAATCGAAAAAGGAGAAAAAACAATGGGTATTAAGTCTTACAAACCTTATACACCCTCTAGAAGACACATGACCGGTTCTGATTTCTCCGAGATCACGAAGAAGGCACCTGAGAAGAGCCTTACCGTATCTCTGAAGAAGAACTCCGGCCGTAACAATCAGGGTAAGATCACCGTTCGTCATCAGGGCGGCGGCGTAAGAACGCAGTACAGAATCGTTGACTTTAAGAGAAACAAGGATGGCATCCCTGCCATCGTTAAGGGAATCGAGTACGATCCCAACAGATCCGCAAACATCGCACTGATCTGCTATGCAGACGGCACGAAGTCTTATATCATCGCTCCTCAGGGCCTGACCGACGGCATGAAGGTGATGAACGGACCTCAGGCCGAGGTTAGGATCGGTAACTGCCTGCCTCTGTCCGAGATCCCCGTAGGTACTCAGGTACACAACGTTGAGCTGTATCCCGGCAAGGGCGGCCAGATGGTTCGCGCAGCCGGCAACAGTGCACAGCTCATGGCTAAGGAAGGCAAGTATGCTACCCTTCGTCTCCCCTCCGGTGAGATGAGAATGGTTCCTCTTGTTTGCCGCGCAACCGTAGGCGTGGTTGGCAACATCGACCACAACCTTGTCAACATTGGTAAGGCTGGACGCAAGCGTCACATGGGCATTCGTCCCACCGTACGCGGTTCCGTTATGAACCCGAACGACCATCCTCATGGTGGTGGTGAAGGTAAGACTGGCATCGGTCGTCCCGGTCCTTCCACTCCTTGGGGCAAGCCCGCTCTTGGCCTGAAGACCAGAAAGTCCAAGAAGGCTTCCAACAAGCTGATCGTAAGAAGACGCGACGGTCGGGCAATCAAATAATAGAGGAGGAAAAAGACGATGGCAAGATCACTGAAAAAAGGACCTTTCGCAGACTCCAGTCTGATGAAGAAAGTAGATGCCCTGAACGCATCCGGACAGAAGCAGGTTATCAAGACCTGGTCCCGTCGTTCTACAATTTTCCCTTCCTTTGTAGGACATACGATCGCTGTTCATGACGGCAGAAAGCACGTTCCGGTATATGTTACCGAGGACATGGTTGGTCACAAGCTTGGCGAGTTCGTTGCTACCAGAACCTTCAGAGGTCATGGCAAGGACGAGAAGAAGTCCAAGGTTAGGTAAGCAAAATCAGTTGACAACGCATGGCTGCCCGGAGAGGGCAACCGCAGGTCGGGATAATGGAACCTGACCCGTCCGGCTGCGGCATAGCCGTACCGGATGCGTTTTATTAGAAAAGGAGGACAAAATCTATGGCTAAAGGGCATAGATCCCAAATCAAGAGAGAGCGTAATGCTCAAAAGGACGTAAGACCTTCCGCAAAGCTGTCTTACGCCAGAGTGTCCGTAACGAAGGCTTGCTTCGTACTGGATGCCATCAGAGGCAAGGACGTAACACAGGCACTTGCAATCCTGGAGTACAATCCCAGATATGCTTCCAGCCTTGTAAAGAAGCTTCTGCAGTCAGCGATCGCTAACGCTGAGAACAACAACGGCATGAAGGCTGAAAACCTCTACGTTGCAGAATGCTACGCAAACAAGGGACCTACAATGAAGCGCGTTAGACCCCGTGCACAGGGTAGAGCTTATCGCATCGAAAAGCGCATGAGCCACATCACTGTAGTACTGGATGAGAAGAAGTAGGGAAAGGAGCAGAAAAATCAATGGGACAGAAAGTTAATCCTCACGGCTTAAGAGTCGGTGTTATTAAAGATTGGGATTCCAGATGGTATGCTGAGTCTGAGTTTGCTGATTATCTTGCAGAAGACTACAAGATCAGAGAGTACCTGAAGAAGAAGTTAAAGAACACGGGCGTTGCCAAGATCGAGATCGAGAGAACGTCCGACAGAGTAAAGGTTGTGATCTACTCCGCAAAGCCCGGCCTGATCATTGGACGTGGCGGCGCAGACATTGAGGCAACCAAGACCGAGCTTGCAAAGATGACTGGCAAGAAGGTTCAGGTTGACATCAAGGAGATCAAGAGACCCGACAGAGATGCACAGCTCGTTGCAGAGAACATTGCTCAGCAGCTTGAGAACCGTGTATCCTATAGACGTGCCGTTAAGAAGTGCATGGCTAGCACCATGAAGGCCGGTGCCCTTGGCATCAAGGCTGCATGCGCAGGTCGCCTTGGCGGTGCGGACATCGCTAGAAGCGAGTTCTACAGCGAGGGAACCATCCCCCTGCAGACTTTGAGAGCTGACATCGACTATGGCTTCGCTGAGGCTGATACCACCTATGGTAAGGTTGGTGTTAAGGTTTGGATTTATAAAGGCGAAATTCTTCCTACTAAAGGAGAGCCTACGGAAGGGAGCGATAAGTAATTATGTTAATGCCGAAAAGAGTTAAGCGTCGTAAGCAGTTCCGTGGTTCCATGGCCGGCAAAGCTTCCAGAGGTAATACTCTGAGCTATGGCGAGTTCGGTTTGGTAGCTACTGAGCCTTGTTGGATCAAGTCCAATCAGATCGAGGCAGCCCGTATTGCACTTACCAGATACACCAAGCGTGTTGGTAAGGTTTGGATCAAGATTTTCCCGGATAAGCCCGTAACGGCAAAGCCTGCTGAAACTCGTATGGGTTCCGGTAAAGGTAGCGTTGAGTATTGGGTAGCTGTTGTAAAGCCTGGTCGCGTAATGTTCGAGATCGGCGGAGTTCCTGAGGAATCCGCACGTGAGGCACTGCGTCTGGCTATGCACAAGCTTCCTTGCAAATGTAAGATCGTCTCTAAGGCAGATCTGGAAGGCGGTGCAGAATGAAATCGAGTAAATATTTAGAAGAGTTACAGACGAAGAATGCTGCAGAACTTGCAGCTGAGCTGGTATCTGCAAAGAAGGAACTTTTCAATCTGAGATTCCAGAACGCTACGAACCAGCTGGACAATACGGCCAGGATCAAGGAAGTTCGCAAGAACATCGCTCGCATTCAGACCGTCATGAATCAGAAGGCGAACGCGTAGAAAGGAGATCAGCCGTGGAAGAGAGAAATTTGAGAAAGACCCGTATCGGTAAGGTCGTTAGCAATAAGATGGATAAGACGATCGTGGTTGCGATCGAGGAGCACGTTGCTCATCCCCTTTACAAGAAGATCGTTAAGAAGACTTACAAGCTGAAGGCACATGATGAGAACAACGAGTGCAGCATCGGCGATACCGTTAAGGTGATGGAGACGAGACCTCTGTCCAAGGACAAGAGATGGAGACTTGTTGAGATCGTTGAGAAAGTGAAATAATTAGGAGGAAGAATCATGGTTCAGCAGGAAACTAGACTGAAGGTTGCTGATAACACCGGCGCGAAGGAACTGCTTTGCATCCGTGTTATGGGCGGCTCTACAAGAAGATATGCGCAGATTGGCGACGTGATCGTTGCTTCCGTTAAAGATGCAACACCAGGCGGCGTTGTAAAGAAGGGTGACGTAGTGAAGGCTGTTGTGGTTCGTACCGTTAAGGGCGTACGCCGTAAGGACGGTTCCTACATTAAGTTCGACGAGAATGCAGCAGTGATCATCAAGGATGACAAGACTCCCAGAGGAACCCGTATCTTTGGACCCGTTGCAAGAGAGCTCCGTGAGAAGCAGTTTATGAAGATTGTTTCCCTGGCTCCCGAAGTACTGTAAGGAGGAGGTAACCACATGGCTTCGTTGAAGATTAAAAAGGGCGAGACCGTAAGAGTCATCGCCGGCAAGAATAAGGGCGAAGAGGGCAAGGTCCTCTCCGTTGACGCAAAGAATCACAAGATCCTGGTTGAGGGCGTAAACAAGGTAACCAAGCATTGCAAGCCCTCTCAGGCAAATCCCGATGGAGGGATCATCCAGAAGGAAGCACCTCTTGACATTTCCAACGTTATGCTGGTAGTCAAGGGTCAGCCCACCAGAGTTGGCTTCAAGATGGATGGCGACAAGAAGGTTCGCTTTGCCAAGAAGACTGGCGAAGTGATCGACTGATCGGGAAGGAGGAAAATAAAGTGGCAAGACTGAAAGACTTTTACAATGACGAGATTGTTGCTGCACTGACCAAGAAGTTTGGTTACAAGAACCCCATGCAGGTTCCCAAGCTCGACAAGATCGTTGTAAATATGGGCGTTGGCGAAGCAAAGGACAACGCAAAGGCACTTGAGAACGCAGTTCATGACATGGAGCAGATCACCGGTCAGAAGGCAGTTCTCACCAAGGCAAAGAAGTCCATCGCAAACTTCAAGATCCGTGAGGGCATGGCAATCGGTTGTAAGACCACCCTGCGCGGCGAGAAGATGTACGAGTTTTTGGATCGTCTGGTAAACCTTGCATTACCTCGAGTACGTGACTTCAGAGGCGTTAATCCTAACGGTTTCGACGGCAGAGGAAATTATGCACTTGGCATCAAGGAGCAGTTCATTTTCCCTGAGATCGAGTACGATAAGATTGACAAGACCCGCGGTATGGACATCATCTTCGTTACCACGGCTAACACCGATGAAGAGGCACGCGAACTGTTAACCCTGTTCAACATGCCGTTCGCGAAACAATAAGGAGGTAAAATCTGATGGCAAAGACATCAATGAAGATCAAACAGCAGCGTAAGCCCAAGTTCTCGACGCAGGCTTACACCCGTTGCAATATTTGCGGACGCCCTCATGCCGTTCTGAGAAAGTACGGCATCTGCAGAGTTTGCTTCCGTGAACTCGCGTACAAGGGTCAGATCCCTGGCGTGAAGAAGGCAAGTTGGTAAGGAAGGAGGAAATACGAAAATGGCTATGAGTGATCCTATTGCAGATATGCTCACAAGAATCCGCAATGCAAATACTGCAAAGCATGACACGGTTGACGTTCCCTCTTCCAAGATGAAGCTGGCTATCGCACAGATTCTTCTGGATGAAGGATTTATTAAGAAGTATGATCTGATCGATGAGGGCAGCTTCAAGACGATCCGCATCACCTTAAAGTATGGTGCAGACAAGAATGAGAAGATCATTTCCGGTATCAAGAGAATTTCCAAGCCCGGCCTTCGCGTATATGCAGGCAAGGACGAGCTTCCCAAGGTTCTTGGCGGACTTGGCATCGCGATCATTTCCACCAACCAGGGCGTGATCACGGACAAGAAGGCTCGTGAGCTCAAGGTAGGCGGCGAGGTACTCGCTTTCGTTTGGTAGTAACTAATTCACATTGTAAAATAATTTAGGAGGTACGGGCATGTCAAGAATCGGTAGAATGCCAATCGCTATTCCCGCAGGCGTATCTGTGGATATAGCAGAAAATAACAAGGTAACCGTAAAAGGACCTAAGGGAACTCTCGAGAGAGTATTACCCGCTGAGATGGAGATCAAGCAGGAAGGTGCTGAGATCGTCGTAAGCAGACCCAATGACTTAAAGAAGATGAAGTCCCTTCACGGACTGACCAGAACTCTGATCAACAACATGGTTGTTGGCGTTACCCAGGGCTACGAGAAGAAGCTCGAGGTTAACGGCGTAGGTTACAGAGCTGCAAAGTCCGGCAAGAAGCTGACCTTAAACCTTGGATATTCTCATCCCGTTGAGATGACGGATCCCGAGGGTATCGAGTCTGTAGTAGAGGGCCAGAACGTGATCATTATCAAGGGTATTGATAAGGAGAAGGTTGGTCAGTACGCTGCAGAGATCAGAGACAAGAGAAGACCTGAGCCTTACAAGGGCAAGGGCATTAAGTATGCTGATGAGATCATTAGACGCAAAGAAGGCAAGACTGGTAAGGGTAAGAAATAATAAGATAAGGAGTGTATGAAGATGGTTAGCAAAGAATCCAGACAAAAAGTACGTGCTAAAAAGCACATGAGAATACGTAACCGCTTCAGCGGCACTGCTGAAAGACCTCGTCTTGCAGTGTTCAGAAGCAATAAGCACATGTATGCGCAGATCATTGACGACACCGTTGGCAACACGCTTGTAGCTGCATCCACTCTTGAGAAAGAGATCAAGGGTGAGCTTGAGCAGACCGACAACGTGGAAGCGGCAGCATATCTGGGAACCGTGATCGCAAAGCGCGCGATCGAAAAGGGTATCAAGGAAGTTGTATTCGACAGAGGCGGCTTCATTTACCAGGGTAAGATCGCAGCATTAGCAGACGCAGCCAGAGAAGCTGGCTTGGAATTCTAGGAAAGGAAGAGGAAGACATGAAACATACGATCATAGATGCAAGCCAGTTGGAACTCACCGATAAGGTTGTTACCATTAAGCGCGTAGCAAAGACCGTAAAGGGCGGACGTACCATGCGTTTCACCGCACTCGTTGTAGTTGGTGACGGCAAGGGCCACGTTGGCGCAGGTCTTGGCAAGGCAGTTGAAATCCCTGAAGCGATCCGCAAGGGCAAGGAAGATGCTGAGAAGCACATCGTTACCATCGCATTGGATGAGAACAATTCCATCACCCATGACTACATTGGCAAGTACGGCTCTGCAAACGTACTGCTCAAGAAGGCACCTGAAGGTACCGGTATCATCGCAGGCGGTCCTGCCCGCGTGGTATGTGAGCTTGCAGGCATCAAGAACATTCGTACCAAGTCTCTTGGTTCCAACAATAAGCAGAACGTCGTTCTTGCAACCATTTCGGGTCTTTCCCAGCTGAAGGCTCCCGAGCAGGTAGCAAAGAATCGCGGCAAGTCCGTAGATGAGATTTTAGCCTAGAAAGGAGCAAAATCATGGCAAAGAAGTTAAAGATCACTTTAGCAAAGTCCACCATCGGTGCTGTTCCCAAGAACAAGGCAATCGTGGAATCCATGGGACTTCGCAAGACTGGCAGAAGCGTTATTCTCCCTGACAATGAGGCAACCAGAGGTCAGATCCGTCTGGTAAGCCACATGCTCAAGGTTGAAGAAATCGAAGAGAACTAATCGATAAGGAGGTGTAAGGAAATGGAATTATCCAATTTAAGCCCCGCTGAAGGCTCAAAGCATTATGATAAATTCAGAAGAGGCCGTGGCCATGCTTCAGGAAACGGCAAGACCGCAGGTAAGGGTCACAAGGGTCAGAAGGCTCGTAGCGGAGCTCCCAGACCTGGTTTCGAAGGCGGCCAGATGCCTCTTTACAGACGTATCCCTAAGAGAGGCTTCACCAACATGAATGGAAAAGAGATCGTTAGCATTAACCTCAGTACTCTTGAGAAGAAGTTTGAGAATGGTGCCACTGTAGACGTAGAAGCACTGCTTGCAGCAGGCATCATCAAGGAAGTTAGAGATGGCGTTAAGGTACTCGGAAACGGAGAACTGACCAAGAAGCTCGACGTGAAGGTAAATGCATTTAGTGCAACCGCAAAGGAGAAGATCGAGGCTCTCGGTGGAACAGCAGAGGTGATTTAATGCTTACAACACTGAAAAACGCATTCAAGATCAAGGAATTAAGACAAAAGCTCTTATTTACTTTAGGAATGCTTGTTGTGATCCGTATCGGATCAGCGCTTCCCGCACCCGGGATCAATGGAGAGTTCATTCAGAAGTGGTTCCAGGAAAACATTGGTGATTCGTTCAGTTTCTTCGATGCGATCACAGGTGGATCCTTCAGTTCCATGGCAGTGTTGGCCTTGGGTATTAACCCGTACATCACTTCCTCCATTATCATGCAGCTGATGACAATTGCAATCCCCAAGCTTGAGGAAATGCAGAACGAAGGTGAGGACGGCAGAAAGAAGATTGCCTCCATCACCCGTTACGTCACGGTTGCCCTGGCACTTATCCAGTCCGTGGGCATGGTAATCTCGTTCGGCTATCAGGGATATCTTGATTCCTTTAATGCCATGAACGTGTGCATCGCGGTAGCGGGTCTGACCGCCGGTAGTGCATTCCTGATGTGGGTTGGCGAGCGTATCACGGAAAAGGGCATCGGAAATGGTATTTCCATCGTCCTGGTGATCAACATCGTATCTAGGATGCCGCAAGACATCGCTGGCCTGTTTGAGCAATTTGTATTTAAGGATGGCGTCGCGCCCGCCATGGCAGTACTGTCCGCACTCATTATTGTTGCAGTCATCATCGCAGTGATCGTGCTCGTGGTTCTGCTGAACAGCGCAATCAGAAAGATCCCCGTTCAGTATGCAAAGAAGATGCAGGGAAGAAAGATGGTTGGCGGCCAGACCTCCAACATCCCCCTTCGCGTAAACACCGCGGGCGTTATCCCCGTGATCTTCGCATCTTCGCTCATGCAGCTTCCGCTCGTGATCTGCACCTTCCTTGGTGTTCAGCCCGGCAGCGGTTTCTGGGGCTATGTATATGGATGCCTTAGAACAGAGTACTGGTGCAAGCCCTCTGAGATCAAATATTCAGTAGGCCTTTTGCTCTATGTAGTATTGATCGTGTTCTTCGCTTACTTCTACACCTCCATCACCTTCAATCCCATGATGGTGGCGGACAACATGAAGAAGCAGGGCGGCTTTATCCCCGGCATTCGTCCCGGCAAGCCCACCAGCGACTATCTGAACAAAGTTTTGAATTATATCATTTTTATCGGAGCGATCGGCCTTACGATCGTAGCAGTGATCCCTTACGTGTTCCAGGGTATATTCGGAGCAAAGGTTTCCTTCGGCGGCACCAGCCTTATCATCGTGGTAAGCGTTGTGCTTGAAACGCTGAAGCAGGCTGAGTCTCTGATGCTGGTACGTAACTACAAGGGCTTCCTGCAAGACTGATCAGTTTGTACTTTAAGAAACATAGCAAAGCAGGGTATCCGAACGATGAAACATTGTTCGGATTTCCTTGCCTTTAGAAAAAGGAGGATTTTCCGTATGAAGATTATCATGTTAGGCGCACCCGGCGCAGGCAAGGGCACGCAGGCAAAAATGATCGCAGAAAAATTCCAGATCCCCCACGTTTCCACCGGTGATATTTTCCGCGCCAACATCAAGAATGGCACGGAGCTCGGCAAGGAAGCAAAGAAATACATGGATCAGGGACAGCTCGTTCCCGATGAGCTGACCGTAAAGATCCTTCTCGACCGTGTGGCTCAGGCCGATTGTGCGAATGGATATGTTCTCGACGGCTTCCCTCGCACCATTCCTCAGGCCGAGGTACTTGATGAGGCACTTTCAAAGCTTGGCGAAAAGATCGACTTCGCGATCAACGTGGACGTTCCCGATGAGAACATCGTACGCAGAATGTCCGGCAGACGCGCATGCCTCTCCTGTGGCGCTACCTATCATATCGAGCACATTCCTCCCAAGAAGGAAGGCATCTGCGATGTATGTGGCCAGCCTCTGGTGCTGCGTGATGACGACAAGCCCGAGACCGTGCTGAATCGCTTGAAGGTATATCATGATCAGACGCAGCCCCTCATCGATTTCTACAGCAAAAAGGGCGTTCTTCAGTCCGTTGACGGCACCGTGGACCAGAAGGCCGTATTCGCAGCGATCGTTGCGATCCTTAGCTAAGGAAAATGAGTTTTCAAAGGTAGCCGTTTTACAAATGGTTACGAAAGGAAGTAAGAAAAATGGCAGTTACGATCAAGTCGGAACGTGAAATTGAACTGATGCGGGAATCCTGCAGGCTTCTCGCCATCGTTCACAAGGAGCTGGGCGAAATGATCCGCCCCGGCATTACTACAAAGGACATCGACGTTGCAGGCGAAGCGCTGATCAGAAAGCTCGGATGCATTCCGAACTTTAAGAACTACAACGGCTATCCCGCAAGCATCTGTGTTTCCGTCAATGACGAAGTGGTGCACGGGATCCCTACCGAGCGCAGGATCCTGCAGGAGGGCGACATTGTCAGCCTCGATGCAGGTCTTATCTACAAGGGATATCATTCCGACGCCGCAAGAACTCATGGCGTTGGGCAGATCTCTCCGGAGGCACAAAAGCTCATCGACGTAACGCGTGAAAGCTTTTTTGCAGGCGTCAAGTTTGCAAAGGCAGGCAACAGGCTTTACGAAATCTCTAATGCGATCGATGCATATATCAAGCCTTATGGCTACGGCATCGTAAGGGACATGGTTGGGCACGGCATCGGCACAAAGCTGCATGAAGACCCGCAGATCCCGAACTTCGCACAGAAGAGAAGAGGCATAAAGCTGGAAGCAGGCATGACCCTTGCGATCGAGCCCATGATCAACATGGGTGGCTGGGAAGTGGAATGGCTCGATGATGACTGGACGATCGTCACCGCAGACGGATCCCTCTCGGCACATTATGAGAACACCGTGCTTATCACGGACGGCGAACCCGAAATCTTAACACTGTGTGATTAGTATTTTGTCTTATGGAGGACATATATGTCAAAAAGCGACGTAATTGAAATCGAAGGAACTGTAGTGGAAAAGTTGCCCAATACCATGTTTCAGGTGGAATTGGAGAATGGACATCGTGTGTTGGCGCACATCAGCGGCAAGCTTCGCCAGAATTTCATCCGTATTTTGCCCGGCGACAGGGTTACCTTGGAGCTGTCTCCCTACGATCTGACCAAAGGAAGGATCATCTGGAGAGACAAGTAAAAAGCGCGGAAAAATAGGAAAAATAAAGCTTGCAAACCCAAAAGACCTATGATATAATCGAAAATGGTCGTTTTTGAAAGGAGGGTTTGAGATGAAGGTTAGATCATCCGTAAAACCGATTTGCGAAAAGTGCAAAGTCATCAAAAGAAAAGGACAGATCAGAATCATCTGCGAGAATCCGAAGCATAAGCAAAGACAAGGCTAATCACGGCGGCACGAGCGCCTATGGTGATTACTTCTTGATACTTAAGCAAATGCTTAGGAAAGATCGGAGATCTGTTCCGGTTGGGTGAAAGCCCCAATCAATTAGTAAGCACGCGCAGTTTTGCTGCGCGAAACCGCACCCGTTTGGGTGCAAACCTCATTTATATATTATATAGATGAGAGAGCAATAGGAAGCGCCCTAAGGCGCGGAAAGATGGAGGAAACAAAATGGCTCGTATCGCAGGTGTTGACTTACCTAGAGAGAAACGAATTGAGATCGGACTCACTTACATCTATGGCATCGGCAGAACCACCGCTGACAAGCTTCTTACCGAGGCTGGCGTAAATCCCGATACCAGAGTAAGAGACATTACCGACGACGAGGTGAAGAAGATCACGGAAGCCATCGAGAAGCTTGGCGTTATGGTAGAGGGTGACCTCAGAAGAGAAGTAGCGCTGAACATCAAGAGACTTCAGGAGATCGGCTGCTACCGCGGAATTCGTCATCGTAAGGGCTTGCCCGTTCGTGGTCAGAATACCAAGAACAATGCAAGAACCCGTAAGGGACCGAAGAGAACCGTTGCTAACAAGAAGAAGTAATGCACGTCTCAAGGATCAGGAAAAACAGTAACCGTAAACAAAGATGAGAAAGTAGGTTAGTTTATTATGGCAAAGAAAGTTGCAGGCGCAGCTGCTAAGAAGACAGTAGCTAAGAAGCGCGTAAAGAAAAACGTTGAACGCGGACAGGCACACATTCAGTCTTCCTTTAACAACACGATCGTGACGTTAACGGATACGGAAGGCAATGCTCTGAGCTGGGCAAGTGCAGGCGGTCTGGGATTTAGAGGTTCAAGGAAATCTACTCCATATGCGGCACAGATGGCAGCAGAAACTGCTACCAAGGCTGCTCTGGTACATGGACTGAAGTATGTTGACGTATTTGTAAAGGGCCCCGGCTCAGGCCGTGAGGCAGCGATCAGAGCACTCTCCGCAAGTGGCCTGGAGGTTGTCAGCATTAGTGACGTAACTCCCGTTCCTCATAACGGATGCCGTCCTCCTAAGAGACGTCGCGTTTAGGCGAGGAGGCACGAAAACAAGCAGCTGCGTAGCAGATATTTGTTTTCGCCCGACGAAGCCACGAGAGAATTGGGATGCACGGAGTGCATGCGCTGCATGGCAGCGTAATTCTCGAGTGCAGATTAGTTAATCATCTGGATGAAGGCGTCAAAGTGGCGTTGTAAACAGACAAGAAAGGAAAAATAAAAAATGGCAGTAAATCGCACACCCGTATTAAAGAGATGCAGATCCTTGGATCTTGAGCCTGCTTACCTGGGCTACAGCAAGACCTCCAAGAGAAAGAACCCCAGAGCAGGCAAGAAGATCAGTGAATATGGTCTTCAGCTTCGCGAGAAGCAGAAGGCAAAGTTCATCTATGGCGTGCTCGAGAAGCCTTTCCGTAACTACTACGAGAAGGCAAACAGAATGAAGGGCATGACCGGTGAAAACCTTATGGTAATGCTCGAGAGCAGACTGGACAGCGTAGTGTTCAGAATGGGCTTCGCAAGAACCAGAAGAGAAGCCAGACAGATCGTTGGTCATCAGCACGTACAGGTTAACGGAAAGCCCGTACAGATCCCTTCTTATCTTGTAAAAGCAGGCGACGTGATCGAGATCCGCGAGAAGGCAAAGTCCATGCAGAGATATAAGGACATCCTTGAAGTAACCAGCGGAAGGCTCACTCCCGAGTGGATGGACGTAGACATCGAAGGCCTCAAGGGTACCATCAAGAATCTTCCTACCAGAGAGATGATTGACGTTCCCGTGAACGAGATGCTCATCGTCGAGTTGTACTCCAAGTAATCAAAAGTCACAGATCTTCTTCAGGCAGCCGCATATACGAGCTGCCTAAGAGTTTTTAATCCCATAAGGAGGGCGTTGCAGTGTTTGATTTTGAAAGACCCAATATTGAGGTTGCTGAGATTTCTGAAGACAAGAAGTATGGCAGATTCGTTGTAGAGCCCCTCGAGAGAGGTTACGGCATTACCCTTGGAAATTCCTTAAGAAGGATCATGCTTTCCTCCCTGCCCGGCGCGGCAGTAAGCCAGGTGAAGTTTGACGGCGTTCTGCATGAGTTCAGCTCCATCCCCGGCGTAAAAGAGGATGTTTCTGAGATCATCATCAACTTAAAGAGTCTTGCGATCAAGAATCACAGTGAGACCAATGAAGCAAAGACTGCTTATATTGAGTTTGAGGGAGAGGGCGTTGTGAAGGCATCTGACATCCAGGTGGATTCCGACATTGAGATCCTCAATCCCAACCTTACCATCGCTACCCTGAGCGGTAAGAACACCAAGCTTTACGTTGAGCTTACCATCACCAAGGGCCGCGGCTACGTAAGCGCAGACAAGAATAAGAACGACGATCTTCCCATCGGCGTGATCGCCATCGATTCCATTTACACTCCCGTTGAGAGAGTAAACGTAACCGTTGAGAACACCCGTGTAGGCCAGATCACCGATTTTGACAAGCTGACCCTTGACGTATTCACCAATGGTACGCTTGCTCCCGACGAGGCAGTCAGCCTCGCCGCAAAAGTGCTCAGCGAGCACTTAAGCCTCTTCATCGATCTTTCCGAGACCGCAAAGTCTGCAGAAGTGATCATTGAGAAGGAAGACAACGAAAAGGAAAAGGTGCTTGAGATGAGCATCGACGAACTGGAGCTTTCCGTTCGTTCCTACAACTGCTTAAAGCGTGCCGGCATCAATACCGTGGAGGAGCTCACCAACAAGACTCCTGAAGACATGATGAAGGTTCGCAACCTTGGTCGTAAGTCCCTTGAGGAAGTGCTGGCAAAGCTTAAGGAGCTTGGCCTGCAGCTCAGCCCCAGCGACGACAACTAAGTTAAGTACATGTGATCAATTCCGCCGGGTAAGACCGAACGGCGCCGCGGAATTTATCTCTATAAGAAACCACAAATAAGTTTCGCGTTCGGTAAGTAAGTCCAAAGAGCGTGGCCGGACGTACCAGAAATGGAGAAAGGATTTTAGTCATGGCAATGTACAGAAAATTGGGAAAGACTTCTTCCCAGAGAAAAGCACTTCTTCGTAACCAGGTAACCCAGCTGCTTTGGCACGGCAAGATCGTGACCACCGAGGCAAGAGCCAAGGAAGTTAAAAAGATCGCTGAGGGCCTGATCGCAATCGCCGTTAAGGAGAAGGACAACTTCGAAATGGTAAAGGTAACCGCTAAGGTTCCCATGAAGGACAAGGACGGCAAGCGCGTAAAGGAAGTTGTTGACGGTAAGAAGGTGACCAAGTTTGATACCGTTGAGAAGGAGATCAAGAAGGATCTTCCTTCCAGACTGCATGCAAGACGTCAGATGCTCAAGGTTCTTTATCCTTGTGTTGAGGTTCCTACCGAGAACAAGGGAAGAAAGAGAGGCACCAAGGAAGTTGACCTCGTTGCAAAGATGTTTGATGAGTACGGCACCAAGTACGCAAACCGCAACGGTGGTTACACCAGGATCGTAAAGATCGGACCTCGTAAGGGCGACGCAGCAATGGAAGTTATTCTTGAGCTGGTTTAATTTGAGGATCCCAAGAGCCATGACGAAAGTCATGGCTCTTTCTATGTGCAGAAGTTTAGGAAATCTTAAACCGTCCAGGCCTTTTCGCGGGGCCTTTTTTACGTTATGCTATTTTTATGGAATCTAATGGAGGTGACATTGATGCGGCAAGTCCTAAGAAGAAAACTATGCATACTCATGTGTCTTATACTGCTTCTTTCGCTTTCTGCCTGCAAGGGAGGAGGCACGACAACGCAGGGACAGGGCCCCGCGGAAAGTTCGGGTGCGCTCAGTGAGGACTTATCGAACTTTCTCGTTGATGTTGACTGGGCCGCCGTTGATACTGCGGACTGGCAGGACAATACCTTGGACCTGTACGAAGCCGCAACCATTCGTGACGTCACCTTCCAAACGCTCAAGGACACCGTTTGCGACGGGGAATTTTCAGATGATTACATGATCGCGGCTCGAGGCGCGATGCATTTTTGCAAGCGCTATGACAGGAATCCCGCGGAAGGACCAGGGGCGGTATTTCAATATGACGCCATGATGGAGATCTCGCGAGATGGGAGCGTCAAGGAAGGCATTGTAAACTTGGAAAGCCTGCCGGAAGACACCCGAATCCAGCGCTTTGGCATGACCTCTGGCTCATCGCGGCTCTGGGCAGTGTACAAGGATCCAGCAAACGACAAAGCAAGGCTCTTTCGAGAGTTTAGCGAAGAGGGCAACGTCAGTCAAAACAGCAAGGTAATTTCAATAAGCTTTTTGAACCCTGGTGGTGAGAACATCCGTGGCTTCTTGCTCGATCATAAGAACCGCATCTATCTTTTGACCTATACCTACAGTTTCAAAGAAGATGCTTACTACGTAGATTCTGATTACAATTTTTATGTTGCGTCGCCGGAAGGAGAAAAACTCTTCGAAACCTCTTTTACGATCGATCTGAGTGATAGCGTGATGCCATCTCTCGTGCAGCTTCCAGGCGGTGAAGTTGGCGTTTCCTACTTCGAAGGGGAGGGTAGTAATCGAAAGTATACTCTTTCTACCTATGACGAAGGGAAAAAGGACCTGAAGGTCTTAGGCGCGCTGGATGCTTCCTATCTGCAATGTTACGCATTGACGCTCTCTGCAACGGGAGACTTGCTTTCCGTACATTCCGCGGGTGTGACATTAACAAATCCGCAAACCAAAGAAGAGACGCAGATTTATACCTGGAAGAACCATGGCATGCGCGTACAGGGAGCATCCATGGTGACAAACGCCTATGATAGCGTCATCGATTTATTTTTCCGCGACGGCAGGGGCATGCATTTCATATCACTGAAACCTGTGACGGAGCAGCGCCCCATTGTAAATTTGGTCCTCGCAGCCAGCAGCGTTAACGCTGATTCGATGCAACTTGCCGCGAACCAATTTAATCAAAAGTATCCGAGCTATCATTTGGAAATTGAGAAGAAGGGTTACGAGAATCAAAGACTCCTTTCCGAGTTGATCGCGGGAGACGGGCCAGTTTTGATCGATACAAACCTGACGGGATTTGAAACCCAGCAAAAGCTATGGGAGCCCCTTGGCGGCGCATTGGAAGCCATGGGATTAACTTCGGAGCTGGAGCCGTTAGCACTGGAATGCGGGAAGATCGACGGAGAGACCTATGGTATCGTAACGAACTTCACAATTGAAACGCTCTTAACCATCGATCCCGCAACCAAGGGTTGGAATTACGATGCCTTTCTAGAGTACCTGCAGACACATCAAAACTGTAAGTGGCTCTATAACGATTATAACGATAATGACGGTACGCTTTTCATTAAGCGCTTCTGGCAGCATGGCTTAAACGATGGCTTTTTATTCGACGGGGAAAAGCGGGAGAGTTACATTGACTCGGATCGTTTTCGTGCCATCTTAAAGCTGGCGAGTGAAAAATGCCAGAGCATAAATGGAGAGGATTACGCTTCTGCATATGAAAAACTCCTTTCGGGAGACGAACTCTTTAATCTCGTTTTCTTTTATAAACCAGACGACTTTTCCCTCTGCCGCATTCTTTACGGGGATGATGTTATCTTCGCTGGAGAGCCCATGGAAAATGGTTCTGCGCATGTGATCAGCAGTGTCTGCGTGTTCGCCGTGCGTAAGAATGCCAGCTTGGACGAAAAGAAGGGGGCGCTGCTCTTTTTCAGGGAGCTTTTGTCCTATGAAAATCAATTGGAAGCATCTAAGGAGCTGAATTTCAAGTTCAGCGTTCGCAAGGACGTCCTGCGCGAAAATTTTATGAGCCTGACGGGGGATGCGTATACGACCAGTGGCTCCTTTGGCACCGTGACTGGCATCCAACTTGGAGACAAGGCAGATCCCGAGAAGGATTATCAAAAGTTTCAGGAGGTCTTGTCAGAGGCCGTGCCTGTAACCTATCTGCCCAAGGAACTCTCTAACATCTTTTACGAAGAATTGGATCCTTACTTTGAAGGCACCATCGACGCAGACCGCATGATCCAACAGTTCAACAGCCGCGTTACGTTATACCTACAAGAACAATGATCTCGAAGAGGATGACAATGAACAAATCCGGTAAACTTAAAAACCGCATATATTTCTTGCTTTTGGGCATCCTCATGACAATGCTGCTCTCTGGATGCGCGCGCGGTGAAAGTGACATGAAGCAAACCATTTCTACTGCAAAGGATAAGGAAGTGGTCCTTCGTGAGTTTTCTTTTCTCGATACTGCTACGGGTGCTTGGAAGGACAATTCCCTGGATGCCTACAGCGCGAAATTCCAATGCTCTCTTGCGTTCCCGGTTCCAGAAGGATACGTCAAAATGACAAGCGGTGTCTTGCACGCGGAGACTAGGGCCTATGCTTCGCTGCATTATTGGGAACAAACGTCTAGAATGGGAAAGAGCGAGTACGGCATCATCGAAGATGACGGGGTATACCGCGATAGCGATCTTTCGCTGAGAGGGAATGTGAACAATGTCCTCGGCACGGATCACATGACCTTTAGCTATACGGAAGAGCAGTCTGACGAAAGGTATGTGTATCATTTTTGGGAGACCGACGAAAACGGTACTGTCCTTTGGGAGTTTTACGCGGACTTTCTCGATCATGCAAGGAAAATGAATGCAGATGCACCTTTTACGGACAAAGACGGCAATCTGCATTTCCTCGCATCATATTACACGGAGCGAAAATACACCTACTATGTTGTCAATACAAAAGGAGAAGTACTGGCGTGCTTTCCGCTAGAGGACAAAGTGGATCGTAAAGAAGCGGTTTACGCGCTGATCATGGGCGCAGACGGTAACGTATATATAAAACGCCATGTTTATGGCGGCAAGGAGTTGGATGATGAAGATCTTTACAGGATCGACCTTGAGACGGGAAAAGAAGAGGTGATCCTGTCCCGCAGGAAGTTCATGCCAGACAGTAAGAATTACTTCCCGTTAGACGACAAAAAGCTCCTATACGTTAGCCCTGCGGGAGTGTTCCGCTGTAACTACGACTGGACGGATTCCGAGCAGCTCTACCTATGGAGCAATCACGGGATTTCAGCAGACTACGGCTATGCCTATGTCAGGAGGAATGGTGAGATTGCCGTAAGCTACAATGACGGGACTGCTACGAACTACATGGTGCTTGCGCCAACCACGGAGCAGGTTGAGATTCATGAGGTGATCCTTGCCGTTACGCCATTTCGAAGACAGTATTATGAGCGCGCTGCAGCGCTTTTTAACCGAAAATACCCGGCCTATCATGTGGAAATCAAATCTGATTATGATCAAACAAGGCTCCTGGCGGAGCTGACGACCGGTAATGGTCCAGTCCTTGTGGATGCCAGTGCTACGGGTTTTCGCGCGCAGGAAAAGCTCTGGGAGCCGTTAGATGGTCTTTTGGAGTCTGCTGGCATGCGAGAAGCGCTTTTGGACAACCCCTTGGAATTCGGAAAGATTGATGGCGTCACCTATGGCTTTGTCTCGGACTTTAGCATAAAAACCCTTGTGGTTCTAGGCTCGGAGATAAACCAGTCGGAATGGACCTATGATGAATTCCTTAAAAGGGCTGCAGACCCCAAGATCAAGGCAGTCTTTCAGCCGACGAAGGGAAACATTGGCGGTAAAACTCTCGTGGAGAGCTATTTCATGCACGGCCTGCAGGAAAATTTCCTTTTGGATCCCACCAGCCTCAAATCGTGCCTTAACAAGAAAAATCTGGAACAGGTGCTAAACCTCGCTGCGGAAAAATGCCATGACGAGGGGTACGGGGAGGATTGGTACGAAGCCTTTCGAAGTGGTGAGGTGCTCTGCGCGCAAGTGCATGCAAGCAACTTAAGCACCTTCTCCGTCCAAAGGGAGCGATATGGAGAGAACATCTCTTACATTGGCTATCCCACAAAGGATGGCGGCAGGCACTTCATGGAAGCGTACCATCCCATTTGTGTTTGTACCACGGCACCTGAAGAAGATAAGATCGTAGCCTATACGTTTATTCGGGAACTTTTGTCTCATGAAGGACAAACCGCGACCGCAGAGCGCAACATTAATTTCGGGATCAGCGTCCGCAAGGACATGTTTGAAGAACAAGTGCAGTCCTATATTGACAAGCAGACCGAACTCATCGCCTGGATGGGGAAGGACGGCCTCGAGAAGACGAAAAAGCAACTCGAGGAGGACCGTATCCTTTATCGTAAGCTCGTGGAGGAGGCCGTTGTTGCATATGAAATGCCGCCCGAGTTAGACGATGTTTTGGACGAGGAATTCACGGCCTACTTTCAGGGAAACATTACCAAAGACGCTCTGGAAGACCATGTCGAAAATCGCGTGCGACTGTACTTAAGCGAAACGGAATAATCACTAAACAATTCTGGAGTATCCAATGGGGATCCTGACAACTTCCGAGAATATTGCGGAGTCCTTTGATTTTATCATGTATTATTGCACGCTGGAGGAGTATTTAGGCGCCACGGCTTCTGAAAATGAATACGGAAAAAGATACACCACGCTGGCATCATTTTTTGTGTATGAGGAAGTGCTTAACAAGCAGATTTTCGATACCGAGAAACCATTCCTTACCCTGCGGGGCAATTTAAGCTCAGGGAATGCCGCAGAGCGTTTTAAGGAATATTATTACACGGAAGAGCAAAAGGCTAATCTGAAAAGGCTGATCGATGAAGCGGTTCCGGTGACGAAAGCGCAAAAGGTCATATTCGACATGCTCATGGAGGAGATGGAGGGCTATTTACAAGGTGGGAAAACGCTGGATGCCACGTGCGAAATCCTGCAAAATCGAGTAGAATTGTACTTAAAGGAACAGAAGCAGTAAGAAATCGAGTAGGGTTGAATGCCTTACTCGATTTTTCTTTATAAAAATCTAGAGTTATGTTATAATATACTATCTATGGCCACAGGAAGGAAGAATTTGCTTTGTTATATATTATGCGGCATGGCCGCACGGATTGGAACGCACAATACAGACTGCAGGGCGGTACGGACATCCCCCTAAATGAGGAGGGCCGCGCCATGGCCCGCGAGGCAGCCTTGAAATATAAGGACATTCCCTTTGACATTTGCTTTGTTTCACCCCTGCAGAGGGCGCGGGAGACGGCGGAGATTCTACTTAAGGGACGGGACATTCCCATGATCGTGGACGATCGCCTTCGTGAGATGAGTTTTGGGATTGGAGAGGGTACGGATCATGTTTTTGAGAAGCCGGATTGCCCGCTCTACAACCTTTTTAAGGACCCTGAACACTACATACCGCCCGAGGGCGCGGAGAGCTTTGAGGAGCTCTATGCGCGGACGGGAGAATTCCTAGAAGAAAAGGTGCAACCCTTGCTCGATCAAGGGAAGACCGTACTCATTATCGGGCATGGCGCCATGAATACCTCCATCGTGAACCGTTACCGCGGCATCCCACTAAAGGACTACTGGAGCACCTCGTACAAGAACTGTGAATTGATCCGACTGGAATAAAGGAATAACGACATGAGCATCGTGAAAACGGAAAATGTTGTATATGAATATCAGCGCCTGGACGAAGAGGGGAACGTGGAAGGCGTGACCACGGCAGTGGATCATGTGTCCCTGGACGTCAAGGAGGGCAGCTTTATCGCCATCCTTGGGCACAATGGCTCTGGAAAGTCCACTCTTGCCAAGCACATTAACGCGATCCTTTCGCCTAAAGAGGGTTCCGTTTGGGTGGACGGGCTGGACACCGCGCAGGAAGAGAACCTCTGGGAGGTGCGAAGCCGCGCCGGCATGGTCTTTCAGAATCCCGACAACCAGATCATCGGCCAGGTGGTCGAAGAGGACGTGGGTTTTGGCCCTGAAAACATGGGCGTCCCCACGAAGGAGATTTGGGAGCGCGTGGAGGAAAGCCTGCGCGCCGTCGGCATGTATGAATACCGCAAGCACTCCCCAAATAAGCTTTCCGGCGGCCAGAAGCAGCGCGTATCCATCGCAGGCGTGCTGGCCATGCATCCCAAGGTGATCGTGCTGGATGAGCCGACCGCCATGCTAGATCCCACGGGCCGCAAGGAGGTCATCCGCGCAGCCAGGGGCCTCAACCAGGTAGAAGGCGTAACCGTCATTTTGATCACCCACTACATGGAGGAAATCGTCCACGCAGATCAAGTTTTTGTCATGGACCACGGCAAGATCGCCATGCAGGGCACGCCCCGCGAGATCTTTTCCCAAGTGGAACGCCTCAAGGAACTTCGCCTTGCCGTGCCGCAGGTCACGCTCCTTGCCCATGAACTGAAACAATCCGGAATTCCGCTCCCCGACGGTATATTAACCCGAAAGGAGCTTGTCGAAGCTCTTGTCGCATACAAAAATTCGCAAAAGTAAGACAAATGGCCACTTGACATAGGCCAATGAGGTACGCTTATGCCGATCCAGATTGAACACTTAACACATATCTATGGTGACGATACGACGCTTGCCGTCAAGGCTCTTGATGACATTAACCTGACCATTTCGGACGGGGAATTCATCGGCCTGATCGGGCACACCGGTTCGGGAAAGTCCACGCTGGTGCAGCACCTGAACGGACTGTTGAAGGCAAGCTCCGGAAGTATATTATTTGATGGCCAGAACATCTACGACAAAGGCTATGACCTCAAAGCTCTGCGCAGCCAGGTGGGGCTGGTTTTCCAGTACCCGGAGCATCAGCTGTTTGAGATCGACGTCTTTTCTGACGTGTGCTTTGGACCAAAGAACCTTGGCCTTTCCGAGGAAGAAGTAAAGGAGCGCGCGACGAAGGCGCTAGAGAGCGTCGGAATCCCGAAAGAACTCTACAATCAGTCGCCCTTTGATCTTTCCGGCGGTCAAAAGAGGCGCGTAGCCATCGCAGGCGTGCTTGCAATGGACCCCAAGGTGCTCATTCTCGACGAGCCCACCGCGGGGCTCGATCCGCAAGGCCGCGAGGAAATCCTAGACCTCATCAAGGGCCTTCAGACGAAGAGCCACATGACGATCCTCCTTGTCTCCCACAGCATGGAAGACGTGGCGGAATACGTCGACCGCATCCTCGTCATGAACCACGGCCGCGTTGTTTATGACGGCACTCCCAAAGAGGTCTTTGCGCATTACAAGGAGCTTGAGGACATCGGCCTTGCCTGCCCCCAGGTCACATATGTCTGCCACGACCTTCACGACGCAGGCTTTGACGTCGACCTCACCGCAACCACAGTGGATGAGGCAAAGGAATCAATACTTCGGGCACTGGGCTGAATACTTACCAGCATATTCTGACTGCTGACTCGGGGTTGTTTGGATGATCCCCCTCAGGGACGCTCTCGCTCTGAGTTCGGCGTATCGGTACATAAGGTGTCGCCTTCGAACATGCCACGCTGTGTCATTTTCGAAGGCATACGCCACCTAAGTACCGACGCCTAGGAACTAAGCCCTGAGGGGGAAACATCCAAACTCCCCTCGAGGTATCCCGATATTCGTCAAACTGAACGGGATATGCAGGGAAATAGTCCAAACCAAGCCATTTCGATACACGAGGACCACAATGTTACGAGACATCACACTAGGGCAATACTATCAAACCGATTCCGTGATTCATCGCCTGGATCCGCGCGTCAAGCTCGCGGGAACCCTGGTCTATGTCATCACGCTCTTTTTTTACAAGAATTTCGTGGGCTATGCCCTCGCCATCCTCTTTTTGGCCCTGGTCATCCGTCTCTCCAAAGTGCCATTTAAGTTCATGGTACGAGGCATGAAATCCATCCTGTTCCTTCTCATGATCACCGTGCTTTTCAACCTGTTCTTAACCCCGGGCACGCCCGTCGTGTCCTTTTGGAAACTTCATATCACGCAGGAAGGCACCGCACTTGCCGTTTCCATGGCACTTCGCCTTACGCTCCTCGTGATCGGCTCATCCCTTATGACTCTCACGACCACGCCGAACAACCTCACGGACGGCATGGAAAAAGGGATGGGGTTCCTACGCATCTTCAAGGTTCCCGTACATGACGTCGCCATGATGATGTCCATTGCGCTGCGCTTCATCCCGATCCTTCTTGAAGAGACCGACAAGATCATGAAAGCGCAGATGGCCCGCGGCGCCGACTTTGAAAGCGGCAACCTTATCAAGCGCGCCAAAGCGCTGGTCCCTTTGCTTGTTCCGCTCTTTGTCTCCGCATTTCGCCGTGCCAATGACCTTGCCATGGCCATGGAGGCTCGGTGCTACCGCGGCGGCGACGGAAGGACCAAGATGAAACCCCTGAAATACAAAGGCCGTGACTTTACGGCCTATGCAATCCTGCTCTTTTTCATGGTTTTCAGCATCTGGGCCGGGCGCCTTCGCCTTCCCATGCTGATGGTGGGAATTGTGCAGTAACATAGCCGCAGCCTGCACCAAAGCCCATGACTAAGTGCCATCGCAACTGCTGCTGCAGTTGCTGACGATGTCGGAATCGGAGGTATGATCACATGGCTGAACGTGAAACGGAAAACGAAATAAAGCGCATCCGCCTTTGGGTCTCCTACGACGGCACGAATTACCACGGCTGGCAGATCCAGAACAATGGCGTCACCATCGAAAGCGAGCTGAACCGCGCCTTGTCGGACCTCTACGGACAGGACGTCAAGGTGATCGGCGCAAGCCGCACGGATGCCGGCGTGCATGCCCTTGGCAACGTGGCGGTATATGACACCGAAAGCCCCATCCCGGCCGAGAAGGTCTGCCACGCCTTAAATGCAAGGCTTCCAGAGGACATCCGCGTGACGAAGTCCGAGGAAGTGCCCGTGGACTGGCATCCCAGAAAATGCGCGAGCCGAAAGACCTACGAGTATCGCATCTACCTGGGTGAGATCCTGCCGCCCGTAAAGCGCCTCTATTCTCATCACGTGTACCGCCCGCTGGACGTCGAGGCCATGCGTAAGGCCGCAGCATATCTTGTCGGCGAGCATGATTTCAAGAGCTTTTGCCAGGAAAACACCCAGGCGCTTTCCACCATCCGCACGGTATATTCCATCGACCTGATCCTGACCTCGGAGTCTGCAGTTCCGCAAAATGCTGCGCAGACGACCAACGAACAAACGTCCAACGCGAAGGCACCCGCTGCGCAGACGACCGACGCGAAGGCACCCGACGCGAAAAGCAGGCTCCCATTTTCTGGCGAACTGATCCTTCGCATCACGGGCAACGGATTTCTTTACAACATGGTGCGTATCATCACAGGAACGCTTCTTGAGGTTGGCGTCGGACGGTATACACCAGAGGAAGTCGCAAGGATCCTCGAGAAGAAGGATCGCGCGGCCGCGGGCCCCACGGCACCTGCCAAGGGCCTGACACTTGTGAAGTACGAGTTTCCCGAGAACGAACCAACCGCTGGCGAACCAGCGGAGGAATAGACTGAAAGAACGAAACAACCGCTGGCGGACCAGCGGAGGAATAGACTGAAAGAACGAACCAACCGCTGGCGAACCAGCGGAGGAATAGACTGAAAGAACGAACCAACTGCTGGCGAACCAGCGGAGGAATAGGCCGAAAGAATGACAGAGAGGTGAAGAAATAAAGGGGGAAGCAAGCTATGGGAAAAACGGATGATCTTGAAGCAATGCAACAGAAAATGACACAGCTGGAAGCCGAGCGCGTGGTTTTGGCTTCAAAGAAATACTGCCTGATGCTCTCGACGCAGACCATGATGCTCGTTGCGTGCATCGGTGCATTCTGCGTTTATGCACTGTATGAGAACGGCAAGCACAACATGCGACTCATGAATGATCGTGCGGCATATTTCGACTGGATCTTTGCCGCGATCTTAGGCATCGTGGCAGCCTTTTGGATCGTATATTCCATCAAGAAACGCCGCGAGTTCAATGCGGAGGTTCAGGCTCTGATCGCGTCCGGCACCGTACCGAGTGCCCTCGCCGAAACCTTTGTGTCCTGGGAAGCGCCCAAGAAGGCCGCTGACGTTAGGATCAAGTACCCGATCGAGATTTTCGAAACCCTCACGCCAGAGGAGCTCGGGCATGCCGATGACGAGTGGGATGGGCTGGCTCTGGTACCAACAGATCGCTTTGTAAGGCTCTACACCGTGATCCAGCCCTTTACGGATGAAAAAGTATATGAGGTCTACGTGGAGGTCCGCTACATGGATTCCATTCCGACCAAGTCGCTTCTTTATGACGTGGACGAACAGATATACAATGCCGTGAACGAACTTAAGTTTTCCTCTGATGAGATGTCAGCCTTTAAGGATGCCGCCAGAGAAGTCATTCGTAAAAAGATGTTGGAAAATTTCCCCGACCTATACATTAATGAGATCTGCCTGGCAGCGATACGCATCGAGTAGCTTTATTCTAAATGCTCTGCATTTTGGAGAATGCCATGGAAAATTTTGAAGATCGCAGAAAAAAGTATTCCGAAGAGCGCAAGATGGAAGAAGAGGATCTTCGGGATCTACAGGAAAAACTGAAAAAATCGGAAGAAGAGCTCCTTTATCAAGAAGCCTGGCGGCGCCTTCGAAAGAAGCCCAAGTACTGCTTTGCCCTTTCCAACGATGGTATATTACTTCTCCTTGTCGCAGGCGGGTGGCTTGTCTTCGCGTTGCTTCGCATGGGCCTTGTTAAGTTACTCTTTCGCGGAAAGGAAAGCGCGCTGCAGACCGTTTGGATCGTGGTCGGCATGGCCGTATTTGCCATCGCATGGATCGTGATCTCACTGATCCTAAGGCGAAAGCTCAAGGAAGAGGCGAAGGCGCTTGCTGCCTCCGGTGAGATCAAGATCGAAGACCTTATCCCGCCCATGGACATGGACTACCTTCCTAAGCCCCAAAAGAAAAGGGCCAGCGAAGTGGAGATCGAATTCCCGATCGAAAGCTTTGAAACCTTGTCCGAAATGGACTTTGACCTTGCCCAAGAGGAATGGGATCGCCTTGACCAGACCGTGACAGAGAAATTCTGCCGCATGCCCGTCATCATGCAACGTTTCGAGGCGCAGGCAGTGTTTAATGTCTTCATCGAGCTTCGCTATGAGGACACTTATCCCAATTACAGGCTTCTTAGAAAGACCTGCGATGAAATCCAAAAAGCCCTTTCAGAGCTTTGCTATCATGCCGAAACGGGTATGCAGGAGTATAAGAAAACAGCCACGGATATCGTGCGCGTGATCGTGCGAAATCACTTCCCTGGCTTAAAAATAAGGGAAGTCTGCATCGCAGTAAAGCAGATTGCTTGAATTTATTGGCAAATTCACGTTGACAGACCGCACTGGAGCGTATAAAATAAGGGTACGCGAAAATGTTACAGAATTGTTACGAAGATATTTAACACGCGAAACAATTTGGTCTGTACGATAGGATGAGCGAATGAAGAAAGTTAAGATAAGGATCAAACAAATCATGTTCCTTGCCCTTGCGGCAACGGTGCTTTCCCTCTTAAAACCGATGACTGCGAACGCCGTTCCGTATGCTTCCGTGGATGTTGAAAGTGATGTTACGTCCGCGCAGGACGATACGGCAGCCCTGCAGGGTAAGGCGGTGGAAGGCGCCGTAAACGGCGAAACCGACCTGTCAGAGCAGGATGCGGAAGAAATGGCGAATGAATATGCCGACCTTGCCATTGCAAAGGTGGACAGCTACGTCAACGTGCGCGACCTTCCGAGCACGGACGGCAAGATCCTTGGCAAGATCTATAACGGCGCCGTCGCCCACGTCATTGAGACTGCCGGCGAAGACGACGATTGGTTCCACGTGACCAGCGGCAGCGTGGAAGGCTACATCAAGGCAGAGTATTTTATCTACGGCAACGATGCGGCCGAAGTCATCGAGGATTACGTAACGCGCTATGCCATCGTGAACGTGACGCGTCTGAATGTGCGTAAGGAAAACACCACAGACTCAAAGCGCATCGGATACCTTGACCGCAACGAAAGAGCCAAGATCGTTGAAAACCTTGGCGACTGGCTGAAGGTGGAATATACCGAAGGTGCAACGGGTTTTGTCGCGGCACAGTACGTGGACGTGACGGAGGAATTCACCTACGCCATCTCCATCGAGGAAGAACGTGCCGAGATTGCACGTAAGAAAGCCCTTGAGGAGCGCAAAAAGCAGGAGGAAGCCGAGGCGGCGGAGCAACTCGCACGCGCGCAGGCCGCTGCGACGCAAAACGGCGAGGGCCAGGCAACAGACGGCACCCAGACTGCAGACCCCACTCAGACAGACAATACCCAACAGACAGCACCCGCAACGCCCGGGATCACGCCGCCGGCCGCATATACCACAAATGACGAGCTTCGTGATTCCCTTGTGGAATATGCCCTCCAATTTGTCGGTAACCCTTACGTCAACGGCGGCAACAGTCTCACAAACGGCACGGACTGCTCCGGCTTTACCAAGCTGATCTATGCGGAGTATGGGTATTCCCTCGGCAGAACGCCGGCAAACCAGCTCGCGAACGCAGGTCGCAGCATTGATTACAGCGAGATCAAGAAGGGCGACATCATCTGCTACAGTACCAACGGCGGCGTAAGCTGCACGCACGTGGCCATTTACATTGGCGATGACATGGTCGTACATGCCGCAAACCGCAAAAAAGGGATCTGCACCATGAAGGCAAAATACAGCACGATCATGGGTGTGAAAAATGTCATAGATTAAAAAATACTTTCTTTTTTGCCGATTTTATAGTATGATGCCATTAGATTGTGCGATTGGCATCATATGATGGCAACGGCACAAAGGTAAGGAGGATTCAAAGATTATGAAAAAGATGAGTTTTGTAACGAAGGCTTTGGTCCTGCTCCTGATGGGCGCCATGCTCGCAGGCTGCAGCGATGACAAGCCCGCAAAGGAAGCTGAAAAGACGGAGGAATCCGTATCTAAATCTGAAGAGAGCAAGAAATCTGAGGAGAGCAAGACCGAGGAAAACAAGACCGAGGAAAGCACTTCGGCACAAAATACCGAGGAAACCTCTGAGACCCAGAATTTTGGCGGCGGCTCTGAAGTGAACGGCGGTGGCATCGGCGACGAAGAGCTTGAGGCAAAGTACGAGGAGTACTTCAAGAACTTCGATTTTGACGGCAAGAAGATCTCTTTGGTATATAGCGGAGACCTTGGCATGGGCACTGAGTCGACCATGACGATGGAGTTTGGCGCTAAGAATGGTTCGTCACTGCTTTACATTGCGGCACCTGCGAGCTCCGGCGCAACCAATTCCTGCACGATCTATTTCTTAGAGGACAAGTCTGCATACCTTGGGATCTCCATCGCGGGCGAAGGAGATGAATATTACAAGACCGCCAAGCTTGATGACGAGACCTTTGATTCCATGAATCTTGCAAGTGGCCTTGTAGACCTTGATAATTCGGAAAAAGGTGATATGGATCTGGTTTACGCAGGCGAGAAGACGATCGACGGCGTTCTCTATGACGAGCTTTACCAGAACGATCCCGAGGCTGGCGAAGACCCTAGCACCAGAATCTATGTTTACATGGACAAGAAGACTGGTGAACTTGCCAAGATGAAGAGCACCCTTGAGGGCGAAGAGATGTTCATCGACATCCTTCCCTTGGACACTATCAAGCTTCCCGCCGAGTTTGACAACGCACAGGAGCAGGAAGCAGAAGACTTCACCTACACCATGGCATTTGCTATGCTTGGCGTGATGATGGGTGGCGGCGAATAAGCCTCGTTTCACTTCTGAAAGTAGAATCATGACAAAAGGTGTCGCACGTTCTGCGGCACCTTTTTTTCGAAGAATTCTTTAGAAAATCTTTTCTTTTTTCTGCGCGGAATATTCAGTTTCTGGTATATAATCATGTATAAGGGGGAGAAGGAAAGCAATGGAGAAAAAATACAGCATTTTGATCGTAGAAGATGATAAAGAGATCCGCGACGGCATAGAAATCTACCTGCGCAATCAGGGCTATGAAGTATATAAAGCCGCCAACGGCCTAGAGGGCCTTCGCATCGTGGAGCAGACTGAGATCCACCTTGCCGTTCTGGACATCATGATGCCCGTCATGGACGGCGTGACCATGCTGATGAAGCTCAGGAACCAGGGCTATGAATTCCCCGTGCTGATGCTTTCCGCAAAGTCCGAGGAAGTGGACAAGGTCATTGGCCTGAACATGGGCGCAGACGATTACGTGACAAAGCCCTTCACGCCGCTTGAGCTCCTTGCGAGGATCAGTTCCCACCTTCGCCGCTACGAGAAATACCTGCAGGCGACCGGCGAGGACGTGCCGAAAGAGAGCGAGACGATCTTCCGCCTCGGAGGACTCGAACTCAACGAAGAAACCGTGCAGCTGACGGTGGACGGAGAACCCGTGAAGCTTACGCCCATGGAATTTCGCATCGTACAGCTCCTCATCAAAAACCCCGGCAGAGTGTTCTCCGCCGATGAGATCTACGAACGCGTTTGGAACGAAAAGGCGGTCAACACCGACACGATCATGGTGCACGTGCGAAACATCCGTGAAAAGATCGAAGTGGACCCGAAAAATCCCAGGTACTTAAAGGTTGTCTGGGGCGTTGGATATAAGATGGAGAGGCAGTAAGAAGTGAAACGATTCTTGAATTGGAAAACTGCATGCATGGGGCTTGTGACGAGCCTCGTCATGACCGCCGCTTTGGTCGTGGCATATACGATCTACTGCAATTATCTTTCGCTGCAGGTGGTCGACACCGCGGTGGAGGTCGAAACCACCTCGGACGAAGGTGAGGAAGTGCCCGCGATCACCGTGACAAATGAAGCAAATGAAATGCAGGTGGAAATCGACGCCACGCCCTCGAGGGACCTCTTAAAGAGCATATTTGGCTATCATTTCGTCCTCTACAAAGAGCTTTGCAATAATCAGCGCGTCCGCGAGGGAAGTGAGCCAATCCTCCGTTATCGTGACCTTCTTTATGACAGCGAGCTTCCGGAGATTGAATTTCCCCGCGCCTTTAACGATGATGAGCGTGCTCAGATCCAGTCAGACTATGAAAACTTCGTGGACAGTGAAAGACAAGTTGTCGAATCTCGCCTTTCCGAGCTGGACGTGCGGTTTGCCGAATTTAATGGCCACTATGATTATTGGATCTGCGATCAAAACCGACCGGATATTGTGCTGACCAATGCCGCGCAGCGAGAGATCAGCGAGATCCCGCTTGAGGAGTATGCCTTCCTTTTCCAGATCGATTATGACGAACACGGCGTTCCCACGATCTCGGATCGCTGCCTTGTCTCCGGCAACACTGAGACCTTCCGCAAGAACATCAACAGCGTGCTCCATGAAAGCATGGAGACCATCCTTCGCGGCAATTACGGCAGGAACTTCAGCTATGCCTTCCTGGAGCAACCCGTGGAAAAGGCCCTGCTCATTAAAAACCCGGAAAACTGCAGCATTATCATCGGCCTTACTTGGACGAAGTATAATAACAACTTGAACATTTTCTACCACAATGATGAAAGGGCCACTCTGAAGGCGAGCTTCTCGACCCTGGCCGTCTTTGTGTTTGTGGGCGTTGTCCTTGGCATCGGTGCACTTTGCGGCGCACTTTGGCTCAATCCCGGCAAGGAAGAAAAACGTGCGACCAGGATCCTGGCAAGGGCTCCTTTTGAGCTTGTAGGCGCACTTGTTATGCTACTTTTGGCGGGCGTCTACACGCTTCCCGACTGGATGACCCAGCTTTATCTCGGGGAGCGGATCGACCGCGTTTCGGCCTATCTTTTCGCCTACTTCCTTTGCCTGATCGCATGGTACGTGGGCGGCTGCCTTGGAGAAATGCGGATCCGCGGCGTCTGGGGATACCTTAAGAAACGCTGCTTGTTGATCCTGCTTCTTACCGTCCTGATCCGCCATTGCAGAAAGGTGGTAAAGGAATATCATGAATTAAACCTTGGCATGAACCTTCGCTGGAAGATCCTGCGCCTCGTGATCTTCAATGCGCTGATCGTCACCGTGTTCTGCTGCGTATGGTTCCTAGGCATCATCGGCGTGATCATATACTCCATCTTGCTTTATTTCCTTGTCATGCAGTACGTGACGGTGGTGAAAAAAGACTATGAAAAGCTCCAGCGCATGACCATGGAAATGTCCGAAGGGAACCTGAAATATGAGCCCGAAGGCAATCTTGGTCTTTTCGAGCCCGTCAAAGAGGATCTGGTGCTGATCCGTAACGGCTTTGACAAGGCCGTGCAGGAAGAGGTCAAGAGCCACAAGATGCGTACGGAGCTGATCACCAACGTATCCCACGACTTAAAGACGCCGCTGACCGCGATCATCACCTATGTCAACCTCCTCAAGGAAAAGAACCTGACGGAGGAGCAGCGCGCGCAGTATGTGGACACCCTGGACAAGAAGTCCCTGCGCCTTCGCCGCCTGATCGAGGACCTGTTCGAAGTCAGCAAAGCCAATTCCGGCAACGTCCAGTTGAACGTTACGGACTGTGATCTCGGCAATCTCATCAAGCAATGCTATTACGAAGTCGAGGATCAGCTCAAGGAAAAAGGGCTTGTAACCCGCCTTTCCATGCCGGAAGGCAAGGTCATCCTAAAGCTTGACGGCGAGAAGACCTATCGCATTTATGAAAACATCCTGAACAACATCGTGAAATATGCCATGAGTGGAACGCGGGTCTACCTTAGCATGACGGAGGATGAGACCAGCGTCACCGTCACCATCAAGAACATCACCGAGGCGGAGCTTTACGTGCCTGCCTCAGAACTGTCAGAGCGTTTTGTCCGCGGCGATGCTTCTCGCGGCAGCATCGAAGGCAGCGGCCTCGGCCTTGCCATCGTCCGTAGCTTCACGGAGCTTCAAGGCGGCAAGTTCGAGATCGACGTCGACGGCGACCTCTTCAAAGTAACCACCATCTGGCGGAAGAACATATAAGCCAAAGGGAACTGCACACATCACAGTTCCCTTTTTTATTGGGATTTTCCGAGCATTACATGTCGATTTAATCTGTTCTTAAAGATTGTTAAACACTTCTTAAAGACTACGATCCCAATTTCCTGATATAATTATGGAAGGAGGAAATGGCGGCATGTCAGGTTCAAAGAGAAGAATCATATATGGTCTGCTCCTTGTGGCATTATTGCTGCTTGCGGGCTGTCGGAGAAAAGGCGAAGAGGCGCAGACAGAGGCTTTGCCTTGGGGTATTTCCGCGAGGGAGGCGACGCAATTTGAATTTGTGGATGACGTGGAGCTCGAATGGAAGGACAACTCGCTCGACGAACTGCAGGCCGTCATAAACTGTCCGCTGGAAGAGGTTAAGGCAGACGGTGAACAGGTCGGCGGGCGCAAGACCTATGTGGTAGGTGAAGGCGGTGCCGTCAGGTTCAAAAACCATCTCGTCGGTTCATACAAAAAGGACTGGAGTGGCGTGAGCGGCGTCACGGCGTCAGGAGAAGCGTTTTCCGAAAGGATAACGGTTGATCCGGATTATGTGGGAATGCAGCTGGATTTTTTTGGCACGATTTCCGGGAAAGCCGGTTATGTGGCCACCAGAAACGAATATGACGAGGAATACAACATCATTGGCCGGTGGTTTTACGAGCTGAACGAAAGCTTTGAAAAGGAGAATGCGTTTTACGTAAAGCTCCCTTTCGGAGGAGATGTTTTGGCCGTCATGGGGGACAAAGATGGAAACATTCATCTGACTTTTTTTGAGTCAGCCGACTGTTATAAGTACTTCATTCTTTCGCCTGAAGGAGAAACGCTTTTTGAAACTTCGGGGAATTTTCGTGAAGGGCTGCGGGCGTTTGGTGACGGTCGCGTGACCGTATGTGAGATTGTGACGGAAGGCGGCAGAATGACGGGAAAGCTCCTCGAGGCGGATCCAGAGAACGGCACGGTCACTGAACTTGGAAAGCTAAGTGCTCAAAAGATTTATGACGAAACAAAAGGCAGGGAAATAAGAAGCTTTTCACTTACTCCCGTGAGCGAAAAACTTCTTGCCTGGTGCGGAAGCGAAGGCTTGTATTTTTGCAACGTGAACGGCGGGGAAACAAGGATGGCGTACCGATGGGCAAGTCACGGCATTACCGTGCAGGGCGTTGCTGACCTTTATGCAAAAGAGGACGGGACGGTCGCCGTCATTTACCAAGACGAGTCCGGAATGAATTACCTTTTGCTGAAGCCGACCACGGAGAAGACGGATATCAAAACAATCACCCTTGCGACGGTGCCTTTTCACAAGGAGGATTATGTACGCGCCGCAGCGTTGTTCAATAAAAAATACCCCGCATACAACATAGAGGTTCGGGATGATTATGATGCAACAAGCCTTCTCGTTCAGCTTGGGGCGGGATCAGGTCCGGTTCTTGTGGACACCGTCCTCACGGGCTTTGAAGAGCTTGAAAGGCTTTGGCAACCGATGGATGGATTCCTTGAAAAGTCAGGGCTTGCTGAGGAACTTATTCCGCAGGCAACGGAATTCGGAAGGATCGGCGAAAGAACCTACGGCATTGTGACAAGCTTTTTTATCAGGGCGCTGATCGTGTCGGATCCGGCCGTGAAGGACTGGGATTACGAGGGCTTTTTAAATGCCGCGGAAGGCACCCAGAGTGCGGTATTTACGGCAACCTGGTTTGACACTCCTTCGGATGAACGGGCATATTTCTTTGATGTCCTTGGGAATGGACTTTACGACAATGCATATTTTGACCTGGAAAAAGGGACTTCCGTTCTGGGAACGAAGGACTTTGACCGTGTGTTACGGATCGCGGAAAAGGCAAGGGCGTGTCCCCGCACGGAAGACAATGAAGAGCCGGAAGGCATCAGGGCACTGTGCGAACTGCTGACCGTGACCGGAGCGGAGGGGCTCGTGCGGCTCCGCGCCAGAAGGGAAGCCGGCGAAAATGTTATGGGATATCCGACGAAGGACGGGGCAAGGTATCTGCTTTCCGCGCAGAATCCGATTACCGTCCGCTGTACCGCCACGGACGAGGAAAAGAAGATTGCATACACTTTTTTGAAGATTCTTTTGTCAAAGGAGAGCGTGGCCCTCTCCGTCAAGGGAAACACCTATTCGCAGTACAGCGTGAGAAAGGACGCTCTGGAGGAGCAGTTTGACCATTATGAACGCGTGGCGGGGGCGAATGCTGAGCTTGGCGCAGCTGAGCCTTTGCCGAAGCTTGACAGGGAGAAGGACGCGCTGTTTTATGCGGAGCTTCTTCAGAATTCCGTGGTTCAGAAAAGTTTCCCCCCGGGTCTTCAGGATGCATATGACGAGGAACTGAATGACTATCTGAAGGGAAACATTGATGCCGAGGCGTTTAGCGAGCACCTAAAGAGCAGAACATGGCTGTATCTGCAAGAACAAAGCGATTGATCGTAGCGGGTTTATATTTTTTTAATTTGCTTTTCTCACCCGAACGTGATATCTTATGTTCAAAGCAAGTTTTCCATGAATTTCTGTTCATCTGATTCAATTCTAATTTCAGAAAATCCTTGCTTTCCACATTTTGCACAACAAAAGGATTTTCGGGAGGGATTGAAACGGACGGACCGTCTTTTCCTGAGAATCCGGTTGAATATTTCAGGAAAAGGAGTAGATAATGGGGAGATTTGATGAGGCGACCTACGGCTATTTTTCCAGGCCGGAGTATTTCGCGGACCTGATCAACGCCGGATGCTTTGGCGGAAAGCGAGTGGTGGATCCGGGGGAACTGGAGGAAATGCCCGCAAGGACGCAGGAAAGGACTGACGAAGGGGACGCAAGGAGCCTGTACAGGGACGTGCGCATGAAGCTTCACAGGGGGACCAGTTTTGTTCTATTGGCGGTGGAGAACCAGTCGGAGGTTGACTGGGAGATGCCGCTCAGGATCCTGCGGTACAATGCGGCGGACTATCAGAGGCAGCTTGAGGAGATCCACGAGGACAAAAGAAGGCGGCGCGAGGAAAAAGGGCTGAGGCGCAACCGGCTGAAGGAGAAATTGGGGAAAGGCGACAGGCTCCGGCCGATCTACGTCGTGTGCTTCTATCACGGAACGGGAGAATGGACGGGTCCGTCTTCCCTGTCGGACCTGATGGACTTCGGGGAGGACGCGGAGGACTGGAAAGGTTGTTTTGCCGACTATCCGATCACCGTGATCAACGCTGAGGATAGGCGGCTAGCGGGGAACTGCAGAACGCAGCTCCGCCAGCTCCTGGAGGTGATGGGGGCACGCAGGGACAAAAAGAGGCTGTACGGACTGCTTGCAAGTGACGAGTACGGGAACCTGGATCAGGCGACGGCACGGATCATCGCCGTCATGGCGAACGTTCCGGAATTTCTGGAACGTGAGGAAGAATATAAAAACGCGGAGGGAGGATATAACATGTGTCAGGCAATGGATGAACTCAGAGCGGATTTTAAGGAAGAAGGAAGAGCAGAAGGAAGAGAACAAACCATGCTGGGGGACCTTAAGAATCTTATGACTTCGATGAAATGGTCTTTGGAGCAGGCAATGAACGCACTCATGATCCCTGAGGAGAGCAGGGGAAAGATAAAACTTTTGATGCATGAACGCCAGTAATTCCTAAAAAAACAATCACATGGAATCTCCGTCTAGGTTGCGTATTTTGCGGTTATGAATGCTTTTACGTTCATAACGGTTGGTTTGATGATTGATTACTAACATGGGGCAAAGAAAGGAAGGGATGGGGCTTAGTTAGCTCCATCCCATGGTTAAAATGAAAAAGACTTTCTGGATTCTATTGCTGATGGTGCTGCTTTTGGCTGGCTGCACAAAAGAGAATAAGAGTGAAAACCCCTATCCGCATAATAACGTGAAGACGGCAGATGACGCGCCGACATATGAGAGAAAGGTCGTCACTTACCCATTGGCTAAGGATGCCAATCCTTATGCGATCAAATGCGGCGAAAATGGTTTTTTTTATTATGTCTTAGGAGCAAATGACGAGGGAGAGAACGCGTACCACTTTTTTTTTCAGCCCTTTGACGGCACTCCATATGTTTCCTTTGGGTCGGTGGATCAACGGTACGTCAGGGATTTTGCGGGAAGTACCGTTGGAGGTAAAACGCAACTCTTCGTTTTGTGCATGGGAGAATGCGCCGAAATCCTCGAATTTGACGGAGCTGACAAGCCAGTAAGGGAGATGCCGATTGATAATGAATTCAATGATCTGGAAAGCTTTCCCAAATTGCTGATCATGCAGGACGGTGGATATGTTATCGGCATGTCCGACAGGGCGTACTTTTTGGATGAGGAAGGACGGACCACGGAAAGCACTCAGCTTAACGGAACGGTAAGCTCACTCTTTGCGTCTGATGCCGGGGAAATCTTTGCCATCACCGAAAAAAACAAAAACGGAAAGGTTCAGCGACTGCTTGAGAGAGTCCAGGAGGGAAAGAAGCGATCCGAGACCGTGCGGGAGCTGGCGGAAGATGCATACGGCGTATATGCCTTTGAAGACGGTTTTTCGTCGGTTTATTCGAACTGCATGACATTTTTTACCGTTGGGAAAACAGAGGAAGAAGCAGTTATTGATTTTGACAGACAGAGCATCGTGGCATCCCAGATTCAGGGTGTTTTTGGAAACATGAAAGAAATAAGGTTGTTTTCCTTGGATGTGAGCAGCTCTGAACGGAAGGCGCGGATGTTTACACTTTTTCCAATTGAGGAGAAAAAAGAGACAAACAAGACGGAAAAGAAGGAAAAACAGGAAAAATATGCGGCGGACGGAAGGAGGATTGTTCGCGTGGCGATTCCGGACGGATGCCCGTTCCAAGTGGAATATCACGCAAAGAAGTATAGTCAGGAAAGTGAAAAGGCTCTAATTCAGGTGGAGCGTTTCAAGGGCACCCTAGAGGACTATCTGGGAAAAGGCAATCGGCCTGACGTGATCATGTTCACGGATCACACTGAGCTTGACGCTTACGTGCAAAAGGGCGTGCTCGTCGACATGCTTCCCATGTTCGAGGCGTGGGACAGCTCCGAACTGGAGGAGATGATTCCGAAGGCGCGAGAGCTTCTCGGGAATGGGAGCGAGGATGTCATGTATGCCATGGCAAACAGGTTTCAGCTGCTCCTTCGAACCAGCAACGGAGAGGAACTGAATGCCTACGGGAAATGCAACGCGGTGGATTATCTGAAATGGTACGGCGATTTCATGACCGACATGGAGTATGGCGGAATGGGAACGCTGGAGAATGTTTTATATGCATATGTGCCGCATTATTACGAGGAAGATCCGGTAAATGTATGCTTTATTTCCCCGGGATTTATGGACCTTATGAAAGCTTATAAGACGCTTTTGGAGGAACATGGCGGTCCGGTTTCCATTTCTTACGGAAGCAATTCGCAAAAGGAAATCGCAAAGGGCCCCAGGTGGCAGTCCACCTATCGCCGGTATGAGCTTACGGAGCCTGGAATATCCATGGAGGGATTGCCCTGGGCGGATGGCAGTAGCCGCGTTTACATAAGGCTGTGCGATCCCCTGGCCATCCTTAGCACTTCGGAATGTCCCCAAGACGCCTTCAATTTTATCGCTTATTATACTTCGTTAAGATTGCCGCTAATGAAGGGGGAGCCCGAGGGGGATTTTGGAAAGGGCGGCAATACGGAGGCGCTGTTTTCCGTCTGGGGAAAATACCTGAGAGAAGAGATTTATGAGTCAGAGCGCTCTTATGGGTATTACGAGGACCATACGGAAGCGTTCTTTACGGAGGAGCAAAGCGAGCACCTAAAACAGCTGATTTGCGATGCCGTGCCAGACACGAAGACACAAAGGGACATTTACGAGATGCTCCTTGAGGAGATGGATGCTTACTTGAAGGGCGGCAAGACTTTGGAAAGCGCATGCGAGGTATTGCAAAACAGGGCGGAATTATATTTGAAAGAACAATAGACATCAAACGGAAACAACCACCTCCGCAAGAGGTGGTTGTTTTTTATGGAAGCAGATTTTATAATGATTTTGTAACTTGGTAAATGAACGTGAGGAATCAAAATGATCAGTTTGTTGAGTGCCAAAGAAAATGCGGGGCGAGACGTTACGGAGCAGCCAACCTTGTTTCGGGACCTTTATCTGGATCAGATCATGGAACGCGTGACGGAGGATTGGGGACCTGAGGTCCGAACTCTTTTTTATGCATTACCGAAGAGTCAGGCAGAGGAGACATACCGCCGGGCAATCTATGGAGACATAAAAAAGGATGAAATCTATGATGCCCTGATGGAATTTGAAATGAGCATGCGCATATGGAAGCAATACGGACAGCACAGGGAGAGGTCCTTGGAGGAACTTCAAAAGCAGGTATGGCATTTACGGGAGGCGCAGGCTTACGTGACCTCCTTAGAATGCCTAAAGGAGAAGCTTGAGAAGGCAAAGCCGTCCTCGCAAGGGTTAAAGGCGCTGTTGGAATGGATTGTCGGTTGGACCGACCGAAAGGAGTATCGGGACTTTCGCGCGGAGGTTTTATCCCTTTGGCAGGAGCTTTCGGGTTTTCGAGTTATGTTAACCTATGAAAGGGAGCGTTTTACCATTGCGGAGGGAAAGGGCACGGGAAAGTATGACCAGTTTCTTTCCGATTGCTTTCCTACGCATGAGAAGGTTTTTAAGAGTCCTTTCCTTGGCTCCGAGGATTTTTCCAATTTGGAGGAGGAGCTCGTCAGACTTTTTCGGAAAAAGCACAAGGACTTTTTTGAACGACTGGGACACTTTGATCAACGAAAATTCAATTGTGTTCCGGAGGAACATAAGCGCCTTTTGACGGAGGCGGGTTATTATCTATCTTATGCAAAGTTCCAAAGGAAGATGGAGGAAGAAGGCTTCCTATTTTGTGCTCCAAAAGTATCAGACTGTCTTTCGGCAAAGGGGGTTTATGACCTGGCCCTTGCCTTGACGAATCTGGAAAAGAGACAGACGGTCATTTCCAATGACGCATACCTTGCACCGGACGAGAGTTTCTTTGTTCTCACTGGGCCAAATCAGGGCGGTAAGACGACCTATGCCAGGAGCCTTGGACAGCTGGTCTATTTTACTAAGATGGGATTGGACGTGCCTGCGGAATTTGCGGAGGTTCCCTATTATCAGAATCTTTGGACACATTTTTCCGTGGAGGAAAGCGTGGAAACCGGACGAGGAAAGCTCCTGGATGAGCTGGTTCGCTTAAAGCCCATGATGCAAAAGGGCCAGACAAACTGCTTTGTCGTGATCAATGAGCTTTTTACCACGGCGGCGAATTATGATGCAAACGTGATGGGAAAGCGCGTGCTAGAATATTTCATCGGAGAGCATTGCAAGGGAATCTACGTCACGCACCTCGCCGATCTTTCGAAGGCGTGTGAGGGCGTTGTCAGCCTGCGCGCGGGCGTGGACGCGAATCTGGTGCAGACCTATCAGATCGAGCGCAGCGAGGCAAAGGAACTTGCAGGGGCAAATCGACAGGTCGAGAAATACCGCCTGACCTATGAGCAACTGAAGGAGAGGTTCGCATGAACGTAGGCTTATTATATGACTATAAAGAATGGACGCCCGTGAAACCATACTTTGACTGGGGAAGCATGACCGCAGACCTCGGACTGGATACCTTGTTTTGGGCTGCGAGGCAGGACAGCGTCCTACAGGGAAGCAGGGTGGTATGTTCGGAGCATGAGGACTCCTATGTTGGCTTTGCGATGAAGCGCGTGATGTGCATTCCCTTAAAAACGCAGGAGGAAGTGCAATACCGTCAGGAGGTCCTAAAGGACTGCCTGGCGCACGAGGAATTTGTTGGAAAGTTGTATCGTCTAGCAAGTAAAGTGCTGGAGGACTGGGACAGGCTGGGCAGGAAACGGAATAATACGGGCATCCGCGATACCAAAGCTGAGTTGATCACGGACCTGCAGGTATTTCGACTGCTGGTCTCGGGCATGGAACAGGTGAAGGAGCTTCTTTCAAAAGATGGTAAGGAAATGCATTCTCGCGGCTTCCGCGAGCTGTTTGACAGAGTCGGGAAAGAGTTTTCGGATGATGTCCAGATTCGATTGGAAAAAATATTGATGGATCTTTCGTTCTATGTGGACGTCACGATTCATCAGCCCAAACGGAACGTGTTTTATTCCTACAGCCCCAGGATTCAGATGGAGTGTGGTCTTGAGGACGGTCTTAAGATTGGGAGCCTTAAGCTTGAGAGCATGGAGACGATAGAAAAACCCTACAGCAATCCATATGGTGTCAAGGCTAAGCTGCAGGGACAGGTCAACAGTCTCACTCCCGGTGTTATTGCGCTATACAAGGATCAGGCCATGCGCGAGGATGCCGAACAGCTGGAATACGAGGCGGTAAACTATGTCTATTCCTGTTGCAGTAGCATTGTTGCTTCCTTTGGACGCTTTTTTGATCAGCTTCGCTTTCAAACGGCATTTTATTTGGGTGCCATCAACATCAAATATCAAATGCAACGGTATAAGACAGAATGGTGCTTCCCGGAAGTGGGAGGGCAGGAGAGTCTTAGCTTTACGGATCTCAAGGAAGTTGTCATGACCATGAAGCAAAAGGGCAACACGATTGGAAATGATGGGAAGTTGGACGGCGAGGCCATGGTTATCGTAACGGGAGCAAATCAGGGCGGAAAATCCACATTTCTACGCAGCATCGGCATCGCGCAGGTCATGATGCAGTGCGGCCTCATGGTTCCGGCAAAGCGTTATCGTAGCGGCCTTTTTCCGAATTTCTTTACGCATTTTACGAGGCGTGAGGACAGTGCCATGAACAGCGGAAGACTCGACGAGGAGCTTCGAAGGATGGACCAGATCGTCAGCAATCTCGGCGAGGATTCACTGCTTCTTTTGAATGAATCCTTTGCGTCCACGACGGAAAAGGAAGGCTCTGCGATTGCATATGATATTATTAAAGCGTTGAAGGAGGAAGGTGTCAGGATCATTACGGTTACTCACCTGTTATCCTTCGCACAGCGTGTTTATGAGGAAAAACAATCTGGCGTCGCATTTTTAAGCGCACAGCGTCTTTCTGACGGTACCAGAACTTACAAGATTCTGCCTCACGCACCGGAGATGACGAGCTTTGGACTTGAGCTATATGATGAAATACTGTCGTCGGACAAATAGTTTGTAGCTTTTTCCTGCGGATGATCTGGAGTTTCCGGAATGAAGGGAAACATTGACGCCGAGGCGTTTAGCGAGCACCTAAAGAGCAGAACATGGCTGTATCTGCAAGAACAAAGCGATTGATCGTAGCGGGTTTATATTTTTTTAATTTGCTTTTCTCACCCGAACGTGATATCTTATGCCCAAAGCAGATTTTCTTTGTGGCAAAACGCCAGTCTATCTTTCTGAATCCAATCTATTTTCAGAAAATCCATGCTTTACAATTCACACTTCACAACGCGAGATTTTCTGAAACGGACGAGATGCGGACGGCGTGCGCTTCCTGTTTGTGTTTGTTTCCTTTTGGAAGTTTCGCGATAGTGGCAAAACAATCCAAGGAACAAGGAGGAACACGAATGGAAGACGAGAAGGGAGTGAACGGGATGTGCAAGGCATTGGAGGATATGAGACGAGAGGTTGCGGAAGAGACGGCTGAGCAGATGAGAGTAGATCATGCGATAAAGTTGATCAAAAACGGAAAGCTTTCATTTGATGAGATTGCTGAGGCGGTTGATTTCCCGCTCGATAAAGTGAAGGAAATTGCGGACGAATTGTTTCTGACGGTTTGATGCTAAAGACGCTGGATAATGTGCCAGTGGGGACGGTTCTTTTTTGTGCCAGTGGGGACGGTTCTTTTTGACTCATTTTGCGTGACCTTCGTCACATCCCTCCCTTCGGTCGGGATCATGGAATGTTGCGCATTCCAAGCCCTGTGTGCCAGTGGCGAACGTTCCGGAATTTCTGGAACGTGAGGAAGAATATAAAAACGCGGAGGGAGGATATAACATGTGTCAGGCAATGGATGAACTCAGAGCGGATTTTAGGGAAGAAGGAAGAGCAGAAGGAAGGGCAGAAGGAAGGGCAGAAGGAAGGGCAGAAGGAAGGGCAGAAGGAAGGGATCAGGCGTTAATGACGGCCGTTCGTAACCTTATGACCTCGATGAAGCTGTCAATGGAGCAGGCGATGAACGCACTCATGATCCCTGAGGAGAGCAGGGGAAAGATAAAACTTTTGATGCATGAACGCCAGTAGAGAAAAAGAATAATTTAATATTTCATGGAATGTGTCCCTTTTTTCCCTCCTGAATTGTTTTAAATAGTAAAACAAGGAAAGGAGGGAATTTTTATGCGCGGATAATTGATGAAACATAGTATTTCGAGAATAGACGATTTTAATCGTCAAAAACTGGAGGAACAGATTTGGTTAAGATGTCAAAAGAAAGGAGTAGGTGCTTATGAAAAAATATATATCCATACTTATGATAGTTGTATTCATTATTCTCCAGCCCATTTATGCGGCTGCGGGAGGCAATCTTGGCGGTCAGTATACGATTAACACGCCTTGGCAATATCCCATACAGCCAGGTTCTGAGGAATGGCGTTCCATGGACATCCTGGATGCCGTCGAAATGCTGGATGTACCCGACTATGTCGTGGATCAGATGACGACGCAGGCGTTGCTTGAAACAGTCGTGACGTATCCGCTGCTCAGTAACGTTTATGGCTTTGACAGCACGAGCATGGGTTTTGATCTCATGAGGACGAGCTTTTACGCACTGGATGCCCTTATGGACAGAAACGATGCCCTTTCTCTTATGACATTGTATTATCACCAAATGTCTGAAACGGACCCGCTTTACTTTGTGACGGGAGCCCTGTATAATTATGTCGTCAGCGCAAATCCCCTGTCGCCAGACTACATTATTGATCCAATAACCGGCAGGATCATGTATGAACTGTATACGCCAAACAACAGCACGATATACGCTTACAAAGACTTAACGTTTTCTGACCATGAAAACATCACGGAAACTCAGGCTAACAACAAAACATCATTGTATGCGTCGACTTATAGTGCTTCCATAGTTGCGTGGTCAAATCCAAGTTACAACTGTCATTCCTACGCATGGTACAGTGCGTCCACTTCAAACATTTACTGGATAAATGCGCCTGATCTGTACATGCTGGACGGGAGTTATACCGAGGTGACGACGCCTGCCGTTGGTGACAGGGTAACGTATAAAAACGGGACGACGCTTTATCATTCAGGGATTGTGACGAACATTTCGGGAGGAACCGTGTATGTCACCTCAAAATGGGGATACCTGGGATTGATGACACATACATTGACTTCAAACATGTACTACACAACTGGCGCAAATAACATTCAGTATTGGAGATGATGCCATGAAAGGACGCTATGGAAACGGCGCGGGACGCCGAAATCTTATGATATGCGTGCTGATTATAGGACTGGCGGCATGTAGCCCAAAGCCTGGGGCGTCGGGGGAGGATGCTTCGGACAGCGGAGCCTTCGTTAATGCAAGCGTGCAGGAAAGCAAGAGCGCAGAGGATGAAACAAGCGAAAGCGTTGCTTCCGTGGAGGCGACGCCCTCGCCTGAATCGAATTCCGTTACCAGTCCGTGGGAGTATCCAATCCAGCCTGGATCCGAGGAATGGTCTTCCATGGAGATCACCGAGGCGGTGGCAAAGCTGGACGTACCAAGGGAAGTGGTCGATGCCATGACGACGCAGGCGCTTTGCAAAACCGTGCTGTCCTATCCTCTCATTGACAACGTTTTTGCATATGACGACACTCATTTCGGGATCACTGCAACGAAGGGCAGTTTTTATGCCCTCGACGCCTTCCTTCAGCGCGAGGAGGCAGTAAGCTGCCTGAATGATGCCCTGTCGGAAGCGGAGGCAAAGCTGGCAGGAGCGGACGAGGACGAACGACTGAAACTGGAAGATCGTAAGCTTGTCATAAAGGTACTTAGAGATTATGTTACTGGTGAAGACTATGACCGCTCGAGCGAAAGAGAAAAGAAGATTTCCATATCGTATTAGTTACTTTTGATGCGTGAATGCGGTAATATTTTAAGGAAAAATTAAACATATTTTTTACATAAGTGTATTACTAGGTGTCCCTTTTTCACCTCCTGATTTGTTATATGTTGTAGCTTCGAAAGAAAGGAGAAAACATTATGCGTAAGTTTATTGCAATTCTGTCGGCTCTTGTCATTTTTATTACGGTGAGTTTTCTTGTCAAGGCGGCTGAACAGTCGTATGGGGTAGCCATTTCGGATCTTACGTTTAGCGGGACGACAGCGACATGTTCGCTGGATGTATTGGCAGGCAATGTAACTGATTCGATCGTTGCCACGGTAATGCTTAAACGCGGTAACTCAGTCGTAAAACAATGGCAAAACTTGACGGACACAGGTGATCTTTATTTCAGCGATACCGCCAGTGTGGTTCATGGATACACTTACACTCTGCAGGTGACGCTGAGAATCAATGGCGTGTCATATAATGTCGCTGACATTACGAAAACTTGTCCTTAAGCCATGGGTCCAATGAATTGACAAACCATGCAAGAAGGGAGATAAAAAATGAAGAGAAAAATATCGATTTTATTGATACTTACAATTATATTAATGCTTTCAGTCTCGGCTTCTGCTAAAACAAAAGAATCTATTTATCCCATTAATTGTGACAGCGAAGAATGGAAGACTTTTAGAAGTCATGACGAAATGATTATGGCTTGTAATGTCGATATTGACCAGTTAGAAAGTTTATCTACCAAGGAATTGTTGATTGCAGTCTTAGAGTACCCTTTGATTATTGATATCTTAGCATATGATTCCGTCTCTGAGGGTATTGAACGGGTATCTCAATATTGTACAGCCTTGAATCTTTTTCTGTTGAGAGAAGATGCGTCAGATATTATTATTACCGCTCAAGAGAACAAAGAAGCGATAAAAAATGAAATGTGTGCACCGGATTCTTCCACGGGTATTGCCTCGTTGATCATTGATGCTCTCAGCGTTTATATATCGCAACAACAGTTAAGGATATATTCAACAACTGTATATACACCCATGGGGAGTTCCGTGTCCGTATATGTCCTTCTTGAATTCAGCACGGATGTTATCATCGCAATGAACAATGCGTTTTGTAGCGCATATCCATACGCGACATTCGTCTATAATTCATCTAATTGTTATAATTGTCATTCCTTTGCATGGTACAGCAGTTCTCCTAGCAATACATATTGGATGGATGACCCAAGTGCATATATGTCGGATGGAAGCTATACCAGCACTTCTTCCGTATATGACGCATCGAGAGTATATTACAACTCATCGGATCATTCCGCGAAAGTATATTCCGCATCTCCCTATGGGTTGGCGGGATCTGACCTTATTTCAAAGTGGGGACAGGGGCCTGTAATGATACATACTCCATATTACGGTCCATATAGCGGAAATGTTTCATTGTGGAGGTAATTAATGAAAGCAGGTCGCAAGAGCACTGTTGTTTTATTGCTTTTTCTTCTCGTATTTGGACTATTGGGTTGTTCTGCAAAGGATACATTCATCGTGCAGTCTTATGAAAAGACCGATCCTGCACGGTACAATGAATACTTTGATGAAGGGAAACAGTTCAATTATGTTACGCATTACGAATTAAAGAACGGTGAATGGAAGACGGATCAATATACTTATTCCTACAGGCTGGAGATTTCCGGGCAGTTGCCGGCATCGCCCTATAAGATCAAATATGTATATCTCAGCGAGGAGCCAGAGATTACTTTTGAGAGAGCGTGGAAGGCATCTGGTATAAGTAGCAATAGTGCCGATTATTTTGATGAAAAAGACGCCGTTCTAGTTGCTATTATTAGAATCATTGAATGAGTCTAGATTCACCAGCATGATCGAGCTTGAATAGTACCAGCTGGCTTATAGGTAAGGATAACCAAAGTTTTTTAGGGTTTCCCCAAGTTTTTTAGGGCCTGACTTTAGGGTGTGGGCTTTATGAGCCCTAAGTTTTTTAGGGACTAGTTTTAGGGTTTGGTTTTAGGGTCTCCTTTTAGGGGCTGAGATGCAGACCAAATTCATAAGGAAACATTGTAGAAACGCATGAAATGGATCGCCAACTCTATGTTAATGGTACACAATATGCAATCCCGGCGGGGGGAACGCTAACAACTTATCAATACTATGCTTCTGAAGATTTTACGGCAGGATTCTTTTTTGTTCACGCTTCTTACAGCGGATATGCAACTACGAGGGACCGAAGCATTAAGATTACGGTAAGAAAAGCTTCTTCGGTTGGTGGTACAAGATATACAGTTGCTTCCTCTACATTCAGCACTAACGAGGAGGACAATACATATAATCCTGGGTATTTACCCGGATTTCCTGCGGATTGCAGTGCCGTTGTAATAGATGTTGTCCCTGACAGCAATTATAGATACTATGATACAGTATATGAGAATATGAGCAATAACTCCGCGACAGTGTCTTTGTTGGTTTCGCGAGATTAGTAAAATCCTGCCTGCGCAATAGTTGCAGCAAAATAATTAATGATTATGGTGCAGGAAAATGTCCCCTTTTTTGCAGTTTTTTTCGTTATTATTAGTAGAATGGGAGGTGATTCCAGTGTTTTGATCCGATCAATTGTTACTTAAGGAGTTTAGAAATAAGGAGGATATCAGAATGAAAACAAACACCATAAAGAAACAGGCTAAAATGATGTCTTTTTGCATTGCAGCAATGTTGGTTAGTTGCATGCTTTGTAACAATGTAAATGCCGAGACGGGGCATGCTTTACGTGAAAGGGAAATTCAAAGCATCATGGAGGAAAGACGTCCGTTGTACAATAACGATCCGTTATTTAACTTAACGGCCACGGAACGCGGCCTTACCTTTGATGAACTACTAAGGGAAAAGGCAGAACGAATCCTGGCAAACAGGGAAGCGGCACAAAAAAAGAAGGCACGAGAGGAATTGGTAATTATGGGAATAATCTGTTTGCAAACATCCCGCTAATCCAGCAACCTTCTACGTATACGTGCGGACCTACGTCTGCGTTGCAGGTAATTTATGGATTTGGGAAACAGAATTCCGTCACGGGAAATACTGACTTGGAAAAAATCGATACATTGGCTACGGAAGCCGGTACAACTGATCAGACTTTCGTGGGCGATCTCGTTGAAGCCCTTAACTCACATGCGCCGACATATGGCTCTTACGAATCCATTTATGTAAACAACCTTACCCAGGCACAGTTCCAGTCCAAGGTGGAAACTAGTTTGGCGTATGATTTGGCTCCCATTCTGCATGCACAGACCAGCGTATTGCCATATTATGGCGGTCATTCGTCCGGACATTACATAGCGGTTTCAGAATTGGACAAGATAAACGGAACGATGACGGTAAAGGACTGTAATTATACCAATGCATACTATGGCGTACATACGGAAGCTATCAGCGCCTTTTACGCTTGTTTGTCGGGAAGGTATTTGATTTGTTATGAATACTAACATGATTAAGAATATTGAAAAGGGCTTTGTCTTTTTGGCGTTTGTCATTGCTGTTGTCGTATTTGGTGGATGCGGAAAAAACAGCGAAACTAAAACAAGAGAGTATTCAATTACGACAATAAAGGATGCCATAGAAATCAAGCAAAGCGGCGAAGATCAAGAAAAAACAACCAAGGCCGTGTCCACTCGCGTTCTCGTGGAAGAAAAAGACGGATATGATCCTAAAGAAGAATTAAATTGGAGCATAGACAAATGCGTTGAGCAAGACGGGAAAGCATATGTACTGAAACTGTTTTATGAGAAAGAGAGCCAGTATTGTGAGAAAAGCCAGGTCTTGTCGATTTCAAATGATTTCAAGGAACAAGAGATGATCTTGGAAAAAACAGACATCATGTGGATGAATGAGTTTTGCGTTGGAGGGAAGTATCTTTATTGGGTGGAATATTATTTTGTTGACAAGAATGATGAGACGCTAATTACATCTTCCGTTGAGTACAGAATTATCCAGTACGATTTGGAAACCCATCTTGAAAAGGAACTGGGAGTTAGAGACGGCGCCTGTTACGATGAAATCTGCCTGGAAGCAAACGAGGATTACGTGACCTGGTATGACAGCTGCTGGGACTCGGACGGTAAAACGGTAACACATTCCATTTCCGTTTATGACGTGAAGAACGAGAAATTTCTTGAATGGAATCAGGAGGACACCATCGTTAAATACATGCCGTATGAAAGGCTAAACATTTGTGACGGAGGAATTACGTATTTTAGTGAAGATTCTAACTGCAACGTCATAATAAACAGAGTGGAACTCAAAACAGGTGGCATCTCAAAGCTACACATTGGAAAGAAAAGTGAATATTCAAGAATCGCAGGTTGTTATTCAACTCAACGGTACTTGGGATGGTTTTTGGATTATGGAAAGGGATATTATTACATTTATGACCTGAAAAAAGAAAAACTCTTTAAGATAGACGGAAAAGGGATTTTTTCAAAGTATTGCATTGGCGATGAGTTTTACGCAAATTATGCCAACGATGAGCCAGTCGTAAAGTGCTATTCCTTAGAGAGCGAATCCGTTTTCTGTTACAGCCTTCAGGGATTCAGGGGGTTCCAATTTCAGGAAATAGATGACGGCATCATAGGTTTGGAAATTAAGGATCAAACGAAATATGGAATTGCATATATAGAGTAAATGGATGCCCTGGGTTTCTTTTTGAGAACGCATTGCTTTAGTTACGTGCAATGCGTTCTTTTCGAGATTAAGTGGGTCGACCAAGGGTCTACCAGGAGGTTCCCGATGCCGCAAAGCCCCTTTCTATAAGCGTTTTCGGGTGCCAGAAGCCGTTCGATTCCCATCACCCGCTTTACTTAAAAAATCCCCTCAGGTTTTTCCTGAGGGGATTTTTTAAGTAAGAAGGCGAGACCTCGAACCCATGGGTTCGGATCTCGCCTTCGGCTCGGTCGGCGCAAAGCCGACGTCCCCCGGACGTCGTGCGCCCCATCACCCGCTCTTTTTTATGCCCGCAGGTACAGGAACCGTCGCATAGGGGAATTCTTGAAGGAATTCATTGCAGGATGCATAATGTTATCGAGTTCCTGAGAATACTTTTGAACGAATAAATTGACCGAAGTTTTTACTTTTGATATACTTTGGATGATAAGGTTGATGACTGGAGGGACGTGCCTTGACGAGGGAGTTTTTTCAGAGTCTTCTCGATTCTGGAGAAGGCTATACGATAGAATATAAAAAGAATGAAACGAAGTTGAGTTCCGACGTATACGAAACAGTCAGTTCGTTCAGCAATCGGTACGGCGGACACGTTTTGCTCGGCGTAACGGAAACGGAGAGGGACGGTCGCAAAGTCGGCGAGGTTAAGGGAGTTGACAAGAACAGCGTTTATGAAATGAAACGAAACTTTATCAATGACCTTAATAATCCCAACAAGTTTAAGCCCACTTTATACCTTGAACTTGAAGAATTTGATTATGACGGAAAGACGGTTTTGTGGACTTACGTTCCGCCGACGTCTTCCCTGTGCTATTGTGACAACAAATTGTATGACAGGGTCGGAGACGCAGATCAAAACATTACGGAAAAGACTGCCAGGATTGCTGAGGTGGTTTCCAGAAAATCTCTTGAGTATCGGGAGCAACAGATCCTGCCTTATGCAAATGAGTCCCATTTGAAAATGGAGCTTTTGGATCGCGTTCGCAAAATGGTAAGGGGAAGAGACGCGGATCATCCATGGAAAGACATGGATGACATGGAGCTCATGCGGAGCGCGGGTTTGTACGTTGAAAATGTCGCCACCGGCGAAAAAGGTTTTAACCTTGCGGCGATCCTTTTGTTTGGCAAATCAGAAGTGATTAAGTCGTGCGTGCCCGGATACAAGACGGACGCGATCTATCGCGTGGAGAATCTTGACCGTTATGATGACCGGGACATTGTGGAAGAAAATCTGATTGAGGCATATGACAGGTTGATGGCGTTTTGCCTAAAACACATGGACAACCGTTTTGTGCTGGACGGGGATGTTAGCGTTGACGCAAGAGAATTAATCGCCCGAGAAGTCATAGGAAACATTCTGATTCACAGAGACTATACAAATGCATTTCCAGCAAAACTGATTATAGAAAAAGAGGTTCTGCGCACGGAAAATTGGAGCAAGTCTCGCTTTAACGGAAGGCTGAGTCTGGATTCCTTTTCACCGTATCCCAAAAACCCTTTGCTTGCGTCTTTCTTTGTTAACATCGGTCGCGCCGACACGCTTGGATCCGGCATGAGAAACCTGTACAAATACACGAAATTGTATTCAAACGCAGAGCCGATTTTATCGGAAGGGGATGTTTTTGAAATGCGCATTCCGTTGAAAAAGTCCGACGTTGAAGCTCAAAAGTCCGACATTGAAACGAAAAAGTCCGACATTGAAGCCCAAAAGTCCGACATTCGAAACAACAAAATGACCTTAGAACAACTATTGAGTGAATGCGGCAAGCGTTCGTATAACGTGACCGTTACAAAAAACATGATAACAATTCATTCAACGATAGCAGTCGACCAGATTTTTGGAGAATCCGACGTTGTAAAAATTTTAGGCTGTTCAAGATCCACGGCATCGGATTTAATGAAAAGATTAAAGGACGCGAATCTGGTGGTGCCCATTCAAGGGAAAGGCAAAGGAAAATATCGCTTGAAATATGAAACAGAGATGAAAGATAATGTTTGAGGTCTGGGTATCCAGACCTCTTGTTTTGTTTGTCCATCTCTGCAAAATCATGTTCCTTTCTTTGGGAATTTGACGAATCAACTTTATTTAAGAAACAGTAATACGAACGGGACATTTTTTACGGCTGCGGCATCTAATAAGTGAAAGGGACAAAAGTCCCTTAGGCGCGCAGAAAATAAGAGGTGACAAGATGACGCAAGGAGAATTGGAGGCATTGGTCATACGAGCCAAGGAGCAGGATCCGGAAGCGTTTATGAAGCTCATGGATTTGCAGATGCAGGCTCTGTATAAGATAGCCAGGTCCATTCTGTCCAATGATGATGACGCGGCGGATGCCATTCAGGACACCATATTGACATGCTGGGAAAAGATTTCCGCCTTGAGGGAGAACGGTTATTTCAAGGCGTGGAGCACAAAGATCCTGATCAATCGCTGTTACGAGATCATCAGGGAGAACAGGAACGTGACTTACGTGGAAGTGCTGCCAGAGATTCCCGTCAATGAAGGGTCCGATGCGGAATGGAAGGAGGCATTGGCCGTTTTGGAGAAGGAGAATCGTTTGATCGTGACGCTTTATTACGTTCAGGGATTTCGAACGAAGGAGATTGCGGCAATCCTTGGAATGACGGACGGAGCCGTGAGAAAGCGGCTGGCGAGGGCAAGGGAGCAACTGAAACGGTATTATCAGGAGGAGGCTTAGGTCATGGGAAGAAGTGATTTTGAAATAAGACGGATTTTTTCCGAGGAAGAAGTTCTTCCGGAGGTAGTAAGGAGAAAAAAACATGAGGCGTACGACACCATTTTTGATCAGGTAAAAGCGCAGGAAACAAGGAAAGAAGAAAACGCGCAGAGCGAAGGAGAAACAAAACAAAAAGGGAAAATGTCCCTGCACAGGCTGGGAACGCTTCCCAAGGTGGCAGGTTTTCTGATCGCGTGTGTCCTTGTCTTTGGCGGCACTGCCGTGGCAACGACCTTGCTCTTAAACAGGTATGACAGAATGAAACAGATGGAACAAAAGGAGAAGGACACCCTGTGGGGGGATCTGGAGCAAGGCGGAAATCTGGCGTATGAACTGTCCAGGCAGCTGATGGCAAGGGAGTCAGACAGGCTGAACAAACTGCGGGAAAAGTATAAAAGCAATGAGGCATTTCCTGACGGAGAACTGGCAAGACTGGCCGAGGGTGAGGCATACTCGGGAGAAGGCGTGGCGCTTTGCCGCGGCGCTGGAACGAATGGAACGGAAAACCTTATTTACCTGCCTGAAAGGGAACTGACGGATGAGGAACTTCTGGAAATCGTGGAGTATGAAGAAAAGCTGATTTACGTGGTGCATGAAAACAATGAAAAACGCTTTGCCGAGTCGGCGGACTGGGCAAAACGCCTTACGGAGCTGACGGACGAGGAAGTGGATTATTATTACCTGGCTTTCTTTTCAACCCGCATGGACCTGTTTGACGGTTACTGCAGGGTGGTGAACGGCGTATTTCTGGGGAGCACGGAAGGAGGGGACAAGCTGTCCGCGTCCGAAAATGTCAGGTATCAGGAAATGCTCAGGGAATATGAGGAGAAGGGAAGAATTCCGGCCAGTGAGGCAGTCGTGATCGAACATCCCGAGGATTATGCGGGAAATGGCATTGCCGTCTGCAGGTATGACGCGAACTTCTATTTGCCCGCCACGGAGCTTACGGACGAGGAACTACTTCAGATCATTGATTTCCGAAAAAAGGCGTATTACAGCGCTCAGCGCATTGACGATGACGTAAAGCTGGGACATCGTCAGGCTCGTCCAAGCTTGCCGCAAAAGGAATCTGACGAATTAAAGAATTTGAGTAGCAAGAAGTTTTCCGAAACGACTGGAGAGACAAAGCTGTCAGACCTAAATAACGCGGCGATCGGAGATCTTGTAGAGTTTGGAAGCTATGAACAGGACGGTGACTGCGCGAACGGAAGCGAAAAGATCCGTTGGTACGTATTGGACGAAACTCAGGACTGTTACGTTCTTTTGGCAGAACGGATATTGGATGACAAGGCTTTTAACGAGGAGTTAAAGCCTGTGAGCTGGGCGGACAGCGATCTTCGCGGATGGCTAAACGGTGAATTCCTGAAGACTGCATTTTCCGCAGGTGAACAAAGCCGTATTGTTGCGGATGAGGTACGCAATGAATACGGCGGGGATACAAAAGACGAAGTATATCTTCTGTCTGACAGGGAGATATGTGAATATTTTGGAATTGATCCGCAGGCCGTCGATTTGACTGTCTTCGGTACGGACGTAAAGGCAAGTTTGAAAAGGCAGGCGGAATTATTGGATGAATTGGATTCCCGCCTGTTTGCAAAGCCGACGGAGGAAGCGCAAAAAAGAGGTGCAGAATCGTTTGAACAAGCTTCCGTGGACGCATACCTAAAGTTTGACAAGATTGATTTTAGCAAGGCTTTGGGTAACGGATCCTGGTGGCATCGTTCCGCCTCGCCGCAACAGGGTCCCTTTGCCAACGCGACGGTTTCTTCTGGCCTGGTCAACGCCGGGCAGTACGTAAATGATGCGTATGGCATTCGGCCCGTGATCAGGGTGAGAAAATGATTGTCTGTTAATGATGGACGTAGAGATTGGAACAGTAAACTGATGGAGATTTTTAAGGCGCTTTGCGAAAACAAGGCGCCTTTTAAGTTATAAACATATGTTGACAAGCGTCTCGCTGTTTGACATACTCTCAGTAAAATAAGATAAAACTTTCTTATCAACTTCTTATCAACTAATTTTTCAAGAATGCAACCTTTTCGAACAACTTTACGACATTTAGGGTGAACAAGGTAATCTTTCAGGCCTAAAGGAGAGCTTTGATGAACAATACCATAACGGACAAGGAGATAGTGGAGCTGTATCTGGCGCGCGATGAGACGGCTTCTATTTATTGTACACAAAAGTATAGTGCAAGTCTTCTGCGATTGGCATCCTCTTTGCTCTTGGACAGCCGTGACGCGGAGGAATGTGTGAATGACACCTTCCTGAAAGCGTGGAATGCCATACCGCCAAACAAACCGGATCACCTGTTTCCATTCTTGGCAAGGATATGTCGGTGCACCGCCGTCGACGTAATCCGACGAAACAAGGCGCAAAAAAGGGATTGTCTGGTTGTGGAGCTGACACGCGAGATGGAGGAATGCATCCCGGATTTCATGGGTGGCGCGGAGGTGCCAGAAGATGACTTGACGACGCTGATGAATAATTTTTTGGGAAAGCTTTCCAGGGACAAAAGAATGATTTTTGTAAGGCATTACTGGTTTGGAGAAAGCATTTCCGTAATTTCTGAAAAGTATGGCTTTTCAGAAAGCAAAGTGAAAACGGTCCTTCACCGTACGCGTGAGAAGCTAAGAAAATATTTGGAAAAGAAAGGAGTACCCGGATGAACGAGACAGATCTGATACAGGCGATCAACGGGATTGATGACAGATATTTATTTGAATCCGAAGAACCATACAAGAAATCCAGCAGGATAAGAAATCCTTACGGACTGATCATCATTGCAGTAGCCATTTTGGTATTTGCCGTTCCCGCAGGTGCGTTTACGGTTCGTTATTTTCTTCATCGCGATAACGTAGAGAATTATCTTTCCGGAGCGGAAGAGGTTTCGCAAAAGCAACCTGACATTGTCAAAAATCTTGTGGCGAAAAACGAGGATTATCGTTTGACCTTGGACGTGCTGCTTTCCGACGGCCATAACGCAATGATCGTAATCACAAATGAGGCGATCAGCGAGAGGGGCCAAAAGCATTTAAAAAAATCATCTTTTGGATCCACGTCATTTGTGTCCCCGTCATTTTGCGTCGAGTATGCGGACGGAAGTGACGGGCCGATCCATCATTCAGAGGGCCTTGACGTTGACTTCCCGATTGTTGTAACAAGCTATGTTTATGATTACGTGAAAGAAGCCAAAACTCGTAATGATGCAAGATCTGCATCCGTTGTAGATTGCAGAGACATTGATCTTAGTAAAGAGATATCGCTCGAAATGTTTCTGAACGATGAATGGGACGATCCTCATGCCTACTTTGGCAGTCGGGATCCTAAACTTGTGAAAAAGATATATGGCGAATGCGATATTGCCAATTATCTCGATGGAATTCAATTTACCGTTAATTTTGCGCCTAACGTCCCCTGTAATACCCTGTATGACGCTGACGGGCGCCAGATATTTCTGTCTGCCTTTGAATTGTATTCCAATGATTCTACAGTGTTTCCAAGACGAGGACTACCTGACGTCATGTTTATAAAGGATTCCGGAGAAAGAATAAGATTTGAGCTAAAGGACCACAACGTGAATAGTGGGTGGGATGAGGACCGGGTATACTTTGTTTTCGGTGAATTTATAGATCCGGATGAATATGCAGGGGTTGAAGTAAACGGAGTGGAGTTTTGGAAAAAATGATGGGAGGGAAGCTTACGTGGATCGGTTACTTCAGAGAAAAACCGTAATGCGCTTGCAAAAGGCACTTTTGCTTATGGCGACGGTGATTTTGCTTTTTTGCCTTGCGGGCTGTCAGGCAAAAAAAGAGGAGAAAGTGGGGAATTGCCAGGAAAAAAACGGTGAGAGCATGGGGAAAACGGAGGATCATGCAGGCTCCGAAAAAGGAAATAACGGGATCAACGAAACGGGAAATAATGGAATTTCAGACTCGCACGGGATGTTAAAGCTGGCCGTAGTCTGTGTGGAGGTTGGTGGACCGCAAAAATCATGGATCGAAGTGTTGGCGGATGAATATAACAAAAACCACCTCGACGCGCCCGTAACCATAGTTCCTTTTGGAGATGCAAAGCTTATGGAAGTTGACAAGGCCATGGCGCAGTTGTCCGTTGCGATTGCCGGTGATGATCCGCCGGACCTCATTCTTCTCCAAAACATCACAAGCCGTTTGGATCCCTTGGTGAGTCAGGGTTACGTGGAAGACTTAACTCCCTTCGCGGAGCGAAGCGAAATAGTTCATTTGGAGGATTATTATCAAAAGGTGCTGGATTGCGGCAGAAAGGAAGGCGTTCTCACCGTGATCCCGAAAACATTTGCCATCAGTACCTTAGTCACTTCCCAAAATGTATTTGACGGAAACAGCGGCTGGACATATTCACAGATGCTGTACTGTTGCAAAGCCCACGAGACGAGTCCCTTACTTCCGGGTTCTTCCCCGGAGATGCTTTTGTTTGAAATTCTTAGGGAAAGCGTTGACGCCTTTGTTGACGAGGATCAGAACAAATGCCATTTTGACTCGGAAGAATTTAAGTCCTTTCTGGAATACGTGGGCACCTACTGCGCATGGTCGTCACGGCAATACGAGTATATAGACTCCGAAGAAGAGGGGAGCGCCCTTCGGGAAGGGAAAATCCTGGCCAAATATGAAGCAATCTTTTGGCTGTCAGAATTAAAAAACATACGAAGGGATTTCGGACATACCGCAAATTTTGTAGGGTTTCCAAGTAAGTACGGACGCCCCGTTTATAGGATCACGATGAGCGGAGACGATTCCTTTGCCATGACGTCCACGTCCAACAAAAAGGAAGCGGCGTGGAAGTTTATTGAATGGTATCTATGTAAAGAAGATGAATATGACAATCTTGAGCTATGCGCTGACAGAAAGAGGATGGAGGAGAAGGTTGGGATAGCCCTTGCGGGACGGGAAAACGTCAACGACGGGGAGCCAGCAATGACGGAGGAGGACAGGGAGACACTTGAAATTTTACTCGAGCAACTTGAACCGCTTTCGGATGACGACATACCCTTGTACAGAATTGCTTATGCGGAGGCAAGAACCTACTTTTCCGGGGACAAGAGTCTCGATGAGGTCATTGACGTCATTCAGAAAAGGGCAACGCTGTATATGAATGAGAAGTAATGATTAATCGACAAGTTCCCTCAAAAGTGATATGATTATAGGGACGAAGGGCCCCAAAACATCCGGGTCAAAAGGCAGACGTTTCGCAAATTAGCTAAGGAGGGACGCAATGATCAAATGGATTAAAACGGCATTTTTAGTCATATTATGTGTTGCGCTGCTAGCTTTGATCATTCTTTGGCGACTTAGCGCAGGTAATGAATCTTCAGAAAAAGAAGAAGCCAATGCGAGCTGTGACTATTTTAACGGTGAAGTTGTGGAAATTACTGATGAGTATTTCATCCTAAAGCCCATTGCCGAGTGGACTTGGAAGGAAACGACCAGAGTGAAAACACCTAAAACGAACGTCGCTCAAAAAACGGTTGCTTTAAAAACCGGAGATCTGGTTCGAGTTGCGTTTAACAGTAAGGCGATGGAGTGGAAGGAGGACGAAGTCCTGATCCCAGTGGCCTTCGCATTCTATTCCCTGACGGAAGACGGAAAACTGCGGGACGTCTTGGAAGAAGGTTATGCGATTCAATACGAATTTGAGTCAGATGACATGGCGTGGTTTTTCCATAACCTTTCTTACAGAGCCAAAGCTGGTACCATCGTGGACGTTCGGACGGACCTGTTGCTTGATGCGGACATACTGATTTGGGTGGACGGTCAGGAACTGAAAAAATCATATGATGACGGGAATGGCTGGGTTTATTCCTTTACCATGCCTGACAGGGACGTGATCGTTACTGCGAAAATGTCAGGAAAAAAAGAAGGGCAGAAATACGTTCTTGCCGAAAAGAATGATACGATTGCCGTCGTAATGGAAGTAAGTGATATTACGCCAACTGGTCTTACCGTGCATTTCCGCCAATATGAAAAACGCGACAAGGGGGAACTTATTTACGGAGATGGGTATTGGATTGAAAGATTAGAGGGAGATCATTGGGTGGAGCTTCCCGTCATCCCGGAGAATTATGGATTCAACGACATAGGATATTTTATTCCTTCGGAAGGAGAGGCGCAACTCGCCGTGGACTGGGAGTGGTTGTACGGAAAATTGGATTCCGGAACCTACAGGATCACAAAGGACGTCATTGCCAAGGAATGGTCAGATCCAAACAGTCGCCCCCTAAAATGTTTACTTGCAACACAATTCATTATCGAGTGACACTTCGATCTCAGAGGATTTGTATTGCGTGACTTTCTGCGTGACTTAAAGAATAGAGTGCCGCCTCCTCCTTTCAAAGTGTTGATTTTACTGGGGGCTTGGGACTTTTGGTATTTGACTGCCACCTTCGATTCCCATCACCCGCTTTACTTAAAAAATCCCCTCAGGAAAAACCTTGAGGGGATTTTTACGTAAGAAGGCGAGACCTCGAACCCATGGGTTCGGATCTCGCCTTCGGCTCGGTCGGCGCAATGCCGACGTCCCCCGGACGTCGTGCGCCCCATCACCCGCTCTTTTTTTGCCCGCAGGTAGTGCGCCTGTGGGCATTTTTTGTTGTGTGAATTCCTGATTTTGTGATAGAATTATTTTGCAGGAAAGAGTCAATGGCAACAGTAACGGTTGTCAACTTATGAAGTAGGAGATGGCAAATATTTATAGTATTCGTATAAATGGAAGAATATTCAATTTGTGTCAACAGCGTTGTCACAAATTCGAAAGGCGGTTAGTCATAATGAAAAATCAGATTTTGTTTTTTGCAAAAGGAAAACGAGAATGAAGATAAATGTGGACAAAGAAGACGCAATGCTGGAAACGGTTGAGCGGATTATAAAGCGTTGTCTTGGAGGTAATGCAGATGGAATCCGGAAAAGCGAGAAAATAACCAATAATTTTGTGTATTCTTTTGCGGTGGCAGATGATCATTATTTCCTGAAGTTATACAGGAGTAAGGAGTGGCCGGAAGCGGGAAAGATTCCATTTGTTTATCAGAGTTTAGCACGAAAAAACATTCCCTGCGCCGAACTGATCGCGTACGAACGAGATGATGAGACATACCCAGATGTAATGATTATGGATGAACCCTTGGCTTCTTTAGATGAAAATGCGGCAAAGTTAGTGTGTGAAATTATAAATGAACTAGCAGAAGATAAACTGATTGTTCTAATCTCGCATGGGAGATATTATGATATTTCTGCTAGTTCTATCGTTGAGGTAAAAAATGGAACAGCTATTCAGAGATGATGTTTTATTTCACGGAAGCCCGTATAAGCTCGATGTAATAATTCCGAATCAAGCATATGACTCTCAATTCGAGGAAGGTTGTCAACTTGCGATATATGCTACTAGTAATATAGATATGGCAATTTGTTTTGCTTTGGGATGTGTGGCAGATGGTGAAAACGCAGAACGAATTATGATGCCAGAATATGGTAACAAAATGCATTTTATTAACTGTCACCCAAATTATGGAGGAAAAGGGTATATATATGTTTTAGAAAAGGGAAAATTCACTTATGCGTATGGAAGTCAATGGGTATGTTATGAAACATTGATTCCTCAACAAGTAATTGAAATTGCTGTTGATGAATATTTAAATTCGCACTGTGTAATATCAAAGTCTTTCCATGACTAAACATTAGTGCTGAAACAAGATAGATGGTTTATAAAATTGCGTGACTTAAAGAATAGAGTGCTGCCTCTCCTTTCAAAGTGTTGGTTTTACTTGGGTCTCGGGACTTAGGATGCTTAGTGCATCCTTCGATTCTCTCCCCGATCTTCTTTATGCCAGAAAACAATGCGTATTCGGGCATATGTAGTTTTATTTAGTGACATTGGGAACTAGACTTAGACTTAAAGGCATATGCGTTGTACGATTTTCTGATGCTAGCAATGCCTACAGAATGATCAACTATTTTTGAAAAGGATAAGAAACATGTCAGAGAAATTAATTAGGCAAGCCAATAACAATAATGAGCGTCAAGAAACCTATCAATATCAACTTGGCAGGTACAAATTGGCCATGAAGAATGAATTCTATTTTGAGGGTTTGATCATTGTGTATGCCATGTTGGAAGACCGCATGAGATCATTTTTGTATTATTGCGGATAATTTGCCAAGCACACTGGAAATTATTGGAAAAGATGCATTTCATGGCTGCACAAAGCTGAAAGAAATCATTATGCCGAATAGCCTTAAGGAAATAGGTCCCAACTTGTTTCACGATTGTACTAGCCTGAAAAATGTAAGTTTTTCGAGCAGCTTTAAAAGCATACCAGGATATGCATTTGCTGGATGTTATTCGCTTAAGGAGATCAGTATTCCCGATAATATCACATATTTGGAGAAGGCGCCTTTGAAAACAAAGGCATAAATAAGATAGTATTGACATGAGCAGGAATGTCACGATAGACTCTAAACAAAGGGTTGTATCTTTGTGAGGGTTGAATGGATGCGGATTAAGAAGAACTTGATGTCGATCATCTTTGCTTTTGTTATATGCATGCTTGGAGGCTGCGTTCACGGAAAGGAGGATGCAGCCTCTTTGCCATTGTCAGAAAAGAACGAGATTTTGACGATGGATTCCTACCGCTGCGTTCAGAGTTCGAGATGGGAGCACAAATTGGACGGGTGGGATTTTCCGGAGATCCTGTGCGGAAGACAGGCGATTCTGTTTGAAAATGACTTAACAGGCGGGGAAACGGGACAGCCAGCATCCGTCATAAGAATGCGCCACGGAGAGGGAGTCAAGGAATTGACCATTCAGGCGGCAGAAGACGAGAAAATCTGCGCGGCAGGCACCGTAGTTGAATCGGGAGATTTCCTGATGCTTTCGTTCAAAAAGACTGGGGATGGAAGCGGACGGGAATATATGCTTACTCGTCGGGACGGAGAAGGAAACGCCCAATCTTCCGTTTTGTTGCAAGGAGCAGACGAGCATTTCCCATTGTTTTATCCGGAATACGTGATCATGGACGCGCAGGGGAACATACATCTTGCGGACGGGCTTGCGCGTTCCTCATATGAACATGCATGTTACTGCGTCTATTCAAGCGAGGGAGAGCAGAGGTTTTCCAAGGTTTTTTCTAAAAATGAATTTGTCTGTCTGATGGTTTTGTCGGATGGCAGAGTCGCATGTGAAGTGAGAAGGGATGATGCAGTACGGGCCAAGGATCGGGCAGTCCTTGTTATGGATGAAGAGACGCGGGATCTTCAGATGGTATTTGAGTACGGACGGCACGGCGGCACGGGTTCGGCCGGAGACGGCAACATTTGGATGATCAACTGTTTTGACGGAGAGACATTAATTTACGCTAACGCACAAGGGATATTCCTTTGCGATCATCAGATGCAGAACGTTCGAAGAATCTTTGGCTGGAAGGAAAACGGATTTGAAATGAATGAAATGCCGGAGGAATACTACCGCGGGATCAGCGTGGATGACGACGGGATCATTCACGCGTTTTATGATGACGGAACGGTGCATTTTATGAGTTTTCAGCCATTTGACGGCGAGGTGCGGGAACTTGAGCTTGCGTGCGCGTCCTCCCATCCATACCGCGAAGCGGTGCTTGAGTTTAACAAAACGCATCCAGGGATTCATTTGGTGATCCGGGAGGATATAGACAACGCGGCGTTGCTTACAAAGATGACGGCGGGAGACGGGCCGGTTCTGGTAGAGCCAAGGCTGCTGAAGGATGTGGATCCCGACGCAATCTGGGAACCACTGGCACCACTTTTTGAAAAGGCGGGACTTCTTCAGGAGTTAAACGCTGGAGCGCTCAGCCTGGGAAGCAGGAACGGAACGCTTTACTATGCCGTGCCGGGTTTCTCAGTCATGACGCTTGTGACTTCAGAGGAGGAAACGGATTGGACCTATGACGAATTTCTGGACCATCTGGAATCGGGGTCTTTCAGTAAGGCTCTGGAGAGTCCGTTGCTGTGGGAGAAGCCGTATGTTTCCCTGCTGTTTTGCAATGGGGAGAATGACAGTTATTTCTGGGATGGGAAAACGGGTCAAACACAATTTGCTTCGCCGTGGTTTCAGAAGTTTTTGGAACTCATGAAGCGGTGCGGCTTGGAAACAGGCGGTCACGGTCAAAGAGAAACGGGGGAGTTGATTGAGGAACTGAAAACGGGGAAGACGCTATGTCATGAGGTGATGTTCAGCGGCCCTAAAGATGTGGCTCTTTTTCATGAAATCTACGGAAGCGACGTGAACGTCATCGGTTATCCGCACGCGGACGGGGCCAGGAATACCCTGACGGTATTTGTAGGGGAATTGGCCATCCGAAAGAGCGCTTCCGATGAGGACAAGAAGGCCGCGGAGGAGTTCTTGGAAACACTTTTCTCTTATGAGGTGCAAAGTAATAACGCTTCGAAAGGGCAAAGCGGTTTCAGCGCCAGAAAAGACGTCCTGGAGGAACAGATCATGGCCGTATCCAAGGGAGATACTTCGTCACTTCTCATTCCGGGACATGCGGAGGGGACGAGATATATTCAGGAGTCAGTTGACGTAGACTGGCTAAGGGATGAGGTGAATCGCCTCATAGAGGATGCAGAACCTGCAAGGCAAAGTGACGCCCTGACTGACATATTGAATGAGGAATTCGGAACATATTATGACGGAGGGATTACTGCAGAGCAACTGACGGAGCATCTGGACAAGAGGATCTCGCTATGCCTAATGGAAAGGTAACCTCCAAGCTTTTTTATGCTTGCTAGAGGCGTTTTTCTTATCGTTTGTTTGGTCAAATCTGAGCTGTTTTCAAATTTTCAAGGGTCGACCAAGGGCCTACCAGGAGGTTCCCGATGCCGCAAAGCCCCTTTCTATAAGTGTTTTCGAGTGCCTGGAACCGTTCGGTCTCCGCTTCGCTTCGGTCGGCGCAAAACCGACGTCCCCCGGACGTCGTGCGCCCCATCACCCGCTCTTTTTTATGCCCGCAGGCGATGCCTGCGGTTTTTTTAGTGTACCTTTTTTACATTGTTATGTTGGGAAGATGTTCCCAAAGGGCATGAAACCTTGTTGCAAAATGTTAAATATGATAAAATATTAAGAAAAGGTTTTAGTGTAATATAAATATACCTTGAGGAAGGAACAAGTGATGTTTTAGTAGCATCATACAGGATAGAATGGGAAACTATATAAAGGCATATGGGGTTAAGAAACATAATCTTAAAAACATCGACATTTGTATACCGAAAGGCAAATTGACGGCGATCACCGGTGTTTCCGGAAGCGGAAAATCCAGTTTCGCATTTGATGTTTTATATGAAGAAGGAAAGAGAAAATATTTATCCATAACAGAATCTCAGTTTTCGCTCACGACAAGCAATGATTTTGAACGCATCGAAGGTTTGTCTCCGACAATCGGAGTGGAACAACGAATCATCAGGCAAAGCAATCCCTTAAGTACGGTTGGAACTAAAACAAGATTAACAAATGCTTTGGCTTCTTTGTTTTCAGTAAGCGGAGTTACCGATCCTGAATATGATGACGGAAAACCATTGTCCGTAGCCATGTTTCAGAAGAATTCACCGGGTGGTATGTGTTTGCATTGCTTGGGGACAGGTGAAAAAAAGGTATTTGATGAGGGAAAAATATTTGAAGACAGTAATGCGGGGTTAAACACGCTATTACTCGGCTTTTTGGACAGAGGCAAATCACAGAAAAAGTATAGGACTTTTCTGGAACAAAACGGAATGTTTCCGACCCAGACACTCGGTGAGTTAACAGATGAGCAGTTGCAAAGATTAAAGTACGGTGACCGAAAAGATAATTTTCCGGGCATTATGCCTTTGATCATGAATGCTTCAAAATATAATTTAATAAGCGGGCGTCAAATAGAGATTATAACGGGAGAATACGGGAAAAAGATCATATGTCCGAGGTGTAATGGCGTTGGATTAAACCAGATTGCGTCACATACCAGATTGCAGGGCCAGACATTTGCAGAAGTGAGCAATATGTCTCTGAATGAGTTGGAGAAATTTTTATTTAGCGTAGAAGATGATAAAAACAAAAAGATCGTAAATGCAATCAGACTGAGAATTCAATATTTGGTTATGTTGGGACTTGGTCATTTGTCAATGTCAAGACCGATTCCGACTTTATCGGGAGGAGAGTTGCAGCGACTTTGTATCAGTGCATTCATTATGTCTGATTTTGATTCGTTGACATTTATATTTGATGAACCATCAATAGGATTGCATGAGAGAGAGAAGGAAAAACTGATTGAGGTTTTGAAAAACATTGTGTCTGCGGGAAATACAGTTATTGTGGTAGAGCATGATGAAAGGATCATTTCGATTGCGGATTATATTGTTGAAATCGGACCGGGAGCCGGAACCGAGGGCGGTGAATTGATCTTTCAGGGCGGATATAAGGATTTCTTAAACTGTGAAGATTCGGTTGTAGCCAAATATCTGAAGGACAGAAAGCTTTTTGTAGAAAATTATAACCACCAAACGATGAATGCCCCTGCATTACGTCACGATGAGAGACTTTGTATTTGTGGTGCAAAAATTCATAACTTAAAGAACGTGTCATTGTCGATTCCGTTATATAAACTGGTTGGCATTGCAGGTGTTTCAGGCAGCGGCAAATCAAGTTTAATAGCACATACACTTGTCCCCAAATTAAAAATGCTTATTCGAAATCGTGTCATACAGAATGAGGATGAAGATATTTATGATTATCCAAGAGAACTTGATGACGTGGAGATTCAGGGAACGGATTATATCAATAAGTGTTACGTGATCAATCAACAACCGATCGGACGGGCGAAAACATCGAATATTGCTACATATACCGGTGTTTTTGACGTCATTCGAAAATTATTTGCAAAGACGCCGGACGCAAAAGCTTTTGGGTTTGATATGAGCTTTTTCAGTTTAAATGCGCAGGGAGGTTGTCCAACCTGTGGGGGACAGGGATTCTTGGCTTAAAATGTCGGGTTTGGTGATATTAATATGATCTGTGACAGGTGCCATGGAACCGGATACATAGAGGAAGTGCTTGACATTAAGTACCATGATAGAAATATTGCCGAAGTGCTTGAGATGACCGTAAAGGAAGCATGTGAATTTTTTAAAGACATTCCCCAAATATATCAAATTTTATGTTTACTTGATAAAGTAGGCATGGGATATATCAAATTGGGACAAAAGACTACCACGATATCCGGGGGAGAGGCCCAAAGAATTAAATTAGCAAAAGAATTGGGAAAAAGTAGAAATAAAGATAATATCTATATATTGGATGAGCCTACGGTCGGTTTATCACTGAAGGACTCGGAGCATCTACTTTATTTGCTTCGAGAAATCTGTAATGCCGGTAATACAGTTATTGTTACGGAGCATGATATCGATGTTTTATCCTGCTGTGATTATCTTTTTGAGTTGGGACCGGGAGGCGGAGATGAAGGTGGTTATTTAATTGCTGAAGGCACTCCGGAATCATTAAAAGAGAATTCCAATTCTATTATTGGCGGCTATTTAAAATAAAAAGCAATGGGGTACAGGTAAATATGTTTGAACTGTCAGAAGGCGGATTGTCGGAAAACGGATTAGACGAGAATCTTATCTGTTCAATTGATGATTTCATTAGGGCCCGCAAATATCGATTGATGAGAAGTGTTCTTATCATAAAAGATCAAAAAATAGTGTATGAATGGTACGGTGAAAAATGTAACAGAGAAACAAAGCATGCACTACATTCGATAGAAAAAAGTGTTACGTCGACGGCAATAGGAGTATGCCTTAAAAATAATCTGATTGAAAGCCTCGATATACCAATTACTCAGATTTTGCCGGAGTATTTTAATGATGAGGCAAACGTATTTCATAAATTGATTACTTTAAAGACATTACTGACAATGACGTCCGGATTTTATTGGAGAAATGGACCTCACTTGAATGACCCGATGCGCGAGCAGTTAAAGCGTTCAAAAGATTGGCTGCAGGCAATTGCGGATTGCAATATCGTGAATACACCGAATACAGTCTTTCAATATAAGGTGACAGATATTTATTTGATGAATGCCTGTATTGAAAGATTAACCGGAAAAACGGTATACGACATATTAAATGAATACATGTTTCCGTATGTTGGGACCAGCTGTGACCCTTTTATTATGACGCCGACCAGTACTGTTTATCATGACTTAACACAGGTAAAAGGCTGCACCAGCTTATCTGCGATCGATCTTGCGAAGTTTGGCCTTCTTTATTTGAATCATGGTAGGTTAAACAACAGGCAGATTATTACGGCTGAATATGTAGATGAGGCTACAACCGCACATATTGAAAATTATGGTTATTATTGGTGGATTAATGAGGACGGCAGCGGATACAGGGCATTAGGTCGTGGCGGTCAGGAACTGCATGTTTATCCCAAGCATGATTTGGTTGTTGTGTTGCAGGCACAGGATTCTCCGAGATCGAAATTCTATACTCCGATCATTACAGACATAATCTTAAGAGCTTTGAAATAGCATAAATGATGAAACGAGAAAGGAGATTCATGAGAAAACACGTTTTGGTCGTTCTTTTGGCATTGGTTTTTGTTGTTTCCCTGTCTGCTTGTTCCTCAAACATAAATGATAAGTCTACTTACGAAAAAAGCGAGTTTTCGGAGGAATCTAGTTCTCTGAAGGAGACGGAGGTTGTGTCCTCTGAAACGGAGCTTTCTGATCAAGAAGTAATTGAAGAGTGGAATCCTGACAGTGATCGTATTCCATCCCAAGAAGAGCTCATTCAGTACTGGTATGACCACAGGGATTATCCCTTAAAGGCACGGTCCTCTGCCTGGCAAAGATACTTTTCCATGGGCCTTCTCTACAAAATGCAAGGGCCTCCGGAGGACCTGTTAAAGGAGATGGATTCTGACGAGCTGGCAGCGCTTCTGTTCCGTTATCCCGGAGGCATGATGAGTGAATTTGCGGGAGATACCGATAAGATGGGAATGGATATCTTTAAGGAGAAATGCAACATCTTCAACGAGCTTACTCTTCGTGAGGATGGCGCTCATGCCATTTTGAAGGCTTTTTCGGAGATTCCTCTTGACATAGAGCAAGCCACGAGCGTAAATGCCTTTCAGGATATTGGCTATAATGCAGAACGCTTTATTTATATATACATGACATGTTATCAGGATCGAATTCCGGAAGAAGACATTGCGTATTATGAAGAGATTTATCAAGACAGATATGAGAAGTATTATTCAGACTACCTAAGGAAGTCTTCTTCTAACAGTGGTCTCTTTCGCAAGGTGGTTTTCTCCGTCGGGGATTCGGATCGAGCAAATAAAACCTTTGTCTATTCCAGGGAAGCTTTTAAGGAACTGAAAAATATATGGTATGAGAGAAAGGACTATCCCAATCTGTTTGGGGATGCGCCGTCTGGTTACTGTGGGTATAGTAATTACCCAATCAACGATATCACGGAAGCTGACATTATCGACATATTAAATCCACCGAGCGATCTGTTAAAGACGCTTTCCACGTCGGAAATCGCCAGCCTGACCTTACGATATTACAGTCAGATAGCTTATGGCAACTGGACTTTGGGCACCCAGCTGGGAAAGACCATATTGGAGGATGGCACCACTGACACCTTCTTCAAATACATGGAAAAGAACTGTGATCTGCTGAAAGAACTGCTAAAGCGAGAGGACGGCATCCCTTGTTTTATTGATGCCTATGGCGAACACAGGATAACCAGTTCGGATTATGCGTCCCTTTCCAAGGACGACATGTTGTTTTACGATACCATTGAGGAGTACCTAGCCTGCCGGTTTATGGACAGGTACTTGAATCGCTTCACGGAAGAGGACAAACAGCATTACTATGAGGTCTATGATCAGAAAAAGCCTCTTTACGACCAGATCAAGGACGCTGCCACGCGGGAGATCTTTGAAACGAAGCTCTCAAGGCAGCGGCAGTAGGAAGCACGCCACATTTGTTCTGTTTTTTGTCAAATAATCGTTTTTTGAATGGAGAATGAAGAAGAAATGACGCTATTACAAGGAGAGTATGCAAGCATTATAAATCTGATCATTGCAGTGGGCTTTCTGATGCTGGCGGTAATCCTATTCTGTGTCTTTCTAAAGAGGATTCCAAAGGATTGCAAGAAGCCGTCGTTTTGGGTGAGCCTGGTTGGAGTGTCTATATGTCTCGCATTGGGTTTCTTTTTCATGATCAACTCAAACGACAAGGTAACCGAATCCCTGGCTAAGGATCAACAGTCGGACGCAATCAACGCTTCTGACCAAACGCAAGGAAATCGGCAGGACTTGGGTAACGAAACGGGTGCATCGAATGAAACAAGTGCCATGCCGTCAGGAAAGAACGCATGGGAAGCGGATGGGGACGGAAGCGAATTGACGGCGCGGCAGGCTTTTATGCGGTTCCTGGCAGGTGACCAGACGTTGCTGGATCCTGAGCAGAAAAAGCAGGGATCTTTTGCGGGCTTCCTGTTTGGACTGGATCATGGATATTCGTATGAATATACCATGATGGATTTGGATGGGGACGGAACCGAGGAACTGATCGTGCAGGTCGGAGATGCCCTTGGTGATTACAATGGCGTGTTCCATTGGGAGAACGGAAGGATCGTAAGCTGGCGGGATGATGAGTTTGGAGATGACAGGGTATATCTTCTGTCGGACGGGAGCATGGCAAAACATTGGTTTAATAATTTTGGGGGAAAGGAGTTCTGGACTGTTTTCCGTTATCTTTCAAACGGTGAAGAGATTCAGATTAAGAGTTTCGTTTATGGAAATCCATCCGCCGACTGGATCGAAATGGGTTTTGAAGAACGGGACTATCCATACTATGAAATCGACGGGGTGGATGTCACAAAAGAGGAATTTCAAAAGGAGTATGAAAAGTCTATTTCCGGCAAACGGGTGACTTCTTGGTATCATGACGAGCCTGAAGTTTCCGACAGGCAGGAGGCTTTGAGTGCATATTATGCGTTGATCCACAAGGCTGAGGAAGCGATCTACGACCCGCTGGCGAATAGTGAGAATGCGACGGCATATAAGGGCGCGGACGGAAAGGATCTTTTCAGCCCGGAGATACGATGGCTTTTTGACGGGAGCGGCGAAATCGCTTGGCAGAACGTTGGATACTGGATGCAGGACATGGACGGAGATGGCGTGGAGGAGCTTTTCTTTGGAGAAAATGACCCTGATCCGAATGGGACTTTCGACGGCCTCATATACGACATGTACACCTACCGAGACCATCAGGTGGTGCATCTGCTTTCCGGCTGGACCAAAAGCGGTTATTATCTCACTGAAAACGGTATGATCGCGCAAGAGGTTATTTCATCCGCCTATGAAGGCGCTTGGGAATTCCTTCGGTATGACGACCGCGGGCTTGAGCTCGTCGAGAAGGTGGAAATGGTAATACAAAATGATGACAAGAGAATCTACACGCACACTACCCCGAATGGATCGGAAGAAATAACGGAGAAAGCGCAAAAAGCCATTCGGGACAAGTATGTGTACTTGCATCCGAAGTTTTGCGCCATGGGGCCTTGGTGGTCAAAGGTCGAGGACCTGAATGGAGATGGCCTGAATGATTATTTGATCAATTATTTCCAGGATGGCGTGTGCAGGCGTATTGCCCTGTATCTGATGGGGAAATGGGCTGTCTATGAGCACATAGAGGAGATTGGCGTTGGCTTTGGGGATTGTTATTCCGTGGATTTGGACGGCGACGGAAAGAAGGAGATTTTGCTCCTGATCGAACCGCACGTGAATTCCATGCCACTCGAGGAATTCACCGTGCTAAAGCCGGGACATAATGGCTGGGATACGCTGGAAACCTGCACGTCCTTGCCGCTCAAGATGACGCGCGGAACGGAGCCTTACGAGATCATTCTTGGCTGCGACGGGTATGATCAGACGATATCCTTTAGCGTAAAGGATCGATATGATGCGTGGAAGACGCTGGCATCGCAAGAGGGCAATTTCTTTTTCGAGGAAATGAAGCGCTACTATGAATTTGAAGTCGCAAATGCGAAAGCAGGTGCCGAGATCGGTAGCATTATGGAGTGGGGCATTTGGAAAATCAACCTGACCGAGTTTGATGGACGCCCGTGCCTTATGGCGCTGCAGGGCATCCAAGGGTATTCCAAGGAAGATCAGTGGGGTGAGGTAGAGATTTACTTCGATTATGATGCAGAAGGAAAGATAAGGATCCTGGACCTTAAGTTTAGCGAACGCTCCGTGATCCGGTAAGAGATTCCATGTGCCCTCCTTGAGCGAGTCGAGGAGAAATCTATTTGATGAACATGATCATGAAGGATGGCTGGATTTGTAAATGGAATTGCAACGAAGGAGAGCAATCTCCGTTTGATCTAGTGGTCATCAAAGCCGTGCGCAGCGAGGACGGGAAGCTTCGGCTGTTGTATTTCAAGCCTTATGGTCTGTGATATAGGCAAAACTTGGGAGAGGGAAAATGAGAGAGCTTCATAGCTGGCTTTTCAAGAGGGGAGAAAGCCCGAAAACAGTGCGTTTTCGGGCTTTTTTTGCGAAATCTGTCTGATTCTTTGAAGTAGTTTTGAATGGTTATTTGAAATAATCGGAAGATTATGCTAAAATAAATAGATTAGGTGTAATTTGGATGCTGGTTGGAGGTGCCTTTTGAAAAAAACAGATAGGGTGTGCGATGGCAAGCTGAAAATTGCTATGTTCGGGCACAAGCGTGTACCTTCCCGTGAGGGCGGAGTTGAAGTCGTCGTAGAAGAGTTAGCAACGAGAATGGTAAAAGAAGGTCATACGGTCGTATTGTATAACAGAAAAGGCCATGATTCCGGCAACACGGATAAACAAGCGAATTATGAAGGAGTTATCATAAAAGAGGTTTTCACGATCGACAAGGCAGGATTTGCTGCTGCATCGTCTTCGTTTTTTGCTGCATTAAAATGTATTTTCGGTGGATATGACATCGTTCATATTCATGCAGAGGGGCCGGCCGTAATGTGTCCGCTTCTTAGGCTGTTCAGGAAAAAAATGGTTGTTACTGTTCATGGCATCGACTGGCAGCGCGCAAAGTGGGGCGGTAAGTTTGCTTCAAAGTATATTCGCCTCGGCGAAAAAATGGCAGTAAAACACGCTGACAGGATCATCGTTCTCAGTCAAAATATGAAGGACTATTTTAGCGAGACTTACCACGTTGAGACAGTATTCCTTCCAAATGGCGTCAAAAAACCTAGGATCCGTCCTGCTGAAAACATAACGACGCAGTGGGGACTGGAAAAAGATGACTATATCCTCTATCTCGGACGGATCGTTCCGGAAAAGGGAATAGGATATCTCATCGAAGCATTCAAGAAGGTAAAAACGGATAAAAAGCTTGTTATTGCAGGAGGGGCTTCTGACACGGAAGAGTTCGCTGCAGAAATGAAAAAGTTTGCAAAGGGTGACGACAGGATCATTTTCACGGGCTTTGTTCAGGGAAGAGAAAAGCACGAGCTTTACAGCAATGCCTATGTATATACTCTCCCTTCTGACCTTGAGGGTATGCCCCTTAGCCTTCTCGAAGGAATGAGCTACGGGAATTGCTGCCTCACGTCGGATATTGATGAGTGCAGCGAGGTCGTAGAGGATAAAGCAGTTGTTTTTCGAAAGTCTGACGTAGAGGACCTTAGGGAAAAGCTCCAGCTCCTTTGTGACGAGCCGCAGATGGTTGAGAATTACAAAAAAGATGCCGCAAAGTTCATCTTGGACAAATACAACTGGGACAATATTACTGACTGTACTCTGAAGCTTTACAGATCAGTCTGCCAAGGAAAATAAAAAAAGGGAAGCGTGATGCTATGATACGAATTTTACACTCTGTCAGCAATATGGACAGAGCCGGCATTGAAACGATGCTCATGAATTATTACAGGCACATTGACAGGACAAAGATACAGTTTGATTTTCTGTGCAATAAGACCAAGGACGGCGCTTATGATCAGGAAATACTGTCAATGGGAGGAAGAATATACAGGACCCCCGGTCTTAATCCTGCGAAATATCCGCAATACCTCAGATACATGAAGAAGCTTTTTGCAGAGACGGACTATAGGATAGTTGAGGCTCATAATGGTGCCTTGGGAGTATATGCCCTTCATGCCGCGAAGAGGAACGGCATACCGGTAAGGATATTCCATGCGCACGGCGCAAGCATAACAAAAGACTGGAAGCTTCCTCTGAAATTGTTTTGCCGTGCAATGCTCCCGTACAATATGAACGTGCATTACACCTGCGGCATCGAGGCAGCAAAGTGTTATTTTGGAAAGGCTACGGTTGCAAGAGAGGACTACACACTCATACCGAACGCAATAGAAGTTGAGAGATTCGTTTTCAACGAAGAAACAAGAGCCCGTATCCGCAAACAGTTTGGTCTTGAAGACAAGTATGTCATAGGACACGTGGGTCGTTTTATGAAGCAGAAGAACCACGCATTCCTGCTGGATGTTTTCGCCGAATATTTAAAGACTGACATAAAGGCACATCTGGTCCTGCTCGGCGACGGAGAGCTTATGGAAGAGATGAAGTCAAAGACCGAACGGCTTGGCATTGCTGATAACGTTAGCTTTGTAGGCAACGTAAATAATGCAAACGAATGGTATCAGGCTTTCGACTGCTTTGTACTTCCTTCCATATGGGAAGGGCTTCCCGTTGTGGGAGTTGAAGCACAGGCTGCAGATCTTCCGTGTATCTTCTCTGCGTCCATAACAAGAGAGATCGACCTGCTTGACAACAACGAATTTATCAGCACCCAAGATAGTATAGAAAAATGGGTCAATGCAATAACAAAGGCAAAGGAACATACTTCACGCAGAGACAATACGGACATTATCACTGCGGATCACTACAATATCAGAACGGAAGCTTTGAAGCTTCAGGAAAGGTATCTGAAGCTTTACGGAGAGTGATATGGGTAGAAAAATTGGGATACTGACACATTATTACATCAACAATTTCGGTGCTTTTTTGCAGACATACGCCCTTGCTCAGGCGATAGAAAAGAATTTCCCTGATGATGAGGTATGGATAATTAACAACCTGAACGTAAAGCATTTCTTGATCAATACGGCAGGCTGGTTCAGATTCTACTCCGGCAGGGAAAATTTCAAGACATGGTTGGAGAAGATCAAGCTTCCGCACACTTTCTCAAAAGAAAGAAAGAAGTATCTGAAAATGACCACGCTGAATTTCAACGCTGAAAGGATCAATGCCGAGCATTTTGACTGCATTATTGTTGGCAGTGATGAAGTGTGGAATTATATGGATCCAAAGGCAAATTCCAAGATCAAATTTGGTATTGGCCTTGAATGCGGAAGGCTAATAGCATATGCGCCGAGTTCGGGAAAGACTACAATAGATGACCCTGTTCCGCCTTACGTAAAGGATGGGATCAAACGCTTTGACAGCCTTTCTGCAAGAGATTCCAATACGGCAGAGATCGTTAAGGAGATCACCGGAAAGGACTGTACAATGGTTCTTGACCCGACGTTCCTTGCAGAATTTCCAGAGGGAAAGAGAATGGTTCCGGCGGATAAGTATATTCTCTTCTACTACTGTGAAAAACTTCCTGAGAATATCCTGGAAAGCATAAAAGCATTTGCCAGAAAGAATGGTTACAAGTTATACGGCGCAGGCGAATGCAATACGATGTATGACAGGATCACGGTAAACCTCACGCCTTTTGAGTGGGTAGAGCTTTTCCGCCATGCGGAATATGTATTTACGGGAACATTCCACGGTGCGGTATTCTCCATCCTTAACAGAAAGCAGTTTGGGTGTTATCTTACAAATGAGAGCAGAATAAGAAAAGTGAATGATCTGCTTCGTTTTTTGGAGATCGGGGACAGAACGCTCACACCCGAAATGAATGTCCTTGGCAATGTCATTGACTATGATAAGATTGATAAGGTCATAGACGAGAAGAAAAAGATAAGTCTTGATTTCCTTATAAACAGTATCGGTAAGGATTAAGTTCAAATGATAGAAACCTTATTAAAAGACGATATTTCAAAGTGCTGCGGCTGTTTTGCCTGTAAAGACGTATGCCCCAAAGGTGCCATAAAAACGGTAACTGACGAAGAAGGTTTTCTGTACCCCGAAATAGATGCCGAAAAATGCGTATCCTGTGGGCTTTGCAGTAAGGTCTGCGCTTACAACAAGGGAAATACTGGAAACAGACCCGAGAAAGTATATGCGGCCGCTTCCAAAGATGATGTCCTCCTTATGAAAGTTGCCTCCGGCGGAATGTTTACCGTCATGGCTAAATCATTCATAAAAAGCGGAGGGATTGTCTGCGGTTCGGCAATGTTTAGGACAAAGAACGGTTTTGAAGTAAAGCATGTTTTTGTCGAAAAGGAGGAGGAACTCGCACTACTTGCAGGCTCGAAGTATGTTAAAAGCTCAACGGACGGTGTTTTCAAGGGTGCAAAGGAGATACTTTCCGCAGGGAAAAAACTCCTGTTTTCAGGAACGCCCTGCCAGATCGCGGCACTGAAGTCATTTCTCGGAAGGGACTACGATGAGCTTATAACCGTAGACATTATCTGCCACGGCGTTCCTTCGCAAAAGTTTTTTAACGATCATATCAAGTTTTATGAGAAAAAGCATTCGTGTACCATTACGGATTTCAGGTTCAGGGACAAAAGCAGGGGCCAGGGAATGAATTACTGCATTACGGAAGAAAACGGGAATGGTACACGACGAAAGGTTAAAAACGGAAAACTGAACTCTTTCTTTGGATTATTCCTGAAAGGCTCTGTTTACAGAAAAAACTGTTACAGTTGTCCTTATGCCTCGGAAAGGAGAGTATCTGACATAACGATCGGAGATTACTGGGGAGTTTACCTGGAACACGCCGGCGAGGTCAGAAAAGCAAAGCTTGACAATCAAAAAGGGATTTCCTGTGTTCTTGTAAACACCGACAAGGGATCAGGTTTCTGGGAAACAATAAGTGCAGATTTCCATTATTTGGAATCTGATTTCCGAAAGGTAGCTGCACATAATGACCAGCTTGTGAAGCCGTCTGTAGAACCCGCCGACAGGGGAACTGTATTAGACGCGTATAAAAACGACGGTTACAAGGCTGTAGATGAGATCTACGGCAACGAAATTAAACTAAAAAAATTTGTGTATCTTCTTGAATTTTACATACCTAAAAGCGTGAAGAGAAACTTGATGATTGCATTAAGCGGATTTAAGAAATTGGGAAGAAAATAAAATGAAGATTTTACATTTGCTTGCTTCAGGCGGGGCCGGCGGAATTGAGACCTTATGCAGGGATATTTCTGCGACGGATATTGCTGAAAACCATTTTATATTTGTCTGGTACGGTGGAAGTACGGCCGACGAAATGCTAAAGAGCGGCACAAATACAATTGTTCTCGGACACAGCAAGAAGTCAGTCATAAAAACCTACAGGGCTATATCCGATTATATCGCAAAGCATAACATAGATGCCGTCATTGTGCATCACGAAGCGCCTGTTATGTGGCTATATCTGAATCTTTTCAGAAGAAAATTCAAAAGCCTCAAGACGGTTGTTTATATCCATGCACATCTGAATGATGTCTTAAAGCCTGAAAAGAAGAAAACTCACGCGATCAGAAAAGCGATCCTCAAATACACTGCCACGCGAAGTGATCATGTCATCGCTATTTCCGATATCGTAAAAAATAGCCTCATAGAGGCTGGTTTCAAAAGCGCTAACATCAGAAAAATATACAACGGAACAAACCTCAGTAAATTTTTCAGTGATCAAAAAACAGAACGCGGCACAAAGACCGAGTTTATATACGTCGGCAGATTGATCAAGGAAAAGGGCGTTCAGAACATTCTCCAGGCTGTCTCCCTGCTTGACGGGGAAGGCATTCGAAGCAGGATGCATATAAACATTGTCGGCGACGGTATCTATGCCGATGAATTGAAAAAAATAAGCAGCCAGTTAAAGCTTGACGATTGCGTGACATTCTGCGGCAAACAGTGTGATATTCCTGAGAGGCTTGCAAAGGCAGACTTCTTTATACACCTTCCAGAATGGGAAGAAGGTTTTGGAATAACCCTGATCGAAGCAATGGCGGCAGGACTTCCGAGCGTTGTATACAACAGAGGAGCTATGTGTGAGCTTGTAGAAAACGGTAAAAACGGTTTCCTTATCGAACCTGACGTAAAAAAGGCTTCCGAAACAATAAAGTATATCGTATCGGCCATGAGTGAGGATGAGTATAAGACATTGAGCGCAAATGCTGTTGACCAAAGCAAGAAATTCTCAATAGAGAATGTTGTAACTCAGCTCGTGAACATATTGTCATAAAGGAAAGAGCCTAGAATGAAAAATTAAACCTGTACTTTGACAACTGAAAATCACCTAAAAAGTCTAGTTTACTGTTGCAATGGCTTCTGTTAGAGTTAACGTATCGATTGTCGTCTGCGGATTGGAGCGGACATGA